>Ga0209368_1000047_pt1 | contig 219296 bp, 215 predicted proteins | sample EBPBio242008_DNA_FD_185862 | JGI IMG/M metagenome (GOLD analysis project Ga0209368, IMG submission 185862) | Wastewater treatment Type I Accumulibacter community from EBPR Bioreactor in Madison, WI, USA - Reactor 1_4/24/2008_ DNA (SPAdes)... | ecosystem: Engineered > Bioreactor > EBPR >... | reverse complement strand
TCGTCCGCAAGAGGGCAAGAAACTGTTCGCCGGTCTCTAGCCACCAAATCTGATAGGTTTCGTATTCGTCATGGGCTGCCATCGGGCAATCATACAACATTCGCACACGATGTCAGCTCACCACCCCAAAGCCGCCGTCGTTCTAAACCCGCCCCGGCGCGCGGGCGCGGATGAAATTCTCGAGCGCGACGAACAGCATCTCGCGCGCGTCGCCGCCGAGCATCTCGGCGGTCAGCCAGTCGAACTGCACGCGGTCGCGGTGCGAGGCGGCGCCGACGATCGCGGCGAGCAGCGCCTCGTCGAAGCTCACGCGCGGGCAGCACGGCGGGGCGACGGCAAAGGGTTCGGGCCAGACATGGCCGATCGCCTCGACCACCAGCCGGTAACGCCGCGCGGCGAGGATATTGCCCCAGCGGCGTTCGAGTTCGGGTATCGGATCGCGCTCGCTGCGGCGGCAGAGGATGCAGTAACGCAGCGCGAGAACCGCCTGCGCGGCTTCGACCGAAAGGTCGCGCACCAGCGGCTGCTCGGTCAACTGGCGGATCAGCTCGCTGCTTTGCATGAGGTGTTTTCTCCCGGTCCGCGCAGTCTTTCCGTCCGTCTTTTGGGAAAAAGATGCCGGCCGCTTTAAGCGCAACTACAAGTTGCAGCGGCCGGCAGGAGGGGACTGCCTCATCTTGCTATTGAGAATTATTCGCAAATACAAGCGAAAAAAGAGGCGCCCGAAAGCGCCTCTCTTATCAACGGTTTAGGGTGTGTGCGCGGCCCCGCGCCGCCGAATCACTCAATCGTCGCTGACAGGCTTCGACTGGAGCTGGATATAATTTTCGATGCCCATGCGCTCGATCATCTCGAACTGCTTTTCGAGCTCGTCGACATGATGCTCTTCGCTTTCGAGGATGGCGGCGAACAGGTCGCGGCTGACATAGTCGCGCACGCTTTCACAATGCGCGATCGCGTCGCGGAGCAGCGGGATCGCCTCTTCCTCGATCGCAAGGTCCGCCTTGAGGATCTCCTCGACCGTCTCGCCGACGCGCAGGCGCCCGAGCAGCTGGAAGTTGGGGAGGCCGCCGAGGAAGAGGACGCGGTCGGCCAGCTTGTCGGCGTGCTTCATCTCGTCGATCGACTCTTCGCGCTCGAAATGCGCGAGGCGCGCGACGCCCCAATTGTCGAGCATGCGATAGTGCAGCCAGTACTGGTTGATCGCGGTCAGCTCGTTCTTGAGCGCCTCGTTGAGGAAATCGATGACTTTTTCGTCGCCCTTCATGGTGTCTGTCCTGTCATTTTTGTCTTGGAATGGAGTGGGCGCATTATAGGCGCCCTGGCCCCATCAGGCCAAGGTCAAAAATGGCGGAAAACCAAGAAAAATCAGGCGGTCGCGGCGACGTCGCTGATGATATTGCGAGCGAATGACAGGCACTGTCCGCACTTGGGTTTGCGACCCAGTTGCGCATAGGCAGCCTTGGCGCACCGCAATTGGCCACTCCGCGCGACATCGCGCAGCTGGCTTTCCCTTATTGCGTTGCAGACACAGACGACCATGTGCGAATCCTTCTCAACAAGGCCGATGTAGGGATAGTGCGAGGGATTCGCAACAGGAAAGATGCGACTGGTTCGCAATCCGAACAGCCATATTTTTCGCGCGGCCAGCCTTGCCCGAAAAGTGATTCGCGGGCATAGGCGCGCCCATCTTCCCCGCACTCCTCTTGCAAAGGCCCGCCCCATGAAAGTGAATGTCTATGTGACGCTCAAGCCGGGGGTTCTCGACCCGCAGGGCAAGGCGATCCATCATGCGCTCGAAGGGCTGGGTTTCGGCGGCGTCGCGGACGTCCGCGCCGGCCGGTTCATCGAGCTGGACGTCGCCGATGGCACGAGCGATGCCGACCTCGACGCCATGTGCGCGAAGCTGCTCGCCAACACGGTGATCGAAAACTACCGCATCGAACGTCCGTAAGGGGAGCCGCTGCCATGAAGACCGCCGTCATCGTCTTTCCGGGTTCGAACTGCGACCGCGACATGGCGGTCGCGCTCGAAACGGTCGCCGGCCGCGCACCCGCAATGGTGTGGCACCGCGAAACCGAACTGCCGGGCGGCGTCGACTTCATCGCGCTGCCGGGCGGCTTCTCCTATGGTGACTATCTGCGATCGGGCGCGATGGCGGCGCGTTCGCCGATCCTGCGCGCGGTCTCCGATGCCGCGGGGCGCGGCGTTCCCGTGCTTGGCGTGTGCAACGGCTTTCAGGTGCTGACCGAGGCGCAATTGCTGCCGGGCGCGCTGATGCGTAACGCAGGGCTCAATTTCGTGTGCCGCACCGTACCGCTCACGGTCGAGAACAGCCAGTCGCTGTTCACCGCCAGCTACAATGCGGGCGAGCAGATCGATATTCCCGTCGCGCACCATGACGGCAATTATTTCGCCGACGCCGAAACGCTCGACCGGATCGAGGGCGAGGGGCGCGTCGCGTTCCGTTATGCCGATGCGGTCAACGGGTCGGCGCGCGACATCGCGGGCGTTCTCAATGACGCGGGCAATGTGCTCGGCATGATGCCGCACCCCGAACGCGCGATCGACCGCGCGCACGGCGGAACCGACGGGCTACGCCTGTTCGAGGCGGCGCTCGGCGTACTCGCCTGACAAGGTTTCGGCGGGTTCGTCCGGCGCTTCCTGCTGCGGTTGCATCCAGCGTCCGACGAGCAGCAGCACCGTCGGCCAGAACATCGTGTTCCAGATATCGTGCCAGTGCGCCGCGTCGGGCTGGATCGCCGACCGGCTGATTTCGGCGTTGAGGTCGAGCCATTCGCCGCCGCACGCCATGGCGAGCACGGCCAGCCATGCGATCACCCATCCGCCGCGCCGGCGCCACAGGAAACGGACCACGAGGAACAGGGTCAGTCCGAAATAGATGTGCAACGCGTCCTTATCGAGGCCCGTCGCCTCGATGACCGACACCTTGCGCGCCTCGAACAGCGAGGCAATTTCAAGCAATGTCATAACAATCCAGTTCCCGGGGAGGCTAGGGTCTATATCTTGGCGCCGAAGGGGTTGAAGTCGGTGCCTTCGTCGAACACGTCGACGCCTTCGCGCCGCTTCAACGCGCCCACCACCACATAGGTTGCCGGCGTCAACGCGGCTTCCCACGCGACCTTCATCGCCCAGTTCGTCGTGAGGACCAGCAGCACCTGCTCGGTTTCCCAGATGCCGAGGAAGGCGATGGGGTAAAAGATCAGACTGTCGACCCCCTGTCCGACGATCGTCGATCCGATCGTGCGCATCCACAGGAAGCGCCCTCCGGTCGCGATCTTCATCCGCGCGAGGACATAGGAGTTCACGAACTCGCCGGCCCAGAAGGCAGCCATCGAAGCGACGACGATCCGCCAGGCGCTGCCGAACACGCTTTCATAGCTGGCCTGGCATACCGCGCCGGTCCCGCTCGCCGCGCCCTCCTTCAGCGTCAGCGTGTCGGCGCCGCCGCACCACCAGTCCTGCGCGGGCGGCATCGCGAGCACGACCCAGCTCATCACCGCCATGAACAGCAGCGCGCCGAACCCCGCCCAGATCACGCGGCGCGCGCGGGCATAGCCATAGACTTCGGTCAGCACGTCGCCGATGACATAGCTGATCGGGAAGAACAGGATGCCGGCGCCGAAAGTCAGGCTGCCGACCGTCGACAATTTCGACGCGCCGATGATGTTGCTGAGCAGCAGGACCGCGACGAACGCCGCCATGACAAGGTCATAATAACGAAAATGATGGATCTTGGCCGCGCTGATGGGGGCGGGTTTGGCAGGGGGCGCGGCGGAATCGGACATCGACCGCTGCTTAACCTGCTTTGCAGCCTCCGCAAACCGCGCTATTCGCGCCGCGACGCAAATGCGCTGCGCGCCCGTAGCTCAGCTGGATAGAGCACCCGCCTTCTAAGCGGGTGGTCGCAGGTTCGAATCCTGCCGGGCGCGCCAACATCTTCGCAGAAAAACGTCGTTCGGTCGCGGTGCGCCGCGCCCTATCCGTCACGAATAGCTTCGTTAATCGAAGAGACCGCGCCGTCGGGCGGCCCGGAAACGCGCTGGTCCTGTCATCCATCACCGATTTACAAACATACTATTCTAAGGGTTTGAATTGCAGAATTATTTCATTCATTTTTTCTTATGAACCCACAATGCAAAGATATGGACAGGCTGCCAGCCAATTTATATCAGTTACGGCATATTTCATGATTGTCGGAGGAGGATGAAGCTCGTGGCTATTTCGCTGAACAAGAATTCGAGCGTCAGCCTGGCCAAGGAGGCCGGTGCTGGCGGGTTGACGCGGATCGCGCTGGGCGTGGGCTGGGATATGGTCCAGGCAACCGGATTCTTTGCGAAGCTGTCGGGCGGCAATGCCGACATCGACCTCGACGCATCGTGCCTCGTCTTCGACGCGGCGGGCAACGTCGTCGACACGGTATGGTTCCAGAAACTGACCAGCGATGACGGCTCGATCCGCCACAGCGGCGACAATCTGACCGGCGAAGGCGACGGCGACGACGAGACGATCTCGGTCGACCTGACGCGCCTGCCCGCGAATGTGGAGACGCTGGTGCTGACGGTGACCAGCTTCCGCGGTCAGACCTTCGACAAGGTCGCCAATGCGTTCGGCCGCGTCATCGACCTGTCGACCAACCGCGAACTCGCGCGCTACGACATCAGCGAAAGCGGCTCCTACACCGGCCTGATCCTCGCGTCGCTCAAGCGCAGCGGCGGAGAATGGGTGTACAAGGCGATCGGCGAGCGTGCCGCGGGCGTGCACGTCCAGCAACTGGTCGACCAGTCGCGCCGCCTGATCTGATCCTTCTCGAACAACCGGCGTCCCTTTGCGGCCCTGACGGCCGCGAAGCCAGTGGGGAATATGCATGCAATTGCAAAAGGGTGAAAAGCGCGGCCTGAGCGATCTCGGAATCGGCGGGCGCTGCGAGGTGGCGGTATCCTTCGGGATGGCCGGGGTCGACATCGCCGCCTTCGGGCTCGATGCCGCGCGCAAGATCGGCGACGACCGCTATGTCGTGCTTTTCTCGAACCCGCGGTCGCCCGAAGGCGCGATCGGCCTGACCGTATCGTCGGACAAGGCGGTATTCGCGCTCGATCTCGACGCGCTGCCCGCGAGTATCGACCGCATCGTCTTTACCGCGACGCACGACAGCCGCCCGATTGCCGAGGCGCGGCCGCTGCTGGTGTCGATCGACGGGGGCAAGGCCGAATTCAACGTCGCGGAGCATCTCACCGATGAAAAGGCGGTGATGATGGTCGAACTGTATCGCCACAGTTCGGGCTGGAAGTGCGGCACGATCGCCGCCGGCTTCGCCGGCGGACTGGCGAGCCTGATCGGGCATTTCGGAGGCGAGGTCGCCGACGCGCCGGCTCCCGCCCCGACGCCAGCACCAGCACCGGCGCCGGCACCGACGCCTGCACCCGCTCCGGCCTCGTCGGCGCCCGTCAGCCTCAAGAAGATCACCCTCGAAAAATCGAGCCCGAGCGTCAGTCTCAAGAAAACGGGCGCGACGTTCGGAGAGATCATACTCAACCTCAACTGGAGCCAGGCCGAACAGAAGCGCGGCTTCTTCGGCGGCGGGGCGAAGAATATCGATCTCGACCTTGGCGTGCTGTTCGAACTGCAGGACGGCTACAAGGGCGTGATCCAGGCGCTGGGCCGCTCGTTCGGCGACTATGAGCGCGAGCCGTTTATCCAGCTGTCGGGCGACGACCGCACCGGCGCCGTGTCGGCGGGCGAGACGATCCGCGTCAACGGGCGCTATTTCGACCAGATCAAACGCATCGCGGTGTTCGCGCTCATCTATGACGGGGTTCCGAACTGGACGAAGACCGATGGCGTGGTGCGGATGACCGTTCCCGGGCAGCCCGAGATCGAGGTCCGCCTCGACGAAGGGCGCGACAATTGCCGGCTTTGCGGTATAGCGCTTCTCGAGAACGAGGGTGGCAGCCTGCGGATGCAGCGGCACATGCGTTATTACCGCGACCAGAAGGAATATGCCGACGACGTCGGAATCTTCCTGCGCTGGGCGGCGGGATCGAAAGATTGACGGTTACGAATCCGCAATATGCGGAAAGGGGACTTAGGTAGATGTTGAAACATTTTGGCGGCTCGCTGCTCTTTTCGGTGGTCGCGCTCGCACTGGGGGCCTGGTACGGCTGGGAACTCACCGGAACGATCGACGGCGTGCTCGGGATCATCTGGATCTGCGTCGTGCTGTCGGTGCTCGAAGTGTCGCTGTCGTTCGACAACGCCGCGGTCAACGCCTCGGTGCTCAAGGACATGGACCCGGTGTGGCAGCAGCGCTTCCTCACCTGGGGTATCGCGATCGCGGTCTTCGGGATGCGTATCGTGTTCCCGCTCGTGATCGTGATGGTCGCCGCCGGTCTCGGCCCGATCGAGGCGTTCAAGCTCGCGCTTAACGAACCCAAACAATATCAGGCGATCGTCAGCGATGCGCATATCGGGCTGATGGGCTTCGGCGGCGCCTTCCTCGGCATGGTCGGCCTCAAATATTTCTTCGACTCCGACAAGGAGGTCGACTGGATCGCGGCGATCGAGCGGCCGCTTGCGAAAGTCGCCGATATCGATGCGGTGGCGATCGGGCTGGTGCTGCTCGGCACCTGGCTGACCTCGACGATGCTGTCCGACGCCGATGCGCTGACCTTCATCATCGCGGCGATCGGCGGCCTCCTGACCTTCATCGTCGTCGAGATCGTCAACCATGTGCTCGAACCCCCGACGCCGACGACGGGTCAGGTGGCAAAAGCCGGCTTCGGCGCCTTCCTCTACCTCGAAGTGCTCGACGCCAGCTTCTCGTTCGACGGCGTCATCGGTGCCTTCGCGCTCACCAACAACCTCATCATCATCGCCATCGGCCTCGGTATCGGCGCGATGTTCGTGCGTTCGATGACGATCTTCCTCGTGCGCAAGGGCACGATGTCCGAATATCGCTACCTTGAGCATGGCGCCTTCTACGCCATCCTCGCGCTCGCGGTGATCATGTATATCAACACCTTCCAGCATATTCCGGAAGTGGTCACGGGCCTGATCGGCGCGGTGCTGATCGGCATCGCCTTCTGGTCGTCGGTGCGCTGGAACAAGGCCAATCCGGGTGGCGAGGGCGAAGCCGCCGCGGCCTGAAACAATCCCAACGTAACGGTGCCCCGGTGATCCGGGCGCACCCGATCGGAATCAGAAAGGACAAATTCGATGGCAATCTCACTCTCCAAGGGCGGCAACGTCAGCCTGTCGAAGGAATCGCCCGGCCTCGACGAAATCATCGTCGGCCTTGGCTGGGACGTCCGCGCGACCGACGGACAGGATTTCGACCTCGACGCGTCGGCGTTCCTGCTGAAGGGCGACGGCAAGGTGCGTTCGGACGGCGACTTCTGTTTCTATAACAACAAGGATGTCGGCGGCGCCGTGATCCATCAGGGCGACAACCGCACCGGCGAGGGTGACGGCGACGACGAGCAGATCAAGATCGTGCTGTCGAAGACCCCGGCCGAGGTCGAAAAGGTCGCCGTTGCGGTGACCATCCACGACGGCGAATCGCGCGGACAGAGCTTCGGTCAGGTGTCGAACGCGTTCATCCGCATCGTCGACGCCAAGTCCGGGAACGAAATCGTCCGCTACGACCTGTCCGAAGACGCATCGGTCGAAACCGCGATGATCCTCGGCGAAGTCTATCGCAATGCGGGCGAGTGGAAATTCCGCGCGGTGGGTCAGGGCTTCAAGGGCGGCCTCGGCCCGCTCGCGACCCACTTCGGCGTCAATATCGGTTGATTTGAAAGATAGCGGCTTCGGTCGGGCATCGTTGCCGGGACCGAAGCCGCAGTATTTGGAAAGGAAGCGGACATGGCAGTGTCGTTGAGCAAGGGCGGCAATGTTTCGCTGAGCAAGGAAGCCCCCGGCCTGTCGTCGGTGACGGTCGGGCTGGGCTGGGACGTGCGCCAGACCGACGGCGCCGCGTTCGACCTCGATGCGTCGGCGTTCGTCGTCGGCAGCAATGACAAGGTGCTGAGCGACGCGCATTTCATCTTCTATAACAACAAGGCTTCGCCCGACGGATCGGTCGTTTATGGCGGCGACAACCGCACTGGCGACGGCGCGGGCGACGACGAAACGATCAAGGTCGACTTCGGCCGGCTCGGCGCCGATGTGAAGAAGGTCGTCGTCGCGGTCACGATCCACGAGGGGCAGGAGCGCCGCCAGAATTTCGGATCGGTTTCGAACGCCTATGCGCGCGTGCTCAACGATGCCGACGGCAAGGAGCTGGCCCGCTACGACCTTTCGGAAGACGGCAGCACCAACACGTCGCTGATCTTCGTCGAACTGTATCGCGGCCCGCAAGGGGACATCAAGGTCAAGGCGATCGGCGAAGGCTGGGCCAGCGGCCTGTCGGGTCTCGCAGGCAGCCTCGGCGTCAATCTCGGCTGATGGCGCGCCGGGTGTCATGATCGTTCGGCGATGACGCTGCCGGTGCGGATCTGGTTCAATCGCGGATTTTCGCTCGCCCCGATCGCGGGGCTGATGCGCAGCGCCGACCCGTCGCTCGAAGTCTATGTCAGCGTCTCGCCGATGAGCGCCCATTATCCGGGGCCGACCGCGACATGGATCGACGGCGGCACGGATGATGCGGCGGGCGATCCCGAAACCTATCTGGACTGGGTGCGCGAGACGATCGACCGCCACGCGATCGACATCTTCATTCCCACCCGGCGGCGCAAGCTGATCGCCGCCGCCGACCTGCCGTGCCGCGTCCATCTGCCCGCGGACGTGCCGACGCTCGAATTGCTCGACGACAAATATGCCTTCGCGGCGTCGCTGGCGGGCGAGGATTATCATCTTCCGACCTATCGGGTGGCGACAGGTGACGCGCTTGCGGCGCTGCTCGCCGACTGGCCCGATGCCGGCGACGACGCGGGGCCGTGCGTCAAGCCGCGGCAGGGCGTCAACGGCCTCGGCTTCTGGCGCCTGATGGACGTGTCGCCGATGGCGCATCTTCAGGATTCCGAACGGCGCCGGATTCGCCCCGATCACTATCTGGCGGCGCTGCGCGAACAGGAGCGGCACGGCCCGATCGACGAGATCGTCGCGATGGCCTATCTTCCCGGTCCCGAAATCTCGTTCGACATATTGGCCGACAGAGGCCGGTTGCTGAAATATGCCGCGCGCACCAAGCTCGGGACGAGCCGCCAGCATATCGCCACGCGTCATCCGCTCGAACCCGTCGTTGCGTCGATTGTCGGGCGCTTCGCACTGCACGGCCTTGTCAACGCGCAGTTCCGCCGCGCGATCGACGGGAGCTGGAAGCTGCTCGAAATCAACGCGCGTCCTGCCGGCGGCGTGGTCTATGCCGATCAGGTCGGGTGCCGGCTGGTCGCCGACTGGGCGGGACTGCTGACCGGGCGGTTGTCGGCCGACACGATCGACCGCTCGGCGATCGACACCGAGGTGGCATTTTCAACCGTCGTCCAGCCGGTCGCGGCATGATGGCGGAGGGGGAGTGGCGATGAAGAGTGCGCAGCCGGGCGAACGCCTTTCCGTTGGCACCAACGATGCCTGCACGATCCGGATCGGCGGTCGCAACGCCGATCGCATCACCGTCGTCGCGGTCTCGCGCGAGGGGCAGTTCCAGCCGCTTGAGCGCGGCGGCGCGGCGGACGAATGGCGGCTGTCGACGATGGCCGACCTCGGCGAACAGGCCGAGATATTGCTCTATATCTCCGACGACCGGACCGGCGGGTTCGTCAACGACTGCTATCCCGTCACCGTCGATTTCGGCGGCACCAGCTATGAGTTCCCCAAGCCGTTCGACCAGCTCGCGGCGGTGATCATCGCCGAAGCCTATATGCGCGACGGCGGACGGCGGGTGAAGGTCGCCAACGAAGGCTATACCTTCGGGATCGAGGCCTTCGCCCGCGCGCGCAATTTTCGCGTCGATGCGATTCCGGGGCGCAGCCAGGCCGACGGCGGCCGCGAACGCTGGGAGGGCGGCGATCGCGGCGAGCGCCGGAGCGCCCCGCCCGGAACCTCGCTCGGTTCGGGTAGCGGCGTTCTGGTCGCGCCCGGCATCATCGTGACCAACGCGCATGTCATCGAGGGCGGCAACGATTTCAGGCTCGGTCGCGGCAAACAGGCGCTGACGATGCTCGCGGTCGACCCGCTGCACGACCTCGCGATCCTGCAGGGCGAGGTTCAGGGCACGCCGCTTCCGTTGCGCAACAGCGCCGCGATCTGGCTGGGCGAGGCGGTGCTCGCCGCGGGTTACCCGTTGATGGATCTGCTCGGCGCCGACCTGAAGGTGTCGACGGGCAATGTGTCGGGGCTGAAGGGCTGGGAAGGCGACGTCGCGCGCTTCCAGTTCACCGCGCCGATCGGGTCGGGATCGTCGGGCGGCGCGATCCTCGACGAATATGGCAACCTCGTCGGGATCACCTCCTCGTCGCTCGCGCACGGCAATCTGCGCGATCGCGGTGCGATCAGCGAGAATGTCAATTTCGGCATCAAGGTCGGCCTTGTTCACGAAATGCTGGCGGCGTCCGGCGTCGAAGGAACACCGGTGTCGATGTCGACCGACAACAACCGGCGCAACGTCGTGCAACGGCTGCGCGATTCGGTTGTCAGCATTATCGTCAGCGCCTAAAAGCGCGCTCGCACAAATCGTCGTTGCCGCACGCCGTCCCGTCGTTTGCGGTCCGTCGACCATCCCTTGGACATGAGTATTTTATGCACGTTACGCACGCGGGGCCGGCCATGACGGTGGAACTGTCGACCGGCACGCTCGATCTGTTCGTCGATGGCGATACGGATGTCGACGCCTTTTGCGACGTCGCGGCGCGCGCCAATCCGCGTCGCGGCTTCCTGATTGTCTCGCGCGTGCTTGGCCGCCACTTGCCGGCGCGGCCTGCGGATATGCGTGCGACGATGGACGGACTCGCTGCACGCGTGGGTAGCGATTTGCCGGGCCCGATCGTTTTCCTCGGCATGGCCGAAACCGCGACGGCGCTGGGGCAGGGTTGCTTCGCGGCATGGCAGGCACGGCATCCCGGCGCCGAGGCCGTCTATCTGCAATCGTCGCGGCAGCGGGTCGCGAGGGCCGAGATCGTCGCGCGCTTCGAGGAAGGGCACAGCCACGCGACCTCGCACCTCGTCCAGATCGCCGATCCGGCGATCCACGCGAAGGTCACCGAAGCGCGGTCTCTGGTGATCGTCGATGACGAATGTTCGACCGGCGCGACCTTCGTCGCGGCGGCGACGGCATTGCTCGATGCGATGCCGCGGCTCGAACGGATCGAAACCTGCTGCATCACCGACTGGAGCGACGGCGGCTATCTGGCTGCGATGCCGCGTCCCGCGACGGCGCGCGCGATCGTCAGCGGCCGGATGCGCTGGTCGGCTGCGGCGGCCGCGCCTCCCGCCGAACTGGCGGCGGGCAGCAACGCGCCGGGCGCGGCGCCCGATGCGGGGATGAACAGCCGAACCGGCCTCCTGCGTCCCGAGAGCGCGCAGCGCGCAGCGCTGACGGCTGCGCCCGGCGAACGCGTGCTGGTGCTCGGCGAGGGCGAGCACAGCTATGAAGCGCTGCTCGTCGCCGAGGAAATCGAAACGCAGGGCGGCATCGCCGCGGTCCAGTGCATCACGCGCAGCCCGGCGCTGCTTGGCGGTGCGATGGCGAGCAAGTCGACCTTCCGCGACAGCTATGGCAGCGGCGCGCCCTGTTTCCTCTACAACATGCTCGGCCACGCGCCCGACCGCGTGGTGATCGTCAGCGAAGTGCCGGCAGACCAGCAGGCCGAGGCGCTGGCGGCGCTGGCGGCGCTTGGGTCATCGGTTCCCGTCGATGTCATGGTGTGCCGCTATCCGGCGGGGGGAGGACAATGAACCCCGTCATCCTCACCGACCTCGACGACACGCTGTTCCAGACATTGCCCAAATGCCCGCCGGGGGCCGAGGGCTTGCGGCAGATGAGCAGTCTGCTCGACGGCAGCCCGAGCGGCTTCGCGACGCCGATGCAGCAGCACTTCCTGCGCTGGCTCGAAACGGGGACGGTCATCCCGGTGACCGCGCGCGGGCGCGACGTGCTCGCGCGGGTGACGATCGGGCAGGCGCCGGCGATCTGTTCTAACGGCGGCTGCATATTGGACGCTGGCGGCGCGCTCGATCGCGAATGGCACGAGCTTCTCGAAGAAGAATCGCGCCGCGCCGCGCCGGTCGGCGAGGTCTATCGCGCGCTCACCGATGCGCTGTGCGCCGAGCGTTTTCGCCACTGGGCGGTCGAGGAAAACGGCCTGACGCTCTATATCGTCGTCAAGAGCAACGCGCATGACGCGGACGAACTGGCGGTGCTCGAACAGGAACTCGCGCCGCAGGTGCCGGCCGGCTGGCGCTGTCACCGCAACGGCAACAATCTCGCCTATCTGCCGCCCTGGCTCAGCAAGCGTCACGCCGCGCGCTACATGATCGACCGCATCCGCGCCGCGCGTCCCGACCAGCCGGTCATCGGGATCGGCGACAGCGTGTCCGACGTCGGCTTCATGGACCTGTGCGATTTCGCGGCGGTGCCCACGCGCACGCAGCTCTGGTCGCATATCGCCCTTGGCAACGGCTGGATCGACTGAATGGCGACGACAGCGCACATCGGAGACGCGTATCGCGACGGCGAAGGAAACTGGAATTTTTCAGGATCCTACGACCCCGACGATGTCATCTTCCTGCTCAACCCGGCGCGGATCGAGCCGACCGACATCGCCGAAAAGGAACGGCTGATCCAGTCGGGCGCACGCCATTATTCGGAGATGCTGTCGGCGGAGCCGCTGCCCGACGCGCGCTATCTGCGCCTTTACGACATGGCGCTCGCGGCGAATGCTGCGCGCGTCCGCCTCGACGTCGAGCGCCTCGCGCGCGCAATCGCCGACCGCCCGCAAACCGCAGCGCGCTGTGTCATCGTCTCGCTCGCTCGCGCCGGGACCCCGATCGGCATCCTGCTCAAGCGCGCGCTGCGCCGGATCGGGATCGAGGCCTGGCATTATTCGGTCAGCATCATCCGCGGCCGCGGGATCGACGAAAATGCGCTCGCCTATATCGCGCAGCGGCACGGCACCGCGAACGCGGTGTTCGTCGACGGCTGGACCGGCAAGGGCGCGATCCGCGGCGAACTCGACCGCGCGCTTGCGTCGGGGGCGAGCGGCTTCGCGCCTTTCCTTGCGGTGGTCGCCGACCCCGCGGGGTGCGCCGACCTCGCCGCGACCTTCGACGATTATGTCATTCCCGGCGGGCTTCTGAACGGCATCGTGTCGGGGCTCGTCAGCCGGTCGGTTCTGAGCGACGCGCTCGTCGGCCCCGACGATTTCCACGCGTGCCTTGCCATGACCGAATATGCCGCCAGCGACCTCAGCTGCGCCTATATCGAGGCGATCGATGGCGCGGGCGACTGGCAACCGGAAACCCCGCCATGGTCCGCCGCAATGGCGGCCGAAATACGGGTCGCGGCACAGGCGACGATCGCGGAGGTCGCCGCCGAATGCGGGGTAAGCGATCGCAACCGCATCAAGCCGGGGATCGCCGAGGCAACGCGCGCGATCCTGCGCCGTGTTCCCGACCGCGTCTATGTCCAGCGGCGCGGCGATCCCGACATCGCGCATATCGAGTTGCTGGCCGACGCCGCGGGGGTGCCGGTCGTGGAAAGAAACTTGCGGAGCTATAGGGCGATGACCATTATCAAGGATCTGGGAGGAGACCAGCAATGAACGCAGTCGAGCTGGGTGCCACCCTGTATGTGCCGGCAACAAACCCCGCGGCGCGAACCATGGCCTATGGCGCGATCGACGATCTGCGCTCGATGGTCGTGTGCCTCGAGGATTCGGTTCGCGACGATCAGGTCGACGCCGCGCTCGACGATCTGGCGGCGCTGCTCAAGGCGCTGGTCCCCAAATCGCCGACGCTGTCGGTCTATGTCCGGCCGCGCGATTTCCGGATGCTCACCCAATTGCTCAAGATGAAGGGCATCGACCGTATCGACGGTTTCGTGCTGCCCAAGGTGACCACACAGTCGCTGCCGGTGTGGCTCACCGCACTGATGCACGAGGACCATCGCATCATGCCGACGATCGAGGGCGAGGATGCGTTCGACCGGATGGCGCTCGCGCGCCTCTGCGACCAGCTCAAGCCCTATGCCGAACGCGTGTCGGCGGTGCGCATCGGCGGGAACGACATCCTCGGGCTGCTCGGCATCCGCCGTTCGCGGTACCGCACCGCCTATGACGGTCCGCTGGGCAGCGTCATTCGCGACATCGCCGGTACTTTCATCCCGAACGGCTTTTCGGTCGCGGCGCCGGTCTTCGAGCATTTCAACTCGCCCGACGTGCTGCGCCGCGAGGTCGAACAGGATATCGAACACGGGCTGCTGACCAAGACGGCGATTCACCCCGACCAGATTGCGATCATCCATTCGGTCTATCGCCCCGACGTCCAGGAAATGGCCGAGGCGCGCGCGATATTGAGCCATGAGGCGCCCGCGGTGTTCGGGCGCAACGGCAGCATGTGCGAACCCGCGACGCACGCCCCCTGGGCGGGGATGGTCGTGAAGCGCGCGCAGACGCACGGCGTCGCCGGACCCGACCAGCAATCGGGCATCAAGGTCGCATGATCGCAGGGCCGCTTCGATGAACGGACTCGAACTCGAACCCCCGGCACCGGGCGGCCCGGCGCAGGATCCGGCGGGCGAGTTTGCGCTCAGCGAGGCGACCGCCGCGCGGATCAAGGCGGTGGCGCGCGAATATGCGGGCGCCTTCGTCGCGATCGAGACCCAAAGCCCCGAATTCGACCGGATGGCGGCACGGATTTCCACGGTCGGCGCCGACGAGGTGCGGGCACTGTCCGATCAGGCGCGGCTGGCAATGGCGCGTGGCGGTAGCCGTGAGGGGGCGGTGTCGGCGGTCCACGCCCAGCTCGCGCGGCTCCGCGCGGTGCTCGAACGGCTCAACCCCGGCGCGGGCGACGATCTGCTTCGCCCGCGCAAATTTCTCGGCCTGTTTCCGCGCGGCGATGTGCTGGCGAGCTATTTCGACCGCTATCGCGACGCCGAGGTCGAGATCGAAACCGCGCTTTCGACGATGGCGACGAGCCGCGACACGCTGCTTCAGGACAATATTGCGGTCACCGCCTGTCGCAAGACGGTCTGGCCGATGCTGGCGCGCCTTGCCGAGGCCATCGGGCTGTGCGCCAGCCTCGACGAGCGTTTCGAACGGCTCGCGGGGCAGCTCGACGCGAGCGATCCGGCGAAGGCCGGGCGCCTTCGCTCGACCGCCTTGTTCGAGGTGCGCCAGCGGCACGGCGACCTGCTCACCCAGATGGCGGTGTCGCAGCAGAGCTATGCGATGCTCGGCATCGTCCTCACCAACAACCTCGAACTGGTGAAGGGCATCGACCGGGCTTCGGCGACCACGATCGCGGCGCTCCAGACCGCCATCGTCGCTGCGCAGACGCTCGCCAACCAGCGCATCGTCCTCGATCGCATCGGCGGGGTCACGACGGCGGCGACGGCGCTCAGCGAAGGCGCGAGCGGCGCGTCGGCGCGTGGCAATGCGCGCGTCGCGCTCGACAGCGCCGAGGCATCGCAACAGGTCGCGGCGCTACGGTCAGCCATCGCCGACGTCACGGCGTCGGTCGACGCGCTCGACAGTCAGCAACAGTCGGCGCTTGGTTCGCTTTAGGTCCGGCCGTCCTTGGAAAGCCCGCGGCGCAAGGCTATGGAAGGGACTGCGACTATGGAAGAGGTGGGAACAGGAACGGTATGAGCATGCTTCGACGGCTCGGCCGCCTTTTCGGCGGGGAGGGGGCAGCGCAGGAGAATGAGCGCGCCGCGCCGCCGCCGGCCGCGCCGCCGCCGCCGAAGGCCTTCGACTATAAGGACGACCGGATTCCCGACAGCGCGCAGGCCAAGATCGCCCATATCCTCGAATCGATCGAGGCGGTCGAAAAGGCGATGGAACGCGAACAGGTACCGAGCTTCAGCCGCGTCGACACCGGCCAGATGCGCGACGTCCACCTGCCCCAGCTCGTTCAGAGCTATATCGACGTCCCCGCCAGCCACCGCGGCGAGATTTTTCGCAAGACCGGAAAATCGGCGAGCTTCCTGCTCGGCGCGAGCCTCGACCGGCTCCAGGAGCGCGTCGACGCGATGCTGCGCGACCTCGCACAGCACGACATCAACGCCTTCACCAACAATATGCAATTCATCAACGAACGCTATTCGGACGATGATAATCCGTTCAGGTGACGGGCCGTTCAGGTAACAGGACAGGGGTTTCTCAGATGAGCGAATTTCGCAGGCTCGAAGAAAGCGTCGAGGCGGCCGGGGTGCGGATCGAAAAATACCGCTTCGTCGAAAAGCGGCTGATTACGCGCGGTATTCCGACCGCCGAGGGCGGTTTCCACTATGTCGCCGAAGCCACCGATATCTTTCAGCTCTGCATCACGCTGACCGGCGGCGCGATCCTGCTCGAGCCCGGCGCGCTCCAATATATGCACGGCAAGATCGAATCGACCGTCCAGCAGCATGAGGATCGCGGTTTCCTGAGTCGCGCGCTCGCATCGGCGGGGACAGGCGAGTCGGCTTTCGCAACGAAGTTTTCTGGTCACGGGACGATCTGGACCGAGCCCGGGCGGCGTAATTTCATTATCGGCGCGATCGACGGTGACGCGCTGCTGCTCGACGACAAGGCCTTTTATGCCTGTTCGTCGGGGATCGCGCTGACCACGCACCGGCATAACACGGTTGCCGGGGTGCTCGGCGGTAACGGCCTTGTGCAACCCAAGATGGCGGGCGCGGGCGTTTTTGCGGTCGAGGCGCCGGTCCCGGTCGAGGAGATCGACATCGTCGAGCTCGACGGCAGCAAGGAGCTCACCGTCGACGGCGACTATATGCTGATGTTCTCGGCCGAACTGAACGTGTCGATCGGCCCGCTGGTGAAGGGGCTGCGCAATGCGCTGCGTAGCGGCGAGGGTTTCGTGTACAAGCTGAACGGCAGAGGGTCGGCATGGCTCATGCCGACCGCGAAGGTCAGCTAGCCGAGAACGATGGCGAACGAAAAACCCCGGTACCGGACCTACAACAGCCCCGCAGGCGGCTGGGGCGCCGCGGCTGCGACCGCGAAGGTCCTGCTCGAACAGAGCGTCGTCACCAAGGGGTCGCGTGCGCTCCTGTCGATGAACCAGCCGGGCGGGTTCAAATGCCCGAGCTGCGCTTTTCCCGACGCGACGTGCACGAAGAAGCTCGAATTCTGCGAAAATGGCGCGAAGGCGCTCGCGCACGAGGCGACGAAGTTCCGCGTCACGCGCGAATTCTTTGCGCAGCACAGCGTGACCGAGCTGATGGAACAGTCGGACTACTGGCTCGAAATGCAGGGGCGGCTCACCGAGCCGATGCGCTACGACGCCGCGACTGACCATTATGTGCCGGTGAGCTGGGACGATGCCTTTGCGCTGATCGGCGACCATCTCCGCGCGCTCGAAAGCCCGCATCAGGCCGAATTCTACACGTCGGGCCGCACGGCGAACGAAACGGCCTTTCTCTATTCGATCTTCGTGCGCGAATATGGCACGAACAATTTTCCTGACTGTTCGAACATGTGCCACGAACCGACGAGCCGCGGGCTGCCGCCGTCGATCGGCGTCGGCAAGGGTACGGTGATCCTCGACGATTTCGAACATGCCGAGGCGATCTTCCTGATCGGCCACAATGCCGGGACCAACGCGCCGCGTATGATGACCCCGCTCGTCGAGGCGCGAAAGCGCGGGGTGCCGATCGTCGCGGTCAACCCGATGCCCGAGCGCGCGCTGATCCAGTTCACCGAGCCGCAGGACATCGTCCAGATGGCGACCTTCGGGTCGACCGATATCACCAGTGAATTCGTGCATATCAAGGTCGGCGGCGACCTCGCGCTCTTGAAGGGCATGATGAAGGTCCTGTTCGAGCGCGAAGCCGCGGGCGAGTCGGTGCTCGACCATGCGTTCATCGCCGAACATACGTCGGGTTTCGATGCGCTGAAGGCCGATATCGAGGCGCAGGACTGGGGCGCGATCGTGGCGGCTGCGGGAATCGACGAGACGCAGATCCGCCGCTGCGCCGAAATCTACATCCGTTCGAACGCGACGATCGTCTGTTACGGCATGGGGGTGACCCAGCATCAGCAGGGGTCGCAGCTCGTCCAGCAGATCGCGAACCTGCTGCTCCTCAAGGGCAATTACGGCAAGCCCGGCGCGGGCATCTCGCCGATCCGTGGTCATTCGAACGTGCAGGGTGACCGCACCGTCGGGATCGACGAAAAGCCGGGCCAGGCCTATCTCGACCGGGTGCGCGACGTCTTCGGGTTCGAACCGCCGCGCGACCACGGCCACCACAGCATCGAATCGGTCGAGGCGATGATGGCGGGCACGGCGAAGGTCTTTGTCGGCCTCGGCGGCAATTTCGTCCGTGCCGTGCCCGATACCGACCGCGCCTATGCCGCGATGCGAAAGCTGAACCTGACCGTCGGGATCGCCACCAAGCTCAACCGCGGGCATCTGGTGCATGGCAAGGATGCGCTGATCCTGCCGGTTGTCGCGCGCTCCGAACGCATCGAAACCGCAGCGGGCGAGCAGTTCGTCACGATCGAGGATTCGATGTCGAACGTCACCGCCTCGCGCGGCGTGCTCGACCCCGCGAGCGAGCATCTGATGTCCGAGACCGAGATCGTCTGTCGCATCGCGATGGCGGCGCTGCCCGACAGCAAGACGGGTTGGGCCCGCTATATCGACGATTACAGCCTGATCCGCGACAAGATCGCCGAGGTCTATCCCGCACTTTACGAAGGCTTTTCGGAACGCATCAAGGCGCCATTGGGCTTTCATCTCGACATCCCGCCGCGCCGCCGCGCGTGGGCGACGCCGAACGGCAAGGCGAATTTCCTCGTCCTGCCGGGGCTTGCGGTCAACGCCCCGGTCGACGATCCCGACATGCTGCGGCTTGCGACGGTGCGTTCGCACGATCAGTTCAACACGACGATCTACAGCTACAACGACCGCTATCGCGGCGTGTACAACGACCGGATGATCCTGTTCATGAACGCCGACGATATCGCGGCGCGCGGGTTGGCGGCGGGCACGAAGATCGCGCTCGAAACGCTGAGCGACGATGGCGTCACCCGGCGTGTCGAGGGGCTGACGATCATCGATTATCCGATGTCGCGCGGTTCGGTGGCGGGCTATTATCCCGAACTCAATCCGCTGCTGCCGCTTGCGCATTATGACAAGGTCAGCGGCTGCCCCGCGGCGAAATCGATTCCCGTGCGCGTCGTCGCGGTCGTGGGCTGACGCGCCGGTGTCCGTCGGCAGGCACATCGCGCCGGTTCGTTTCCTGATCTTTCCGCTTGTGCTGGTCGCGGCGGCGGGGGCGATGATGGCGTCGGGAATCGATCCGCGCACGGCGTTCCTCTCCGGTTTCGATGTCGCCGCCTTCATCTTCCTCTGCTCGCTCGCTCCGCTGCTGCGTGCCGACGCCGTGCAGATGCGCCGCCGCGCCGCGGAGAATGACGCGAATCGCCTCGGCCTGCTCGCGATTTCGGTGCTGCTGTCGCTCGTCATCCTGTTTGCGGTGGGGACGTTGATCGCCGGTCCGGGTCAGCTTGATCGCTGCGACGTCATATTGATCATCGCGACGCTCGCATTAGCGTGGCTGTTCGCGAATATGGTGTTCACGCTCCATTATGCGCATCTCTATTACCTGCAAAAGGACGGTCGCGACCAGCGCGGGATCGAGGTCCCGGGGGTGCATGAGCCCGGTTACTGGGACTTCCTCTATTTCGCCTTCACGCTCGGCATGACCTTCCAGACGTCGGACGTCACCATATCGGGTCCGCATATGCGCCGCGTCGTGCTCGGCCACTGCCTGGCGGCGTTCATCTTCAACATGGGCATTTTGGCGTTCACCGTGAACGCCATCGGTGGATCATGATCTGCCGAGGCGGTCGAGGTCGGCAAGGCTGTTGACGTTCGGCGGCACGAAATCGCTGTGCACCGCGCGTGCGCCGATCCGCCGGGCATAGGCTTTGACGGCGAGATCGCTTCCATCCTCGAGCATGGTCCTGAGTTCGTTCAGCGCCGTGGCGGGCCACAGGCCGATCACCGGCTGCGTTTCCAGAAATGCGGGCGCCGGTTCGAGCAGCGCGCGAAGATTATCGGGCAGGCGCACGCAGTCGACGGGCGCGGTCAGCACCCGATCGAAACCCGCGTTCGCTGCGTCGATGAGGGCACCGGCGATGCCGCCGAGCGGCCCCATGTCGGGGCGGGGCCAGTCGGCAACTTCGCCGCGGCCGACGACGATTACCAGATCGCAATGCGGGCGGAGAGCCGCCATCGCATGATCGAGCAGCGTCTGCCCGTCCAGCGTCGCGAGCGCCTTGTCCGACCCGAAGCGGCTCGACCGTCCACCGGCGAGCACCGCGCCGAGCGTCCTCATCCGATCATCGCGTGCGGGTCGCTGACGATCAGCGCCGCATCGGCCCGCGCCAGCGCGACCAGCGTCAGTCCGGCCGCCGTCGCGCGATCGGCGGCGAGGCTGGTCGGCGCCGATATGGTAACGAGCATCGGGCACCCCGCGCGCACCGTCTTTTCAACGAGTTCGTAACTGCACCGCGCCGACAGCAGGATAAAGCCCGTCCCCGGATCGACACCCGCCCGCGCCAGCGCGCCGATCAGCTTGTCGAGCGCATTGTGCCGCCCGACGTCCTCGCGCACGAACAGGATTTCGCCATCGGGCGAACAGAAGGCGGCGGCGTGGACCGCTCCGGTTGCGCGGCCGAGCAGCTGGTGGCCGGAGAGTGCCGCGAGCGCCGCGGCGATGGCGGTGCGATCAGTCGCGATGCGCGCGGTGACGGCGGGCAGGGGCCGCAGCACCTCCTCGATATTCTCGATCCCGCACAGCCCGCAGCTGCCCTCGCTCACCCGCTTGCGCGCGCGTTCGAGCGCGACGGCGTTGCGCTCGGGGGGCAACCAGATGCGCAGCGCCCAGCCGCCTTCGATCGGGTGAACGTCGACGCGCGCGATCTGCTCCGCCGTATCGACCAGCCCCTCGCCGAGCGCAAAACCCAGCGCATAATCTTCGAGGTCGGTCGGGGTCGCCATCATCACCGCATAGCCGATGCCGCCGACCTCGACCGACACCGGCGCTTCGACCGCGATGCTGCGCGTCAGCTCGGCGTCGCCGGGTTCGCCAAGGCCCAGGCGGCGGACGGGGAGGTCGATCTTGTCGCCGGTCATGGTTGCACGATAGGCCATAGGCGTGGAAGTGGTCGGATGTCTCTAGGCGGGGAGGGCACGGAACGGTCCAGCCGAACCAAGCTGAATTTCGATCCGGTGCCGAATATAATCATCTGGATGATTTCGAGCGATATGTATCGCTTCGGTTATGAGTGCCGAAGCATCAGAGGAATAGTCGCTCTCATCTAGCGACAACATTGGGATGATGCGCTGACGAACATATGTGCTGTCGGTATCCACGAACTTCTGAAGCATCGCGTCCCTGAAACGCTGGCGTGCATCTCGGTAGCGTTGTTCTCCGTCGTCGCCTCGAACCCAGTACGCCGCGCTTACTGCTCCTCCCTGCTCATTCTCCGATGCGTTCAAGAGTAGCTTTGTAAGCTGCTCCATAACACGCCGGGCTCCCATCGCTCTAACGGCAGGCTCCACGAAAAAGCGGTTTGCGCTCGGATTCCGTTCGTTCACGCCCTTCTGCAAAAATACAGCTGCGAGATGTTTCGGCGCGGCTTGCCTGTGGAAAACAGCATGGACGAAGGTCCGTCGGTCGGAATCCTCCAGAGCCTCTTCGACCCAACGCCAGCCCTCCGAGATATCCAGTGAGGCACCGTTTCGGGCGGCTTTACGCGTCTCAATGACGATCATCCTCGCTGGACGGTCATCGAAAGGGTTATCATCCTCGGCCTTCGCCCAGCGCTGAAATTGACTTTCCCAATCCACGCAGCCCCCTCTTTCGAGCGCATTATTTCATCGATCCTCGACGTCCGCAATCAGTTCGCTTCCCGACCATCTCTCACCCCCCCCCCAACGCCCCAGCCGCTCGACAAGGAAATCGACGAACACCCGCACGCGCGCGGGCGTATTGGCGCCGCCCGCGAACACCGCGTGGATCGCCTCGATGTCGCCCGGATTATAATCCTCCAATATCGGCACCAATGCGCCGCTTTCGATCTGGTCGGCGATGCTGAACGCGCCGACGCGCGCGATGCCGACCCCCGCGGCGGCAAGTTGCCCCAGCGTCTCGCCGTTGTTTGCTTCGATATTGCCCTGCACCGACAGTGCATAGTCGCGCGTTCCGTCGCGGAACGGCCAGACCGGCTCGGCGCGGCGGAAATTGAAATTCAGGCAATTATGGTCGTGCAGGTCCTCGGGGCGGTGCGGCGTTCCGTGCGCGGCCAGATAGGTGCGCGAGGCGACGATGACGCGGCGGCTTTCGCCGAGCTTGCGCGCGGTGAGCGGGCTGTCGGCGAGCGGGCCGAAGCGGATCGCGACGTCGGCCTGTCCCGCCGCGATATCGACCAGACGGTCGGCAAGGCTGATGTCGACGAGGATGTGCGGATAGAGCTTCACGAACTCGCCGATCAGCGGCACGATAGTCAGCCGCCCATGCGCCTGCGCCGCGCTGACGCGCAGCCGTCCGCGCGGCGCGCCCTGATCGGCGATCGCCTGCTCGGCATCGCCGAGGTCGGCGAGGATGCGCCGCGCCGCGCGCAGATAGGCCTCGCCCTCGGGGGTCAGCGTCAGCGCGCGCGTCGAACGCAGCAACAGGCGGACGCCCAGCCGCGCCTCGATCCGGTCGATTGTCCGGCTGACCGCCGACGGCGTCAGGCCCAGACAGCGCCCGGCGGCCGAGAAACTGCCCTCAGCGATCGTCGCGGCAAAGACTTCCATCGATCGCGCGCGGTCGCCGCTTCCATCCATCTTTGCGTTCATTTCAAAAATCTTTCGCTTCACACGACGCTACACCGGCCGAATGCGTGCGTCCATCTATGCATTCGACACGTAATCGAAAGGGTGGATCATGGAATATCGTCAATTGGGATCGTCGGGGCTGCGCGTTCCCGCGCTGAGCTTCGGAACCGGGACCTTCGGCGGGCAGGGGCCGCTGTTCAGCGCGTGGGGCACGAGCGATGCGGCCGAAGCGCGGCGTCTGATCGACATCAGCCTCGACGCCGGCGTGACGCTGTTCGACACCGCCGACGTCTATTCGAACGGCGCGTCGGAGGAGATTTTGGGCGAAGCGATCAAGGGCCGCCGCAATGCGGTGCTGATCTCGACCAAGACCGGGCTGCCGATGGGCGACGGGCCGCAGGACTGGGGCGCCTCGCGCAGCCGGTTGATCGGCGCGGTCGAGGATGCATTGCGCCGGCTCGGCACCGACCATATCGACCTGCTCCAACTCCACGCGTTCGACGCCTCGACCCCGGTCGACGAGCTGATGGATACGCTCGCTACGCTGATCGCTGCGGGCAAGCTCCGCTACGCCGGCGTCTCCAACTATCCCGGCTGGCAGCTCATGAAGGCGCAGGCGGCCGCCGACCGGCTCGACGCGCCGCGTTTCGTCGCGCATCAGGTCTATTATTCGCTGATCGGGCGCGCCTATGAAGCCGATCTGATGCCGCTCGCCGCCGATCAGGGTATCGGCGCGCTCGTCTGGAGCCCGCTCGGCTGGGGCCGCCTGACCGGCAAGATCGGCCGTGACCGCCCGGTTCCTGCGGGCAGCCGTCTGCACGAAACCGAACAGTTCGCACCGCCGGTCGCCGAAGATCTGCTCTACCGCGTGATCGACGCGCTCGAGCTTGTCGCCGCCGAAACCGGCAAGGCGGTGCCGCAGGTCGCGATCAACTGGCTGCTCCGGCGACCGACTGTATCGTCGGTGATCATCGGCGCGCGGAGCGAAGAGCAGCTGCGCCAGAATCTCGGCGCGGTCGGCTGGGAACTGACCGCAGACCAGGTCGCAGCGCTCGACGCCGCGAGCGACGTCCTGCCGCCCTATCCGCACACGCCGTACCGGCAACAGGCGGGCTTCGCGCGCCTCAACCCGCCGCTCGTCTGACAGGAGTTCCGCGATGAAAATCAACTTCCCGCTGCTCGCGCTCGCGACGGGCGCCTTCGGCATCGGCATCACCGAATTCGCGCCGATGGGCTTGCTCCCCGATATGGCCGAGGGGTTGGAGGTTTCGATCCCCGCCGCCGGGCTGCTCGTGTCGGCCTATGCGCTCGGCGTCATGCTCGGCGCGCCGCTGATGACGCTCACCACTGCGCGGATGAACCGGCGGACCTTGCTGATCGGCCTGATGGCGATCTTCACGCTCGGCAATTTCCTGTCGGCGATTGCGGGCGATTATTCGACCTTGATGGTCGCGCGCGTGATCACTTCGCTCAACCACGGCGCCTTTTTCGGCGTCGGTTCGGTCGTTGCGGCCAGCCTCGTCGCGCCCGAAAAGCGCGCGAGTGCGGTCGCGGCGATGTTCATGGGGCTGACGCTTGCCAATGTCGTCGGCGTGCCGCTCGCGCCGTGGGTCGGCGAGACGTTCGGCTGGCGCACCGCGTTCGGCGCGATCGCGATCTGGGGCCTGATCACCATGGCGGCGCTCCGTTTCGCGCTGCCCGATATTCCGCGCGCCGAGGGCGGCAATATGCTCGCCGAGCTGGGCGTGTTGAAGCGCCGCGAGGTGCTTGTGGCGCTCGCGCTCACCGCGATCGGTTCGGCGGCGATGTTCACCGTCTTCACCTACATTGCGCCGATCCTGACCGAAGCGACGGGGGCGGGGACCTTGTTCGTGACCGCGATGCTGGTGATCTACGGCCTCGGGCTCACCGCCGGCAATTGGCTCGGCGGCGTCTTTGCCGACCGCTCGATCGACCGCACGCTGATCGTCTCGCTCAGCGGGCTTGCGGCGATGTTGCTGGTGTTCGCGGTGACGATGGTTTCGCCCATCGCGGCGGCAGTCACGATCTTCCTGTGGGGCGTCGCGACCTTCGCCATCGTCCCGCCGCTCCAGATGCGCGTGATGGAGGCGGCCTCCGATGCGCCGAACCTTGCCTCGGCAGTTAATATCGGCGCGTTCAACCTCGGCAATGCGATCGGGGCTGCGGTCGGCGGCGGGGTGATCGGCCTCGGCCTCGGTTTTCCGGCGGTGTCGATTGCGGGCGCGGTGATGGCGGTTGCTGGCCTCGTGATCGTGCTGGCATCGCGGACGCCGAAATCTCCGGCGCTCGCGCAGGTCTGACGATTGCCATTTCGTCGGCGGGGTCTATGCAATCGGCGGCATGGAAACGCCGATTCTCGCTGTCCTCCTTGGCAAGGCACGGCCCTTTAGAGGCGACGAACCCAGCGCCATCGGCAAGCTGCCGGTGGCGTGCGCAGTCGCGGTGGGTGCGATGGGTCTCTCTGGCGATGAACAAGCCGACCGGACGGTGCATGGCGGCGTCGACAAGGCGATCCACCATTACCCCGCCGACCACTATGACTGGTGGCGCGAATATCTGGGCGACACCCCCTTGCTCGATGCGCCGGGCGCGTTCGGGGAAAATATCTCCACATCCGGGCTCGACGAGGAAAATGTATTCCTCGGCGACCGCTTCCGCCTCGGCACCGCGCTCGTCGAAGTGTCGCAGGCGCGCCAGCCGTGTTGGAAGCTCGACCATCGCTTTCAGGCCAGGGGCGTGATGGCGCAGGTTGTGAAGACGCGGCGCACGGGCTGGTATTACCGCGTGCTCGAACCCGGCGAAGTGCGTGCGGGCGACACGCTCGACCTTGTCGACCGGCCCTGGCCCGAATGGTCGCTGGCATCGCTGTTCGCCCTGCTGATTGGCGGCGAGGCGAAGGATCGCCCCGCCGACCTCCGCGCCCTGCGCGACGTGCCCGTGCTCGCCGAAACATGGAAAGTGCGGCGCGCAAAACTCGCCGAACAGTTCGGCGCCGACTAGGCGGACATCGCATAGCGTTTCGGCGGTTGCCCGACGTGGCGCGCAAAGGCGGTGCTGAACGCACTCGCCGATCCATAGCCGACGCGTTCGGCGATCTCGGCGAGCCCGCCCGCCTTGCTGCGCAGCAAATCCTTGGCGAGGCTCATCCGCCAGCCTTGCAGATACTCCATCGGCGGCACGCCCATAGTCCGCGCGAAGCGGTCGAAGAAGGCCGAGCGCGACAGCGCGGCCTCCTTCGCGAGTTCGGCGACGGTCCACGGATGTGCGGGCTCGCCGTGGATCCGCCGGATCGCCGCCGCGAGCCGCGGATCGCCAAGCCCGCGCAGCAGCCCCGGCGGCGCATCGTCGCCCTCGACCGAGCGCAACGCCTCGACGATCAGCACCTCGACCAGCCGCGACAGGATCAGGTCGCAGCCCGGCCGCTCCGCGCCCGCCTCCTCGCGTACCAGCCGCACCAGCGTCGTCAGCCTTTCGGCGCCGCGCAAATGGATCAGCGCGGGGAGTTGCGACACGAGCAGGCTGGCGTCTGGCGAATCGAAGACGAAATAGCCGCCGAGCATCCGCACATCGGCGTCGCCCTCCTGCCGCCCGTGGCGCACCTCCCGGGCTACCCCGGCGGCGGCGTGCGGATCTATGAAGACGGGCGCCGCAGGCTCCAAACCCGACATGGTGAATCCCGGCGTGGCGGGAAGGAAGACGAAATCTCCCGCCTTGAGCGTCACCGCCGCCGCACCATCGACCGCGAGCTTGCACTGCCCCTCGATCACGGTGCAGAAACCCGGATGGCCGAAATCGCCATAACGCACCGCCCAGGCGCCGGCGCCACTGATCCCCTTGGAAAAGACGGTGCGCGGACGAAGCAGCGCGATGAGATCGGACAAGGGATCGGGCATATCAGGACTATGTGTAATGAATATCGGATTTCAAATTATAGATAGTCCTGATGGCATTGGCTAGACGCTTTCCACCAACTTCGAAAAAGGAAGCGTCCATGCAAACCATCCTCATCACCGGCTGCTCGTCGGGCTATGGTCTTGAAACCGCCCGCCATTTCCACGCAAACGGCTGGAGCGTCATCGCCACGATGCGCAACCCCTCCGCGGCACCCTTCGCAACATCAGAAACATTGCGCGTCCTCGCACTCGACGTCACCGACGAAGACAGCATTGCAGTCGCGCTCGAACTGGCCGGGCCGATCGACGTACTCGTCAATAATGCTGGCATCGGCCTGTTCGGTGCGCTCGAACACTCGCCGATGCAGAAGATCCGCGACGTTTATGAAACCAACACGCTGGGCACGATCGCGATGACGCAGGCCGTGATCCCGCAGTTCCGCGAGCGCGGCGCAGGCGTCATCGTCAATGTCACGTCCAGCGCGACGTTGGCATCCTTCCCGCTCGCCGCCGCCTATACGGGCAGCAAGACCGCCATTCAGGGCTTCACCCGTTCGCTCGCGCATGAATTGCTGCCGCATGGTATCGCGATGAAGCTCGTCGAGCCCGGCTATGGCCCGACGACTGCCTTCGCGCAGAACACCGATATCCGCCTCGAAGACGTTCTGCCCGAACCTTATGGCAGCTACGCCGCGCCGATCCTCGCCGCGATGGCCGAGCCCGAGCTGAGCACGACCGAGGCCGACGTCGCCAAGGCCGTGTGGCAGGCGGTGCATGACCAGACGGGACAGCCGCATTTTCCCGCAGGCGCCGACGCGCTCGCGCTCGTGGCCTGATGCGATGGTTCCGCCGGTGCCGACGGGCGGAGCCGTCGACCTTCGATGTCGATCAGTTCTTCAGCGTATCGCCGAAAAACTCGGCATCGGCCTGCCGCGCTTCGGCGGCAAAGCGTTCGACATAGTCTGAAAGACGTTCGATTTCCGCGGAAGTGAAATGCAGCCCCAGCTTGCTGCGCCGCCAGAGGACATCGTCGGTTGTGCGCGCCCATTCGCGCATTGCCATCCAGCGCAGTTCGGCGACGCTCAGCCCATGCGCGATTTCGCCGCCAAGCGCGTCCCAGCCGGTTGCCTCGCCCAGCCAGCGCCGCGCGTCGGTGCCATAGGCCTTGACAATGCGATCGACCGTCGCGGCGGTCAGGAAGGGGTGGGCGAGCTTGTATTCGGCCTTGAGCGCGGCGGCGCCCGTGACCGGAAAGTCGCCGCCGGGCAGCGGCGCTTTGCCGGTCCAGTGCTTGCGGGCGAGCGCGGGGATATGGTCTGCAAGTTCGTCGACCGCGGCCTCGGCGACATGGCGGTAGCTGGTGATCTTGCCGCCATAGATGGTGAGCAGGGGCGCGCCTTCGGCCATGTCGAGGTCGATGCGATATCCGCGTGTCGCGGCCTCGGGGCGGCCCGATCCGTCCTCGATCAACGGCCGGACACCCGAATAGGTCCAGACGACGTCGGCGGGGGTGACGGGCGTGCGGAAGTAGAGGCTCGCGCCTTCGCACAGATAGGCGATTTCCTCGTCGCTCGCCTTCGCTTCGCTCGCCGGGCCGTCATGGTCCTGGTCGGTCGTCCCGATCAGCGTGAAGTCGCGCTCATAGGGGATGGCAAAAAAGATGCGGCCGTCGGGAAGCTGGAAGAAATAGGCATAGTCATGCTCGAAAAGCCTGCGCACGACGATATGCGATCCGCGCACCAGTCGCATCCGGTGATCGGGCTCGGCATCGGCGCGCTTCAGCAGGTCGAGCACCGCGGGGCCCGCCGCGTTCACGACGCTGCGCCCGGTGAAACGATATTGATGACCCTGATCGTCGCGCGCGTCGACGATCCACAGCCCGTCCTCGCAGCGCAGCATTTCGGCGCGCGTGCGCGTGCGCACCCGCGCGCCGCGATCCGCGGCGTCGCGCGCGTTGAGCGCGACGAGCCGCGCGTCGTCGACCCAGCCGTCCGAATATTCGAAGCCGTGGACATATTGCGGCTGGAGCGGCGCGCCCGCGGGGTGGCGTCTGAGGTCGATCGAGCGCGTCGCGGGCAGCTTTTTGCGCCCGCCGATCTGGTCGTAGAGGAACAGGCCGAGCCGGAGCAGCCAGCGCGGCCGCAGTCCGTCGCGATAGGGCAGGACGAAGCGCAGCGGCCGGATGATGTGCGGCGCGATGCCCCACAATATTTCGCGTTCCTTCAGTGCCTCGCGCACGAGGCCGAATTCATAATGTTCGAGGTAGCGCAGCCCGCCGTGGATCAGTTTGGTAGATTTCGACGAGGTGCCTTGCGCCAGGTCGCCCGCCTCGAGCAGCAGCACCCGCGCGCCGCGTCCGGCGGCGTCGCGCGCGACCCCCGCGCCGTTGACGCCGCCGCCGACGACGATGGCATCATAGGGCGGAGGGACGTCGTTCATGGTGCGGTTTCCTAAGCCAAGTCGGCCACGCTTGCCAATGGCAAGACATCGTATGCGGCTTACGTATGCGCGTTGCATTCGCGCGGCGCATCCTCCACTTCTGACGGCGGATATCCAAGGGGACGAGCGTGAGCGTGAAAGTCGAAACACTGGTGCTGTTCGGCGCAACGGGCGACCTTGCGCAGCGCATGCTCTTTCCCTCGCTCTACAATCTCCACCTTGACGGCCTGCTTGCCGACGCGCTGACGATCATCGGGTCGGGTCGGTCGACGATGGACCGTGCGACCTTCCAGTCGCAGGTGCGCGCGGCGCTGGCCGAGCATCTGCCCGCCGACCGCATCGACGATGCCGGGGTCGCGGCGTTCCTCGACCGCATCGATTATTGCGCGATCGATGCCGGCGCCGGCACGGGTTACGACGAACTCGCGGCGTTGCTCGGCGAACGGATGCGGCGCCCGGTCGGCGTCTATCTTTCGACCCCGCCGTCGATGTTCGGTCCGATCGCGCAAGGGTTGAAGGCGGCCGGGATCGCATGCGCCGAATGCCGCATCGCGATGGAAAAGCCGATTGGCCATGACCTTGCCTCGTCGCGCGACGTCAACGCGCAGGTCGGCGATGCCTTTGCCGAGGACCGCGTCTTCCGCATCGACCATTATCTCGGCAAGGAAACGGTCCAGAATCTGCTCGCGCTGCGCTTTGCCAACATGCTCTTCGAGCCGCTGTGGAATGCGCAGGCGATCGACCATATCCAGATCACCGTCGCCGAAACCGTCGGGCTCGAAGGCCGCGTTTCCTATTATGACGGCGTCGGCGCGCTAAAGGACATGGTGCAGAACCATATGCTCCAGCTGCTCGCGATCATTGCGATGGAGCCACCAGCGAGCGTCTCGTCGACTGCGGTGCGCGACGAAAAGGTCAAGCTGCTGCGCAGCCTGCGCAAGATGACCGCGGCCGACGTGAAGGCGCACAGCGTCAAGGGCCAATACACCAGCGGCGCGGTTAACGGCGGCGCGGTCGCGGGTTACGCCGACGAACTCGGCAACCCGTCGAACACCGAAACCTTCGTCGCGCTGAAGGCCTATATCGACAATTGGCGCTGGAAGGGCGTGCCCTTTTACCTGCGCACCGGCAAGCGGATGCCCGAGCGCAAATCGGAGGTGCTGATCCAGTTCAAGCCGGTGCCGCACAATATCTTCGCGCGCGTCGGTGCGGGCAAGCTCGATGCGAACAGCATGATCATCAACCTGCAGCCCGAGGAAAATATCCGGGTCAAGGTGATGGCGAAGCAGCCGGGACTCGACCGCGACGGGGTGAAGCTCAAAGAGGTGACGATGGACGTCTCGCTCTCGCACAGCTTCGCCGGCGAGCGGCGGCGTATCGCGTACGAACGCCTGCTGCTCGACTTCATCGAAGGCGACCAGACTTTGTTCGTGCGCCGCGACGAGGTCGAGGCGCAGTGGCAGTGGATCGATTCGATCCGCGACGCGTGGGCCGAAGTCGACATGGCGCCGCAGAACTACACCGCGGGAAGCTGGGGCCCGTCGAGCGCAATCGCGCTGATCGAGCGCGACGGAGCGAGCTGGCATGACTGATCTGAGCCCCGTAATCGCCAAGGTTACCGACCGGATTGTCGAACGCAGCGCGCCGCGCCGCGCCGCCTATCTGGACCTGATGGATCGTCAGCGCGACGCCGGCACCAATCGCGGCAACCTGTCGTGCGGAAATCTCGCGCACGGCTTTGCGGCGGCAGGCGACGACAAGGCGGTGATCCGCACCGGCGCCGCGATGAACATCGGTATCGTCACCGCGTTCAACGACATGCTCTCGGCGCATCAGCCCTATGGCCGCTACCCCGAACAGATCAAACTCTTCGCGCGCGAAGTCGGCGCGACCGCGCAGGTCGCGGGCGGCGTGCCCGCGATGTGCGACGGGGTGACGCAGGGGCAGGCGGGCATGGACCTGTCATTGTTCAGCCGCGACAATATCGCGCAGGGCACGGTGATCGCACTCAGCCATGCGATGTTCGAGGGCGCGTTGCACCTCGGCATCTGCGACAAGATCGTCCCCGGTCTGCTGATCGGGGCGCTGCGCTTCGGTCACCTGCCGCAGATTCTCGTCCCTGCGGGGCCGATGCCGTCTGGGCTCGCGAACAAGGAAAAGCAGCGCGTCCGCCAGCTCTATGCCGAGGGCAAGGCGACCCGCGACGAACTGCTCGAGGCCGAGGCGGCCTCTTATCATGGCGCGGGCACCTGCACCTTCTATGGCACCGCGAATTCGAACCAGATGATGATGGAACTGATGGGGCTGCACGTCCCCGGCAGCGCCTTTGCCAACCCCGGCACCAAATTGCGGCAGGAACTGACGCGCGCCGCGGCGCACCGCGTCGCCGCGATCGGCTGGGACGGTGACGATTATCGTCCGCTGTCGCGCTGCATCGACGAGAAGGCGATCGTCAACGCCGCGATCGGGCTGCTCGCCACCGGCGGCTCGACCAACCATGCGATCCACCTGCCCGCAATCGCGCGCGCGGCGGGGATCGTCATCGACTGGCAGGATTTCGACGAGCTGAGCCACGTGGTGCCGCTGCTGGCGCGCGTCTATCCGAACGGTGCGGGCGATGTGAACAATTTCCACGCGGCGGGCGGCATCGGCTATGTCGTGCGCGAGTTGCTCGGCGCCGGACTGCTGCACGGCGATGTGCTGACCGTCGGCGGGACGATGGCGGACTATGCGTCGGAGCCGGTGCTTGTGGACGACAAACTGCGCTGGCAGGCGGCGCCCGAAACGAGCCGCGACGACGCGATGCTGCGCCCCGTCGCCACGCCTTTTTCTCCCGACGGCGGGATGCGCCTGCTTGCGGGCAACCTCGGCCGCGCGATCATCAAGACCAGCGCGGTTGCCGAGGATCGCTGGACGATCGAAGCGCCGTGCCGGATCTTCGACACGCAGGACGCGGTGCTGGCAGCATTCAAGGCGGGCGAACTCGAACGCGACGTCATCGTTGTCGTGCGCTTTCAGGGGCCGCGCGCCAACGGCATGCCCGAACTTCACAAGCTGACCCCTGCGCTTGGTGTGCTGCAGGATCGTGGCTTCCGCGTCGCGCTGCTCACCGATGGCCGCATGTCGGGCGCGAGCGGCAAGGTGCCCGCGGTGATCCATTTGTCGCCCGAAGCGCTGCCCGGCACCGACGGCGTCAGCGGTCCGCTCGCCTTCCTCGTCGATGGCGATATCGTCCGCGTCTGTGCGCGCAAGGGCGAAGTGCTCGCGCTCGTCGACCCCGCGATCTGGGCCGCGCGCACCGCCGCAGTTCCGCCGCCGCCCGCGGTCGGCGTCGGCCGCGAGCTGTTCGCGCTGTTCCGCCATCATGCCGACGAAGCCGAAAAGGGCGGATCGGCGATGCTCGCCGCGATGGAAGCAGTCATCTGACCCCGATCCGTTTGCCCCGCAGGCAAGCGACGCCAGAATTTTGAATGGAGTAGAGAATGTCCGACAGCGGTATCGAGCAGATCATGCGTTTGGCGCCGGTCATCCCGGTGATCGTCATCGACCGCGTCGAGGATGCGGTGCCGATGGCCGAGGCGCTCGTCGCCGGCGGGCTCAAGGTGCTCGAAGTGACGATGCGCACCCCTGCCGCGCTCGACGCGATCCGGGCGATGAAAAAGGTGCCGGGCGCGGTGGTCGGCGCGGGTACAGTGCTCAATCCCCGGATGCTGGAGGATGCGCTCGACGCGGGCAGCGAATTCATCGTCTCGCCCGGCCTGACCGACAGCCTCGGGCAGGCCGCGATTACCGCGGGCATTCCTTTCCTGCCCGGCGTCGCCAATGCGACGAACATCATGGCGGGACTCGATATCGGGCTCGACAGCTTCAAATTCTTTCCCGCCGCGACGAGCGGGGGCATCGCAGCGCTGAAGGCGCTGACCGGGCCGTTCGGCGGGATCAATTTCTGCCCGACCGGCGGCATCAGCGCCGCGACGGCGCCCGAATGGCTCGCGCTCGATCCGGTGCTGTGCGTCGGCGGCAGCTGGGTCGTCCCGTCGGGCCCGATCGATCCGGCGCGGATCGAAGCGCTGGCACGCGAAGCGGCGGCGCTCGCGTCCTGACGGGGACGGCGAATTGGGCGCATTGATAAACGTCATCTTTACTGCCATCGTGCAGAGAAAGGCGGCAATATAGCCGCTTGGTGGGGAGATGTGCGTGCCGAGACCGCAGCCGCATTTGGAAGAAGTTCTGGCGTCCGAACCCGGACCGCATATCGCCGCGCTCTTCGATTTCGACGGAACGATCATCTCGGGCTATTCGGCGACCGCGATGCTGCGCGAGAAATTCCAGCGCCGCGAAATGTCGATGGAAGAGATTGCCGAGACCGCGCAGGTCATCGCGCAACATAGCCTTGGCACCATCGGTTTCTCGGGGCTGATGTCGGGCGCCGCAAAATTCATGAAGGGCGTCGACGAGGAAAGCTTCATCGAGTTCGGCGAGGAACTTTACAAAAAACATATCGCGCGGAAGATTTATCCCGAAACGCGCGCGATCATCGAGGCGCATCAGGCGAAGGGCCACCGCGTCGCGATCATCTCGTCAGCGACGATCTATCAGATCGAGCCCACCGCGCGCGACCTCGGCATCGAGGATATCAAATGCTCGGCCTACGAGATCGAGGATGGCGTCTTTACCGGCGAGATCATCCGCCCCCTTTGCTTCGGCGAGGGCAAGGTGCTCGCGGCCGAAGAGCTCGCGGCCGAATATGGTCTCGATCTCGACCAGAGCTTTTTTTATTCGGACAGTGACGACGATATCGAACTGCTCGAGCGCGTCGGCAAGCCGCGCCCGCTGAACCCGAACCTCAAACTGAAGGCGATCGCCGAGGAAAATGGCTGGCCTGTCCAGCGCTTCGGCAGCCGCGGCACGCCGTCGTGGGTCGACTATACGCGCACCATCTATGCGACCGGCTCGCTCGTCGGCGCTTTTGCTGCGGGCCTGCCGATCTGGGCGCTGACGCGTTCGCAGCGCGAGGCGGCGAATTTCTCGATCGGCCTGTTCGGCGACTTCGCGACCGCGATCACCGGGGTCGAACTGGAGGTCGAGGACGAGAAGAATCTCTGGTCGTCGCGCCCGTGCGTCTTCATCTTCAACCACCAGAGCAAGGCCGACGTGATGATCCTCGCCAAACTCATCCGCCGCGACATGGGCGGGGTGGGCAAGAAAGAGATCAAGGACATCCCCATCCTCGGCAAGCTGATGGAATGGGGGGGCACCGTCTTCGTCGACCGCGCCGACGGCAAGAGCGCGATCAAGGCGATGGAGCCGCTGGTCGACGCGATCAGGGTCGAGGGCAAGTCGATCTGCATCTCGCCCGAGGGTACGCGCAGCCTAACCCCAAAGCTTGAACCCTTCAAAAAGGGCGCGTTCCATCTGGCGATGCAGGCGGGCGTTCCCATCGTCCCGATCGTGATCCATAATGCGACCGACGTTGCGCCGAAGAACGAGTTTGTGATGCGCCCCGCGACGGTGCGCGTCACCGTGCTGCCGCCGGTCGATACGTCGAAATGGAGCCCGCGGACGATCAACAACCACGTGCGCGACGTGCGGAATATGTTTCTGCGGACGCTGGGCCAGCCCGAAGAAAGCGTCGCGGAGTCGGTGGCGAAGGAGCCCGCGGCCGAGGCAGCTCCGCCTGAGGTCAAGGCCGAAAAGGCCAGGCCGAAAAAGGCAGCTGCGAAAAAACCCGCCACGAAGAAAAAGGCCCCCGCCAAAAAGCCCGCGGCCGCCAAGGGAAAGACTGGCTAAGCGGTGGCCGACGGAACGCCCCGCACCCCGATCGTGGCGGAGGACGCGGCCGACCGGCTCTATATCATCGATGCGCGCAACGGGGTCGAGCGTCGCTTGCTGCTCGACTGGGTCCATGCGACATCAGGCGATAACGAGCCGCAATGGGCGAGCCTCGCGATCGAGGATGACGATCATGCGCTGCCGCTCGACATGCTGCGCGCGCGGCTCGACGGGTCGCCGTCGCGGCAGGTCGTACCGCTGCGCGTCGCGTGGCGTATTCCGGGGTTCGAGCGCGACCGTGCGCTTAAATTTCGCCATATCCTCTTCGGCGACCCGCGCCATCCCGGCCCGCTCCGCTCGCGGCTGATCCTGCTCCGCGACCGCCGCCGCGCGCAGATATTGGTGGGTGAGGCGGCGACGCTCGACACGCTGCGCACCCGTTATTGCGCGCAGACCGGCGGCGGCGATGGCGAAGGAACCGATAGCCCCGAATTTGCGGGTTTTGTCGCACGGCAGGCGGGGCTTGCGCTCGATGTCGCAGAGCGCGGCATTCGCGGGACGCGCTACAAGGTGCCGCGCTTCGTTGCCGATGGGCTGCGCACCAGTCCCAAGTTCCGCGCCGCGCTCGCTGAGCTGTCCGAGGCGACCGGCCGGCCCGTCGCGGAGCTCTTCCGTGAAGCGCGGCCGTTGATGAAGGAGGTCATCGCGCGGCCCAGCGCGCTGTTCCTGGACTTGCGCGCGCGGCTCGACCGGATGATGTTCGGTGGCTACGCGCCCGAGATGGAGGTCGATGCCGCAGAACTCGCAAGGCTGCGCTCGATCCTGCGCGAGCATCCGACCGCGATCCTTTTCACGCACAAAACCTATATCGACGGCGCGACGCCCAGCCGGCTGACCTATGAGAATGACATGCCGATGCTGCACAGCTTCGGCGGCGCGAACCTCGACTTCGCGATCATGGGCGAATTCTTCCGCCGTTCGGGGATGATCTTCATCCGGCGGAGCTTTCAGGACCAGCCGGTCTACAAGCTGGTGCTGCGCCACTATATCGCCTGGCTGCTCGCGAAGCGCTTCCCCTTGAGCTGGGCGTTCGAGGGGACGCGCTCGCGCCTCGGCAAGCTGATGCCGCCCAAATATGGCCTGATGAAATATGTCCTCGATGCCGCCCATGCGACGGGGACGAAGGATGTGCATTTCGTGCCCTTCGTGACCAGCTTCGACCTGATCCGCGACGTCGAGGAATATGCCGCCGAACAGACGGGGCGGAACAAGAAGCCCGAAAGCCTGTCGTGGTTCCTCGGCTATATGAAGAGCCTGAAGGCGCCGTCGGGGCGCATCCGGCTCGATATTGGCAACCCTGTCGTGATCGGGGAGGCGCCCGGTCCCGACGACAAGCGCGCGCTCGAAACAATCGCCTTCGCGGTCGCGGTCGAGGCCAACCGCGTCACCCCGCTGACCGTCACCTCGGTGATGTGCCTGATCCTGCTCGGCATGGCGCCGCGCGGCGCAACCTCGGCCGAACTGCTCGGCGCGATCGGCGCGGTGACCGACTGGGCGCGGGCGCGCGATATCCGTCTCAGCAGCGAGCTCGAAAGCGGCGATGATAGCGCGCTTTCGACCACTGTCGACACGCTGGTCGAGAGCGGGCTTCTGACGCGTTACGAAGCGGGCAGCGAGAATGTCTATTCGATCGACCCCGCCAAACATCCGATGGCGAGCTACTATCGCAACATCATCGCGCATCATTTCCTCGATCGCGCGATGATCGAACTTGCGTTCTTTGAATTGCGCGACGCCGACAGCGGCGATGCGACCGCGGCCTTCTGGGCGAAGATCGATCGCCTGCGCGACCTGTTCAAATTCGAATTCTTCTATCCGCCACGCGACGAGCATCGTGCCGCGATCGAGGCCGAACTTGCGCGCATCGATCCCGTGTGGGACCGGCGGCTCGCGAGCGGCGACCGCGGCATTGCGCAGCTCCTGCGCCGTTGTCAGCCGGTCGTCGGTCACGCGATCCTGCTGCCGTTCGCCGAGGCCTATTCGGTCGTTGCCGAGCAACTCGCGCGCGCGAAGCCGGGCGATCTCGTCGACGAACAGGTGCTGCTCGATGCCGCGCTCACCGAGGGCAAACAGGCGTGGTTGCTCCGCCGGATCAGTAGCGAGGCCGCGATCGGCAAGCTGCTCTTCGCCAACGGCCTGTCGCTAATGCGCCATATGGGGCTGACCGGGGAGGCGACCCCGGTCAACCTCGCCGCGCGCCGCGCGCTGCTGATGGAACTGCGCGGCCTCGCCAATGTCATGGAAACGATGCGGCTTTCGACGGTGGCGCTTGCCGACCGTTTGCCGGGTTCAGGAGGATAGATGCTCAAACAGCTCAGCGCGCAGGACGCCCAGTTCCTCTATACGCAGACCGCGAACAACCTCACGCACATCATGGGGGTCTATATCTACGACCCCTCGACCGCGCCGGGCGGGTTCGTGCGCTTCAAGGATATCATCCGCCACGTCGAAAGCCGTGTCGATACGTCGCCTTTGTTCAAGCGCCGGCTCCACCGTCTGCCGTTCGACATGGACCATCCCTATTGGGTCGAGGACGAGCATTTCGATATCGAGGCGCATATGAGCCATGCGCGCTTGCCCGAACCCGGCGACTGGCGGCAATTCTGCATCGCGGTCGCGCGCTGGTTCTCGAAGCCGATGGATATGAACCGGCCGCTCTGGGACATTTATATCATCGAAGGGCTCGACCGGATTCCAGGTATCCCCAAGGGCAGTTTCGCGATGCTCCACCGCGTCCACCACGCCGCGGTCGACGGTGCATCGGGCGCGCACGCTTTCATCGCGATGAGCGATATCGATGCAAAGGGCACGCCCGCGATTCCCGAACCGCCGCCGGTCGAGGAACTGGGCAAGGCGCCGTCGAGCGCCGAAACGCTGTCGCGCGCCTGGTCGGCGTCGATGCAATCGCCGGTCAAGTTCATGAACGCGCTGATGAAAATGTCGCCCGCGATCATTTCGTCGGCGCGGAAATCGATTGCCGAGGGCGGCATGACGGCGGGCGTGCCCGAAACGCGCTTCAACGTGCCGGTTGGCCCGCACAAGATGTTCGATGCGACGACCGTCGCGCTGGCTGACGTGGCCGAAATCCGGAAGAAGGTACCCGGCGCGACGGTCAACGATGTCGTGCTGACGACCGTGGGAGGGGCACTGCGCAAATATCTCCAGAAACATAAGGAGCTACCGCAGGACAGCCTCGTCGCGGTGGCGCCGATCAATTTGCGCGGGAAGGGCGGGAAGGCGTCGAAGCCGGGCAATCAGGTGTCGGCGATGAGCGTGCCGGTGCGCACCGACATCGCCGATCCGCTCGAACGGCTCGCGGCGGTCCGCGATTACACGGTCGAGGCGAAGGAAGCGAAGGCGGGGGTCAGCGCACGGATCATGACCGACCTGTCGCAGCATATTCCCGGCGCGACGATGGCGGCGGTCGCACGGCTCGTCACCAGCGAACGCTTCGCGGTGCGCGGCACGAACCTCTTCATCTCGAACGTGCCCGGCGCGCAGGTGCCGCTCTATCTCGCGGGTGCGCAGCTTGTGCAGCAGCACGGCATGGCGCCGCTCGCGAACAATATGGGGCTGTTCGTTGCGACCCCCAGCTACAACGGCCGCATCGCCTTCTCGCTCATTTCCGAACGCGCGGTGATGCCCGACATCGCCTTTTTTCGCGAATGTATCGATGAAAGTTTCGCGGACCTGATGAAGGCCACGCCGACGCCCCAAAAGCCAATAGCCGTTACGGCAAAGCCGAAAGCGGCGCCCAAGCCGAAGACGAAAGCAAAGGCCGCGCCGAAACCTGCTGCGAAGGACAGGGTGAAACCGGTTGCCAAAGGCAACGCAACCGGCAAGAATCCGAAAAAATAACGATGCTCTCGCAGGATTACCGAATGCTCTTCACCCCGACGCTCAGCGCCGACCGCGATCTGGTGACCGCGCCCGATTATACCGCTTGGTCGAAAGCGGCGCATGAACATGACAGGAAGTCGGGACTGCAGGCATGGCGCGACGCCGATGAAAGCAAGCATTTCGATTACAAGGCGATCCGCGCGCGGCTCGAAAAGCTGCGCAAGCTATCGGCGGCGGGTGACGTCAAGGGGCTGCTCTTCGTGCTTAACGAAGGCATCCACGGCAATATCGACGGCATGGGGCACGAGCGGCTCTATCAAAAGGCGCGCTTCGGCACGAAAAAGCTGATCGAGGATTATGTCGCCGAGGTCGTCGCGTCGCTCGACAAGATCGCCGCAGCGCGCAGCATCACGCGCGAGGAAAAGCGCGACTTCTTCCGCCGCGCGCAGCATTGCTATGGCCGCTCGGCGCTGCTGCTCTCGGGCTCGGGCAGCTTCCTGTTCTTCCACATCGGCGTCGTGAAGGCCTTGTGGGAAGAAGGCGTATTGCCCGCGATCATGTCGGGCGCGAGCGGCGGGTCGATCGTCGCGGCAGTCGTCTGTACGCGCAAGAATGTCGACATCGGCGCCTTCCTCGCCAGCGAACGCCTCGCCAATCCCGCGCGCGATCCCGAACGGCGGCGGCTCGCGCCCGATGAGGTGCGCGAGCGTCTCGCCGACCTGATCCCGGATCTGACCTTTCAGGAGGCGTATGAGGTCAGCGGCCGTCACCTCAACGTCTCGGTCGCGCCCGCCGAAAAACACCAGAACGGGCGCCTGCTCAACGCGATTACCGCGCCGAACGTGCTGATCCGCGAGGCGGTGCTCGCGTCGTGCGCGGTGCCTGGCGTCTTTCCGCCGGTGATGCTGATGGCGCGCGACGACAGCGGCGCGCGCGTTCCGTATCAGCCCGACCGGCGCTGGGTCGACGGATCGGTAACGCACGACATCCCGACCAAGCGGCTCGAACGGCTGTACGGGGTGAACCATCATATCGTCAGCCAGGCGAACCCGATCGCGCTGCCCTTTGCGACCGATACGCGCAAGCAGATGGCGCCGATCGAGGCGATCCAGCACGCGTCGATGACGACCTTCAAGGCGTGGCTCAACGCCAATATGGTGATCTTCCAGAAACCGCTCGAATGGGTGCCGCCGCTCAACAGCCTCGCGAACATGGCGAGGTCGGTGATCAACCAGGAATATACGGGCGACATCAACATCATCCGCCCGCCGAAATTCTGGTCGCCGACGAAGATCCTGTCCGACCTCGCGCAGGAGGACATCGACGAGCTGATCGACACCGGCGAACGCACCGCCTGGCCCAAGGTCGAGATGGTTCGTACCCAGACCGCGATCAGCCGCGCGCTCGAAGCGATCCTGGCAAAGATCGACAAGGCGGGCGACGATGGCCCCGGCCACCGCAGCGCCGCGCTTCAGAAAGCGGTGCGCTGAGCATGGCGGCCGGCGCGGTGATCCTGCCCGCCGAATCCGCGGGGGCGGGTGCGAAGCTGCATGTCACCCACTGGCTGCCCGAAGGACGGCCGCGCGCCGTAGTGCTGCTCGCGCATGGCTATGCCGAACATGCCGGGCGCTACGAATATGTCGCGAAACGTCTGACCGACGCGGGTTATGCCATCTACGCCGTCGACCATTGGGGCCATGGCAATTCGGACGGCGAGGGCGGTTTCGTTCCGCGCTTTTCGACCTTTCTCGACGGAATGAGTGAATTGCTGACCCTCGTCGAGATCAATCACGGCGACGCGCCGCGGTTGCTGTTCGGGCACAGCATGGGCGGGCTGATCGCGACCCTGTTCCTCGTCGAGCGCCAGCAGGCGTTCGTCGCGGCGGCCCTTTCCGGCCCCGCGATCCTGCCCGCCGAACCGCCGTCGCGCTTCACCGTGTGGATCAGCCGCTTCCTCTCGCGCTTCTTCCCGCGCCTCGGGGTGCTGTCGCTCGATTCCAACGGGGTGAGCCGCGATCCACAGGTCGTCGCCGCCTATCGCGCCGACCCGCTCGTCTATGAAGGCAAGATCGGCGCGCGGCTGGGCAAGGAGTTCATGGACGCGATGGCGGTCGCACAGGCCGACGCGCCGAAGATCAAGCTGCCGATTCTGATCCAGCACGGCGAGGCCGACCGGCTCACCGCGCCCGCAGGCTCGCGCTACCTGTTTGCCAATGTCGCGTCGACCGACAAGCGGCTCGAAATCTATCCCGGCCTGTTCCACGAAATCTATAACGAGCCCGAACGCGATGCGGTGCTCGATGACCTCGTCGGCTGGTTCGACGCGCATGTGAAAGCGACGGGCGCGGTATGAGAATCCTTCTCGTCCTCCTTTTTGCGCCGCTGATCGCGCTCGCGCTGATGTATTTCCTCTTCCCGGGCCGCCTGGTTGCGCTCGGACGCGCCTTGCTTCGCCGCCGCGGCGGGATGGTTCAGAAGAGCATCACCGTCGACGGCCGCAGCTGGCCCTATCTCGAAGGCGGCGACCCGTCGAAGCCGCTGCTGCTGCTCGTCCATGGCTTCGCCGGCGACAAGGATAACTGGTCGATGATCGCGCCGTATCTGACGCGCGATTATCATGTCATTGCCCCCGACCTGCCGGGGTTCGGCGAGAATGAGCGCAACCCCGATCTTGCCTATGACCTTCAGGCGCAAACCGCGCGGCTCAAGGCGTTCGCCGACGCGCTCGGGCTTCAGCGTCCGCACCTCGCCGGCAACAGCATGGGCGGGTGGATCGCGCTGCGCTATGCGATCGACTATCCCGATGCGCTCGCCAGCCTGATTCTGCTCGACAATGCCGGGGTCAATGGCGCGAACGAAAGCGCGCTTCAGAAACAGGCTGCGAACGAGGATTATAACCCGCTCGTCCTCGCCGGTCTGGAGGATGCCGACCGGCTGGTGGCGATGGTCGTCCACAAACCGCCCTATATTCCCGCGCGGTTGAAGCCGGTCTTTTACGCCGATGCGCTCAAATATCGCGACCAGCTCGACAGGATTTTCTGGGTGATTGCCACCGAGGGCCGCGACCATCCGCTTAACGACCGGCTCGGTGAGGTAAAGGTGCGGACGCTGATCATCTGGGGCCGCCATGACCAGCTGCTCGACGTGAGCTGCGTTCCCGTGCTCGAAGCGGGCATTGCCGGCAGCGTCTCGCATATCTTCGAGCATGTCGGGCACGTCCCGATGATCGAGGATCCGAAGGCGACCGCGGCGGTGATGAAGGGCTTCCTTGCCAAGTACTGAAACTGCCGTCAGTCTCTCAGGAAAATAGCGGGAGAGGCCAATGCGGTTGAAAGTGGGGCTGCTCGGTGGGGGCAGTTGGGGGACGACGGTAGCCTCGGTGGTGTCGCGCAACGCGCCGATCACGCTGTGGGCGCGCGATGCCGAAACCGTCGACGACATCAACACGCACCACGAGAACCGCAAATATCTGCCCGGCATCGCGCTGCCGCCGATCCTCCGCGCCACGAACGATATGGGCGAAGTCGTCGCGGGCGCCGATGTGCTCGTGATGGGCGTCCCCTCGCACAGCTTCCGCGCGGTACTCGAGGAGGCACGCCATCATCTGCGTCCATGGGTACCGGTGATCAGCCTGACCAAGGGGCTCGAACTGGCGTCGGGCAAGCGGATGACCGAGCTGATCGAGGAGGTGCTTCCGGGCCACCCCGTCGGCGTGCTCACCGGCCCCAACCTCGCGCGCGAGATCATGACGGGGCAGGCGGCCGCGAGCGTCCTGTCGATGGAGGACGAGATTGTGGTTCGCGCGCTTCAGCCGGTGTTCCACTCGGGGCTGTTCCGCGTTTACACCAACACCGACCTGCTGGGCTGCGAGCTGGGCGGGGTGCTCAAGAATATCATCGCGATCGCGGTCGGCATGGGCGACGGGCTCGGCGCGGGCGACAACACGCGCTCTGCGCTGATGACGCGCGGGCTTTCGGAAATCACCCGGCTCGGCGTAGCGATGGGCGGCCGCGCGGAAACCTTCGCGGGCCTCACCGGGATGGGCGACCTGATCGCGACCTGCACCAGTCCCTTGTCGCGCAACCGCCATGTCGGGGTCGAACTCGGCAAGGGGCGCTCGATCGACGAGATCATCGCAGGGATGAACATGGTCGCCGAGGGGGTGAAGAGCGCGCCGACCGTGATCGCGCTCGCCGAAAAGCACGGCCTCGACATGCCGATCGCGCGTGACGTTTATGATGTGACGCAGGGAAAACGCAGCGCACAGGACGTGTTTCGCGGCCTGCTTCGCTCCGCCGTCGGCGACGAAGCGCACCCCGGCTGAGCGATTCCGCCGCGACCCGTGTCATTTCGGCGATCAGCCGGGAAGAAAAGCGGCGCTTGCTTCGTTGACTCCCCTGACCGCCCCGAACGGGTGGGCAATCAGGAGATGGACGATGAAAAAATGGACCACCCTCGCTATTATAGTGGCTCTCCCTGCCACGGCCGCTGTGGCCGCCGTTCCTTACGGCGCGATGCCTCCGGGATTCGAGGCGCCGCATATCCGCACGTCGCCGATCGCGGGCGTCGTCAACCAGCAATGGTATAATTACAAGGCCGACATTCTGGAGGCGGAGAAGGAACTGCGCAGCGACCTTCGCCACGCGACCGACCGCGAGGACCGCTGGGACGCGTGGGACGAATGGGAGACCGAGGTGGTCGACGCCGACAAGGATTATGTGAAGGAAATGCGCAAGAAGGGCTATCGCAGCGGCCGCGTGACGGTCGGCGGATAGTCTTTTTCCAGTTTCCCGGAGCCCTCTCCGGGTCGCAGGGAAGGGCGGGCGTCATGGGGCGCCCGTCCTTTTCTCGTTTCAGGATTTGGCCTCGGCGAGCAGAGCCTGCGCTTCCTTGCCCTGCCAGTCGATTGCGCCGACGACGCGCCAGATCTCGCGGCCTTCGGCGTCATAATAGATGCTCGTCGGCAGCGCGCTGTTCGCGGCGTCGAGCAGACCGTTTTCGGGGTCGACATAGGGTTGCAGTGCCTTCAGCCCCGCCTTCTGGAACCACGGATCGACAATTTCGGCGCCCTGCAAATCCTGCGCGACCGCGATCACCGCCATCTGCTCGCCGCTCTTCACCGCAAGCGCGTCGAGTGTCGGCATTTCGGCGACGCACGGCGCACACCATGTCGCCCACAGGTTGACGAGGAGCGGGCGCCCGCGGAACGCCGCCAGCGTGACCGGCGCATCGTCGGGGCCGCGGAAGCTGGCCGACGGTGCCATCTTGCCCTTCTGGCTTCGGTCAACCTGATGCTGGAAATGGCCGACGCCCTTCGCTTGGCCCGCCGAAACATTTGCTTGGCCTTGCCCCGCTTGCCCGCCCGCCTGCTTTTCCCTATCGCAGCCCGCGATTGATCCGGCCAGAAGCACGGCGAGGATCGCAAGATACGGGCTTGGAACGCGGCGGATGGCGAATACTCCGGATAGCAACAGCATGTGGGGCGGCCGCTTCGGTGGCGGACCCGCTGCAATCATGCAAGAGATTAACGCCTCGATCCCGATCGACAAGCGTCTGTGGGAAGAAGATATCGTGGCGAGCCGTGCGCACGCCGCGATGCTCGGCGCCGCGGGAATCATCGGCGCCGACGACGCCGTGGCGATCGACCGCGGGCTGGCCCAGATCGCCGAGGAGTTTGCGGCGAACGGCGTACCCGTCGACCTCGCGCTCGAAGACATCCACATGACCGTCGAATCGCGGCTGAAGGAGCTGGTCGGCGAAGCCGCCGGGCGGCTCCACACCGCACGCTCGCGCAACGATCAGGTCGCGACCGATTTCCGCCTGTGGGTGCGCACCGCATGCGAACGCATCGACGCGGGATTGCAGGCAATCCAGACCGCGCTGCTCGTGCGCGCCGACGAACATGCGGACAGCATCATGCCGGGCTTCACGCACCTTCAGGTCGCGCAGCCGGTGACACTCGGCCACCACCTCCTCGCCTATGTCGAGATGTTCGGCCGCGACCGGTCGCGCTTTGCCGATGCGCGCCGCCGTCTCAACGAATCGCCGCTCGGCGCTGCGGCGCTGGCGGGGACGGGGTTCCCTGTCGATCGCCATGCGACCGCCGCCGCGCTCGGCTTCGACTGCCCGATGGCGAACAGCATCGACGCCGTTTCCGACCGCGATTTCGCGCTCGAATTCTGCGCATCCGCATCGATCTCGGCGATCCATTTGTCGCGCCTCGCCGAAGAAATCGTGATCTGGGCCAGCCAGCCTTTCGGTTTCATCAGCCTGCCCGACGCCTGGTCGACGGGCAGCTCGATCATGCCGCAAAAGCGCAACCCCGACGCCGCCGAACTGGTGCGCGGGCGCGCCGGCCTGCTGCTCGGCGCCTTCCAGCGGCTCGCTGTGATCGTGAAGGGTCTGCCGCTCACTTATTCCAAGGATCTGCAGGACGACAAGGAAACCGTCTTTGGCGCCTTCGACGCACTCGCGCTGTCGCTCGCGGCGATGACCGGAATGATCGAAACACTGACCTTCCGCACCGACCGGATGCGCGCTCTCGCCGCGTCGGGTTATTCGACCGCGACCGATCTTGCCGACTGGCTGGTGCGCGAAGCGGGACTGCCGTTCCGCGAGGCGCATCATGTCGTCGGTTCGTGCGTCAAGCGCGCCGAGGAGCTGGGCATCGAGCTGTCGGCGCTTCCCGCGGGCGACGCCGCCGCGATCCATGCCGCGGTCACGCCCGAGGTGCTCGCGGCGCTGACGGTCGAGGCATCGGTCGCCAGCCGCTTGAGCTATGGCGGTACGGCGCCCGAGCGGGTAAGGCAGGCCATCGCTGCGGCCCGCGCGGCGCTCGAAGGAGTGATTTGATGGCGACCAGGCGCCTCATCACCATGACGCTCGCTGCAACCGCGCTGCTCGGCGCGTGCGGCAGCAAGGAAGATCTGAAGCCCGTGGCAGGCCAGCCCGCCGCGGCGATTCCCGTTGGCGCCACACGCGCCCCGACGACGGAGGAGCTTACGACGCCTGACGCGCAGGCCCGGCCAGCGCGCAGCGACGAACTTCTCAAACGGTCCGAACAACGCGAACCCGACGATTTTGATCTGCCGCCTCCGGGCTGAGCTTCAGGACTATACCAATGAATCATTTTGAAATTCGTGACGGCGTGATGCACGCCGAAGACATTCCCTTGCCGCGTATCGCCGAAGAAATCGGCACCCCCGTCTATGTCTATTCGCGCGCGACGCTGGAGCGTCATGCACAGGCGTTTCGCGACGGGTTGAAGGACGTGCCGAAGAAGCACCTCGCCTTTGCGATCAAGAGCAACCCCAACCTGGGCGTGCTGCGTGTCCTCGCGCGGCAGGGCTATGGCGCCGACGTGGTGTCGGGCGGCGAGCTCGAACGCGCGCTCGCGGCGGGAATGGCGGCCGAGGACATCGTTTTCTCGGGCGTTGGCAAGACGCGCGCCGAGCTGGCGCTGGGGCTCGATCGCGGCATCGGCCAGTTCAACATCGAGCATGAGCCCGAGGGTGTCGCACTCGCGGAGATCGCGCTCGCAAAGGAAATGACCGCGCCCGCGGTGCTGCGCGTCAATCCAGACGTCGATGCGGGGACGCACGCCAAAATCTCGACCGGCAAGGCCGAGAACAAGTTCGGCGTCGGCATCGACGTTGCGCCCGAAATCTTTGCCCGGCTGTCGGCGCTGCCGGGGCTCAACATGCGCGGCATCGCGGTCCATATCGGCAGCCAGCTCACCAGCCTCGCCCCGTTCGAGGCGGCGTTCAAGCGCGTGGGCGAGCTCGTCGCCGACCTGCGCGCCGCGGGGCACAGCATCACCCATGTCGACCTCGGCGGCGGCCTTGGCGTGCCGTATCGGGCGGGTGACAATATCATTCCGCCGTCGCCCGCCGATTATGGCGCGATGGTCGCGCGGGTAACGCGCGACTGGGACGTCACGCTGATGTTCGAGCCCGGCCGCGTCATTGCGGGCAATTCGGGGGTGTTGCTGACCGAGACACTGTGGGTGAAACCCGGCGCAACGCATCCCTTCGTCATCGTCGACGCGGCGATGAACGACCTTGCCAGACCCGCGCTCTATGACGCCTGGCACGATTTCGTAGCGGTAAAGCCGTCGGGCGAGACGATGACCGCGTCGATCGTCGGCCCGGTCTGCGAAACCGGCGACACCTTTGCGCGCGACAGGCTGATCGACAAGGTCGAACCAGGTGACCTCGCGGTTTTCTGCAGCGCGGGCGCCTATGGCGCGACGATGGCGTCGACCTATAACAGCCGCAGCCTCGTTCCCGAGGTGCTCGTCGACGGCGACCGCTATGCCGTCGTCGCCGATCGCATCACCGCGGGCACGATCATGGCCGCCGAGCGCGTGCCCGACTGGATCGACTGACGATGGAACAGCTGCCCCTCTTCCTCAACCTGCGCGGCCGCACGGTCGTGCTGGTCGGGGAGGGGGAGGCGGCCGATGCCAAGGCGCGGCTGATCGCGCGCGCGGGCGCTCGCATCGTTCCGGCGTGGGAGGAAGGCGCGGCGATCGCCTTCGTCGCGCTGGACGATGAGCACGAAGCGCGCGCCGCCGTGGAAGCGCTCCGCGGCCACGGCCTGCTCGTCAACGTCGTCGATCGCCCCGGTCTGTGCGATTTCACGACCCCGGCAATCGTCGACCGCGCGCCCGTCACGATCGCCATCGGCACCGGTGGTGCGTCGGCCGGGCTCGCCAAGGCGGTGCGCCAGCGGATCGAGGCGCTGCTTCCTCCGCGCCTCGGCGCGCTTGCGTTGGCGCTTCATGCGGCGCGCGATGCCCTCAAGGCGCGCTGGCCCGCCGCCGCCGACCGCCGCCGCGTGATCGACGCCGCGCTGGCGAGCGGCGGTGCGCTCGACCCGCTCGACAATGACGCTGCGGACAAGCTCGAAATATGGCTCGCGGGCAACGCCCCAACCCGGCCCTCGCGCCTCGAAACGATCCACCTGACCAGCCCCGACCCCGACGACCTTACCTTGCGCGCCGCGCGCCTGCTGGGAGAGGCCGATCATATTTTCCATCCCGCGACCGTCCCCGCCGCGATCCTCGACCGCGCCCGCGCCGACGCGGTTCGGCACGTCGCGGATGCGCCACCCTCCGCCCCGCTGTCCGGGCTTTCGCTATGGCTTGCCCCCTGAGAGCGACGTAAGGCACGGACAATGCCTTGGGAGATGAAAATGTTACGTGCAATTTCATTGAGCTGCCTGATCGCCGTTGCTGCAAGCACCGCCGCCGTAGCGCAGCTCGCAGAGAGTGATCGCGCCGAGTTCGAAACTGCCACCACCGCCTTCACCGCGTGCCTCCGCGCGAGCGTTCAGATGGGCATGACGACGAAGATGGATCCGGCGAAGTTCAAGGAAGGCTTTGCGAAAAGCTGCATGGAGCAGGAAGTGCGTTTCCGCCGCGTCGCGGTCAAGGTCGCCATGGCAAGCGGCCGTTCGGAAACGGCTGCAGCCGCAGAAATCGACGGCAATATTGCGAACGGCCGGCGTGCGTTCGCCGCCGATCAGGAAAGCTATATCAAAACCGGGAAAGTCCCCCGCTAGGGCCTGACCCTAGGGCGCGATCGCCAGCCCGTCGCCATTCTTCCCCGCCGCGATCCGGCGCAGCACGTTACCGCTCGCGACGTCGATTTCCGCGACCTTGTCATGCCCCGTCTCGGCGGCATAGAGCCGCTTTGAATCGGCGCTGAACAGCAAGGTGACCTGCCCCTTCGCCTCTTCGCCCGACACCTTGATCGTTTTGAGCAATGCGCGCGTTCCGGCGTCGAACAGGCTGATCGTCCCCGCCGCGATATTGCTCGTTGCGACCAGCCTGCCGTTGGGGCTCGCCAGCACGCGGATCGCGACCGGGTCGACCGGCTGTTCGGCAACTTTCTTGCCGGTCTTCGTATCCCAGATCGACACGCGCGGCGCGTTGAGGTCGCCGACCCACAGTTCGCGCCCGCCTTTTGTCAGCGCGATCCCCTCGGGTTTGCCGCCGACGGCGAGGTCGCGCCGCTTCTTCCCCGTCCTCAGGTCGAGTACGCTTACCGTCCCCGATCCGATATTGGCGGTGTAGGCGGTGCGGCCATCCGGCGCGACGACGATCATGTGCGTGCCTTTCTGCCCCGTCGAAATCGAGGTCAGCTTGTCGCCCGGCGCAACCACCGCAACCGAATCGCTGCCCTCGGTCGTCGCGACGAGCCGTCCGTCGGACAGCCACACGAGGCCATGCGGCCGCTGGTTGGGGCTGAGATCGATCGTGCGCAATCTGGTCCGGCGTGCGATGTCGAACACATCGATCGTCGTGCTGCCATAGGCGACGACCGCCGCCTGCTTGCCATCGGGTGAAATCGCGATCTCGTGCGGCATCTTGCCGGTCGGCAGGCGCGCGAGTTCCTCGCCCGAGGCCAGCGCGACGACGCTCAGCGTGTCTTCGCCCTTGTTGCCGACGAGCAGGGTTTCGGCCGCGGCGGGAGCGGCAAGCGACAGGGCGAAAAGGGCGGCGACAATGGCTTGGCGCATGGACAGGTCTCCCGGTTTCGATCGCGCATCCTATCCGCGCCGCGCGCCGCGGCAACAGCGCTTCGACCAGCGACAGCGCAGCGATTACGATAAGTTAACTGGGCGCCGCGCTCGCGGCTTTCTAGCTCTGTCACTGGCGGCCGGGTCGCGCTGCCGAAGATAGGGGATGAGAATATGGAATTGCCATCGATCGATATCGACGCGTTGCCGTTGCTCGACACCGCGGTCGGGCTGTTCGGCTCGTTCGTCGGCGAAAGCGCATCGTCGGGACCGTCGGTGTTCGAGCTTGCCGTCACCATCGCGCTGATCATCTACGACTGAGCGGCGGCGGGATGCGCGCCGCCGGCCGGTGGTGCGCGTCCCGCTGTGCTTGTGCGATGACGCTAGCATCCTCCCGCCACGATCATTTTCCTCGCGCCGACGCTGCGCGCCGCCTGGCGATGCGACAGGCGGCTGGCGACCTCGATACGGCGTGGAGGGCCGCAGATATCGCCCCCGGCGGCCTCGTCGCCGCGATCGATGCGCTCGCCGGGGCGCCGCCCGACGTCGCGGTCTCGCGCCTCCTGCCCTGGCTGTCGGACACGCAATGGCTTTGCGGCCGCCTCGATGCTGCGCTCGCGCTGCTCGCCGCCGACCCCTTCGCCCGTCCGCCGCTGCGGCTCGTCGGGGGCGGTGACGGCGGCGCGGGCGGGCTCGTCCTCGCCGACCGCGGCGCGGTCCGCCTGACGCTCCAACTCCGCCCGGTCGCGGCAACGGCACCCGCATCGGCCGCCGCCGTCTTTGTCCCCGGCCGCGCCGCGCTCCATATTCTCGCCGATGGCGGTGCGTCGATCCGTCTGCACGAGGTCGCGGTCAGTGCCGTCGAGGAAGGCGGGGGCTTCACAGCGGCGGCCGCCGCATCGTGTCGCAGCGACGCCCCGCGCCTGCTCCGCAAGGGCGAGATATTGCGCCTCGACACTGCGCGCCAGAGCTTCACGCTTGAGAATGGGTGCGCGCGCGCCTGCGGCGACGTGCTGCTCCTTGAACTGGCGGTCCAGCCGCCGTCGTGCCTACCTATCCGCGCCTATGATATCGCAAGCGGCTGCCTTACGCATGTCAGCGCCTCGCGCCGCGACAGCAGCTTCCGCGCGATGGCGCTCGCCCTGCTGCGCCAGTTCGGCCGGGTGGACGCCGCGCCGCTCTTCGCCGCCGCGACGAAAGCCGGGGATTTCGCAGCGCGCTGGAATGCGATGCGCGAACTCGTCGCGCTCGATTCGGCCACTGCGCGTCCGCTGCTCGCCGCGATGGCCGCGACCGATCCGCATCCCGAAGTACGCCGCGCCGCCGCCGCGACGCACGCGCTCTTCTCCCTGCCTTCCGGTGAGACGGGGCGGGAGGGGGGTGGAGGGCCGGGGCCCTGCACAAGCCCGGCGCCCTCCACCCCGATATCGGCACCCCGCGCCCTCGATCCGTCTCCGTGCCGCGCCTGATCGACCCGCCCGACGGTGCCGTGCTCGACCTCGCCGAAGTCACCGCGCGGCTCGACGAAAGCGGCGTCGACCTGACCGACGAGGACAGCATCGCGCACTGCGCGGCGCTCCTCGCGGGGCTCGCGCGGAACCGCGATTTTCTCGCCGACAGCGTCACCGCCGCGCTCAAGGCGAGCTATACTGAACAGCTCGCCCTCAACCTTTATTCGGCGCAGGTCTTCCTCCTCCATCGCAGCGCGCGCGGCTTCTACCTTCGCGCCAATTTGTGGCCGTCGGTGCGCGACGCCGCCTATGCCACGAGCGGCCCCGCGGCCTTCGCCTACGGCCTGCCGCACGACCATAATTTCAGCTTCCTCACCGCAGGCTATTCCGGTCCCGGCTATGTCAGCGACTATTATGAGCACGACCCCGAAAGCGTCGATGGCCGTCTCGGCGAGCCGCTCGACCTGACGTTCGTCGAGCGCAGCAGCCTCACCGAAGGCAAGATGATGCTTTATCGCGCGCACCGCGACATCCACAGTCAGCTTCCCCCTGAAAGCCTCTCGGTCAGCCTGAACATCATGGACGAGGGCGAACATATCCCTTGGCGCGACCAGTATATCGTCGATCTCGATGCGGACACTGGAAAGTGGGGCACGATCGCGCGCCGCCCGACGCTGACCAGCGGCGAAATGCTGCTGCGTTGTGCCGTGCATCTGACAGAGAATGGCCGGGATATAGCGGAAGAGTTCGCCAAGGCGCATCCGGTACCGCGCGTGCGGGCGAACGCGATCGGAGCGCTGGCGGCCATCGCTGCCGATCCGGTTCCGGTCCTCGAACGCGGGAGCGGCGATATCGACGCTCGCGTCCGCGACGATTGCACGCGCTGGCTGATGCATAGTCAAGCTTGCTGACAGCGCGGCTTTCCGCTGCTAACGGGCCGCCATGACAACTCCGCTTTCGCATATCCGCAACTTCTCCATCATCGCGCACATCGACCATGGCAAGTCGACGCTCGCCGACCGGTTGATCCAGTTCACCGGCGGGCTGACCGCGCGCGAGATGTCGGCGCAAGTCCTTGATAATATGGACATCGAGAAGGAGCGCGGGATCACGATCAAGGCGCAGACGGTGCGCCTGAAGTATAAGGCGCATGACGGCGAGACCTACGAGCTGAACCTGATGGACACGCCCGGCCACGTCGATTTCGCCTATGAAGTGTCGCGGAGCCTTGCTGCGTGCGAGGGTGCGCTGCTCGTCGTCGACGCGGCGCAGGGGGTCGAGGCGCAGACGCTCGCGAACGTCTATCAGTCGATCGAGCATGATCACGAGATCGTGCCGGTGATCAACAAGATCGACCTGCCCGCGGCCGACGTCGACAAGGTGAAGGCCGAGATCGAGGACATCATCGGCCTGCCCGCCGACGACGCGGTGCTCGCGTCGGCCAAGTCGGGCATCGGCATCGAGGAATGTCTCGAGGCGATCGTCACCAAGATCCCGCCACCGAAGGGCGACGCCGCGGCGCCGCTGCTCGCGATGCTCGTCGACAGCTGGTACGACCCCTATCTCGGCGTCGTCATCCTCGTCCGCGTCGTCGACGGGATCCTGAAAAAAGGACAGCAGATCAAGTTCATGCAGGCGGGCACCACCCACCTGATCGACCGCGTCGGCTGCTTCACGCCGAAGCGCGAGGAATTGAGCGAGATCGGCGCGGGCGAGATCGGCTTCATCACCGCGCAGATCAAGGACGTCGCGCAGGCGCGCGTCGGCGACACGGTGACCGACGCGAAGAAGCCCGCCGCGAACCCGCTGCCGGGGTTCAAGGAAGTCCAGCCGGTCGTCTTCTGCGGCCTGTTCCCGACCGACGCGAACGACTTCGAGAAATTGCGCGAAAGCATCCAGAAGCTCCGCCTCAACGACGCGAGCTTCTCGTTCGAGATGGAAAGCTCGGCCGCGCTCGGCTTCGGCTTCCGCTGCGGTTTCCTCGGCCTGCTCCACCTCGAGATCATTCAGGAGCGGCTGACGCGCGAATATGACCTCGACCTGATCACCACCGCGCCGTCGGTGGTGTACAAGCTGAAGCTCGGCCACACGAAGAATGAGGCGGCGAAGGAGATCGAGCTCCACAACCCCGCCGACATGCCCGACCCGAACCGCATCGACGAGATCGAGGAGCCGTGGATCGAGGCGGTGATTTACGTGCCCGACGATTATCTCGGCCCGATCCTGAAGCTGTGTCAGGACCGCCGCGGGGTGCAGAAGAACCTCACTTACGTGGGCGGCCGCGCGCAGATCACCTATGAACTGCCGCTCAACGAAGTGGTGTTCGATTTCTACGACCGGCTGAAGAGCATCAGCCGCGGTTATGCGTCGTTCGACTATCACCAGATCGGCCACCGCCCCGGCGACCTCGTCAAGATGAGTATTCTCGTCAACAACGAGCCGGTCGACGCGCTGAGCATGATCGTCCACCGCGGCAGCGCCGAAAGCCGCGGCCGCGGCATGTGCGAGCGGCTGAAGGACCTGATCCCGCGCCACATGTTCAAGATCCCGATCCAGGCCGCGATCGGCGGCAAGGTGATCGCCCGCGAAACGATCGCCGCGCTGCGCAAGGACGTGACCGCCAAATGCTACGGCGGCGACGCGACCCGCAAGAAGAAGCTGCTGGAAAAGCAGAAGGAAGGCAAAAAGCGGATGCGGGAATATGGCAATGTGAACATTCCGCAGGAGGCATTTATTGCCGCGCTGCGAATGGGGGATGATGCTTAGGAGGCAGCGTTGCGGCTGATGTCGGGGTTGCGACCCAGATTTGCTTGCGTCCGAAAGCGGTCATTGTTCGCGCGCGTTCTACTGAGCGCTCGCCGCCATTTTCAGCGCCGGCGCCATTGGTCAATGAACTGGAACGATTTCCTAGTTCTTGAAACCCGTGTTGCAATAGGGATGGCTGATCTGACCATTCTCTGAGTCCCCCATCCCACCATCTTCCCGGCGTACGACATGGTCGAAACTCAACGAGAGTGCAGGTTCAAGGCGGCCCTTGCATATAGGGCATTTCATTGCGGTAGAAAGCGACTGGCGGATCACGATCGCTGACTTCGAGGCCTCGCTGAAGGTCTTCCCTTCCACCTTCTCGCGAAGATCAACGATGCTACCTTTGAGGCGCGCAGCGGCTGCCACGCCGTCAATGGTCAAATCGCTGCCACTAGTGCGCACCAGATAGTCGAGAATATCCGCGACGCGTTCAGTACGGACCCTGCTACTAATCTGCTGTAGAATCTGTGAAATCAGCGGCTTATTTTTGATCAGAAAATCCTCGATATCTTCCCGCCGCTCAGTGAATCTTTTGAAAAAGGCGTCGTCGTTGTTCAGCAACTTTCCCTTGATCAAATAAACCATGCCGAGGAAAAGATCAGGCAGGTACTTGCCTCGATCTGAATAGAAATAGACTGCGGGGTGAAGCCCAAGACTTTCGCCGCTATTTCCAGAAATGCGCCTAAGAATGGCAATGCAGTTCTGGAGGGTTTGCACGGTTAGCGCGCCGTCGTCATCGGGCGTAGCAGAGGCGAGCGACGGCTTGCGCAGGGTTTGCGTTCCATCAGTGACGGACAATAGCCGGATGAGCAAAGATAGCGCCTCTAGCGTAGAAGCTGATCCTCCGAGCGGCAGCTGCATCGTAGTGATAGGCGTGCTCAGCTCGGGCTGGAAAAGAAGCTGGTTGGTCTCCGATGCAAGCGTTTCGACGCGCTTGCGGGTCGCCTCGTCAAACTTCGACCAGTATTTATGACCCGTGGCCGCGCGAACGATCGAGCGTGCCGCAATTGCAGGAGCCCGGCTACGGTTGCGAAGCAACTCTTCCTCAGTTTTATCGAGCGGCGTACCCTGTGTGTTGATTTTGAAAAAAGACGCTTCGGCAACCTCGGCGTCGCCGGTCACCCACTGCAGGTCAAGTTGGCGCGATCCTAGATGTCGCAATCGCTTGGTCGTTTTGGCGTCGTACTCGATCTCGGGCTGGGCGGCGCGCGCCGCAAGTTTGTTCATTAGAGACTTGTAGCTACCGACATGCTTTTCAATTGCAGTTCGCATCGCCCTCGCAGTTTTTTTCTGCTCCTCTGGAATCTCGCCCGCGAAAAAGGAAATCGAACGCGCTCCATCACCGTAGTCATCCTCGATCCATGCACGAAGTGCGCTCAGCCGGTGTGCACCGTCGATCGCGAAAATATGACCTTCGTCCGACTGCCACAGGATTACCGAAGGAACGAGGTCGCCGTCGATAAAGCTCTGTATGAACGTAACCGCCTGCGCCGGCGACCACTGATTGGTCTCACGCTGAAAATCAGGTTTGCGCAGCGACAGAACAAAGGCTGAATCTGACTTCAGATTTTCGAAGGTAATTGAGGTGGCAGGCCGCGCGCTCGCGGTGGTTCCTGCGCTGTTAGTCCCTTTTTGCCAGAAGTCGGCTCGCAAAATCATCGCATCCATTACGAGGCGCTTAGCCATCTTAGTGTTTACTCCTTCGCTTAGGGATGGACTGTCTCGTAGCTCTCTGAACAAACCGCAACTGCTTTCCGATCTGAAAAGGTTGTTTCCCGACCAGGCCAAGAAAATCATGAACGGTCATTAGCCAGCTCTGCCGACCGCCGTGATGGTTTTCATGAATGCTGGCCAGATCACGAATTGAAGCGCGTACGACCGCATTTCATTGGTCTACGCGTGCGAAATCGGCGGTTCGAGCGTAAGAAGGTATTTGGTATCGATTCTTGCACGTCGTCTCGACCGCCAACATTATGTGATCATCTGACGGAAAGCCGCGATCGGCATATTGGGCTTCGCCCGGAAACAGGAAGTCGGCCGCGTTGCACTTTTCGGTCGTGGCCTCCGCTTGTCGCGGATGCCCCATGCCGACAATATAGCCTCGACGCGATGCGCAAATCTATTCACGTCATCGCTATGGGTGTGTACCCGATGTCCGGCATCTCAGATTTAGGCCTAAGAGCGAAAGGTCTCAAAGCGGCCAAAGGTTACGGCTTGTCCTCCTCCAACCGCACGATCCGTACCACGCAGCGCGCCGGGATCTCGATGATGCCGCCCATCCGCACACCCTCGTCGCCGACGAGCATGGCCGATCCCGCGAGCACCTTCACGCAGTCGTCGTCGTGGATCAGGCGGCCGACCGACAGGCAGATTTGCGCGTCGCCGGGCTCGAAGTCCGCATAGCCGATCCAGCCGCCGTCGGGTTCGCGCGGCTGGATCCATTCGATGGCTACGGTGCGGCCGAAGCGGGCGGCGATGCGGCCCGCGCGGGCGTCTTCGAGGAGGCTCATGCTTGGTCCTCCGGTTGCGGCGGGTTCGTGTCGTCGGCTTCGGCGGCGTTGACCTCGCCCGCCGCCACCCGCCCCGCCTTCCACGCCGCCCAGCTTTCCTCGCTATAGGCGGCGTTCCATTCGCGTTCGAGCTCGGCGATCGTGCGTTCGATGCGGCGGCGGGTGCTGTTGCGTTCGCTTCCCGTGCCGCCGCCGCGCAGGCTGTTGTCGGCGAGGAAGCCGTGGGGGTGCTGGTACACGGGCTGGCGTGCGGCCTGCCAGGCTTCGGCGCGTTCGCGGAGGGTGTGGGCGGCGAGGCGCATGTCGCCGCGTGCGATGCGGGCGGTGCCGGTGGTGGGGGCAGGGTCGCTTTCGCCGGCCTCGCCCTCGACCATATGGTCCTCGTAGCGTTCGAACCAGATTTCGTCCTCGGCGCCGCCTTCGGTCCACGGGACGTAGTCGGCGGGGGGCGGGTTCGGGTTCGACAGGTCGCCGCCCTCCTCGGCATCCCAGTCGAGATTGCCCGCGCCCGCGGTGAGGGGCACGATCATGTCGGGGTGGTGCATGTGCCACTCATGCTTCTGCGGATTCCGGTAGGCGTCCTCCTTGCGCACCGCGTCCCAGTCGGTGCCGGGTCCGGTGAGCAGGTCCCATGCGGCGCGCTTGACCGGATCGTGCGAGATCCTGCGCTGAAAGCCGGTGCGGATGATGCGGAGGCGGTCGTCGAGGCCGGTCTCCTGCCGGTTGGCGCGCTGGTTGCGCTCGAATATTTCGGCCTGCCGCTCGGCTTCCCACTCGGCGCGCCATTTCTCGCGCAGGCGGCGGACCGCGTGCGGGATCGCGGTGGCCGGGCGGCCGTCGACGGGGTCGATGTCACCGAAATTCTCCGGAAAACGGCTCGCGGCGATATGCTGCATCGCGCGGATGTTCGGGCGACGGCGTTCGAGGACGACGCGGCCCTCCTTCGACAGCGTTTCGGGGACGCCATAGATGGCATATTCCATCAGGAGGTCGGCGACGCGGCGTGCGCCCGCTTCGACCGCTTTGTCCCACGCCGCGGCGAAGGTGCCGGCGTCGTCGCGTTTGCGGAGCTGGTAGAAGGCCGAGGACGAGTGACCCGCGACCTTCGCCGCCATCGTCACCGCGCCCGTCGCGGCGAGATGCGCGATGAAGAGGCGCTGTTTCTGTGCGGTGATGCCGGTCCAGCGCTTGGCGCGCTGTTCGACGGGGGTGAAGGCGAATTCCTCGGGGAGGGCGTCGGGATCGATCGTGGGATCGGCCTCCGCTTCGGTGACTGCGGGGAGGGGCGAGAGGATTTCCTGCTTCATCGATATGGCTCCTTTGGTTCATGGATTTCTCTCCACGAACCATATGGGAACAATGTAGGAAAGCCGGAAATGGGAGAAGCGCACCCAACGCCACCCCGTGTCAGGACCGGGGCGACGAGGGGGAGGGGCGGCGGCGCGCGCTGCGCCTATATTTCGATGACGATCCGCACCTTCGACGGGGTGGTGCCCGCCGCGCGCGCGATTTCGGCGCGCATACGCGCGACGAGGTCGGCGAGATGGTCGCCGCCGGGTGCGCTGTCCTGCGCCAGCAATTCGGCGGGCGAGGCGTCGAGGAGCTGTGACAGCTGCTGCAAACGTGCGAGCCGGGGGCGCGAGCGGCCCTGTTCCCAATAGCAGATCGAGGTTGCGGTGACGCCGAGCCGTTCGGCGAGGTCGGTCTTGCTCAGCCCCTTGGCCCGGCGGAGGCGCGCGAGCTTGTCGCCAAGGGTTTCAAAGCCGGGGGTGCCGTCGAATGGAGCGTGGATCATGGATCTGCAACCTTTCAGACCTGAATGTGCAACAAATACCAAGTTAAGCCGCGTTCGGCTTTCAACATTTCACCGATATCGATCGGCAAAATGCGTAGCCCGGGGCCGCTCTGCCCGGTGCCGCGCCGGCCCGGATTGCGGGACACGCGCGGCTTGCCTATCGTGGACGGACCGGGAGGCCGCGCGATGATCGGGACGACAGGCAAGTGATGCGGATCGACGCGATCGAAGTGCACAGCGCACTGAACGACGGAACCGCGGTCGTCCTTCGCACGATCACCCCCGACGACGAGGCGCTGATCCGCGAGGGGATTGCGAAACTGTCCGCCGAGTCGCGTTATCTGCGCTTCTTTTCCGCCGCGCCGGTGCTGCCGCAGGCGGTGGTGCATCGGCTCGCCGAGGTCGACGGGCACGACCATATCGCATGGGGTGCGATCTGTAGCGAGTGCCCCGACCGCCCGGCGATCGGCGCGGTGCACGCGGTACGCTATTGCCACGACGGGCCGGTGGGCGAATTTTCGGTCGCGGTGCTCGACGCCTTCCATGGGCGGGGGCTGGCGCGGATGATGACCGCGGCGCTGCTCGTCCAGTGCCGCGCCGAAGGGCTCGCGACGCTCGACGTCCATATGCTGTGCGAAAATGCCGCTCCGCGAAATCTGGTGAAGTCGATGGGCGCCGAATGGATCAGCGAGTCGGCGGGGGTCGCCGAATACCGGCTCGACGTTGCCGGGGCGATCGAAGCGCTGCGCGCCGATACCGATGCGCAAGGGGTGCAGGATGTTCTGCGCGCGCTCGAAGGCAGGGGTGGAGGCGAGAGCGGGGCCGTCGGGGAGCGGCCGGGCTGACCCGGCCATGGCCCTCCCGCCGCCTTGGGTCGCAGGTGGCGACGGGAGGGTGGTCCGTGAAGCCGTTCGCTGAAAGCGTGTTCCCGTCCCGAATGCGGGGTTAACCCTGTTCGCGCGGGACGGCGGTGATCGCGATCACAGGCCGGCGAAAATGTGGCCGGCGAACCGGCGGGCGCGCACGATAAAGGGCGCCGGAATCGATCCGGCGCCCTTCACCCTGCCCTTTAGGGGAGGCAGCCCCTATTTCTTGGCGGGATCGGCCGGTGCCGTGGCGGGGGCGGTTTCCGACGGGGCGATTTCGCCCTTGTCGTCCATCGCGTTGGCCTTTTCCTCGCCGGCGGCTTCCACCGCGTCGGCCTTTGCCTCGGTGGCTTCCTTGGCCGGGCCCTCGGGCATCGCGTCAGCCTGATCGTCGATGGCGTCGGCCTTGGCTTCCGCCTGATCCTCGACCTTGTCGGCGGCCGGGCTCTGGCAGGCGCCGAGCGCGAGGGCCGAAGTGGCGGCGAGGGTGATGAACATCTTACGCATATCAAGTGACTCCCAAAGTTGACTCCGGGGCTTAACGCGGGGTGAATGCGAGGGTTGCAACAAAATCGTCAAAATGCGCCGGTGACGGCATCGCCGCAGGGTCGAAACGGCGGGTGTCCGCGCGCGCCGGGGACAAAAAAAGAGGGCGCCCGAAGCGCCCTCTCTCGTGCCTGGTCCGGTCCCGCGGCCCTTTAGAAGCGCTGTTGGCGCTCGTAGAGGTCGCGATAGTGCTGGATGCGCGTGACGCGCAGTCCGGGCATGCCGCTGCGATCGATCGACCGCTGCCAGCCGGCAAACTCCTCGAGGGTCAGCCCATAGCGTTCGCACGCTTCGTCGACGGACAGCAGCCCGCCGTTGACGGCCGCGACGACCTCTGCCTTGCGACGCACGACCCAGCGGGTCGTCGACGGCGGCGGCAGCGAGTCCAGCGTCAGCGGTTCTCCGAGAGGGCCGATGACCTGCGCGGGCCGGATTTTCTGATTCTCGATCATATTCATTCCATATTTTCTACGTCGGCTGGGGTTAGGTCCGACGCGTTTCGTTCTAAATCCGAGGGACTCAACATCGGCTGAAATCCTCTGGTAAACAGGCTGTTCATAGTTTCGGGCAAGGCGTTCACATCGTCGGACAGGTCGAGGAAGCGAACGGCCCGCGGCGCGTTTTGTTCCGCAGCGCGAACGGCCCCGCACAAGATTCCACGCAGCGCGTTAAGCGTTGCCATATGCGATTCGCGATTCGCCTGCGCCCGCACCAGCCGCACGGTCGGCAGCGACGCCTGGCGCACGCCGGAAACGGCCATGATGATGTCGAAGTCGGGCTTCGACAGCCGGGCCGCACCGGCAATGCGTGGAAGTTCTGACGGGACGAAGTTCATGAGACTCGTCTAGCGAAGACCGCCTAAGGTCCAGTAAATGCCCATTTCATGGCTTGTTAGCGAAGCTTAACCCCTGTCAATATCTTGACGCTTTGCGCGGAAAAGCTGGCATTTCGGGGTTCGCATCCCTAGATGGCCGGGCATATGGCAACATTGCTTTCCTCCCCCGCCGGGCTCGCCCAGGCCGACTTTCAGCTCGCCGCGCCGCTCAAGGACCGGCGAATCGTCGTCGCGATGTCGGGCGGAGTCGATTCGAGTGTGGTCGCGGCGCTCGCCGCGCGCTCGGGCGCCGAAGTGATCGGGGTGACGCTCCAGCTCTACGACCATGGCGCCAAGGCGAAGCGCGTCGGTGCGTGCTGCGCGGGGCAGGATATCCGCGACGCGCGCGCGGTCGCAGACCGGCTGGGCTTCGCGCATCACGTCTACGATCATGAAAGCCGGTTCCGCGACACGGTGATCGACCAGTTCGCCGACGAATATCTCGCCGGCCGGACGCCGATCCCGTGCGTGCGCTGCAATATGGGGGTGAAGTTCACCGATCTGTTCCGGCTCGCGAAGGAACTCGGCGCCGATTGCCTCGCGACCGGCCATTATGTCCGGCGTGTGGCGGGACCCGATGGCGCCGAACTGCACCGCGCGGTCGATCCGGCGCGCGACCAGAGCTATTTCCTGTTCGCGACGACGCAGGACCAGCTCGACTTCCTGCGCTTCCCGCTCGGCGGGCTCGAGAAGAGCGTGGTGCGCGAGATCGCGCGCGACCTCGGCCTCGGCGTCGCGGGCAAGCCCGACAGCCAGGACATCTGCTTCGTTCCCGACGGCGACTATGCGACGCTGGTCCGCAAGCTGCGTCCCGAAGCCGACGATCAGGGCGAGATCGTCCATGTCGACGGCACCATCCTCGGCGCACACAAGGGCCTGATCCATTATACCGTCGGCCAGCGGCGCGGGATCGAGATCGGCGGGCAGGCCGAGCCGCTGTATGTCGTGCGGCTCGATGCGGGCGCGAAGCAGGTGATCGTCGGTCCGCGGCGCGCGCTGGCGGTGTCGGGCGCGCGGCTCGGCGAAGCCAACTGGCTCGGCGCGGTCGACGGCCGCGACGTGCTGGCAAAGGTGCGCAGCATGGCAAAGCCCGTCCCCGCGCGTGTCGATCGCGAGCGGCTGATCTTCGCGGCCCCCGAATATGGCGTCGCGCCGGGGCAGGCGGCGGTGCTGTACGACGCGGCGGACACGTCGCGCGTGCTCGGCGGCGGCTGGATCGAGGAAACCTTCGCCGCGGAATAGATTGCACTTTCTGCCCCGATGCCGCAGCCTGCCGGCAACCAAGGGGAGACAAGTGATGGTCAATTGGGTCTTGCGTGGAGCCGTTCTGCTCTGGGCGCTGTTCTTCTTCATCGTCGGCGCGCGCGGGCTGTTCGATCCTGCCAGCTATGCCGAAACCTTCGGCATTCTGGTCGAGGGCGTGGCGACCAACACGATCCGCGCCGATCTGTCGGCTTTCTTCCTTGTCGCCGCGGGCGCCGCCGCGACCGGCGCGCTGGTGCCGGGCTGGTTGCGCGCGCTGCTCGTCCCCGCCGCGCTTTACGGGACCGCGCTTGCCGGCCGCCTGTTCGGTGTGGCGAACGGCGATCTGGTCAATTCGGGGATCGTGCAGGCGATGATCATCGAGGCGCTGACCGTGCTGTTGATGGTCGGCAGCTGGTGGGTGCTGTCGCGGCCGGTGGGAGCGGTCGACGCCGCAGCCGTGCCGACCGAATAGCGGGCGGGACGTCCCGATCGCTCAGCGCGTCGGGGACGCCGCGAGCTTCAGTGCGAAGCCGACGAAGACGACGCCCGTCAGCCGGTCCATGATGGTGACGGCTTTGGGACGGCGCAGCAAGCGGCCGAGCGGCGCCGTGGCGGCGATCAGCGCCGCGAACCACGCGAACGTCAGCAGGACGTGCAGGCACGCCAGAAAAAAGGAATAGCCCGCGACCCCGACGCCCCTTGGCACGAACAGCGGCAGGTAAGGTGATGTAGAATACCCCGATCTTCGGATTGAGGAGGTTCGTCAGCAAGCCGCGCCAAAAGGCATCGCGGCCATTGCGCGCCGCGGGTTGCCCGGACGCATCGCCCATCGCCGTGCGCGGTTTCAGTAACAGCTGAACCCCCAGCCACAGGAGATAGGCGGCGCCCGCAAGCTTGACGACCGTGTAGGCAAGCTCCGACGCATGGAGCAAGGCGCCGAGGCCGAACGAGACCGCTGCGCCCCAGACGAGACATCCAAGTCCGATACCGAAGGAGGCCAGTACGGCCGATCGCCGGCCCTCGACCGTGGCGGAGCGGAGCACCATCGCGGTATCGACGCCGGGCGTGATCGTGAGGATCGTGGCGGCGGCGAGAAAAGCGAAAAGCAGGGACGGATCGGACATGCGGCGGCCCTATCAGCCGTCGGCCCGCCCTCCAACCCTGCGGCGCCTCCGGCGGTCGGCCCGAAAACCGGCCAAAACTTGTCTTTTTAACCATAATGTGAATTATTGCGCGCCGGGTCGCTGTTTCCTTTTGTGGTGGAAGGGGAGAGCGTATGGCATCCGATGAGGACAAACGGGCGCGTTCGGACAGACGGTCGACCGACCGGCGGGTCTTGGACGATCCGGATTATAAGGGACCGGAGCGCCGCAAGGGCGACCGGCGAACGGGCAAGGATCGCCGCTCTCCGGATTGAGCGGGGCGAGACGCGCCGGCAGGAGACAGGCTTTGACCGAACCGCGCGTGCCGCGCCTCAGCGTCGACATCGTGTCCGACGTGATGTGCCCTTGGTGTATCATCGGCTGGCTGAAGTTCCGGCAGGTCATGGATCATTTCGACGGGCGGCTGGATTTTCGTGTCCAGTGGCATCCGTTCGAGCTCAATCCCGACATGCCGCCCGAAGGCGAGGACGCCGCGGAGCATGTGATGCGCAAATATGGCATCAGCGCCGAGCAAAGCCGCGCCAACACGGGGCGGCTCGCCGGCGTGGCTGCCGACCTCGGCTTTGCCTTCAATCGCGGGCCGGAATTCCGGATGCGCAACAGCTTCGATGCGCACCGCCTGCTGACATGGGCGGGCGCGCTCGAGGAGGCCGAGCAGGCGGGTCCCACGGGGGTGCAGACCGCGCTGAAACTGGCGCTGTTCACGGCGCATTTCACCGACAATCGCGACGTCAGCGACCACGCGGTGCTCGCCGACGTCGCCGCGTCGGTCGGGCTCGACCGCGCCCGCGCGGCGACGATCCTCGCGTCGGGCGAGTTCGGAGAGATGGTGCGCACCGAAGAGGCCTATTGGGCCGACCAGAATATCACCGGCGTGCCCGCCTTCATTCTCGGCGGACGGATGCTCGTTCCCGGCGCGCAGGATCCCGAGGTCTTCATTCGGGTGATCGAGAACAAGATACTCGCCGCCGCGGCCTGAGGAGCGACGGCCCGGCGCTGCGCGCCGTAAGAAAATCGTCCTGTTCCTTGTTCGGAATCGGCGCCGTACCGGGTGCGATTGACGGTCTTTGCGCGCCATAGCGGTGCCGCCTCGTTGGGATTTTGCTAAGGCTCTGCCGGTAGGCTGGCCGACATGGCCGGACCCGATTTTCACTACCCGCAACGCCGTCGCGCGCGGCGTCGCCGCAAGCCCGCGCGTTCGCGGCGGATGGTCGGATCGAACCTGTGGCTGACCCCGGTGATGGCGGTCGCGTTCGTCGCGGCGCTGGCGGGGTTCCAGAAAATGCCCGCCGGTCTGGCCGCCGACGCGCCGGGCACGACGGCCATGCCTTTCCTGCGCGGCGATGCTGCGGGCGATGCCCTGTCGGCGCGCTTCGGCCTTTGCCATAGCGGCGGCGGCACCAACTGCGTCGTCGACGGCGACACCTTCTGGTTTCAGGGCGAGAAATATCGCATCGCCGACATCGATACCCCCGAAACGCATCCGGCGCGCTGTGCCCAAGAGGCCGCGCTGGGCGAGGCCGCCACCGACCGGCTGCAGCAATGGCTGAACGACGGCGCTTTCACGCTCGAAAGCGCGGGGCGCGATGCCGATCGCTATGGGCGCAAGCTGCGTGTGCCGACACGCGGCGGCGAAAGCGTCGGGTCGGTGCTTGTCGATGAAGGGCTGGCGCGGCCGTGGGAGGGACGCCGTCGCCCCTGGTGCTAGCCGTTCGGAATGGATCGGGCCCCGGTTTCGGTTGCGGCGCGCGCGGCTTCGGCCGCTTTCATGACATCGTCGGCCATCGCTTCCACCGCCTCGGCGCTGACGTCTTCGTCCGTCGCATCGGGACCGGCGGGCGGCAATTCCCCGCGCAGCGGCGCGTTCGGGCCCGCAAGCTGGCGGGCGATATCGGTGGCGATCAGCTGCGCGACCGGATCGTCGGCGAGCGCCGCGAGTTCGTCGCGGCGTGCGGTGAGCGCGGCGACGCGGTCCTCCGGGGGCAGCTTTGCGACCTCGATATAGAAGCGCACCGCCTGCAGCCAGGGCGCGTCGTCGCTCAGCACATCCTCGGCCCAGCGGCTGAAGGGGCCGCCGGCTTCGCGCCATTCGCCGTCCTGCCGATCGAGAAAGAAGAGCACGCGCGATCCGCGCGGAAAGACATAGCGGGTGCACGCGCCGGCAAAGCTCTGCGGATGCGCTTCGTGCAATTCATACGGATTGCTGAGCTGCATTTCGGCATCGGTCGCGATCATCGCGGGCAGGGCGACGGGGCCGGAGGGCATTGCGCCCTTCAATGCCGCGACGGGTTCGACCGCGATCATCTGTTGCGGCGTGCTGTCGGGCTCGAAATCGCCGTCGGTGACGGTGCCGAGCAGGATGAGGCTGGCGCGCTCGACGAGTTCGAAGTTGGTCGGCACACGGTATCCCGGTGCGACCGAGCAGGCGGCGGCGGGAAGCGGCGCGGCGAGAAGCGCGAGACCGGCGAGCGGGAGGAGCGAGCGCATGGGCGAAGGGTAGCGCCGCGCACCCCGATTGCAAACCCGACGCGGCTTTCGGGCGGCTCGTCCAAGCCTATGGAGCCGACTCGCCGCCTGTGCGTATGATGGCGAAGCTCTTCACCGGAGCGGCAAGGAGAATGACGATGGCTGAGCATGACCATAGCGCGATCAAGGAAGATATGAATGTCATCGGCGCCGACGGCGTCCATATCGGCACCGTCGACCATCTCGACGGCGAGCGCATCAAGCTGACCAAGGCCGACAGCGTCGACGGCAAGCATCACTATCTTCCCGCTGGCCTTGTCGCGGCGGTCGAGGGCGACACGGTTCGCCTGTCGGCGAACGCCGCGAACGCGGTCGATCTGTTCGAGGAAGCCGAATAGGCGCGCGCAGCGGCATTTCGACATAACAGAGGGCCGGCGGCGCAATCGGGCGCGCCGGCACCGGAACTGGCCCGCACCCGCCCCCCGGGGCGGGCCATTTTCATATGTGATTTTTCAACATCTTGTCGTTAGCGCAATGCCCGATGCGACAGGGAGAAGGAAAGGGCGCGCCGCGCGCCGGGCGCATGCGGTTCTGGCGATTGGCCGCCGCCATGCTGGTTTTCGGCGTCGGCTACGCTATCGCGAACCGCTTCCAGCTCACCCACGCGGTCGCTTATCGTGTCGCCGCGGGCGATACCCAGAGCGCGGCCACCGCCTTTCTGTTCATGCTGTTTCAGGCCGCCATCTTCGTCGCGGCGCTGTTCCTGTTTCCGCGGCGCTGGGCCGCTGTGCTGCTGGCGCTCGCGGGCGCGTCGATGCTCGTCAACATCGGGTACGGCCAGCTTGTCGACGAACTTGTCGATGGCGGGTCGCTCGCGTGGATGATTGCGGAGACGGGGCAGGCGGGAAATGCCGCGGCGGAGTTCGGCGGCGATTTCCTGTGGGCCGCGGCGCAGGTGGCGGCCGCGCTGTTGCTGTTTGCGCTGGCTCGGCGGTTGGCGCGCGGCGCCGCGCCGATGCCGTGGGGGCGGGGGATCGCGGCGGCGCTGCTCGTGCTGCTCGTCCTGCCGTCGCCCGTTTATCGCCATAGCAATGTCTGGCCCGAGGCGGCCGAGCGCAGCCTCTACGCGCTCGGCTGGGACCTTGCCACTGCGCCGCCGCCGCCGCCGCGCGCAGCGGTCACGCTGAAACCCGGCGGCGCCGCCGCGACACCGCGGCATATCGTCTGGGTGATCGACGAAAGCGTCGCCGAAGCGCCGTTCCGGCGGTTGATCGTGCCGAAGCTGGCGGGGGTACCGCATAATGATTTCGGCGTCGCGGCGGCGCTCGGCCATTGCAGCGCACCGGCGCAGGTGGCGCTGCGTTCGGGGGTCGATGTGCGCCGCGCTGCGGCGGCGACCGACCTTCGGACGACGCCGTCGATCTGGGCCTATGCGAAGGCGGCGGGTTATACGACGACGCTGATCGACGGGCAGACGTCGGGGGCGCCGCAAAATCTGATGCTGCCGCCCGAGCGCGCGCTGATCGACGATTACCGGCCGATGGTCGGCGGGATCGACACCGATCTGAAGATCGCCGACGCGCTCAACATGGCGGTGAAGGGAGCGGGGCGGAGCTTTACTTTTGCGGTGCTGCGCGGCGTGCATTTCCAGTATCGCGACCATTATCCGAAGGGGGCGATCCCTGCGGACAGCCCGGTCGCGCTGCAATATGACACCGCGCTCGGCTGGTCGAAGCGCGCCTTTTTCGAGCGGCTGCTCGCGGGGGTCGACCGCGCGGCGGTGGCGATCGTCTACACCTCCGACCATGGGCAGAACCTGACCCCCGGCGCGCTGCCGCATTGCAGCAGCGAGGCGGTCGCGGACGAGTTTCGCGTGCCGCTGCTCGCCTTTCTGTCCGACGCCGGGACCGCGCGCTATGCTGCGGCGCCGCGCGCCGGGCATTCGACGAGCCAGGTTTTTCCCGCGACATTGATCTGGATGGGATATGACCCGGCAGCGGTCGAGGCGCGCTATGACCGCGATCTGACGCAGCCGACCGCGCGCTTCGTCTGGTTCGGGCGCACGGTGATCCCGACCGGGGGCGACGGGGCGGTCGACGTGACCGCGGGCGCGAAATTTCCGGGCATGTGACGGCGCACGGTGATCCCGAACGGGGGCGACGCGGCGGTCGACGTGACCGCGGGGGCGAAATTTCCGGGCATGTGACGGCGCCCCGACCCGTCCGGGTTGGAGCGCGGGACGGGGCTGGCGAAAAGCCTAGCGCGTTTCGATTTCGGCGGTCGTCCGCGCGGTGATTTCGGCGCGCGACAATCTGGTGACGAGGCCGTGGCTGGCGCCGACCGCGCCGTGATAGATTTCGGCGATGGGCACATTGTAGAGCTTGCCGCCGCGGATCACGACCGCGATATCGCCCTCGACGCTTTGCACCGTGCCGACGCTGTTGCCGCTCGTGTCGTAGAGTTCGGCGCCCGCGCGGACCTGTTCGCGCGTCGCGAGGGTCAGGCTGGCGGCGTCGACCGCGCCGTTCACGGCGCCATCGATGCGCCCCACGGTGCTGCCGACGGGATCGGTCAGATTGCCGACTGCGGCACCCGTGCCGAGCCCCGCCTGCCCGCCGACCTGACCGACCAGATTGACGTTGGCGCCGCCATCGGGCGCGGGCTGGGCGAGCGCGGCGGGTGCGATGAAGAGGGCGGGCGCGGCCGTCAGCAGGACAGCCGCGAGCGGGGCGGGGGCGTTGCGCATGTCTGTCTCCATGGTCGGGCATCGGCGCGCGCTCCCGGGGGGGATGGGGCGGCGCCGATGCCTTGACGGAGGAAACCCGTGCAATGTCCGATTGTTGCACCGCGCGGGCGCCGATGCGACGGACCGCCGCGCACGGGCGACGAGCGGCTTGCTCCTTTAGTGCGGCGGCTGTCGGGGCGGTCCGGCGATCAGCTTGTTCAGCGTCGCGAGGCGGCGGCGCTCGGCGCTCCAGTCGCGTTCGGGATGCGCCTGGATCTGGCTGAGGAGGGCGCGAACCTCCTTGCGGCGGTCGCCATCGGTTACGGCCTGCATGGGCTTTCTCCTTTCGCCGCCACTATAGCATCGCGCACGCGGCCGTGCGCTCGACCCGCCGCACGGACGGGGCGGCGGGGCGCACCGCCCGCGGTCAGGAATCGAGCGCTTTCTCCTCAAGGCGCGCGATTTCGCGTTCGCGTTCGCGGCGGAGCCTGCGGTGAAGACTGTTGTGGCGAAGATAAGCGACGCCGCCGGCCAGCGCCGCGATCAGTATGACGATGAGCGCATAGGCGATCAGGGTTCTCGTTTCGATGTTCTTCACTCCGAATGGACGACGACCCTCTCCACGCACCAATACCGCTCGCGCGCGAGAAGGTTCCGCCATGCGTCGCGTCGACGGGGCGGCATGGCGCAGCAAGCGCGGCGCGCGACGGCCAGCCGGAGCCGCGAGAGCGGGGGCCGCGCCTTTTGTGTGCGAACCGGCGGCGACGGCTGGCATGACGCCGCCGCCATGCCTATCTAGGCGGCGATGGAACGCGGGGACCGGAATATGGTGGTGATCGCGCGGCTGCGCGCCGCGCCGCTCGTGGGGTGGCAGTTCGCCTGCGCGGTGCTGCTCGGCGTGCTCGCAGCGCGGCTCGACTGGAGCGGCGATCCGCTCGATGCTTTCTGGAACATGGTCTTCGGGCAGCCGCTGCTGCTGCTCGGCATCGCCGCGGTGCTGACGGTGTGGGCGTATATCCTCGGCATGTGGCGGCGGCGCGGCGATTACCTCCGTCACGACGGGAAGACGCTCTATCGCGGGGCGAGCGCGCAGTGGCCGCTCGCGCTGGTCCGCGATGTCGTCGTGGCGCGTGGCAATCTGGGGCTCGAGTCGCTGCGGCTGGTCGTCGACGACGACAGCGAGGTCACGCGCGAGCTGGTGAAACTCTATATGCTCGAAGGCCCGCCCGAGGCGGTGCGCGACGGGGTGATGTTCGCGGTGGCGCGCGTCGGTGGCCGGCTGGAGGCGGTTACGGTGCATTGAGGGGCGACACGCGCCAGCACCTTTCCCGGCTTCGTTACCCGCGGGCGAGGCGCGTGACGCGTCCGCGTTGATCCGGGGTCATGCCGCGCGTGCAGCCCCGAAAATCGGGGATATGGAAACCCGGCCCCCTATGTGGAACTAGCGTTTCGCCGCCGTTTCGCCCGCCGGCGGATAGGGCGCCGCGCCGGCATGATCATAGCTGTAGCTTTGCGACAGGCGGAAGCGGCCCTCGGCGGGCATCCATTGCCAAAGATGCATGTAGCGCGCGCCGCCGACCATGTCCCAGCGGGCGTCCCTCGCGTTCCATTCGAAGAAGACATGCGCCGCCTCTTCGAGCGCGCCCCAGTCGCCCATCGTGCGGATCGTGCGCGATCCGGGGGCGAGTTGGCGGCGATTTTTATACCCCGCCTGCGCGCCGCCGGGCTGGCGCGCGGCGCAGCTTTTGGTGACGTCGGCGATCATCGCATCGCGGCTCGGCTCGACCAGCCCGCCCTTGTCGTGGATCATCCGGAAGTCGGGAGCGAGGAGATCGGGCAGCGCCTTTGCATCGCAACCCTCGAACACCGCCCAGAAGAGGCGCGCGTCATTGTCGGCGATCTGGCGGGTGAGCGCTTCGCCGGTGGGCATGGGGGCGGGCGATGCCGCGGTCAGGGCGGCGGCGAAGAGGAGGGTGAGGGGCATGGGCGTCCTTGCTGTGTTGTTTGCCTGATACAGCATGGATGCATTTCGACAAGCCCGCCCATGTTCTTCATGGCCTTATGCGGCTTACATTATCCCTGTGTCTCTCAACCAATCCTCCATCAAGGATGGCCACTTTTCCACTGGATGGCCCAGCGGCCGCATGGCGAACGCATGGCCACCCCTCGCGAAGAGATGGACCTCGGCCTTCGCCCCGGCCGCATCGAGGGCGCGTGCATAGACGATGCTGTTACAGATCGGGTCGACAGGATCGTCCCATGCCTGCAACAGGAAGGTGGGCGGGGTTATTTTGCTTGCCTTGATTCCGGGATCGAGCGTGCCGCCCGCGCGGCACAGGTGGCCGGGGAACATGGCCACGGCAAAATCGGGGCGGCTGCTGATCCGATCGATCGCGTCGACCGGTTTATACGCCGGGGCGAATATATTGCTGGTCTGCGCGACCAGATAGCCGCCCGCCGAAAAGCCAATGACTCCGATTTTCCCCGGATCGATCGACAGCGTCTTTGCGCGTGATCGCACGAGGCGAATGGCACGCTGGGCGTCCTGCAATGCCAAAAGATGCCTGGGGGTGACGGCGCAGTCACATTCGCTGTCATAGTGATGGTTGCTCTTCGGAACGCGATATTTCACGAGAACGCAGACGATCCCTCTGGATGTCAGCCAGTCGCAAACCTCGGTCCCTTCCAGATCGATCGCGAGCTTCTGAAACCCTCCGCCCGGAAAGACGAGCATGGCGGTGCCATTGCCTGCAATTTTCGCCTGAAAAACCGTCATGGTCGGGGCGGAGACATTGAAGACGCCCGTGACCGGCCGCCCGGCGAACCGATCGGGATTGGTCGCCGTCTCGCTATATTCGGGGGGAATATCGACATCGTCCATATTCGGCGCCGTGCCGGGCCAGAGGGGAAGCTGCTGCACGCCTGGCGGAGGTTGCCACACCCCGTCCTTCCGGCCATCGACGGTCTGCGAAGCGGCAAGCCGCGAGTCCGCGGTATCACGGGGTTTTGCCGGCTCGGCTGCGCCGCAACCAGCCAGCAAATTTTGTACGGATAGAGCGCCGGCCAGAAGCAAGCCGCGGTGCCGGAAAAATCTGCGCATCCCCATCGATCCTCCTGTCCTGTCGGTCATCGAAGTCCGTTCGGACACTGCCTGCCCCAATATGGGCTGGCGGCCCAGAGGATGATTTTTCGGGTTTGCCCCCAGTTTTTTTGGGGACAGGCGGTGGATCTACGGGCCGTCTGCCTTGATTACCCATTCGTCACCCGCGAACGAGGCTCGTGACTCGTTCGCCTTGATCCGGGATACATTGGGCGGCCGTCGTCGTGGATGCCGGATCAAGTCCGGCATGACGAGGGAAGGGAGGGCGGTGTCCGCCGGAAAGGGGCGGCAACCCCAATTCCTCGGCCAAGTCGCGCCAATCCGGGTTAGCCGCCTCGATCAGCTCGATCTTCCATTTGCGCTGCCAGTTCTTGATCTGCTTCTCGCGCGTGATCGCGGCGTGCATCGTCCCGGCGAGTTCGAGCCAGACGAGCGTCTTTACGCCATAGCGATCGGTGAAGCCGCCGAAACTGCCGCCCCGATGCTGGCGGACGCGCTGGATCAGGTGCGAGGTGACGCCGGTGTAGAGCGTGCCGTGCCGTGCGCTCGCCATGATATAGGCGCAGGGCTGGAAGTCGGCGTGCACGGGGTGGAGGCTAGGGCAGCGATGGACCCCGGATCAAGTCCGGGGTGACGAAGATGGGGTCGGAGTGGGGGGCTCTTCGGATCGTCATGCCGGACTTGATCCGGCATCCATGCGGCGTACGACTAATTGGGGATTTTTTTGCACCACGGTAATTCCCATACCGTAATTACGGGCGTAATTCTTAGGCCTTGCCATTAGCTAAATCTCTGGTTTCGCGGCTTCGTTCGACCATTTTGGGCAGAGTATAGATATATCGAAGATATGCATCTACAAATGAGTGCAGGGCCTCCGCCTGCTCTCTAGTAAACGGATCGTCCTCATGTGCTGCATCATTGCCATCGAGCCGAATTTCATGAGCCCAACTTTTTATATCGGCAGTCAGCTTCCCCGATTTTTCTAAATCATCGATACGATAGGCAAGTGGTTTTTTTGAAAACGACGAGTCTAGAAGCTTTGTCGATACATCTATTACTTTTCTAAACGTCATCCCGGCTGCATCCCAAGCGCCTTGACGAAGGCACTTGATCGCTTGAGTCAAAAGACCAAGCAATTGCACAGGGATATCTTCGGGTATGTCGTTGTGTGCAGTTTGAGGCCACGAATGCATAGTTTGCAGGCCATTGGAAGCTAAGTTGCCATTGGCTTTGCTAAAATCATAATCTGACGTGTGGTTGTTCAGGCGGAATAGAAAAATGACACCTGCATGGCATCCGTTGCACGTTGCCAGTATGAATTTTTGATTCCCAACGCCGGGTATTGTCCAGTTATATCGACCGGTGAAGCCAATGCTATTAGTTTTACAATATGGGCAGTCGTGAGAAAACTCTAAAGCCATCCGATGTCAATCCGTTCTGATCCACTCTGCGATATATATGAGATATACATTTCAGTTTACTCAAACCGAAAACCCGCCCGAGTTGCGCCGGTTCGAGCTTGCCGCCAGCACCTTCTTGCCCTGCGGGGTCAGCGCCCATTTGGCGCCCTGCTTCACGACGAGGCCCAGCGTGGCGAGTTCGTCGCGGACCGCGTCGGTGGGGAGTTGGGGGCGGCGGTTCGACAGGCCTTCGAGGGTCGCGCGCTGCGGCTGGCTGAGGATCAGGAGTTTCTGTTTTTCGGTCATTTGGTTGGCCTCTGACGTCTGGGTGTCTGATGCGAGGTGGTTTGTTCCTCGCTGGGCCCCGGCGTTCGCCGGGGTTCACAAATAGCACCCCTCCCGCAGGCGGGAGGGGTTTATCGGTCGCTTACTCGGCGGCGATGCCGGCTTGCTTGAACATGTCTTCGCCGTCGGCTTCGGCGTCGTTGACGGGGCTCGCGTCTTCGCTGTTCTTCGCCTTCTTGCGGCTGTCGAAGCTGGTCCACACGGTGTTCCAGTCGCCGCGCGTCGCGCCCTTGCTGTACTCGGTCGCGCGCGTTTCGAAGAAGTTCGCGTGCTCGACGCCGTTGAGCAGCGGGGCGAGCCAGGGGAGCGGGTGCTCGTCGATCATGTAGATCGGCTGGAAGCCGAGCTGCCCGAGGCGCCAGTCGGCGATGTAGCGGATGTAGCGCTTGATTTCCTTTGGCGTCATGCCGGGGACGGGGCCCTGTTCGAACGCGAGGTCGATGAACGCATCTTCGAGCCGCACCGTCTTCTGGCAGGTGTCGATGATGTCTTCCTTCACCGCCTTGGTCAGGCAGTCGCGTTCCTTCACAAAGGTATGGAACAGCTTGATGATGCCTTCGCAGTGGAGGCTTTCGTCGCGGATCGACCAGCTGACGATCTGGCCCATGCCCTTCATCTTGTTGAAGCGCGGGAAGTTCATCAGCATCGCGAAGCTGGCGAAGAGCTGGAGCCCCTCGGTAAAGCCGCCGAACATCGCGAGCGTGCGCGCGATATCCTCGTCGCTGTCGACGCCGAAGGTGCCCATATAGTCGTGCTTGGCGCGCATCTCGTCATATTCGAGGAACATGCCATATTCGCTTTCGGGCATGCCGATCGTGTCGAGCAGGTGCGAATAGGCCGCGATGTGCACGGTCTCCATGTTGCTGAACGCGGTCAGCATCATCTTGATCTCGGTCGGCTTGAACACGCGGCCGTACTTGTCGTGGTAGCAATCCTGCACCTCGATATCGGCCTGCGTGAAGAAGCGGAAAATCTGCGTGAGCAGGTTGCGTTCATGGTCGCTGATCTTCTGCGCCCAGTCGCGGCAATCCTCGCCCAGCGGCACTTCCTCGGGAACCCAGTGGATCTGCTGCTGGCGTTTCCAGAAATCATAGGCCCAGGGATATTCGAAGGGCTTGTAGGTCTTGCGGGCTTCGAGAAGGGACATGGCTGCTTATCCTCGGATCAAATCTTGTTCGTCATTCCGGCGAAGGCCGGAATCCATCGATGGGTTGCTCTCCCTCGCGTGGACCCCGGATCAAGTCCGGGGTGACGAGAGAGGGGCGAAGGCTCACTGGCAGGCCAGGCACTCGTCATAGTCGGTGCTCTCGGCGCTCAGTTCGAACTTCGGAGCTTCGGCGGTGTTGTCGGCCTCGACCCCGCCCGCGAAGCCGGCGCGCTGCACCGATTTCGAGCGGAGATAATAGAGCGATTTGATGCCGAGTTCCCACGCACGGTAGTGGAGCATGAGCAGATCCCATTTCTCGACGTCCGCCGGGATGAACAGGTTCAGCGACTGCGCCTGATCGATATAGGGCGTGCGGTCGGCCGAGAGTTCGAGCAGCCAGCGCTGGTCGATTTCGAAGCTGGTCTTGTAGCAGTCCTTTTCGTCCTGCGACAGGAAGTCGAGGTGCTGGACGCTGCCGCCGCGTTCGAGGATCGAGTTCCACACCGCGTCGCTGTTCTTTGCCTTGTCGACGAGGAGGGCTTCGAGGTGCGGGTTGCGGATCGAGAAGCTGCCCGAAAGCGTCTTGTGCGTGTAGATGTTCGCCGGGATCGGCTCGATGCACGCGCTGGTGCCGCCGCAGATGATGCTGATCGACGCGGTCGGCGCGATCGCCATCTTGCAGCTGAAACGCTCCATCACGCCCTGATCGGCGGCGTCGGGGCAGGGGCCGCGCTCGTTCGCGAGCAGCATCGACGCCTGATCGACCTGCGCGCGGATATGCTTGAAGACGCGAAGGTTCGACGATTTCGCCATCGCGCCCTCGAACGGCAGGCCGCGCGCCTGAAGGAAGCTGTGGAAGCCCATGACGCCGAGGCCGACCGAGCGTTCGCGGCTCGCGCTATATTTGGCGCGCGCCATTTCGGGCGGGGCGCGGTCGATATAGTCCTGCAGGACGTTGTCGAGCATGCGCATCACGTCTTCGATGAAGCGCTTGTCGCCGTTCCACTCGTCCCAGGTTTCGAGGTTGAGCGACGAGAGGCAGCAGACCGCGGTGCGATCCTGACCCAGATGGTCGCGGCCGGTCGGCAGCGTGATTTCCGAGCAGAGGTTCGAGGTCGTGACCTTGAGCCCGAGGTCGCGATGATGCTTCGGCATCATGCGGTTCACCTGGTCGATGAAGATGATGTAGGGCTCGCCCGTCGCGAGGCGCGTCTCGACGAGCTTCTGGAACAGCCCGCGCGCGTCGACGGTGCCGCGGACGCTCTGGTCCTTGGGGCTGCGCAGGTTGAATTCGGCGCCGTCGCGGACGGCCTCCATGAACTCGTCGGTGATCAGCACGCCGTGGTGGAGGTTCAGCGCCTTGCGGTTGAAGTCGCCCGACGGCTTGCGGACCTCGAGGAACTCCTCGATCTCGGGGTGCGAGATGTCGAGATAGCAGGCAGCCGAACCGCGGCGGAGCGAACCTTGCGAAATCGCGAGGGTGAGGCTGTCCATCACGCGGACGAAGGGGATGATGCCGCTGGTCTTGCCGTTGAGGCCGACGGGTTCGCCGATGCCGCGCACCGCGCCCCAATAGGTGCCGATGCCGCCGCCGCGGCTCGCCAGCCAGACATTCTCGTTCCACGTGCCGACGATGCCCTCAAGGCTGTCGTCGACCGAGTTCAGATAGCAGCTGATCGGCAGACCGCGGCCGGTGCCGCCGTTCGACAGCACGGGGGTGGCGGGCATGAACCACAGCTTCGAGATATAGTCGTAGAGGCGCTGGGCGTGATCCTGATCGTCGGCATAGGCGTCGGCGACGCGCGCGAAGAGATCCTGATATGATTCGCCGGGGAGGAGGTAGCGATCCTCGAGCGTTTCCTTGCCGAAATCGGTAAGCAGCGCGTCGCGGCTCTTGTCGGTCACGATCTCGAACCGGCGCGCGTGCACCTTGGGCTCGCTGCTGTCGTTGAGCTTTGCCGCCGGCGCCGAATCATCCTTCGATTCGGGCGCTGCCGGAGCATCGTTCTTTGCCAGTTCCATCGTCGCCACGTCGCTCGTCTCCACCCGTTCCGTTTCCCGAAAATCCATCGAATTCGCCCCCGATCTGAACGCGCAAATAATGCGCTTTGTTCCTGTCTTGTTCGACTCGGGACGAAGCCCCGGTCTTAGCATCTAAACCCGTCCGCGTGGGCACTTTTTTGAGCGCAAGAAGGGTTTTCCCGTGTCCATATGCGATGGACGACGGAAATCCGCCATTTGCAGCCTTATACAATTTATTGGGGTGCCCCCGTGGTTGACCCACCACCTATAGTGCCACGTCGGCGCTGCGATGCAAGAGAGTAAATGACAGATTGACGACTCAACTCGTCGATAATTTGATTCGTCTCGTCGCTGCTGATGGACGCTCCGCACGCGGCGGGCAAGGCATTCCGCGGGTTTTGGCGGCGATCGCCGGAACGCGCCTCACAAGGCGAAAATTGTGGCGGCCCGAAGCGCGCGGCGAATTGGTGCCACCAGGCCTGTCGCGGGGCAGGAAGGGCAGCGGGTCGCCTCGTTCGGGTCTGTGCCGGGCAAAAGAAGCCGGACAAAAAGAAAGGGCCCCGGCGATGCCGGAGCCCCTCCTGAAACTGTTTCCTGCTTAGGCTTGGCCGCCACCGCTATCGGTGCCGCCGCCGCCCAGGAATCGCCAAAACCAACCCATGACTTGTCTCCTGTTCGTACTGCCCACGAGGAACAGTTAACGGAGCGTATACCTTAATTAACAAGGTAAATCGAGTCTTAACTATAATCATTGCCGCCAGACTGGCAGTTATGCGGTGCGGTTCCGGGGAGGGGCGGTGAGCGTGCCGGCGAGCTCGGAAAACAGTTGAGGTTTCCCAAGATGATAGCCCTGTCCGACGTCGCAGCCGAGGCTGGCAAGCAGCGTCATGGTTTCGGCGTCCTCGATGCCTTCGGCGACCGCCACGGCGCCCAGACGATGCGCCAGATCGATCGTCGATTTAACCACTTCGAGGTTCCGCTGCGAATCGCGCATCGTCATCACGAATCGCTTGTCGATCTTGATTTCGTCGGCCTCGATTTCGGTCAGATATTCGAGGTTTGACTGGCCCGTGCCATAGTCGTCGATCGACAGGCGGATGCCGGTGCGACGCAGCTGGGCCAGCGTCTGGCGCGCCTGCCGGCTGTTTTCGATCTGCGCGGTTTCGGTGATCTCGATCGTCAACGTCTCGGGCGGCAGGTGGTGCGCGGTGAGCATCACGCGGATCGTGCCGACGAGGTCGCTGTGATCGAGCAGGGTCGCCGACAGGTTGACCGACATGTTGATGTGTATTCCGCGCTCGCGCAGTTGCGCCGCCGAGCGGATCGCCTGATCCATGACGAAGAGGGTGAGGCGATAGATGTCCTGGCTCTTTTCGGCCTGGACGATGAATTCGTCGGGCGGGATCGGGCCGCGCGTCGGGTGCGTCCAGCGCGCGAGCGCCTCGACGCCGACGAGCGTTTTCGACGCGATTTCATATTGCGGCTGGAACGCGACCCAGATATCGCCGCCGGTGAGGGCGTCTTCGAGCTGCGAATGGAAGCTCAATTGCCAGCCCGCGTCCTCTTTCTGGCGCGACGTATATTTGGTCCACAGCGAGCGCGTGCGGATCGCGCGTTCGGCGGCGACGAGCGCGGCGGCGAGGCGCTGCGCGTTCGACCCTTCGAATTCGTCGTTCACCCCGAAAGCGATCGCCACGTCGACGCGGAGCTCGCCAATCGTCAGCGGCGCGTTGAACAGCGCGGCGAGGCCCGCGAGCTGCCCCTCGATCTGGCTGTGCTGATAATAAGGGACGAGCCAGGCGAAGGTGCCGTCGAGATCATGGTGGAGCGTCGTGCCCTGCGACGCGAGCTGGAGGCGGCGCGTGACCTGTTCGACAAGCTTGCCGATGCCATCGCCGGGGATGAAGGCGGCCAGATCCTCGAAATTGACGACCTTCGCGGCGACGACGGTCGCGCTGCCGAATGCAGCCTGCGTGCGCAGCGCTTCGAAATTGGGCAGGCCCGACACCGGGTTCTCCCGCTGCGCCGAGGCGCGGCGGCGGGTGCGCGATACATTGGTACCGATCGCCGCGATGAAGACGAGAGCCGCACCGATCCAGACGGTGACCAGCATGAAGCTGAGCAGGACCTTTCCGGCGATCAGCAGCGCCGACGTTGCGAGGGCGAGCGACATGAAGCCGCGCTTCACCTGCGCAAGCAGCGCCGCCATCATCACCGCGACGGCAAGCAGGAAGGCGGGCAGCCATCCGACATCGACCGGATTCCCGCGCTTCAGCGTTTCGGCTGCGATCAGGTGGACATAGCCCCCGGGCAGGCGGTTGTGGCCGGGGAGAAAGAAGCTGTCCTGGAAATTGGGGGCGGTCGGCGCGAAAATCACGTCCTTGCCGGCGAGTTCGCGGGCACCAACCTTGCCGCTGACGACATCGGCGGCGCTGTAGTTCGGGATCGTCGCCGGATCGTAGGAAAAATCGAGCCGGAAGTTGGCGGGTTCCTTGCTGTATTTTCCTGCGATGATCGACGCGAAGCTCGGCAGCACGCGGCCGTCGGCCGCATAGCTGATCGGGACGCGCCACAGCTGCCAGAATTCGGTTTCCCACGCGATGCTGGCGATCGGCACATCCTTGCCGAAGGCGGGGCTGGGGAAGGTCGAGATATTTTCGCCGGTTCCGGGCGCGGTGCGCGTCGGGACGGCGAGGACGACGCGGTCGTCCATCCGCTTCACCGCGTCGACCAGCAGCGGGAAATCGCGATCCTTTTCGCGGCGGTCGAAATAGAAATCGATGAGCAGCCGCCTGGCGCCCGCAGCATTCACGGCATCGACGACCTGTGCATAGTGTCGCGGCGCATAATCGCGGTTGGGTGAGGCGTCGAGCGTCTTCGCATCGAGTTCGACCATGACGATATCGCCCGTGACGGGCCGCCATGCGACGCTGCCGACGAAGGCTTCGAGCACGCGGTCGATCGGTTCGGCGATCGACGTCAGCCCTGCCGCGAGGCTGAGAAGCAGCGACAGCGCGATCGTTCGCCAGCTGATCATCAGACTTTTGACCGGAATGGGCACGCACGTCTCCAGCAATTGCCGGTCCGTGCCTAGTGTCAGATGGTTATCATCACGTTAATCATGGCCGGAATCCTGCGCCGCGCGATCGAGCGCGAGGCGCAGGATTCCGGGCGTTTCAGGCGATGGCCGGCAAGGGCTCGAGCGCCGCGTCGCCCGCGAGCGCCGAGGCGGCGAGGCCGGTCGCAGCGGGGACGATCTGTTGCAGGTAAAAGCGCGTCGAAGCGATCTTCGCTTCGAGGAAGGCGCGGTCGCCGCTGCCGTCGTCGAGCCCGGCGCGCGCTGCCTTGTGCTGGATCGCCATCAGCCATCCGCATGTGGCTGTGGCGAGCATGGTGAGATAGGGATAGCTGCCCGCGAGCCGGTCGGCGGTATTGGCCGTTACCATCCAGTCGGTCACCGCACGGCATGCGTCGATGAGCTGTTGCAATTCGGGGGATTCGGTGGCGCCCGCCGCGATATCGTCGATCAGCCCGCGCACGCCGTCGCCGCCCGCCATGCCGAGCTTGCGGCCCACCAGATCGGCGGCCTGAATGCCGTTGGTGCCTTCGTAGATCGGGGCGATGCGCGCGTCGCGATAATGCTGCGCGGCGCCGGTTTCCTCGATGAAGCCCATCCCGCCATGCACCTGTACGCCGAGGCTTGCGACCTCGCAGCCGATGTCGGTCGCGTGCGCCTTGACGAGCGGGATCAGCACCTCGGCACGCACCGCGGCGGCTTCGTCGCCGAGCTTGCCGAAGTCGATCTGCGCGGCGGCATAATAGGTCAGCGCGCGCGCCGCTTCGGTCTGCGCGCGCATCCGCCACAGCATGCGCTTGACGTCGGGGTGGTGCGCGATCGTCACCGGGGTGCGATCGGGCGACCCCGCGAGCGACGACTGGACGCGCTCGGCGGCATAGCGCTGTGCCTGCTGCGTCGCGCGCTCGGCGATCTGGACGCCCTGACAGCCGACCATCAGGCGCGCGTTGTTCATCATCACGAACATCGCGCGCATGCCGCCCATTTCGTCGCCGACGATCTCGCCAAGGCAATCCTCGCCCTCGCCATAGACCATGACCGCGGTCGGCGAGCCGTGGATGCCGAGCTTGTGCTCGATCGAGGCGCAATGGACGCCGTTCGGGATCGTCGGATTTCCGGCGGCGTCGAGGCGGTATTTGGGGACGAGGAAGAGCGAGATGCCGCGCGTTCCCTCGGGCGCGCCCGGCGTGCGGGCGAGGACGAGGTGGACGATATTATCGGTGAGGTCATGCTCGCCGAAGGTGATGAAGATTTTCTGGCCCTTGATCTTGTAAAGGCCCGCGTTCGGCCCTTCGGTAACCTTTTCGGCGGTCGAGCGCAGCGCGCCGACGTCGCTGCCCGCTGACGGCTCGGTCAGGTTCATCGTGCCGTTCCACTCGCCGTTGACCAGCTTGGGAAGCCAGGTCTGACGCTGTTCTTCGGTGCCATAGGCCATCAGCGCGTGGATCGCGCCCGCGGTCAGGATGGGGCAAAGGGTGAAGCCCATGTTCGCGCTGCCGAGCGCCTCGATCACCACCGTCGCAAGGGTGAAGGGCAGGTCCTGCCCGCCATAGTCTCCGGGGCCGTCGATGCTGCCCCAGCCCGCCTCGACGAACTGCCTGTACGCCTCCTTGAAGCCCGGGGGCATGGTGACCCGGCCATTGTCCCATTTGGGATTGCTGACGTCGCCGACGCGGTTGAGCGGCGCGTACATCTCGGCAGCGAAATCGCCGATGCCGGTGACGATCGCCTCGACCATGTCGGGGGTCGCGGCGGCGAATTTGTCATGGCTCGCCATCGCGTCGACGCGCGCGATATGGTCGAGGACGAAAAGCTGTTCGGTGGTGGGCGGCGTGTAGGTCATGACAGAGCACTTTGCTGGTGAATATCGTTGCGTGGGCGCTATAGCGCGGCATGGCTGACGGTCAAACGCGCATGACAACCGATATCCGCCCCTTCGGGCCGGAGGCAATGGCGCGCGCCGGGGGGCTGGTCGGGGAGGGGCAGCCGGTCGCGGTGCCGACCGAGACGGTCTATGGCCTCGCCGCCGACGCGCGCAACGCCGAGGCGGTCGCGCGCATTTATGCCGCGAAGGGGCGGCCCGATTTCAACCCGCTGATCGTGCATGTGCCGGATTTGGCGGCCGCCGAGACGCTGGGCGTGTTTGGTGCGGTCGAGCGGGCGCTGGCGGCGCGTTTCTGGCCGGGTCCGCTGACGCTGGTGGTGCCGCGCACCGCCGATTGTCCGGTCGCGAGCATTGCGACCGCGGGGCTCGATACGATTGCGATCCGGGTTCCGGGACACCGCGCGATGCAGGCTTTGCTGGCAGAGAGCGGCGCGCCGCTCGCGGCGCCGAGCGCGAATGCGAGCGGGCGCGTGAGCCCGACAAAGGCAAGCCATGTCCTCGCGAGCCTCGACGGGCGGATTGCGCTGGTGATCGACGACGGGCCGACGACGGCCGGTGTGGAATCGACGATCGCGCGGGTGCAGGATGGCGCGGTCGAAGTGCTGCGACCGGGGCCGGTGACGTCGGAGATGCTGGCGGATGCGAGCGGGCTGACGGTGGCGGGCGTCAAAGGGTCAGAGATCGTCGCGCCGGGGATGCTCGCAAGCCATTATGCGCCGGGCAAGCCGGTGCGGCTGGGTGCAAGCGAGTTTGCGGACGATGAGTTCGGGATCGGCTTCGGCGCGGTCGCGGGCGATTATGATCTGAGCGCGGCGGGCGACCTGACCGAGGCGGCGGCGCACCTGTTCGATGCGTTACATGCGGGCGCGGCGAGCGCGAAGGCGAGGATTGCCGTGGCGGCGATTCCGGTCGAGGGGCTGGGCGCGGCGATCAACGACCGGCTGGCGAGGGCGGCGGTTTAAGCGGCCGCCGGCTCCACCGGATCCTTGTGCGGGACCTTGCGCGCGACGATCAGGCAGGCGGCGACGATCAGCACCGCGCCCGCGATCGTCGGCAGCGTGACCGCCTCGTCATAGAAATACCAGCCGAACAGCATCGCCCAGAGGAAGCCGGTATATTCGGTCGTCGCGAGAATCTGCGTCTCGGCGCGGGCGTAGGCCCAGCTCAGCAGCAGCAGCGAGGTTGTGGCGAGGATGGCGGCGCCGAGGATGTGCGGCGCGTGGCTCGGGTCAGGGACCGCGAGGAACCACGGCGCGCCAAGCGCGAGGATCGCGGCGACGAAAAAGTTCTGGAAGAAAGCGATTTCCATCGGCTCGGCCATCTTCGCCTGACGCCGCGCGAGGATGAGGTTGTAGGCGTAGAAGATCGCCGAGAGGAACACCGCGCCGACCGCGAGCAGCGCCTCGTCGCTATAGTCGCTGCCGCCGAGTTTCCCCGCAACGATCACGATTACCCCCGCGAGGCCGAGGATCGACGCGGCGATCGAGCGCGGACCGATCTTTTCGCCGAGGAAGATCGCGGCCATATAGAGCGCCATCAGCGGCGCGACGAAGGCGAGCGCGATCGCTTCCGCCATCGGCAGCCGCGCGAGCGCCCAGAAGAAGCAGAGCGCCATCCCCGCGACGAACACCGATCGCCAGGCGTGGATCTGCATCGCCGGCCGGTCGGGCCATTTGGGGCGGCTCGCAAAATAGATGAGGCCGGCGACGAGCGTGCCGGTGCCGGTACGCCAGAGCACGGCGTTATACGCGCCGATCTCGATCGACAGCCCCTTCATGAGCACGTCCATCGCCGAAAAGGTCGCAATGCCCGCGCACGCGATCAGGAAGGGGACGACGGGAGAGGGCGAATCGGGGCGCATCGTTGCGCCTTAGCGGAAGGTCGCCTGCCCCGCGCCATCGATGTTGAGCTTCTGGCCCGAACAATAGCTGTTCGCGTCGCTGACGAACCAGACGACCGCGGCGGCGACGTCGGCGGGGACCGCGACGCGCCCGAAGGGCATTTTGGTGTCGAGGTGGTGGATGTCCGCATTGCCGGTGATCGCGCGCGACAGTTTCTCGCCCATGTCGCTGACGGTGAGCGCGGGGGCGACGATGTTGACGCGGACGCCGTTGGCGAGTTCTTCCTTGGCGAGCGCGTAGGCGAGCGCTTCGCCCGCGGCTTTGGCCATCGTGTAGGGCGCGCCGTTGGGCGAGTGGGTATAGGTCGCGATGCTCGAGATTACGACGATGTCGCTGCGCTTGTGGGTGCGCAGCTGGGGCAGCGCGAGGCGGCTGAGGCGGTGCGGACCGGCGGCGTGGACGGCGAAGAGCTTGTCGACCTCTTCGGGGGTCGTATCGGCCACGGAGAGGCCGCGGCTGGCGATGCCGGCGTTGTTGATGAGGATCGACAGGGGGCCGAAGTCGGCTTCGACCGCGGCGACCATCGCGGCGCAGGCGGCCTCGTCGGTGACCGACGCCTGATAGGCCTTCGCCTTGCGGCCGAGCGCTTCGATCGCTGCGACGGTTTCGGCCGCCTCCTGCTCGCCGCGCGTGTAGTTGACCGCGACGTCGGCGCCCGCTTCGGCGAGGCCGATCGCGATGCCGCGGCCGATCCCGCGCGAGGCGCCGGTGACGAGCGCGACGCGCCCCGCAAGAATCCCGTCGGCCATATGTCTCTCCCTAACCCATCAGTTCATTATAGATGTCGTCGTCGCTGCGGCTCGCGGCATTGCGCCATTTGGGGGCCGCCTTGCGGTTGAGGACGGAGCCGTCGGCGTCGAGGATCGCGACGGTCGGCGTGCCCTTGATCCTGAACCGGAAGCGTTTGGCGACCTCGGGATTGCGGCCGAGGCCGCGGATATGCGGCATTCCGATGTCGGCATAGACAATCTCGTAGCGCGCGCGGACGGGGGCGAAGCGATCGGTGGCGATCAGGTTGGCGAGCCAGGCGCTGTCGTGGCAGCCGCCGGTGCCCATTACGAGGAGGACGGGCTTGCCCGACTGTCTGGCTCTGGCGAGCGCGGCGTCGATCGCGGGCATCGGGTCGGCAATGAAGGCGTCGCTCTTGTAGGGCTCGGCGACGCCGGGGAGGGTGCGCGTTTCGCTGGCTGCGGCGGGGGCGACTGCCAGCAGCGCGGCGAGGATGAGGGTGATCGGGCGCGTCATGTGCCGACGATAGGTTTTGCATGACGTTTCCGTCAACGTAAGATAGCCTTCGTCCCATGAGCTGGAAAAAAGAGATCGACGAACTCGGGCAGCGCCGCGCGATGGCCGAAAAGATGGGCGGCGAGGAAAAGGTCGCGCGGCAGCATGGGCGCGGCAAGATGGACGCGCGCGCGCGGCTTGCGGCGATCGTCGACGAAGGCAGTTTTCGCGAGATCGGCAAGATCGCGGGGCGCGGGCGCTATGGCGCCGACGGTGAGCTGGAAGATCTGGCGGCGAGCAATTTCATCTTCGGGCGTGCGAATGTGGGCGGGCGCCCGGTCGTCGCCTCGGCCGACGATTTCACCGTGCGCGGCGGCGCGGCCGATGCGGCGCTGCACAGGAAGTTCGTCCAGTGCGAGGCGATGGCGCATGAATATCGCCTGCCGCTGATCCGCATGATCGACGGCACCGGCGGCGGCGGGTCGGTCAAGACGCTCGAGGATATGGGCTACACCTACATCCCGCACGTTCCCGGCTGGGACGAGATCATTGCGAACCTCGATACGGTGCCGGTGGTGGCGCTGGCCTTGGGACCGACCGCGGGGCTGGGCGCGGCGCGCGTCGTCGCGAGCCATTACAGCGTGATGGTGCGCGGGCTGTCGCAGCTGTTCGCAGCGGGGCCCGCGGTCGCGGCGGCGATCGGCGATACATTGGACCGCGAGGAGCTGGGCGGCTGCGACGTGCATACGCGCAACGGCGTCGTCGACGACGAGGTGGCTAGCGAAGCCGAGGCGTTCGCGGCGGCGCGGCGGTTTTTGTCGTACCTTCCCTCGTCGATCCACGACCGGGCCTTGCGGACCGAATGCAGCGACCCGGTGGGTCGGCGCGACGAGAGCTTGCTGTCGGTCGTGCCGCGCGAGGCGAAACAGGTCTATTCGATGCGGCGGATTACCGGCGCAGTGTTCGATTCCGGCAGCTTCTTCGAAATGGGCGCGCGCTGGGGGCGCGCGGTGATCACGGCGTTCGCGCGGCTCGACGGCTATCCGGTCGCGGTGCTCGCGAGCGACCCGTCGTATCTCGGCGGATCGTGGGACGCGAAGACGAGCGAGAAGGCCGAGCGCTTCGTGAAGCTGGCCGACCAGTTCCGGTTGCCGATCGTTCACCTCGTCGACAATCCGGGGTTCATGATCGGCGGCGAGGCCGAGCGGACAGGGACGATCCGTTACGGGGTGCAGGCGATGAACGCGATCTACCGCGCGGCCGTGCCGCTCGCGTCGGTCGTGGTGCGGCGGGCGTATGGAATCGCGGGGAGCGCGATGTCGAACGCCGAGCGGTTCCAATACCGCTTTGCCTGGCCATCGGGCGACTGGGGCAGCCTGCCGATCGAGGGCGGGGTCGAGGTCGCATACAAGAGCGAGCTGGAGGCGGCCGAGGATCCGGCGGCGCATCTGGAGGCGATCAGGGAGCGGCTCAACCGCGTGCGCTCGCCGTTCCGCACCGCGGAGAAATATGGGGTCGAGGATATTATCGACCCGCGCGATACGCGGCCTTTGCTGTGCGAGTTTGCGGAACTGGCGTGGCGGGTTTTGAAGTAGCATATCCCTCCTCGTCATCCCGGACTTGATCCGGGATCCATTTGCGCGATGTTGTCTGGATCCCGGATCAAGTCCGGGATGACGAAGTGGGGGGAGGCTTATGACCGGCGGACGCCATCACGGCATGGACTGGCTGCGGATCGGGGCGTTCGGGCTGCTGATCCTCTATCATATCGGCATGTATTTCGTGCCATGGGGCTGGCACGTGAAGATCGCCGAGCCGCTCGATTGGGTGCAGCTGCCGATGCTCGCGACGAACAGCTGGCGGCTGGCGCTGCTGTTCCTCGTGTCGGGTTATGCGAGTGCGGCGCTGTTCGCGAAGCTCGGCGGCAGCGGCGCCTTTGCGCGCTCGCGCAGCGCGCGGCTGCTGATCCCGCTCGCTTTAGGCATCATCGTCGTCATCCCGCCGCAGCCGTGGATCGAGCTGGTCGGCCAGCATGGCTATAGCCATGGCTTCCTGCATTTCTGGCTTCGCGACTATTTCCGTTTCGGATCGCTGGGCGGGATCATTCTGCCGACCTGGCAGCATCTGTGGTTCGTCGTCTATCTGTGGGTCTATACGATGCTCGCCGCGGTCTTGCTGGCGGTTGTGCCGGGCGCGATGCGGACGCGGATCGCCGATGGCGCGGTGCGGTGGCTCGGCGCCGCCGGGCTGCTCGTCTGGCCGCTCGCGGCGTGGCTGCTCATCTATGCCGTCTTTCCGGGTCATGAGGAGACGCACGCGCTGTTCGACGACGGACCGTCGCACCTTCACTATCTGATCCCCTTCTTTGTCGGCTGGCTGCTCCGCGTGCGGCCGCAGCTATTCGATGCGGTGGCGCGCTGGTGGCGCGTCGCGCTGGCCATCGCGGTCGTCGCGTTCGGGGGCGTCGCATCGATATTGTGTCTGTGGCTGAGCGGCGCGCAGCCCGCCGACTGGGGCAAGCTGCCGTTCGATATCGCGCATCTGGTGCAGGGCTGGGCGACGATCGTGGCGCTGGTCGGGATCGCCGATCATTATTGGAACCGCGACCATCGCTGGCGCACGACGCTCGCCGAGGCGGTGTTTCCCTTTTACATCATCCACCAGACGATCATCGTCGTGGTCGGCTGGTATCTGCTTCAGGCCCGCGTTGCGGCGCTGCCGTCCTTCCTGATCCTGCTCGCCGCGACGACGCTGGGATGCTGGCTTTTCTACCGGATCGGGCGCAACATCGGCTGGCTGCGGCCGCTGATCGGATTGCAGCGCAACCAGGGGAGGGCGTGATGGGGGCTTTAAGGGGAATGCTGACGATCGTCGGCGTTGCGGCGATCCTCGTCGGCGGATTGTGGGCGCTGCAGGGGCTCGACATCATACGCTGGCCGGCGAGCAGCTTCATGCTCGGCGATACGGTCTGGACGCGCAATGGCGTGCTTTTGTCGATCTTCGGTATCGTTCTGCTATTGCTGGCTCGCAAAAGATCGCAGCCCTGATGGATTGACTACAAATGTAGTTGATCTGTATTGCCCATGTGATACACCATGGCCAATCCGGGGTTGGATTGGAGATGAAGATGACACTTTCCCTACGCGTCTTGCCCGGCGTGCTGATGGCCGCGACGATCGTTGCCGCTCCGTTGATTGTCGCGCCGGCCGCGCTTGCCGCCGATGAAGCGCAGGGCGATGCGGTCGCCGAAAAATATGCGGTGCTGCTCGAGCGCGACTATGTCTATCCCGAAACCGGAAAGCGCTATGCCGCGGCGATCCGCGCGGGGATCGCGGCGGGCCGCTATGCGACGCTGACCGGCGATGCGCTGGGGCAGGTGATCGACCGCGACGTCCACGCCGTGTCGCCCGACGGCCATTTGCGGCTGCGGACGCCCGACGCGGCCGCGGCGCCGCCGGGCGGCGCCGCGCCGGTCCGCCGTCCGCCGAAGGTGCCGGTCGAACAGGCGGGCTGGATCGCGCCGGGAATCGCCTTCGTCCGCTTCAACCTTTTTCCGCAGGACGCAGCGGTGACGTCGGCGGCCGCGAAATTCATGGCCGACCATGCCGATGCGAAGGCGATCATCTTCGATATCCGGACGCACAACGGCGGCGGGCTCGATCAGATGGATGTCATCTTCCCCTGGTTGTTCGCCGAGCCGACGCGGCTGGTGACGATGGCGACGCGCGCCTCGGTCGATGCGCGCGGTGGTTCGCCGATCGACGGCTTGCCCTCGATGCGCGTGGTGAAGGGTGACGCGGGCATGGTGACGCGCGAGCATTGGGCGACGCCGAATGCCGACGCGCGGCTGCGCGACGCAAAAATCTATGTGCTGACGTCGGGCGCGAGCGCGTCGGCGGCCGAGCATTTCTCGCTCGCGATGAAGCATACGGGACGCGGCACGCTGGTCGGCGCACCGACCGCGGGCGCCAATCATTTCGGGACCGGCGAGGATCTGGGCGGCGGGTACGGCGCCTTCATTCCCGTCGGCCGCACTTATGACCCTGCGACGGGCAAGGATTGGGAAGGCGACGGGGTGCAGCCCGACATCGCGGTGGCGCCCGCCGACGCGCTGGTCCGCGCATTGACCGAACTGGGTGTGGCGCCTGCGGAAGCGAAGACGCTGTCCGACGCGCATATGCCGAGCTGGCCGATGGAGCGGCGCAAGCCGCGCGGGGCGCGCTAGCTCCCCTCTTTCGTCATGCCGGACTTGATCCGGCGTCCCGCTTTGCGACGTTGATGAAGTGGGACCCCGGATCAAGTCTAACGAGCCACGTCTCTCGTTAGAGGGTGCGAAATCAGGAGGCAGCCAGCTTCGTCAACGCCTCGCCATCGACGCGCATCACGGTCCATTCGTCCATCAGCTTCGCACCGAGGCTCTGATAGAAACCGATGGCGGGCGCGTTCCAGTCGAGCACGCTCCATTCGAGCCGGGCGCAGTCGCGTTCGGTGCAGAGCGCCGCGAGGTGGGCGAGCAGCGCCTTGCCGAGCCCCGAACCGCGCGCCTCGGGGCGGACGAAGAGGTCTTCGAGATAGAGGCCCGGACGCCCCTCGAAGGTCGAAAAATTGTGGAAGAAGAGCGCGAAGCCCTGCGGTGTCGCGTCGATTTCGCCGATCAGCACCTCGGCATAGGGTCGCGGACCGAAGAGCTTTTCGCCGAGCTTCGCTTCGTCGAAACGGACTTCGTGCGCGAGCTTTTCATAGTCGGCGAGGTCGCGGATGAACTGCGCGATCAACGGCAGGTCGGCGGGCGTGGCGGGGCGGATGGCGATGGTCATGCCCGCCTCCTGTCGCGTGCCGCCGCGGCTGTCAAATCCGCTTTCGCGCCTTCAACAGTGCGAGCGCGGCGATGACGAGCGCGGGCTGGCCGAGGACCGCGGGGGCGTCGGCCCAGAAAGTCGCCGGACCGCAGATGCCGGCCGCGACTTCATAGATATGGAGCAGGCCGTGAAAGGTCAGCCAGAGGCCGCCGACGACCGCGGCGCGCCAGCGGTAGACGGGGTCTGCGGCGGCGTAGAGGAGGATCAGGCCCGATCCGATATAGGCGAGGCCGATATCGCGGATGAAATGCGCGTTGGGCGGGCCGGTGGTGACGACGGTCGGGACAAAGACATACCAGTCGAGCGGCTTCACCAGCATGAAGATGCCGTTGGCGATCGTGGTGACCGCCGCGATGAGAAGCAGGAGTTGGACGAGGCGATCAAGGGCATCATGTTTCGCAGGCATCGGTCAGTTCCCCGGCGGTTGCGTATCGCGCGACGCTAGCCGTTGCCGGCCGGGATGTAAAAGCGCCGGTCAGCGGGGTACGGGCGCCCCATATCCGCGCGCAAGTCCGACGCCCATGCCGGTCGCCATCACGCCGATCAGCGCCGAATCCCATATCATCAGCAACCATATGCGCAGCGGCTCCGCCCCGATCGCCCAATCATGGTTGAGCCGGTGGACGGGACTGATCGGCAGGAAGACGATCGCTGCGAACAGAAACATGGGGATGATCCGCGGCCATCCGCGCACGAAGCCCTGTTTCAGCGTCATGCCGGCATCGGCAAACAGCGCGCCGAAGAAATAGACAAGAAGGGGCAGCGACAGCAGCGTGAGCAGGACATAGGCGATGTCGAACGCGGCTTCGGACAAGAGCTTGTCGAGCGGCCACGCAAGCAATGCGACGACGAGATTGATCAGGAATGCGACGAGCAGCCGTCCCCACAAGGGTCTTGATGCGGCGCCGGGATTGCGTCGGCGAAAGGCGTAGACGGCCGCGACGAATATCGTCAGCCACATGCCGGCAACCTTGAAGCCGCCGGGGATCAGGCGCGCGACGTCCATCGAATGCGCCTTGAAGGCCGTCATGCTGGTGAACATGCCGATCTGGATCTCGACGATATGCTGGACCAGTTCGGGCAGCGCCGCGATCAGAGGGATCCACCAGAAGGAACGGATCAGGCGGACGGTGTCGATATAGGTGCCGGGAATGCCTTTGAGGAGGTTGGCCAGCCAGCGCCCTGCCGAAACCGCGACACTCATGCAGGCCTGGCTTCGCCGATCCCGACGATCCCGCGCTTGGTCTTCACGCCGCCTTGCCGTGCAGCGTGTCCATGCTCACCGCGCTGCCCGCGTCGATCTCGGCCGCCTTGGCTTCGACGAGCTTGACTATGTGGCTGATCATGTCGGCGTCCTCGACATGGTGGTCGGTGACGCCCGACAGGAACACCATATGCTTGCCGTTGCCGCCGCCGGTGATGCCGATGTCGGTTTCGCGCGCCTCGCCGGGACCGTTGACGACGCAGCCGAGGACCGAGAGCGACATCGGGGTCTTGATGTGCTGGAGCGCCTCTTCGAGCGCCTGTACGGTGCGGATGACGTCGAAGCCCTGCCGCGCGCAGCTGGGGCAGGAGACGACGCGGACACCGCGGGTGCGCAGGCCCAGCGATTTCAGGATTTCGTAGCCGACGCGCACTTCCTCTTCGGGTTCGGCCGAGAGCGAAACGCGGATCGTATCGCCGATGCCCGCCCAGAGGAGGTTGCCGATGCCGAGCGCGCTTTTCACCGTGCCGCCGATCAGTCCGCCGGCTTCGGTGATGCCAAGGTGGAGCGGGCAGTCGACCGCGTCGGCGAGCTGCGCATAGGCGGCGACGGCGAGGAAGACGTCGCTCGCCTTCACCGCGACCTTATATTCGTGGAAGTCGTGGTCCTGGAGCAGCTTGATATGATCGAGCGCGCTTTCGACGAGCGCCTCGGGGCAGGGCTCGCCATATTTTTCGAGCAGATCTTTTTCGAGGCTGCCGGCGTTGACCCCGATGCGGATCGCGCAGCCGTTCGCTTTCGCCGCGCGGACGACCTCGCCGACGCGCTCGCTGCTGCCGATGTTGCCGGGGTTGATGCGCAGGCACGCGGCGCCCGCATCGGCGGCTTCGAGCGCGCGCTTATAGTGGAAATGGATGTCGGCGATGATCGGGATGCGCGACGCGCGAACGATCTTGCCGAGCGCCGCGGTCGAATCGGTGTCGGGGCACGAGACGCGGATCAGGTCGGCGCCGGCTTCCTCGCAGCGGCGGATCTGGTCGATCGTCGCGACGGGATCGCTGGTCAGCGTATTCGTCATCGTCTGGACGCTGATCGGCGCGCCGCCGCCGACGGGGACGGCGCCGACCATGATCTGGCGGCATTCGCGCCGTGCGATGTCGCGCCAGGGGCGCAGGCCGGGATTGTGATCGCTCATGGATGCTGCTCGACAGAGAGGGGGTGTGCCGCTCTTTAGCCGTCCGGCGGCGGCTTGGCAAAGCCCCGCGCGCGATCGGGTGGCTGTTGCGCGAAAGACACACTCTGGCGCCGATTCGGCGCTGCACGCAATTTTCGTTTGTGCGTCGCAGCAAAATCGGCAACTTCGAATGCGTTCGTCGTCACAAGCCCGCACGAAGAGGCGTGGACGCGCACGGCAGGCCGGGACGATCCGTTTTTTTGGTTAGGGGGATCACCCATGAAGTTTCTTACCAAGGCATGTTTCGGCATGTTGCTCGCCGCGTCGGCCATGTCGACGCCCGCCTTCGCCCAGGAAGAAGAAGCAGCCAGCGGCCCGTTCTCGCTTTCGGGCGGCATTTCGGTCACGTCGGACTATCGTTTCCGCGGCGTTTCGCTGTCGAACGAAAAGGTGGCGGTGCAGCCGACGCTGACGCTCAGCCATGAGAGCGGCTTCTATGTCGGCGTATGGGGATCGAGCCTTCCCGACAGCCCGCCTTTCGGCAAGTTCGAACTCGACGTCTACGGCGGTTTTGCTACCGAAATCGCGTCGGGTACGACGGTCGACGTCGGCGTGACCTGGTACACCTATCCGGGCAGCGAGGATGGCGGCGCGCCGACCGATTATTTCGAAGGCATCGGCAAGCTCTCGCACGATATCGGCCCCGTCTCGGTGACCGGCCTGGTCGCTTATGCGCCCAAGCAGAGCTCGCTCGGCGATGACGACAATATCTATCTGAACCTCGCTGCCGGCTATGGCATTCCCAACACGCCGGTGACGCTGACCGCGGGTGTCGGCTATACCGACGGCTCGCTGGGCCTCGTGGCCGCCGACGGCAATTATCTCGACTGGTCGCTCGGTGCGTCGTTCGCGGCCGGACCGGCGACCTTCTCGGTGCAATATATCGACACCGACGTCAAAAAGACGGGCATCAAGGCCGTCGATACGCTTTACGATCCAACCGTGGTCTTTACGCTGGGCGTTTCTTTCTGATCGCCTGACGGGTCAGCGACCACGCGCTAAGGGGGCGGCTTCGGGGGAGGCCGCCCCCTTTTTCGTGCGCGAAAGGGGCGCGCATACGCTTCGCCGCAACGCGCTTGACCGCATCGATGAAGCGTGCAATTTCATCGACGAGTTGAAGCAGCGGAGTTTGATCCCCCATGACCGAGGCCTCTCAAAGCGTTTCCGTTCCTCCCGTCCCGCGCGCCCGCGGCGAGCGAAGTCCTGGCGTCAAGCTGGTCATCGCGGTGCTGATCGCAGTCGCGCTGATGGTCCCCCTCCTGATGATCTATGGCCTGCTCTGGGATCGCCAGCAGCAGGCCGAAACCGCGCAGGCGTCGATCGGACAGGGCTGGGGCGGGCAGCAGACGATCGGCGGACCCGTGATCGTCATCCCGTACCGCGCCACCGAAACGACGACGGTGCAGGAGAATGGCAAGGATGTGACACGGACCGTCAACACGATCCGCAACCTCTATCTGTCGCCGCAATCGAACCGCGCCGATGTCGTCATCAAGCCCGAAAAGCGGAAGAAGGCGATTTACGAGACCGTCGTCTATGAAAGCCAGATCGCGGGGAGCGCCGAGTTCGTGCTGCCCGCCGACATCGCGCGCTATGGCGTGACGCGCGAGGCGCTGATGCTCGACCGCGCCGAAGTGCGCCTCGGCATCAGCGACGCGCGCGGGCTGGTCGACGGCAACAGCCTGTCGGTCGACGGTACGCCGCTGGCGCTCCAGCCCGGCAAGGGGCTGCTCTCGACAGGCAATTCGGGCACCTTCGCCTTTGTCGACTGGAGCGCCGCGGCGCCGATGAAGGTCGATTACAGGATCGGGGTGCGCGGGCTCGGCGATTTCAAGCTGATCCCGCGCGGAGTCGACACGCGCTGGACGGTGAAGTCGAGCTGGCCGAACCCGAGCTTCGGCGGCGACTTCCTGCCCGCGAAGCGCGAGGTCAAGGGCAGCGGTTTTACCGCGACCTATGCGATCCCGAACCTTGCGCTGGGACAGGCGCAGGTGCTCACCGGCGACCTGTCGCCGCCGGTCACGACCAATTATGGCCGGCGCGACGCTTATGCCGACGTCGCGGTCGAGGTCGCGGCGGCGCCCGACGGAAGCACGGGCGAAGCATCGGGCGGAACCGCCAAGGCGGTCGCGATCAGCCTGATCGAGCCGGTCGACCTCTACAGCCAGGTCGATCGCAGCATCAAATATGGCTTCCTGTTCATCGGTTTCACCTTCGTCGCCTTTTTGATGTTCGACATCATCGCGGGCGCACGGGTGGCGCCGGCCGAATATCTGCTGACCGGCATCGCGCTGGTGCTGTTCTTCGTGCTGTTGCTCGCGTTCGCCGAGGTGATCGGGTTCATGCCCGCCTATATGGTCGCGTCGGCAGCGATCATCGGGCTCTTGACCTTCTACAGCGCCGCGGTGCTGAAGAGCTGGAAGCGCGCGCGCTTCCTCGCCGCGATGCTGATCGGGCTTTATGCCTTGCTCTACACCTTGCTCAATCTCGAAGCCTATGCGCTGCTCATCGGGTCGGTGCTGATGTTCTTCGCCCTCGCCGGGGTGATGTACATGACGCGCAACATCGACTGGGGCGGGATCGGCAAGAAGGATGAGGTTGTCGTCGGCTAGCCTTCACTCGTCATTCCCGCGAAAGCGGGAACCCAGCTCGGCCTTAGCTGATTGAGCGACGTCGGAACTGGGTCCCCGCTTTCGCGGGGATGACGAAAGAAGGGAAGGTCAGCGCCAGCGCAAATTATGGGGGCCGAGATCCGCGAGGGTCCTGGCCCCCATCAATTTCATGCCGCGCTCCATCTCGGCACGGAGCAAAGCGATCGCGCGCGCGACGCCATCTTCGCCCGCCGCAGCGAGTGCATAGAGATAGAGACGCCCGCCCGAACACGCCTTGGCGCCAACCGACAGCGCTTTGAGCACATGCGTCCCGCGCATGATGCCGCCGTCGCAGATGACTTCGACCCTGTCGCCGACGGCGTCGACGATGTCGGCGAGCGCGTCGAAGGGGGAGATGCTGCCATCGAGCTGCCGCCCGCCATGGTTCGACACCATGATCGCGGTGGCGCCGATGTCGGCGGCGCGCTTCGCATCCTCGACCGCGGCGATGCCCTTGAGGCAGAAGGGACCGTTCCATTGCTTGCGGATCGCCTCGGCGCGTTTCCAGTCGAGGCTCTGGTCGAGCATCGAGGTGAAATATTCGGCGACTGATTTGGGGACGCTCGACCCTTCCGAGACGTGCGTCGCGAGGTTGGGCAGGCTGAATTTTTCGCGGAGGACGTAGTTGAGGCCCCAGCCGGGCCTGGCGGCGTAGCTCAGCATGTTGCCCGCGGTGAAGCGCGGCGGCGAGGTGAAGCCCGAGCGCAGACAGCGTTCGCGGTTGCCGCCGACGATCGTGTCGACGGTGAGCGCGACGGCGTCGAATTTCGCATCGCGGGCGGCGTCGAGCATCGCCTTGTTCAGACCCTCGTCGTGATGAACGTAGAGCTGGAACAGCTTGGGGCCATCGGTGAGCGCGCCGGCCTCGGCAAGGCTGATCGTCGCGAGGCTTGATATGCCCGCGACGGTGCCCGCGTTCGCGGCGGCGCGGAGCACGGCGCGCTCACCCTGCCAGTGGAACAGGCGCTGGAGCGCGGTCGGCGAGAGGAAGAGCGGCATCGCCATCTCGCGCCCGAAGAGCGTCGTCTTCATATCGACGCTTTCGACCCCCGCGAGGACGCGTGGGATGAGGTCGCAGTCGTCGAACGCCGCGCGGTTGCGGCGGCGCGTGACCTCATCGTCGGCGGCGCCGTCGATATAGTCGAACACCGGCCAGGGCAGGCGGCGTTTCGCGAGCGTACGGAAATCGTCGATATTGTGGCAGTCGGTCAGTTTCATGCTTGGCCCCGATCAGAAAACAGTACGCGCTGCCACCGTGCCCTTGGTTGCAAAGCTGAAGCGCGGTTCGACTGCGAGGTTCGCATCGAGGATATGCGCCGCGACGCGTTTGCCAACCGCGGGTCCGTTCTTGAACCCGTGTCCCGATCCGCCGCCGACGAGCCAGACATGCTGCTGTCCCGGAAAGCGGTCGATCAGATAGTCGCCGTTCGAGCTGTTCTCATATTGGCAGACGCGCCCGCCGATCAGCGGTGCGGAGGCGAGGCCGGGGAAACGCCGCGCGAGATAGGCGCGCGCTTCGGCGATCCCGGTGGGCGAGAGCTGACGCTCCATCGTGTCGGGATCGATCACCGGACCATGGACGTCGATCGCGATCTTGAACCCCGCGCCTTCGAGATCGGGGATGCCATAGACGATGCGGCCGTTGTTGAAGTCGGCCCATACCGGCAGTTCGGGCGGCGCGAAGCGGCTGTCACCCTGCGGCGCACCGAAATGATAGACCTCCTGCCGCGTCGCGACGATCTTGTTCATCAATTGCTGCGGGAAGAGCTCGGCGATCCACGGGCCCGCGGCATAGACGAGATGATCGGCGGTGCCGCCGTCGGGCAGCGTGTGGCGCTTCGTCTTTTTCGAGAAGAGCGGCGCGGGCATGACGACGCGCTCGACCTCGATCTGCGCGTCGGCGATCAGTTCCTGCACGCCGCGGCCCGCGATCAGCGCACCCGCCTCGGTTTCGAGGATGCCCGTTTCGCCCTGGTAAAATTGCATCTGGCGATATTTGTTCTGGAGCCAGCTTACGTCGCCATGCTCGTGCCCGACGCGGTTCGTCTGCAACCACGCGAGCGACTGCGCGGTATAGGCGTCGCCCTGCGGCGCGAACCACAAGACGCCGGTGTTGTGAAAGATCGGCGCGCTGGCGCTGTCGGACAGGTCCTTCCAATATTTGAGCGAGTCGCGCGCCATTTCGGAATAAATGGCGTCGGCGCCATAGCCCATGCGGATGACCCGGCTTTCGCCGCCCGACGAGGCGCGCGCATGGCCCGCGCCATAGGCGTCGAAGAGGCGGACCGACTTGCCCGCGCGGAGCAGGTGCCATGCGGTCCACGCACCGAACACGCCCGCGCCGATGATCGCGACATCGACATGCTGGACCTTGGGTTTCGCGGGTTTGCGCTTCTTCGGCTTGCGTTCCTTGCGCTCGGCCGCGGTGGCGGCCGCCGCGACGGGCAGCGCGGCAAGGCCGGTCAGGAGCGCGCGGCGCGAGGGGCTGTTACCGGCCACCGGTCGAAGCCTCTTTCTTGTAGTAGCGGTAACCGCCGACCCATGTTTCGAGCGGCGTCATGCGGCGGATCTCGTCGGGGCTGGCGAGCATCGGGTCGGCCTCGACGATGAGGAAATCGGCGCGCATTCCGGGCATCAGCGTGCCGATGCGGTCCTCGGCAAAACCTGCAAAAGCGGCCGTGCGCGTGAAGCCGTCGAGCGCGGTTTCGCGGCTGACCGCTTCTTCGGGACGCCAGCCGCCAAAGGGTTCGCCCTTCGCATCGGTGCGCGAGATGGCGGCGGCGATGCCGGGGAAGGGGTTCGCGCTTTCGACCGGCACATCGGACCCGAAGGCAAGGCGTGCGCCCGCCTTTTCGAGGCTGCGCCAGGCATAGGCACCCTTGAGCCGGTCGGGGCCAAGCCGCGCTTCGGCCATCACACGATCGCTGGTCTGGTGGACGGGCTGCATCGAGGCGATGACCTTGAGCGCCCCGAAGCGCGGGATGTCGACGGGGTCGATGATCTGTGCATGTTCGATCCGCCAGCGGCGCTCGCCGGGCAGGTCGGCGGTGAGGTCGGTGATCGCGTCCAAAGCCTCGGCATTGGCGGCGTCGCCGATCGCGTGGATCGCGACCTGGAACTTGTCCATCGACGCGCGCACCATCTTGTTGCGGAGCTGCGCGGGGGTAAGGAGCGGCAAGCCCTTTTGCCCCGGAGCATCGCTGTACGGCGCCTTCAGCCACGCGCCGCGCGACCCCAAAGCGCCGTCGAGATAAAGCTTCACACCGACCATGCGCAGCCGGTCGTCATAGAGCCAGGGCGTCGGTTCGGACCCCGCGATGATCGCCATATTGTCGATGTCGCCGCCGTAGCTGAGGATGCGCACCGAAAGCTGTTTCTTGTCGCCCGCGCGGCGGAATGCCTGCCAGTCGGCGATGCTGGTGCCCATGTCGGCGATCGTCGTGATCCCCTGTTCGAGCAATTTCTGCTGCGCGAGATACAGCGCGCGGTCGAGGTCGCGCGCGAGCGGCTTGGGCTTGGCGCTGTCGACGAGCCTCATCGCGGCGTCGACGAAGACCCCGCTCGGCTTACCGCCCTCCATCTCGATGCGGCCGCCTTCGGCCGACTTGCTCGCGGGGGTGATCTTTGCGGCGGCCATCGCCGCGCTGTTCGCCCAGCCCGCGTGGCCGTCGACGCGTTCGAGCCAGACGGGGCGGTTCGGGACCGCGGCGTCGAGGTCGGCGGCGGTCGGGAAGCGGCCGAGGCCCCATTTCTCCTGATTCCACCCCGATCCGATGATCCACGGCATCTCCGGATTGTCGGCGGCATATTTACGGATCGCCGCCTGCGCCTCGGCCAGGCTGTTGGTGTTCGACAGGTCGAGCAGCATGAGCTGGAAGCCGAGCCCCATGACATGCCCATGCGCGTCGATCAGGCCGGGGATGAGGGTGCGGCCCTTGCCATCCTCCTTGAAGTCGGGGCGTTCGGGGCGCTTGTCCTTGCGGTCGAGCAGCTGCTTCACCTTACCCTGCGTGTCGATGACCAGCCCGGTGAAGCGGACGAGCTTGCCGTCCTTGTCGAGCGTGATGCCGTTGACATTGTCGACGAGCGTGTCGGCGTGCGCGGGGGCGGCGAGGGTGAGGGCGAGGGCGGTGAGGAGCAGACGCTTCATTTCGGGAGCCTCGTCACGAGCGAGCTCGTATCCTTTCGGCCGCCGCCCGCCTTTTGCACATCGGCGTAGAACTGGTCGACGAGGCTGGCGACGGGCAAGGTCGCGCCGTTGACGCGCGCTTCGTCGAGCGCGAGGCCGAGATCCTTGCGCATCCAGTCGACCGCGAAACCGAAGTCGAATTCATCCTTGGCCATCGTGCCCCAGCGATTGAGCATCTGCCAGCTCGCCGCGGCGCCGCCCGACACCGCCTCGAACACCTTGTCGGTGTCGAGCTTTGACGCCTGCGCGAAACGCAGCGCTTCGGACAGGCCCTGAACCACCCCGGCGATCGCGATCTGGTTCACCATCTTCGTCGTCTGCCCCGCGCCGGGGCCGCCGATATGGACCATGCGTGCGGCATAGGCCTGCATGACGGGCGCCGCGGCGTCGAACGCCGCTTTCGTTCCGCCGCACATGATCGAGAGCGTGCCGTTCTGCGCGCCTGCCTCGCCGCCCGAAACGGGGGCGTCGAGACAGAGCAGGCCGAGCCCGTCGGCTTCGACCGAGAGCTGGCGTGCGATGCGCGCCGAGACGGTGGTGTGGTCGATGAACAGCGCGCCCTTTTTCATCGCCCTGAACGCGCCGTCGCGGCCGAGCGTGACCTGTGCGAGATCGTCGTCGTTGCCGACGCAGGTGAGGACGACATCGGCGTCCGCCGCGGCTTCGGCGGGCGTCGCCGCCGCGGTGCCGCCGTGCTGCGCGGCCCAGGCGTCGGCCTTGGCGCGCGTGCGGTTGTATACGGTGAGGGCGTGCCCCGCCTTGACGAGATGGCCCGCCATCGGTCCGCCCATGACGCCGGTTCCGATGAAGCTGATGCGCAATTTTTGTTCGCTCATGCGCGGTCCATAGCATTGTTTGCTTCGCGCGCCAGATGGGCTAGGGCGCCTATCGTTATGACCGATCAACTCACCCTGACCTCCGCCGCCGATCTTCCGGCGATCACATTGGACGATGTGCGCGCGGCGGCGGGGCGAATTAACGGCGCGGTCGTGCGGACGCCGACCTTGCACTCGCAGACCTTGTCCGAGCTGGTCGGCGCCGAGGTGTGGCTGAAGTTCGAGAATCTGCAATTTACCGCCGCGTACAAGGAACGCGGCGCCCTCAACGCACTGCTGCTGCTCAGCGACGAGGCGAAGGCGCGCGGCGCGATCGCCGCCTCGGCGGGCAATCATGCGCAGGGTCTCGCCTATCATGGCAAGCGCCTCGGCGTTCCGGTGACGATCGTGATGCCGAGCACGACGCCGCAGGTGAAGGTATCGCAAACCGCGAGCCATGGCGCGACGATCGTGCTGCACGGCGAGACCTTCGACGATGCCTATGCGCACGCGCGCGTGCTCGAAAAGGAACGCGGCCTGACCTTCGTCCACCCCTTCGACCATCCGCATGTCGCGGCGGGGCAGGGAACGGTGGCGCTCGAAATGCTGGAGGATGTGCCCGAACTCGACACGCTGATCGTGCCGATCGGTGGCGGCGGGCTGCTCGCGGGCATGGGCACCGCGGCGCGCGGGATCAAGAATGACATGCGCCTCGTCGGGGTGCAGGCCGAGCTTTATCCGTCGATGTATGCCGAGCTCAACGGCGTCGACATGGCGTGCGAAGGCGATACGCTCGCCGAAGGTATCGCGGTCAAGGAGCCGGGTGCCTATACGCGCAAGCTGGTCGCCGGGCTGAACGACGACATCGTGCTCGTCGCCGAGCGCCATCTGGAACGCGCGGTCAGCCTGCTGCTCCAGATCGAGAAGACGGTGGTCGAGGGTGCGGGCGCCGCAGGGCTCGCGGCGATGCTTGCGCATCCCGAAGAGTTTGCGGGGCGCAAGGTCGGACTGGTGCTCACCGGCGGCAATATCGACACGCGCCTGCTCGCGAATGTGCTGCTGCGCGACCTCGCGCGCTCGGGCCGAATCGCGCGCCTGCGCATCCGGCTGCAGGATCGGCCGGGCGCACTGTTCAAGGTGATGAAGCTGTTCGACGAGAAACAGGTCAACATCATCGAAATCTATCACCAGCGCATCTTTACGACGCTGCCCGCCAAGGGGCTGATCACCGACATCGAATGCGAAGCGCGCGACCGCGAGCATCTCGACAGCCTCGTCGCCTCGCTGCGCGATGCGGGTTATATGGTGACCACCGTCGAGCTGGCATGAGGGAGTTCACGCTCGAGCTCACCGCGACGCCTGAGAGCATCGACGAGCTGGGCCATGTCAACAATGCGGTGTGGGTCCAGTGGATCCAGCAGGTCGCGACCGGCCATTGGGACGCCGCGGCGCCCCAGGCGCACAAGGATGCCTATATCTGGGTCGTGGTGCGGCATGAGATCGATTATCTGCGCGCGCTGGGCCCCGGCGAGACGGTGACCGCGCGGACGTGGGTCGCCGACAAGCCGCAGGGAGCGAAGTTCGATCGCTTCATGGAGTTCACCGGCGCCGACGGCAAAGTGCATGTCCGCGCGCGGACGGTGTGGGCGTTGCTCGACAAGTCGAGCGGGCGGCCGCTGCGCGTGACCGCCGAGGTGGTCGCCCCGTTCGCGGGGGACGCGCGATGAGCGGCGCGGCGGGGTGGCGGCCGATGGACGCCGCCGACCTGCCGGTGGTCGCGCGTATTTCCGACGTGGTGCACGGCGATTTTGCCGAGCCGCTGGAAACCTTCGCCGATCGCCTCGCGCATTATCCTGCCGGCTGTGCGATCCTTGAGCGCGACGGCGAGGCGCTGGGCTATCTGATCAGTCATCCCTGGCCGCGCGACGCTGCGCCGCCGAAACTGGGCGCCTTGCTGGGGCCGATTCCGGCGTCGGACAGCTATTATCTCCACGACATCGCGCTGCTGCCCGCGGCGCGCGGAACCGGCGCCGGGGCGACGGCCACCGCGTTCGTCGTGCGGCAGGCCGGCGCTGAAGGCTGTCGCGACGTCCGGCTGGTCGCGATTCAGGGCGCCGACAGCTATTGGCACGCGCAGGGGTTCGCCTATGTCGGGTCCGCCATCGAAGGCCCCTATGGGCCGGGGTCGCACCTGATGCAGCGCGCGATCGAGGCGGTATGACCGCGCTGTCGATCCGTCCTGCGAGGCCCGACGACACCGCCGCGATCTGGGCGATCATCGAACCGGTGATCTGCGCGGGCGAAACCTACACGCTCGACCGCGATATGTCCGGGGATGATGCGCTCGCTTACTGGTTCGGGGCCGACAAGGAGACATTCGTTGCCGAGGAAGACGGTGTCGTTCTCGGCACCTATTATCTCCGTGCCAATCAGGCGGGCGGCGGCGGCCATGTCTGCAACGCAGGCTATATGACCGGCACCGCGGCAACGGGACGCGGCGTTGCGCGCGCGATGGGCCTCCATTCGATCGACCATGCAAAGGCGCGCGGCTTTCGCGCGATGCAGTTCAATTTCGTCGTCAGCAGCAATGTGCGCGCGGTCGGGTTGTGGCAGTCGCTGGGGTTCGAGGTCGTCGGCCGTCTGCCGGGCGCGTTCGATCATCCGGTCGAGGGATTTGTCGATGCGCTGGTGATGTTCCGGACGCTCTGATTATTCCCTGATGCGTTCGGCCAGCGACTTGTCGGCGAGCGCGTTCAGCGCTTTGAGTATCGCGCCATGAACGTCGCCGACCTCCTCGAAGAGTGTGCGATAAACATCGCTTATCTTCGCGCTATAGTCGTCGATGCGACGGAGCTGGTCGCGGCCCGCGTCGGTCAGCCGTAAAATCTTGCGCCGCGCGTCGGCGGGGTCGGCGTGCTGCGTGATGACGCCGAGGCGAAGCAGTGCGGGGCATTTCTGGACCACCAGCTGATGCGACTGGCCGAGCGCGCGGGCGAGTTCCGCCGCCGAGGCCTCGCCCGCCGCGTCCAATGCGGTGAGCAACGAACAGGAGCGGACGGGGATGGTGATGCCGGCATCGTCGAACAGCGGCCGCGTCTGTTCCTCGATCCGCTGGCTCAGTGCTTCGCTGAGGCGGCCGAGGAACGAGATGTCGTCGAGGTCTGCGGTGTCAGTCGAGGCGGGCATAAATTTGGGTCGTTCCGTCGCGGTCGATACGTTCGAGCGCGGTGACCTTGCCGCCTTTGCGGACAATACGGAAGCGGAAGTCGCGTACCCCCTCGATCGCCAGCAGATCGCCGCCGAGCGGTTCGAGCGTCAGGCGGAAGCGTTCGCGCCAGGTGTAGAGCAATTTGCCGCCGACGAGATCGATGCGCCGCCCTTCGTAGCGGCCGGCAAGCGCTTTGAGCGCGGCGGCGGATAGCTGGGGGCGCGCCGCGAGTTCGGGTGCAAGCCAGTCGGCCTCGGCGCGTTTGGCCGGATCCGCCTTGGCAAGGTCGGCGAGCGCGAGGCGATGCGCGACGGCGAGCGCGTCGGCGGAAGCGACCGGATGGTCGGGCGTGACGCCCTGACCCTCGAAATCGCCGCGGTCAACGGGATCGCGAATCTGGCCGATTGGAACCTGCAGGAAAAAGTCGGTGCCGACGGGCTTGCGATCGACCGGATGCGCGCCGCCCGCGGTGCGTTCGCCGACCAGCGTCGCGCGACCGAGTTTCTTCAGCGTGTAGGCGAACCATTCGGCTGCCGAGAAGCTGGTCGAACCGGTGAGGACATAGACGGGTTTTCCCGTCAGGCGCTTCGCGGGCAGCGCGGGGAGGACCCACTGGCCGCGTTCGACCCTGCGGCCGTCGAGATTATAGTCATAGTCGAAGAGTTCCTGATCCTTGTCGCCGCGGAAGAGCTGGCTCGCCAGCAACTGCGCCATCTCCAGATGCCCGCCATTGTTGTAGCGCATGTCGTAAATCACCGCGTCGCCATTCTCGATAAAGCGCATCGCCGCCGCGGCCGCATCATAGGCGAGCTCGGGGTCGGCGAAATGGGTGAGGTCGACATAGGCGATATTGCCGTCGAGATAGCGGAGGCCGGCAAAGCCGAAATTCTGTCGCGCTTCGCCCTGCCGGTCGCTCTCGCGCAGCGCGGCGACGCGCGCGGGGTCCTGCCGCGCGGCATAGTCGGCGACCCACGCCGGGTCGACCCCGACGGCGAAATGCAGGTCCTTGCTCGCCTCGACCAGATCGTCGGTCAACTCGCTCGCGAGTTTGTGCCGGTCGGTCGCGGCATCATAATCGCCGGCGTCGAGGTGGCGGCGCAGCGTCGCGGCGATCGTCTTTGCCTTGTCGGGAAAGACGTAGTTCGCCTCCAGCGTCTGGTTGAGCTGTTCGACCACGGCGCGTTTGTCGGCGGCGGTAAGCGGAGCTTCGTCCGTCGCGGCGACGGTCGCCAGCCATGCGGTCGTGGCGGTCAGAAGGACGGTCAAGCGCTTGTTCTTCATCGGTGTTTCTGCCTGTCATGCGATTCGTACAATATATTGCGCAATATATTGTATTTATCGGCGATGCAAGCGATTGCGATGGATAGGTGCGGTCCGAATTGGGGAGCCCTGTCCGGGCCGGACAGGGTTTCGGGGTCAGCCGTCGAGGAAAGCGGCGACCGCGTCGAGGCCATAGGCCTCGGTGACGAAGCTTTGCCCGATGCCGTGCGTCAGGATCAGCGGCAGCTTGCCGCCGCGCACCTTTTTGTCGTGCGCCATATGGCCGGCCAGCGTCGCGCCGTCGCTGTTGACGCCCGCGCTGGCGAGGCTGTGCGGCAGGTCGACGCTCGCGAGATGATCGCGCACGCGCGCGGCATCGTCGGCGGAGCACAGCCCGTTCGCCGCCGAAAATTGATGCGCGAGTACCATGCCCGCGGCGACCGCCTCGCCGTGGAGCAGGCGGTCCGAATAGCCGGTTTCGGCCTCGAGCGCATGGCCGAAGCTGTGGCCGAGGTTGAGCAGCGCGCGGATATCCTGCGTCTCGCGCTCGTCGGCGGCGACGATGCGCGCCTTGGCGGCGACGCTGTGCGCGATGGCGCGGTGCCGCGCCTCGCTATCGCCGGCGAGCAACGCTGCGCCGTTGGCTTCGCACCAGCCGAAGAAGCCGGCGTCGTCGATCAGCCCATATTTGACGACTTCGGCATAGCCCGCGCCGAGTTCGCGGCGCGGCAGCGTTTCGAGCGTCGTCGGATCGATCACGACGAGCGTGGGCTGGTGGAACGCGCCGATCAGATTCTTGCCCGCGGGCACGTTGATCGCGGTCTTGCCGCCGACGCTGCTGTCGACCTGTGCGAGGAGGGTGGTCGGCACCTGGATGAAGTGGCAGCCGCGCTTGACGATACTGCACGCGAACCCGACGAGATCGCCGATGACGCCGCCGCCGAGCGCGATGACATGGTCGCCGCGCTCGACGCCTTCGCCGATCAGCCATTCGGTGAGGCGCGCGAGACCGGCCCAGCTTTTGGTGCCTTCGCCGGGTTCGAGCACGAAGGAGGAAAAGGAGATATTCTCCATCGCGAGCGAGGTACCGAGCGGGGTCAGATAATGTTCGGCGACATGGGTGTCGGTGACGATCATCGTGCGCGGCCGCTTCAGCAGCGGTGCGACATGCGCACCGATGTCGCGGATCAGCCCGTCGCCGATCAGGATCGGGTAGCTGCGAGCGCCCAGCTCGACGGTCAGGCTTTCCATTTCGACAATGCCTCCAGGATCGCGCGCACCGTATGATCGTGCGGCGTGCTTGCCGAGCTGACGCGCAGATGCGCTTCGGCATAGACGGGATTGCGGACCGCCGCCAGTTCGCGCAGCACCTCGCCGGGGTCGCGGTTCCTGAGCAGCGGGCGGTGGCTGCGGCGGCCGACGCGTTCGACCAGCGTCGCGATATCGGCGTCGAGCCAGATGCAAAGGCTGTCCCGCAGGATCAGCGCGCGCGTTTCCTCGTTGATGAAGGCGCCGCCGCCGGTCGCGAGTACCATCGGCTTCTCGGCGAGCAGCCGGGCGATCACGCGGCGCTCGCCGTCGCGGAAATGCGCTTCGCCGAAACGTGCGAAAATGTCAGAGATCGTCATGTCGGCGGCGCGTTCGATTTCGTCGTCGGCATCGGCGAACCGCATTCCCAGCCGCTGCGCAAGGCGGCGGCCGATCGTCGATTTTCCCGACCCCATCAGTCCGACGAGCACGATCGACCGGTCGCGGAGCGACGCGGGGATGGCCGGGAGGGGGCTTTTCGGGTTTCGCGACATGGTGCGCGCGGCTATACCGACCATCCCGCGCGGGACAATGGTTTTGCGCGATACGGGACGAACGGTGGGCATGGGATATTGCGCGCGCGGAATAGTTCGGGAAAAGGCGGGTCGATCATGCGATGGCCGATCGGACCCGAGATGATTGAGGTGGACGTGACCGACAGGATTGCCGAAAGCGCGACGCAATGAGGAAAATGACGTTATCGCTCGTGCTGGGCCTGTCGGGAACGGCGATGGCCGCTGCGCTGGTTCTGCCCGCGCTCGCGCAGGAATCGCTGCTGCCCGAAGGATTCGGCAATCCCGCCGACACGCCCGCCCCGCGGCCGTCGCCGACGCCGGCGCCGACCCCGACGCCGGCACCGGGGGCCACGCCCAAAAACGGCGCGACCCCGCCGCCCGTCGCCCCGACGCCTGGCACGACGACGACGACCGCAGCCCCGGCCGAAGAGGGCGAAGACGCCGGGGAAGGCGAAGAGGTCGCATCGGGCGGGCTGAAATATGACCTGCCGCCGGGCGCGCGGCGCCTGCTCACCCGCATCGGGCCGCTAACCCCCGAAACCGGCGGACTCGCTCCCGACGCCTTTGGCGTGCGCGGCCAATATGCCGCCGCGATCATGCGCAAGACAAACGGCCAGCTCGCGTCGCGCTGGGGACAGATATTGCTCCGCCGCGCGCTCGCGTCGGCGATCGATACGCCCGACACGATCAACGGCGCTGACCTCGCCGCCGACCGCGCGTCGCTGCTCCTCCGCATGGGCGAATCGATCACCGCGCGCCGGATCGTCCAGTCGGTCGATTACGACCGCGCGAGCCCGCGCCTCGTTTCCGCTGCGCAGCAGGTCTATCTGGCCAACGCCGATCCGGCGGGTATGTGCCCTTATGTTCCCGCGGGCCTCGCGCACGGCGACGAACAGGCATGGCGGCTGTCGGCGGCGATCTGTTCGGGTCTGTCGGGCGAAGCGGGTCCGGCGGGCTGGGCAATCGGCCGCGTGCGGTCGAGCGGAAAAATCTCGAACTTCGACATCTTGCTGGCCGAACGCGTGCTCGGCGCGACGGGGGCGGGGCGCCGCTCGACGACGATCGAGTGGACGAATGTCGACCGGCTGACCAGCTGGCGCTTCGGCATGGCGACCGCGACCGCCATCCCGGTGCCCGAGGCGCTGCGCACCTCCGCTCCCTTCTACATGAAGGGCTGGACGGTGCTTGCGCCGATGACCGACATGGCGAACCGCGTTGCCGCGGCGCCCGAAGCCGCTGCGCGCGGCGTGCTGTCGAGCGAGGCCTATGTCTCGTTGCTCAGCGCCGCCGCGAGCGAGGAAGAGCCCGCCGAGGCGCTGGCGGCGCAGACCGAACAGCTTCGCGGCGCATTCCGCCTCGCGACCGGCGCCAACCGCTATGCCGCGATGGAGCGGCTGTGGAGCGCGGGGGGCACGCCGAACCAGAGCTATGCCGCGATGGTCGCAACCGCGCGTGCCGCGGCGGCGCTGCCGCCGAGCACCGACGTCGGCGGTGATCCATGGCAATTGCTGGGATCGATGCTGACGGCCGGCTATGACGAGAATGTGATTGCGTGGGTGCCGACGGTCTCGGTCGGAAGCCGGGCGTGGGGCGTCCTCGCGGTCGGCTCGCCGCGCCCGCTGACGGGCATGAGCGCGGGCGCGGTCGGACAGTTCGCGGGCGACGACGACAGCGCCGATGCGCTGCGCTCGAAATTCCTGCTCGCAGGGCTGGCCGGACTCGGCCGCCTCGACGCGGGGGCCGCCTCGTCGGCGGCGAGCGACCTCGACGTCGATCTCGGCAAGCAGACACGCTGGTCGCGCGCGATCATGGCGGCGGCCGAGCGGCGCGAACCGGGCATGGTCGCGTTGCTGGCCGCGGCGGGGATGCAGGGCGAATGGTCGAAGGTGCCGCCCTATCATCTTTATTATATCGTCCGTGCGCTGCGCGAGGTCGGCTTGCCGTCCGAGGCGCGGATGATCGCCGCCGAAGCGCTGGTGCGTGTCTGAGGGTTTGATGTTGCGGTCAGACCATGTCTGACGATGCCCTGATTGGCCGCTTTCTGGAGATGATGGCGGCCGAGCGGGGGGCGTCGCGCAATACGCTGGTCGCCTATCGCCGCGATCTCGAACAGGCGGCCGAGTGGGTCAAAGGCCCGCTCGGCGAAGCCGATGCTCCGGCCTTGCGAAAATTGATGGCCGATTATCAGTCGCTTGCGGCGAGCAGCGCGGCCCGCAAATTGTCGGCGCTACGGCAATTCTTCGCTTTCCTGCTGGACGAGGGCGATCGCACCGACAATCCGGCGCTCGATATCGCGCGCCCCGCGACGCAGCGGCCGCTGCCGCGTATCCTGACCCATGCCGACGTCGAGCGATTGTTCGAACAGGCCGGCGAGGAGGCGTCGGGCGAGGCGCCCCCTGCCGCCGCGGTGCGGATGCTGCTGTTGCTCGAATTGCTCTATGGATCGGGGCTGCGCGCGAGCGAACTTGTGTCGCTGCCGCGCCGGGCGATCGCGGGGACAAGCGAATATCTGATCGTGCGCGGCAAGGGCGACAAGGAGCGGCTGGTGCCCTTGTCACAGCGCGCGCGCGAAGCGTTCGACCGCTGGCTGCCGCTGATCGCCGACGGGTCGCTCTGGCTGTTCCCGTCGGGCAAGGCGCATGTGTCGCGCGTGCGGCTGTTCCAGATGCTGCGCGAACTCGCGGCCCGCGCAGGCGTCGATCCGGCCGCGGTCAGCCCGCATGTGCTGCGCCATGCCTTTGCCACCCATTTGCTGGAGGGCGGGGCGGATTTGCGCGCCCTGCAACTGATGCTGGGGCACGCCGACATCGCAACGACCGAAATCTACACGCATGTCGACAGCCGCCGCCTTGTCGAACTGGTCAACCGCCGTCACCCGCTCGCGAATATGGACGGCGTTGACGGCAAGGCGCCTTCGGCCTAGCGCTCTCCGCCATGACAGCCTTTCTGGACTTCGAAAAACCGGTCGCGGCGCTCGATCGCCAAATTGCCGAACTGCGCGAAATGGGTGACGATCCGTCGCTCAATATCGACGGCGACATTGCGCGGCTCGAGGATAAATCCTCGAAATTGCTGCGCGAAATCTATGGCAAGCTGACGCCCTGGCAAAAGACGCAGGTCGCGCGCCACCCCGACCGGCCGCATTTCAAACATTATGTTGCGGGGCTGTTCGACGACTGGATGCCACTCGCCGGTGATCGCAATTTCGGCGACGATCAGGCGATCCTCGGCGGACTCGCGCGTTTTCGCGGCCGCCGCGTGATGGTGATCGGCCACGAAAAGGGCGACGATATTCCGTCGCGCATGAAGCATAATTTCGGGATGGCGAAGCCCGAGGGCTATCGCAAGGCGATCCGCCTGATGCAGCTTGCCGACCGGTTCGGCTTGCCCGTCGTGACGCTCGTCGACACCTCGGGTGCGTTTCCGGGGATTCAGGCCGAAGAACGCGGGCAGGCCGAAGCGATCGCGCGCTCGACCGAACAATGCCTTGCGCTCGGCGTGCCGATGGTCGCTGCGGTGGTCGGCGAGGGCGGTTCGGGCGGCGCGATCGCGCTCGCCGCGGCAAACCGCGTGCTGATGTTCGAACATGCCGTCTATTCGGTGATTTCGCCCGAGGGATGCGCGTCGATCCTGTGGCGCACATCGGACAAGGCGGCCGATGCCGCCGCGGCGATGAAGATGTCGGCGCAGGACCTGCTCGGACTCAAGGTCATCGACCGGATCGTCCCCGAACCCGTCGGCGGCGCGCACCGCGCGCCCGACGTCGCGATCGCGTCGCTGGGCGATGCGATCGAGCAGGAACTGGGGGCGCTGTCGGGCCTGCCACGCGACACATTGCTCGCCGCGCGCGAAGAAAAATTCCTTGCGATGGGACGCGCTTAGGCGCGGCCTTGCGGAACCCGACCGCGGGTCATCGCGTTCCCTTTTCTGGAATCGGCAGTCGCGGACCACGCGCGGCTTGCCTTGTCGCGCGATGGGGATATCCCTGACCGAACGAGTTGAACGGGAGGCATTTCGATGAGCTGGAAGACCGGAAGAACATTGGCCGCAGCGCTGGCGATGGGCGGTGTCGCGTTCACAGGCGTGGCCGATGCGCAGTTGAAGGCCATCAAGACCCAGACGAATATCTCGCCGACCGAACGCAAGCAGGGCGACGAGGCGCACCCGCAACTCCTCCAGGAATTCGGCGGCGCCTATGCCGGCCCGCAAGCATCCTATGTGAACCGCATCGGGCAGAATATCGCCGTCCAGTCGGGGCTGTCGCGGAGCCCGAGCGATTTCACCGTGACGCTGCTCAATTCGCCGGTGAACAACGCCTTCGCGATTCCCGGCGGCTATATCTATGTCACGCGCCAGTTGATGGCGCTGATGAACGACGAGGCCGAGCTGGCGGGCGTGCTGGGGCACGAAGTCGGCCATGTCGCGGCGCAGCACAGCAAGAAGCGCCAGTCGGCGGCAACGCGCAACCAGATCCTCGGCGTGCTCGGCGCGGTGCTGGGCGGCGCGATCGGCGACAATGGCGGCTTGCTCGGCGGTCTCGGCGGGTTGCTCCAGAATAATTCGATGCGTGTCGCGCAGCTTGCGACACTGGGCTTTTCGCGCAGCCAGGAGTTGCAGGCCGACCAGCTCGGCGTCCAATATCTGCGGAGTGCGGGCTATGACCCGCTCGCACTGTCGACGATGCTGACGAGCCTTGCGAACCAGACGACGCTCGACGCACGCCTTGCGGGCGGCGATGCGCGCTCGCTCCCCGAATGGGCGAGCACGCACCCCGATCCCGCCTCGCGCGTGCGCAATGCGGAGACGCTGGCGAGCCGTGTCGGGGGAAGCGGCGGCAACCGCAATGCCGATGCCTTCCTCGCCTCGATCGACGGCGTGCTTTATGGCGACGATCCGGCGCAGGGCGTCGTCGAAGGGCGCGACTTCCTGCACCCCGACCTGCGGCTGCGCTTTACCGTGCCGAACGGTTACGGAATGCAGAACGGGGCCGCCGCGGTGCTGGTCAGCGGCAACGGCGGGCAGGCGCAGTTTTCGACCGGGCCGTACAGCGGCGACATGAATGCCTATATCGCGGCGGCGTTCAAGGCGGTGGCGGGCAATGCGTCGATCAGCCCCGGCGCGATCCAGCGCACGACGGTGAACGGCATTCCGGCGTCCTATTCGACCGCACGGGTGAACACCCAGTCGGGGCAGGTCGACGTCACGGTCTTTGCTTATGAGTTTTCGCGGAGCAGCGCGTTTCACTTCGTCACGCTGACGCAGGCGGGCGGCGGCAGTGTGTTCAACTCGATGTTCAACAGCGTCCGGCGCCTGAGCACGGCGGAAGCGGCGGCGATCAAGCCGCGGCGGATCGATGTCGTGACCGTCGGCCGCGGTGATACGATGGCGACGCTGGCGCGGCGGATGGCATACAGCGATTATCAGGCCGAGCGGTTCCAGGTTCTCAACCGCCTGACCGCATCGAGCCGGCTGACTCCGGGGCAGAAGGTGAAGATCGTCGTTTATGCCAGCCGGTAAAGAGTAACGGGCAACGAAAAAGGGCGGTGGATTGCTCCACCGCCCCTGTTCGTGATCGAGCGCCGCCGTGGCGGCGCCCGAAGGCCAAGCCTTAGAGCTTCGCCGAAACCTTGTTGAAGGTGTTGCTGACGCCGTTACCGACGGCACCCATCGCGGTGATGCCGGCGACGGCGATCAGAGCGGCGATGAGGCCATATTCGATGGCGGTGGCGGCTTTGGTGTCGCGGACGAACTTTTTGATGAACTTCATGACTGGTCTCCTGATTTCACTTACCCTGTTGACGGTCTGGTCTGGGTCAACATCCGGGGGTTTAGGATGAATAGGTTTTGAAAATCTTAATGGGAGCGATGCTGCGACGGTCCTGAAAAGGGACAGTCCGCATGGCGCTACAGGTTCGTCTTCGCCGCGGTTGAGACTTTGTTCCACATATTACCCGTCGAATTGGCAACATTGGTCATAGCGGTTACGGCGGCCAGAAAGATAAGGGCCAGAATCAGCCCATATTCGACAGCTGTGGCGGCCCTGGTCGACCGCATCAGCCTGTAAAAGCTTCGCATTGTTCCACCCCTGACTAAAGCTATAGTTCCCGAGGCGTCCTCTTTTACACAGGAAGGTTAACAATTTGTCCGTCTCCAGCCCCGGAAAACTGCCGAAAACGCCGCTGATCGTCGTCGCCGCGGCGCTGGTCGATCGCGACGGGCGGCTGCTGGTCCAGCAGCGCCCCGAGGGGCTGTCGATGGCGGGGCTGTGGGAATTCCCGGGCGGCAAGATCGAACCCGGCGAAACCCCTGAAGCGGCGTTGATCCGCGAGCTCGACGAGGAACTGGCGATCGACGTCGATCACGCCTGCCTTGCGCCCGCCTGCTTTGCCAGCGACACACTGGGCGACAAGCATCTGCTGCTGTTACTTTACGTGTGCCGCAAATGGCGCGGGACACCGGTGGCGCAGCACGCCAGCGCGCTCCGCTGGGTGCGCCCCGTCGAGTTGCACGGCCTCGACATGCCGCCCGCCGACAAGCCGTTGATCGGTCTGCTCGAAGCGTTGATCTAGGTTTTCGGCTTCAGCGCTTCGGCGAGCGAAGCGGTGCCGCTGCCGCGCCGCGCTGGCTGCGGCTGATCGGGATGCGGCGCCCATCCGCTGAAATAGACGACGCGGAACGCCTCGCCGATGCGGCCGTCGGGATCGCCCTGCGCGGCGAAGGAGGCGGCGACCCGTGCGGCTTCTTCGCGCGTCAGCGGCGGCGGGGCGGGGATCAGCCGGCTCGACAGGCCCGCGGCGCGCAGGTCGCGAACGAGCGCGAACCAGTCGCCATAGCGTACCGTCAGTGCCTCGACGTCGACAACGGGCAGGGTAAAGCCGACGCGCTGGAGCAAATTGCCCATCGCGGCGAGATCGATCTGCGGATGCAGCCGCGCGATCGAGCGCACCCCGTCGGCCATCACCGCGCGGCGCAACCGCGGCAGACTGCCGTCGCCGACAAAGGCGCCGAGGAGCAGGCCGTCGGGCGCGAGCAGCGCGCGGAGGCGGACGAGCGCCCCCGGCACGTCGTTCACGCTGTCGAGTCCCCCCGGCCAGATGATGAGGTCAAAACTGCCGAAGGGCAGGTCGATCGCGTCGGCCTCGACCGCGACGGCGCCCGTTTCGGCCGCGAGGCGCGGCGCGGCTTCGGCGAGGTTCAGCTCGGTGCCGATCGCGCGTAAATGGTCGGCAAGCGCCCTGTCGTGCGCGCCGATCAGCAAGGTGCGCGGAAATTCGCGCGTCACCATTGCGAGCCGGTCGAGCAGCGTTTCGGCGATGATCGGCGCGAGGAAATTGGCCGATGCGGGCAGGCGCGCCATGCGGTCGCGCTGGGCGCGGTGGCGGGCGGCGGAAAAAAGCGGGCGGGGGGACTGCGACATGCGCCGCTTGTGCCGTCCCCGGCGATGCTTCACAAGCCGCTGATGGCGAGCGCGACGGGGGATGTCGAAGAAGCAGGCGCGGCGGCCGGAAAATTGTCCGGCGGACTGCGTGCGGCGGTGCGCGCGATCGTCGACTATGCTCTGCCCCCGCGTTGCCCCGGCTGCGGCATCATCGTCGGCGAAGACCGCCAATTCTGCCTCGGCTGCTGGTCGTCGCTGCACTTCCTCGACGGGCCATGCTGTTCGCGCTGTTCGATCCCGTTGCCCGCAGCCTTGCCCGGCGGCCCGATCGCCTGCGGGGCGTGCCTCGCGAATCCCCCGCCGTTCGAGGGTGCGCCCGCGGCGGTCGCTTATGGCCGGGTCGCGCGCACCGTGGCGTTGCGGCTCAAATATGGGCGGCGGACGGGTCATGCGCGGCTGATGGCGCGGTTGATGGCGCGGCAGCTCGCGGCGCTGGGTGAAACCGGGTCCATGCTGCTCGTGCCGGTACCGCTGCACCGCTGGCGGCTCTGGTCGCGCGGGTTCAATCAGGCGGCGCTGGTCGCCGACGAACTGGCGCGGCTGACCGGCGCGGCGCGCGACCACCATCTGTTGTTACGGGTCAAGGCGACCGCATCGCTGCGCGGCAAGGCGCGGCGCGAGCGCGAGCGGATCGTCGCCGGCGCGTTCGCGCTTGCTCCCGATGCCAGCGCGCGCGCGGCGGGGCGGCACCTGGTGCTGGTCGATGACGTTCATGCCAGCGGCGCGACGCTGCGTGCGGCGGCGCGGGCGCTGGGACGCAGCGGCGCGGCGCGCGTGTCGGCGATCAGCTGGGCGCGGGTCGTTCCCGATGCGCTGATGACCGGCAACATATTTGACTTTGCTTCGTTGGATTCCGATATGACGGATCAGCAGATGACAGGATAGCCGCATGGCCAAGATCGAAGTTTTTACCAAATTCTTTTGCCCCTATTGTACGCGCGCGAAGGCGCTGCTCGATCGCAAGGGCGTGGAATATCAGGAGATCGACCTGACGACGGATCGCGCCGGGTTCGACGCAATGGTCGCGCGCGCCGGCGGTGCGCGCACCGTCCCGCAGATATTCATCGACGGCCAGCATGTCGGCGGCAGCGACGACCTTGCGGCGCTCGACGCGCGCGGCGGGCTCGATCCCATGCTGGGGCTTGGCTGACCTTGATCGTTTTCGACCTTTGTTGTGCCGCCGGCGATCACCGTTTCGAAGCCTGGTTTGCGAGCAGCGACAGCTTTGCCGAACAACAGGCGCGGGGGTTGATCAACTGTCCGGTGTGCGGTGACGATACGGTTACGAAGGCGGTGATGGCGCCGCGGGTAGGCGCCAAGTCGAACCAGCGGCAGCCCGTTCAGGCGCCGGCGAAACCCGCCGCCGGTGACGAACCGTCGCCCGAACTCGTGCGCCGGGTGCTGGCCGATATTGCCGCAAAACAGGCCGAAATGTTGCCGCAGTCGCGCTGGGTGGGCCGCGATTTTGCCGACGCGGCGCGGGCGATGCACGAAGGACGCGCGGCCGAGGATATGATCCATGGGCAGGCTTCGCCCGACGAAGCGCAAGCGCTGCGCGACGACGGGATAGCCGCGATGCCGCTTCTCGTGCCGATCGTTCCGCCCGAAACGGCGAATTGATTCCCGCCGATTGACGCTCTGCCCCCCGCGCCGCTACACGAACCGCGGCGCACCCGTAGCTCAGCAGGATAGAGCATCAGATTCCTAATCTGGGGGCCGTGGGTTCGAATCCCGCCGGGTGCACCATTCTTCGATGGCTGGGCCAGGCGCCGTCTCGATACCGGGACGCAGGTTCCGTGCCCGGCATTCGCGTAATCGGAGAATCATACGAACCGATGAGTTCACTGAAATCCTTTGTGAAAGCGGCCTGCGCGCTCGCGCGGGCATGATCGCATTCGCCATGGAGGTGAACAGTGTGGTCACCATGGCGCGCTTTACCGCCGTAGTTCGTTGGTTATCCTCACAATCAACTATCGGGCCCAGCATCGAGAAGCCCGAAGATTGGCGGTTGAACCCAGCCGTTGAGGGACGAGGGAGCAAACATGGTAATTCTGAGAGCGGCTTTGGCGGCGGTCACGGTCACGACGGCGCTGAGTTCTTCGTTGGCATTCGCACAGGTGCCCGAGAGTCAGGATGAGGGGGCGGCAACCGGTGAAGGCGAGATCGTCGTCACGGCGCAGCGCCGCGAAGAACGGCTCGTCGATGTGCCGATTTCGGTCTCCGCGGTCAGCAGCGCCGCGATCGACCGGGCGCAGGTTCGCAACGTGTCGGACATCGCGACCATCGTTCCGAACATCCAGATCAACGAAACGATCGGCAACAGCTTCGGGCCGCTGATCACGATCCGCGGCCTGTCGCCGTCGGCCGACACCAGCCTCGCGCGCGACCAGCCCGTGGGCCTCTATATCGACGGGGTGCCGATCGGAAAATCGACCGGCGCGGCCTTCGACACCGTCGATCTGGAACGCGTCGAGGTGCTGCGCGGGCCGCAAGGCACCTTGTACGGCAAGAACACGATCGGCGGCGCGGTCAATCTGATCACGCGCAAACCGAGCGGCGAATTCGGTGGGCAGTTCCTCGCGGGCGCCGGAAGCTGGGGCCAGTTCAACCAGCGCCTTTCGGTGGATCTGCCCGAAGTGGCGGGCTTCAGTGCGAAGGTCGGCGTGATCACCAAGCTCGACGGCGGCTATTACCGCAATTCGCTGCGCAAGGATAATTTCGGCGAAGAGGAATTGTGGGCGGCGCGCGCGGACCTGTTGTGGCGTCCGTCGGGCAGCTTCAGCGCGCTTTACAGCTATGATATTTCGGACAGCAAGGGCACGCCGAACCAGCTCGCTGCGACTGCGGTCACCGGATCGGGTGCGACCGCGTTCGTGAATGCGCTGATGGCGCCCTATGTCGTCACCGGCCGCACACGCGAGATCGGGGCGCAAAGCGCGCTGCGCAGCGACTATCGCACCAACGGTCATGCGCTGACGCTCGAATGGGAACCCGGTATCGGCGACCTCACGCTCAAATCGATCACCGCACGGCGGACCGCCATGACCCGGTCGGCGAGCGATTTCGACGGCAGCCCACTCGACCTGCTGCGCATCATTCTCGACAATAATTACAAGCAGTTTACGCAGGAATTCCAGGCGATCGGGACCGTCGGCGACTTCAAATACACGCTGGGCGCCTTCTACCTCGACGACGAGTATGATGTGTATAACCCGCGCTGGAACTTCCAGTTCGGGGGCAACGCCTTCGACATCAGCGAGCGTGGGGGCAATTCGAAATCTTACGCCGGTTACGGCCAGATCGCCTGGACGCCGCAGATGCTGGACGAGAAGCTGACCGCGTCGGTCGGGCTTCGCTACACGCGGGAGTCCAAGCACGCCTACGAGCTGCTGCTCTCTAACTCGGCCTATCGCACCAATCCTGCGGCGCCGGGTTCGGGGGTGTTTCTGCGCGATGCGAACGGCAATCCGGTAACGCGCAGCGGCGGGCCGGCGGCGGGAGCGCGGCCGGGCGCGGGCGGGATCGGATATACCGACCTAAGCCCGCTCGAAAATTCAGGCGTGTGGAAACGGTTCAACCCCGAATTCAACATCCTCTACAAGATCCAGCCCGATTTCTCGGTCTATGCGCGCGTCGCGACGGGGTTCAAGAGCGGCGGCATCAACGATACCGCGGCGACCAACACCGCTTTCATGACGGCCTATAATCCCGAAAAGCTGACGTCGTTCGAACTGGGTGTGAAATATGCGGGGCTCGGCAACGCGCTCAACCTGAGCGCCGCCGTCTATCACTCGATCTACAAGGATTTCCAGGCCGGGGTGTTCGTGCCGTCGCTGGTCACGACGAACATCATCAACGCGGGCAAGGCGAAATTCACCGGCTTCGAGGTCGAGGGAACGCTGCGTCCGGTCGATGGCTTCACGATCAATTTCGGCGGCGGCTATGTCGATGCGCGCTACACCGATTTCATCCTGCCCGACGGCACCGATGTGACCGACACCTATGTCCTCTCGCGCGTGCCGAAGTGGAACTACCAGGTCGGTGCGCTCTATCGGCACGACGTTGGTCCGGGGCGGCTGGAGGCGAGCCTGAACTATAGCTGGCGCAGCAGCCAATATTCGTCGATCACCCCCGACCCGCTCGCGAAGATGCCGTCCTACGGGCTGCTCGACGGGCGCATCGCGCTCGCCGGGATCGAGCTTGGCGGCGGCACGACGGCCGAGCTTGCGCTGTGGGGCAAGAATCTGACCGACAAGGAATATAAGGTCAGCGCGATCAACCTCGGCGTGCTGACGCTCGGCCAATATGGCGATCCGCGCAGTTTCGGCGGCGAGCTTCGCATCCGCTTCTGATCGAGCGGTCCGTTGCCGGTGCTTTCGTCCCCGTCGTCGATGGGGTCACGATGGGTGCTGCCCTTTCTGGGGGCGGTGACCTTCCTGACCGCCATCGGTAACATCGGCCTTGTGTCGGTGATGCCGGCGATCGGCCGGATGCTGCGCATCCCCGATTTCCTCGTCGCAGGCATCTTTTCGGTCTCGGCGCTGACCTGGGCGGTCAGCTCGCCTTTCTGGGTGTCGCGGATCGGGCGCGCGGGGCCAGCCTTCTATATCCGCGCGGGCCTTGTCGGCTTCGTGCTTTCGATGGGCGGCTGCGCGCTGGCGGTCGAGCTCGGCCTGCTGGCCATCCTGCCGCCGCTTGCGACCTTCGGCTGCTTTGCCGTGTTGCGGTCGATCTATGGCTTGCTGGGATCCGCGGCGGCGACCGCGACGCAGGCGCTGGTCGCGGCGCGGACCGAGGGGGCGCAGCGCACGCACGCGATCGCAGGCCTCGCGGGCGCGCTCAGTCTCGGCACGATCATCGGCCCCGCGATCGCGCCGACGTTGATGATCGACCCCTTGGGGCCGCTGGGACCGATGCTCGGCTTCGCGTTGCTCGGCACACTGGCGCTGGCGGGGTCGTGGCTGTTCCTTCCCGCGGCCTCGCCGGTGACCGCGACCGCATCGAGCGACCCGAACGCGCCGACCATGGCCGACGTGTGGCGCCACAGGGTGATCGGGCGGCATCTCAATTTCGGGCTGCTCCTCTGCTCGGCGCAGGCGATCAACCTCTATACGATCGGCTTCGTGATCATCGACCGGATGCCTGCGGGTGCTGCAACCGCGCAGCAGATGATCGGCATCGCGATGACCGCGGGTGCGATTTCCGCGCTGCTCGCGCAATGGGGACTCGTGCGGCTGCTGTCGCTGTCGCCGCGGACGATGATGCGCGCGGGCGTGGCGCTGGCGTGCGCGGGTAATGTTGCGGCGATGCCCGGCGGCGTCTGGGCGGCGGCGGCCGGCTTCGCGCTCGCGAGCTTCGGCTACGGGCTGGCGCGGCCGGGTTTCAGCGCCGCGGCGTCGCTCGCGGGATCGGCGAAGGAGCAGGTCGGCATCGCCTCGGCGATCACGTTGATCGCGGGCGCGTCGATCACGCTGCCACCGATTCTCGCGTCGATGGCCTATCAGGGGTGGCGGCCCGCGCCCTTCGCGATTGCGGCGGCGATCTGCGCTGCCTTGCTGCTCGACCATCTGGCCCGGCCGCTATCCGATACGGCCATTGTTCATGACGAGCGATAGTGCGTTGCCGCCGGGCCGCTTTTTCCCGCGCGCGAAGCGCATAGTGTCGGACCATCGTCATGCGCCCGATCCGCCCCGAAAGAGTGGCCGGGCAGGGCGCGCATGAAAGAATGAAGCGGAGAGGAAATATGGATCGTTACCTTGTCATTTCGTCGGACGGCCACGTCGGCCTCCCGCCCGAGCGCTATCGCGACTATCTCGAATCGAAATATCACCAGCAGTTCGACGAGACCGTCCAGCTCGAGATCAAGGCGCGCGAAGAGCATGAAAAGCGCTTCCTGATCGACGACTTCAACACCAAGTGGCGCGCGCGCGTCGGCGACGGACTCGAAGGCGCGTGGGACGGCACGATCCGCAACCGCGTGCTCAATCAGGACGGGGTCGCGGCCGAGGTGCTGTTCCCCGACGGCATCACCGAACGCAATGCGCCGCCCTTCGGCGCCGACATCGGGCTGCGGCCCAATGCTGCACGCGCCGAACTGCAATGGGCGGGCGCGCGCGCGCACAACCGCTGGCTGGCCGAATTCTGCCAGGACGATCCGCACCGCCGCATCGGCCTTGCGGTGATCCCGGCGCTCTACGATCTCGATGAAACCGCGAAGGAGATCGAATGGGCGCGCAAGAACGGCCTGAAGGGCGTGTTCTTCCCCGCGATCACCGAGGGGTACGACCTTTACAACCACACCAAATATCACCGGATCTGGGCGATGCTCCAGGACTATAACATGCCGCTGCATTTCCATTCGGGGGGCTCGCCGGCCTATGACACGACGCAGCCCGGCTGGATCGGCACCTATTTGTGCGAATTCGCCTTCTGGATGACCCGGCCGCTCTGGTCGATGACCTTCGGCGGAGTGTTCGAGGAATATAAGCAACTCAAGGTCTGCTTCACCGAGGCGGGCGGCGAATTCTGGTTCCCGTGGGTGATGCAGCTGATGGATATCCGCGCGTCGGCGAAGCACACGAGCGGCAAGCTCGGCGATTATTATGCCAATATGAGCATGAAGCCGAGCGAGTATTTCGCGCGCAACGTGTGGGTCGGCTGTTCGGCGCTGCCCGACGAGGAAACGACGCAGGCCTATTACGACATCGGCGTCGACCGCATCCTGTGGGGCACCGATTATCCGCACCCCGAGGGCACCTGGCCGAGCACGCTCGAAAAGATGACGGTCAGCCTCGGCGGCCTGCCCGACGACGATATCCAGGCGATGCTCGGAATCAACGCGCTCGATGTCTACGACGTCGATGCCGATGCGCTGTGGAAGGTCGCGGGCGAAATCGGCCCGCGCCGCGAACTGTTCGTCAAGCAGGCGGCGGAATGAGCGAGGCGAGCCCTTCCCCTTAGGGGGAGGGGCTTGTAGTCAATTGCATTCGGGCGCCTGCTTGATAGAGCATCCCGGCCTTTTGGGGATGGGATGATGTCGAGCTGGCGCGGAATCGAGGAATTTCTGGCGGTTGTCGAGCAGGGCAGTTTCACTGCCGCGGGCGATCATCTGGGGGTTTCCAAATCCTATATCAGCAAGACGGTGCACGAACTGGAGGAGCGGCTGGGCGTCCAGCTGCTCGTCCGCACCACCCGCCGTCTGTCGCTGACCGGCGCGGGCGAAAGTTTCCACCGCGAATGCGCCGAGCTTCAGCTGCGCCTCAGCGAGGTCGAAAAACAGGTCGGCCGTTACAGCACCGAGCCCGTCGGGCGCCTGCGCGTGGGGCTCAGCGATATCTTCGGGTCGGACTTCATGTCCGCACTGCTCGCCGAATTCAGTACCGACCATCCGGGCATCGTGATCGAGCCGATCGCCTATCTCAACGAGAATGAGATCGTGCAGGAGCGGTTCGACGTCGTCATCCGCTATGGCATCCTGCCCAATTCGAACCTGCGCGCGCGCACCTTCGGCTATCTGTCCTACTGCCTGTGCGCCGCCCCCGAATATGTCGCCGCGCGCGGCTGGCCCGAAACCCCGCAGGACCTGCTCGAGCATGACTGCCTGACCGATCTCAGCGCGACGATGAGCTTCAACGACGACATCAGCGTCAAGGTGGGTCCACGCTGGATGAGCAACAGCGGCATCGCGCTGCGCAGCGCCGCGCGCAAGGGGCTCGGCATCGCAAGCCTGCCGGTCAGCATCGTGCGGCAGGACCTCGCGAGCGGCGGGATGCTGGCGCTCGACGCCGAATGGTCCTTTTACGACCGCAAATGCTGGGTCGTCTATTCGCCGGGGATCATGTCGGTCGCGACGCGCGCCTTCATCGACTATCTGGTCCGCCAATTCAGCCGCGTGAAGGTGCGCCCGTCGATGGCGGCTTCATTGGCGGCGCGCTACTGATCGGGTTCCGTCCAAGGCCATTGTTCGTCACGACGCACAAACTGTGCGCCATTTTGGTCTTACCTCGCGCGGCGCAATCGATACACTTGGCCCACAAGAGCCGCCCGGAAAGGACGGCCATCCGGGAGACTGACAGTGCCACAGGTTGAACGCTTTCCGATGCCCATCCCCTATGGCTGGTTCGGGGTCGGTTATGGTGCCGAGCTGAAAGTGGGCGATGTCCGGCCGGTCCATTATTTCGGACGCGACCTCGTGCTCTTCCGCAACGAGAGCGGCGAGGCGGGCCTTCTCGATGCCTATTGCCCGCACCTTGGCGCGCATATGGGGCATGGCGGGCAGGTCGAGGGCGACAGCCTGCGCTGCCCGTTCCATCACTGGGCGTTTCGCCCCGACGGCTTCTGCAGCAAGATTCCCTATGCCAAGGCCTTTCCGCCGCGCGCGAAACGCGAGCCGCTGGCGAAGTCCTACCCCGTGACCGAAAGCAGCGGCGTCATCTGGGCCTGGTATCACCCCGACGATGCAGCACCGATGTTCGACGTCATCGATTATCCCGAATTTACCGACCCGGCCTTCGCCGAACCGGTCAAGCGCGAATGGCGCTTTGCCAGCAACCCCCAGGAAATTGCGGAAAATGGCGTCGACGTCGCGCATTTCGCCTATGTCCACGCAATGGATGCAGTGCCCGAGGGCGAGACCGATTATGAGGGTGTGCGGCGGCGCAGCGTCGCGCGCGGCCACCGCACGATCGACTTGCCGACGGGCGAGCGCAAGCAGCTCCCCTATTCGGTCGAGACAGTCCAGAACGGCGCGGGGCAGAAATTCACGCGGCTGAGCGGGCTGGTCGAGCTGTCGCTGCTCGTCATCGCGACCCCGGTTGAGGCCGACGATGTCGAGCTACGCTTCTGCTTCACCCACCCGAAGGTCGCGCCAGGTTCGCCTGAGGAAAAGGCGATCGAGGCAGCGATCGAAAATACGTGCGGGCAGAAGGGCGTCGAGGGTGACATTCCGATCTGGCACAACAAAATCCACCGTGCGCGGCCCTATCTGTGCGACGGTGATGGCCCGATCCTGCGCTTCCGCCGCTATTTCGAGCAATTTTACGCCGACGGGCCCGACGGAAGCCGCCTCGTCGAAGCGGCCGAATAACAGCCCATTTTCGTTCCATGCGGATCGATCCGCTTATTGCGCCCGCGGGCGCCATCGGGAGAATTGCGATGTCGAGATTGCGTTATGTCCAGGGACCCGTCGAAACGCGCGCGCCGGGGATGCTCAAGAATACCGTCTATGGAATCCGCGCCACCTATGAGACCGATCCCGAAGTGATCGCGGCGCTGCTGCCGCAGCCGCTTGTCGCGGTCGAACGCCCGGAAATCTGGCTGCAGATGGTTCATGTCGCGATGCACGTGACCGAAACCGACACGGTCGAGATTGGCGCGCTGACCGTCGGGGTCAATTGTACCCATGAGGGCGCGCCGGGCGCCTATTGCTTCCATATGGCGATGGAGGGCGAAACCGTCGTCACCTCGGGCCGCGAACGCTTCGGCGAGCCGAAGAAGATCGCCGAGACGCATTTCGAGCGCAACGGCGACCATCTGCGCGCGACCTGCTCGCGCCACGGCGTCGCCTATTTCGAGATCGAGGGCACGATCGGCGAGGCGATCGACGCGCCGCTGACGTTCGAGGAACATCTCTTCTGCTACAAGGGCATGCCGTCGATCGACACGCCGGGCGAGTTCGACGGCGACGTCTTCCTCACCCGCCTCAACTGGCAGCGCAACTATAGCGGGCGCCGCGCCATGACGGGGACGATCACCTTGCGTGAATCGGCGTACGACCCGCTCGCCGACATCCCCGTCCGCCGCCTTGTCGGCATGGAATATGTCGAGGGCGGCACAGCAACCGGCGGCACGCTGCTGCGCAAGGTGCCCGGCGAATGGATCGCGCCGCATTGGGTCGGGCGCCACGACGACCCGCGCAACACCGGCCTCGAACTCGGCGCACGGAAGGCCGCCTGATGCAGGATTTTTCTGGCCGGGTGGCCGTGGTTACCGGCGGGGCGAGCGGGGTCGGCAAATGCCTGTGCGCTGACCTCGCGCGCGCCGGCGCGCATGTGGTGATTGCCGATATCGATCCGGCGCGGCTCGACGCGGTGCGCGGCGAGATCGACGCGTTGGGTTCGGGGCAGGTGCTCGCCATCGCGTGCGACGTGACCAAGGAAGCATCGGTGCGCGCGCTGGCGGATCAGGTTTTCGACCGCTTCGACACGGTGCATATCCTGTTTAACAACGCTGGCGTCGGCCTGGGCGAGGCGCAGCGCAAGCTCTGGACGCTGCCGCTCAGCGACTGGCGCTGGGGCATCGATGTCAATGTGCTTGGCGTCGTCCACGGGATCGCGGCCTTCGTGCCGCGCATGATCGAGGCGGGGCAGGAGGGCGTGATCGTCAATACCAGCTCGACCAACGGCGGGCTGCGTTCGCTTCCCAACACCCCCATCTATGCCGCGACCAAGGCGGCGGTGACCAGCATCTCCGAAGTGCTGCACCAGCAATTGCTGCGCGAAGGGGGTAAGCTGCGCGCGGCCACGCTCTTCCCGGGGCCGCACACGGTCAACACGGCGATCATGGCATCGGGCGAGGTCCGCCCCGCGGATTATGTCGAGAATGAAGCGCAGACCAAGGTCGCCTATCGCACGATGGAGGATCTGGTACGCACGACCGGGCTCAAGCTCAAGCTGACCGAACCCGCGGAGGTGTCGGCCTTCGCGCTCGACGGCATCCGGGCGGGGCGGTTCTGGCTGCTCCCCGAAAGCGAGGAGAATGACGTGCTGATCGCCGCGCGCACCGAACAGATTCTGGCGCGGCGGGATCCGCCGTCGGCATGGTGACCGCCGCGGTGACCGAAGAGCCGGCGGTAGGCGCTGCGCCCTCTCGCGGCGTCTACCGCTGGCTGGTCGTCGCGATCCTCTTCGTCGGCTATTGCTTCAGCGCGATCGATGCCCGCGTGCTGACGCTGATGGTCGAACCGATCCAGCGCGACCTGAACCTCAGCGATTTCGAAATCAGCCTGCTCCAGGGCTTTGCCTTTTCGCTGCTTTACAGCATCGCCGCGCTGCCCATCGGCCGCTTTGTCGATCGCACGAAAAGGCGCGCGACGCTGATCGTCTGGGGGGTGCTGTTCTGGTCGGCGATGACCGCCGCTTGCGGCTTTACCAGCAGCTTCATCGGCCTCTTCCTCGCGCGCGTCGGCGTCGGCGTCGGCGAAGCGACGCTCAGCCCGACCGCCTATTCGCTGATCAGCGACTATTTCGAGCGGCGCCGCCGCGCGCTGGCGATCAGCTTCTACGCGATCGGCTATCCGATCGGTGGCGGCCTTGCGCTGCTGATTGGCGGCTGGCTGCTCGCGCGTTTCACAAAAGCCGGGGGCGCGACATTGCCCTGGCTCGGCAGTTTCGAACCGTGGCAGATGGTGTTCCTGTGCGTTGCAGCGCCCGGATTGATCGTCGCCGCGCTGATGATGACGATCCGCGAACCGGCGCGGCAGGAACTCGCGGCAAATCTGTCGGTGCAAAGCAGCCTGCGCGAAGGGTTCGACTATATTTCGGAGCGCTGGGCGCTGTTCGGTTCGCTGATCGGCTCGCTCGCCCTGATTGCACTTCTGGCGATCGGCACCGCGCTGTGGTTTCCGACCTTCCTGATCCGCAGCTATGGCATGAGCCCCGCCGAGGTGGGGATGTCCTACGGGATGATCATGCTGACCTGCGGCACCGTCGGCACGCTGGCGGGTGGCTGGCTCGCAGGACGGTTGATGCAGGGCGGGCGGGCCGACGCCAATATGCGCGTCGTGCTGATCGCGACCTTGCTCAAGGGCGTGCCGCTGATCATCGCGCCGCTGATGCCGACGGCCTTTTGGTCGTTGACGATGATGGCGATCGGCACGCTGATCGGGCAGGCGTCGCAAGGTGTGATGCTGACGGCGATCCAGGATGTGACGCCCAATCAGCTACGCGGACAGGTCACGGCTATCTCGCTCTTGTGCGTCAATCTGGTGGGGATGGGGCTGGGGGCCAGCGTCATCGCCGCGATCACCGACTTCGGCTTCGGTGACCAGGCGGCGCTCGGCTATTCGATCGCGATCGCGGGCGCGGTCGTGCTGCCGCTGATCGTCGCGCTGCTTCTGGTGGCCCTGCCGCACTACCGCCGCGCTGTCGAAAGCCTCGCACGATAATCCAGCCGCTTCCAACCGGCCGCTGTTGTTCCTCCAATCCCGATCTCGTCCGTTTGAGTGATGTGAACCCCCCACGGCGGACGTAGGGACTGGAGCAAGAGCAAACGGAAACGGAAACGGAGTGGATAGTGGAGCGCAATCTGGACCTGCGATATGTCGTCATCGGCGGGGGCATGTCAGGGATATTGGCGGCGATCCGGCTGCGCGAGGCGGGCTGCCGCAACGTCACATTGCTGGAGAAGGCGCATACGATCGGCGGCACCTGGCGCGAAAACCGCTACCCGGGGCTCAACTGCGACGTCCCCGCGCACGCCTATACCTACAGCTTCGCGCCCAATGCCGAATGGAGCAGCTATCTGGCGCCGGGCCGCGAGATTCAGGATTATTTCGAGGATGTGACCGACCGTTTCGGCCTGCGCGAGATCGCGCATTTCGGGCAGGAGGTCGATAGCTGCACCTACGCGGACGGCGTCTGGACCGTCACGACCAAGGCGGGGATGACCGTTGAGGCCGACATCGTGATCACCGCGACCGGCGTCCTCCATCACCCGCGCATGCCCGAGATCGAGGGGCTGGACAACTTCGCCGGTACCGTGGCGCACAGCGCGCGCTGGGACGATTCAATCGCGCTCGACGGCAAGCGCATCGGCGTCGTCGGCAGCGGCTCGACGGGCGTCCAGCTCGTCTCGGCGCTCGCCGCGCGCGCGAGCAAGCTCGGTCATTTCCAGCGCTCGCCGCAATGGATCATGCCGATGCCGAATGTCCCTTACACCGAGGAGCAGCGCGAGGCGTTCCGCCGCGATCCTGCACTGATCGACGCGGTTCGCTACGATCCCGAATATCAGGCGAATGTGCTGCGCTTCACCGCGGGCATCATCAAGCCCGACAGCGAAGAGATGCACATCATCGAGACGATCGTGCGCGACAATCTGGAACAGAGTGTCGCCGATCCGGCGCTGCGTGAGAGGCTGCGCCCGAACTACCGCGCGGCGTGCAAGCGGCTGATCTTCTCGCCCGACTATTATCAGGTCGTCCAGCAGCATGACGTCGATATCGTGATCGAGGGGATCGAGCGGATCGAACCCGAAGGCATTCGCACCAGCGACGGCGTGCTCCATGAACTCGACCTCATCATCCTCGCGACGGGGTTCCACGCCGATCGTTTCATCCGCCCGGCGGTGGTGACCGGGCGCGCGGGCGCGTCGCTCGACGATATGTGGGCGAAGCACGCGACCGCGTACAACGCGATCTCACTCCCCGATTTCCCGAACTTCTTCTTCCTCAACGGGCCGACGGGGCCGGTCGGCAATTTCTCGCTGATCGACGTTGCCGAGCGCCAGTGGGGCTATATCGAACAATTGCTCGACAAGGTGACGAGCGGCGAATGCGCTGAAATCTGCGTCACGCCCGATGCGATGGCGCGTTATGACGACGCGCGCACCGAAGCCGCGAAGGGCACGATCTTCGCGTCGGGCTGCTCAAGCTGGTATCTCGGCAAGGATGGGGTGCCGATGACCTGGCCGTGGAGCTACGGCCATTTCGCCGAGGTGATGGCGAAGCCCGCCTTCGACGATTTCGAAATGGTAGAGGCCGGGGTCGCAGCCTGAAGGCGGAGTCGGTCGTGAGCATTGGCAATCGGGAGAGTGACATGACGAATCCGGCAATCGCCGTCGTGACGGGCGCCAGCCGCGGTGCGGGCAAGGGCATTGCGATCGGTCTCGGCGAAAAGGGCATGACCGTCTATGTCACCGGCCGCAGCAGCGATCATAGCGATGCAACGGGGTGGGACGGCGCGCCGCTCGCGGGAACGATCCATGAAACCGCCGCGGCGGTGACAGCAGCGGGCGGGAAGGGCATTGCGGTCGCCTGCGATCATGGCGACGATGTGCAGGTCGCGGCGCTTTTCGAACGGGTCCGCAAGGATGCGGGGCGGCTCGACATCCTTGTGAACAACGCCACCTATATCCATCATCAGCTCATCACGCAGGCGCCCTTCTGGGAAAAGGAGCTTGCGGCGGTCGAAATCCTCAACGTCGGATTGCGCTCGGCCTATGTCGCGAGCTGGCACGCCGCCGCGATGATGGTCGAGCAGAAATCGGGGTTGATCGCCTTCACCTCTTCCTTCGGCGCGAGCTGCTACATGCATGGCGCGGCCTATGGCGCGCAGAAAGCGGGCGTCGACAAGTTCGCGCACGACATGGCGGTCGATTTCAGGCCGCATGGTGTTCGTACCGTCTCGATCTGGCTGGGGCCGCAGATCACCGAACGGGCGCTGGGTGCGGCCGAAGTCCATAAGGAGCAATATGAAGGCTTCATGGCGATGGCCGAGATGCCGCAGTTCACGGGGCATATCATCCACGCGATCGCTGGCGATCCGCAGGGCGACGAACTGTCGGGGCACACGGTCATCGGCGCCGAGATCGCGGGCCGCTATGGCATCACCGACCGCGGCAAGACGCCGCCTTCGCACCGCGAGATGCTTGGCAGCCCGCGCGAACCCAATCCGGCGATCGTCTATTAATTCTCCGCCGCAGCGCTCCGTCCTGCCATCCTTCCGAAGAAGGTGCAATCGGCGAGGCTGAGCCCCGAGCTATAGCCGTGCCCCCAGCGCGGGAGACCCGACGTCGCGCGGCCCGCGGCATAGAGGCCGGGAACGATATGGCCGGCGCGGTCGAGCACCTCGCCCGACGGGCGGGTGTTGAGGCCGCCAAGCGTGAAGAAGGAGAAGAAGCTCGTCGCGACGTTGAGTTCGAGCGCCGCGAACGGGGCTTCGCCTAGCACCTTCAGCCATTCGGGTGCCTTGTTGAACAGCGGGTCATGGCCTTCGGCGGCGTAGCGGTTGAAGATGTGGACGGTGGCCGCGAGCGTATCCCCGGGCAGGCCGAGTTCGCGCTCGACCTCTTCCCAGCTTTCGCCCACCGCAGCGATCTCGATCCGCGCGATGTCGAGCGGGCGCGCGAAAATGGCGTTGTCGACGAGCAGATAGACGCGCTCCCCCGGCTGATCGAGCATCGTGCGGCTGACCCGGCCGTGATAGCAATCCTCGTTGATGAAGCGCTGTCCGCGCTCGTTGACGAAAATGCCCTTCACGAGACTCTCGGGCATGATCCACGGGCAGGTGGTGAAAAACTCGTCCATGTGAATCGCGTCGCCGCCGACGCCCATGCCCATCATGATGCCCGAACCATTGTCATTCTCGCCGATCGGGTTGGAAAGGCGCATCGTCTGCGGCGCGTAGCGGCGGAGCATCTCCTGATTCATGCAGAACCCGCCGGTCGCGAGGATGACGCCGCGGCGCGCGCGGATGAACTGCGGCTTGCCATCGATGCGGACGACGAGTCCGGTGACGCGGCCGCCGGCGTCGGCGATCAGCGACAGCACGCGCGCGTCGCAGTGGACGTCGACGCCGAGCGCGCGGACGCGGGCTTCGAATATGTCCATCAGCTTGCGCCCGCCGCCCCAGCCCATGAACTGGATCGTATGCCCGCGCGGCGCCGGCGTTGCGGTTTCGGAAAAGGGCCACGCCGCCTCACTGCCCGACCAGATCAGCGTGTCGTCCTCGGCGGGCTCGATGATCTTGCCGGGCAGGAACGTCCCCTTGTAGGGCACGCCCTGATCCTTGAGCCATTGATAATGGGCGAGGCTTTCGCGCGCATAGAGCGCGATCTTCGCCGTATCGGCGTCGGGACCGCCCGCCATCGTCAGGTAGGTTTCGAGCGCTTGCGTGCTGTCCTCGAACCCCGCTGCGCGCTGCGCATCGGTACCGCCGCCGCCGCCGAGGTAGATTTCGCCGCCGGACAGCGCCGAGGCGCCGCCGCTGCCGGACGCTGCCTCGAACAGTATCACCGCGGCGCCGGCCTCGGCCGCCTCGATCGCCGCGCAGGCGCCCGCGGCGCCGAAGCCGACGATCGCGACATCGGTCTCGGCATCCCACCGCTCGACCTGTTCGTGGGCGAAGGGGCGAGCGGTGGTGAAGTCGGTCATGCGGCGGTCTCGCGCGCCTTCAGCATGTCGAGCGCGACGTCGACGATCATATCCTCCTGCCCGCCGACCATCTTGCGGCGGCCGAGTTCGACGAGGATCGTGCGCGTGTCGAGACCGTAAGTTTCGGCTGCCTTTTCGGCGTGGCGCAGGAAGGAGGAATAGACCCCCGCGTAACCGAGCGCGAGCGTTTCGCGGTCGACGCGGACGGGGCGATCCTGAAGCGGACGCACCAGATCCTCGGCGGCGTCCATCAGCATGTTGACGTCGCAGCCATGGTTCCAGCCCTTGCGGTCGGCGGCGGCAACGAAGACCTCGAGCGGTGCGTTGCCGGCGCCCGCGCCCATGCCGGTGAGCGAGGCGTCGATGCGCACCGCGCCCTGCTGCGCCGCGACGAGGCTGTTCGCGACGCCGAGCGACAGATTATGGTGCGCGTGCATGCCGCGCTGCGTTTCGGGTTTCAGCACGCGGTCATAGGCTTCGAGCCGTGCCTTGACGCCGTCCATGTCGAGCGCGCCGCCGCTGTCGGTGACATAGACGCACTGGGCGCCATAGCTTTCCATGAGGACTGCCTGCGCTGCGAGCGCCTCGGGCTCAATCATATGGCTCATCATCAGAAAGCCCGCGACGTCCATGCCGAGGTCGCGCGCGATGCCGATATGCTGTTTCGACACGTCGGCCTCGGTGCAATGCGTCGCGACGCGCACCGAACGGACGCCGAGGTCATAGGCGCGGCGAAGTTCTTCGACGGTGCCGACACCGGGCAGGATCAGCGTCGTCAGCACCGATTTGGTCAGTACTGACGCAACCGCTTCGAGCCATTCCCAGTCGGTGTGCGCGCCGAAGCCATAGTTGAAGCTCGCGCCGCTGAGCCCGTCGCCATGCGCGACCTCGATCGCGTCGACCCCCGCCTCGTCGAGCGCCCTGGCGATCGCCTTGACTTCGTCGATGCCGTACATATGGCGGATCGCGTGCATTCCGTCGCGCAGGGTGACGTCCTGGATATAGAGCTTGTCGCCCGCCTCGACGTTGAATTTGGCGCTCATGCCGTCACCTTCTTTCCGTCGCGGATACGCTGTGCGAGCAGTTCGCCCGTTGCCTTGGCTGCCGCGGTCATGATGTCGAGATTGCCCGAATAGGGCGGCAGATAATCGCCCGCGCCCTCGACCTCGAGCAGGATCATCGTCTTGATGCCGGTGAATTCGCCGCGGCCGGGGATCTTCAGCTTGTTGTTGTCGCCGAAGCGTTCGAACTGCACTTCCTGCTTGAGCCGGTAGCCGGGAACATAGGCCTGCACCTTCTTCACCATCGCCTCGACGCTGGCGCGGATCGTCTCTTCGTCGGCGCCTTCGGACAGGGTGAACACCGTGTCGCGCATGATCATCGGCGGCTCGGCCGGGTTGAGGATGATGATCGCCTTGCCCTGCGCCGCGCCGCCGACCTTTTCGATGGCTCCGGCGGTGGTGCGGGTGAACTCGTCGATATTGGCGCGGGTGCCGGGGCCCGCCGAGCGCGACGACACCGATGCGACGATCTCGGCATAATGGACGGTGGCGACCTGGCTGACCGCCGCGACCATCGGGATCGTCGCCTGTCCGCCGCAGGTCACCATATTGACGTTGCCGGCATCGAGATTGTCCTCGCCGTTGACGGTCGGGATCGTATAGGGGCCGATCGCGGCGGGGGTCAGGTCGACGACCTGCTTGCCATCGGCGCGCAGCGCGGCGTCGTGCACCTTGTGCGCATAGGCGCTGGTCGCATCGAAGACGATCCCGATCTCGGGATAGACGTCCATCGCCTTGAGACCGTCGAGCCCCTCGTGCGTCGTCGCGACGCCGCGCTCGCGCGCCATGGCTAGGCCTTCGGACTTCTCATCGATGCCGACGACCGCCACCAGTTCCATATTCTGCGGATATTTGATCATCTTGATCATCAGGTCGGTGCCGATATTGCCCGAACCGATGATCGCTGCCTTCACGCGGGTCATGGGTGTTCCTTATACAAAGCGCGCGACGCAGTGGCCGAGCGTGCGGTGGCCGTCGCCGAGGATCATTTCGAAACAGTCGCCCTTCTCGGCCGGCGCGAGCGGCACGAGGCTGCCCGAGAGGATGATGTCGCCGGCGTCGAGCGTGACGCCGTGTGCGCCCAATGTGTTGGCGAGCCAGGCGACCGCCTGTGCAGGATCGCCCTGCACGGCGTGACCATAGCCTTCGGAGAGCGGCGTACCATTCTTCGCCACCGCGACATGCAGGTTCGGCAGGTCGAGCCCGTGTGGATCGAGCCGCGCTTCGCCGAGTATGAACACGCCGCACGACGCGTTGTCTGCGACCGTATCGACGATGCCGATCTTCCAGTCGGTGATGCGGCTGTCGACGATCTCGAAACAGGGTGCGATACTCTCGGTCGCCGCGATCACATCGGCGGCGGTGACGCCGGGACCGTTCAGACTGTCCTTCAGGATGAACGCGATCTCGGCCTCGGCGCGCGGGGCGATCAGCGCCTTCGCGTCAACGTCGATATCGCCGTCGACATACATCCAGTCGGTGAGGAAGCCGAAGTCGGGCTGGTGGACCCCCAGCATGTCCTGCACCGCCTTCGACGTGACGCCGATCTTCTTGCCGACGACGCGTTCGCCGTCCTTCAAACGCCGCGACAGGAAGTCGAGGCTGATCGCATAGGCGTCGTCGATGGTCAGCGACGCATCGCGCGCGATCAGCGGTTCAACCGTGCACCGGTCGCGCAGCGCCGTATAAAGCTCGCGCCCGTAAGTTTCAGCGATGCTCATCGAGGAACTCGATTGCATAGCGGTTGAACTCGCTCGCGCGCTCGACCTGCACCCAGTGACCGACCTTGTTGAAGGTCACGCAGCGCACATCGTCGCAGGCTTCGAAGAAATACTGGATGCCCGAGAGCGGCATGAAGCGTTCGTTCTGGCCCCAGAAGAGCAGGATCGGGACCTTGATCTCGCCCAGCCGCGGGCGGACATTATGCGTCCGCATCCGCGTGATCACTTCCTTGGGCTGCCGGCTCGCAACCGCGAAACGCTCCTCGACGAGTGCGTCGGTGATATGTTTCGGATCATGGACCAGATTTTCGCCGAGGCGCCGCTGGTCGGCGAGACTGAAATCGGGGCTGCCGAACGAGGAGCGCATGTCGGCAATGCCCGGCATCGCGAAATAGACGTCGAGTTCCTCGATGCATCCGGGTGCCATCAGGATCAGGCGCTCGGTGAATTCGGGATGGTCCTGCGTCATCTGGATCGCGACGCCGCCGCCCAGCGAATTGCCGATCAGCGTCGCGCGCTCGATCCCGTGCGCCTTCAGCGCCTCGTACAGCGTGTCGGTGAACAAGGTCAGCGTATAGTCGATGTCGGCGGGCTGCGATGAGGCGCCATAGCCGATCATATCGGGCAGGATGACGCGGTAACCGGCATCGACGAACGCGTCGACATTCTGCCGGAAATTGGACAGTCCCGATGCGCCGGGGCCGCTGCCGTGGATGAACACCAGCGCCGGGCCTTCGCCTGCTTCCTTGATGTGGATGTCATAGCCGCCCGCGACGCGGTGGGTCGTTTCCTTCATATCTCCCATGGCGGTTTCCTCTTACATGAATGTGAAGGCGGGCGGTTCGCCGAGCATCGTCATCACAACGTCGGTGGTGCGGTTACCGGGATCGTTCGCGACGTGCGCGCGCGCGGCGTTGAGGTCGAGCCACGGCTGGATGATCGCGCTCGACATATAGACGGCGCGGCCGCCGAGGAGCTGGACCATGCCGTCGACCAGCTCGGCGAGCCGCCGCACGACGGTCGAGGACTGATAGGCATAAAGCGCGCGCTCCTCGAGCGTGATCGGCTCGCCGCTCTCCGACTTCGCCATCAGCCGGTCGAAGGTCGTCTGGTGCGTCAGTTCCATCTCGAGGATCTGTGCATGCGCTCTGGCGATCGCGCCGTGCAGCAAAGGATCGGCCTTCGACGCCTTGCCGGTGTTGGTCGAGATGCGGCCCTGCATGATCTCCATCGCGGCATTGACCGCCGCGCGGGCGCCGCCGAACGCCGCGGTCGACACCGAGCGGACGAAGACCTGCGCCCAGGGCAGGCGGTAGAGCGGGCCGTCATTCTCGGCCTGGCCGGGATTGGTGCAGGCAAAGCCGTCGCTCGCGCGGTGGGTGCGATGTTCGGGAACGAAGACGCGTTCGACGAGGATGTCGAAGCTGCCGGTGCCCTGCAGCCCGAAGACGTCCCACGTCCCCTCGATGACCTGATAGTCACCGCGCGGGAGCAGGAAGGTGCGCATGTCGGGCGGGCCGCCGTCGGTATCGAAGTTGAGCGCGCCGAGCAGCACCCAGCCGCAATGCGTCGACCCCGACGAAAAGCCCCAGCGGCCCGAAAGATAGAAGCCACCCTCGACCTTCTCGACCTTGCCGACCGGCTGATAGGTCGACGAGACGAGCATCGCGCCGCCATTGTCGCCCCACACCTCGCGCTGCGCCTCGTCGTGGAAGAGCGCGAGCTCATAGGGGTGGCAGCCGAGCACGCCATAGATCCAGCCCGTCGACATGCAGCCTTCGGCGAGTGCCTTCTGCACCTCGAAGAAGACATTGGGATGCATTTCATAGCCGCCCCAGCGCTTTGGCTGCAGGATGCGGAAGAAGCCCGCTTCCTGCATCTCGGCGACGGTTTCGGCGGGGACATTGCCGTCGAGTGTCGTCTGGCGCGCGCGCGCCTTGAGCGCCGGGATCATCGCGCGGGCGCGAGCGATCAGCTCGTCGGCGGCGGGGGCGGTGGATTCGCCAGCTTGTTTCGGGGCGGTAGCCATATGCTCTCCTCGACCATTTTATGCGCTTGCGGACTGCCGCATTGCGATATTGTTCCCATATTCGTAGAGAATGATGCATTCTACTACGCAAGCTGTCAATCCCGATTCTGTGCAAAATGCTGCTTCAGGCCGTTTGAAATGGTGAGCTGCGCATTGAGGGCGTGGATGCAATACGCAAAGCGGAGCTTGCCGTAGGGGCGTCGGGGGCTTCAGGCCGAGCGATTGACGGACGATATGTGCAACGCGATGTACAAAAATATACAGCTTGCGTAAATTTTAGAGCAATATTTTACGTATCGCACTTGATATGACGAATTTTCGCCTGTAGCTTGCGCTCGATTCAGGGTGCCGGAGCACCCGTCCGCAGGGGATGAGTGAATGGCGATCAGGTCACTGGCCTATGTCGTGGTCGATACGGCCGATGTCGAAGCCTGGCGCGCCTATGGCGAGCAGGTGCTGGGAATGCGCGCGACCGACCATGAGGGCGGCCTGCGACTGCGTATGGACGAGCGTCCGTTCCGCATGTTGATTCGGGCGGGCGACGCCGAGCAGTTTCACGCGGCGGGTCTCGTCTATCCCGACAAGGCCGCGTTCGATCGCGGTATTGCGGGGCTGCGCGATGCCGGCGTCGCCGTCGAACCCGCTTCGGAGGCGGAGGCGAAGGATCGCCATGTCGTCGAATTCGTCCGTTGCGCCGACCCGTCGGGCAACCGGCTCGAAATCGGCTGGGGCCGCGTCGTCGACGGCGCGCCTTTCGTCTCGCCCGCCGGTGTCCCCGAATTCATCACCGGCGAAATGGGGATGGGGCATGTCGTGTTCCCCGCGGCGAAGCTCGCCGAGACGCGCGCCTTCTATATCGATCTGCTCGGCTTCGGCGACAGCGACGAGATGCGCGTCCATGTGCCGGGTGGCCCCGACGTGGGGCTGGGTATGCATTTCCTCCATTGCGACAATCCACGCCATCACACGGTCGCGCTCGCTGAATTCCCTGTGCCGAGCGGGCTTGTCCACATGATGGTCGAGGTGCCCGGCCTCGACGATGTCGGGCGCGCGCTTGACCGTGCGAAGGCGGCGAACGTCCACATCTCGTCGAGCCTCGGCAAGCATATGAACGACAAGATGGTCAGCTTCTACATGCGCAGCCCCGGCGGCTTTGACATCGAATATGGCTTTGGCGGCATCCAGCCCGACTGGACCAGCTTCACCCCGACAATCAGCCTCAAGGAAGATGAATGGGGTCATCATTGGGATTTCGGCGGCTGACGCGCCGTCGTCATCCCGCCCCTTAATGCATCATTGGAGAGATATTCATGCCCAGTCATGACGATATGGTCCGCGCCGTCGAGCGCTATGTCGAGGCGTTCGACAAGGGCGACGCCGCGATGGCGTCCGGCCTTTACGCCGACGATGCGACGGTCGAGGATCCGATCGGCACCCCGATCCACCAGGGACGTGACGCGATCCACGCCTTTTATACGATGTCGATGCAGGCCGGCGCCAAGCTTCGCCTCGACGGCCCGGTGCGCACCGGCGGCGACTATGCCGCCTTCGCCTTCACCGTGCTCGTCGATTTCGGCGGCGCAAAGGAGATCGAGGTGATCGACACCTTCAAGTTCGACGCCGAGGGCAAGGTGACCGAGATGCGCGCCTTTTGGGGCCCCGCCAACATGCGCGCGGTCGAGGCCTGAGATGGCGCGCGAGGCAGCGATCGTCGCGACTGCACGCACCGGCGTCGGCAAGGCCTATCGCGGCGCGTTCAACGACACCGAGGCGCCCGTGCTGGCGGCGCATGTCGTCAACGCCGCGATCGCCCGCGCCGGGATCGATCCCGCGCGCGTCGACGACGTCTATCTGGGCGTCGGCAACCACTGGAACACGCAGAGCTACAATCTCGGCCGGCTAACGGTCCATGGTTCGGTGCTTCCCGATTCGACCGGGGGTTTCACCCTCGACCGCAAATGTTCGTCGGGGCTGAATGCGATCGCGCTCGCCGCGCGCGGCATCATCGCCGACGAGATCGACGTCGCGGTCGCGGGCGGGATGGAGAGCATCTCGCTCACGCTCAACAAGCACACCCCGGCCTTTCGCAACCGGTCGGAGTTCATCAAGGCCGCCGATCCCCATGCCTATATGGCGATGATCGAGACCGCCGAAATCGTCGCCGACCGTTATGGCGTCAGCCGCGAGGCGCAGGATGCGTTCGCGGCGACCAGCCAGCAGCGCGCGGGCGCGGCGCAGGCCGCCGGCCGCTTTGCCGACGAAATCGTGCCGATCACCGTCACCCGGGCGCTGTTCGACAAGGAAGGCAACGAGACCGGCAAGGAAGAGGTGACGCTGGCGCATGACGAGGGTGTGCGCGGCGACACCACCGCCGAAAAGCTCGCGGGTCTGAAGCCGGTGTTCAGGGACGGGCTGGTCGTCAAGGAAGGGAGGCACATCACCGCGGGCAATGCGAGCCAACTGTCCGACGGCGCCTCGGCGCAGGTTGTCATGGACCGCGCGATGGCCGAGAAAGAAGGCATCCCGATCCTCGGCATCTACCGCGGCTTTCAGGTCGCGGGCTGCAAGGCCGAGGAAATGGGCATCGGCCCGGTCTTCGCGATTCCCAAGCTGCTCGAACGTGCAGGCCTCAAGATCGACGACATCGGCCTTTGGGAAATCAACGAAGCCTTCGCCAGCCAGGCGCTTTATTGCCGCGACAAGCTCGGCATCGATCCGGGCAAGCTCAACGTCAACGGCGGCGGCATTGCGATCGGGCATCCGTTCGGGATGACGGGCTCGCGCCTCGTCGGCCATGCGCTGATCGAGGGCAAAAGGCGTGGCGTGCGCTATGCTGTCGTCTCGATGTGTGTCGCGGGCGGCATGGGCGCCGCGGGGCTGTTCGAGATCGTCTGAATCAAAAGGAGGCAGCGATGGCGCTGTTGTTCGAAGGAAAAACGGCTTTCGTCACCGGCGGGGGCAGCGGCATCGGCCGCGCCGCTGCGCTGGCCTTTGCCGCCGAGGGCGCGAAGGTCGCGATCGGCGATCTCAATGGCGACAGCGCCGCCGAAACCGCTGCGCTGATCGAGGCGGCGGGCGGCGAGGCGCATCATGGCGCGCTCGACGTCACCGACGCGACCGCGGTCGACGCCTTTGTCGACGATGTCGTGGTGGGCTGGGGACGGCTCGATTGCGCCTTCAACAATGCCGGGGTTTCGCTCGAGGGGATGGAAACGCCGTGGGGCGATCTCGCCGCCTATGACCGCACCATCGCGGTCAACCAGCGCGGGTTGCTGCTCTGCATGGCCGCGGAACTCCGCCATATGGAAAAGGCGGGGCGCGGCGCGATCGTCAACACCGCGTCGATCGCGGGCATGGCGGGCGCCGGGGGTGCGGGCTATTGCGGGTCGAAGCATGCGGTCGTCGGGCTCACGCGCTCGGCGGCGATGCGCTACGCCGCGCAGGGCATTCGCATCAATGCCGTCTGCCCCGGTGCGATCCGCACCCCGATGGTCGATGCGGTGGTGAAGGAGGAAGCGGCGGCGCGCTTCGTGGCTGAAATGCATCCGATGAACCGCATCGGCGAAGCGCATGAAATCGCCGATGCGGTGATCTTCCTCTGCTCGGACAAGGCGAGCTTCATCACCGGCCACCCGCTCGCGGTCGACGGCGGCTATCTGGCGCGCTGACCTCTAGCTGTTCGCCCGCGTCGCATGGCGGGCGGCGAGCCAGCCGAAGGTCATCGCCGGGCCCAGCGTCGCGCCCGCGCCAGGATAGGTCCGTCCCATCGCCGCCGCCGAAGCATTGCCGATCGCGTAGAGCCCGCCCAGCACCTTGCCGTCCTCGCCTAGCACCTGGCCGTTGTCGTCGGTGAGCAGCCCGCCGTTGGTGCCAAGGTCGCATGGATAGATGGGGATGGCATAGAAGGGCGCCTCTGCAATAGGCGCGAGCGTCGGATTCGGCGTAACCGACGCGTCGCCATAATGCCGGTCATAGGCGGAGGCGCCGCGGCCAAAATCGGGATCCTCGCCCTTGAGGGCGTTGGCATTGAAGCGCGTAATTTCCCTGGAAAGCACGGCGGCGTCGACGCCGATCTCCTTCGCCAGCCCGGCAAGGGTTCCGGCTTTCTTGAGGATCTTGCGCATCGCTTCGGGAATGCGGCCGTCGGCCGACGGCTTGCCCGCCATCATCGGCCCCAGCATATATTTGCCGCGATAGCGCGCATCGAACACGAACCACGAGGGGGCGGTGGGCGCTTCGGGGGTGTTGCAGCGGTGCATCTCGCCCCCCGCGACATGATAGGATGCCGCCTCGTTCATATAGCGCTTGCCCGCCTGGTTGACGATGATCGACGAGGGGAGCGCGCGCTCGACGAACATGATCCGGGCGCGGTCCTCGCCCTCGAGCAGGAAGCCCGGACCCCACCAGGCCGAATCCATCAGCGCGGTCGCGGCGCCCGCGGCGAGCCCGGCCTTCAGCCCGTCGCCGGTGTTGCTCGGCACTCCGGCGCTCCAGTCGGCAGAGGTCGGCTGCGGCAGATATTTCTCGCGCAGCGCGGCATCATGGTCGAAGCCGCCGCTCGCAATGATCACACCGCGGCGCGCGCGAACCTCGATCCGCTGGCCGTCGCGCTCGACGATCGCGCCGGTGATCCCGCTCTTGTCCCGGACCAGCTCGACCATCGGCGCATTGAGCCACAGCGGCACGCCCTTTTCGTCGATCGACAGCTTCAGCCGTCCGATCAGCGCGTTGCCGCCGGTCAGCCGCCGCGACCGCTTCGTCTTGAAGCGCCAGGGCAGGTCGAACATATATTTGAGCATCAGCTTGAACAGCAAAGGCTTGGCACCGGGGCTCATGGTCAGGAGCAGCTTGGCTTCCTCCATCGTCCAGGTGAAGCGGCCAAAGGTCAGAGTCAGCGTGTGCGGCGGTTCCATCCGCTCGAAATCCGCGCCCAGCCTGTCGGCCATCAACGGGATCGGGTCGTGCGTCCGCCACCCGTCGCGCGCGCCGTCGACGTCCATATGATAATCGGAATAGGCATAGGCGGTGTAGCGGACCTCGGACCTTTCCTCGAGATAGCTGAGCATCCGGTGCGCATTGTCGACATAGGCCCTGAGCCTGGTTTCGGGCACATCGTCGCCGATCAATGCCTTGATATAGCCCAGCGCTTCGTCCGGGTCGTCGGCATGACCCTTGGCGCGCGCGTCGTCACTGTTCGGGATCCAGATGCCGCCGCCCGACGTCGCCGATGTGCCGCCATAACGCGCGCTTTTCTCGACCACCAGCACGTCGGCCCCGGCATCGGCGGCGGTGAAGGCCGCGGTGAGCGCCCCCGCGCCCGATCCGATCACCAATATGTCGACTTCGTGAAACGCCACGCCTGTTGCTCCTGCCGTGCCCGCGTCGGAAACTCGCGCTTTCCGGTACATGCATGGTTCTACATAATGATTGCGTTTTTGAAAGGCAAAATCTTTACGCAAACCGTTATATATTCTGCGCCACAATCGATGAATGTTGACAGGGACGCGGCGATACGGTCTGTGGGAAGCATATCGATGACGTCGACGCGCCATCGCACAGGGTGCTGGTTTAGCTGGGGAGAAGTGGCGTTGCGCACCGCAACCAAGGCCGGGAAAAGGACGCGGGGCAAGGCCGCGAACGCGAACCAGGGGGATGGGCTGCCGACGCTCGACGATGTCGACGAGCAGATCATCGCCGCGCTTCGCAAGAACGGCCGGATCGCAAACCGCGACATCGCGCGCGAGATGGGGCTGAACGAAGCGACGGTACGCACGCGGCTGCGCCGGCTGGAGGATGCCAGCATGGTGCGCGTCGTCGCGATGCGCGACCTTTCGGCGATGGGCTTTGGCTATCTGGCACCCGTCGGCGTGCAGGTGAAAGGCCGGTCCGCGGGCGATGTCGGTGCCGAGATCGCCGAGCTGGAACGCGTCATCACCGTCAATGTGGCGATCGGAACGCACGACCTCGAAATCCAGGTCGTGGCCGAGACGCTCGAGGAGATGCAGCATCTTCTGACCGGTGTGATTGCCAAGATCGACGGGGTCGAGCGGCTGTTCCCCAGCCTCGCGCTCAAGGTTTTCAAATATAATCCGGAGTGGGCACCGCTATGAGCGCCAGGATCAGCCTCGACGAGCTCGATCACAAGATCATCGAACGGCTCGGTCATGATGCGCGGGTGTCGAACCGCGAGATCGGCCGCGAATTCGACCTGACCGAAGGGACGATCCGCTCGCGCCTGAAGCGGTTGCTCGACAACAGGGTGATCCGCGTCGCCGCGGTCACCAACGCCAACCGGCTCCGCAACCCGATCCTCGCCTATCTCTGGGTTGAGGCGGACAGCGCCGCGGACATCGAGAAGGTAGCGGAGAGCCTGGCGAGCCTCCCCGAGATCGGCTTTGTCGCGACGACGCTCGGCCGCGCCGACGTGCTCGCGATGACGCTGGTCGAAAACGGCAACGAACTGACCGATTTCCTCCACCAGACGATCGACAAGATCCCCGGCGTCCGGCGTGTCCGCTACAGCCTTGGGCAGAATTTCATCAAGCACGACTATCGCTGGTGCGCGCTGGTCGATTGATGGTTTGGGAGCGGGCTTAGCCCGCTACCCAGTCAGCCTTGATCGCGTCCTCGGCAAGCGTGCCGTCCACGATCGCGCGCGGTTCGGAGCGGCTATAGCTGATCCGCCAGCCCTCGGGGGTGCGGCGATAGCGGTCATGATAGAAATTGGCGAGCAGCCGGAAGCTTCTGGCGCGCGGGTCATAGGTCGCATAGCCCAGATTCCAGCGCGCGCTGGCTTCGTCGCCATTCACCTCGATCTCGGCATTATGCCCCTGATGCACGTCGGTGATCGGCGTCGTCGCCGCCATCTGCGTGAACACGCCGATCAGTCCGTCGAGGTCGAATTCGCCGACGGGCGGAAAATCGATCACCGCATCCTCGGTGAAGCAGGCGCGGATCGCGTCCACATCCTTGGCGTCGCAGGCATTGAGGTAACGCGCTTTCAGGCGGCGGATGTCGCTTTCGGCCTCGAGGCGCGCGATGCGGGGTTCAAGATCGGTCATCGAGTGGGATTATCCTGCTTTCGGGAATGGGATGGTCGGTGGCGCCGATCCAGCGCAGTAACATCGTGCCCTGATGGTGCCCGGCGGTGTCGATCCAGTTGCCGAAGCCCGGATCGTGCGGCGCGACGACCAGCGTCAGCGTGCCGTCGTCATTCAGCCGCGCGCTGTGCCCGTTCACATGGATGCGGTGGTGGCGATAATCGAGCGATTCCATCCAGACATTGTCGAGCTGGAAATTCCAGAAGCTGCATGTGGGCACGCGCGTATCGATCCGCAGCATCTCGCCGGGTTCGAGCTGCCACCAGCCATGGAGGTAGAAGATCGTCGGATCGCCGCCCGCGCGGAAAAAGGGCGTCTGGTCGGTCGTCGCGAGCCGGTTCATTTGGTTTGCCCGGAAATCCTCAGTCCACTGGACGAAGGTCCGCGCCGTCCCGGCAACAAAGGCTGTGGTGCGTTCCAGCGCCGCTGCGAGCGTGTCGGCGGAAAGCGGCGCGGGGTGGGCGGGGCCGTCGATCGCCTCGATCGTCACCGCTGCGGGCAGTTCGTTTGCGCGGTCGAGAAAGGTCTGGCGCACGATCACCATCGAACTGTCGTCGGCGAGCGGCAACCAGTTGCCGTCGGCTTTTTCGCGGCTGACGATGATCTCGAACGACCCGTCGCCGGCAACCATCATGTCGGCCGAATCGAGCTCGCCGGTCGAGGCCATCGTGCCGTCGACGGCATAGCGGTTGGCCTTGGTACCAAAACTCAGGATTGGCACGCTGCCGCGTTTGCCCCGGATGCGATAGCGCCGCGCGCCCGACACCGTGGCGTTCATATAGATATTGTCGGGATTGTCGGCGCCGATCTTCGCCGTTTCGTGCGAGGCGGCATAGAAGCTCGGGAAGTCGGGGTCGGCATGTTCGAGCTGCATGTCGAGCGCGATGCGCAGCAGCCGGGTCAGATAGCGGTAGCCCTCGGCGCGGTCGAGCGGGTTGGCGGCGGCTTCGACGCCGGTCACGATCTCGCCCGCGGCTTCGAGCCGCCGGCAGAAATCACGCCAGACATCGGGCGAAAGGATGCGATCGTCGGTCATCGTCATGGCGCCATATACTGGCCGCCGTTGACGTCGAGCGTCGCGCCGGTGACCATTTTTGCATAGTCGGAGAGGAAGAAGAGTACGCTCTTGGCGCAATCTTCCTCGGGCGGAATGACGCCGAGCGGGATGCGTCCGGTGATCTCGCCGATCACCGCGTCGCGGTCCTGCCCGCCTGCGGCCGCGCGGTCGATATAGTCATAGACCGGCTTGCCGCTGATCCAGCCCATCCGTGTCGCGTTGACCCGGATGTTGTAACGGCCAAGATCCTTGGCCATATGTCTGGTCATCGTCGTAAGCCCGCCCTTGCCGGTCGCATAACCGCCTTCGCCGGGGAAGGGATTGACCTGCGACATGGTCGCGACATTGACCACCGCGCCGCCGCCTGCTGCCTTCATCGCGGGCAATGCCGCCTGCGTCATCCGGAGCGCGCCAAGGCAATTGACGTCGAACACCCGTGCCCAATCCTCGGGATCGGCCTCGTCGACGGTCACCCATTCGCCGTGGATATAGGCGGTGTTGACCAACCCGTCGATTCGTCCGAACGCGTCGGCAGTCGCTTTCGCGAGCGCAGCGCACTGGTCCGCATCACCCACGTCGGTCGGCACCGCGACCGCCTCGCCGCCGTTCGCGCGGATTTCGGCCGCGACTTGATCGATGAAATCCCGGTTGCGTGCGCCGAGCCCGACTTTGGCGCCCTCGGCAGCGGCGATCCGCGCCATCGCCTGCCCCATGCCGGGGCCAACCCCGCTGATGATGACGACCTTGTTCTCAAGCAGGCTCGGCATATTTCTCTCCCGCAAATATGTCCTTCAGTCCGGGGTCGAGCGCGTTGCCGACCTCTGGACAATGCGTTCCCGCCGGGCCGTACATGGCGGCGACGCAGCGGTTGCATGCGGTGCAGCCCGAAACATCGGTGGTGCCGTTTTGCCACTTCGCGATCAGCGCCGGATCGTGGATCAGCGCGCGTGCCAGCGCGATCGCGTCGAACCCTTGGGCCGCCGCCTGCCGCGCCCCGGCGAGCGACTGGATTCCCCCCAGATAGGCGAGCTTCATCGGCGTCGGACCCAGCGCGGCCTTCAGCTTGAGCGCGGACTCCATCAGGTAATTTTCGCGGAACGGCGGCAGTTTCGGCACGCTGCGCTTCAGGACCGCGAATTGCAGCTTCGCCAGCAGCCCGCCCTGCATCGCGGCAAGGTCGTCATAGGGCAGCGCGCTGCCGAACATCGCCCATGTGCTTTCGATATTGCGCCCAGCCGATAGCACCAGCATGTCGGCGCCTGCCGCTTCGAGCGCGAGGGCGGTTACAATCGCGTCGTCGACCGTCGCACCGCCCGGCACCGCATCGGTCAGGTTGATTTTGGCAAGGATAGCGAGCCGCCCGCCGGTCGCCTGCTTGACCGCCGCCAGTACTTCGGCGGGAAAACGCGCGCGGTTCGCGGCCGACCCGCCATAGCCATCCTTGCGAAAATTGGAGAGCGGCGAGATGAACTGGTTGAGCAGATAGCCATGCCCCATATGGATTTCGAGCGCATCGAAACCCGCCTGTTCGGCAAGCTCTGCGGCGCGCGCGAATTCGCCGGTCACCATCTCCATATCGGTGCGCGTCATCGCACGCTGGAAAAAGCGGCCCTTCAGAACCCCCATCTTGTCGATCCCGCCCGATGCCGACATCGCGCGCGGGGTCGACAGGTCGTCGATCTGGCAAAAGCTGCCGCCATGGGTGATCTGCGCCGACGCCTTCGCGCCTTCGGCATGGATCGCATCGGTGACTGCGCGGTAATGCGGCACGCTCTCGCGGCTCAGCATCCCCTGGCCGGGCAGCGTGCGGCCGTCGGGCGAGACCGCGAGATAGGCGAGCGTCGTCATCGCCACGCCGCCGCGCGCATAGGCGCGGTGGAAATCGACGAGCGCGCGCGTGGGAAAGGTCGCCTTGCTCATCATCTCGTTCGCGCCCGAACGGATGAAGCGGTTTTTCAGCGTCAGCGGGCCGATCGTCACGGGGGTGAACGGATCGCCGGTCATGATGCGGACTCCGCGATCAGGTCGGCGGGGGCGTCCTTGGCCCAGAAATCCGTTTCGACCCGCTTCGCGATCCGCCAGCCGTCGGGCGTGCGGACAAGGTCGTCGGCATAGGTGCAGCCGACGAAGAAAATATCGTCGCCCTGCGGCCGTGCCAACCGCATCGGGTTGAACAGCATCGTGCGCGCGCTCGCGCGGTCGCCTTCGACGCGGATCAGCGGCAGTCCGATCAGGTGCTGGGTCAGCGGAAAGGGTGCGAGCGCGCCTTTCAGCCACGCCTTCATCGTCGGCCATGTGCCGGCGGCGCCGCCCGCTGCGCGATAATCGACCGTCGCGCCGGGGACGAACACCGCGTCGAGCGCGTCATAATCCTTCGCGTCGATCGCGAAGACATAGGCGGCGAGCAACTGCTGGATCGCGATGATGTCGTCGGTCGCGTGCATTGATTGTCCCGCTCAGCCGAAATGGGCCTGCCCGCCGTCGAGCGGGATGGTGGCACCGGTCAGATAGCCGAAATCGGGACCGCACAGCGCTGCGACCGCCTCGCCGATGTCGGTCTCGCAGTCGCCGACGCGGTGCAGCGGAATCGTGCGGAAAAAGGCCTCGGCCTCTTCGGGATTATTGTCGATCCAGCCTTGCAGTCCCGGGGAGTTGGCGTGCGGCGCGATCGCCAGCACGCGGATATTGTCCGGCCCCCATTCGGCGGCGGCCGCGCGGGTCAGCGCGCGTGTCGCCTGCTTGACGGCGGCATAGGCGCCATAGTTCGACATGTCCCAGCGGACTGCGGCCGAACTGGCGAGGTTGATGATCGTGCCGCCGCCGCGCTCCCGGAGCCAGGGGTGGCAGGCCTTCATCAGGCGGAAGGACGCGAGCGGACCCGAGGCGAAGCCCGCCTCGAACGCGTCATCCTCCACCGCCAGAAGCGGCCCGAGCGGCACTTCCTGCGCATTGTTGACGAGAATATCGATCCCGCCGAAACGGTCGGCCACCGCGTGCACCGCAGCGGTCACCGCCGCCGCGTCCTTGATGTCGGCGGCGAAGCAGGCGGCCTCGTTGCCGATCTCCGCCGCGACGGCTTCGAGCTTGGCGGGCGTACGGCCTATGAGGGCGACCTTCGCGCCGCGGCGGGCAAGCGCCAGCGCGATTCCGCGTCCGACGCCCTGGCCGCCGCCGGTGATCAGCGCGACCTTGCCCGCCAGCATTGTCAGAGCTGCCCCATCAGGCTGGCCGGCGCGCCGGGCAGGAAGGGCTGGTAATAGCCCGCCGACCAGCCACCATCGACCGCGAGCTCGGCGCCGCTGATATAGCTCGCTTCGTCCGACGCGATGAACAGGGTCGCGCGCGCGATTTCCTCTGGTTCGCCGATGCGCTGGAGCGGGACGCGCTCGTAACCGACGTTGAGCGCGTCGCCGGTCAGCCCGGTCGGATTACCCATCAGCGTGTTCACGCCGCCCGGATGGACGGTGCAGACGCGAATGCCGCGCGGCCCCAGTTCATAGGCGAGCGATTTCGAGAGCCCGCGTACCGCCCATTTGCTGGCGGTATAGGCCGACAGGCCGTTGCAGCCGCGAAGGCCGTCGACCGACGAGATGTTGACGATCACGCCGCGGCCGGCCTCGGCCATCGCGCGCGCGGCATATTTGGCGCCGAGCATCGTTCCCATCACGTTGATCGCGAGGACGCGCTCGATGTCCTCGGCGGGCATCGCCTCGATCGGACTGAAATGAACGACCGCGGCGTTGTTGATCAATATGTCGAGCTTGCCGAAGCGCTGGACCGTCGCGGCGACCACGCGTTCCCAGTCGGCCTCCGACCGCACGTCGAGCTTCTCGAACACCGCACTCTCGCCGATTTCCTTCGCGGTTTCCTGTCCCTTGTCCTCGATCACGTCGCACAGCACCACCCGGGCGCCCTCGGCCGCGAAGAGGCGCGCGGTCGCGGCGCCCATTCCCTGTGCCGCACCCGTTACGATCGCGACTTTACCTGCGAGTCTTGCCACGCATTTTCTCCTGATTTCTGTCTGTTATGCCGCCCTCAGGCGACCTTCTGTTCGAAAGGCGCGGACAAGGTGCCGCGGGTGACGTGGGTGCCGTTGACGCGCTTCTGGAATTCCTCGGCGCGCGCACGGCTGTTGTAGAATTGGCGATACCAGATCCGCAATTTGCCGATCGGGCCGTCGCCCTGCACCGCCATCGGATTGATGCACGGTTTCTTGTTCGACCAGATTTCAAAATCCTGCGCAAAGGCGGCGCAGGCCGCGGCTTGGTAGGCGCGCGCCATCGCGATATCGTCCGCCGTCGGCTCGGCATTGGGCACCTTGACCAGCAGCGCGTGCCACACCTTCACCACCCCGTCGTCGACGGGGGTGTGCGCGATCATGATGATCGAGGGGAATTGTCCCGACATGCGCGATTGCAGGATGCCGGGCCCGGTATACCAGGTGTCGGTTTCGAGCGGGGCGTCGCCCTGGAGCGTGCGGTGCCCGGCGCGCAGCCGCTGGACGACGCGGTGGCCGTCGAAATCATTTTCGAAAACATCGACCGCATCATTGCCGTGGACGGGCTCGAAATGGGCGCGGTCGGCCATATTGTCGAGGATCTCGACCGGATGGCTGGCGAGTTCGCCCAGCCGGTCGAGTTCCCATTTCACCCAATGCGGCTGATCATATTCCTCGAACGACGGCAGCTCATATTCGGGCTCCAACCCCTCGGGATCGTGCCACATCCAGATGCAGCCCGCGCGTTCGATCACTGGCCAGTTTTCGAGCCTGGCCGCCGCCGGGATTTTCTGCGGCGAATAGGGGATCTGGTTGCACTTGCCGTCGGGGCCAAAGCGCCAGCCGTGATAGGGGCAACGGATCGACTCCCCCTGCACATGCTCGTTGTCGCGGATGACGAAGCTCGTTTCGTTCTTCGCCAGATGCGCGCCCATGTGCGGGCAATAGGCGTCGACCAGATAGACCTGCCCCGACTCGCCGCGATAGAGCACCCGATCGCGTCCGAAAAAGCGGACGGCGAGCGGGGTCGTCCCCTCCAGCTCGGCGGCGGCGGCGATCATGAACCAGCCGCGAGGAAAGACCTGGTCGCCCAGTCCATAGTCTGCGGTTGTCGCCATTGGAAATCTCCCATTCACGCCCGGATTGCATCAGGCATTGACATTTTGCGTTTTGAAAACTTGCGAAATCATCGCATTTAGATAACATATCTCACTATTATCGACATTATGCAATATTTTGTGGATCAAGGAGGGTGAAGATGGGTGAAAGTTCGCAGTTTCCCGAAGGCGCGACGCTGATTTTCGGCGCGACCGGCGGTATCGGCGCGGCTGTCGCCGGCGAATTTGCTGCGGCGGGGAGCGATATCGCGATCGCATGGCGCTCGAAACAGGCGGAGGCCGAGGCGCTGGCCGAGCGCATCGAGGCGTCGGGGCGCAAGGTCAGTCTGCATCAGTGCGACGTTACCGATGACGCTGCGCTGGCCGCCACGATCGCGGGCGCCGTCGCCGCGCACGGCCGCATCCACACTGTGCTGTGGGGCGCCGGCCCGCTCGTCGCGCAGGTCCACCTCGCCGAAACGACCCCCGAACAATGGCGCCGCGCGATCGACGTCGAGGTCCACGGCTTTTTCGGCGCCACGCATCTTATCATTCCGCATATGCGCGAACATGGCGGCGGCTCGTTCGTCCATTTGGGCTCGGCCGGCGACCTGCGATGGCCCGACAAGGACGGCCTTTCGGTCGCGCCCAAGGCGGCGAACGAGGCGCTGGTCCGGGGCATCGCGCGCGAGGAGGGAAAGCATGGCATCCGCGCCAACTCCATCCTCGTCGGCGTGATCGAGGCCGGCATGTTCCTCGAGCTGTCGAAACAGGGGGTGTTCGACGATGCCTGGACCGCCGAGGTGCACAAGAATCTCGCGCTCAAGCGCTGGGGTCGTCCCGAGGAAATCGGTCATGCCGCTGTCTTCCTTGCCTCGTCCAAAGCTGCCTATGTCACGGGGCAGCAGATTGCGGTCGCGGGCGGTTACGGGGTCTGACGCGACGGCGCAGACCCCGCCGCCGCCGTTACGCCACGGCTTCCATCGCGAAGGCGGCCCGCAATCCCCGGGCCGCCGTTCCCACCGCGACATCGGCCTGCGGCAGCATACCCAGCATACTGGCAAAGCCGTGGATCACGCCGGGGAAATGATCGTGCGTCACCGCCACGCCCGCTGCCTTCAGCCGCTCGGCATAGGCGGTGCCTTCGTCGCGCAGCGGATCGAATTCGGCGGTGACGATCGTCGCCGACGGAAGGTCGGCGAGGCTGTCGGCGCGGATCGGGGTCGCAAGGGGACCGGCTTCGCGGCCGGCGTCGCCCAGATATTGCGCCCAGAACCACTGCATCATTTCGCTGCTCAGCATATAGCCGGTTGCGTTTTCGACATAGGAGGCGCGGGTGAAATCATTGTCGACCACGGGATAGAGGAGCAGCTGGTGCGCGATCGCCGGGCCACCCTCATCGCGTGTGGCGAGGCACAGCGCGGCGGACAGGTTGCCGCCCGCGCTGTCGCCGCCCACCGCGATCCGGCCGGCGTCAACGCCAAGGGTGTCGGCTTCCGCGGCGGCAGTCACGACGGCGGCACGAACGGTGTCGAGAGCGGTCGGAAAGCGATGCTCGGGCGCGCGCGGATATTCGAGCGAGAGCACCGCGATCTCGGCGGCCGCGGCGAGCGCGCGGCACAGCGGATCATGGGTGTCGAGCGTCCCGAACACCCAGCCGCCGCCGTGGATGAAGACGAGCAGCGGCAGCGTCGCCCCGGGCATGGGGTGATAGAGGCGCGCGTTCACGGCGCCGGCGCTGGTATCGAGCGTCACGTCGCGGACCTCGGCGACGCCGGCCTTCGGCACGGGCATCGGTTGCTCGTCGGCCAGCCGCAGCGCGGCGGGGTCGAAGGGCGCATTCATGTGCGGCAGCGCGTTCATCATATCGAGCAACGGCGCGAGCGCGGGATCAACAGGCATGGCAAAACTCTCCGGCTTGTGTGAAGGAATGGATGGAAATGAAGGTGCGATGGTGAAGGCAGGCGGACCGACCGCGGAATTTTCGAAGCTGCTCGCCGACCTGTTCGGCGGCTTGCTGACGGACACGCCGTGGGAGGATTTCCTGCGCGGTCTCGCGCTCTATCTCGACGGCACTTATGCGACGCTGATCCTGACGATGCCGGGCACGCGCAAGCCCGGGACGATCGTGACCCCCGACGCCGATCCGCAAACCAGCGAAGACTATGCCGAAAGCTTCTTTGCCAGTGATCCGTTCAAAGGCTTGCCCGAAGGCAAGGTCATGTCGTTCAGCGACTTTGTGCAGGGCGCGGCGCGCGCGAGCGATTTCTGGCGCGATTTTCTCGAAGCCGCGGGGGGCGACCAGATCCTCGGGGTGGACCTGCGCTTCGACAGCGGTTTCGAGGCGCGGCTTCGCGTGACGCGCGACCGCAGCCGTCACGATTTCGGCGCCGCCGAACGCGATGCGTTGCAGGCGCTCGTTCCGCATCTGCGCCATGCGATCCAGCTCTTCGAACGGCTGCAGGCGTCGGGCGCCGAACATGGCGTCTATCGCGGCGTTGTCGAACAGATGGGCGTGGCGGCGATCACTCTCGACCATGATGGCAAGGTGATCCGCACCAACGCGGTCGCCGAGCGGTTGCTGGCCGAGGAGGACGGGCTGACGCTGGCGGGCGGGCGGCTCCGGCTGGCGGCGGGCACGGCGCACCGCACGCTCGAAAAATTGCTCAAGTTGCTCAGCGCGGAGGCCGATCCCGCCGCCTCGCCGCCGCAGCGTTTCCGTATCGAGCGACCCTCGGGGCGGCGCGATCTGGGCGTCGTCGCCAAGGCGGTGACGACGCCGGCCTTCATGCGCGGCGGCAAGGGTGCGGCGCTGGCCTTGTTCATCAGCGATCCGGGGCAGGATGCGGCGCCCGATCCCGAAGCGATCCGCGACCTGTTCCAGTTGACGCGGATGGAGGCGATGCTCGCCGCGGCGCTTGCCGGGGGCGGTTCGCTCGTCGAGGCCGCCGACCGGCTGGGCATCGCACATAACACCGCGCGCTCGCATCTGCGCTCGATCTTCGCCAAGACCGGCGCCCGCCGCCAGTCGCAGCTTGTGCACCTGCTCCACGCCGGAATGACCGAATTGGGCGGTTCTGGAAGCTAAGGGTATTGCTTCTTTCTGCGTAGATGATAGCATAAGATCATACGAATATCGTGTATGATATGTAAAAATGCTATCATAATGCAGAGAGGATATGCGGTGAAAGAGGCAATTGGCCAGGTGCCGAATCGCGACGTGCTCGTGGCGCGAGCGTGCGAACAGACGGGGCTTTCGGATTTCGGCGACACCTGGTTCTTCGCCAACATCGACGCCCTGATCCCCGCGCTCAATACCGAAGCCCGGCTCAGCGAGGCGGGCGTTGCGAGTGCCTCGGCGATGATCGTCAATGGCCTCGTCAACCGGCTGCGTCATGTCGATCTCGTCAAGCGCCACCCCGAGATTCTCGACGAGAAGGTCGAGGTCGCGGCTGTGGTCGTTGGCCTGCCGCGCACGGGCAGCACGATGCTGCACCGGATGCTCGCGTCGGCCCCGGGGATGACGGGAACGCGCTGGTTCGAGACGCAGAATTACGCCCCCTTTCCGGGCGAGGCGCGCGGCGATCCCGAACCGCGCCGCGAAGCCGCGCGCGGCTTCCTCGACTATATGCTCGCTACGATTCCCGACCTCATGTCGATCCATCCGATGAGCATCGACCAGCCCGACGAGGAGTTGATCATCCTTGGCCAGCTCTATTCGAGCACGATGATCGAGGGCACCTATCATGTCCCCGGCTATGCGCGCTGGCTGACCGAAAACGATCGCATCCAATGCTATCGCGACCTCAAACAGATTCTCCAGTCGCTGCAATGGCAGGACCAAAGCCGCAACGGCGCCAAATGGGTGCTCAAGACCCCGGGCCACCTGCTCGCGCTCGACGCGGTGATCGAGATATTCCCCGAAGCCAAGATCGTGATGACGCACCGCGACCCGGTCGCGACGGTGCCGAGCTATTGCAGCATGGAGCACAGTCTCTACCAGATGGTGTCGGACCGCGTCGATCCGGCGAGCGTCGCCGCCTTTTGGGTGCCGCGGCTTGCCGAACTGCTCGACCGTTTCATGGTGGTGCGCGGACAGGTTGCGGGGCAGAATTTCATCGACGTCCGCTACGCCGATCTGCTGGGCGATCCGATCGGGGAGGGCGTGCGTGTGCTTGCGGCCGCAGGGGTCGATGTCACCGATGCGGTGCGGGCGGGCATGGCCGAATGGATCGAAGCGAACAAGCGCGAGGACCGCGCGCCGCACAAATATGCGCTTGAGGATTTCGGACTGGTCCGTGCGGACGTAGAACAGCGTTTCGCGGCGTATCGCGCCGCGTTCCTGACGGGAGAATAAGGGATGACCGAAGCCGTCAATCTCGCCGTGATCGAGGAGATAAGGCTGCTCAAGGCGCGCTATGTGCGCGCGCTCGACACCAAGGACTGGGCGCTGCTGCGCAGCCTGCTCACCGACGACATGATCGGCGACTTTCGCGAAATGCCGGGTGAGGCCGACGAGAAACTGCTGACCACCGGTGCCGAGGCCTTTGTCACAGGAGTCGCCGCGACGCTCGAACATGCCACGACGGTCCATCATCTCCACAGCTTCGAAATCCGCTTCACCGGCGCGCGCGACGCCGAAGGCATCTGGGCGATGGACGACCATTTCTGGGCGGGCGAGGGAAGCGACCTCGCCGGTCGCTCGCGCCATGGTTTCGGACATTATCACGATTGCTATCGCAAGGCGCGCGGGCGGTGGCTGATCGCCCGAACCCGGCTCAGCCGCATCCGCGTCGAGCGCGACTGACGCGCCGCCCGGCTCATTCGGGCATCGGCGGGTAGCTGGACAGGAAGCCCGCGTCGGCGATGATTTCCTGGCCGTTGATCCCGCCCGAGCGGGGACTGGCCAGGAACAGGGCGAGTTCGGCGATATGCTGCGGCAGGAGCAGGCCATCGGCCGGGAGCGCGAGCGCGTCGGCGGGCTGGATCGGTGCCTGTTCGGTCACGCCGAGGATCGCGGTCGCGACGGGACCGGGGCAGATTGCATTGACGCGGAGCCCGCGCCGCGCAAAGCTCTGCGAGGCTGAACGCACCGCGCCGATCACGCCATGCTTGGCGGCGCTGTACGCCGCGGCGACGTTGAGTCCGATGATTCCCGAAGTCGACGCGGTTACCACGGCGGCACCGCCCGATTCGAGCGCGGGCAGAACCGCCTGCAGTCCAAGCCATGCGCCTTTGAGGTTGATCGCGATCATGCTGTCGAGCGTCGCGGCGTCGGTGTCCTCGAAGACGGTCTGCGCATAGGCGCCGGCATTGAGGAAGGCGGCATCGAGCCGTCCGAAATCCTGCTTCGCCGCAGCGACCATCGCCGCATTGTCCGCCGCGCTGCTGACGTCACAGCGGATCGCGCGCGCGCGGCCGCCAGCGGCGCGGACTTTTTCGGCGATCGCCTCTGCGCCGACTTCGTTGATGTCGGCGACCACGACGGCGGCGCCCTCTTCGGCAAAGCGCAGCGCTGCCGCGACGCCGATTCCCGAAGCGCCGCCGGTTACCAGCGCGACCTTGCCCTCGAACATGCCCATCTCGATCCTCTCTCCATCGCTCGTTGCCCGATTTCGTAGCACCGGCGGGGGCAGGCGAATTGATCCAATTGGACGAGGAGCGGGCGCGAACGGCCGCCTTATGCTCGCGAAAAGCGCGGGATAATGGAGAGGATCGGACGCTCATGAAATTTTCGATTATTTACGAAGCGCAGATGGTCGACACCTCGCGCGCGAACGAAGCACGCTGCTTCCACGAGATTATCGAACAATCGCTGCTCGCCGAGGAAATGGGCTTCGACACCGTTTGGGCGGTCGAGCACACCGCGCTCACCCAATATGCGCATATGTCGGCGCCCGAAACCTTCCTCGCCTTTCTTGCCGGCAAGACGACGCGGCTCGGAATCGGGCACGGTGTCGTCTGTCTGCCGCCCGCGATGAACCATCCGGTCAAGGTCGCTGAACGCATCGCGACGCTCGACATTCTCTCCAGGGGCCGCGTCCATTTCGGCATGGGCAAGGGTGGCACGCAGCAGGAGGCGGGAACCTTCGGCTATGATCTGGGCGCGCTTCAGCCGATGATCGATGAATCGATGTACCTGATCCCCAAGATCATGGTGCAGGACGAGATCGAGCACGATGGCGAATATATCCAGATTCCACGCCGCCCGATCCATCCCAAGCCGTATCAGGATCCGCATCCGCCGCTCTATATGGCGTGCACCCGCGCCGACGCGCTGACCACCGCCGGATCGCGCGGGATCGGCGCGCTGGTGCTCGGCTTCGCCGGACCCGACGACATTGCCGCGAAGAATGCGATCTATCGCGCCGCCTGGGCCAACCGCAGGGCCGAGGATCAGGTCGGCTTTCGCCCGACCGAACATCTTGCCGCGCTGTGTCCGGCGCTGGTGCTCGATGATCGCGAAAAGGCGCGGCGCATCGGCCTTCGCGGTCAGCGCTTCTTCGTCGAATCGCTGGGATACTGGTATCAGGGCGGCCCCAAGCCGACGGTCGAGGATCTGTCGGGCGACGAGCAGGCGGCGATCCTCCAGCAGGAGAAGGCGGCAGTCGTTGCCTATCTTTCAGAGGAAAAGATCACCATCGGGTCCGAACATACCGGCGCGTATGAGGAAGTGCAGGACGCCTATGGCACCCCCGACGACTGCATCCGCTACGTCCAGCGCCTGTTCGACGCCGGAGCCGACGAGATCCTCTTCCTGTTCCAGATGGGCGCGGTGCCGCACGACGTGATCCTCGAAACCATCCGCAATATCGGAACCCATGTGATTCCGCATTTCAGGGCGCAGGCCGCAGTCGCCGCACAATAGCGGTTTGCGTACCGGCCCGGCGCGCGGCGTCGCTGGGCGATTCCGGCATAAAGTCATGAAATGCGACGAAAAGTCTCGTCATGTAAACGCATAATATATCCAAAATTGCTATTTGATGTTGAAATGCGTTCTTTAGAGTGTCATTTGCGATGCATAAGAGAAGCATTATTCCGGAGACGATCCGGGTCGCAGAGGGGCAAACATGAAATATTACAGGCAGTTCGCGCGCATTTCGGTTGCACTGGCGGCGCTCGTCGCGGCGCATCCGCTTCTTGCGCAGGAGCAGGCGCCCGCCGCCGAGGACACGGCGAGCGAAGCCGAATCCACCGAGATCGTCGTCACCGCGCGCCGACGCGAGGAAAAGCTGCAGGACGTGCCGATCGCGATCACCGCGATCGGCGGCGCGCAGCTCGACTCGCGCGGTTTTGACGGGGTCACCGACGTCGGTCAGGTCGCGCCCAATCTCCAGTTCACCCCGGGGCAGGGCGGCAACAGCGGCGGCGTTTCCGCTTTCATCCGCGGCGTCGGCGAGAATGATTTCATCATCACCTCCGACCCCGCGGTCGCGCTCTATATCGACGGCGTCTATGTCGCGCGCAGCTTTGGCGCGACCACCGAGCTTCTGGGCATCGACCGGATCGAAGTGCTGCGCGGGCCGCAGGGATCGCTGTTCGGCAAGAACACGATCGGCGGCGCGATCAGCGTCGTCTCGCGCGTGCCGACGGGTGACCGGCTCGAAGGCGACATCCGCTACGGTTCGTTCAACGATTTCCGGCTGCGCGCGAATGTCGAGGCGGGGCTTTCGGACAATCTGTCGATCGGCGTCGCGGCGCTCGGCGAATGGGGCGAGGGCTGGCAGAAAGTGCCGTCGGGCAAGAATCTCGGCAATCGCAATGTCCAGGCGGGCCGGCTGACGCTCCACTATGACGCGTCGCCGATCGATGCGGTGCTGACCGTCGACGGGCTGCGCCGCCGCCAGAACAGCACGCCGCACAGCATGCTGTCCTTCACTCCGACCTTCTTCTCGGGGCTGCAATCGGGCTTCATCGCGCCGTGCTGCACCGCGCCGGGCAGCATCAACCGCACCGATACCACCGACTTCCTCAACCGCGACGATACCGACTCGGCGAATGCGACGCTGACGCTCTCGGCCGATCTTGGTGCTGGCACGCTGAAGTCGATCAGCGCTTATCGCTGGGTCCATGCGATCTTCGGTCGCGACGGCGATGCCTCGGCAGCGGTCAATTATGCGGGCGACATCCATGACGAGCGCGCGCGCCAGCTCTCGCAGGAGCTGCAATATGCGACCAGCCTGTTCGATCGCGGCACGCTGCTCCTCGGTGCCTATTATTTCCGCGAGAAGTCGCGCGACGATACCACCCTCTATGTCGCCGACGGACTTTATCCGCGCCTGATCGCGGCGGGTTTCGATCCCGCGCTCGCCACCGCGCTCGATTTCAACATCGACTTCGCCAACCGGCAGAAGACGACCAACTACGCGCTGTTCGGCAACGCCACCTTCGACGTCACCGATGCGCTGACGCTCGAACTCGGGGCGCGCTACACTTGGGAAAAGAAGGTCTGGAACCAGTCCGCAATGCGGATCTACAGCCAGCAGCCGCTGCTCGCGGGTATGCCCTCGTACCGGCTGAGCGAGGACTGGAAGGCGTTCACGCCGCGCGCGTCGCTCTCGTATAAATTCACCCCCGACATTCTGGGCTATGTCTCCTGGTCGCGGGGGTTCCGCAGCGGCGGCTTCAACGGGCGGCCGACCTCGGTCGAGGAAATCGGATCCTATGATCCCGAATATCTGACGGCGTATGAGGCGGGGCTCAAAACCACGCTCGGCGGGCTTGTCACGCTGAACCTCTCGGCCTTCCGCAACGATTACAAGGATCAGCAATTGCTGATCTCGACGGTCAGCCCGAACACCGGCCTGATTGTGGTGCGCACCGACAATGCCGGCAAGTCGCGGATCCAGGGGATCGAGCTGGAGGCCGACGTTCGCGTCTCGCGCGAGCTGCGGCTCAGCGGGTCGTTCGGTTATCTCGATGCGAAATATCTGCGCTACACTTCGGTGATCGGCGGGGTTCCGACCGATGTCAGCTTCCGCAATCCGAAGCAGGCGCCCGATCTCACCGCGAGCGGCAGCATCGTCTATTCGACCGCGCTGTCGGGCAGCGTCGATGCGAGCTTCCGGCTCGACGCCGCCTATCGCAGCCTCACGTGGATCGATGTCGAGAATTCGCCGCTGATGCGCGCCCCCGATCATGCGATCCTGAACGCCAGCGCCGAATTCACGCTGCCCGCCAAGGGGCTTTCGCTTCGCCTCGCGGTCGACAATCTGACCGACAAGCGCGTGCTGACCGCGGGCTATGACGCCTCGACCAGCTTCGGCTTTGTCGAGGGCTATTTTAATGAACCGCGCCGTTACTGGGCCACGCTCAGCTTCCGGCGCTGACGGGGCGGGGCCGGCCGTGCGGCGCGGCCGGCCCTGTGCCACCGGTCGATAAGGGGAATGACATGCGCGCGATGGTGATCAACGGGTTCGGTGGTCCCGAACAGCTTGTGTGGGGTGACATCCGCACGCCCGAACCCGCTGCGGGCGAAGTGCTGGTCCGGGTCCTCTGCGCCGGGGTCAATCCCGCCGACTGGAAAACACGGGTCGGCAAGCTGTCGGCCTATATCGACTATCACTTCCCCTTCGTGCTCGGTTTCGACTTCGCCGGCATTGTCGAGGCGGTCGGCGCGGGCGTCGATGCATTCGGTCCCGGCGACCGCGTTTTCGGCATGTCGAAACAGGGGCAGGGACGCGATGGTTCCTATGCCGAATATTGCATCGCCGACGCGGCTTTTGTTGCACCTTTGCCGCACGGGTGGAGTTTTGCGCAGGCGGCCGCGCTTCCGGTGGCCGGGACGACGGCCTATGGCGGGCTTGCCGACGTCGGCGGATTGTCGGCGGGGCAGACCGTGCTCATCAATGGCGGAGCGGGGGGTGTCGGCAGCATCGGCATCCAGATTGCGCGCGCGCTCGGTGCCCGCGTCGCGGTGACCTGCGGGCCCGGCAATATGTCTTATGTCAGGGGTTTCGGTGCCGAGTATGCCATCGATTATCGCGCCGGCGATGTCGCACAGGCAGTGCGCAAATGGGCGCCGGGCGGCGTCGATCTGGTTCTCGATGCGGTCGGGCTGGGCAGCCTGCTCCCGTCCGCCGCCGACATCGTCGCGCCGGGCGGACGTTATGTAGAGATCGCAACTTTGGTGTCGCAGGCGAGCGCCGATGAGGTCGCGCATGCCGCGGCGAACAGCGTGAGCATCCTGTCCAATATGACCGCCGTCATGCGCCTGCCGCAGCATCTGAAGGAATTGGCCGCGCTCTGCGCCGCGGGCGGGGTGAAACCGCCCGCGATCGAAATCCTGCCGCTCGGCGAAGCAGCCGAGGCGCACCGCCGTATCGAAGGCCAGCATGTCCGCGGCAAGATCATCCTGGAGGTGGCACCCCATGACGACTGACGACACGGCGGCGGCGCCGATGGTCCATGCGATCGACGAAATCGTCGCGAAGCCCGGCGACGGCAAAGCGCTGCTCGAAGACTATCTGGCGCGCTATGCGCCCGGCGCGCGGGCGCGCGGGATGGTGCTCGAACAGATTCTCGTCAGTCCGCCGATGTGGCTCGATGATCAGCCCAACACGCTTGTCTTTCGCTGGTCGCTCGCTGGTGCCGGGGCGTGGTGGCAGATGCGCTTTGTCGGCGGCAACGACCCCGACGTCGCCATCTGGTGGGCCGATGCCGATGCGCGCGCGGTCAGTCGGCGCCGTTTTTTCGCTTCGGACCCTGCCGATATGGAAAGGCTCTGTGATGTATAAGCTGACGCGGCTCGTCACGCTGGCCGATCCGGGGTGCTTGTCCACATTGGCCGATGAGGCGCGCGCTTTAGCGGTGGCGCACGCGGCTTATCGCACACTGATCGCGCCGACGCTGCCCGGCAGCCATTTCGGCGGCGACCTCCTCGCACATTTTGCATTCAACGACGCGGTGCAGCGCGCCGATTTCGACGCGGCGCTCGCCCCGCTGCTCGCCACTCCCGCGGTCGCTTCGGTCGATGGCGTCGCTTATCGGAGCGGGGCAGGGGGGAAGTCCGATCCCGGGCTGGCGGACGGCGTCTATCGCGTGCTGCTGCTCAGCGTCGATGAGGACACCGTTCCGGCAACCACCCAACGCTTCGAAGCCGAAACGCGGATGATGCCGCACTATATCCCCGCGATCCGCAACTGGCAGCTGAGCCGCGCCGACGAGGCGGTGGGCGCGCGCCGCTGGACGCATGTCTGGGAACAGGAATATGCCGACGCCGACGGGCTGATGGGCCCCTATATGATGCACCCCTATCATTGGGCGCGGATCGATCGCTGGTTCGATCCCGAATGCCCGGACCGCATCGTCGATGCGCGGCTCTGTCACAGTTTCTGCGCGATGGAAGCATCGGTCCTATAATCGCATGGCGCCAGCATCGATCCGCGGGCATGGTGGCCGCGACGAAAGGCGGCGCGAATGATGGCGGCAGAGCGATTGCATACGCAAAGCAATTATCTGGTCGAGGCGCTGAAGCGCGTGCTGAAGGAGCGCGGGCTGACTTATGCCGATGTCGCGGCGGCGCTCGGCATCAGCCACGCCAGCGTTCGCCGGACCTTTGCGCAGCATAGTTTCACGCTCGCGCGGATCGACGAAATCTGCGAACTCGCCGGGATCAACTTTCTCGAACTGGCGCGGCTTGCCGACGCGGTGCAGCCCGCGATGCCCGATATGCTCAGCGATGCGCAGGAGCAGGCGCTGGTCGACGATCCGCTCGCGCTGTTCTGCTTTCACCTCGCGACCGGCGGCTGGACCGTCGAGCGGATCGAGCGCGACTATGGCATCGACCAGACCTTGCTGATCCCGGCGCTGATGAAGCTCGAACGGATCGGATTGATCCAGCTGCTGGCGGGCAACGTCATCCGCCTGATGACCGCGCGCAGCATCAGCTGGCGCCGCGGTGGGCCGATGCGGCGCTTCTTCGACCGGCGGGTCAAGGAGGAGTTTCTCCAATATGATTTCTCGGCCAAGGGTTCGATCTGGGAATTCGAGATCGGCGAACTGTCCGACGCCTCGCGCATCCTGCTCGAACGCCGGCTCGTCAGCCTGTTTCGCGAAGTCCGCGACCTGATCGCCCGCGATGCCCTGCTGCCGCCTGCGGTAAAGACCAACGTCGGCTTGCTGATCGCATCGACCCCGATCCCGCTGCCGATGGTCGCCCGCGATGTCACTGCGGGCGCGTTCGGCAGCGAAAGTCGCGAACGGCGATCCTTCAAGGATTGAAATTCGCTACAATCATGCGATCCCCTCGGCGGTGCGGCGCGTTGGCGCGATACCTGATTGCAAGCTGGCCCCGATGCCGGCGCGAGAGGGAGAAATTCGATGTCGGCCATTGCCATGCAGCCGCCCGCGATGCGCGGCGGCGTCCCGTTCCTCGGTCACCTGACAGACTTCTTCAAGGATCCGGTCGGGTTGCTGCGCCGGGGCTATCAGGAACATGGCCCGATCTATTCCTTCCGCATGGGCGGGCGGAACATGGTCGTGATGCTCGGACCCGACAATAATCGCTTCGTCTTTCAGGAAACCGACAAGCTGTTGTCGATCCGCGAATCGATGCCCTTCTTCCACAAGATGTTCTCACCCAATTTCTATTCTTTCGCCGAGATGGAGGAGTATCTGAACCAGCGCGCGGTGATCATGCCGCGCTTCAAGGCTTCGGCGATGAAGCAATATGTGCCGGTGATGGCCGAAGAGGCGATGGCGCTCTGTCACCGCCTCGGCGACAGCGGCGAGTTCGACCTTATCTCGACCCTCGGGCCGGTCGTCATGGACATCGCGGCGCACAGCTTCATGGGGCGCGACTTCAAGCAGAAGCTGGGCCATGAATTTTTCGAACTGTTTCGCGACTTCTCCGGCGGGATGGAATTTGTCCTGCCGCTCTGGCTCCCGACGAAGAAGATGCGCCGCAGCCAGGCCGCCAAGAAAAAGCTGCACCGGATCCTCGGCGACTGGATCAGGCGGCGGCGCGCCAACCCGATCGAGCCGGCGGACTTTTTCCAGGACATGGTGGCATCGACCTATCCCGACGGCCGCCCGATCCCCGACGAGCTGATCATCCACATGATCCTGCTCCTCGTCTGGGCGGGGCATGAAACGACTGCGGGGCAGGTCAGCTGGGCGATGATCGATATCCTCCAGAACCGGGATTATCAGAGCGTTCTGCGCGACGAGATCGGAACCATTTTGGGCTCGGCCTCGGGCGCCGATCTCAGCTGGGAACAGGCGATCGCGATGCAGAAGATGGATCTCGCGCTGCGCGAGACCGAGCGGCTGCATCCGGTGGCCTTCACGATGATCCGCAAGGCGGCCGCCGATTTCGAGCGCGACGGCTATCAGGTGCGCGAAGGCGACTGGATCTTGCTCGCGCCCTCGGTCAGCCACCGGATGAGCGAAATTTTCGACCGGCCCGACGACTATGACCCCGAACGGTTCAACACCGAACGCGCGGACAGCAAGGTCGAATCGAACAGCCTGATCGGTTTTGGCGGCGGCATGCACCGCTGCGCCGGAGTCAATTTCGCGCGGATGGAGATGAAGGCGCTGATCGCCATCCTGCTCCAGCGTTACGACATGGAATTGATCGACACGCCGCGCCCGATCGCGGGTGCGGGCACCTATTGGCCCGAACAGCCGTGCCGGGTGCGCTACAAGCGGCGGACCATCGCGGCACAGGCGCCCGCCGATCTGGAAGCGGTTGCGGCGGCGGCAGGATGTCCCGCGCATGCGAAGGGCAAAAACTGATGGCCCGCGTGACTTATGTCCAGCCCGACGGGAGCGAAAAGACCTGCACCAATTTCGAGGGCATGGCGGTCATGCACCTTGCCATCGGCAATCTCGTCGACGGGATCGATGCGCTGTGCGGTGGCGTGCGTCAGTGCGGCACCTGCCACGTCTATGTCGACGATGCCTGGATCGACCGAGTCGGCCCGCCGGGCGAGGATGAGGCCATCATGCTCGATGCGCTGTCCGACGCTATCGCGATAACGGCGGGCAGCCGGCTGAGCTGCCAGATCCATATTACCGAGGAACTGGACGGGCTGAGGGTTCATATCCCCAAAGAACAGCCCGGGGTTTGAATGAGTTAGGGGCGGTAACTGGGGCGGCTTTGCCGCCCCTTTTTTGTCCGCGTGCCCCACCCCCAAAAGGGGGTGTTGAATTACCTGCTTGCGTAGGTATGTATTGCATATATTACGCATCATGTGAAAATTGATAAAAAGTGGCGCATAATACGCCATAATCGACAAGCAGGAGGGATGGGACTGATGAAGGCACGCACACATCGTCGCACGCAGATGGCCGCCATCGCGCTGATCGCGCCCTGGATGGCCGGCGCCGCGCAAGCGCAGCAGGCCGAACAGGCGCCGCAGGCCGAGGGTGCCGCGTCCGAAGGGCTGACCGAAATCATCGTCACAGCGCAGAAGCGCGCGGAGAGCCTGCAAGACACCCCGCTCGCGATCAGCGCGATCAACGCCGAGATGATCGAGCAGCGCGGTATCACCAGCGTCGCCGCACTTGGCAGCGCAGCGCCGAACCTCATCATCACCGAAACGCCGTCGGCGACGGCCAACCCGTCGATTTCGATCCGCGGTATCGTCGATAACGACCCGATCCTGACCGCCGATCCCGCGGTGGGGCTGTATGTCGACGGCGTCATCGTCGGCCGTTCGGCGGGCGCGCTGTTCGACATGATGGACCTCGAGCGCGTCGAAATCCTCCGCGGGCCGCAGGGCACGCTCTATGGCCGCAACACCACGGGCGGTGCGGTCAACCTGATCTCGGCCAAGCCGTCGAAGGATTTCGGCGGCCGCCTGCAGGTCGGCTACGGCAGCTTCGACGAATATATGGTGAAGGCGCTGATCGACACGGGCGAACTCGGCGACACCGGTCTGGCGCTGAAGCTCGGCTATTACCACAGCCAGCGCAACGGCACCGTCGACAATCTGCTCGAACCCTCCGACAAGCGCGATCCGGGCGCGCGCAACACCGACGCGGTTCGCGCCGCCGTCCGCTTTGACAAGGGCACCGGCTTCACTGCCGACTATGTCTTTGACTCCAGCGACCGCAACGGCCGCGCCAACGCCTTCCAGCTGCGCGCGATCCGTCCCGACATTCTCCAGTATCTGAGCTTCTCGCCCGCGTTCGGCGGCACCGCGCCGCAGGTTTCGCAGGACCGGCTGTCGCAGATCCGCCTCGATCGCGACGGCAATGCGCATGACAAGGTGCAGGGCCATTCGCTGACGCTCAACCTCGAGATCGGCGATGCGACGCTTCGCTCGATCACCGGCTATCGCAAATGGGACAATGTGAGCGAAAGCTCGGATCTCGACGGCAATGGGGGGCTCGTCGGTTTCCTCGTCAGCCCCGCGATCCTCGTGCCGCCCAATGCCTTCATTCCGCAGGGCATTGGCCCGATCGACCTGTTCCACACCAGTAATGAGCGGCATCAAAAGCAGTTCAGCCAGGAATTCAACCTGATCGGTTCGATCGGCGACGAGTTCGACTATGTCCTCGGCGCCTATTATTTCCGCGAGCGCGCGACCGAGGTGAATCCGCAGGGCTTCACGCTGGTTCTTCCTTCGCCGGTGCCGATTCCGATCGCGCCGGGGGTCAACCTCAACAGCTTTGGCGTCAACCTCGATACCTTGCTGTCCTATCGCCACATCTCACGGTCGGTCGCGGCGTTCAGCCAGCTTACCTGGAAACCGGCGGCGCTCGACAGCCGGTTGAGTATCACCGGCGGCATTCGCTATACCGAGGACAAGAAGCATCTGACCCAGGCGGCGCCGGCGCCGACCGCGCCGCGCGACCTGACGCGCAAATTCAATCGTCTGAACTGGCTTGCCAATATCTCCTATGACTGGAGCGACGACATCATGACCTATGCCCGTGTGAGCACGGGTTATAAGGCGGGCGGTTTCAACGCCCGTGCCGCGGACAATAATGGCTTCAATCCCGAGGACCTCGTGTCCTATGAAATCGGGTTCAAGAGCGAGCTGTTCGATCGCCGCGTCCGCTTCAACGTCGCTGCTTTTCACGCGATCTACGACGATCTGCAGGTTCAGCAGTTCCTCGCCGGCACCGGCGGCGCGGCCAGCACGACGGTGAATGCCGCGAAGGCCACCTACACGGGTATCGAGGCCGAGCTTCAGGCACAGATCACCGACGGGCTCACCGTCGATGGATCGTTCGGCTATACCGACCGCAAATATAAAAGGTTCACCTTCGTCGATCCGATGACGGGGGGCGCCACCGACATTTCGGACGTTGCCAAGTTCCAATATTCGGCCGCGATGACCGCCAATGTCGGCGCACAATATGAAACCGAACTCGGCAATTTAGGCAAGCTCATCGCGCGTGCTGACTGGAGCTATCGCAGCAAGGTCTATTGGCACCCGGTCAATCCGTTCAACGCGGAGATTTCCGACGGCGGGGTCGGGCTGCTGAGCGCGCGGCTCTCGATCGCCGATATTGCGGTCGGCGGTGCCAAGGCCTCGATCTCGCTGTGGGGCAAAAATCTGACCAAGGAAGATTATCTGCTCTCGGGGATCGACTTCGGTTCGCTCGGCTTCGCCGGCGTCATGTACGGCGATCCGCGCAGCTTTGGCGTCGAACTGGGCTTCAAATTCTAGAAGCCCGCCAAGTAATGATCTCATGAAGCCGGGGGTCGCAAATGAGCGACCCCCGGCTTCGCTGTTTTCAGTTCTGAAGCGGCCCCGGCGGGGACTAATCCGCGATTGTGCGGTCGCGATATATCGCTTCGGCGCGCGCCTTGAGTGCCTGGGCTGTGTCGTCGAAAGCGCGTTTCACCCACGGGCCGGCAAAACGCATCACATGAATGCCATTCGGCCCCAGAAAGGCGTCGGTCGAGTGATAGGCGCAGGCACTGTCGCCCCGCGCCTCGATGATCTGGTCGCGCCGTGCCGGATAGGGCCAGGCTTCGTCATGCGGCAGTTCCCACGACAGCAGCTTCCCGGGCTCGAACGCGCAGACATATTCACAATTGGGGAAGACCGTATCGGGTTCGGTATAGCTTTTGAGTGTCATGCTGACGGGTGCGCCCATGGCAAGCGTCGATTCCGCCGCGATGCAAAAGGGGTTCCATTCGCCGTAGCGGGGCAGATCGACCAGTATCTCCCACACCACCGCGGCGGGGGCATCGATTTCGACGCGCTCCGAGCGGACGATGGCGTCGGGATTGACATAGGTCAGCGATTCATCGGCGTTCGGCATGGTCTATCCTTTTCGGTTCCTGCCGCGGATGATGCGCGGCGTGTTGGTTAGCGCTGGAACGGCCGGATATCGAACTGGCTGGTCGGGATGCAGTCGATCCGGTCGAAATCGATGAAGCGCGCGCAGCTTTCCATCATCAGCCGCTGGTTTTCGGCGAGCCGCGCCGCTTCTCCCACCGCGTCGAAATAGACCGCCTCGTCGGTCAGCGCGGCGGCGGGGAAGCATTCCTCGACCATCGCGACATAGGCGGGCGCGCCATAGCTCAGCGGCCGCACGATCAGATTCTGGACATATTCGAAGTTGCTTTGCGTATCGACCGCGACCGCCGAATGCTGGCGCTGCCAGACGTCGCGCCAGGCGTCCCAGCTCAGCCGTGGCGGCAGACCGAGAAAGACGATCTGCGAAAAGCCTTCGGTGCGCGCGCCGGGCGCGGGCGGATGCAGCGTGTTGGCGATAATGGTGGATTCACTCGCCAGCCAGGCGGCATGGCGCGGCGCGGCGTCCGCGATGATCGCATCGACGGCGGCGCGCTCGGGGTCGTTCGCGCTCGGCAGCCAGAGCTGGACCACCGCATCCATCTGCGGGCGGGTCGAGGTCATGCGGGGCGAGGTGCCGTTCGCGACGCTGTCGTCCTGGACATTGACGCGCACCGCGTGCGCCAGTCCTCCAAGTCGCGGCGCAATGTCGCCCAGCAGCCGCGCGGTGAAGCGCGCGGCTTCCTCCGCGCTATTTTTCCACAGAGCGTAAATGACCTTTTCCATGATGCTTCCTCAGGCTGCGAAGTCGAAAACGGTAACGGGGTTGCTGCCGTCCCAGTCGCGGGTGGCGGCGGTTCCGGCCTCGAAGCTGTTGCGGATCATCGGGGTCGCCTCGATCAGTTCGAGCAGGATCGCGGGTTCGCCCGGCGCTTCGAGATAGGCGACGCGCGTCGCGCCGCCGCCGCTCTCGGCGCTGAAGACCGGAACGAGGCCCGCGGCGGCGGCATCCTTCGCCGCGGCTGCGACGTCGTCCACCAGCCAGGCGACATGGTGCATGCCCACGCGCACGCGGCCATCTGCGTCATGATAGGGCGAGGGGCCGGTGCCGTGCGGAGCGATCAGCTCGATCTGGGTTTCGCCTTGATACGCGAGCCCGACATCGATCCCGATCGTTGCCGGCGCGCCGCGATAATGGCCGTCGAGCGTGACGTTGCGATAGACGGTCCAGGGACCGACGCCCGCGAGGAGTCGCCATTGGTCGATCGCGCGATCCAGATCTTCGGTCAGCCAGGCGATCTGGGCGATCGGACCATGGCCCGCGATTGTCGGTATCTTCTCCATGCCTCGGCTCCCTTCATTCTGCGCGTTTGGCTTACGGCGCCTCCTGCACCGCCCAAGGGTCGGGAAGCCCGGGGTCGGTGCTCCGGATGACGTGCTTCAGCAGATGTTTGAGCAGCGCGGTTTCATTTTCGTCGAAAGCGCCCAGCGCGTCCTCTTCGGCGGCCTTGGCGGCGGCGGTAAGCTCGACGAGCGTGCGCCGGCCGGTGTCGGTCAGCCAGATTCGGCCGGGCGTATCGGTCCGGACGATGCCGCGCGTCGCGAGCGATGCGATGCGATCGGGGGTGATGTGCGTACCGGTATAGCCGATCAGGCCGTCGATCTCGGCAATGGAGCGTCCGTCGTTGATGCCGAGAACGCTCAGGATGAAATGATCGGTGGCGTCCAGATGGTGATCGCGCAAACTTTCCTGCATCCGCCCGTAGAGCTGGAAATGCGCGCGGCCGAGCAGATAGCCGAGAAAATCCTCGCCAAAGCTGCCCGCGGGCTGGACGGCGGTGTCGCAGGCGGTGAGCATCGCGGCCTTGCGTGCGGCGAGCGCATAGCGGCCGCCGTGGAAGAGCAAAGGCGCACGATCTTCGTGGTCGAAAGCGATGACCTCGCCGACGAAGATGATGTGGTCGCCGCCTTCATATTGATAGGCCGTGCGGCACTGGAAGCGCGCGGAGCAGCCGGTGAGCAGCGGCACATCGCCTTCGCCGCGCTCGATCCTGGCGCCGGCGAACTTGTCCGCACCGCGCCGGGCGAAGCCGTTCGAGAGCGCCTCCTGATCGGCGGCGAGGATGTGCACCGCGAAATGCGAGGCGCCCTGAAACGCCTCCATACTCTTCGACGTGCGCGCGAGGCTCCAAAGTACCATCGGCGGATCGAGCGAGACCGAGTTGAAGCTGTTGGCGGTCAGTCCGCAATCTTCGCCCGCGGCGTTCCGCGTCGTGACGATCGTGACCCCGGTCGCGAACGCGCCGAGCGCGCTCCGGAATGCGATGGCATCGGGATTGGCGGCCATGATCTTTTGCTCCTCATCCGGCCGCGTTCAATGGGCGGGTACATATCGACCCTATCGCCCGGCCGCGGCCGCGCATCGCTCAATTGGACTAGATAGGACGCCCGGATTGCGGCTTCGGCTGGCGCGTCGCCACCCCCTTTTGGGGGCGGGTCAGCCGAGAACGGCGACGCTGCGCAGGATGAGGCGGACGAGGTCGGCCTGCCGGCTGACCCCGGTCTTGCTGAGGACCGTCTTGCAATAGCTGCGCACGGTATTTTCGGTAAGCTCCAGCCTGGCCGCCGCTTCGGCGAGGCTGAGCCCGGTCGCGAGCAGCGCCGCCAGATGCGCTTCGGATGGCGTGAGGTCGAAAATCTGGCTGACCAGCCTTTCAAGCGGCTGGTTGTTGTCGAGCCCCGAGACATAGACCACCGCGGCGGGCCCCGCCTCGTTGCTGTAGCGCGAGGGCGTCTCGATCGAGCGCACGAGCACCCCGAAATGCCGGTCGATATCCGCCTCGATACGCAGCCCTTCGGCGAAGCTGCCGCCATCGCGGCGTGCCGCGACCGCCTTGCCGACCAGTTGCTGGAGCTGCGCGTTGCCCACCTTGCTCGCGAGCACGAGCCGGTCGTCGGCGGCGCGGAGCGCGGTACTCGACTTGATCAGCGCGCGGCCGGCGCTGTTGGTGCGCAGGATGCGCCCCGCGCCATCGAGGATGAAGGTACAGAGCGTCAGCCGGTCGAGCGTGTCGATCATCACCTGCAGCTCGGTCTCGTCGCGGCGGATGCGCGAGAAGAGCGCGAGCGACTGTTCGAGATGCGGGCGCAGCGCGAGCAGCACCTGCTTGTCATCGTCGGTGAAATCCTCTTCGCCGGGGCCGTTGGTCAGGCCGACATTGCCCTCCCACCCGCCGGGTTCGGAAATATACATGCCGAGCTGATATTCGATGCCATAGGGCTGCAATATCTCGCGATAGAAGCGATTGCCGCGAAGATCCTCAGGCGAGACCACTTCGCTCAGCCTGAAAATGTCGCCGGCTTTGGTCAGCGCGTTGCGCAAGGGGTCGAGATCGCCGAGCTCGGCATGGACCGCGTGTATCCGCCGCGCCTCGCGTTCGTCGATCACGGGCGGCGGCCCCCAGATGATCAGCGGCGGCGTGCCCTGCCGGCTGAGGCGCAACGTGATCGCCGCGCTCGCGCAGCGCATCCGCTGGCTCAGCGCTTCGAGGAAACCCAGCCAAGGCGTCGCTTCGAGCGGCCCGCGGTAAAGCAGAGTCACCAGTTCATCGACTTCGGCCAGAGGTTTTCCGATCCGCATTCCGGCTTCGCTTCCTGTTCGCGTCCCGTCACCCGATAGGCTGGGGAGTCGGTCTCGATCCCGCAATGACCTGTCCGGACCCGAGCGGCAAGGGGTGGTGCGCAAATCGCGCGCCCCCCGAATAGGGGTTGTCGCGGCCACGCCCGCGCGTAACGCAGCGGGAAGCAAATCGACCGGGCAATGGATGGCATGTCCATGGATGCCCGGCGCAGGAGACGATCCGCCGTGGCCGAAGCCAAGTTCACGATACCCCATAAAATCTTCGCGGCGGCGCGCGCGCATGGCGATGCCGTCGCGATCCGCGGCGAGGACGGGACCGAGGTTCGCTATCGCGATCTCGAACCGCTGGTGCGGGCGGCCGCCAAGGGCTTTATCGCGGCGGGCATCGCCCAGGGGGACCGGGTCGCAATCTGGGCGCCCAACGCGATTGGCTGGATCATCGCGGCGATCGGCGCGCAGGCGGCGGGCGCGGCGATCGTGCCGCTCAACACGCGGCTGAAGGGGCGCGAGGCGGGCTATATCCTGCGCACCAGCGGCGCCAGGCTGCTGTTCACCGTCTCCGATTTTCTCGGCACCGCCTATCCGGAATTGATCGCGGACGAGGATCTACCCGATTTGCGCGGAATCGTCCTGATGGATGGCGACAAGGGTGGCATGGCCTGGCAGACCTTCCTCGATCGCGGCGCGGCACTTTCCGATGCCGCGGTCGGCGCGCGGATGGATGCGCTCGGCGAAGATCACGTCTGCGACATCCTCTTCACCTCGGGCACTACGGGCAATCCGAAGGGCGCCGTGACGACGCACGGGCAAAATGTTCGCCTGTATCTCGCTTATGGCGAGACGCTGACCTATGCGCCGGGCGACAATTTCCTGATTATCAACCCCTTCTTCCACAGCTTCGGCTACAAGGCTGGCTGGCTGGTGGCGCTGATGCGCGGGGTGACGGTGCTGCCCCACGCCGTGTTCCAGACCGACAAGGTGCTCGAACGGATCGAGCGCGAACGGGTGACGCTGCTCCCCGGTCCGCCGACGATCTTCCAGAGCCTGCTCGCGGGTCCTTATCGCGACCATGATATTTCGTCGCTGCGCGTATCGATCACCGGCGCCGCGTCGGTGCCGGTCACCCTGATCGAGGAGATGCGCGGCAAGCTCGGCATCGATGTCGTGCTCACCGCCTATGGCCTCACCGAGACCTGCGGCGTCGTGACGATGTGCGGCGCCGGCGACGACGCCGCGACGGTCGCCAACACCGCGGGCCGCCCGCTCGCGGGGATCGAGGTCAAACTCGTCGACGAGGCGGGCGAGATAGTCGCGCCGGGCGAGGCGGGCGAATTGCTCGTGCGCGGACCCAATGTGATGCAGGGATATTTCAACGATCCGGCGGCGACCGCAGCGGCGATCGACGGCGAAGGCTGGCTGCGCACCGGCGACATTGCGGTGCAGGACACGCGCGGCAATGTGAAGATCACCGACCGCGCCAAGGACATTTTCATCGTCGGCGGTTTCAACGCCTATCCGGCCGAGATCGAAGGGCTGCTCGCGGCCAATCCGGCGGTCATGCAGTCGGCGGTGATCGGTGTTCCCGACGAACGGCTGGGCGAGGTGCCCAAGGCCTATGTCGTCCTGCGCCCCGGCGCGAGTGCCACCCCCGAAGAGATCGTCGGCTGGTGCCGCGAGAATATGGCGAATTACAAAGTGCCGCGTCAGGTCGTGATTCTCGATGCGTTGCCGATGAACGCCGCGGGCAAGGTGCAGAAATTTCTTTTGCGAAGTTGATTGGCGTTGGCCGGTTTCGACCAGTAGCGGACATGCCATTAAGGGGGCATCAACCCATTAGCGCGATAGAGCCGATGATGATTGATGTAAGAAATTTTCTACTTACAGCGACACGTCATCTGAGCCGACCAGCGGCGTCATCTCTGTCGGAATCCTGCAATGGAGACGCGCTGCACAGAAGGCGCTCATGGTGTTGTTGGACAACTTTCGGTCGGCTGGAATGTGACACGCTTTACTGGTCCGCTGAACTTCCTCTCGAGTCAGAGCTAAATGAAATGTCGGTTGCTGACGGGGGCTCTTGGGGCCAGCCATTCAGATACCGAGAAATTGCTCATGTCATTATTCCTCGTACCTTTCTTGAGGAGCCTTGGTCGGCCGACGGCACTTTCACGCAATGGCACCACGAACAGGATGTCGATGGTTTATCCAAAGCTCTGAATTTGAAAGGCATCGACCACAATCTGCTGAAATTCTGCCTAGAGTTGAAGCTGTACTAGCCTTCTGTGGCGATGAGCGAAATTAGCTGGCATGTCTGCTTCCCACCCCAAAGCAGACATAGCCCGCCGCGCAGAATCTCAATTTTCCGGGTAAAAGCGGCTGATGGTATCCACCACACACGCGGGCTTCTCGGACCCCTCGATTTCCACTGTCACGCGGACGACCGCCTGGACGCCGCCCTTTGCTTCTTCGGCCTTGACCAGCTCGCCCTTGCCCCGGATCCGGCTTCCGGCGCGGACGGGGCTCAGGAAGCGCAGATTGTCGGTGCCGATATTGACCCCCATCGAGACGCCGCGGACCTCGACCAGTTCGGGGAGGAAGCGGTTGACGAGGCTCATCGTGAGATAGCCGTGCGCGATCGTGCCGCCGAAGGGTCCATCCTTGGCGCGTTCGGGATCGACGTGGATCCATTGGTGATCGTCGGTGGCTTGCGCAAACATATCGATGCGATCCTGCTCGATCGCGACCCACCCGGTCGCCTCGAAGCTCTCCCCCACCGCCGCGAGCAGCGCCATCGGAGTTTCGAAGATGCGCGCGCTCATGCCTGCTGGCTCGAGACGGCGAGCACTTCGCCGGTCATGTAGGAGGAAAGATCGCTGGCGAGGAAGAGCATCACGTTCGCAACCTCCCACGGCTCGGCATAGCGACCGAAGGCTTCCTTCTCGGTCAGTTCCTCGAGCAGCCCCGGCGGGGTCACCTTGGACAGCGAGGCGTGCATCGCGAGGCTGGGGGATACCGCATTGATGCGGACGCCTTGCTCGGCCGCCTCAAGCGCCGAACAGCGCGTGAAGGCCATCACCCCCGCCTTGGCCGCGGCATAATGCGCCTGCAGCTTCTGCGCGCGCCAGCCGAGCACCGAGGCATTGTTGACGATCGCGCCCTTTTGCCGCTCGTACATGTGGGGCAGGATCGCGCGCGTCATGCGGAAGACGCTGGTGAGCGTCACGTCAAGCACCTTGTGCCACTGGTCGTCGGTCATCTCGACCACGGACGCGGCGCCGCCGAGGCCGGCATTGTTGATGAGGACATCGATATGGCCCATGCCCGCGATCGCCGCGGCGACGAGCGCCTGCACCTGTTCTTCATTGGTAACGTCGCAGACGAGTGTGCCGGGCCGTGCGAAGCCCAATCCCTCGATCCGGTCGGCGGTCTCGCCGAGACGGCGTTCGTGCATGTCGGAGAGGAAGAGCGTCGCGCCTTCCTCGGCCGCGCGCTGCGCGACCGCGCCGCCGATGCCGCTGCCCGCGGCGGCGGTGATCAGCACGGTCTTGCCCTTCAGCAGACCGGTGGGAATGGGGTAGTCGGGGGCGGGTCGTGCCACGCTTCGTTCCTTTATTTGAGGTCGCCGCGCGGCTCGCGCGGGAGGCCGAGCGCGCGCTCGGCGATGATGTTGCGCTGAATCTCGTTGGTGCCGCCATAAATTGTGTCGGCGCGGCTGTAGAGGAACAGGTTGGGCAGCGCGGGAAAGGCGTATTCGTGCCCGGCGACCGTCTCGCCCGCCTGTCCCAGAACGTCCATCGCGAGTTCGCCCAGATCGCGGCGCCATGTCGCCCACTGGATCTTGTAGGTGAGCGCCGAGGGGTTGAGTTTGCCGCCCTCGGCGTCGGTGAGCATGCGCAGCGCACCATAGCGCATCAGTTTCAGGCCTATCTCGGCCTTGGCGATGCGCTGGCGGATCAGCGGGTTTTTCGCTTCGCCATTGGCGCGCGCCGCGGCGATCACCGCGTCGAGTTCGTTGCGAAAGCCCATTTGCTGCGCGAGCGTCGAGACGCCGCGCTCGAAGCCGAGCAGCCCCATCGCGACCGTCCAGCCATCGCCCGGTTCGCCGAGAATGCTTTCGGCCGCAGTGCGCGCATCGTCGAAAAAGGTTTCGTTGAATTCGGCTTCGCCGGTGATCTGATGGATCGGGCGGACAGTGACGCCGCTCTGGTCCACGGGAACGAGCAGGAAGGAAAGCCCTTTCGGTCCCTTCGATCCCGCCTCGGTCCGCGCGATCACAAAGATCCAGTCCGAGAATTGGGCAAGACTGGTCCAGATCTTCTGTCCCTCGATCACCCATTCATCGCCCTCGCGCCACGCCCTCGTGCGGACATTCGCGAGATCGGAGCCGGCGCCCGGTTCCGAATAGCCCTGGCACCAGATTTCCTCGCCCTTCGCTATCTTCGGCAGGAAGCGCGCCTTCTGTTCGTCGGTACCGAAGGCAAGGATCGTTGGGCCGGCAAGCTCGATGCCGATATGGTTGAGCCGGGGCGGGGCGCCCGCGCGCGCATATTCCTCGGCAAAGATCACCTGCTCGGCGAGCGTCGCGTCGCGGCCGCCATAGGCCTTGGGCCAGCCGACGCAGCTCCAGCCCGCTTCGCCCAGCCGGCGTTCCCAGTCGCGGCGACGTTCGGGCATTTCGGTCAGGCTGGTGAGCCCGCGCACGTCGGCGAAGGCGCCTTCCAGCTCGATCTTGAGCCATGCAGCGGCTTCGGCGCGGAATGCCTCTTCCTCGGGAGAAAATCCGAGCTTCATGCGGCTTCGTCCAGTCCGGCAAATCCCGCCACCTGCTCACGGTGCCAGTCGGGGGTTCCGAGGAGGCTCGCATTGCTGCGCGCGCGCTTGAAATAGAGATGCGCGTCATGTTCCCAGGTGAAGCCGATGCCGCCGTGAAGCTGGATCATCTCGCCTGCGCAGTGGCTGTAGGTGTCGCAGGCGAAGGCCTTGGCGGCGTGAACCGCGAACGGCGCCTCGTCCGACGCTTCGTCGATCGCGCAAGCGGCCCAATAGACCGCCGAGCGCGCCTGCTCGATCGCGATCATCATGTCCGCCAGCCGGTGCTTGACCGCCTGAAAACTGCCGATCGACCGGCCAAACTGGACGCGTTCCTGCGCATAGGCGACCGTCCGGTCGAGGCACGCCTGCGCGCCACCCAGCGCATCGGCAGCGATGGCGAGCCAGCCGGTGGCGAGCGCGGCACGCACCGCGGCGCGCGGGTCGGCGAGCGTTTCGACGGCGACCCCGCCGAAATCGAGCCGGGCATAGGGGCGCGTCTGGTCCATGCTGGTAAGCGGGGTGATGCCGAGCCCGAGCGCGCCGCGCTCGACGATCGCGACGCCATTGTCGGCTGCAACCACGAAGATGTCGGCGCTGGCGCCGTGGGGCACGAGGAGCGCCGCGCCGGTTAGGGTTCCGTCGCTGAGTGTCGCGCCCGGCGTTCCGCCCGTATTCCCGGCGGCGAAACTTGCCACGAGCTCGCCCGACGCGAGGCGGGGGAGGAACCGCGCCTTTTGCTCGTCGGTGCCGCCGGCGAGAATCGCCGGAGCAGCAAGCGCAAGGCTGGCAAGGAGTGGCAGCGCGGCGGTGTGCCGCCCCGCTTCCTCGGCAAAGATCGCGAGTTCGACCATCCCGAGCCCGACCCCGCCGAGCGCCTCGGGAATCGCGACGCCGGCGAGTCCGAGTTCGCTGGTGAACGCCTGCCACAGCAGCGTGTCGACACCCGTGTCGGCCATCGCCGCGCGCGTGCGCGCGCTCGTCGCATTCTCCGCAAAGAACGCCTTTGCCGTCTCGGCAATCATTGCCTGTTCGTCGGTGAAGGCGAAATGCATCTCAGCTGCCCCAGACCTTGCGTGGTTCGCTGCGGACGGCGAGCAGTTTGTCGACCGCATCGCCAACGTCGGCGGGTGCCCATTTTTGCTGCTGGTCGACCGTCGGGCCGAGCTTCCAGCCATCCTCGATCGTGATGCGCCCGCCTTCGAGCTCGAAGACGCAGCCCGTCACATGCTTCGATTGTTCGGAGCCGAGCCAGACGACCGTGGGGGCGATATTGTCGGGATCCTGTGCGTCGAAGCCGCTTTCGACCGCGGCCATCTTGTCGGCAAAGGCGCCTTCGGTCATCCGCGTGCGCGCGGCCGGGGCGAGGGCGTTGGCGGTGATGCCATACCGCGCGAGTTCAGCGGCTTGTACCAAAGTCAGCGCGGCGATCCCGCCCTTTGCGGTCGAATAGGCCGCCTGCGCGATCGAGCCCTGGAGGCCCGCGCCGCTGGTGGTGTTGATAATGCGCGCGTCGACGGGATGGCCCGCTTTTTGGCTAGCGCGCCAATAGTCGACCGCGTGGCGGCTGACGCAGAAATGGCCGCGCAGGTGGACGTGCATCGTCGCGTCCCATTCCTCGGGCGTGGCGGAGACGAACATGCGGTCGCGCACGATCCCGGCATTGTTGACGACGACATGCAGGTCGCCGAACGCCGCGACCGCGGCATCGACGATACGCTTGGCGGCATCCCAATCGGTGATGTCCTCATAATTGGCGATGGCGTTGCCGCCCGCCGCCTCGATCTCGGCGACGACGGTGTCGGCGGCCGAGGTGTCACGGCCCTCGCCAGCGAGACTGGTGCCGATGTCGTTGACAACGACATTGGCGCCCTCGGCGGCGAAGGCGAGCGCATAGGAGCGCCCGAGACCGCGCGCCGCGCCGGTGATGATGACGGTCCGTCCGTCGCAGATGCCCATGTTGCTCACAGCCTTTCGATGATGGTGACGTTGGCCTGGCCGCCGCCTTCGCACATGGTCTGGAGGCCGTAGCGGCCGCCGGTACGCTCGAGCGCACCGAGCAATGTCGTCATGAGGCGCGCGCCGGTGGCGCCGATCGGGTGGCCGAGCGCGATCGCGCCGCCCTGCACATTGACCTTCTCGTGCGGCACGCCGAGTTCCTGCATCCACGCCATCGGGATCGAAGCGAAAGCCTCGTTGCATTCGAACAGGTCGATGTCGCCCACCGTCATGCCCGCCTTTTCGAGCGCATATTTCGTTGCGGGGATCGGGCCGGTGAGCATCCACACGGGATTGTCGGCGCGGACCGACAGGTGATGGATGCGCGCGCGGGGTTTCAGTCCGTGCGCTTTCACCGCGGCTTCGCTCGCGATCAGGATCGCTGCGGCGCCGTCGCAATTCTGGCTGGCGATGCCCGCAGTAATCACGCCGCCTTCGTTGACGGTCTTCAGCGTCGCGAGTCCTTCGGGGGTCGTCTGGGGGCGGACGGTTTCGTCCTGCTCCAGCCCTTCGAAGGGCGCGATCTCGGCCTTGAACCAGCCATTGTCGATCGCGGCCTGCGCGCGGCGGTGCGATTCCGACGCGAACGCCTCCATCGCTTCGCGGCTGATCTGCCATTTATCGGCGATCATCTCGGCCGACTTGATCTGGTTGATTTCCTCGGTGCCGTAGCGTGCGTCCCAGCCCTTCGCCCCGATGAACGGGCTGTTGAAGCCATAGGCCTGCCCCGCATACATTGCGGCAGAAATCGGGATCGCGTTCATCGCCTGACTGCCGCCCGCAACGACCAGATCCTGCGTCCCGCTCATCACGCCCTGCGCGGCGAAATGCACCGCCTGCTGCGACGATCCGCACTGGCGGTCGATCGTGGTGCCGGGGACATGTTCGGGAAGCCCAGCGACGAGCCATGCGGTGCGGCCGATGTCGCCCGCCTGCGGCCCGATCGTGTCGCAGCAGCCCCAGACGACATCGTCGACGAGACCCGCGTCGATGCCGGTGCGCTCGACCAATGCCCTGATCGGGTGCGCGGCGAGGTCGGCGGGGTGGACGGCGGCGAGGCTGCCCTTCTTGCGCCCGATGGGGGTGCGGACGGCGTCGATGATATAGGCTTCAGCCATGTTCTTGTTCCTTATGCGAAGCTGTGGCCGGGGCCGATCGGCAGCGCGCCGCCGATGACGGCGGCGTCGATGCGCGCGAGATGGAAGGCGCGGTCGCCCCATGCGCTGGACAGCGCCCACGCGCGCTTCATCCAGAAATGCAGGTCGACTTCGTAGGTATAGCCCATCGCGCCGTGGGTCTGGATCGCGGTCTCGCTCATCGCCCATGCGGCGTCGGCGGCGGCGATCTTGGCGTGGCTGACGTGGACCGATGCGCTGGCGGCGTTTTTCTGCAACGCGACAGCGGCGCGCTGGATCACCGGCTTGGCGAATTCGATTTTGACCACCGCGGTCGCGAGGTGGTGCTTGATCGCCTGAAAACTGCCGATTGGCTGGCCGAACTGGCTGCGGTTCTTCGCATAGTCGGTCGCCTGTTCGAGCATCGCATCGGCAATGCCGACGAGCTGTGCCGAGGCGATCAGCGCGGCATGGTCGAGGAGAGTGTCGGCCGAACCGACTTCGGTCCCCGTCGGCGCGACGGGTGCATAGAGGCGGCGGAGCGGGTCGACGCTATCGAGCAATTCGGCGGTGCCGCCATGGTCGGCGAGCAGCAGCGCTTCGTCCTTGACCGACAAGATATGGCTCGCGCCATCGAGGTCGGCGACCCACGGATTGACCGGGTGCTGGAGCGCGACCTTCGCCTTGCCCGCCGCGATTGCGGCGAGCAGCGCATCCTGCCCGCCCGCCTTCGCGAGTAGCGGCGCGGCGACGAGTGCGGTGTCGGCGAGCGGCTCGGCAACCCCGGCGCGGCCGAGTTCGGCGGCGATCAGCACCGCATCGAGCAGCGACAGGCCGAGCCCGTCTTGCGCTTCGGGCACCAGCAGGCCGGGCAGCCCCATTTCGGTGAGCCCCTGCCACACGGCATCGGAGCGCCGGCTGTCGCTGGCGTCGAGCGCGCGCAGCAGTTCGGGCGTGTGCACGCCCGCCAGATAGTCGCGCACGCCCTGCGTCAGCGTCGCCTGATCTTCGGTGATCGTGAAATCCATGCCCGCTTACCTCGGCAGGCCGAGCAGGCGCTCGGCGATGATGTTGCGCTGGATCTCGTTCGACCCGGCGTAGATCGGGCCCGAGAGCGAGAAGATATAGCCTTCGAGCCACATGTTGAGCGCGCCGCCGTCGAGGTGACGCAGCTCTGCCGACGCGCCGAGGAGCTGCATCGCGGTGCGATGTGCGGCGCGGTCGAGTTCGGACCAGAAAATCTTGTTGAGGCTTGCCTCGGCGCCGATATGCCCGCCCGCCATGATCTTCGAGGCAACGGCATAGGTGTTGTAGGCATAGGCCTGCGCGTCCATCCACGCCTGCATCACCTGCTCGCGTGCGGCGGGTGCGGTCTTGGCTTCATGCTGGCGGAACAGTTTCACGAGGCGTTCGGCCGCCGCCTGAAAGCGCGCGGGGGAGCGCAGCATCAGCCCGCGCTCGAAGCCCGCGGTCGCCATCGCGACGTTCCAGCCTTCGCCTTCGCCCGCGATGCGGTTTTCGACGGGAACGCGCACCTCGTCAAAGAAGAGCTCGGCAAAGCCCGGATCGCCGTGGAGCTGGCGGATCGGGCGGCGCGTGACGCCGGGGGCGTTCAAATCGAACAGGATGAAGCTGAGCCCCTTATGCCGCTTTGACTCAGGGTCGGTGCGGAACAGGCCGAAGCCCCAGTCGGCAAAGCTCGCGCGGCTCGACCATGTCTTCTGGCCGGTGATGACATAATGATCGCCGTCGCGGATCGCTTTCGACGTGATCGCCGCCATATCCGACCCGGCATTGGGTTCGGACCAGGCCTGCGCCCAGATCACCTCGCCCTTCGCCATCGGGGTGAGGAAACGCGCCTTCTGCTCGTCGGTGCCGAATTCCATGACGGTCGGGCCGAGCAGGAAGATGCCGTTCTGGTTGACGCGTAGCGGCGCACCAGCGCGATAATATTCCTCCTCGAAGATCAACCACTGGATCAGGTCGAGCCCGCGCCCGCCATAGGCTTCGGGCCAGGTCACCATGCCCCAGTTGCCGCTCGCGAGCTTCCGCTCCCATTCGACATGCTGGTGATAGCCGTCCTCGCGCTCCAAAGTGACGAGCGGTTCCTTGGGGACGTTCGCTTCCATCCACGCGCGCACTTCGGCGCGGAAATCCTGTTGTTCGGGGGTGTAAACGAGATCCATCAGAATTCGGCCGCCTTGCCCGTCTCGACGAACGCGTCGCGCGATTTCTGGCTGTCTTCGTGCATGTACATTTCGAGCGTGAAGCCCTGTTCCCAGCGATAGCCGCGATCGACGTCGCGCGCTTCGAGCCCGTTCAGCGCCTCCTTCGCGATCACCAGCGCCTTGCGTGACTTGCCCGCGATGATCGCGGCAAAGGCGCGCGCTTCCTCGACGAGTGCCTCGCGCGGCACGACTTTCTCGACCGCGCCGAGCCGGTACGCTTCCTCGACCGGGATATTGCCGCCGGTGAAGAAGGCCGCGCGCACCTTGTGCAGCGGCAGCATGCGCGAGAGGTGCGAGGCGCCTCCCATAGCGCCGCGATCGACCTCGGGCAGCGAGAAGAAAGCATCGTCGGCGGCGATGATCGTGTCGCTCGCGCCGCAGATGCCGATGCCGCCGCCGATCACGAATTTATGCACCGCGACGACGACGGGCACTTCGCAGTCGCGTACCGCCTTGAAGGTCAGGTAATTGCCGCGATTGAGCAGGGTGATGCGCTCGGGATGCGCCTGCATTTCCTTGATGTCGACGCCGCCGCAGAAGCCGCGCGCGCTCTCGGCAGCGCGGATCAGCACGACATTGACCTCGGGATTGCTGCCCGCCTCACGGATGATCGCGGGCAGGCTGTTCCACGTTTCGCTGTCGAACGCGTTGACCGGCGGAACGTCGAAGACGATCTCGGCGATGCGGTCCTTGATCTCGGTATGGATCGGCATGGGTCAGGCCCCCGTTGGCGGTGAAGAGGAAAGCGCGGCGATCCGCGCGCGCGCGTCGCGCTCGATATCGCCAAGAAGTTCGGCGCAGCTTGGCAGATCGTCGAGCCGTCCCGCGACGAGCCCCGTCGCCATCAGCCCGTGGTCGGGATCGCCTTCGACGACCGCCTTCTGGATCAGCATCGGCGCGGAGGCGGCCATCATCGCTTGCGGCAGGGTAAGCCCGCCGTGACTGGTCATGCCTTTCGCGGCGCGGAACAGTTCGCCGAACGAGGCGCCGGTCTGGCGCTTCATCTGAAGCCCGCTCTCGATCGCGCGGCGCCAGATGCCGAGCCCGTTCGAGCGTTCGATGCGGTTCAGCAGCGCATTCTTGATCATCCGCTGCGGCAGGCCGTCGACCTTGGTCGACACGAGGATATCGTCGGTGCCCGCCTTCACATAGCGCGCCTTGGTCAGCTCGGGGATCGGGCTTTCGCGCGTCATCAGGAAACGCGTGCCCATCGCGATGCCGACCGCGCCGAATGCCAGCGCGGCTGCGAGCCCACGCCCGTCGCCGAAGCCGCCCGCGGCGATCACCGGCACCTTCACCGCGTCGAGCACCTGCGGCAGCAATATTGTAGAGGCGACCGATCCGGTGTGCCCGCCGCCTTCGCCGCCCTGCACCGTGACCATGTCGACGCCGAGCTGCACCATCTTCTGCGCATGCTTGACCGCGCCGACGGTGGGTACGCACAGGATACCCGCATCCTTGAAGCGACCGATCATCCTGGCATCGGGGCCGCGTCCGAAGCTGACCGCGCGTATCTGGTCTCGATGCTTCAGGATGATCTCGACGATCTCGCCCGCGCCGGGCTGGAACATATGAAAATTGACGCCGAAGGGCTGCTTCGTGCCCGCCTTGACCGCGAGGATCGCGGCTTCGAGCTCGGCAGGCTGCATCACCGCGCCCGCGAGGAAGCCGAACGCGCCCGCCTCGCTCGACGCGATCACGAGCCCCGGCGTTGCGATCCAGCCCATCGCGGTCTGGATCACCGGAAGCCGGCAGCCGAGCCGTTCGGTCAATATAGTGGCGAGCGGGTCGGCCATCAGCTGTTCCCGGCGTCCTTCTTGTTCGCTTCGGCCATCTTCTTGCCGTCGAACCCGGCGATATAGTCGCCCTTGACGAGGCTGTTGTTGGCGTGGGCGAAATGATGATAGCCGAACGCCGCGTCGATCCCGGCGTTCTTGCCCGCCAGCGTCTCCATATGGTTGCACGCCTGCTTGGCGAGTTGCAGCGCGAGGCGCGGCTGCGTCGCGATCCGTTCGGCGACGCGCTTCACCTCGTCCGCGAGGTCGGCGCGCGGCACGACGCGGTTGACCATCCCGGCTTCGCGCGCGCGCTCGGCGCTCATCCGTTCGCCGAGGAACAGGAATTCCTTCGCCAGCCGGACGTTGAGTTCGTGGCAATGCGCAAAATATTCGAGCCCCGGAAAGCCCATCTGCAGCACCGGATCCTGAAAAAAGGCGTCGTCGGAGGCGATGATCAGATCGCACACCCATGCGAGCATCAGCCCGCCGGCGATGCAGCCGCCATGGACCTGCGCGATGGTTGGCTTGGGAATGTCGCGCCACCGTTTGCACATGCCGAGATATTGTTCATGCTCGCGGGCATAGGCCTTTTCGGCGCCCGCCTTCGTCGAATGATCGTACCACATCAGCCGGCGGTCGACGCGCGAATGAAAGTCGCGCCCCGGCGTGCCGATGTCGTGCCCGGCGCTGAAATGCTTGGCGTCCGATTTCAGGACGATGACCTTGACCGCATCGTCATCGACCGCGCGGAAGAAGGCGTCATCGAGCGCGTACGTCATCTGGCTGTTCTGGACATTGTGATATTGCGGGCGGTTGAGCGTCACCCACGCAATGCCGTCGGCCGCTTCGTAAAGGACCGGCGTGTCGGTCTCGTAAACCGGGGTTTCGTCGACCGGCGGGACCAGTCCGTCATTCTGATCGCTCATGGCTCAGCTCCTCTTGCCCGCGGGATTGTCCTTGATCACGCCCGCGCGCAGACCATGCGGATCGAGCCGCGCGATGATCGCGAGCTGCTCGGCGGTCGGGGCGGGGGTCGTCTTGATTTCGCCTGCGGCTTCGAGTGCGAAGCCGGTCGCTTCCTGCACCTGGTCGAAGGTCACGCCGGGGTGCAACATCACGACGCGGATCGCATTGTCTGCGGCGCCGAAATCCATGACGCACAGGTCGGTGACGATCAGCCGCAGGTCGACGCGGCTGAAATTGACGCCGGGGGTGCGGCGCGCCGGGTTGTAGCCGACGCTCGACACCATATCGACTTCGCCTTCGACGAAGACGCGCTTCGAATGCGCCGGCACGAACATCGAATTGATGTGGCAGATGCTGTTGCCCGGAAAACCGCGCGCGCCGAGCATCTGCACCTTCGGCTGGTCGTAGGTGCCGCCGAGGTAGGAGATGTTCGTCTGGCCGAAACGGTCGATCTGGCTTGGCGTCACCATCGCGTGGCGCTTGCCCGACCAGACCGCGGCGTCGAAAAAGCGCGAGAAGGGCAGGTAGCCTGCGGCCTTGCGGTCGTCATAACCGCGCGGGCCGAGCGGCACCGGGTCTTCGACCAGAAAGGCTTCGCCGTCGGTCATCATCAGTTCGGGCGTGTGTGTCAGCTTGGCGAGGCCGGCCGCGAGGCGCGGCGCGGGGCCGATGCCGGTCGCGACGAGTTCGCCGTTGCTGCGCCACGCCTCGGACGCCGCGACGATGAGCTGTTCGCAAAGGGTGAATTCGGGTGCGGTGGTCATGGTGTCGGCCGCCTCAGAAAATGGGAAGGGGGAGGGCGGCGACGGCGTCCTTGCCGCCAACGCGATCAAGATAGCCCGCCTCGTCGGCGCCGATAGTGTCGGCAAGATAGCGGTCCCAGCCGCCGTCCTCGCGCGCGCTGTCGGCGTAGGCCTTCAGATGCTTCATGTCCCAGCCGTAGGACGGCGGCATCGAGGTCGGATGCGCGCCGAGCGGCGCTTCCACCACGCCATGGACGAAGCAGCGCTCGACGATGTTCGCGCGCGCATCCTCGGGATAGCTGTGGTCCATCCGGTCGACGACCTCTTCGGCCGAAACGAAGGTCTTGTCGGCGGCGCGCGCGAACCATTCGTCATAATAGGTGTCGGGGCCAAGCGCCTGGATGTTGCCGAGCTTGTCGGCGCGGTGGACGTGGAGCAGCGCCGCGTCGAGTTTGAGCGCGGGCATCGCGAGCAGCACTTCGCCATCGTCATAGGGCGACTGGACGGTCTTGAAGCCGCCGTGCGTCATCACATCGGTGCCGAGGCCGACATGCGTGGGCAAGAAGGGCAGGCGGAACGCCGCGGCCTTGAGGCCCCATTGCAACATGCCTTCGTCGAGTTCGAGAATGTCGAGCGTCCCCGCCTCGCGGGCCTTGCGAAAATAAGGCTCGAGCGGGATCGCGTCCATCGAGACGAAGCCGAAGATCAGCTTCTTCACCTTGCCTGCGGCGCAGAGCATCCCGACTTCGGGGCCGCCATAGGCGACGATCGTCAGGTCTGTCAGGTCCGAACGCAGGATCGCGCGCACCAGCGCCATCGGCTTGCGGCGCGGACCCCAGCCGGCAATCCCGATCGTCATCCCGCTCTTCAGCGAGGCGACGAACTCTTCGATGGTCAATTGCTTGTTCAATCCACTCTCCAGCCACAGGCACCGGGCATCAGGGCGCCCGCGATGTTGCAAGATGGATAGGCGCGCTGGCCGATCGCCCGATACCACCATATGGAGAGAGACTTTCACGCCGCCCGATAAGAGAGAGGCGGACAAGAAATGGAGGTCGATATGGCGGACGAAAGACAGCGCGTGGCGCTCGTGACCGGCGGCAGCCGCGGTATCGGCCGCGCGATTGCGGAGCGGTTGCTGGAAGACGGTATGCGCGTCGTGATCTGCGGCCGCAATGCCCCCGAGGACCTGCCGCGCCATCTCGATGCACTGGCGGAGTTCGAGGCGTGCGACGTGCGTTCGGCGGACGAGGTCAACGCGATGATCGACCGTATTTTCGAACGCCACGGCCGGCTCGACCTCGCCGTGAACAATGCCGGGGGCTCGCCCGAAGCCGATGCCGCTTCGGCTTCGCCGCGCTTTTCCGAACGCGTCGTCGCGCTCAACCTGCTTGCGCCGCTCCATGTCGCGCAGGCGGTCAACCGCATCATGCAGACGCAGGACGATGGCGGCAGCATCGTCAATATCGCCAGCGTTTCAGGCGCGCGGCCTTCGCCCGGCACGGCCGTCTATGGCGCGGCCAAGGCGGGGCTGCTGAGCCTCACCGAATCGCTCGCGATGGAATGGGGACCGAAGGTGCGCGTGAACGCGGTCATTGTCGGGCTGGTCGCCACCGAAGCCGCAGTCGACCATTATGGCGGCGAGGCTGGAATGAAGCGCATCGACGCAATGCTGCCGCTCGGTCGCATGGCGCGCGGGACGGACATCGCGGGGGTCGTCAGCTTCCTGGCGTCGGGCGATGCCGCCTATGTCAGCGGCGCAAAGATTGCCGTACATGGCGGCGGTGAGCGGCCGGTCTTTCTCAGCCTCGCGCAAGCCGATTGAGGCGTGGGTGGCGGCCGTTAGCCGGCTTGCTCCGGCGCCACGGCAGCACGCGTCAGCAAATGAAGCAGCGCGCGAAAGCTTTTGAGTTCCGCGGGGTCGGCGGCGTCATAGCTGCGGTTCGAACCGAGCTGCTTGCTGTTGCACACATAGAAGAGCGAGCTCGATCCAACCGCGTTGACGACGTGCATCGGCGGCAGCGGGCGAAAGTCGCCGACGGCGACGCCTTCGTTCACTACGACCTCGACATCGCGCAGAAGTATGTTCGAGAATTGCGTGGGGTCGCCGCGACGCGGTGAGATGTCAGCGACAAGGCGCTGGATGATCCGTGCTGCGGATGGCCGCGCGACGAGGAAGTCGAGCCATCCGTCGAACAGCGCGAGCAACTTGTCGATCGGCTTGTCGTGCTGCGCGATGCCGGCGAGAGCTTCGCGGTGCATCGAGGCGAAAATATCCTCCTCGACCGCGTCATAAAGCTCCTGCTTGTTGGAGAAATAATAGACGATCGACGGGCGGCGGATTCCGACGGCCGCGGCGACGTCTTCGAGGCGCGCCGTGGTGAAGCCGACTTCGGCGAAAACGGTCTCGGCCGCCTCGAGAATTGCCTGGCGCGTCGCCTCGCCGCGCGCGTGTCTGATGGGCTTCACGTTCAATGCTCAAAAACCTTCCGTATCGGCGCCCGCGGGCGCCCGCCCTTTTGGCGCAATCAAATCGCGCTTGCAATCTACCTTCATGACGGTAGAAATCTACCTACATGAAGGTAGAATCATAAGTCGAGGCGAAGATTCGCCCGAATGTTCGATGGAGGGGATTACGATGAACAAGGTTTCCGGGCCGCGGGTCCGTCTGCTGCTTTGCACGCTCGCGATGACCGCGGCGCATCCGGCTTTGGCGCAGAGCGCCGAAGCTACATCCGACGAGGCGTCGGGCCTTGGTGAAATCGTCGTCACCGCACAAAAGCGTGAAGAATCGCTTCAGGACACCCCGATCTCGATCGCCGCCTTCACTGCCGGCGATCTGGAGACCCGGGGCATCAGCGGGCTCACCGACCTGCGCGCCAATGTCCCCAACCTCCAGCTTACCCCGCACCCCAACAGCGCCGCGACCACGCAGATTTTCATGCGCGGCGTCGGCCTCAGCGACGACCAGATCACGCAGGATGCCGGCGTCGCGGTCTATATGGATGGCGTCTATGTCGCGCGCAGCCAGGGGCAGGCGCTCGAAGTTGCCGAGCTTGAGCGCGTCGAGGTGCTGCGCGGGCCGCAGGGCACGCTTTACGGCCGCAACGCGACGGGCGGCGCGATCAACTTCATCACAAAAAAGCCCGAACTCGGTGATTTCGGCTTCAAGGGGCAGGTGACGCTCGGCAATTATGACAATCGCCGCTTCAAGGCCGCGGTCAATGTGCCGATCGGCAGCACGCTTGCGGCGCGCTTTTCCTATGCGAACATCCAGCAGGACGGCTTTGTGAAGAACCCCGGCACCGGGGTGAAGCGCTGGGGCGACAAGGATCGCCAGGCGATGCGCGCCGATGTGTTGTGGCAACCCGCCGACACATTCAGCCTGCGCTACAGCTATGACCGTTCGGAGATTCAGGACACGCCGATCTACGTCGCCTTCTCACCGCTGCATCCGCTGACGGTGCCGCGCCCCAAGGCAGGCAGCCCGCTGGTCCGCGACCTGCTCGCCAATGATGTGACGTCGGAGGGGCACAGCCTGATCGGTGAATGGAACGCCACCGACTCGCTCACCATCCGCTCGATCACGGGGTATCGCAAGCTCGATAACTTCCAGAATCAGGATTATCTGACGGGCGTGCTCGGCGCGACGCCGCTTCAGAAAAACAGCAGCCGCGCCACGCAGGATCAGTGGAGCCAGGAGCTGCAATTTGTCGGCGACGCGCTCGATCGCCAGCTCGAATATGTCGTTGGGGGCTATTGGTTCTCCGAGGAAGGCGACAATTTCAGCAACAGCTTCAGCCCGCCGACGCGGACGCGCAGCTTCACGACCACGACGATCGAGAACGAGTCCTGGGCGCTGTTCGGTCAGGCGACCTATAGCCCCGAATGGCTCGACCGGCGTCTTCACCTGACGATCGGTGCGCGCCAGAGCTGGGACAAGCGCGAAGCGACGCTCGCGCGCTCGACCCAGGTCAATGAAGGGCCGATCGTGCCTGTGCCCGGCGTCGGCGACGGCAGCCGCAAGTTCAAGGATTTCAGCCCCAGCGTCATTCTCGCTTACGATGTCGCCGAAAATGTGCATGTCTATGGCAAGGTGGTGAAGGGCTATAAGTCCGGCGGCTACAATACCCGCGCCAGCTCGATCGCGCGCTTCAACCAGGGGTTCGATTCGGAAACGCTCTGGTCCTACGAACTCGGCATGAAGAGCCAGTTCCTCGACAACAAGCTGCGCTTCAACGTCGCGGCTTTCCAGTCGAAGTACAAGGATATCCAGATCAACGTGCAGTCCGATCCGACCAATGTCCGGATCACCGACGTGCTCAACGCAGGCAAGGCGACGGTGAAGGGCATCGAGGCCGATCTGACGCTCGCGCCCGTTCGCGCGCTGCGTTTCACGATCAACTACGGCTATCTCGACGCCCGATATGACGAGGTTGTCGACGCGACGGGCGCCGACATTTCGGCCAATTTCCGCTTCTCGAACGCGCCGAAACACACGGTTGCGTTCGACGCCAACTATGACCTGCCGCCGACGCCGGTTGGCACATTTTCGACCAATGTGAACTACACGATGCAGAGCGACAAGTTTGTCAGTTCGAGCATCTCGAGCGGCAAATATATCGTCGGCGACTATGGCCTGCTCAACGCGCGGCTGACGCTGGCCGACATCCCGGGGGTGGATGGCCTTCGCGTCAGCCTGTGGGGCCGCAACCTGACCGACGAGGAATATTATGTCACCCAGTTCAACATCGGCCGCCCCGGCGCGCTGTTTGGCGAACCGCGCACCTATGGCGTCGACCTGAGCATCGAATTCTAAAGGGGATTCGCGATGCGATATGCTGCCATGCTGCTCGGCGGCGTGCTCGTTCTCTCGCTGCCCGGCGTCGCCATCGGCGCCGGGCAGGGGGTGAAGGACTTTCGCGCAGGCACGCCCGACGTCGCGCGCACGCAAAAGGATTTCGCGGGCGGTGCCGATGAGTTCCGTTTCGTCGTCATCGGCGACCGCACCGGCAAGCACCGCCCCGGGGTGTTCGAGGATGCGATGGACAAGGTCGAGGCGCTGCATCCCGATTTCGTCATCAACATCGGCGACCTGATCGAGGGCAATAGCGAGGACCGGGCGCAGCTCGGCAACGAATGGGACGAGGTCAATGCCGCGATCAACCGGCTGAGCGTCCCTTTCTTCTATGTGCCGGGCAATCACGACCTGACCAACGAGGTGCAGCGGAGCGAATGGCGCAAGCGTCTGGGCGCCGATTATTACAGCTTCACCTACAAGGGGGCGCTGTTCCTCGTCCTCAATACCGAGGATCCGCCCCAGCCCAGGATCGCGCGCATGGCGCTGTTTCAGCAATATGGCGGCGAGGCGATGAAGACGGTGTTCGAGGCGCTCCAGGGCGAGCCCGCGAAGGCCGAGGCGCTGTTTGCGGGCGACCCGAAGCTGGCTGAGCTGGCGGGCAAGATCCGGGGTTCGGAGAATGTCGCGTTCAGCGCCGATCAGGTCAAGATGGTGCGCGAGGCGCTGGCGAAGAACCCGAAGGCACGCTGGACCTTCGTGCTGATGCACCGGCCCGCATGGAAAGTGGATTCGCCCGCATTTCGCGAGATCGAGACAATGCTGAAGGGACGCCCCTACACAGTGCTGGCGGGTCATTATCACAAATATGCCTATGAGGAGCGCGGGGGGCAGGATTATGTCCAGCTCGGCACGACGGGCGGCATGCCCGGCGGCGCGACCGACGATCCCGCGGTGGTCGATCATGTCATGTGGGTTTCGGTCGCCGACGGCGCGCCGCGCGTCAGCAATTTGAAGCTCGACGGTTTTTTCGGAAAGCAGGGGCCGTCACCGGTCGTCAAGGCTCGCTGACGCGGGCATCGGCACCCGGGACAAAAATAGCCCGTACATGGAGATTGTTTCGCAATGAGTTTCACTGATCTTTCGCCCGCCCCCGGCGCGCCCGGGACCGCTGTCATCGTCACCGGGGGGGCGTCCGGGATCGGGCTCGCTTCGGCGCGCGCGCTGGCGGCGGTCGGCCGGGCGGTCGCGCTCTGGGATATCAATGCCGGCAAGGCCGAGGCTGAGGCAGCGGCGATCGCGCAGGAATTAGGCGCAAAGGCCATCGGCATCGGCGTCGACCTGACCGATCTGGAGGCCTATCCGGCCGCGATCACCGCCAGCCGCAATGCGCTCGGCGCGCTGGGCGGGCTGGTCCACGCCGCGGGCATCGTCGACACCGCCTCGCTCGAAGGCATCACGCCCGAAAGCTGGGCGGCGGGCATCAACACGCATCTGCGTCCACTCGCGCTGCTGACGCAGCAGCTCCACGGCGACTTCGCCGCCAATCCGGGGTCGGCGGTGGTTGCCATCACGTCGATCAACGCAACGCTCGGCAACGCGATGAACCCCATCTACAGCGCGGCGAAGGGCGGCATGCTCTCGCTCGTCCGCTCGCTCGCCGACCGGCTGGCGCGCGACAAGATCCGGATCAATTCGGTATCGCCCGGCCAGATCATGACCCCGATGATGAAGCCCGCTGTCGACAATTTGCCCGAGGGCTTTTTCGAAAAGCGCATCCTGCTCGAACGCATCGGTGTGCCCGAGGAGATCGGCCGCGCCGTCCGCTTCCTGCTCTCGAATGAAGCGAGCTACATCACCGCCGCCGAACTCGTCGTCGACGGCGGCAATATCTCGTCGCAGCGCGGTTGAGCGCTGGAAGGAGCCTGAAAATGAGGAATCGCGATCACCTGATGTGGCGGGCCACGCTTGCGGCGACATTGGTCCTGACGCTGCCGGCCTGTACGACGATCGACAAGCGGCCGGTCGCCAGCGCGGTTGCCGAACAGTCAGGCGTCATTCCCTTCACGGCCGCCAGCGTGTCGGCGGACGGCACGATCAACTGGTCCGCGCCCGGCGCGGGGCAGGTCCGGGTATATGCGGGCACCGATTCCGCGGTGAGCGACCGGACGAAACCAGTGGGACAGGGGGATGCGACGGGCAGCCTCCGGATTTCGGGCCTTGTTCCCGGCAAGCGCTGGTTTTTTGCGCTCGTTCCCGATCATGGCGCGCCGCTGGTCATCGCGGATCGCGGACTTCATCTCAAGACAATCCCCAATTTGCGCGACGTCGGCGGTTACCGGACGACCGACGGCCGCTGGGTCAGGATGGGAATGATCTACCGTTCGGATCAGCTCGACCGCCTCAGCGACAGCGACCTCGGCGCCATGGGCGATCTGGGCCTCGCGCTTGTCGCCGACCTGCGCACGGCAAGCGAACGCAGTCATGAGCCCGATCGCCTGCCCGCCGGCGCCGAGCATCTCCTGCTCGACGTCGTCGCGGACAGCAAGGGCAGCGTCGGCGGCGACATGCGTCAGGCGATGGCGACGATCGCCGCGGGCAAGGGCGCGGAGATGCTGGCCGAGGCCAACCGCGATTTCGTCTCCCTGAACAGCGCGCGCAGCGCCTATCACACGCTGCTCTCCCGCATCGGCGCCGAAGGCGCCGGGCCGATGCTGTATCATTGTACGTCGGGCAAGGACCGCACGGGCTGGGCTAGTGCGGTGATTCTGACCCTGCTCGGCGTGCCGCGCGAAACGGTGATGGCCGATTACCTTGCCAGCAACGACTATCTGCGCGTCAAGAACGAGGCGACGATCGCTATGCTCGGCCGATTGCCGACGCCTGTCGCGCGCGAAAATCTCGAGCCGGTCTTGACCGTGCGTGCCGCCTATATCGAAGCGGCCTTTGCCGAAGTCGATAAACGCTATGGCTCGTTCGACCGCTATGTTCGCGAGGGGCTTGGTCTGGATGATGCCGCGATCGACCGGCTTCGCGCGACCTTGCTGACGGGGGCGCCGCAATAGCGCCGAATTCCGGTTCAGGCAGGTAACGGGACTGAAGTTTCCCGATGATTTGACTGCCCGTCATATTCCTGCCGGGCGCGCCATCGATCATTTGAATTCGAAGAGGGTCGGTTCGTCGGGTGCCGGGGTTTCGATGACGAGCAGGCCGAGGTGCATCGCCTGCGTGATCAGATGCGCCCGGTTTCGAGCGTTCAGTTTCAGGCGGACATTTTCGATGTGCCGCTCCACGGTGCGTGGCGCGATACTGATTTCGAGCGCGATCTGTTTGGCCGACCACCCCACGGCGACCAGCTCGAGGATTTGATGTTCGCGAAAGGTCAGATGCGGTTCAACATTCAAGGCGTTTCGATGCACGGCGCAATCCCCTGACACCCAAGGCGTGGACAATAGCGACCGACAAGCAGCTTTAACGCGCGGCAATGCCGCTACCCCACCTGCTCTGTTTGCATAATATCCTTTTGCGTCCTGTTTAGCAATTAACTCGGCTTGACGGAAAATTTAGCGACATTGTTGATGTCAATTCGATTATGATATTGAAATCAAATACTATATTCCAAACAGTTCCTAAGGAATAATACGTAGTGATTTTTGCTAGGTTAATTGGGCACGCGAATTCCTACGTCTTTCTTCGGATGGATTCACGATGCCCAAAGGCACATGAGACTCGCAAATGGGGTCGCCGCAGTACCAATTCAGTTGGAGACGTGGCGTGCAAGGTCTGGCAGAATTTCACCGCGGGGGGATCCCCCAGGACACCATCCTGAAATTCCGAAAGGGAGAGATCATATTCTCTCAAGGCGATCCAGGGGATTGCTGGTTCGAAGTCGTATCGGGCACCGTCCGCACGTGCCATTTCCATCTCGACGGGCACCGCCAGCTAACGGGCTTCTTCTATCAGGGCGATGTCTTCGGCGTCGGCTACGGCAACCGCGACGCAGCGGCCGAAGCGGTCACCAACACGATCCTGACGCGCCGCCCGGTGTCGAACGCCGAGCCCGCCGCGTCGGGGCAGAGCCGCGCGCTCGAACGGGCGCTCGACAGCGCGAATCAGTGCATCTTTCTGCTCGGGCGCCGTAACGCCAACGAGCGCGTCGCCGCCTTCCTGCTGATTGCGGCCAAGCGGTCGTCGGCGTTCGGCAGCATTCCCCTGCCGATGACACGCAGCGATATTGCCGACCATCTGGGCCTGACCATCCATACCGTCAGCCGGACGATTTCGGGCTTTGTACGTCAGGGCCTGATCGAACTCGAAGGCCCCCAATTGTGCCGCCTCGTCGATATCGAGGGACTGCGCGCCATCGCTGGCGAAGAGATTGGTGCGGCGATCGACAATATCGCGGTGATGCGCCAACGCGGCGCGTTCGCCGGGCCGGGAGCAGGGCTATGATCATTTTCTCACCCCCCACCAGACTGCGCCATCTGGGCGCAGCCGCCGTCGGCCTCTCGGCCATTTTCATCGTCCCTCAGGCAAGGGCCCAGGACGCGCTGGCGCTCGAATGCCTGTGCGAGGCGCTCCCCTTCCTCGATGCGGCGACGACGTGGAGAGCGGCGGCGGTAGCGGGGCCGGGCGGCATCGCCGAAGGTCAACCGGCCGCGCGCGTCGAAAGCGAGATCGAGGCGCAGCGCCGGATCATCGCCGAACAGCGCGCGCTGATCGATCAGCAGAACGTCATGCTCGCCGAGCAGCGGCAACATATTGTGAAAATGCAGGGCCAGCTCATCACCCAGCAGGCGCAGATCGACCGGCTCTCGTCCCTTGCGCTTGCCGAGGCGCCGCTCGACATGTTTCGCGGGACCGGCATGGGGCAGGGTGTCGGAGCCGGTCCGGCGCTTCCGGGTCCGGGCAGCACGGCCGTCGCGCTGCCCGACGCGCCCGTCGGCGAGGCGCCGCCGCCGAGCGAGTCGACCGCCGAACGCGTCGCGGCGGTTCCCGAAGGACAAGGCGTGCTGACGCGCGCCGGCCATCTCATTTTCGAACCGTCGATCGAATATACGCGCTCGTCGACCAATCGACTGGTGTTTCGCGGGATCGAATTGATCCCCGGAATCCAGATCGGGCTGATCGAGGCGACCGATGCCGACCGCGACACGTTGGTCGGGACGGGTTCGCTGCGATACGGGATTTCGGACCGGCTCGAAGTCGAGGTTCGCGTCCCCTATCTTTATCGCAACGACCGCATCGAGGTCGTCCAGCAGCGCGACGAGGGGATCGTCCGGTCGATCGCGCTGCGCGAGGACGGGGTCGGCGATGCCGAATTGTCGCTGCGTTACCAGTTCAACCGTCCGGTCGGGCAAAAGCCGATTTTCGTCGGGTCGCTGCGCGTCAAATCGGACACCGGCAAGGGGCCGTTCGACATTGGCTATGACGAATTCGGCGTCGCGACGGGACTGGCGACCGGGTCGGGCTTCTGGGCGGTCCAGCCGGGGCTCAACTTCCTGATGCCGTCGGACCCCGCGGTCATCTATGGCGGCGTCGCCTATCTTTACCACATCCCCCGCGACGTGAACAAACTCGTTGGCGAAGTAATGGTCGGCCGCGTCGATCCTGGCGATGCGGTTTCGGCCAACGTCGGCTTCGGCTTTGCGCTCAATCCGCGCTTTTCCTTCTCGCTCGGCTATCGCCACAATTATATCTTCCCGACCCGGTCGGAGATCGGCGATACGATCCAGAAGTCGAACTATCTCCACGTCGGTTCGCTCAATTTCGGCATGTCGTACCGCCTGACCGAGCGCGACGTGGTGAACCTCGGCTTCGAGATCGGCGTGACCGAGGATGCGCCCGACGTGTCGATCACGTTGCGCATGCCCTTCGGCGGGAAACTATAGTCCCACGGCCCACACAGTCCCGCGTCCGGACCCGGTTTGTGAAGAAAAGCCCCGCCGAAAGGCGGGGCCAGTTGGACCGTCCCCGTCGAAACGGGGGCGGGGGGTCGTTCAGTTGCCGAGCGCGCCGACCGTTTGGGCACCCATCACTGCGCCGATCGCATCGCTCATCCGGGTCGTTGCCAGCGCATCGCGGAAGCCCTCATAGCCGCTGAGGTCGAGCACCGCGTCGACCTGCTGGTTCAGCGACACGTTGCTTGCGGTGTTAATCAGCACATTCTGGATCGCGTCGGTCTTCTGGATCAGCGCGGTCTGGCCGTTGTTCGCAAGGAACACCGACTCGTCGCCGACGCGCATGGTGATCCCGCCGCTCGTCAGAATGCCGCCCTGGATCTGTGCCGCATCCACCGCGGTCAGCGCCGGCGAAACGAAGCGTTCGATCGTCGATCCCTCCGGCGTCCAGCTGATGATCGTGCGCAGCGCGAGCTCGTCATTCACAAAGCTGCGGATATCGGCGCCGAACGCGATGACCATTCCCTGGAAGGCGAAGCCGCCGCGCTGCGTGGCGAGCACTTCGTCGGACACCGTTGCGGCATCGGCCAGCGGATCGGCGGCCGGCGGATCGGCCGCCGCAGGCTCGCCCGCAGCAAGCAGCGACGGGGCCAAAGCAAGCAGGAGGAGGCGAGGGGACATGGCGGGTCTCATTTCACGGTTCCAACGCGCACATCGAGCAGGATTTGCGGCGTCAGCTGATATTGGGGAGGGAGGTTGGTCGTCAGATCGCCGATCGAGACATGCAGCGAGCCATCCTTTTCGAGCGGCGCCTGCGACCAGGGGCCCCAGTCGCCGGCGAGGTTGAACGCCGGGCGTTTCTGGCCGCCTTCGACGATCGCGAGCGCGATGCCGTTCCAATGCTCCTCGAAATCCTTGAGCGAATATTGGTTGAGGCCGAGAACCGAATCGCCGGTGAGCACGCGGTCCTTGTCGACCCCCTTGATCACAACGAAATGCTTGAAGCCCTTAAGGTCCATCAGCACGATCGTCGGGCGCTTCACCTGCTTGAGCTGGTCGATGGTGAGCCGGAAGCCCTCGGCGCGATAGCCGCGCGAGGCGAGATAGGTTTTCATGTCGAGCATCGAGAAGCCGACCTTGCGGATCGCCTCGCGGTCGCCCTTTTCCCACATCGCGCGGAAGGGCATCGTTTCCGACGTCGGTTCACCATAATGATAGGTCAGGAGCGTCGCGATCGCCGCGGATCCGCAGCTGAAATCGTAGCGCTGGCGGATGACCGACCGGAAGGGAATGTCCCACCAGGTCATGACCTGAAGCTGGTAGCTGCCGCCGGTCTCGGGCCCGGTGAGCCGGACCTCGGCGGCCGCAGGCGCCGCCGCGAGGGCGCACAACATGCCCGCGATCAAGGCGCGCATGGGCCGCATGGCGACGTCAGTCGCCGAGGTTGATCGTCAGGTTCATGCCGCTCTGGGCACTGACCTGCGCGCCGGTGTTGATCAGCAGGTTGCCGACACCGTTGAAATTGGACAGGGCGAAATCGCTGAGTGTGACCGCGCCCGCGGTATAGTCGCCCTTGAGGATATTGCCGCTGACGATCGAATCCATCGTCTGGTTCGTGATGACCAGCGACTGGCCGCCGCGCTGCGTATCGAGCTCGCCGTCGTTCAATATCGGCGATTTGCGAACGTGGGGCATCGGGATGACCGGGGCCGCATCAACCGGAACCGCATAGGACAGCATGGGGCTGGTGGCGGGCGCCGCGCCTTCGGGGCCGACTGGTTGCGCGAAAACGGGGGCGGAAAAGCTTGCCAGGATCAGCAGAGCCGGAAGCATCGCGGGTTTCATGACAGGAATACTCCTGAAAACTTCAAAAGGGTGATGGCCGGCGCCCTGAGGGCAGGCACGCCGACCATCCGGGGGGACGTGATCAGTCGCCGCCGTCGCCGCCACCGCCGCTGCTGCCGCAGCATTCGCCGAAGCTGACGGTGCCTTGTGCCGCGATGTTGGTCGCTGCCTGGGTGTTGGCGTTGATGCCCGTGTTCCAGGCGGCGTTCAGGATGCCGGCATAAGCTGCAAATGCGTTGCCGCGCACCGAGTTGTTGCCGCTGTTGTAGCCGACGGGGGTTTCACTGCGGTCTTCGCCATCGAGGTCGACGAGTTCGTCCATATATTTGTTGGTGTTCGTCGCGCTCAGCGACTGGTTCGCAACGACGAGCGTGTTGCCGTTGAACGAGCCGTTGCCGTCATTGTCCTGGTCGTCGTCCGAATAGCTGTCGGCGGCATTGTCCTGGACAAACAGGTCGATCAGGTCGTTCACAACGACGGTGTCATTGTCGCTGTGGTTCCCCGACGCCCCATTGTTGTTGGCGTCATTGTTGGATTGCGTTTGTGCAATCGCCGGAGCTGCCGTTGCGGCGAGTGCGATTGCCGACACCGCGAGCATGACTTTCTTGATCATGACTACTTCCTCTCAAAATGGGGACGGCTCGCGATGCCGAATGGCATGGCTGATGCGGATCCTCCCCGACTCCGTCCGCATCGGTGCGAACAAGGCGATCATGATCCGCCGCGGTGCGAACCGCTTTGCGAATTGGCAATGTCGGCGGTGGAGAAATACCCAGATGATATCGGTGGGTGGTTTCGGGCGTCGTCAGACCGTCACATTGGCGCGCATCGTCGCCCGGCCTGCCGCATCGCGCGCCCACAGCCGGGCCCCTGCGTCCTCGTGCGCGAGGCACAGGTCAAAGGGAGCGCCGTCGATCAGCGGCGCTTCGGCGCGGAAGCTGAAATGGCGCGGCGCGGCGCCGGGCGCGGTGCGCAGGAAATGGTCCATCAGCAGCGTCGCGATCAGCGGGCCGTGGACGACGAGTCCCGCATAACCCTCGACGCCCCGTGCATAGTCGCGGTCGTAATGGATGCGATGCGCGTTGAAGGTGAGCGCCGAGTAGCGGAACAGCATGACCGGATCGGGGACGATGCTGCGCGTCGCGTCGCCGGGTTCGGGCTCCGTGGGCGCGACCACCGGTATGGGAGGCGGCGGCGGCGATGCGGCGGCGGGCGCGCGAAAGACGATGTCCTGCTCTTCGCGGATCGCGGCGATCCCGTCCGCCGCGATATCGTGGCGCAGCGTGACGAACAGCAGGTCGCCGCTCGCGCCGCGTTTGGGCTTGATCGCGTCGATCATGGTGACGCGCCTTAGCGCAGCGCCGGCCGCGATCGGCGACAGATATTCGATACGGCTTCCCGCCCACATCCGGCGAGGCAGCGGCACGGGCGGGAGCAGACCGTGCCCGTCGCGTCGCGGGTGGCCGTCCTCGCCGATCACCGACTGGCGCGCGTCGGGCAGGAAGTAGAGCCAGTGGCCGAGCGGCGGGACGATGTCGGGAACTGCGCCATGGTCGAGCAATGCGGCGAGGCCGCGGAGCGGCGCGATGGTGGCGATATCCTCGCGCGTTTCGCTGCGGCCGACCCAGGCGGAATAATCGTCCATCAAAAGCTCTTGGGCAGGCCGAGCGCGTGGGTCGCGACGTGGCTGAGGATCAAATTCGTGCTGATCGGCGCGACCTGATAGAGCCGCGTCTCGCGGAACTTGCGTTCGATGTCATATTCCTCGGCAAAGCCGAAGCCGCCGTGCGTCTGGACGCACATGTCGGCGGCGTACCAGCTCGCCTCCGACGCGAGCATCTTCGCCATATTCGCCTCGGTCCCGCCATCCTGCCCGGCGTCGAACAGGCGTGCCGCCTTGTCGACCATTTCGGCGGCGGCGGCGATCTGGACATATGCCCGCGCGATCGGGAACTGGATGCCCTGATTTTCGCCGATCGCGCGGCCGAAAACCGAGCGATCCTTCGCATAAGCGGTGGCGCGGTCGATGAAGAAGCGCCCGTCGCCGATGCATTCGGACGCGATCAGGATGCGCTCGGCGTTCATGCCCGAAAGGATGTAGCGAAAGCCCTTGCCCTCCTCGCCGATCAGGTTGGCGGCGGGGACTTCGAGGTCGTCGAAGAAGAGTTCGGTCGTCGCATGGTTGAGCATCGTGCGGACGGGGCGGATCGTCAGGCCGTTGCCCTCAGCCTCGCGCATATCGACAAGGAGGACACTCATCCCGTCGGAGGGCTTCGCGCATTCCTCGCGCGGGGTGGTGCGGCAGAGGAGGACCATCAGGTCCGAATGCTCGGCGCGGCTGATCCAGATCTTTTGCCCGTTGACGACATATTTGTCGCCGACACGCTTCGCGAAAGTGCGGATGCGCGTCGTATCGGTGCCCGCGGTCGGCTCGGTGACGCCGAAAGCCTGCAGGCGAAGATCGCCGCGCGCGATCGCGGGCAGATAAGCCTGTTTCTGCGCCTCCGACCCGTGCTTGAGCAAGGTGCCCATTGTGTACATCTGCGCATGGCAGGCGCCGCCGTTGCAACCCGACCGGTGGATTTCCTCGAGCACGGCAGTTGCGGCGCCAAGACCAAGGCCCGAGCCGCCATAGGTTTCGGGAATCAGGACCGAGAGGAAGCCCGCTTCGGTCAGCGTGCGGACGAACTCGGTTGGATAGATGCGGTCGCGGTCGAGCCGCTGCCAATATTCGCCGGGAAAGCCGGCGCACAGGCGGCGCACCGCCTCGCGGATTTCGGGATGGCTCTGCGGCTGGGCTTCGGACATCGGCGTTCGGCTCTCCCCTGATCGTCGGGGAGAGCCTTAGAATGCGAAGCTGTTTGGGTGCAACTGAAACAAGCGTCAGATGCTGGGCAGGTCGAGCCCCTTCTCGCGCGCGCAGTCGATCGCGATGTCGTAACCCGCGTCGGCGTGGCGCATCACCCCGGTGCCGGGGTCGTTCCACAACACGCGCTCGAGCCGCTTCGCCGCTTCGGGGGTGCCGTCGGCGACGATTACCATGCCGCTGTGCTGCGAATAGCCCATGCCGACCCCGCCGCCATGGTGGAGCGACACCCACGTCGCGCCCGATGCGGTGTTGAGGAGGGCGTTGAGCAGCGGCCAGTCAGACACCGCGTCCGATCCGTCGCGCATCGCTTCGGTCTCGCGGTTGGGCGACGCGACCGATCCCGAGTCGAGATGGTCGCGGCCGATGACGACCGGGGCCTTGAGTTCACCCGACGCCACCATTTCGTTGAACGCGAGGCCGAGGCGGTGGCGGTCGCCGAGCCCGACCCAGCAGATGCGCGCGGGCAGGCCCTGAAACTGAATCTTCTCGCGCGCCATGTCGAGCCAGTTGTGGAGATGCTTGTTGTCGGGGAGCAGCTCCTTCACCTTCGCATCGGTCTTGTAGATGTCTTCGGGATCGCCCGACAGCGCGGCCCAGCGGAAGGGGCCGATGCCGCGGCAGAAGAGCGGGCGGACATAGGCGGGAACGAAACCGGGGAAGTCGAACGCATTTTCGACGCCTTCGTCCTTCGCCATCTGGCGGATGTTGTTGCCATAGTCGGTCGTCGGCACGCCGGCGGCCTGCAGGTCGAGCATCGCCTGTACATGCACCGCCATCGACGCCTTCGCGGCCTTGGAGACAGCAGCGGGATCGCTTTCGCGCTTCGAAAACCACTGGTCCAGCGTCCAGCCCGCAGGGAGATAGCCGTTGACCGGATCGTGCGCCGAGGTCTGGTCGGTGAGCAGGTCGGGGCGGATGCCGCGGCGGACCATCTCGGGCAGGATCTCGGCGGCATTGCCGAGCAGGCCGACCGACACCGGCTTGCCCTCGGCATGGCTCGCCTCGATCATCGCGATCGCCTCGTCGATGGACGAGGCCTGCTTGTCGAGATAGCCGGTGCGCAGGCGCATCTCGATGCGGCTCGGCTGGCATTCGATCGCGAGGCACGATGCGCCCGCCATCACCGCGGCAAGCGGCTGCGCGCCGCCCATGCCGCCGAGGCCGGCGGTGAGCAGCCACTTGCCCGCAAGGCTGCCGCCATAATGCTGGCGGCCCATTTCGACGAAGGTTTCGTAGGTGCCCTGAACGATGCCCTGGCTGCCGATGTAGATCCAGCTCCCGGCGGTCATCTGGCCGTACATCATCAGGCCCTTTTTATCGAGCTCGTGGAAATGATCCCAGTTCGCCCATTCGGGGACGAGGTTCGAATTGGCGAGCAACACGCGCGGCGCATTTTCGTGCGTGCGGAACACGCCGACGGGCTTGCCCGACTGGATGAGGAGGGTTTCGTCGCCTTCGAGCCGCTTCAGCGTTTCGACGATCTTGTCATAGCTTTCCCAGTCGCGCGCGGCGCGGCCGATGCCGCCATAGACGACGAGCTCGTGCGGCGCCTCGGCGACGTCGGGGTGAAGATTGTTCATCAGCATCCGCATCGGCGCTTCGGTGAGCCAGCTTTTCGCGCTGATCTCGGTGCCGGTCGCCGGGCGGATCACGCGGCTGTTATCCAGTCTATGATTCTGGGGGCGGGTGGTCATGAATTTCCTTTCGCAAAGTCGAGGGTCGCGGCGATCACTTGCTCCAGTACGGGTCGGATCGCGGGATTGGGGTCGAGGGGGGCGGTTTCGGTCAGCGCGGCGGATTCGGTCATGTAGCCACGCTGCGCGAGTTCCATCTGGATCGCGTGTACGCCCTCCTCCGGGCGGCCGTAATGGCGCGTCGTCCAGCCGCCCTTGAAGCGGCCGTTGACGACATGGCTGTGGCCGCTCGCCGCGCAGATGTTCGCGATCATTGTTTCGAGTTCGGGCGCGCAGGTCGTGGCGTCGTTGCTGCCGATGTTGAACTGCGGCAGCTCGCCATCGAACAATCGCGGCACATGGCTGCGGATCGAGTGCGCGTCATAGAGGACGACGCGGCCGTGCGCGGCTTTCAGTCGGTCGAGTTCGGTTGTCAGCGTGTCGTGATAGGGCCGGTGATAGGAGTTCAGCCGCTGCATGATCTCGGCCTCGTCCGGCGCGTCGAAACGATAGAGCGGCTCGCCGTCGAAGGTGGTCGTCGGGCACAGCTCGGTCGTCGCCTGTCCGGGATAAAGCGACACGCCCGACGGATCGCGGTTCATGTCGATCACGCTGCGCGAAATGTCGGTCGCGACCAGCGTTGCGCCCATGTCGGCGGCGAAGGCGTAAAGCTCGGCAATCCACCAGTCGGTGTCGAGCTGCGCGCGCCAGGGCGAGACGAACTGGTCGTCGAGCCCGGCGAGCTCGGTGCCGCCGTGCGGGAAGGCGAGGATGAGCGGCGCGTCGCCGCGATGGACGCGCAGCCAGCCCATCAGGCGAGCCCCGGCAATTTGGCGGGAACCGCCACGACGAGGCTGCCCGTGCGGATCAACGCGGTCGCGGCTTCCATGTCGGGATGGAAATGCCGGTCGTCTTCGAGCGTCGGTACCGCGGTGCGCAGATGCCGGTGCGCGGCTTCGAGCGCGTCGCTCGATTTCAGCGGCGCGTGGAAGTCGATGCCCTGACATGCGGCGAGCAGCTCAATCCCGATCACCGCGCTGGCATTGTCGGCCATGTCGAGCAGACGGCGCGCGCCGTGCGCGGCCATCGAGACATGATCTTCCTGATTGGCCGAGGTCGGGATCGAATCGACGCTGGCGGGATAGGCGCGCTGCTTGTTCTCGCTGACCAGCGCGGCGGCGGTGACCTGCGGGATCATGAAGCCCGAATTGAGGCCGGGGCGCGGGGTGAGGAAGGCGGGGAGGCCCGAGAGCGCGGGGTCGACGAGCATCGCGATGCGGCGCTCCGAGATCGAACCGATCTCGCACAGCGCCATCGCGATCATGTCGGCGGCGAAGGCGACGGGCTCGGCATGAAAATTGCCGCCCGACAGCGCTTCGTCGGTATCGGCGAAGATCAGCGGATTGTCGGAGACGCCATTCGCCTCGATGCCGAGCGTCGTTCCGGCCTGCCGGAGCAGGTCGAGCGCGGCGCCCATCACCTGCGGCTGGCAGCGGAGGCAGTAGGGGTCCTGCACGCGCGGGTCGTCGACGGCGTGCGAGGCGCGGATCGCCGACCCCGCCATCAGGGTGCGCAGCGTGTCGCCGACCTCGCGCTGTCCGGCATGGCCGCGCAGCGCGTGGATGCGCGCGTCGAAGGGCGCGTCGGAGCCCTTCGCGGCTTCGGTCGAGAGCGCGCCGGTGATGAGCGCCGAGCGGAAGATGGTTTCGGCGCGGAACAGGCCGGCAAGCGCGTTGGCGGTCGAGAATTGGGTGCCGTTGAGCAGCGCGAGCCCTTCTTTCGGGCCGAGATCGAGCGGGACGAGGCCGGCCTGTGCGAGCGCATCGGCGGCGGGCAGGACCTTGCCGCCGACCTCGATCGCGCCGACGCCGATCATCGCCGCGGCCATGTGCGACAGCGGCGCGAGGTCGCCGCTCGCGCCGACCGAGCCCTGCGACGGGACGACGGGGGTGAGGCCCTGTTCGAGCATCGCTTCGATCATCGCGACCGTCTCGCGCCGCACGCCCGACGCGCCCATGCCGAAGCTCGCGAGCTTGAGCGCCATCATCAGCCGCACGATCGGGGCGGGCGACGGCGCGCCGGTGCCTGCGGCGTGGCTGAGCACGATATTGCGCTGAAGCGTCGACAGCTCGTCGTCGGCGATGCGGACGCTCGCGAGCTTTCCGAAGCCGGTGTTGATGCCATAGACGGGGGCGCCCTTCGCGACGATCCGCGCCACCGCGGCCGCGCTCGCATCGATCGCCTCCCACGCATCGGCGCTCAGTTCGGCGCCCGCGCCTTCATAGATTTCGCGCCAGTCGGCGAGCGTCATAGCGCCGGGGGTGATGATCATTGTCCGTCCTTGATGCGTTGGTGAAGCGGGTTGAAGCCGATGCGGTAGACGAGCTCGGCGGGATCGGTGACGTCCCAGATCGCGAGGTCGCACGCCTTGCCGGGCTCGAGCGTGCCGACCTCGGCGGAGAGGCCGAGCGCGGCGGCGGCGTGGACCGTGACGCCACGCAGCGCTTCGATGACGGTCAGTCCGAACAGCGTCGCACCCATGTTGAGCATGAGCAGCAGCGAGGTCGTCGGCGAGGTGCCGGGGTTGTTGTCGGTCGCGAGTGCGATGCGCGTGCCATGGCGGCGCATCGCCTCGATCGGGGGCAATTTGGTCTCGCGCATGAAATAATAGGCGCCGGGAAGCAGCACCGCGACGGTACCCGCCGCCGCCATCGCGCGGATGTCGTCGTCGGTCGCATGTTCGAGATGGTCGGCCGAGAGCGCGCCATATCGCGCGGCGAGCGCGCTGCCGTGGAGCGCCGACAATTGTTCGGCGTGGAGCTTGACCGCGAGGCCGTGCGCCTTGGCCGCCTCGATCACGCGGGTGCATTGCGCGGGCGAGAAACCGATGCCTTCGCAAAAGGCGTCGACCGCGGTTGCGAGCGGCGCCGCAGCGGGGATCATCTCGCCCACGACAAGGTCGATATAGGCGTCGCTGTCGTGCTTATATTCGGGAGGCAAAGCGTGCGCGCCGAGGAAGGTCGGTTCGACGCGGATGTTGCGATGCTCGCCGAGCGCGCGCGCGGCGCGCAGCATCTTGAGCTCGTCGCCGGTTGACAGGCCGTAACCCGATTTGATCTCGATCGTCGTGACGCCCTCGGCGATCAGCGCGTCGAGGCGGGGCAGGGCGCTTGCGACGAGCTCCGCCTCGCTCGCCTCGCGCGTCGCGCGCATTGTCGAGACGATGCCGCCACCCGCGCGCGCAATCTCTTCGTAGGTCGCACCTTCGAGGCGCATCGCCCATTCGTTCGCGCGGTTGCCGCCGTGGACGAGGTGGGTGTGGCAGTCGATCAGGCCGGGGGTGATCAGCCGGCCTTCGCAATCGACGACATGCTCTGCGGTCGCCGGGGCGCCGTGGGCCGGCCCCGCGTACACGATCCGGCCTTTCGCGGCCGCCACGACGCCATCGTCGATCAGGCCGAGCGCGTCGTCGGCCATCGTTGCGAGTCGGGCGTTGATCCAGAGCTGCTCCATCTGGACAGCATCGTTCGAATGCGCCATTATGTCTAGACATAATATGAGGACGGACGATGACTTCTCTCTGGTTCGAACGTGCGTGGCTTCGCAACGATTGGAAAAAGGACGTGCGCCTGCGCATCGCCGACGGCCGGATTGCGAAGGTCGAGGTTGGCGTCGAGGCGGCGGAGGGCGACGATCGCCACCGCGTCGGCCTGCCGGGACTGTGCAACGTCCACAGCCACGGCTTCCAGCGCGGGATGGCGGGGCTTTCGGAGCGCCGCAGCCGCCCCGACGATAATTTCTGGAGCTGGCGCGAGATCATGTACCGCTTCCTCGACCGGCTGACGCCCGAGGATGTCGCGGCGATCACCGCGCAGGCCTATGCCGAGATGCTCGAAACGGGCTTCACGCGCGTCGGCGAGTTTCACTATCTGCATCACGATCCGGCGGGCGCCGCCTATGCCGACCCGGCCGAGATGGCGGGGGCGATTGCCGAGGCGAGCGCGGCGACGGGGATCGGGCTGACCCTGCTTCCCGTTTTCTATGCGCACGGCAATTTCGATGCGGCGCCGCCGAGCCCCGGGCAGCGGCGGTTCCTCAACGACATTGACGGCTTTGCCCGGCTTCTCGGCGCTTCGCGGTCGAAGCTGTCGGGCGACGCCAATATAGGGGTCGCGCCGCATTCGCTGCGCGCCGTGACGCCCGAAGAACTGACCGCATTGCTGACCATGTCGCCGACGGGGCCGGTGCACATCCACGCCGCCGAGCAGGTGAAGGAGGTCGCCGACTGCGTTGCGTGGAGCGGTGCGCGCCCGGTCGAATGGCTGCTCGACAACGCCGGGGCCGACGAACGCTGGTGCCTGATCCATTCGACGCATCTCGATGAGCGCGAAGTGGTGCGGCTCGCCGAGAGCGGCGCGGTCGCGGGGCTGTGCCCGATCACCGAAGGCAATCTGGGCGACGGCATCTTCCCCGCAGTCGACTATCTCGCCGCGGGCGGGCGCTTCGGGATCGGCACCGACAGCAACATCCTCGTCGATGCGGCGCAGGAGCTGCGCGCGCTCGAATATTCGCAGCGGTTAGCGCAGCGCGCACGCGCGTTGCTGGCGCGCGAAGATGCGCCGTTCGTCGGGACGAACCTGTTCGGACATGCGGTGGCGGGGGGCGCGCAGGCGCTCGGTGTGTCCGCGGGTCTTGCCGTGGGCCATGCCGCCGACATCGTGTCGCTCGACCTCGATCACCCCGCCTTTGCCGGTACCGACGATGCGACCTTGCTCGACCGCTGGATTTTCGCGGCGCGTGCCGGGGCGATCGACGGCGTGTGGCGCGCGGGCGTCAAGCGCGTCGAGAAGGGCCGTCATATCGAGGCCGAACCCATCGCCGCCGCCTATCGTGCGTGCGTTGCGCGGTTACTGGCGTGAACCCCGCGCGGCGCATCCGCGAAGAGATCGCCGCCTCGATCCAGTCGGGCGAGTGGCGTCCCGGCGATCGCGTGCCGACCGAGCAGGAACTCGCGGCGCGCTATGGTTGCGCGCGTGCGACGGTGAGCAAGGCGCTGGGCGAACTCGCCGCGTCGGGGCTCGTCGAACGCCGCCGCAAGGCGGGGACTTTCGTTGCGCATCCGCCCGTCCATTCGGCGGTAATGACGGTTCCCGACCTTGCCGAGCTGATCGCGGCGCGCGGCGAGGCCTATCACTGGGAACTGGCGTCGCTCGAAACCGCCGACGCGGGTGACGATCTGCTTGCCGGACCCGCGCTGCGGATTGAGGGTGTGCACCGGGCTGCGGGCGAACCCTTCGCGCTCGAACGGCGGTTCATCGCGCTCGGCGAAGTGCCCGCGGCGGCGGACGCTGACTTTGCGAAGGAGGCGCCGGGAACCTGGCTGCTCGGCCATATTCCCTGGACGCAGGCGCGGCACGTCATTCGCGCGGTGAACCCGGCGCGTAAGGAAGCGGCGCTGCTGGGGATCGGAACCGGTGCGGCGTGCCTCGAACTCGACCGCACGACCTGGCGCGCGGGCCGCGTTGTCACGCATGTCCGGCAATTGTTCCGCGGCGACCGTTTCGATCTGGTGGCAGAATTCAACGCGGGGCCGTGACGCCGCTCGCGTGCGGGACCATCGGGACGATGCGCAGCATCGCGATGGCAGCGATCACCCATGCCGCCGCCGCGAAGCCCATCGTATAAACCGGCTCGCCGGGGAAGAGCGCTTTCATCACCTGTCCCATGACCGTGGCGACCAGCAGCTGCGGCACGACGACGAAGATGTTGAACAGCCCCATATAGATGCCGAGCTTCGCCTGCGGCAGGTTCGAGGCAAGGATCGCATAGGGCATGGCGAGGATCGAGGCCCAGGCGATACCGATTGCCACCTCGGCGACGAGCAGCGCCTGCGGGTCGCGCAGCACGAGGAAGCTGGCGAACCCGGCCGCGCCGATCAGCAGGCAGATCATGTGCGTGCGCGCCTGCCCGACGCGCCGCGACAGCCATGGCAGGAGGGTGAGCGCGGCGATCGCCGCGACGGCGTTATAGGCGGCGAACAGGACGCCGACCCAGTTTCCCCCCGCCTGATAGGCTGGCGATGCGGGATCGCTGCTGCCGAACATATATTGCGCGACGACGGGGGTGGTGTTGATCCACATGATGAACAGCGCCGACCAGCTGAAGAACTGGACCAGCGCGAGTTTCTTCATCACCGGGGGCATCCCGGCGAAATCGCCGACGATATGCGCGAGCATATTGTTGCCGCGCCCGGCCCGCGCGAGCGCGATCGCGGCAGCATTCGCCGCGCCAAAGGCGATGAGCAGCGCGGCGAGCAGGTACATTTCCTTTTCGAGCGCGAACCGCGCGACGCCGAACGCGACGGCGAGGCCCGCGGCGATCCACAATATGCTCCCGGTGTAGCGGCGCGCGGCAAGAGGGCCGGGCGTGTCGCCGGCTGCGTCGGCGGGTTCGGCGTCGGTAAAGCGCGCCATCTCGTCGGGCGAATATTCGCGCGTCGTCAGCACCGTCCACAGCACCGAGAGGAAGAACGCGCCGCCGCCGGCCCAGAAGCTGTAGCGCACCGTGTCGGGGATTTCGCCCGGCGGCGCGGTGTTGGCGACGCCGAACTGGTCGAGCAGCCAGGGGAAGGCCGATCCCACGACCGCGCCGACGCCGATGAAGAAGGTCTGCACCGCATAGCCGATGCTGTGCTGGTCGCGGCGCAGCATGTCGCCGACAAAGGCGCGAAATGGCTCCATCGAGACATTGATCGACGCGTCGAGCACCCAGAGCATCAGCACCGAGAACCAAAGCACTGAGGATTCGGGCATGACGAACAGCGCGAGCGCGGCGAGGATCGCGCCGGCGAGGAAATAGGGGCGGCGGCGCCCGAGCCGTCCGAGCCAGGTGCGGTCGGACATATGACCGATGATCGGCTGGACGAGCAGGCCGGTGAGCGGCGCGGCGATCCAGAGGGCGGGCAGCATTTCGAGTTCGGCGCCGAGCGTCTGGAAGATGCGGCTCATATTCGCATTCTGCAGCGCGAAGCCGATCTGGATTCCCAGAAAGCCGAAGCTGATGTTCCACAGGCCCCGAAAGCCCTGCCTCGGCTTTTCCATGTCGCTCTCCCCGGTGGCCGCTGGTGCGGCTCGCGCGCCGCGACGATTGCAGCGCGGGGGAGCGAGGGCAAGCCGCGCGGCGGGTGCGTATACGAATACGTTCGCCGTGTGGATCAGACCGCGGTGCTTTGCCGTTTGATCAGCCGCGTCGGCAGGACGGCGCGCTCGACGGGCAGGTCGTCGAGGCGGCGGAGGAGCGCATCGACCAGCAGTTCGCCCGCGCTCTTCATGTCCTGCATCACCGTGGTCAGCGTCGGCGAGGTCAGGTTGGCGGCCGGGATATCGTCGAAACCGATGATCGCAACATCGTGCGGCAGGCGAAGCCCCGCCTCGGTCAGCGCGCGCATCGCGCCGATCGCGATCAGGTCGCTCGCGGCAAAAATGGCGTCGAAAGGCCGTCCGCTCGCGAGCAGCGCGCGCGCCGCGGCGTGGCCCGATTCCTCGGACGATACGGCGTCGCGCTGCAACGCGGGATCGGGCGACAGCCCCGCCGCCTCCATCGCGCGGCACAGCCCGGCGTAGCGATCCTGGAATTCGGGCGCATGGTCCGACGCGTCGCCGAGGAAGGCGATGGTGCGCCGCCCGATTTCAAGGAGGTGCCGGCCCGCCTGCATCCCTGCGCCGACATTGTCCGACCCGACGGTCAGCCCGATGTTGTCGTCCGACACCGATCCCCAGCGCACGAACTTCGTGTCCATTTCGACCAGATGCTCGAGCTTTGAGCGGTAGAGCTGGTAATCGCCATAACCGAGCAGGATGATGCCGTCAGAGCGGTGGCTGTCCTGATAGGCGACGTGCCAGTCATTGTGCATCTGCTGGAAACTGATGAGCAGGTCATAGCCGCGCAGCGCGCACTGGCGCGTGATCGATCCGAGCATCGACAGGAAGAAGGGGTTGATCATCGACTGATCGGGAGTCGGATCCTCGAAGAAGAGCAGGGCGAGCGTGTGCGTGCGCTGCGAGCGCAGGCTCGAGGCGTTTTTGTCGACGGTGTAATTGAGTTCGCGCGCGATGCGTTCGATGTTCGCGCGCGTCGCCGCGCTCACCGACCTGCTGCCGCGCAGCGCGCGCGACACGGTCGGCTGCGAGACACCCGCCAGATAGGCGATGTCGAAGCTCGTCGGCTTGGCGGAGGGCTGGCGCCCCATGCTCGTCTCCCGGTCACGGCGGCCTTATCGCTGGCCGCTGCCTTGCCGCGAGCCTAGCGATTGGTCCCGTCGATGCCAAGAATTTGCATGGGCGCCAATGCCGCGTCGGCGCGCGCAAAAGCACGATATTTCGGGCGCGCTGCATCGCGCTGCATATTATGCGTATACGTATACCCTATGGCGGCGCGTCGTGATTGGCTTCAATTGCGAGGCTCAAGATGGGAAAGCCCACGTGTCGGAGAGGAACCTGACGGACGCCCAGCGTCCCCCTCCCGGTGCACGGGTCACGACCGCCCGTCCGTGCCAGGGGAGCCACACATGACCATGCCGACCAAGTTTCGCCGCGATGCCAGCGCCATCGCGCTCGGCCTTGCCTTGACCGCTTTCATACCCGGCGCCGCGATGGCGCAGGACGCCGGCATGGCCCCCGTGGACGAAGCACCCGCCGAAGGCGAAATCGTTGTCAGCGGCATTCGCGGCGCGATCAACAATTCGGTCCAGGCGAAAAAGACGAACACCTCGATCGTCGAGGTCGTTTCGGCCGAAGACATCGGCAAGCTGCCCGACCTGTCGATCGCCGAATCGCTGTCGCGCCTGCCGGGCCTCGCGACGCAGCGTCTCGACGGGCGCGCCAATGTCGTGTCGATCCGTGGCCTCGCTCCCGATTTTACCACGACGCTGCTCAACGGCCGCGAACAGGTTTCGGCGAGCAACAATCGCGGCGTCGAGCTCGATCAATATCCGTCCGAGCTGCTCAACGGTGCCATCGTCTACAAGACCCCCGACGCGTCGCTGATCGGGCAGGCGCTCGGCGGCACGATCGATATGCGCACGGTGCGGCCGCTCGCCTATGGCAAGCGGACGATTGCGGCCGGTGCGCGCTTCGAGGTCAACGACCTCGGCAAGCTCAACCCCGACATTTCGAACAAGGGCTACCGCGCCAATATTTCCTATATCGACCAGAATGCCGACGGCACGCTCGGCTGGGCGATCGGCTATGCGCGGATGCAGTCGCCGACCGCCGAAGAACGCTTCAACGCATGGGGCTATCCCGAGGCGAGTAACGGCACGGACACCGCGTTCATCATCGGCGGCGCCAAGCCTTATGTGAAATCGAACGAGCTGAAGCGCGACGGCGTGATGGCGGTTGTCGAATGGGAGCCGAGCGACAAATTCCACACGACGATCGACGGTTACTGGTCGAAGTTCAAGGACGAGCAGCGGCTGCGCGGCATCGAGTTCCCGCTCTTCTGGGGCAATTCGACCCTCCAGCCCGGTTTCACCATCGAAGACGGTCTGGTGACCAAGGGCGTCTGGACGGGGACCGAGGCGGTGATGCGCAACGACGTCGTCCATCGCAACTCGACGATCGTCGCGGGCGGCTGGAACGCGCAGTTCAAGCCCAATGAGAAACTGACGCTCGAACTCGATCTTGGCTATTCGCGGATCAAGAAGACCGAGGAAAATCTCGAAATCTACCTCGGCACCGGCCGCGGGCAGGGTGTCGGTGCGCGCGAGACCGCGCTGGGGTTCGAGATGCGTCCGAAGGGTGGGATCATGTTCGACCCGTCGCTCGACTATTCCGATCCCAATCTGTTCGTGATCACCGATCCGCAGGGCTGGAACAGCTGCGGCGGCGCGGTCCCAAACTGCCAGGACGGCTTCGTCAACACCCCGCGCGTCAAGGACCAGCTGAAATCGCTGCGCCTGCAAGCGACGCAGGAACTCGACGGGGTGCTCAGCAGCGTGCGCGTCGGCGCCAATTATTCGGACCGCAAGAAGAGCCTCGACGACCGCGGCTTCGTGCTGACGAGCAAGAACTACCCGGCGAATACCGCAGTACCCGCCGATTATCTCTACGACCCGGTGTCGCTCGATTTCATTGGTATCCCCGGGATGGTCGCGTTCGACAGCTGGCGTTTCTACAATGACGGAAACTACAAGCTCACCGACGGCGCGGGCTTCGATCCGGCGCGTGTCTTCAACGATTATACGATCCGCGAAAAGGTGCTGACCGGCTTCGTGCAGGCGAATTTCGACGCCGACGCGGGCAGCACGCCGATCCGCGGCAATGTCGGCGTCCAGATCGTGCATTCGGACCAGACGGGGTCGAGCTTCTATGCGCAGGTCGTCGGCGGAGTGACGCAGTCGACGCCGGTCGTCGACGGCGACAAATATACCGACATCCTGCCCAGCCTGAACCTGTCGGTCGAGTTTGCCGACAACACCTTCCTGCGCTTCGGCGCGGCGCGGATGCTGGCGCGGGCGCGCATGGATCAGTTGAAGCCAGGTGGCGGGGTCAACTTCGACACGTCGAAGCGCAACAACACCGACGTCAACGCCTCGCCCTGGTCGCTCGACCTCGGCAATGCGAAGCTGCGTCCGCTGATGGCCGACACGGTCGACGTCGGGCTGGAGAAATATTTCGGGCAGGGCGGCTATGTCTCGATCGGCGGCTTCTACAAATATCTCGAAAATTACATCTATCGTCAGGTCAATCCGTTCGACTTCACCGACTTCGAGGTTCCCGACGGCGGAGCGGTCGGGACGCGCTCCGGCCTCAGCAAGCAGTGGCTGAACGGCAACGCCGGCCGCGTCTATGGCGCCGAAGCGTCCTTCTCCTTCCCGTTCGCCAATCTGGCCCAGGCGCTCGACGGCTTCGGCGTGCTCGGAAGCGCCTCCTATACCAAGAGCCGCGTGCGCGAGGGCACCGAGAAGCCGATTTCGATGCCCGGCCTGTCGAAATGGGTCGTCAACGGAACCGCCTATTTCGAAAAGGACGGTTTCCAGGTGCGTGCTTCGGGGCGCTATCGCTCGAAATTCCTCGCCGAGGTTTCGACGATCAGCCTCGCGCGCGACATGTTCATGGCGAAGAGCGAGTTCGTGGTCGATGCGCAGGTCGGCTATACGTTCCAGAGCGGCGCGCTCGAAGGGCTGGGCATCCTGCTTCAGGCGTCGAACCTCACGAACGAGCCTTTCGTGACCTATTACAACAACGACCCGCGCCAGATCCGCGACTATCAGAATTATGGTCGCAACTTCATGGCGGGTATCACTTACAAGTTCTGACCTGACGGGCGGGCGGGCCGGCGAGTCCGGTCCGCCCGCCACCACCGGCGCCGGACAAAAGGGGAGTGAACAGGGTGGGCGACAGTCGCATCACGAAGGTCGTCATCGTCGGCGGCGGAACCGCGGGCTGGATGACCGCCGCGGCGCTGTCGCGGACGATGGACAACCTTCAGGTCCGGCTGGTCGAGAGCGACGAGATCGGCACGGTCGGGGTCGGCGAAGCGACGATTCCCGCGATCCGCCTGTTCAACGCGCTGGTCGGCATCGACGAGAATGAGTTCCTTCGCGAAACGCGCGGCACGTTCAAGCTCGGCATCCAGTTCCACGACTGGGGCCGGATCGGCGACGTCTACATGCACGCCTTCGGGCAGATCGGGCAGAGCCTCGGCATGCTGCCGTTCCAGCAATATTGGCTTCGCGGCCGGAACGAAGGCGTTGCGGGGCGGCTCGGCGACTATTCGCTGAACGAAAGTGCGGGGCGCCACAACCGCTTCGCGCGGTTGCCGCAGATTCCGAACACCAGCCTCGACGGCATCGCCTATGCCTTTCATTTCGACGCTGCCCTCTATGCCGCCTATCTCCGGCGGATCGCCGAAGGCGCGGGCGTCGAGCGCACCGAGGGCAAGATCGCCGGCGTCCGCCGCAATGGCGAAAGCGGCCATGTCGAAGCCGTCGTGCTGGAAAATGGCTCCGTGATCGAAGGCGAGCTTTTCATCGACTGCTCGGGCTTTCGCGCGTTGCTGATCGAGGATGCGCTCGAAACCGGCTTCGAGGACTGGACGCACTGGCTTCCCTGCGACCGCGCGATCGCGCTGCCGAGCGAAAATGCCGGCGCGGCGCGGCCCTATACGCAGGCGATCGCGCATAAAGCCGGCTGGCAATGGCGCATCCCGCTCCAGCACCGGACGGGCAACGGCCATGTCTTTTGCAGTGACTTCCTCAGCGAGGACGAGGCGACCGCGGTGCTGCTGGCAAATGTCGAGGGCCGCCCGCTCGCCGAGCCGCGGACGCTGCGTTTCCGCACGGGGATGCGCAAGAAGGCGTGGAACCGCAATGTCGTCGCGCTCGGGCTCGCCTCGGGGTTCCTCGAGCCGCTCGAATCGACGAGCATCCACCTGATCCAGAACGGCATTGCGAAGCTGCTCGCGCATTTTCCGGATCGCGATTTCGATGCCGCCAATATCGACGCCTACAACGCCCGCGTCCGGTTCGACTATGAACGCATCCGCGACTTCGTCATCCTCCACTATCACGCGAACGAGCGGACCGACTCACCCTTCTGGATTCGTTGCCGCGAGATGACGATCCCCGAAACGCTGGCGCGCAAGATCGCGCTGTTCCGCAGTCAGGGCCAGATCGTTCGCGAAGCCGACGAGCTGTTCGTCGAAATCGGCTGGTTTCAGGTCCTGACCGGCCAGAATATCGCGCCGCAGGGCTATCATCCGATGGCCGACCAGCTCACCCGCGACGAACTGACGGGCTTTTTCGCCGACGTCGAAACGATCGTCGCGCGCACGGCGTCGCAGCTGCCCGCCCACGAGGATTTTATCGCGCAGCATTGCGCGGCAGGAGTGCCCGCATGAGCCTTTTGGCATCGATTCTCGCACTGACCCTTGGCGGCGCGGCGCCGGCCGGCGATTACCGCCAGCGGTCGCCCGAAGACGAGGTGATCTATTTCGTCCTTCCCGACCGTTTCGAGAATGGCGATCCGGGGAACGACAAGGGCGGGCTGAAGGGCGACCGGCTCGCCACAGGCTATGACCCCACGGCCAAGGGCTTTTTTCACGGCGGCGATCTCGCGGGCCTCACGAAGCGGCTCGACTATATCGAGGGGTTGGGGGTCACCGCGATCTGGTTCGCGCCGATCTTCAAGAACAAGCCGGTGCAGGGGGCGAAGGGCGACGAAAGCGCAGGCTATCACGGCTATTGGGTGACCGACTTCACGGCTGTCGACCCGCATTTCGGCACCAATGCGGAATTCAAGGCGTTCGTCGATGCGGCGCACGCGCGGGGGATGAAGGTCTATATGGACATCATCGCCAACCACACCGCCGACGTCATCACCTACAAGGAAGGCGCGACGGAAGGCTTCCGTTATCGCAGCCTCGCCGATTATCCCGCTTCGCGCCGCGGCGGGGTGACGGGTGCGCCGATCAACGACGGTTTCGCGGGCGACCATGTCGCCGATGTCGGGAACTGGAGGAAGCTGACCGATCCGGCTTTCGCTTATACCCCCGTCGTGCCGAAGGGCGAGGAGCGGGTGAAGGTTCCCGCGTGGCTCAACGACCCGATCTACTATCATAATCGCGGCAACAGCGACTGGGTCGGTGAATCGTCGCTCTATGGCGACTTCGCCGGGCTCGACGATCTGGCGGCCGAGAATCCGCGCGTCGTGCAGGGCTTCATCGACATCTACGGCCGCTGGATCGACGAATTCGGGATCGACGGTTTCCGCATCGACACCGCGAAACATGTGAACCCCGAATTCTGGCAGGCGTTCGTGCCCGCGATGCAGGCGCGCGCGAAGGCGCGCGGCATTCCGAATTTTCATATCTTCGGCGAAGTCTTTGTCGATGCGGTCGATCCGGGTGCGCTCGCCTGGTACACGCACGCGGCGGGGCTGCCCGCGCGGCGATCGACGCGGTGAGCGGGACGAAGGGCACCGACCAGTTCGCGCGGCTGTTCGACGGCGACGCGCTCTACAAGGGCGGAGCGGGGGCGGCGCTCGGCCTTCCGACCTTCCTCGGCAACCATGATATGGGCCGCTTCGCGATGTTTGTTAAACAGGCGAACCTGGGGGCGAGCGAACCCGAACTGCTTCATCGGGTGATGCTCGGCCATTCGATGCTGCTGACGCTGCGCGGCGTGCCGACGATCTATTATGGCGACGAACAGGGGTTCGTCTCGGACGACAAGGACCAGCTCGCGCGCGAGGACATGTTCGCATCGCAGGTCGCAGCCTATAACGACAACGAGCTGATCGGCAGCGACGCGACCACCGCGAGCGCCAATTTCGATCCTGCGCATCCGCTCTATCGCCATATCGCGGCGCTGTCCGCAATCCGGCGGAAGACCCCGGCGCTGATGCGCGGCACCACGACGGTTCGCGCCTTCTCCGACAAGCCCGGCCTGCTCGCCGTGTCGCGTTTCGACCCCGACACCGGACGCGAAGTGCTGCTGGCGTTCAATACGTCGGCGGCGCCGCTGTCGGCCAGCATTGCCATCGATATGAAAAGCGCGGGCTTTACCGCACTCCATGGCGATTGCCCGGCAAGGCCTGCCGCGCCGGGCAGCATCCACCTTTCTCTCCCCGCCTTTGGCACCGCCATCTGCCAGGCCAGCGAATAAGCGAAAGCACGCGTGACCACGACCTTCCCCCTCGTTCAGGACCAGACCGCAACCGGCGCCGACGTGCCGTGGTGGAAAGGCGCGGCGATCTATCAGATCTACCCGCGCAGCTTCGCCGATTCGAACGGCGATGGCATCGGCGACCTTGCCGGCATTACCGCGCGGCTCGACCATATCGCCTCGCTCGGTGTCGATGCGATCTGGCTCTCGCCCTTCTATCCGTCGCCGATGGACGATTTCGGCTACGACATCGCCGACTATTGCGGGGTCGACCCGATCTTCGGGACGCTCGCCGATTTCGACGCGCTGGTTGAAAAAGCTCACAGGCTGGGACTGAAGGTCACGACCGACCTCGTCTTTGCGCACACCTCCGACCAGCATCCGTGGTTCGCCGAAAGCCGCGCGGGCAAGCATGGCGACAAGGCGGACTGGTATGTCTGGGCCGATGCGAAGCCCGACGGATCGCCACCGACCAACTGGCAATCGGTGTTCGGCGGTCCGGCGTGGACGTGGGATGCGCGGCGCGGGCAATATTATATGCACAATTTCCTGGGCTCTCAGCCGCAGCTCAACGTCCATAACTCCGAGGTGCAGGACGCGCTGCTCGGCGTCGTGCGTTTCTGGCTCGACCGCGGGGTCGATGGTTTCCGCATCGACGCGATCAACTTCTCGATGCACGATCCCGAACTGCGCGATAATCCGCCCGCGCCGCCGTCGAACAAGGTGCGCACGCGGCCGTTCGACTTCCAGCAGAAAATCCATAACCAGTCGCACCCCGACATCCCGCTGTTCCTCGAACGCATCCGCGCGTTGACTGATCGCTATCCCGGCCGCTTCACCGTCGCCGAAGTCGGCGGCGACGATGCGCTGCGCGAAATGAAGAGCTTCACCGAAGGGGAAGCGCGGCTCAACAGCGCCTATGGCTTCAATTTCCTCTACGCCGACCGTCTGACACCGAAGCTGGTGCGCGAGGCGGCCGATGCCTGGCCCGACGCGCCGGGCATTGGCTGGCCGAGCTGGGCGTTCGAGAATCACGACGCGCCGCGCGCGGTGTCGCGCTGGACGCCCGAGGGCGTCGACCGCCAAGCCTTCGCGCGGATGAAGATGGCGCTGCTCTGCGCGCTGCGCGGCAGCATCATCCTCTATAATGGCGAGGAGCTGGGGCTGGGGCAGGTCGATATTCCGTTCGAGCTGGTCAAGGATCCCGAAGCGCTCAAGAACTGGCCGCTGACGCTGTCGCGCGACGGCGCGCGCACGCCGCTGCCGTGGGTCGGCGACGCGCTTCATGCGGGCTTCTCCGACGCTGCGCCCTGGCTGCCGCTCGGCGCCGATCACGCCGCGCTCGCGGTCGACCGGCAGGACGCCGATCCGCAATCGATGCTCGCGCTCACGCGGCGCCTGATTGCGCTCCGCAATGCGAAACCGGCGCTGCGGCAGGGCGCGAACGCGCGCTGGGTGACCGAGGGCGATCTGCTCGGCTTCGACCGGGTGACGGGCGGCCAGCATATTCGCTGCCTCTTCAATTTCGGCGCGGCACCGGTAGCGGTCGCCGCGCACACGACCGGCGGTGCGGCGATGCTGACGGTGAACGGTGCCGACATGGAACAATTGCCGCCGGCGGGCGCGCTGTGGCTCGATATGAAAGAAACGAACGATGCGTAACCTGCTGCTCCTCGCCGCCGCCGTCGCGGCCCCCGCCGCGGCGCAGGAGGCATCGCCGACCGCGACCTCGCCCGACGGGTCGATCACGCTCACCGTCGCGACCGACAATGATCAGCGGCCGGTGTGGTCGCTGTCGCGCAAGGGCAAGCTGCTGATTGCGCCGTCGAAGCTCGGTTTCATCCTGACCGACCGCATCGGGCTCCAGCGCGGTTTCGCGATCGAAAGCGTCGAGCGCGCGAAGGGCGACGCGCGGTGGGAACTGCCGTGGGGCGAGCGCCGCTTCGTGCGCGACCATCATAACGAGCTGCTCGTCCGTTTCCGCCAGAACGAAAGCTGGGGCGGGCATCTGATGAACGTCCGCTTCCGCCTGTTCGACGACGGCATCGGCTTTCGTTACGAACTGCCCGAGCAGCCGGGACTGAAGACGGCGAAGATCGCCGACGAATTCACCGAGTTCGATATCGCGCCGAAGGGCACCGCCTGGTGGATCCCCGGCGGCGAATGGAACCGGTATGAGCAGGTCTATCAGGAAACGCCGATCGACGCGGTAGCGACCGCGCACACGCCGATCACGATGCGGCTCGACGACGGCACGCACCTCGCGTTCCACGAGGCGGCGCTCGTCGATTATTCGGGCATGTGGCTGAAGCGCGCCGAGGGGCAGAAATTCCGCGCGACGCTGTCGCCCTCGTCGCGTGGGCCGCGCGTCGTGCGCGACCTGCCATTCGCGACGCCGTGGCGTACGATCCGCATCGCCGACGACGCGGCGGGACTGGTCGAAAGCGACCTTGAACTGAACCTCAACGAACCGAACAAGCTCGGCGATGTCAGCTGGTTCAAGCCGATGAAATATGTCGGCATCTGGTGGGGCATGATCCGCGGCGACTGGAGCTGGGCCGAGGGACCGAAGCATGGTGCGACGACCGAACGCACAAAAGCGACGATCGATTTCGCGGCGAAGCACGGCTTCGGCGGGGTGCTGGTCGAAGGCTGGAACAAGGGCTGGAACGGCAACTGGTTCGGTCATGGCGACGAATATAGCTTCACCGAGGCGACCCCCGATTTCGACCTGAAGGCGGTCACCGATTACGCGCGCAAAAAGCGCGTCCAGCTGATCGGGCATCATGAAACCGGCGGCAATATCGCGGTTTATGAAGCGCAGCTCGACGATGCGATGAAGCTCTATGGTCAGCTCGGCGTCGGGACGGTCAAGACCGGCTATGTCGCCGATGCGGGCGGGATTATCGCGCCGGGCGATGTGCCGGGCGAGACGCGGATGGAATGGCACGACGGCCAGCGTCAGGTGCAGCATCATCTGAAGGTGGTCGAGACCGCGGCGAAATATCATGTCGCGGTCAACGCGCACGAGCCCGTCAAGGACACGGGGCTGCGCCGAACCTATCCGAACTGGGTCGCGCGCGAGGGCGCGCGCGGGATGGAATATAATGCGTGGGGCGCCTTCGCGAACGGCCCGGAGCATGAGCCGACGCTCGTCTACACGCGGATGCTGTCGGGGCCGATGGATTTCACCCCCGGCGTGTTGAGCCTTGAGGGCGCGAACAAGGCGCCGCTCGCCTCGACGCTCGCGAAGCAGCTGGGTCTCTACCTCGCGATCTATTCGCCGATCCAGATGGCGGCCGATTTTCCCGAGACGCTGGAAAAATATCCGCGCGAGCTGGAGTTCATCAAGCAGGTTCCCGCCGACTGGGCCGAGAGCAAGTTGATCGCGGGCGCGGTCGGCGATTATGCGATTTTCGCGCGCAAGGATCGCGCGAGCGCCGACTGGTATGTCGGCGGGGTCAACGACGGCACCGCGCGGACGCTGACGCTCGGCTTCGATTTCCTCGAACCGGGCAAGACCTATAGCGCGACGATCTACAAGGACGGCGAGGGCGCGACCTATCTGACCGAAGCGCGGCACCGCATCGCCTATGAGACGATCAAGGTGAAGAAGGGCGATACCTACAGGCTGTGGCTCGCTCCGGGCGGCGGTGCGGCGATACGGCTCGCGGCGGCCCGATAGGGCGCGCTCCGGGACGACCCGCTGCGGCGTTGCACGTCAACGCCGCAGCGAGGCCCTGTCAGCGGCGCGTCACTTCATCTTGAAGCGCACGCCGACGCGGAAGGTGCGGCCGAGCAGGTCCGAGAAGGTGCTGTTCGCGGCGAGGCCGGTTTCGGGCAGCAACAACGGATCGGCGTCGAACAAATTTGTGACGTTGAAGAAGATCTCCGCCTCCGAGCCGCTCTTGACGGCGACTTTCTGGGTCAGGTTGAGGTCGACGTAGAACGTCCCCTTGACGTGGTTGTTGTCATAGGTCGGCGCCTGGCTGGTCGAGGTCGGGCAGCCGGTCGTGCATTCGATCGCATTGGCCAGATATTTGCCCGAGCTGACCCCGCGGCCGACGACGGTGCCCGAGAAGGTCGGCGTCTCGTAATTGAGGCTGGTGCGGAAAATCCACTTCGGCGTGCTGGCCTGCCCGCCGTTCGCGCCGACGGTGTTGACCGGCGTGACGCCGGTGATGCCGGTGTCCGAGAGATTCTCGATATAGCGCGTCGCGGTGCCGCGCAGCGTGACGCTGCTGTCCCCGCCGACCGGCAGGCGATAGGCGGCGTCGAAGTCGATACCGCGCACCAGCTTTTGGACGAAGTTGAACGGTTGGCTGCGAATCAGCAGGTACGGCACGCGCGGCGGGCCGGGCTGTGCGCGCGCCGGATCTTCGGTGATCGCGGCGCAATATTCCTGCCGTCCCTCGTCGCAGCGATTGACGATTTCCTGCGCGGTGATCGTGTCGATCGCATCTTCCAGGTCGATGCGGAAATAATCGACCGATGCCGAGAAGCCCGGCAGGAAGCGCGGCGTGATCACCGCGCCGATATTCCACGAATCGGCCTTTTCGGGTTTCAGATCGGGGTTGCCCGTGGTCAGGCCCGAATAGGGGAAGAATTGCGGTCCGCTGGCCGGATTGCCCGCAACGAATTTGGGATTGCGTACCGAATCGCTGTTGGCGGTGCCGGCCTGGAACAGCTCGTTCAGGTTCGGCGCGCGGATATCGCGCGACCGCGTTACGCGGAAACGGATATCCTCGATCGGCGCCCAGGTCGCGCCGAGTTTCCAGGTGGTGACATAGCCCGAGGTCGAATAATCGGTCGCGCGCACCGCGCCGTTGAACTCGAGCCCAAAGCCCAGCGGGACCACGGTCTCGAGATAGGCTTCCTTCACATTATAGCTGCCCTTGAACGGCAGGTAGTTGCCGACCGACCAGGCGTTGCGGAAGCCGGGCCGCCCGGTGCCGTCGACCGTCGCGATCGGCTGGAATTCCTGCGGAACGCTGCCGCGGATCTTTTCCTTGCGGTATTCGGCGCCGATCGCGATGCTGACGTCGCCGGCCCAGGTGGCGAAGGGCGTCAGCGACAGGTTGGCGCCGGTGACGAACTGTTCCAGCACCTGCTTGCGATACGGATCGCCCAGCACATAGTCGATCGCCGCCGGATTGGCGACGCCGATGCCGAGGCGATTGAGCGGCACGCAATTCGGATCGTTGTTGGTGGTGCTGGCATCGACGTTGATCAGGCACTGGATCGAACCCGCAGCATAGCCGCCCGCATTGCCGGCCGGCGCAAAGGCGGCGTCCGACGCCGCCGTCATCCGCGCAACGTGCATGATGTTGCGCAGCTGTTCGCGCAGGTCCGAGCGGCCATATTGGCCATAGACGTCCCAGCGTGCAGCCTTGCCGAACGCGTCGAACTCGCCCTCGGCGCCGACGACATAACGCTGCACCGCGCGCTTGTTGTTGATGCCGCGGAACGGCAGGTCCGCCGCGGTCGTCGTGATGCTGATGCTGTTGACGCCCGCGAGACGCGCGGCACCCAGCGTTTGCAGCGCGAAGGCGTTGCAGGTCGTAGGGACGGGGACGACCGTACAGCCGACCGTGCCGAGCGTGGCCGAACCAAGGTTCGGCCCCGCGTTGAAGAAGACTTCCTGCTTGTTGTACGACCCCTCGGCGAAGATCTCGACGCCGTCGGCGACTTCGTAGCTCAGGCGGCCAAAGACGCCCCAGCGATCGTCCTTCGGGGCGAGGCCGATGCGGCGGCCCGAATCGTTGAGGCGCCAGTCGCCGCCGACCGTGCGCGTTACCGCGGAGCCGCTGTTCAGCGCCGGCGAGTTGAACGAGCCATAGTTGAACTGGTTGACCTGCCCGTTCTCGCCGAAATAGAGGCCGCGCAGCGCGTTGTTGTTGCCCGCCGAACCGGTGATGAAACCGCCCGGCGCCTGATTGAGAACACCGGGAATAAAAGGGGCCACGGATCGGCCGGTAGCACCGGATTAAAAATGGGCCAGTCCTGCTAGACCCCTGCTTTTGTGCGGGGGTGGAGGATGAAGAGAGTGGAGCTTTATCAGAAG
>Ga0209368_1000046_pt1 | contig 220734 bp, 196 predicted proteins | sample EBPBio242008_DNA_FD_185862 | JGI IMG/M metagenome (GOLD analysis project Ga0209368, IMG submission 185862) | Wastewater treatment Type I Accumulibacter community from EBPR Bioreactor in Madison, WI, USA - Reactor 1_4/24/2008_ DNA (SPAdes)... | ecosystem: Engineered > Bioreactor > EBPR >... | reverse complement strand
TCAATAAAAATATTGATTTTCTGGCTTGGGTAGATGCGGATACCTTCCGCACCACAAGGCTGGTATGGGGCAGAGATACCACGGTTAAAAAAGACACCACCACCCACATCGCCCTCGAGCAATTAAACCAAATGAAAGTGTTGGTCTATCCCATCCCTGCCACCAACGAGTTGCACATAGCAGGTGCCCCCATCGGCAGTCAGGCTCAACTCTATGATATTGCTGGCAAGTTGCTTTTGTCGCAGACTATCGCTGGTGATGATACGGTGTTGCCCTTGATTCATCTGCCTTCGGGTCAATACATTCTGCACCTCACAACCAAAACTGGTGCAGTGGCTACTACTCAAGTGACGAGGGAGTGATGAATCTTATCTATAAATAACGCCGCTTGCTGACCTAATGAAAGCAAGCGGCGTTTTATTCGTTATTTATTTCTGTTTAGAAATAAAATCCTAAACGTAAAGCGAAGTTATTCAACCTAGTGTTGCCATCTGTAAATGCTGGTAAACCATTGAATTTTGTGGGGTCGGTGACATTTGGGGCAAAGCCATTGTTGAAAAACAAACCTACATAGGCATCTAGTTTTTTGCCGATGGCATATTGGGTTCCGATGCCGATATTCATAGAGAAGACAACGGGTGCAATATTGCCAATTGGGCCAGTGATTTTTTCTTTTGCGTCAGCTTTATAAACAGTATCCGTTGTGGCTGTTTTTTGGGTCAGCTGATAAGTTGCTTTTTTACTGATATTGAAGCCCAAAGACAAGCCCGCTTGCCCGAAGAAACTGAATTTTCCAATTTTGTCGGTCTTTAGTTTTAGCGCCAATGGAATTTCTAAGTATTGAAGCGAGTAATCAAAACTAGATTGTACCACTTCGCCATTCATAGCGGCAGGGTTGGCGGTATTGATTTTTCCGCCTGTGGTGTTGACTTGAAGTCCTGTGGCAATGGCGTAATTTTCAGTAAAATTATAATCTACCATCAAGCCATAGGTAAACCCAATTTTATTGCCTCCATTTTCTTGGGTTTTGTTGCCATCTTTGGCGGCAGAGGGTCTCATAGACGATAGTGTTGGGGCTGCAAATACGCCAATACGCAGTTTGTTTAACTTGTTTTCGCTTGAGGCTAAGTAGCTCTCATCTTGGGCAAATACAAGGTTGGTCAGGCTGGCTAGGGCTACTGTAATGAGTGCGTTTTTTTTCATAATTGTGCTTTTAGTTTGTGCTGTTCAATATTGATTTCAAAATTTGTACCACGAACACCAATAGTGCTTACTTTTGCCCAAAAATAACCTAATTATGTATCAGCAAACACTATTTGCGCAACATTCTTTTAGCCGATATTTGATTTTGATTGTCTTATGTATCAGTTTATTTTCTTGCAAAGAAAGTAATGAAAGTCAACCAGATGTCTCGTCTGTAACCGTACAATTGAATACCCGAAGACTGGATAAAGAATTAAAAGCTTTGGATACCAATCAATTGGCCGAAGGTCTTGTGCGCTTGCAAAAGCAATATCCCGATTTCCTTAATTTTTATTTGGATACCTTAATGGGCTTCAACATTAATGGCAATTATACCCCCGATAACAAAGGAATCAACGAAGGCTTGCGCAGCTTTTTGACCTTTAAAGACTACAGCGATCTTTTTGATACGGTATCCATTCATTATCCTAGTACCGAAGATGTAGAAAAAGAACTCATCAAGGGTTTTCAATACTTACAGCATTATTATCCTGCCTATAAGGTTCCCAAGGTAGTGTACTTTGTTTCTGGCCTTAGCAATTGGGGTGTAGTTAGTTATGATGGCGTTTTGGGTATTGGGCTCGATATGTTTTTGGGCGAAAAATATCCCTATTATGCTGCTGTTGGTCAGCCAGATTATATGTACATCAACTTTCGGAAGGCTTCGATAGCGCCTTCGGTGTTTAGCACGATATACAATGATTTTCATCCTTTTGAAGACGAAGAAAAAACCTTGTTAGAAATGATGATTCAGAAAGGCAAGCAGCAGTATTTTGTAGAAAAAATGCTGCCTTTTGTTTCGTTAGAAGATAGAATAGGCTACACCAAATCACAATTGGATTGGTGCAAAGAAAATGAAGCCATGATTTATAATTTTTTCCTCAACAAAAATTTGATGTTCGAAAAAAATTGGGGTGTGATGCGACGTTTCGTTGTTTATGGGCCTAATACTTCGGGCATGCCACCCGAGAGTCCGGGGAATATAGGCACTTGGGTGGGATTGCAAATTGTCAAAGCCTACGTAAAAGAGCATCCACAGATGGATTTAGAAAAAATGTTTAGTGATGAAAATGCGGAACAGTTTTTGAAGAAAGCAAAATACAAACCCAAAAAATAGTACTTGAAAAAATCTCAATTACAGGATAAAATACGAATGATTATGATAAAAAAGTTACCCATTTTTCTGTTGTCAATTGTGACAATGAACGCTACTGCCCAAGTTCTCTCCGACTCTGAAAAGGCGAAGCCAAGCTTGGCTTTGGCCGAAGTAGATACCACCTATTGGACATATGGCGGTGTTTTTAACATAGGTGGTAATCAGGGTATCCTGCACAATTGGGCTGCGGGAGGAGAGCTAGCTTCCTTTACGGTAAATGGAATTTTTAATGGTTTTACTACCTATGTCAATGGACGGAATATTTGGGCCAACAATCTGGATTTGAACTATGGTCTCAATTACACTTATTCCAACCAATTTGTGCCGCGCAAAACAGATGACCGTATCGATTTTACCTCAAAATATGGTCGCAAATTATCGGGTAATTCTAAATTTTTTGCTACAGGTTTATTCAACTTTAAATCTCAGTTTACCAAGGGTTATGATTATGCCTTGCCCGATTGGCAGAAAAAACCAACATCTGATTTTCTTTCCCCTGCCTATTTTACCATTGCCCCAGGGTTTGAATACCGCGAAGGAAATAACTTTAGCCTTTTCTTCTCTCCGATTGCCACAAGGCTTACTATGGCCAGTTTGAAATACACGAATGCACATCCGCAAGGTGCCTTTGGTGTGCCCAAGGGCAAAAGTAGTAGGTTTGAGTTTGGAGCCTATTTGTCTGCCCGATATTTTGTAGAAATCAGTAAAGTGGTTTCTTTCCGCACGCGCTTGGATTTATACAGTAATTATTTGGCGAAGGACGTTAAAGACAGCACCGGACGTGTTGTTCGTGAGGACAATCCGGGCAATCTCACTATGTTGTCTGATAACTTATTAACATTTAAGTTTAATAAACACTTAAATGTGTCGGTAGGTTTGGTGATGATTTACGACAATGCCATTCCATATTCCAGCACTTATGTAGATGCGCTAGGTGCCACGCAAGAAAAAAAAGAGCCATTTCAGGCATTGGGTTGGATGCAGTTGCGTCAAAATCTTCAATTTGGGGTAGAATATAAGTTGCCACTCAAAAAGAAGAAAGCTTAGATAATACGGTAGTAATTGCCCAAATAAAAGGATAAATTTGCCAGCGCAATCGTTTTTTTGTGTTGGCAAATTTTTATTTTCAGAAAAATTAAGTCTTGCATGTCCGAAACCTATCAGATAAAGCTTCCCCAATTCGAAGGCCCATTCGACTTGTTGCTCTTTTTTATCGAGCGCGACGAGTTGGATATTTATAATATTCCCATTTTTAGCCTTACCAAAGATTTCTTGAATTATATCCACGAGACAGAAATTTTGGACATTGAATTGGCCAGTGAATTTATTTTGTTTGTATCCACCTTGATGCGGATCAAGGCCAAAATGCTTTTGCCACGAAGAGAAGTGGATGTGCACGGAAACGAAATTGACCCGAGGCAAGAATTGGTAGATAAGATTTTGGAATACAAGAGATACAAAGAGGCTTCGGCCGAAATGGTGCTGATGGAAGCAGAACGACAATTGCATCAAAAACGAGGTAATATCAAAGCCGAATTAGAAGCCTTAAGTGAAGAATACAGCGAAGGAACCGAGATTCAAACCGTTTCTTTGTACAAGTTGATGAGCTCATTTGAGCGAACAATGAAAAAATTCAATGAGCGCAACAACAAGCCGCAACACGTAGTGGTCAAATATAATTACAGCCTCGAAAGTCAAAGGGTTTTTTTGCTAGATTGGATGAAGGAAAAGGTAGAAGTGCCTTTCGAAACGCTTTTCTCTATTTTTGAAAATAGAATACAAGCCATTTTTACATTTTTAGCCATGTTAGAATTGATTCAACAAAAGCAATTCAACATCTTAATCGGTAGCGGCAGGAATAATTTTATCATTGAATGGAATCCGCACAAAGACGATGCCTATGAAGAGGATAACGGCAGTACGCCTGATGAAACCACCAATGAATAATCGACATTAAAGCCCCATTTTTTTTTTTTGATGAAACCACTATCCGAACTAAAAATCGTTTTTTTCGGCACTCCAGATTTTGCAGTAGCATCACTTGCTGCATTGGTAGAGGCTGGATTGCAGGTTGTTGCTGTTGTTACAGCTCCTGATAAGCCCTCTGGCAGAGGCTTGCAGATGCACGAAACACCCGTAAAACAATACGCTTTATCCCAAAATATATTAGTGCTTCAGCCGCCCAAGCTCAAGTCGCCTGATTTTTTAGAAAGCTTAAAAAAACTGGATGCCGACTTGCATATTGTTGTAGCGTTTCGGATGTTGCCCGAGCTAGTCTGGAATATGCCCCCAATGGGTACTGTCAATGTTCATGGTTCTTTATTGCCACAATATCGAGGCGCTGCACCCATTAATTGGGCTATTATGAATGGTGCTACAGAAACAGGTGTTACTACCTTTAAATTGAAACACGAAATTGATACAGGTAATATTTTGTTGCGCCAAAAAGTGGCGATTTTGCCTGAGGATAATGCAGGTACAATCCACGATAAATTGATGGTGGCAGGTGCTGAATTATTGGTAAAAACAGTAAAAGGTTTGGCCGAAAATACCATTGAAGAAATACCTCAGGATACAATAGCCGAGCCTCTAAGGCACGCACCAAAGATTTTCAAAGAGGACATGAGAATTGATTGGAATAAAGATGCCCAGGCGATAATTAATCATATCCGTGGACTATCACCTTATCCGGCTGCATTTACCACACTTGAGGGGAAAAATATTAAAATATTTACTGCCAAAATGGAAAACGGACGACCCAATATTTCCACTGGCAATTACGAAACCGACCACAAAACATTTCTCCGTTTTGCTGCAAAAGATGCCTGGGTCAGCATTCTCGACCTACAACAAGAAGGGAAAAAACGAATGGAGATTAAGGCTTTTCTGAGCGGCTTTCGTGGGAAATAATTTCATTATTCCATTAGCCAAATAACATCTGACAAAGCTATTTTGCCGTCGGTAAAATTAATTTCTTGAAGTTTATTGGCCTCAAATTGTTGCACATATTGTTTAATGCAACTTTCTAATTTTTTGAGCTCAGCCCTTAGTTTCCAATGCTGGCCATCTTGTGCGTGCAAAATGATAAACAGTCGGTTTGCTTGATGAAACCTTTGCTGCGTGCTTTGTTGAGCATAAAGCCATTCTATTAAATGTTTGGGGTTTTGCTGTGCAAAATTGATGTCTTTAGGGTAGCCCTTTGGGAAAACACTTGTCTTATGATCGAAGGCAATTCCATTAATCGTAAAGTCCACCAATTTGTCATATTGGTTTATGTTGGGTTTTACACCTTCACAACTACAAAATAATTGCTCCACAGCCCTTGCCGATAAAGTGTTGTACCAACGATGCAGCACATAATTGTCAAAATCTGTTCCTTTGTGAAGGGCTAATAATTTTTGTATTAAGGATTCATAACTCGGCAATTGATATACAAAATTGGACAGCATATCCCAATCGTCTGTTTGCTTTTTGCCCCAAGGTGGCATCTGGCTAAGCTTCTTGAGTTCTGTTTCAAACTGGTGAATGTTCATTTGTCAGTATTATTTTGAATGGATAAAGCAATTGGATAAAAGCTAATGATACCCACCATCACAATAGTCCGCAAAAGTGTATCAATGTTGACTGAAGGCTTTAAGGGGATTTATCATTTTACTGTAACAATAAAATTTGTGGCTGTTCGCTCCACCTGATCTGGCCCAACTACTTTGACATTTTCAAAAATGAGTTTACTGTTTTGTTCCAGTTTTTTAATAATCTTTAATTGTTCTGCTGAAATGGCATTGCCCAAATTGATTCCATCGCTGGATACTATTTTCCCAAAATGGTTGAGAATGGTGAGCCTAAAATTCATAACCTTGAATGCTGCTTTATACTCCCAATTGGGTAAATGCATCTGGAGTTTACTATTTCTTTTGATTTCATCAACAGTGGCATAATTGGATTGAATTGTTCCCAATTTTAAGACAGGTTCTGAGAGTAATTTAACCGTAAATATCCTACTCGACAGAACTTTCCCATCCTGATAAACAGTTAAGGTGTCGGGCTGTTTAACGCTATTGACCCATAAACTGTATTGACCATTGCCGATGTTTTTTAATTCTCCACCCGACGATTTAAGTTGGGTATAGGCATTCTTTTCAATCCCTGAAATTTTGATAATATTTTCTACTCCAATATACAGCAATGACGAATCTGGGCGTTTTAAACTGATGTTGTCAATGCGAATTTGTGCTGATAATAATGTTGGTAAAAAAAAGCAAAGTGAATAGAGCATTATCTTTTTCATAAAGGTATTTTGAAATAAAGATAATGAATTACTCTTTAAATGCTAACAAGATATATAAATACAAAACTCTTGATAAGCGCATCAACACTGGTTGCATCAAGATCACCACAAAAGTACTGGCACCCAAAAAGTAAAAAATGCTATTGTCTTTGTAGCTCATGCCAAAAATAGGGTAGTACCAAAGTATGTTTAAAAACAGTAAAATAGTGGTCAGTGCGTAATTGATGCCTGGGCCATTATTACTCTCGCCTTGTAGCTTTTGTCCGCATTGGGGGCAATGCGTATTCATTTTTAGTAAGCTAGTCAGCGGGAAAATTCCTTTTTGCTGAAAAATATGGCCCTTGTGGCATTCGGGGCATTTATAACCGAATATTCCCGAAATGAGCGAAGGTTTTTTTTGCATAAAATTTGTTTTTTTAAAAGAAAAAATCCGCCCTTTTGATGGTGCGGATTTTAAATTAATTCGAAGCCAAAACTGTTTCTGGAATTCTGTCCTTAATTCTGATATAAAACTTCACCAAAGCATCAACAATTTGTTGGGCGCCATTGCCATAAAGCATTGTTTGGTGATTGCCCTCCACTTCTTGGTATTCACAATCGTCCATCAATTTCACTGCTTTTTTGGCTTGTTTCAAGGGCAGCAATGGTTCATTGCAAGTATAAATGCCAAGTGCGTGCAGCAACAAGGCGGGCTGATGTATGGTTTCGAAAATACTTTCCCAAGGCATGCTGGTGAGCCCCACCGCCATTGCTGTGATATTGGCAATATTTGAGTTGGTTTGGGTAATGCCATTCGGCGCAATATGCACATCTGCTCGGTAATAACTTTCCATAGCCTCTTCCCAAAAGGTATTTTGAGGCGATTTTTTCATCATTCGGATGTACACATCAAAAGTTGGGTATAAAACACCTAATCTGCTAAAGGTAGGAATGAGCATCGTAGCTGCATTCGGATTGAGTTCGTGTGCAGCATCTAACAGTACTAATCCTGCTACACGCTCGGGGTATTTAGAGGCAATATACACGCTCAATAATCCGCCAAAAGAATGACCGCATAAGAATGCTTTTTCGATGTGTAAATGGTCAAGCAAGCCCAAAATATCTAATGCATGTTCTTCCATCGAATAGCCAAAAGCAGGCTTGTCGCTTTGTCCTCGGCCACGCAAATCCGGACTGTATAAATGAAAATGCTTATTTAATCCTTTTGCCACCAAGCCGTCAAAAGCATGGGCATTGGCGGTGATGCCATGCATCAATACCAATTTGGGTTTGTCCTTCGCTGGATATTCAATGTAATGAAGATGGATATTGTTGGTGCGAATTTTATGATTCTCCATTGCCTTTCTACTATCTTATTTTCAATAAAAAAAACGATTGCCCAAAGTACATCTTTAATTCATTTTGAAGTGTAAAAGTTATGCCCAAAATGAGGATAAATTAATGCGCTGTCCAACCAGCATCCAAAGGCATAGCGATTCCTGAAATAGTTGCACTTGCTGCTGAGTCGCACAAAAAGAGAATGCTCTCGGCAATGGTTTCAACGGGTATAAACTCTTTTACAGCGTGCTCTTTCAAAAATATTTTTTCGATTACTTCTTCGCGACTCATATTGTGCACTTGCATTTGCGCGCCAATTTGGTTGTCCACTATTGGGGTAAATACATATCCCGGGCAAACGGCGTTGCAAGTAATCCCGAAAGGACCGCCTTCCATCGCCATTACTTTTGTAAAACCTACAACACCGTGTTTGGCTGCCACATAAGCACTTTTAAATGGCGAAGCAATTAATCCGTGCGCCGAGGCAACATTGATAATGCGACCAAATTTATTTTCTTTCATGCTCGGCCAAGCGGCTTTAGTAGCAATAAATGCGGCTGTAAGATTGATGCTGATAATGTCATTCCATTTGTCTTCTGGAAAATCTTCAACAGGCGATACAAATTGAATGCCTGCGTTATTTATCAAAACTTCGATTTTGCCAAACTTGTCTAATGTGGCTTGCACAAAGGCTTTGATTTGGTCGGCATGCAGCATATTGGCCGGAGAATAAATATAATCTACCTTGTATTCGGCTGCTACTTCGGCTGCTATTTCTGCACCATTTTTTTCAAGGCCATTAAAAGCGATGTTGTAACCTTTTGCTGCAAAAGCTTTTGCTGTTGCTAATCCGATGCCACTGGTACTTCCGGTGATTAAAACTGTTTTTGCCATTTGTAATTTTATTATTGAGATGATTTTTTGTTTTTAAATGCTGCCCGAATTTTACTGTATTTTACAAAAGCCATATTGGCCGCCAGCCGATAAGCGATAAAACCTGCATAGCCATCAAGAAAGCCGAGCCTGAAAATATAATCTTGAAAAAACTTGAATTTTGGCCCCAAAACCAATTTCACTAAACTTACGTTTTTGCCTTTTTGTAGGGCTTCTTCGGCCGAAAGTGTAGTGTAACGTTCGGTCATTTTAAGATAATCGGAAATGCTGTTGAAGCTGTAATGAAGCAAATCGCCACTGAGTGTTCCGTATTTTTTATTGTTATCGAATAGTCGCCACTTTTCGTGAATCGTGCCTTGCCAATCACCTTTTGTTTTGTCCCAAAGTCGGCATTGTTTATCGGGGTACCAACTTCCGTGCCGAATAAAGGTGCCGCAGAAATTGGTGCTTCTTTTTAAAAAATAAGCCTCGTATGCGGCTTTGTTTTTTACTTGAAGAATGGCCGATTTTAATTCCTCACTGAGCACCTCATCGGCATCGAGCGACAATACCCAATTATGAGTAGCAGATTGCGCCGCAAAGTTTTTTTGCGCAGCAAAACCTGCAAAAGGATGTTGTATAATTTTTGCACCGTATTTTTCCGCTATACTGCAAGTATTATCAGTTGAGGCCGAATCGACGATAATAATTTCGTCGGCAATCCCCACAAGTGATTGCAAACATCTTCCGATGTTTTGCTCTTCGTTGTAGGTAATGATAACGGCACTCAGCAACATGTTTAGTTATTTTTCTTGGTTTTAAACTCGCTGGTAAAATGAAATTCAATATCAGGATTATTTTGACGCTCCGTATTGAGGAACCACTCACTTTGTGCAAGATAAACGAGGTTGCCGTCCTTATCGGTCATAATGTTTTGTTGTTTGAAGCGCACAAAATCATCTAGCTTTTTCTTGTCCCCAGTTATCCAACAAGCTTTGTAAAAACTTAAAGGCATAAAGGCACAAGCTGCGCCATATTCTTGTAACAAACGGTATTGAATTACTTCAAATTGGAGTTCGCCCACACAACCGATAATTTTGCGATTGCCACCGTGTTGGGTAAAAAGCTGTGCCACACCTTCGTCGGTGAGCTGGCTGATGCCTTTCTCCAATTGCTTGGTTTTCATCGGGTCCTTGTTCACCAATTCTTTAAATATCTCGGGCGAGAAAGTAGGAATACCCGTAAACTGCATCACTTCTCCTTGAGTGAGCGTATCACCAATTTTGAATTGTCCGGTGTCAAACAAACCCACTACATCACCAGGGTAAGCATCTTCGATGATTTCTTTTTCGCGCGCCATAAACGAGTAAGGGTTGCTAAAACGAACATCTTTATCAATACGGGTATGTTTGTAAAAAGTGTTGCGTTGAAATTTGCCCGAAACCACACGCAGAAAGGCGATCCGGTCGCGGTGACGAGGGTCGAGGTTGGCGTGAATTTTAAAAACGAAGCCCGTAAATTTATCTTCCTGCGGGTCCACATGACGGGTATCCGTGTCACGGCCCAAAGGTTCGGGAGCAATTTGGATAAAAGTGTCGAGCAACTCTTTTACCCCAAAATTATTCACCGCCGAACCGAAGAACACTGGTGCTACTTTGCCTGCACGGTAATCTTCCTTGTCCATTTCGCCATACACACCTTCCAGCAATTCTACATCTTCGCGCAATTGTTTAGCATCGCGTTCTCCCACTTTTTCGTCCAATAATTTGTCGTTAATGTCGGGGATTTGAAGCGAATTATCTTCGTCCGATTTTTGGTTTGGGGTAAATAGCAACAAGCTTTTGTCGTATAAATTATACACGCCTTTAAATTCTTTACCCATATTAATAGGCCAGGATAGCGGGTGTAGGCTGATGTTCAGTTCTTTTTCAATCTCATCCACAAGGTCGAAGGGGTATTTACCATCGCGATCCATTTTGTTGACGAAAACAATAACGGGCGTGTCGCGCATACGGCACACTTCCATCAAGCGGCGGGTTTGTTCTTCCACCCCATTTACAGAGTCAATCACGAGGATAACGCTGTCCACGGCGGTGAGTGTGCGGTAAGTATCTTCGGCAAAGTCTTTATGCCCGGGCGTATCCAGCAGGTTTACAAGAATATCTTTGTACTCAAAACACATTACCGAAGTGGCCACCGAGATACCACGCTGTCGCTCGATTTCCATAAAATCGGAAGTAGCGTGTTTTTTGATTTTGTTGCTTTTTACCGCACCAGCCACTTGGATGGCACCTCCAAATAAAAGGAGTTTTTCGGTAAGGGTTGTTTTACCTGCATCGGGGTGAGAGATAATGGCAAAGGTCCGGCGACGGGCGATTTCTTTTTCGTATTTCAAGCTTGTTTGTATTTTTTTCAGAGAGGGGCAAAGGTAAGCAATGTGCCGATTAGACAATTCGGCAATTTGGCAATTCGGTAATTGAATGTGTTATTTATCAAAACGGATATCAAGTTCGCTCGATTAATGCTGAAATACGGAAGATGAAAATGAAAATCCGCTTGGTGGAAACAAAAATCCGCTCGATGAATGTTAAAGTCCGCCGCTTGAATGGCAATATTAAGGTGGTGGAAATGTGTTTTGCACCCATGGTTGAAACCGTGGGTTGTGTAATTGCGGATTACTGTGCCGTAGGCAAAAAGCTAGGTAGTATAAAATCTGTATAAGGAATGCGTGTCGTAGATACGCAACTGAATAAACGTTGCTTGATCCTATTGGCTTGCGCTTAATTGTTGCGTGCCTAGCTACGCAAGTAGGGGGTGTGTTTTATGTGGAAAAGTATTGTTTTGAAGTGATTCATCAAGTCTTATTTTTGAAAGTAAATAACTATTATGGAATATGATGAAATTCAATTTAGTATACTAATTGAAGATTTGAAAAGTTTAAATATTGGTACATATTTAAAGTCAAGAGATTTTAAAGTTTTTTTAGCCAAGTGTGATAGGGCCGAAAATTGGTGGCATGTATTGAATGATGTGAAAGACAAAAGAAGTCATTATGCTATTGGACATGATCATGATTATTTCGATTCATTTAAAACTTTAAAAATCTTTATAGAATCAATTAAAAAAGTTCCACAAAATGAAGATTTCGTTTCAGATATAATTAAGGACTTCATAAAGAAATCTTTATTTAAAAGAGATTTTGGAAAATTATCAGAGGCGTTTGAATTATCAAAATTTAGTAAATTAAACATTACCAAAATCAAAGAAGCTATTGACGAAAATAACTTAAAACAAATTGACCCTTCCGAAACTATCCTTAGTTCAGTCCCATTAGAAAAGAAATCTATGTCAAATGAAATTTTTATTGTTCACGGTCATGACGAATTACTAAAAACCACAGTTTCGATTTTTTTGGACAAATTGAAATTACGTCCAATAGTTTTACATGAACAACCAAATTCTGGAAAGACTATTATTGAAAAGTTTGAGTCATATTCTCAAAATATAGGTTTTGTAATTGTCCTACTTACTGATGATGATTTAGGGAAATCTAAAATGGACGTTTCATTAAGTAAAAGGGCAAGACAAAATGTAATATTCGAACTTGGATATTTTATTGGAAAGTTAGGAAGAAATAGAGTTTGTGCATTATATAAACACGGTGTTGAATTGCCTAATGATATAAATGGATTGTTATATTTGGAAGTTATTGATAGTAATAATTGGAAAATGGAATTATTTAGAGAGCTTAAAGCTGCAGGATATACTATAGACGCTAATAATATAATTTAACAACTTAGACTATTACCCTCACCCCCTCAAAACCTTCTCCATCTTCTTTCCTTTGGCCAGTTCGTCAATTAATTTATCGAGGTAGCGTGCTTTTTGGGTGAGAGGGTTGTCTATTTCCTCTACCCTGTAGCCGCAAATCATCCCGGTGATGAGATGCGCATTGGGGTTGAGTGTGGCTTGTTTGAAAAACTCTTCAAAAGTCACTTTGTCGGCAATGAGTTGCTGTAATTTTTGCTCATCAAATCCTGTCAGCCATTCTATCACTTGGTGCAGTTCGGCAACTGTTCGGCCTTTCTTTTCTACCTTGGCCACGTAATAAGGATATACCGCGGCGAAGATTGTTCTGGCCATGCGCTTGTTGTGTTTGTCGGTAGCTATCATAATTTGTTTTATTTGAGTCGTTCCAAAATTCCTTTACGCTTCACGATATTTTTATAATCCCATTGAATTTCGATAGATTTTTTAAGGCATCTTTTTAATGGTTTCAGCTCTATTTGCGCTAATGAAGTATAGAAAACCGAAGCATCTTTAAATTTTTTGCCTAAAACGTTCAACATCGCTTCGTCAAAACTAGCACCACTCCAAAACATCAATCGAATACCCTGCTTTTGCTTGCTGTAACCCACTATGGGGTTACCTTCCAGAAACCAAACGGGGTGCGCATGCCAAATTTTACGCTCGGCATTGGGCAATGCTTCGTCAATTGTTTTGGTCAGCAAAGAACAAATTTCTTGTTCTGTTGGGCTTTGCTTTTCAATATAGCTTTGAATATCGGGATGCATGATTTTTTAATTATTTATCAAAACACAATATTAAACATTTACACAACTAAATAATGCTCGCTAATGTCATCCCGACGAAGGAGGGATCCTGCATTTTGAGTAGCGCAAATAGCGTTTGGGTTCCCTCCTTCGTCGGGATGACAGCAAGTGGGAGTTTGCAACTTTAAATTTATAGCAACATTCTTTAGGTAAAATTATATTTTTGAAACAATAAGCCTTAGTTTTCACAATCTAAAGTTCGAATTATGAAAAAAACATTCGCTTTTTTATCTTTTATCTTAATTAGTGCAGCTGTGCAAGCGCAATTAATTGATGCCAAAAGTCTGAAAGGACCATGGCGCGAGGTGGTAAGGCTGCAAAATGGACAAAAACAACGCATCACTGATACTGTTTTTTTCGAGTTCTTATCTAGCAGCCTTTGTGTGTGGGGCAAAACCACGCCAGCTGCGCCACGGTTGCGTGTCAAACTTACCGGTACTACATTAGAAATTGGACCCAATGAGTTTGAAATCGTGGCGATAGAAGGTGACTGGATGAAACTATCGGGTCAAGAGGGCTTAGAAATGGAGATGAAACGCTACAGCAAAAAAAAGCCTGTGACCACGCGTAATATGAATACCAATAACCTCAAATATAAACCTGGTGCAACCGCAAAAATGGGAACCGTGCCCGATAAAATAGAACCCTTTGTCGGGAATTGGAAATGCTATAAACGTACAAGCGCCAAGCCTGTGCCCAATGACCAACGCTATAGAATCGTTAGATTGATAGAAGTTGAAGAAAGTGCGGAAGCCATTACGGCCAAAATTTATGGTTTTGACGACCTTGCGGGTCAGGCTTCGTGGATTGTGCAGAACTACGAAAACGGTATTTTGTACACAGCTGGAAAAGATGAAAGGGCTTTTAAAGTAATCAATTGCCAGGCCAACGAATTAGTGATTGAAAACGAAGGTGTAGTGTATTACATGAACAAGTTGCAGCAATAGTTTCTGTTGTTCAACTGTAAAAGGGAAAATTCAAAATAAACAAAAGCACCTGACGATTCAGGTGCTTTTGTTGTATTCCAGAAGTTAGATCAAACTATTCCACCAACAATTTCTTGGAAAAACGCTTTTGGTCTTTTGATATTTCTAAGATGTAGAAACCTGGAGTCAAAGATTGTTTTGTATTGGCTTCATTAAGTTCTACTTCCCTTACTTTTTGCCCCAAAAGGTTAAAGATGCCAGCTTTGGCTCCGAGCATTTTTTCATTGACAGCAATAATAAACTCACCATTAGACGGATTGGGGAAAATCTGAATTGAATTTTGCAACATAAATTCTTCAACCGATGCTGTAAAACTAGAAATTTCAATGCAATCAGAAGTGTCTCTGCAGCTGCCGTCAAACAAAGTGACAGCATACTTGTTGTTGCCCAATGCTATATAGCTTTTGCCAGTTGCTCCTGGGATTTCTTTGTATGTAGTACATTCTATCCATTGGTATTTAAGTCCGGTGGCATGCGAAGTCAGTACTACGCCAGATTTACTAATGGTGTCATTGAAAGTGCGAACATCAATATCAAGGGTTACAAATTCGTCACATCCGTTTGCGCCAGTAATCGTTTGGGTGTAGATTCCTGTCTTGTCGTAGGTAACGCCCTCAAGCGTAAAAGGTCTGCAGATGGTATCTTTGATCGTTGTTGATACAGGTACACAATATGATAATTTGTTGACAAAAGCATCACTTTCGCCATTACTCCACCTATTGCTCACTGCAAATGCAGGATTAAAATCTACTGTATCTCTGAAGGCACCTGTAGTGATGATATTGCCCGCTAAATCTATCTCAATGTCTGTGCTGCTATCTTCCAAAGCACCGCCAAATTGTTTGGCCCAAATGAAATTGCCCAAACTGTCATGCTTCGAAACAAAGATGTCACGATTTCCTTTACTGTTCAATAAAAGCCCTTTACTAGAGAGTGGATCAAAGTTTATGCTGTCCGAAAATACTCCCGTTGTTGCTATGTTACCAAATAAATCTGATTTTACTGACAAGCCAGCACAAGCGGCACCGGTATCCCCAATTGTTTTTACCCATACAAGGTTACCTGACAGGTCTAATTTGGCCAAGAACATATCTGCGGTACCTTTTGATTCTAAAAAGTTAGTGTCGGCATCTAAAGTAGAGGGGTCAAAGTCAACTTTTCCAGAGAAACTACCTGTGATGAACACGCCACCTTTTTCAGATACATAAATGCTTTTGCCAATGTCGTCATTTGATCCTCCAATTTGTTTAACCCAAACTAGTGCGCCCGCTGAATTAAATTTGGTAATAAAAATGTCCTTCATTCCAAAAGTTCCTAATTTGTTAACGCCTCCCGCAGGGTTGAAGTCTCCAGCGCCCTCAAAAGTGCCAATGGTGTACACATTACCGAAGTTGTCTGTGCTAATCCCCTCACCAATATCCATCCTTTCGGTGCCAAAAGTTCTTGTCCAGTAGGTGATGCCATCTGGGTCTATTTTGTGCATATAAATTTGTGCAACATCTGCCGAATTCCAAGTAGTACCGGTAGAATAAATAAATCCCATTTTATCCCAATGGCTTGAGCGAACTTCGTCGGGGCCATTTGTACCCATTCTTCTGGCCCATTGAAAGAAGCCGTTGCGGTCTAATTTGACAGTGAAAATATCTCTTCCACCCATTGAACTCAAATTACCTCCTCCCATACCGGGGTTGAAATCAGCTGAAATTGAAAAATTGCCTGTGATGTAAATGTTTTCTAAAGGGTCAAGGCAAACAGAAATGGCCTCGTCAGCAGCTCCTCCGCCAAATTTTTTGGCCCACAGAAATGCTCCATTTGGGTCGTATTTAGTAATGTAGGCGTCGGTTTGTCCAAAAGAACTGATGAAAAATTCACCTGGCCCTGGGTCGAAATCAACTGTGCCCGTGAATTTACCAACAGTAAAGACGTTGCCCATTGGGTCGGTAATTACAGAATTAGCCTGTTCCACTCCTGTGCCGCCAATTGTGTTATTCCACATGTACTTTGCCGATTGGGCATTGATTTGGGACACCAATAAAAGCATTGAAAAGGTAGATAACATTTTTTTCATAATGATATATTTTATTCTTAACAAATGTAATGTAGAAAATAAATAATTGCAAAACAAATTTAACAAATAAAAAAGCACCCAAATATTGGGTGCTTCATAGAAAACAATTGTTTTTCAAGGAATATTTTTTGTTTTTTCGACAAAGCCTTTATCTTTGCGCCGCTGACGAGTCTTATACGACCAGCTCCTATCGAATCCCCCAGGACAGGAATGTAGCAAGGGTAGATGGTTGTAGCGGTGCGATGTGAGTAACTCGTCAGTTTTTTTGTTCATTCAAGCGCTCACGCATTTTTCCAACACTTGCGTCTTTTTTCTTCTTGGTATTAAATAAATAGCCAAGTTTTACTCCTCCACCAATACCAATACCTACATCACCTCTGCCGAAACGAGTGTACCCGAAATTTTGGTAAGGGATATTGTCTTCCGTGATAAATTGATTACCCACATCTTTATTCACTTTTGTCTGTTGTGATCTGAAGTTATCAACACCCATTCCCATTAATGCATATAAATCAATAGAAAAGGTATTGTCTAATATCCATTGCTTTCCCACAGTTACAGAAATAAAAGAAGTGACAATTGCTTTGTTTTGGGTTTTGGTTTCGTAGGTAAGAGGGTCGTTGTAGAGCATACTGCGCTGGTAATATCCCAATTGTACTGCGGGTTTTAAATATCCACCTTGAAGAATGTGCATCAGTTTTCGGTTGGTGATTTCGAAGTCAGGCATTCTTAATACTTTCAAGCCAACACCGATTGATGCTCCTCGCTGATTCAGTTTTATTTCTTGGTTATTACTAGTATAACTACCATTTTGCGTGATGTTTTTGCCTAATCCGATAACGTTTAATTGGTATTCAACACTTCTTCCGGGTTTGATTGATTTTTCAAGGTAAAAATCAGTAAAGCCTACAGCAGGTGATAAAATTCCAGCTTTGACAATCCATCTTTTTTGACCCTTATAGAATTCATAATCACTTAATGGATCTCTAAAATATTGAACACGACCCGATTTGAATACTATTTTATCTACTTCAAGTTTGCTGACGCCAACTACCAATTGTTCTGCGTCGCTGGGTTTGTATTTAATTTCTGTTGAGTTTATTTCCACCACTTGGCAAGAAATGGGCTCTTTTTGATTTTTTAGAAAAAGTTTTTCTTGTGCCTTTGCTACACCAGCAAATAAGACCATACAAGACAATAAACTAATAACTTTTTTCATAATTTTCTTGTTTCTTTTTCGATAAACGTAATTGTAGCAATTTTAGTATAGACTTTGCAAATTGTGAATCGTTTAACAGACGTAAAATTAATTGTAAAGGTTGGTCAAAATTGCTTTTTTATGCTTTTTAACAAAAAGCTAATGTGTGCAGCAGGGTATATAGTTTATCTTTGAAAGATGATACAGAAGCGTAGCGGGAGCAAAGGAGTGAGCACACTCACCATATTGGCTATTTTTTTTATATTCAGCCTTAGTGTACCTACCATGGCAGATAATATTGTCAATAAACTTACTATTGTACAGAAACATTCAAGTGAGTACATTCAGTCAATTTACAACAAAATTGATTTTGATAAGGCAGCAGTGCTCAACCCAAAGGTGTTTGAGTATGCCTACCGTGGCTTTGTTAATTTGAAAGCATCAGGCAGATTGACTTCGGCTCAAGATATAATTACCATTTGCGATTACACACTTTCCTCAAACCTAAAGCGCATGTGGATTTTAGATTTGAAAGCAAACAAATTGCTGCTCAATACTTATGTCGCCCACGGACAAGGTACAGGAGAGGAATTTGCTACTACCTTTTCGAACAAAGAAAACTCTCATCAAAGTAGTATAGGTTTTTATCTAACAGGTGATACTTACCAAGGGCAGCACGGACTATCTCTTTATTTGCACGGTATGGATGAAAACTACAACAGTGCAGCCTATCAGAGAGCTATTGTTTTGCACGGTGCGCATTATGTTTCGGAGTCCTTTATTCAGCAAAACAAGCGTTTGGGGCGTAGTTGGGGATGCCCTGCTGTTTCCAATGAATTAGCACCAGAAATTATCAACTTGATAAAAGGAGGCACTTGTTTGTTTAGTTTTTACCAAAACGAAAAATATTTAAGTACATCTATGTGGCTAAACAATAATGCATCTCAATTTCAAAACCGTTTCGAATTAGCAACACCGCTACAGCCCGAAGAAACGGAATTGAACCCGCTAATTGCTCAGGATTAAATAAATTCTGGTTTGGTAAAATAGAATCGGTTTCGAAACGTTTATTTTTTATCTTGCAACCATATTAGAAGCCTTTATTTTAATGAATTTACGTTCGCACCTTCGCAATTCAAAAGAGTCAGAAACCTCTGCATTGAATGATATTTTGTTTATCCTTCTTTTCTTTTTTCTGATTATCTCAACTTTAGCCAATCCTAATTTGGTAAAAGTGTCTGTGCCCAGAGCATCCAGCGATAGTAAAGCCAAACAAACTGTTGTGGTAACCGTAGATTCTTTTCAACGTTTCTTTATTGGCACTCGTACTGTTCAGGTAGATTCCTTACAGTCTGCTATAGCTGCAGCAGTGGCCAAAAGCCACGATGCTGATCCAACGGTTGTCATCAACGGCGATAAAAAAGCAGAGTTTGACAATATTGTGGCCATCATGCGTGCAGCCAAAATATTAAAACTAAAGACGGTAGTAGCTGTCGATAAAGAGCAGAAATAAGTTTTGGTCGCTACCTTTTTACCAAATTTATGTCTTTTAATTTTGTGCATCATCGTACCTTTGCGGCTCAATAACATCTATTTCGATGCCTTCTGAAAAAGCGCCTGCTTTATTGCCCAGTATCCTTAAAATGAAATGTCCCAATTGTCGCAAAGGCAATATGTTTACGAATAAATCAATTTTCCCGCTCGGCTCTATGTTGAGTATGCCCGAAAAATGCCCCAAATGTGGTCAGCAAATGGAACTTGAGCCTGGTTTTTATTATGGCACGGGTTATGTCTCCTACGGACTTACGGTTGCTTTATTGGCTACAGTTTTTGTGGCTTATTGGGTACTTGTGGGTCTTAGTTACAAAGATAATAGTATCTTCATTGCCCTTTCCGTTGCTGTAGGCTTATGTTTATTACTTCAGCCGTGGATTATGAGAATTTCGAGGGTTTTATATCTGTACATGTTTGTACGCTATGGTAAAGGTCATAAGGCCAAATAACATTTAACTGTCATAAGAAAATATACTTTTTCAATGCAAAAAATCTTAGTTGCCAACCGTGGCGAAATCGCTCTCAGAGTAATGCGTACTGCCCGCGAGATGGGTATCAAAACAGTAGCTGTTTTTTCTGAGGCGGACCGAAATATGCCCTTCGTTCGCTTTGCAGACGAAGCTGTTTGTATAGGCCCCGCAGCCTCTGCACAATCCTATCTCAGGATCGAAAAAATTCTTGAAGCTGCACACCAAACGGGTGCTGATGCCATTCATCCAGGCTATGGTTTCCTTAGCGAAAATGCTGATTTCTCGAAAGCAGTTACCGATGCAGGTTTGATTTTTATTGGTCCAAGTGCCTATTCTATCAATATGATGGGGAATAAAATTTCGGCAAAGCAAGCGGCTAAGAAATTTGATGTGCCTATGGTGCCAGGTACCGATGAACCCATCAGCGATTTGCACGAAGCGATAAAAATTGCCAAAGAAGTAGGTTTCCCAATTCTGATAAAAGCCGCTGCAGGCGGTGGAGGTAAAGGTATGCGTGTAGTCGAGAACGAAGCAGAATTTGAAAGCCAAATGCGAATGGCGCAAAGTGAAGCATTGAGTGCTTTTGGTAATGGCGATGTATTTATGGAGCGTTATGTGGGTTCTCCAAAGCATATCGAAATTCAGGTGTTGGGAGATAATTATGGCAATTATGTGTACTTGTTTGAGCGCGAATGTTCGGTACAGCGTCGCCACCAAAAGCTGATTGAAGAAGCACCATCAAGCTGCCTGACACAAGATATTCGCAGCAAAATGGGTGAAGCTGCTGTAGCTGCTGCTCGTGCTTGTAACTATAGTGGTGCCGGTACAATTGAATTTTTGGTCGATGAACAATTGAATTTTTATTTCCTCGAAATGAATACCCGCTTGCAGGTAGAGCATTGCGTGAGTGAAATGATTAGTGGGGTGGACTTGGTCAAAGAGCAAATTAAAGTAGCCCGTGGCGAAAAACTTTCTTTTACACAAGACGATTTAGAAATAAACGGCCACAGCATCGAATTGCGTGTTTGTGCCGAAGATCCTTTGAATAATTTCTTGCCCGATACCGGACGTTTAGAATTATACCAAACACCCAAAGGGCCCGGTGTACGTGTAGATGACGGCTATGAGCAAGGAATGGATATCCCTATTTTTTACGACCCTATGATTGCAAAATTGGTGGTACACGCAGCAACGCGCGAAGAAGCCATTGAGCGAATGAGCCGTGCCATTGATGAATACCAAATACAAGGCATTCAAACCACTTTGTCTTTTGGTAAATGGGCTATCCACACCGAGCCATTCAAAGCCGGACAATACGATACCAAGTTTATTGAAAAATATTTTAAGCCCGAATACTTAGTACAATCTAACCCCGAAGCCGAAAAAGTAGCTGCCCTTTTGGGTGCAATGATTTGGGAAAAGGAGAAAAAGCCATTGAATGCTGTTGAACAAACCAATGGATCGGTGAGTAAATGGAAGATGCGGAATCGATAGTTTTTACCTTTGCACTCCTAAAAATAATGACACACAAATCAGTTGCTTTTCACATCTAAAAATTAAAGTAACAGGCATCGCTGAAAACAGTTTTATGACAAAAAGTAATAATTTTTTGTACGTTTTGTATAAACTTTTGTAGCGTTTGTGTTGGCTAATTTAGTTCAATGCTACATTTTCTTTAAGATAAGTAATCTTGATTTTTGAAAAAAATTGTTTCCCAATAAGGAAATTTATAACTTTGGGAAAAAACAATGAATGAAGCCAAACTTTGACATTGAATTACTACCCGATGCAATAGATTTTTTAGAAAGTCTTGACGACAAAACGAGAGAAAAAATTTATTACAACATTAAGAAAGCTCAATTCGTAAATGACAATGAACTTTTTAAAAAATTAAATGATTTTATTTGGGAGTTTCGAACATTGTACAACAGTAAGGCTTATCGGCTTTTTTCGTTTTGGGATAATATTGAGGGGAAAGAAACTTTAGTGTTAGCAACGCACGGAATCTTGAAAAAAAGTCAAAAAACACCATCCAAAGAAATTAAAAAAGCAGAAGAAATTAGAAAACAATACTTTAACCACAAGTCAAAAAATAGATAGTTATGGCAAATAAATTCAAGACTGTTCCGCTCGACAAAATGATAGATAAACATATTGGAAAAGTTGGTACCGAAAGACGTGAGGCGTTTGAAAATGAGTTGAGAATTGACTTATTAGGGCAGGCTATTAAACAAGCACGAAAAGAGCAACATTTGACACAAGAACAATTGGGTGATCTTGTTGGCGTACAGAAAGCTCAGATTTCGAAAATTGAAAACAGTGTAAAAAATGCACGTTTCGAAACTATTTTGAAAGTGTTTGATGCTTTGGGTGCAAAAGTGAATTTCAATGTTGAAATGAATAATGAGAAATTTGCATTCTAATAATTATAAGTACATCCATTTAGCGCAACTGATTTCTGTATCTTTGCACTCCTAAAAATAATGACACAAAAATCAGTTGCTTTTCACACCCTCGGATGCAAGCTTAATTATTCCGAAACCTCCACCCTAAGCAGAACGCTGCAGGCCAGCGGTTTTGTGCAAAAAGAGTTTGACGAAACAGCCGATGTATATGTGATTAACACTTGTTCGGTAACCGAAAATGCCGATAAAGAATGCCGACAATTGGTGCGCCGTATTCAGCGTCGTGCTCCCGAGAGTTTTGTGGTCATTACGGGTTGTTATGCCCAATTGAAACCAAAAGAAATTGCAGAGATTGAAGGTGTGCATTTGGTATTAGGCGCAGCTGAAAAATTTAATATTGCCCAACATTTACAAGACCTTACCAAAGGCGATTCTGCCCGCATTTGCTCTTGTGATATCGAAGAGGTGCAAGGTTTTAATTCTTCATATTCGCAGGCCGAACGTACCCGTACTTTCCTCAAAGTGCAAGATGGCTGCGATTATAATTGTTCTTTTTGCACCATCCCCTTGGCGCGTGGCCATAGCCGCAGCGATAGTATTGAAAATGTGATTGCGAAAGCAAAAGAAATAGCTGCACAAGGTGTCAAAGAGATTGTGTTGACAGGCATCAATTTGGGTGATTTTGGTAAAGGCAATGAAGGCGGTAAACAGCGTGAAGAAAACTTTTACGACCTGATTCAAGAATTAGACAAAGTAGAAGGCATTCAGCGTTACCGCATATCGTCTATCGAACCTAATTTGCTCAGCGAAGAGATTATTCAGTTTGTGGCTACTTCGCAAAAGTTTATGCCGCATTTTCATATTCCACTACAAAGCGGAAGTAATAAAATTTTAGCTGCGATGCGCCGCCGTTACAAACGCGAATTGTATGCCGATAGGGTAGCGATGGTAAAAGCTTTGATACCACACGCCGCTATTGGTGTCGATGTAATTGTGGGTTTCCCTGGCGAAACAAAAGAAGATTTTCAAGAAACTTTTGAATTTTTGCACGGTCTTGATGTTTCTTATTTTCACGTTTTTACATATTCCGAGCGTGCCAATACTTTAGCCATCGATTTGAAGCCAATTGTGCCGATGCACGAGCGCAACGAGCGTAATAAAATTCTCAGAAATCTCTCTGTTCAAAAGCTCAATTATTTCTCCAATCAGTTTGTTGATACTACTCGAAAAGTGCTTTTTGAATCGGCAGACAAAAATGGTATGATGGAAGGCTATACCGACAATTATATCAAGGTGCAAACGCCACATCGTGCCGAATGGGCAAATCAGATTGTGGATTGGGAATTGAGATAGAGCTTAAGAAGGCAATTTTGTCTTAGGCTGTAATCCTCATTTTTTATTTGAATTTTTATACACTGTAGCCATTTCGGCAATGGTATTTTCAATTGCTGTATATCGAAAATCAGGAAATGTTTTTAGGAATTTGCTGTTGTCATAATAACATTTTACCTGGGCGGTACGTGTAGTTTCCTTGGTTACTGTTGCCGATTTTCCGGTAAATAATTTCTTTGCCCAATTCCAGCGCCATAGCAATCCTGTAGCCCATCTTGGGGCCTTGATGTGAGGTGGTTTTTTGCCTAAAGCATTTGCCATCAACGTAAAAATTTCTTTGTACGAATGGTTGCCTTCTGAAAGAATAAAACGTTCTTCGCTGATGTCGCTTTTCATCAACAAAATCATCGCTCGCACGGTATCATTTACCGCCACCCAACCATTGACACCCTCCGTGTAAAAAGGGAATTCACCATCTGCTACTTTCAACAATCTGGCAGAACCTTCATCCCAATTTCCGGCACCCAGTATGATGGCCGGGTTGATAATTGCAGCATTTAATCCTTCGGCCATGCCTCGCCATACTTCCATCTCAGAAAGATATTTACTACGGGCATAGGCAGTATTGTTTTTGCTTTCTTCCCAAAAAGAATCTTCGCTGAGGGGTTTGTCAATATTGGCCCTGCCTAAAGTGGCAATTGAACTGACGTGAATCAGTTTGCGTACATTGGCTTCAATAGCTGCATTGACAACATTGGCCGTACTTTCTGCATTTATTTTTTGAATCGAATATTGGTCTTCGCTTTCAAAGGAGACTTTTGCCGCACAATGGTACACTTCGCTGACGTTTTGAAAGGCTAATTCCACTTCAAAGACATCCAACAAATCACATTGCATCCAAGTTACATTGGGTAATTGTTGCAAAGTCGAATTTGGCGCATTGCTGTGATACAATGCTCTTATAGGTACATTTTCTTTAACTAACTGGTTCAGTAAATGTTGCCCCAAAAAACCACTTGCGCCTGTAACGAGAATCATTTATTGAATTATAAGTTGATCATGGAAAATTGAAAAATCAATTACCACGTATTTTTTTCATGTTGTTTTTTTACATCAATCATCCTTGCGCCTTTGCGAAAATCTTTGCGCCTTTGCGAGAAAAGAATTACTCGATTGACTGAAATTGCCTCAAAAAGCGTACATCATTTTGTGAGTACAATCGCAAATCATTTACTTGATATTTTATTTGAGTGATGCGTTCTACACCCATCCCGAAGGCAAATCCAGAATAAACCTCAGGGTCAATACCAAAGTTGCGCAACATATTTGGATGCACCATTCCACAGCCTAAAATCTCTACCCAACCTGTATGTTTACAAAGGTTGCAACCACTGCCACCACAGACAGTGCAGGAAATATCCATTTCGGCACTAGGCTCTGTAAAAGGAAAATAAGAAGGACGAAAACGCACTTTGGTGTCGGTGCCAAACATTTCAGTCACAAAATGATATAAAGTTTGTTTGAGGTCGGCAAAAGATACACCCTTATCAATATATAAACCTTCGCATTGATGAAAAAAACAATGCGCTCTTGCACTGATGGTTTCATTGCGATACACACGACCCGGACAAATAACGCGTAAAGGCAATTCTCCTTTTTCGAGCATTCGGGCCTGTACCGAAGAAGTGTGTGTGCGTAATACCCAATCGGGGTTAGAAGCTACGTAAAAAGTATCTTGCATGTCCCTTGCCGTGTGATTTTCGGGCATATTCAATGAGGTGAAATTATGCCAGTCATCTTCCACCTCGGGGCCGGTGGCTACACTGAAACCCAGCTTTTCGAAAATAGAAACAATTTTATTTTCTACCATCTTTAGCGGATGCCTTGTGCCAACAGGGATGCTAGTGCCGGGCAGGCTAAAATCTATTAAAGTGTCATTATTTTTTGTGTTTTGCTGTAAATGAGCAAAAGCTTCGTATTGGGCTTCGGCTAGCATTTTAAAAGCATTCAACAGCAAACCTGCCTCTTTTTTTTGAGGGCCAGGCACATTTTTCATTTCTCCAAAAATCTCTTTGACAATACCTTTTGTACCAAGATATTGGATTCTGTAGGCCTCTAATTCGGCCACATTTGATGGGTTAAATGCCTTAATTTCAGCTTCGTGAGCGGCAATTTTGCTCTGTAAATCTTGCATAGGCTGCAAATATAGGCAATTAGCCAATTGGGTAAAATGTAAAGATGCCACAATTTGAAGCCTTTTTTAACATCCATTTTCAAATCAGATTAGGAATTTTTTTTGTCGTGCCTTATCTTTGCGTCCCTTATGCGTTTTCGTTTCCATTTTGTTTCTGTGTTGTTACTCGCAATTACCCTATTCTCATCCTGTGGAGGCTTTGAGAAAGTAAAGCGTAGTAATGATGTCAATTACAAATTGGCGATGGGTAATAAGTACTTTGATAAGAAGGACTGGTTGCACGCCCGAGAGATGTTTGAAAGTTTGATGCCTGTAATGAAAGGCACTAAAAACTTTGAGCCAATGTATTATAAATACGCAATGGCTTCTTTTATGATGAAGGATTATAATTCAGCATCTTATCATTTTAAAAATTACACCAGCTCTTTCCCTAATTCGCCTAATAAAGACGAGGCAGAGTTTTTGCACGCCTACTCAATTTACAAAATGTCTCCCAAGATTACAGTGATGCAATCCAATACTGAAAAGGCTTTGGAAGTATTGCAGACATTTGTAAACAATAATCCCGAAAGTAAACACGCAGAAGAAGCCAACAAATACATTGGCGAGTTGCAAAGTAAACTTGAAGAAAAAGCAGCTATTGCCGCTAAATTATATTTTAATATTAGCCAATATAAGGCAGCAACGGTATCCTATAAAAATATTCAAACTGATTATCCCACGTCTAATAGAATGGATGAATATCAGTTTATGATTGTCAAAGCAAATTATAAATTTGCAAAGGCGAGTGTTAAAGATAAACAAGAAGAGCGCTACGTTAATGTGCTGAGCGCATATCAAGAATTGGTAGATACTTATCCTCAATCCAAATACATCAAGGAGGCGGAAAAGTATTTTTCTATAGCTAGTGATAATATTAAAAAATTAAAAAAATGAGTATAAACAAGAAAGCACTTGCCGCTGTAAATCCACTTATCGAAACACGCGATGTGACTGCCATTAAAAATAAAACAGGCAATCTTTACGAAAGTATCGTTGTGATGTCTCGTCGTGCGGGTCAAATTTCTGTTGCAGTAAAAGAAGAACTGCACAAGAAACTAGAAGAGTTTGGTAGTCATACAGATAATCTTGAAGAAATTCACGAGAATAAAGAGCAAATTGAAATCTCTCGTATGTATGAGCGCCTTGCGAATCCTGCTTTGCAAGCACTTACAGAATTCAACGACGACAAAATTTATCATAGAAAGAAATAAGCCTATTTATTTCTATTTCTAAGGCGCAGCAATTAAACTTTTTAGTTGCTGCGCTTTTTGGTGAATTATTCTCTCGTTTATTCCATCCGTTTTTGTGTATCAGCATATTTTTTTCGACCTCGACCATACCCTTTGGGATTTTGAAAAAAACTCCAAAGACACTATGTGGCAATTATACCATCGTTTTCAATTAGAAAGGCGAGGTATTGCTGATTTTGAAGCTTTTTATGCTGTGTACCGCGACCATAATGAAAAACTTTGGGTGCGTTTTCGTAAAGGTTTCATCAAGCGCGATGAACTGCGATGGAAAAGAATGTGGCACACCTTATTAGATTTTAAAATTGGAGACACAAAGGTAGCCAATGAACTAAGCAGTGCCTATTTGGAGATATTGCCAACTCAAAAGTTTTTGGTACCCGATGCCGCCGAGTTAGTGGCCTATTGCGCCAGTAAATATACCTTGCACATCATCACCAATGGATTTGAAGCCACGCAACGCCAAAAATTATACAATTGTGGTTTGCTCCCTTATTTTAATCAAATCATTACTTCTGAAAAGAGTAATAGCATAAAGCCCCAAAAGGAAATTTTTGATTTTGCTCAATTGGCTACCAACGCTACATCTGACAATAGTATTATGATTGGGGATGCTCTTGAAATTGACGTTTTGGGTGCATTGAATGCTGGATGGGATGCTATCTATTACAATCCTGAGCAAATCCCTCACAACCACAAACCCACACACGAGGTTGATTCATTGAAATCAATTATGGAAATTCTATAGTGTTGCTTAATTTGCTCCTTAAATCTCAATTAAACATTCAAATTTTATGGCATTACCCAACGTTTTTACTCCCGAAGTATCGACTCAACTCATAGCAAGAATTCAACAATTAAGCCCACAAACTGCCGCAAAATGGGGTAAAATGAATGTTGCCCAAATGTTGGCTCATTGCAACGTCACTTACGAAATGGTGTATGAAAATAAACATCCCAAACCCGGTGCTTTGATGAAATTTATCTTGAAGGCAATGGTAAAAAATAAAGTTGTGAATGAAGAAGCCTATCCCCAAAGTGGTAGAACCGCTCCGCAGTTTTTAATAGTAGATGAAAGAGATTTCGCTCAAGAGCAAAAGCGTTTAATGGATTATATTATAAAAACACAGGCTCTTGGTGCCGCATATTTCGAGCAGAAGGAGTCTCATTCTTTTGGCAAGCTCAGTTCGGAACAATGGAACAATATGTTTTATAAACATTTGAATCATCATTTGACTCAGTTTGGGGTGTAGATTTAGTATTTTCAATCAAAATCTGCTTTCCTCCAAAGACAACAAATTGACTTAGGTTTGCATTGTATGTATCTTCGATTTCTTTAAAAATTAAATGTTGCCATGCCATTAGCGGCAAACTCCCGAGAACTAGTTCTTAAAATTATATTTATCAGCGTAGCAATCGTCATTTTGTCGCGCCTATTTTTTCTGCAATTATTTGAAGATAAATACAAGGTGATGGCTAATGATATTGCCATTATGAGGAAGGTCGTATATCCGCCAAGAGGTGTTATTTATGACCGGAAAGGGAAGGTAATGTTGAATAATGAAGTGGTCTACGACTTGGTGGTAACGCCTATCGAAGCTAAAAAAAACTTTGACACATTGAGGTTTTGCGAGGCCTTGGGGATTGATGTCGCCACCTACACCAAAATGATGCAACGAGCCATCAATAAAGGCGGATGGGTGCGTCAAACCGTTTTTATAGAAGAACTAAGTCCTTCGCAAGCCGCAGGCTTTCAAGAAAATATCTTTCTGTTTAATGGTTTTCAGATGGTAGAACGGAACATTCGTTCCTACCCCAATCCGCATGCAGGTGTAGTGTTGGGGTATATTGGAGAAGTTTCGCCTTCTATGCTAAAAAAGGAGCGATTCAAAAGTTATAATCAGGGGGATTATGTGGGGATTGATGGTTTGGAATTGGCTTATGAAGAGGTGTTGCGCGGACAAAGGGGTATTTATTTTATTGAAAAAGATAATTTCAATCGTCCAAGAGATTCTTACAAAGGTGGGATTTTGGATACCCCTGCAGTTGCGGGCAAAAGTATTGAGCTTTATTTAGACGCAGAACTTCAAGAATTTGGTGAAAAATTAATGGCCAATAAATTGGGGTCTGTCGTAGCTATAGACCCCAGCACTGGTGGTATTTTGGCTATGGTCAGCAGTCCCTCCTACGACCCTAATTTGTTGAGAGGAAAGAGTCGTTCAAAAAATTTCGGTAAGCTATTTCTAGATGCTACTAAGCCTTTGTTTAACAGAGCTATGAAAGGATCATATAATCCAGGTTCTACCCAAAAACCCCTCACAGCTTTGGTGGCATTGGATGAAGGGGTAATTACGCCATCTTATGGCTATCCTTGCGGCGGAGGATATTATGCCTGTGGTAAAAGAATTGGCTGTACGCATAGTGGTGGTGGGCATGCTGCAAATCTTCGTTTGGCGTTGGCAAATTCTTGTAACGCTTATTTTGTTCATATTTATCGTTTGTCGGTTGATAAAAAAGCTTACAAATCAGTAAAAGTCGGCTTGCATCGTTTTTATGAACACATGTCTTCTTTTGGCTTGGGGCATCCACTTGGTGTCGATTTGCCAGGAGAGAAAGGCGGTACTTTATTTGATGTGAAGGATTACGATAAAATGTACAATGGCTCTTGGAATTCTTGTACCAATCTCTTTGTGGGTATGGGCCAAGGTGAGATTGCCAGTACGCCCTTGCAAATGGCCAATGCCTTATGCATCATTGCCAATAAGGGATATTATTATACCCCGCATTTTGTAAAGTCTGTCAATAAAAATCCAAAAGACCCTATACTGGCGCCGTTTTTGGTTAAACATACGGTAACGCATATCCCTGATTCTGCCTATTCAGTAGTTGCCTTAGGTATGATGGATGTAGTAGAAAGAGGTACGGGTGCCGTAGCAAAACTGCCCGGGGTGGAGGTTTGTGCCAAAACGGGTACGGTAGAAAATAAAGCTATTGTCAATGGCCAAGTGATGAAACTGCAAAACCACTCTATGTTTGTGGCTTATGCTCCTCGTATCAATCCTAAAATCTGTATTGCTGTAGTCGTTGAAAACTCTGGATATGGTGCCACTTGGGCAGGTCCTGTGGCTAGTTTGATGATTGAAAAATATTTAAAAGACTCTATCAGTAGCTCACGCAAATCCTTGGAAGAAAAAATGTACAATGCAAAGCTTATTCCCAAATACACTTATATCATTGATTCGGCTACCCGCCTGCGCGACAAGATGATTTGGGAGCGCAAGCAAGACCGAAAGAGGTATGAAGACAGTCTTAAACATTACAGAGATTCAATGATGATTCGTCAATGGATCAAAAAGAATTTGATGTAGTAATTATTATTCCCCGAAAAAAAAATATTTTATGAGCAAGCATCACGAAGCACCCCGGAAAAACAGATTGACGCTGTACATCTTTATTGCCTTGGTTTTGGGCATTGGCTTAGGTTTTGCGCTCAACAAGCAATATGTTCAAACGGAGAATTTGCAGATTGCTGCAATTGATAACAATATCAAAAGTCTAAAAGAGGCTAGTGCTCAATTTAGCACTATTGATATTTCTTCAAAATTGGCGGAATTAAAAGAGGAAAAGGCTACAATCCTAAAATCCCGAGACAGTAAACTAGAACCTTTTTCGCTAATGGCGGATATTTTCTTGAGGCTGATAAAAATGATTGTGGCTCCTTTGGTATTTAGTACCTTGGTAGTGGGTGTGGCCAAGCTAGGCGATATAAAGGCTGTAGGAAGGATTGGGGGAAAAACGCTTTTATGGTTCTTCAGTGCTTCATTATTGAGCTTGGCATTGGGGATGTTTTTAGTGAATCTTTTTGAGCCGGGGGCTCATATGAATTTGCCTTTGCCAGATGCTAGCGCTGATTTGGGATTGCAAAAAGCAGCATTTTCCCTAAAGTCATTTCTGTACCACATTTTCCCAACGAGTATTTTTGAGTCTTTGGCCAATAATGAAATTCTTCAGATTGTGGTTTTTTCTTTGCTTTTCGGTACAGCAACTGCTGCCATTGGCGAACACGGAAAAATACTCATTGACTTCTTTGAAGTTGTTTCAGATGTTATTTTAAAAATTACAGGTTATGTCATGAATCTTGCGCCCATAGCCGTTTTTGGCGCCATGACGGCTGTTATAGCTAAACAAGGCGCAGGTATTTTGGCTACTTACTCTATATTCATAGGTGAGTTTTATTTGGGGCTTGGCTCTCTTTGGGTTTTATTAATCATTGCAGCTTTCTTGTTTATTGGTAGAAGGGTGTTTACTTTAATTAAGCGAATGAAGGATCCAGCATTGTTGGCTTTTAGTACCAGTAGCAGCGAAGCCGCTTTTCCTAAAATGATGATGGAATTGGAGCGTTTTGGTTGTGGTAAAAAGATTGTCAGCTTTGTTTTACCATTAGGCTATTCTTTTAACCTTGATGGCTCAATGATGTACATGACTTTTGCTTCCTTATTTATTGCGCAGTCTTACGGCATCCATTTGCCCTTTGCTACACAGGTTAGTATGTTACTTGTACTTATGCTCACAAGTAAAGGAATTGCCGGAGTACCAAGAGCCTCTTTGGTTGTTATTGCGGGTACTTTAAGCACATTTGATATTCCAGAGGCGGGGCTTGCTCTTTTACTAGGTATTGACCCTTTATTAGATATGGGTAGAAGTGCTACTAATGTAATAGGCAACAGTATTGCCACAGCAGTAGTTAGTAAATGGGAAGGCGAGTTGCATCATTAAGAGGAGATGATTCCAAAACAAAAGCCATTGAGTGAGGTTACTCAATGGCTTTTGCTATTTTATTTTAGATGTAATTAGTTAGGACTATTTTACTAATTTCTTTAGCTGTTCTTCGTTAATGGTAATTGGGTATTTTGATCTCAATTCGTTGTTCCAATCTTTTTCTAATTTATCCTGATAAGAAGAAATAATATAGCCGCGTGCATCGGTAAAGGCTTTGATTTCTTTTTGTTGATATACTTCGTCTGCTTTTACAACTGTATAGGTATTGTCACTTTTTTTGACGGCTTCGCTGGCTTTCCCAGCGATAATTTTATTAGCGGGTACATCAGTGAATTTATTGAATTCGTAACGGCCCACTTGAATATTCACTGCATCGCGTTTGGCTTCGCTGTTCAGAGCCTTTACTATTTCTTCATTCGAAACCCCTTTTTTATTGATTAGTTTTAAACCTTCTTTCAACGATGCTTCATCTTTAAAACTGTAAACCGAACCTTTGAATCCGGGCTCCCATTGGTACTTTTCTTTCTGAGTTTCATAAAATGCTTTTAAACCAATAGTGTCTTTTGAGGCTTTGCCCCAAACATTCCGATCCATTAATTCAAACAACATAATGCCGTCTTTGTACTCCTGCATCAAACTTTTGAATTCAGGATTTTCTTCCACCAATTTATGCTCTTGAAAATCATTGACTACTTTAGATTGGTACATCGTGTACAGCTCTCTAAAGATCACGTCTTTTGTGCCCTGAGCCATAATGCGACCACGAGTAGTGCTTGCTGCAAAGCTCACGAAATCGTCTTGGGTGTAGTTTTTGCCAGCCAATCCGAAAAGGGTATTAGATCCACCTTTATCAAAGGTTTTTGTATTGAATTGTCCTGCTTCTTTTCCCGTGTCCGCAATTTTAGAGGTTTGAGCAATAAAGCTTTCCCACGCTTTAGGGTTTTCTTTAAAACCATTCGTTTCTTTTACTTTTTGGAAATACATATCACGAGCTTGTTGCGCACGCGAGTCATTATCCACTTTGGTTTTAAATTCCTTTTTTACGCTTTCAAATGGTTTTGATCCAATTTTTTCCAACAATTTAATGATATGAAAACCATATTCTGTTTGTATCGGTTTTGACACATCTCCAACATTTTTCAATGAAAATGCAGCTTCGTCAAAAGCCGGAACCATACGCCCTACGCCAAATACAGGTAGTTCACCTTTGTTATCTTTACTAAATTTATCATCAGAGTATTTGGTCACTAAATCTTCAAACCTAGCGCCATTTTTCAATTCTTTTTGAATCGAATCTACTTTTAATTGTGCGGCGGCCATTCCTGCATCTCCGATAGATTTTGGTGTGCTCACTAATATTTGAGCCACCTTCAGTTGTCCGCGGCTTGGGCGTTTGTCAATTACTTTTAAGATATGGTAACCAAAGTTGGTGCGGAATGGGGCAGACACTTTACCCACTTCGGTGGCGTAAGCTGCATTTTCAAATGGATACACGGTTTGCAATGCACTGAAATATCCGATGTCACCACCATTGTTTTTAGAGCCTTTGTCTTCTGAAAATGTCTTCGCCAATTCAGCAAAATTTCCCTTGCCTTTAGTGATTACATTGTAAATGCTATCTATTGTTTTTTTAAGCGCAACCGTGTCCGAACTGGGTTTGGTCAATAATAAAATGTGTGCCACTCTTACTTCTTGCTTTGAACGGTCGTAGGCTTCTTGCACCAATCTGCTTACCATTTCCTCATCTGTCAGAAAACCTTTGGCTAATTGACGACGATAATTATCAATTTCGCCCGCTACTGAGCTTGTAGTATCTAATTGTTGCTTATTCGCTTCGGCTACTTTCATCCTGAAAAGTGAATACAAGTCAACATACTCGCGCAGGGCTTTTTCAGAGTAATCTACTTTTTGAGCAGCATTGTTCTTTTTGTAAACTTTCAAAAATTCTGATTCGGTTACCACATTATTACCATAAGTAAAAAGTGTTTGAGCATAACTGTTTCCTAATAAGGCACCGATTAAAATCCCGGTCAACATAGTTTTCTTCATAAGTGACGTTTTGTTATTCTGTTTTATTGTACAAAGGAAAAAAATGAAGTGTCTTAAAATATGCTTCTAAGACACTTCTGCAAGTTTACGATTTTTTATTTGGATGATTTCTTTTTGGCATCAGCTTCCTGACGCTCTAGCATATCTATCAACGAAGTGATGTTGCTGTGGTCAATGCTTTTTCCACGAATGATTCCTTTTTCGTCTAATAAATAGATTGTAGGGTTTACGCGGGCATTATACATTGATTTGTAATTGCTTTTACGCTCTGGGTCGTGGATGTGTATCCAATCAAACAATTTGTGTTTTACTATAAATTCTTTCCAAGGCTTTTCTAATTGCTCTGCACAGATACCAATCATTTTTACGCCTCGAGCTTTTAATTTATCTGCTTTGTAGGTTGAGTCTAATGCAGGAATCTCTTTCATACAATGGCCACAAGTTGGGTCCCAAATGACAATCAATTTGTACTTAGATTGAATTTTAGATACCGTAACTGGGTTGCCTGATGTATCCACCATCGATATATCATAACCTACTTTGCCTACGAGGTTAGGCCGAATATCATTTGCGTGTTGTCTGTGTTTTTCTAATAATTCATTGCTAAGCCAACTTGCATCGCCTTTTTCGTAATAATTATCCACAAGATGTACATACACTTTATCCATCCCCATTACTTTGCTTTCTTGACTGAAATTGGCCAACCAAGAAAGGGTATAGTTGAATAAATCGCCAGTGCCTCTAGTTTGGGCCAATATCCAATCAGCTTCTTTGATTACAGAATCTGGTACTGGGATAACTAATTTTTCGAAATACTCCGTAATGCGGGCATCGTAGATGGGGGTGTTGATTAATCTTCCTTCTTTCAAATCGAAATTGTCCCAATAATGAGCTTTGTAATAACGATAGGCGTAGTCTTTGTCTTCATCGCCATTGGGCAGGTAATGTTTGCCTTCGGGTACTTTGGGTAGCTCTAATCCCTTGAATATTTTTGATAAAAGACTTGTAGGGTTTTTAGCAGAAAAGTCATTTCTGTAGTTCACCAAATCCTTCATTTTGATGGTCATCTTGTCTTTGATGGCAGCACTATCAACGCTGTTTTTTGCTTTTGAAAGCCTTGTCAATAACTCTTGATGTTCTTCGCCAACCTTTCGTACATATTCTTCGTATTGAATAAATGATTGGTTTTCAGCAGAATTTTGAATACTCAAGCCTTGGCTCGGTAATTTTTTGCTGTCTTCTATGGTGATGATAATATCATCTCCATTATTTAGTAAAAACTCAAAATATGTTTTGCGGTCCGAGAGCATAATTAAATACATTCCGCCAGTTATTTTCTTGTCGCTCTTGAGCACCGATGCACCCATTTTGTCCAGCTTTCCAGAGTCTGTTTTGTAAATGGTTGGTAATGGCTTTGCAAAATAATGGGCAAGAAAATAAGTAGAGTCTTTGAGGTCCTTGAATTTCAACTGAATTTTGTAACCGTCTTTTGCTGCTGCCTGAAAGCTAAGGCTGCCGAGCAAAAGGCCAATGGAGAGTAATTTTTTCATAGGTGTTTCCTGTTGTTAAAAAAAGTTTGGTGAAAATAGATGATTTATAACTACCTATTCGAAATTTTGTTTCAGGTTTTTATTTTCAAAGAGGTTGCCAAAAATACTTTTCTTAGTCGCCACTAACCAACTTTATACCCTTAATTTGCATTTTATTAACCACCTCAAACTTATTTTTTTGGCTAAGAAAAAACGAATTACACTACAGGATTTGACGATTAACACCTATGCTGCTGAAGGCAAAAGCATTGGCACGATGGCTGATGGGAAAGTGGTTTTTGTAGAAAATGTGATACCCGGAGATGTAGTAGATGTGCGGATTACCAAAAACAAAAAGAGCTATGCCGAAGGTAAAATGACCCGTTTGGTTAGCGCCTCCCCACTTCGTATAAACCCCTTCTGTAGTCATTTTGGAGTATGTGGTGGTTGCAAATGGCAGATGCTTCCCTACGAAAATCAGTTGGCCTACAAACAGCAACAAGTAGCCGACCAAATGCGACGCATAGGTCATGTTGAATTGCCAGAAATGGAGCCGATTGCAGGAAGTGAATTACAGAAGTTTTACCGAAATAAATTGGAATTCACCTTCTCTAACAAGCGCTATCGTACCAACGACGAAATAAGCGCAATTGGTGATGCTGAAGTGCCCCACGAACAGGGTTTGGGCTTTCATGCACCAGGTTTGTTTGACAAAGTTGTGCCCATTCAGTTTTGTCATTTACAAAATGAACCTACTAATAAAATATTAAGCACACTGCGTAGCTATACCGAGCAACATCAATTGCCTTATTATGATTTTAGGGCACACACTGGTTATATGCGCAATGTTACCATTCGGGTGTCTACTACGGGTGAGGTATTGGTAAATTTAGTGATGAATGAAGATGACGAGGCAACACGCACACCGATGTTGCAACATTTGTTGAACGAAATTCCTGAAATATCCACGCTATGTTATACCATCAATACCAAATGGAATGACAGTATTTACGATCTGGAAGTGCATACTTTTTCGGGAAAAGGTTTTATTACCGAAAAGCTGGAGGAATTTACCTTTAATATTTCCCCTAAGTCTTTCTTTCAAACCAATACCACACAGGCCGAAAACCTCTACCGCATCACACGCGAATTTGCAGGATTGACCGGTACCGAGGTCTTGTACGATTTGTATTGTGGCACAGGTAGCATTGGTATTTTCTGTTCAAAAAATGCCAAAAAGATTATTGGTATAGAAGTGGTGAAGCAGGCTATTGAAGACGCTAAATTGAATGCAGCACAAAATAGTATTGAACACGCTTTGTTTTATGCCGGCGATGTATCCGCCATTTGCACAGATGCTTTTTTTGAAGAGCATGGCAAGCCCGATGTGATTATCACTGACCCTCCACGCGCCGGTATGAGCGAAAAACTGGTGCAACAATTACTCAAAATGCGCGCTCCCAAAATAGTATATGTAAGCTGCAATCCGGCCACTCAGGCCCGAGATCTTGCTTTGCTGACTGCGGATTACAAAATCACCCGAATGCGTCCGGTGGATATGTTCCCCCACACCCATCATATTGAGAATGTGGTGTTGCTGGAGCTGGTGTAGGTTTTCGCTGGTATAAAGTTGTTGATAAATTTCCGGTTTCTACATTACACTAGTTATTGGCAAAAACATATGCTGGTTGAGTCTTTGAATAATGAATTTTGTGTCATTTTAAGAATGAATATTTATAATGGACTTTAAATTTATTCTTTCCTTTTCACAATCTTTCTGATTTTTCATTATACTTTCTAGCTTAATGTATTATATGCTCCTTAAGGTAATAATTGAGACAAATTTATTATTTTAGCAGCAAATTCTTAATTGTTGAAACTAAATGAATATGAATAGGTTTTATGTTGGTTCTGTACTTTTTTTAATGCTACAAACAAGTTCCTGTATTGTTGCTGATGGACCGTCAAAATGTACTAGCGACAAATTCGGCTCTTTAGGGCTTGAAAATAAATTGGATTTACGTATCAGAGGAAAGGGATTGAAATTTAGTGATATAGATACTATTTATGTACATAGCTATATAAAAGGAAGCAAATTAGGGGTGTTAAGTAAGTCAGACACATTGAAATTGACGAGATATTTATGCGCATTTCTGGCTGATGACACTGTTTATTATAGTATATACACCTCTAATATAATTGATGAGCCTTTGGATAATAAGTATTACTATAGGTTAAAGTCAGAGTTTGACTATATACTTAAAATTCCTAAAATCTCTAAGGAATACAAATTGACAGATTTCAGAGTTATAGATACTTCATATAGCTGGCCTTCTGAAAACCATTGTGAGGATGATCCTTTGGAGAACTTCAAAACAATCAGATTTAAGGTAAATGGCGTAGATACAGGTACAATTTCGGAAATTACATTAGAAGCAACTCCATGAATTTGTTAATCATCTTCTTTCAAATTTATTAAGATTGTAAACAAAGAAAATTTGCATTATTAAAGTGGTTTAGATTTTTACCCCAATATTTCCCCCTTTGTTATTATACTAATCATATTTGCCTGCGTATCTTCACCCATTCAAAAACAAACATTATTGATACAAATGAAACAATTCATTAAAATTTGTACGGTCGCTTCAATGGCGCTTTGTACTCCATCTATGATTTTTGCTCAGGCAAAACTGGTAGAAAAAATTACCGCTAAACCGGGTGAAATCAATATCCCTTACGAAAAATACGTCCTTCCCAACGGACTGACAGTTATTGTACACGAAGATCATTCAGATCCTATCGTGCACGTAGATGTAACCTACCACGTTGGTTCGGCTCGCGAGCAAATTGGCAAATCGGGTTTTGCTCACTTTTTCGAGCACATGATGTTCCAGGGTTCAGACAATGTGGGTGATGAACAACATTTCAAAATCATTTCGGAAGCAGGTGGAACATTAAACGGTACCACCAACCGCGACCGTACCAATTATTTCGAAACGGTACCCAACAATCAGTTGGAAAAAATGCTTTGGTTAGAATCTGACCGTATGGGCTTTTTACTAGATGCTGTTACACAACAAAAATTTGAAGTACAGCGTGCCACTGTAAAAAATGAGCGAGGACAAAACTATGACAACAAGCCATATGGCTTGGTAGGTGAAGTAGCAGCAAAAAACCTTTATCCTTATGGCCACCCTTATTCTTGGCTTACGATTGGTTACATCGAAGATTTAAACCGTGTCAATGTACAGGATTTAAAGAATTTCTTCCTTCGTTGGTATGGTCCCAATAATGCTGTGCTTACTGTGGGGGGTGATGTCAAAACAGCTGAAGTAATCAAACTTGCCGAAAAATATTTTGGTTCTATACCCAAGGGTCCAGATGTACAGGCGGTAAAATTGCCTGCGCCAGTTTTAGAAAAGAATCGCTATGTGTCCATGATGGACAATTATGCCAAAGTGCCTATGTTGCGTATGGTTTTCCCCACAGTGCCTCAATACCACAAAGACGAAGCGGCTTTGGATTGTTTGGCCGAAATTATCGGTCAGGGTAACAACTCTATTTTGTATCAGAATCTCGTAAAAACACAAAAGGCGGTTAATACTCAAGTGTATAACAGTACTTCAGAATTATCGGGCGAGTTCACCATTTCTGTTACACCTTTCCCCGGGCAAAAACTAACGGATATGGAGAAAATGGTTCGTGAAGGTTTTGCTGAATTTGAAAAGCGCGGTGCTACTGATGATGAAATCACTAAATTTAAAAACCAGCAAGAATCACAGGCTATTTATGGCTTAGAGAGTGTTTCTCGCAAAGTATCTCAGTTGGCGGCATTCCAAACTTACACAGGTAATGCCAATTACATTGGTCAAGAATTAAAGCGTTATGCCTCTGTGACCAAAGAAGATGTAATGCGCGTTTATAACCAATACATCAAAGGCAAAAACTCAGTTATTGTGAGCGTTTTGACAAAAGATAACGAAGACAATAAAGCTGCTGCCGATAATTATACAGTAAAAGAAAGTGGCTATAAAGCGCCTAATTATGGTTACGAAGCATTGAAATACAATAAAGCAAAAGATAATTTTGATAGAAGTAAAATGCCAGCTAGTGGTGCAAACCCCACCGTAAATGTTCCCAAGTTGTGGTCGGCATCTTTGCCCAATAATAGCGACATTATTGGCACAACTGAAGCAGAAATGCCCATCGTGAATATCAGTATTGAGTTAAAAGGTGGTATTTTTATGGATGCCTATACCCCCGAAAAGCAAGGTTTGGTGAATCTTTTTGCTACAATGATGAATGAGGATACAAAAAATTATTCTGCCGAAGCCTTTACCACCGAATTGCAAAAATTAGGAAGTGATATTAGTGTGGGTGCTAGCAATGACGCAATATATGTGAACGTACGCAGCTTGAAGAAAAATTTAAAACCTACTTTGGCTTTGTTGCAGGAAAGAATGTTGCGCCCGGATTTTAAAGAAGCTACTTTTAAAAACAAAAAATCAAGAACGATTCAGAGTTTAAAAAATGCAATTAATCAACCTTCGTATGTGGCTAGTACCGTTTTTGAAAAAATGATGTACGGCGATAATGTAATGGGCTGGACCTCAAGTGGCACTGAAGCTACTTTGAAAAATGTAGAGTTGAGCGACATTCAAAATTATTACAACAATAATTTTACTTTCAACGAAACCAAAATAGTAGTGGTAGGTGATGTAAGTAAAGATGAAATTGTTGCGGAGATGAAATTTTTAGAGCAATTGCCATCTAAGAAAGTTGTGCTTCCCGAAATTCCAGCTGCACCAGTAGCAAAAAATACAAAAGTTTACTTTATTGATGTGCCCAACGCTGCCCAAACCGAATTCAGAATTGGTTATGTTACCAATCTGAAATATGATGCGACGGGTAATTTCTACAAATCTAATATCATTAACTTCCCTTTGGGTGGCGCATTTAATAGCCGTGTCAATCTTCATCTTCGCGAGGATAAAGGTTGGACTTATGGTGCAAGAACCGGATATAACGGCGACATGTACAGCGGTTCTTTTCAGTTTAGCGCTGGTATCAAAGCGAATGCTACCGACAGTGCTTTGAAAGATGTTATGGACATTTTAAATGAATATAAATTAAAAGGAATGACCAGCGAAGAGTTGAAGTTTACCCAAAATTCAATTGGTCAGAGTGAAGCACGCAAGTATGAATCTGGTGGTCAAAAAGCTGCTTTTCTTTCTCGTTTGATGAAGTACAATCTGAAGCCAAGCTTCCCCGAAGAACAAGCTAAAATTTTGTCTTCAATGACTATTGAAGAAGCCAATACCTTTATCCGTGAGACATTGCCTGCTACCGACAAAATGTACATTTTATTGGTGGGCGATAAAGTTAAATTGTGGGATAGAGTAGCTGCACTTGGATATGGTATTCAAGAATTAGATAAAACAGGAAATCAAGTTATGTCTTTGCAGCCAGCGAAGTAATTTTAATAGTTGTTGCCAAACAAAACACCCCGACAAATTCATTTTGTCGGGGTGTTATTTTTTGTAAGAGCATCGAATCATTAACAATATTTCCCTTCCTGCAAATAAGTTTTTACATAATCCTCTATCCCTTCCTCCAGGCTATAAAAGGGTGCACTATATCCAGCATTTTTGATTTTACTCATATCCGCCTCGGTAAAGTATTGGTACTTGTCTCTGATATCTTCGGGAGTGTCTCGGAAATTAATTTTCTCCTCCATCCCCAAACTCTTAAATATCCCTTTGGCCAAGTCTAAAAAAGTACGTGCTTGTCCCGTACCCGCATTATACAATCCATTTTCGGGTTGATGCTCCATCAGCCAACACACAATGTTGACAATATCTTGCACATAAATAAAGTCGCGCAATTGCTCTCCATCTTTATACTCTGATTTGTGCGAACGAAATAGGGTTACTTCTCCCTTTTCTTTGATTTGATGATAGGCATGGAATATCACTGATGCCATTCGGCTTTTATGATATTCGTTAGGGCCATAAACATTAAAAAACTTCACCCCTGCCCAAAAGGGAGGTTGCTTTTTCTGTTGCAAAGCCCAGATGTCAAATTCGTTTTTCGAGCGGCCATAAGGATTAAGCGGAAGCAATTTTTCGCTCAGTTGATGATCGTCTTTATAACCAAATTCTCCATCTCCATAAGTAGCGGCAGAAGAGGCATAGACCAAAGGAATTCCCTGCTCTGTGCATACCTCCCAAAGGCTTTTACTATATTCCAGATTCCATTTTTTATGCACTTCATAGTCCATTTCGGTGGTGTCTGTACGGGCGCCCAAATGAAACACCGATTGCACCTTGTTGGGGTGTTTTTTGAGCCAATCAACAAATTGTTCTCTGTGCACTTTGGCTTCAAAGCTTTTGTTTGCTAGATTGCCCGATTTTTTCTCATTCGAAAAATCATCAACCAAAATTAATTTTTCAAAACCTTCTTTGTTGAGGCGGCTTACAAGCACACTGGCTATAAAACCTGCTGCACCAGTAATGGCTATCGTATCGTCTTGTTTCATAACGCTCAAATTTTTTCGTTGGTGTAGAAAAAGAAAGCAATGCTGTTGAGGCATTGCTTTGGTATACATTTTTAAATTGCTCAGCAATATAAATTAGTGATGTTCGGCAGGAGCGGCTTCTTCTTTGTGTTCTGTTGCTCCGTGAGCAGCATCCTGAGCAGGAGCAGCGTCAGTTTTCGTTTCTGAGTGAGATGCAGCAGCATCGTGACCATGTCCTGCAGCTTCTGTATGCTGGGCGCCATGCGCTCCGTGTCCGCCTTCGTCGTGGCTCATTGATTTTACAAAGCCAATACTGGCAATGAATAAGCCCGCAAGAATGATAACAAAGTAAAACGCAGAATTAAACTCTATTACGGGTTTGTCATTGTGCGTATCGTGATGATGTTGGTGTGTATCGTGTGACATTAGTAAGAAAATATTTTTTTTAGAATGATGGTGCGAAGATAAATGTTTGTACTTAAAAAGCTACAAAATATGCTATTCTTTAATTGTTTAAATTATGATTTAGCTACTGGAGGCTGCATCACATGGCCACATTTTTTGCAGGTGCGTTTTTCTTCATCAGCATAAAATGCGTTCATTACAGGTGGCAATTGCGCTACAATGTCGGTTACACTCATAAACTGCTCAAATAGTTTTTCGTGACAATTTTCGCAGAACCACAAAAACGCATCTTGCTTGTCTCCACCGCGTACTTTTTCTACCACGATACCTACGGTGTTGGGACCACGCTGTGGCGAGTGTGGCACTCCGCCTGGCAAAAGAAACATATCACCTTCTTTGATTTCAATATCTTTGATGACGCCTTCATCCTGAATACGGACAACAATATCGCCTTCAAGTTGCAGAAAGAGCTCTTCGGTTTCGTTATAATGAAAATCTTTGCGGTTATTGGGGCCACCCACTACCATTACAATAAAGTCGCCGGTGTTGTGATACACGCAGGCATTGCCAACAGGTGGTTTCAACAAGTGACGATTGTCGTCAATCCATTTTTTGAGGTTGAGTGGGGAAGTAACAGCCATTTTTTTAGTTTTTAAAATTCAAAAATACAGTGAAAATATCTAATCAAATAGATCAAAGGAACTTGCATCTTTTACTTTTTTTCAAAAAGAGTTACAAATTCATCAAAAGGTCTGGCTAAGTAGGCTTTGTTTTTGACAATAACAATGGGTCTTTCTATGATAGACGGATGTTTCTCCATTGCATCCAGGCATGCATCGCCAGTCAAATTTTTATCAGCGAAAAGCTCTTGGTACACTTTATCTTTTTTTCGCAAGATATACTCTGGTTGTTGCCCCATCATTTTCAACACTTTTTTTAATTCTTGAATGCTGGGTGGATGTGCCAAGTAATCTCTTATGATGATATTTTTTCCTGTACCCTCCAAGAAGGTTAATACTTTTTTGCTCGTTGAGCATTTGCTGTGGTGCCAAATGGTGATGTCGGTTGTCATAGGTTGATTTTTAAAGAGGGCAAGTTATCAAATAATCAGTAATGACTTTGTAAATGGTGTTATTTTAGTAAAAAGCACAAAGTGAAAAGCCTACTATTTACTGAAGAAGAAAAATCAAGTTTTTATCAAAGTCCCCCAGTAATAAATCCCTTAAATGATTTTGCCTTATCTTTATCGCAATCGTACAAGGTATAGTCGATTTCCTCAGATAAATGGTTCTATTCATTTATCGTTTTTACAAAACGGACAATTATTGTCTTCCGTACCGTAGTTTCTATTACAAAGCGGATTTTTTTAATGCAAAAAATTAATTGAAATGAATCAAAAAATTAAAGTTGGACTATTTGGGTTTGGTAAAACGGGCAGAGCTGTCGCTGCGGTATTGGCACAAAGCAATGATGTTAGTCTTGAATGGGTTGTTCGTAATTCACACCAAATGGAGCATCGTTCGGCGACAGAATTTTTAGGAATTAATGCAGATGCTCCTGCCGAGATTCATTCGAAAGAAGAGTTTGCAAGCGAACGACTTTTGTTCAATCATCCGGTTGATGTCATTATTGATTTTTCGGCTCAGACTGGTATTTATCATTATGCACAAGATGCAATTGCTACTAATACTGCCATAGTGAGTGCTATTTCTCATTACGATGAAGAACACCTTGATTATGTCAAAAAAGTTGCTCAAAAAACGGCGCTCTTGTGGTCGCCGAATATTACGGTTGGTGTCAACTTTTTAATCATCGCTTCCAAAGTTTTAAAACAAATTGCCCCCTACACCGATATCGAAATTATTGAAGAGCATTTTAAACTAAAGCCAGAATTATCGGGCACTGCAAAAAAGATTGCCACAGCGCTTGACATCCCTCACGATGACATTAAAATGATCCGTGCTGGTGGTATTATTGGCAGACACGAAGCCTTATTTGGTTTCCCTTTCCAAACAGTTCGTATCAGTCACGAGTCTATTTCGAGAGAAGCATTTGGTAATGGTGCTCTTTTTGCAGCAAAGCATATCCACCAATTACCTATTGGGTTCTATACGATGGAAGATTTACTAAAACCTTTCTTTACGTTGAGCTAGGGTGATGAAACTTACGAACGAAGTTTGAAAAATCTATGCAACACCGCATTCGCTCGAAATTCGCATTACCCTAATTTGTTGGGCGTAGTTTATTACACAAAAAAAGCAGTCGTGAGACAGCCTCTTTAATATGGACGATTCGGCTTATTTTAGCGTGGCTCCAAAGATTCAATCTTTGAAGAGCCTTTAGGGGATAGTGCTGCAAGAATAAAGCAAGCCCGAGAGCAACAATACTATCATTATTCGTCTCATTGTCATTTGTCGTTTTGCGGTTGCTAAAGGTAATCTGATTTGCGAAGACAAATTTCCTATTCGCTTGATATTGCATTGTTTTAACAAAGGCTTCATTAAAAAAAAATAGAAAATTGCATTGTTATTTTCAATACTTTTAATCCGTTCTCACCTCCTTTAAAGAAAATTACCCGCTATGAAAATTAAATCAATGTGCGCAGTAATGCTGCTGTTGTTTTCTTTCTTTTCTTGTATAGAAACACCAACAACGGATTTTAATTTCTCTATCACCAATCCTGGTAATATTACTTTAGAACCAGGCAAATCAAAGGAAGTGGAAATTTTTGTACGTGGATTATCTGTTGATGCTCAAAAAGTTCATATTGAAATCACTGGTTTGCCAAAGGGCATTACGGTTTCGCTTGATCCTCCGAGAGGTACGCCTGGTTTTATTTCAAAAGTTCGTTATAGTGCTGCAACAGATATGGCCACCGGTGTTTATCCATTTGAGGTGATAGCCCGCGGAGAAAAAGGAAAGGAAATGTCTTATAGCTCAGAGATCAGAGTAATTGAAAATTTTAGTTGTGTAGCCAAGTATTCGGGTCCTGTTTCGGTGTTGCAATATTGGGATAGTGTTCGTTTTATTTATTCATCATTTATTTCCTGCACAGCTTCCGATAGCGGACTTTTTCATATCGAAAACTTTGCTAACCGCAGTATTAAAGTGAAAGGTTTTTTTGATTGTACTACCGATGTTATAGAAATACCGGAACAGAAAATTGGAAGTACCATCATCAGAGGATCAGGCAGAGTATTTGCCGATTCATTGTTTATTATGGGTTCATTACAAGATGGCTATAATGTGGAGTATATCCGCGAGTTCTACTGGAAATAAGCAGGATCAGCATTGCCTTTAATGCCACACAAAATCTTTTATCCGGATACAAACAAAAATCTCTGGTAAATTCCTTTCCTAAAACGGCAACAGGTTTTGATGTGGTGAAAAGGTGCTTTGCTCAACTGACTCATACAGAAGTGCTGCAGAATGATACTTTTGTTATACCTAAAATGGGTTTCAATATGGCACAAAAAACTGCAACAACAAAGAAAGCAAAAGCCAATGCCGGTATTAGCAAAACGACTGAAGCAAAGGCCAATAATTTTAATTTTACAATGAGTACAGATGGAGAAACCATCAATACCAACAAGGCAGCACTGATGATTAAATTGACAGAAGCTGCGGTATTTTTAGAAACAGTGGAAGACAGGGACGGTCAACTGATTTTGAGCCGTAAAAGAGCCAAGCATATGCGCACCTGGGAAAGAATATTGAAAGCAGAAGATGAAGATGTTATTGTGGAAGGCAGGATTAAAAGAAGAACTAAAGGTGGATTTGTAGTAGATATAGACGGAATAGAAGCTTTTTGTCCGGGAATGATGTTAAGTGCTGAAGAAAAAAGCACAAAAGAGAAGGCGATTAAACTCAGGATTGTGCATACAGCGCCAGTAGAAAATACATTGATATTGGGTAGTGCGTTATTGCCCAAAACAGAAGTAAAATTAATGGCATCGATGCTCCAAATGCGCGAAATTATTTCCTTGCACATAGGGCAGGCTTAAAGAAAAGGGTATATAAGAATAGCTATACATTGAAATGCCACTCCATAATGGAGTGGCATTTTTTTTAGCTCATCAGAATCCGCCAATCTTGTTAAGTTATTTTCTGCATGAAGGTATCGCTGTGTTATGGATGGGGCTCCGATTGATTATCTTTGGCTTTTGGCGCATAAAACAACATCACTGCGCGCCCCGACACCTCGGTGGTCATTCCGTGGCACGAGGAAACTATACACGCTGCAGACTAAAGCGCATCTCAAATTCCCCTCCCGGAGTCTATCCTGAGTTTGACGAAAGAGAGGGGTTGGGGTGGGTTTTATTTTTAAATTCTTCTTTCCACTTTTGTCTTGGCACAAAAGTGGAGCAAAAAGCCAAGTCCAAAACAAGGCGATTGCTGAAGCAGCAGAATGCTGAAGCTCGCCACAGGAGTTATTTTTTGATGTTCCGCTTTGCTGCACTCAAAAAATGGCCATATCAGCATTCTTATCGCTGTGTTTTGGACGAAATCTCCGAAAATGTATTAGTGTGTAATTAGTACAAGAAAAGCACATTGTTGCGTGCCCCGACACCTTGGTGGTCATTCCGAGGCACGAGGAATCTATACACGCTGCAGACTCATCTGCAACTCGAATTCTCCTCCCGGAATTTATCCTGAGCTTGATGAAGGAGAGAGCCTGTCCCGAAAGCATTCGGGAGGTTGGGGGGGTAATCTTGTTTATCCTTTAATCTTGAAAATCCTGATACTGACGATGATTTACTTTTAGTGTGGCTCCAAAGTTTCAAACTTTGGAGAGCAGTGAACGGGAGAGTCTAAGGATAACTGTGACAGCAAAAAAAGTCCGGCAACAAGTACCATACTTGTTGCCGGACTTTATAGCTTATTAAAATTAATGTTTTACTAGCTAAATCCTGGCTTAACCGTTACGATGTCGTTTTTCTCCCCAAGGCCTTTGTGGTATTTTTTCAAAACAGGAGGAGGTGTAGATTTCCATTCGGTAGTTTCGTCGCATTGATCAGTTGCAAAAATGTATGTTTCACTTAAATCATAGCTGCATTCTTTCTCTTCGGTCAGGAATTGAGTGGCATAATAATTGCCGGTTTTGGCATCGTACTTTGCCGGAATTGCTATTTTAGTGACAACACCACTACAGTTTTTTAGGCTCACTACTATTTTCAGGTTGGCAATAATGTCTGATTTCGAATCAAATTCCAGTATCAGTCCCAGCGTGTAATAGCCCGAACTGCTTGTTTCTGTCGAGTAGACATTTTTTAATTTTAGTTTTTCTTTACAGTCGTTTTTTTGCTGTGCATTGCCTGATAGGCCTGCGGCTAATATTAAGCCTGCTAATATTGTGTATATCTTTTTCATGCTTCAAAATTAGTCGTTGACTTTGAGGTTTAAATATCCTTTTTACCAAAGACCAGTTTAGATTTATCAACTATTGTTGTCATTTTATGAATACAAAAACTACAGCGCAAAAGAAAATCAATCGCGGGGCTGCTGTGTAGCTTGCTGTTCGGGATCTTAGCGGTAGCGCATCCCGAACTATAGATCAAGGAGACGTTTAATCTCCTTTCATCTAAAATTTCTATTTTTTAATAGTTGATCTGCGGATTGCAAATCCGCTTAATCTCCTGTTCGGGATGCCCTTCGGAACATCCGGAACAGCGGCATAAGGTAAAGCTTTAGGTCCATCAACCTAAACGTTTACGTTTTTTAGAGTACCACTTTACGTTATTCAATCTAAAACGTCCACTTATACAACCTAAAACGACCAGTTGTACAACCTAAACGATTAGGTTATCTAACCTAAAGTTTTAGGTCCAACCACGTGAAACGACCACTTGTTTAACGTAATCGCTTAGGTTCACTAACCTAAAGTTTTACGTTCACTAACTTAAAACGACCACTTGTACAACGTAAACGTTTAGGTTATTTGACTGTTTTTATAATGCTTGTATAGAATCCTTATGAAGGCGATTAATTGCTTTTAGTGTTGCTCCAAAGTTGAAAACTTTGGAGAGCCGTGTGTTCAGCGTAGAAGACTTTGGAGAGCTGGGGATAACCTGATCGGTAGTACAAAAGCATATAGTGATAAATATGGTGTATTAAAAGAGAAAGTTCAATTTTGTAAAACTGCTGTGTCAGAAATTAATTCTATCGAAGATTTGTCTCAGGAGGCAATAGAAATATGTGAAAAATTATATGAATTCATACAATCAAATAATAAATAGTTTGAATCGATGTCTTTCAGCTAGTCAAAACTTAGAAGCTACATAATAATCTCCCAACTGTCAAACGAAATCCCCGCGTGAGGGATAGAGGCGGCACGAAGTACAGCCGAAAGCCCGGCCCCGAGTGAAGCATCGGGGGCACGCCAAAAGTGTTTTGTTACAAACCAAAACTGTGCATTTCTGTCAATCAAAAATCATCAATTACAAATCACCAATCAAATTTGCTGTCAATTTGTCCCAAAAAAGAGCTTTGGTACAATGATTGAGTCTGCTTTTTCAGCACATAAAAAACTCAACATATTATGATTCAAGAAAAAGGTACGATTTCCATCCACACGGAAAACATTTTCCCGATTATCAAAAAATTCCTGTACTCGGACAACGAAATTTTCTTGCGCGAGTTGGTATCCAACGCTGTTGATGCCAGCCAAAAAATCAAAAGACTGGCTTCGCTGGGCGAATACAAAGGCGAATTGGGCGATATCAAGGTGTCGGTGTCTCTGGACAAAGAAGCCAAAACCATCACCATCAGCGATATGGGTATTGGTATGACGGCCGAAGAAATTAAGAAATACATCAATCAGGTGGCTTTTTCGGGTGCTACCGAGTTTATGGAGAAATTCAAAGAGGCTAAAGATGCCAACGAAATCATCGGCAAATTTGGTTTGGGTTTTTACTCCGCTTTTATGGTGGCCGATAAAGTAGAAATCAATACACTTTCTTATCAGGAAGGTGCACAACCTGCCCGTTGGATATGCGATGGCAGCACTTCTTTCGAAATCGTAGAAGGCGACCGCACAACCCGTGGTTCGGATATTATTTTGCATGTCAACGAAGAAAGTGCTGAGTTTTTGGAAGAATTCAAACTCAAGGAAATCCTTAAAAAATATGGTCAGTTTTTGCCCATTCCGATTCAGTTTGGGATGCGCACCGAAAGTGTACCAGATGGCGAAGACGAAGAAGGCAAACCAAAATACAAAGAAGTAGAAGTTGAGAATATTATCAACAATACCTCACCCATCTGGACCAAAGCTCCGGCAGATTTGAAAGACGAAGATTACCTGAATTTTTACCGCGAATTGTATCCTTTCTCGGAAGAGCCCTTATTCTGGATTCATTTGAATGTGGATTATCCCTTCAATCTGACGGGTGTTTTGTATTTCCCGAAAGTGAAAAACGAACTGGAATTGCAACGCAATAAAATCAAATTGTTCAGCAGGCAAGTGTTCATTACCGATGAGGTAAAAGACATTGTACCCGAATTTTTGATGTTGATGCACGGGGTGATTGATAGTCCGGATATACCGCTGAATGTGTCGCGCAGTTTCCTTCAGGCCGATGGCAATGTGAAAAAAATCAATTCTTATATTACCCGTAAAGTAGCCGATAAATTGTCGGAATTGTTTAAAGAAGACCGTAAGGCTTTTGAAGAAAAATGGCAGGATATTGGTTTGTTTATCAAATACGGAATGGTGTCGGAAGAGAAATTCTACGAACGTGCCAAGGATTTTGTGTTGATGGCAAATGTGAAGAAAGAATATTATACGCTACCCGAATATGCCGAAAAAGTAAAAACAGAGCAAACGAACAAAGAAGGCAATGTGGTGTATCTGTACACTAATGATGCTGGTAAACAGCATACTTTTATTGCCAATGCCGAAAAGAGAAGCTATGATGTATTATTGATGGATGGCCCGCTGGACAATCATTTCATCTCGCAATTGGAACAGAAATTGGAGAAGACTTCTTTGAAAAGAATCGACTCTGATGTGCTGGACAAATTGATAGAAAAGGATATCAAGATTGAAAGTGTGCTGACTGAGGACGAGAGCAAAACAGTGAAAGAAGTATTTGACCAAGCCATCGACAAAACGACGATGAATGTTGAAGTGACAGGCTTAAGTCCGGATGAATTGCCCGTAACCGTGACGATGGATGAGTTTATGCGCAGAATGAAGGATATGGCTAAGATGGGCGGCGGAGGAATGATGGGCTTTTATGGCAACCTGCCTGATAATTATAAAGTGTCGGTAAATGGCAACCACAAACTCATCAAAAAACTACTAGCTACCGAAGATAAAGACACGCAGAAACGTCTGGCGCGTCAGGCTTTTGACTTGGCTTTGTTGAGTCAGGGAATGTTGACCGGTGCTGATTTGACGGCCTTTGTAGAGCGCAGTGTGGAGTTGATAGACTAATTTTTTGAATGAAGAATTAATAGTGAAAAATGCCCTTCGTGATGGAGGGCATTTTTTTGTGTTGAAGGGAAATATTATAATGAGTTTGGCGAAGGTTTGATAGCATTTCGGGGCGTTTGCTATTGAAATTCATTAAGGAAAACCTTGGTCCATTGTTGCTATCGATAAATAAAAAGCTTTTTTCTGTGTTTAACGTTAAAATAATTAGCGCTGCTCTCTTCTTTCAATAAGAAGTTTACTTTTGTTGGATACTAAACGCATCCAAATGATTAACAAAAATCATCATTATACAGTAGCTGTTGAATGGACAGGTAATATGGGCTTAGGCACCGAAAATTATGAAGTATATGAGCGCAGCCATAATGTTCAAGTAGATGGAAAACCTTTGCTGGAATGCTCTTCAGACACTCCATTTCGTGGCGATGCCGGAAAGTATAACCCCGAAGATTTCTTCGTTTCTTCATTGGCTACCTGCCACATGTTATGGTTCTTGCACCTCTGTGCGGATAATGATGTGGTGGTTCATTCCTACACAGATAAGGCCGAAGGAGTCTTGGATGTTTCTCCTGGTGCTCCTGGTCATTTTGCCTCAGTTGTTTTGCATCCTGTAGTAGGTGTTGCCGAAGAATGGATGTTGGCTAAAGCAAATGAATTGCACGCCGAAGCACACAAAAAATGTTTCATCGCCAACTCATGCAACTTTCCGATAGAAGTGAGACCCAGTGGTATGATAGCTAGTATTTAATCTCCCACCCAGAAAAAAGAAATTAATGTTACACAAAACGAAAATTGTGGCCACTGTAGGCCCAGCATGCAATACTTATGAAAAATTATTGGCTTTGGTACAAGAAGGCGTCAATGTATTTCGCCTCAACTTTAGTCATGGTACCCACGAGCAACATTTTGAAGTGATTCAACACATCAACAAAATCAACGCTTCATTCCCTTTTAATATTGCCATCCTTGCCGATTTGCAAGGTCCAAAATTGCGTGTAGGCGAGATAGAAAATGATGTGTTAGAATTGCGCCGAGGCGATATTTTTTATTTTACCAACGAAAAAAGACTGGGCAATTTAGACGGTGTTTATTTGTCGTATCCTAATTTTCATAACGATGTAAAAGTTGGAGAAACCATCATGATTGATGATGGTAAAATTGAAGTGAAAGTGCTGGAAATAGGTGATGATACACGTGTAAAAGTAGAGGTGACCACACCTGGAGATTTGACTTCGAAAAAAGGAATAAACCTCCCTGATACTAAAATTTCACTGCCTTCTTTGACTGAGAAAGACCTTGCTGATATTGATTTTATTGTGCGTAATAGTATTGATTGGCTGGCACTTTCTTTTGTGCGCACGTCTAATGATATCAACGAACTAAGGGCTATTTTGAAAGCAAAAGGCCATGACGCAAAAATTATTGCCAAAATAGAAAAGCCAGAAGCATTAGAAAATTTGCGCGAAATTATTCTTGCGTCAGATGCTGTAATGGTGGCTCGTGGCGATTTAGGAGTTGAGTTGCCTTTGGAGAAAATCCCTATGATTCAAAAGAACATCATCCGTAAATGCATCCATCGTGCAAAGCCAGTAATTATTGCTACACAAATGATGGAAAGCATGATTGACCGCACGCGTCCTAACCGTAGCGAGGTTACAGATGTAGCTAATGCCGTAATAGAAGGTGCTGATGCCGTAATGCTTAGTGGCGAAACAGCTATGGGGCAATACCCCGAGTTGGTGATACGCACAATGGTAAACATCATAAACGAAGTAGAAAAAGAAGAAACAGTGTATAATCGCAACCTCGTTCCGCAGCCACATTCGCCCTCCTTTATTAGTGATGCCCTTTGCTATAATGCTTGTGAAATGGCACGAGATGTAAAGGCCAATGCTTTGATAGGAATGACCCAATCTGGCTACACTGGTTTTATGCTTTCGAGTTATCGTCCTCGTTCTCCCTTGTTTGTTTTTACAAAAACACAAACATTAGTCAATCAATTGAGCCTTAGCTGGGGTGTACAAGCATTTTTTTATGAAGTAGAGGAAAGTATTGATAAGATTATTGGGGGACAAATTGAATTTTTGAAAGAGAGAGGTTTAATCAAAGCAGGAGATATTGTTGTGAATACTTGCAGCACTCCTGTTTCGGAGCATTTGCCAACCAATACCATGAAAATCACCAAGGTTAAATAATAGAGGAATTAATGTTCTTTAGGTCAAAAATCTATAGTGTAGAATAGAGCTTTGCGTTTAACTTTGATAGCTAACCAATACTATATTTTATGGCCAGGATATTTTCTTTTTTATTCTTGCTTTTATGCTTTTCAGAACTTGCTCAGGCACAAATCATTCGCCGAAAAAAGGCCTATGCTTACGAAAAACCACCCAAAGCGGTTTTGGTAGAATTGTTTACAGCTTATAAGCGTTTGGATAGGACTCAAGACTCTCTTGCAAAGCCAGAATTGATGGAGGCTTTGCGTAAGTTCAATCAGAAAATGGTGATGGATTTTGAAGATAATTTCAGGTATTGTCCGGTTTATTATTTTTATGATTCTAACATTGTGGCTATTCAAAACGGACAAATCAATGAGTTTTTATTAGACGGGAAACTTAATAAAGTGGGCAAATCAGTTGTTGATGATGGCGATACAACAGTGTTTCTGTTGTATTATGGAATATTAATTCCCGACGAATCCACGCCATTTGATGCCCATGTTACCCAAAAGATGTTGGTGGCGCTGGATTACAAAGGCGATTTACTAGATTTCCCTCTGCCAAGGACAGCGCAACCGCCCAGTTACAAAACATTCAAATCTAAGAAACTAAACTTTTTTTATAAATACACCAACAAACGAACCAACACTTATTATAGAGTTTGCGCTAAGCGCTACAGCCAAACGCTGTTTGATTTTTATGGAAAATACCCTTACAATAACACAAAAAAATAAAATTCATTGATGAAATTTACTTACTATGGTCACGCTTCATTCTCCGTTGAGATAGCGGGCAAAACGCTTTTATTTGATCCTTTCATTTCTCCAAATCCTTTAGCAAGTGAGATAGATATTAATGCCATTCGTGCCGATTACATCTTGGTGTCGCACGGGCATGGAGACCATGTTGCAGATGTTGTATCGATTGCAAAACGAAGTGGTGCCAAATTAATTGGTGGGGTAGAAGTGGTGAGTTGGTTGCGTAGCCAAGGTGTCGACAACAGTCACGAAATGAATTTTGGTTCTTATGATTTTGAGTTCGGTCGTCTTTCCTTTGTGCCAGCAGCTCACAGCAGCAGCTTGCCAGACGGCTCTTATGGAGGAAATCCTGGAGGTTTTGTAGTGGCATCAAATGAAGGGAATTTTTATTACAGCGGAGATACGTCATTGACTATGGAAATGCAACTGATTCCGCATTATGCCCATCTCGATTTTGCAGTTTTACCCATTGGTGGAAATTATACTATGGATGCTAAAGATGCGGTAGTGGCAGCGCAAATGATTCATTGTGATAGAGTTGTTGGTGTTCATTACAATACATTTCCGCCAATTAGTATTGATATAGAAGAAGCAAAATCACTTTTCAAAATGGCGCAGAAAGAGTTACTTTTGCCAACTATTGGCGAAAGCTTAGAATTTTAAAAAGAATAAATTTTTGCAGAGGCAAATACTCAGATACAATGGCTAAAATTATTTCGATAGCAAATCAAAAAGGTGGGGTAGGGAAAACAACTACAGCAATTAACCTTGCTGCAAGCTTAGCAGTGCTTGAGTATAAAACTTTAATTATAGATGCTGACCCACAGGCCAATAGTACTACAGGTAACGGTTTTGATTTGAAGAATATTCAACTGAGCCTTTATGATTGTTTGGTAAATGAAACACCTATTGCGCAGGTGATATTGGAAACAGAAACCCCCAATTTGTATTTGTTGCCCTCTCATCTCGACCTCGTTGGTGCCGAAATTGAGTTGATTAATCAACCCAACAGAGAGCATATTTTACGGAAAGCAATAGAAGAATTAGGTATCAAATTTGATTTTATCATCATTGATTGTTCTCCGTCTTTAGGCTTGATCACTGTAAATGCGCTTACAGCTTCTGATTCTGTTTTGATACCAGTTCAATGCGAATATTTTGCCCTTGAAGGATTGGGTAAATTACTCAATACCATAAAAATTGTACAAACAAGACTGAATACCTCACTGGCCATCGAGGGGATTTTGATGACTATGTATGATGGTCGTCTGCGCCTTAGTAATCAAGTGGTAGAAGAAATTAAAAATCATTTTGATGCCTTGGTGTTCAACACGATTATTCATCGAAATACCAAGCTAGGTGAGGCTCCAAGCTTTGGTAAGCCAGCGCTGATGTATGATGCAGATAGTACTGGTGCCACCAATTATCTCAATTTGGCGAAAGAGATTTTGCAAAAAAATGATCTCACAAAAATTAAAAACGAAGACAAAATACTAGAACCAAAAGAGGATGGCAGCAACTAATAATTCTAAAAAACAGGCTTTAGGAAAAGGTATTCGAGCACTACTCAATACCATTGACGAGGAGATGAAGGCGCCGGTACAAAGTGCCACTAGCTCATCTCAAAATGCAGGTGCAACAATTGGTTCCATTGTTCGTATCCCCGTCGACCTTATTGTTGTTAATCCCAAACAGCCCAGAAGAGATTTTGATGAAAATGCCTTAAAGGAATTGTCAGAAAGTATCGCGCTACACGATATTATCCAGCCAATAACGGTAATAAAGTTAAGCCCAAGTAAATACCAATTGATTTCGGGCGAACGTCGTTGGCGGGCAAGTAAAATGGCAGGATTGAAGGATATTCCAGCCTATGTGCGCACGGCTAGTGACGATCAAGAGATGCTTGAATTAGCACTTTTGGAGAATTTGCAGCGCGAAAACCTGAATGCAATTGAAATTGCTTTGAGCTACAAAATGCTAATGGATGAGTGTGCATTGACCCAAGAACAAGTGGCCGAGCGCATGAAAAAGGAAAGAAGCACTGTAGCCAATTACTTACGTATGCTCAAATTGCCTCCTGACATTCAAAAGGCGGTAAGAGATGGTCAATTATCGATGGGGCATGCACGTGCAATTATCAGTCTTGAATTGATAGATCAGCAGTTGTATGTTTTTCGAGAAGTGCAGCAGAAGGGTCTTTCGGTGCGCCAAGTAGAGCAATTGGTAAAAGATATGCAAGCTGGTATGAAAGATGGGGTTGAGAAAGTAAAACCTGCGGCACAACAATTGCCACCTGCCTACAAAAGAATTGAAGACAATATGGCATCCCACTTTTCTACCAAAGTAAAGATGGATCGTAAAAAAAATGGAAAAGGTGCTGTGCTGATTGAGTTTTATAGCGATGCTGACCTAGAGAGAATAATGGAAAAAATGGGGATTTAAAAAAAAGTATAAAAAAGAAAAAAAGTTTTGAAAAAACTTGCGTTTTTCAAAAACAAGCATATCTTTGTAATAGAAAAATGAGAACAACTAAAAATTGTTCATCTTCATAAAGAGGTTTTCATGGTGATAGGGTTTATAGGGGCTGATCTGTTCTCAGATCGGCTTTTCTATTTCTACCAATCGAAGACCATTCTCAACCTTTTATTTATTAAGGAATGGCAGACCATTATGCTCCACTTTGGGCGAAACAAGCACTTGAACAACAGAAGCAATTCAAGCGCATGCTTGAAAAGGCAAATAAGTCAAAAATGTTGAAGCTGTTGCCAAAGTTGCACGAGGATGCGTTTAAAAAAATAGATTGCCTTCAATGTGCTAATTGCTGTAAAAATTATTCGCCACGATTCAAGCAGCCAGATATTAAACGAATCGCCAAAGTTTTGGGAATGAAAGAGGGGGATTTTGCACAACAATATTTGCGGCTCGATGAAGACAACGATTATGTTGTCAAAAAATCTCCCTGCCCTTTTTTGGGTGAAGATAATTATTGCCAAATTTATGAAGACCGGCCAAGTGATTGCAGAAGATACCCTTATACCGACGAAGATGTTTTGTTCAAACGTATTCCGCTTACGCTCAAAAATGCTACTTCCTGTCCTGCTGTTTTTACAGTATTAGAAAGCCTCTCTAAAGCTGTTCTTTGATCGTTATTTGTGTTGGGTGAGGTAATTGTAATCCTTCAACAATTGCTCTAGGAAGGCGGTATCATCCATTTCTTTGGATTCAATTTTTAGCGCAGTACAAATTTTTTGAACAATAATTGCCCTGTATTCCCAGTCATCCCTCGATTTACTTTTTTTATGAAGTAGGTTTTTGATGCCATTAATATCTTTGTCGCTGAGACGCATCACTTCAGGATATTTTGCTCCCGTTTTTTCTTCATTCACTTCCAGAAAAATAGTTTCTGAAAAGTCCATTTTCTTTTTAATATCAATAACAACAGTTCCTGCCGCAATATCAGCCAACCTTTGGTGCTTGCTGCTGATAATAGAACTCAAAAAATCTGGTGCATAGAAAACGCCTAAAATGAATAAAAATGAAATTATGGTGATCATTAATTCTAAGCTGCCATTTGCGATAACATAGGGCAATAAAAAGACAGTATAGTTGCCAAAACCAATTAACCATCTTAATAAGTATTGACTAATGCTTGCCTCGTTGCCACTCATATCAATGACTTTTATGCCTGTTAATTTTTTGCCCAAAGTTTGTCCATTCATCAATATTTCGCTCAGGGGAAAATAGAGAAAAGGTAGAATTGAAATGCCCATCATCATTAACATTTGATTCATCTTGGCACCCAAATCAAAGCTGATGAATACAAAACGGTAAATGAGCAACATGTAAATCAACAAGAGCAACATGTCTAACAGCACAGCACCAATACGCCGAGACATTGGAGCTGTGGCAAACTCCAAATCAATATAAAATGGGGTATTAACAGTTATATTACTCATCAAACAAAGGAAAACATTTTCTTGAATTTTTTGGTCCCCAATTTTTTTCGTAAAAAAAACTGCAAAAAAATCAAATTTCATCCATTTCGACTTTATCTTTGGGGCTTAACCCAAAAACAGGAATTTATATAGTCTATACTTCTACTTCAACAATTGTGTAAAAATTTTGTGATGACCCTAGTGTCTCCGTTATTTTTTTATAAACCTAAAAACACACACGAAGTATATGGCATTCCTACAACAATCAGCATCCGACACTGAATTGGTACAATCATTCCTCAAAGGAAATGAATTGGCTTTGCAGCAACTTATCTATCGGTATAAAGACAAAATTTACACGAGTATTTACATGCTCGTAAAAGACAAATACTTGGCCGAAGATTTATTTCAAGACGCCTTCTTAAAAATGATTAAGAATATGCGTGATGGCCATTATTCTGAGCAGGGTAAATTTTTGCCTTGGGCAAGCCGTATTGCTCATAATCTGTGTATGGATCATTTCCGCCGTGCCAAAAGTAAAATTCCGGTAACCCTAGCCAATGGAGAGGACATTATGGAATTGTTAGCTGGCCCCGATGAATCTAGTGCACCCAAAATTGAACAAAGGCAGACTGAGCAAACTTTGCGCAAGTTGATGGAGCAATTACCTGAAGAACAAAGAGAAGTAATTGTCCTTCGTGTATATGGAGATTTGAGCTTTAAAGAAATAGCTCAATTAACAGATGTCAGTATTAATACCGCCCTAGGGCGCATGCGGTATGGTCTTATCAACCTCAGAAGGATGATTGGAGAAAGGCAATTGGTTTTGAGGTAAGCTCATCCACTCTACACTTTTCAATCGTTGGAGTTGCATATAGCAATGCCAACGATTTATTTTTTGGGGTGGTTTCGTTTGCTCAAAAGCCGCTGCACGACTTCTGTTGACCAATTAGATGGAGGGTGTTTAATTTACAGATGCAATAGCATTCAGGGGCTAAAGCAGTTTTTTCTTTTACCTTTACAAACTTATGGAAACAACCAAAGGTTCAATTAAATTTAGTTCGTACCAAAAGTTTGTAATCGTGCTTATAGCACTAACCCAGTTTACGGTTGTGCTGGATTTTATGATTATGTCGCCATTAGGCGATATGCTGATGAAGTCGATGGATATGAATACAGCGCAATTTGGTTTGGTGGTTTCTAGCTATGCTTTTAGTGCGGGTATCTCAGGTATTCTTACGGCAGGTTTTGCCGATAGGTTTGACAGAAAAAAGCTGCTTTTGTTTTTTTACATTGGGTTTATTTTAGGAACACTTTTTTGTGGTTTGGCCCATACTTATCCTTTGCTCATTATAGCCCGTATTATCACTGGGCTTTTTGGAGGGGTTATTAGCTCTATTTCTATGGCCATTATTGCCGATTTGTTTGCATTGCAACAAAGGGGTAGAGTGATGGGGTTTGTGCAGATGGGTTTTGGTGCCAGTCAAATTTTGGGTATTCCTATCAGTCTTTATTTTGCAGATATATGGGGTTGGCAATCTCCATTTTTAATGATTGTTGCTTTTGCCACTGTTGTGTGGCTTCTTATTTTGATACAAATGAAGCCTATAGCTCAGCATTTATTGACACCTAGCGCGGACCGCAAGCATGCCTTATTACATTTGTGGCACACTTTGCGTCAGCGTCGATATAGAGTAGGTTTTTTGGCCACCGCACTGCTTTCTTTGGGCGGTTTTATGATGATGCCTTATGGTAGTGCATTTGCTATTAATAACCTAGGTGTTCGTCAAGAACAATTGAAGTTTATGTTTATGATTTCGGGGGCGTGTTCTTTATTGATGATGCCTTTGGTGGGGCGTTTGGCCGATAGGGTGAGTAAAATTAAGGTGTTTAGTTTTGCTACAATGTGGATGGTTTTTTCGGTAATAGCCTATACCAACCTGCCTATAGTGTCTTTATGGTTGGTAATATTAGTGAATACCTTGATGATGATGGGTGTAATGGCCCGAATGGTGCCTGCTATGGCTTTGACTTCGGCATTACCTCACCTACAAGATCGTGGTGCCTTTATGAGTATCAATTCTTCTTTGCAACAAATATCAGGAGGTATAGCCGCTGCACTTGGAGGTATGATTGTACAACAGGAAACTGCTCACAGTCCTTTACAAAATTTTGATAAAGTGGGTTATTTTATTTTCATCATCTGCGTTTTTAGTATCTATATGTATAATAGGGTCAGCAAGTCGGTAAGTCAATGATTAAGATAACTTAGTATATTTTGTGTTTGCGAAATAGAAAGCTGTCTAAAGTTTTAGGCAGTTTTTTTGTGAAAATATATTTTCGAATGGCCTTGAAAAAAATGCCACAATAGCGATGTATTGTGGCATTTTTTCTTTGAAAGATATATAATGACGAGAGATGTTACCCTTGCAATGCTGCTGCACCGCTGACAATCTCTGTAAGTTCGGTAGTAATAGCAGCCTGACGGGCTCTGTTATAACTGATTTTCAAACTGCGCAACAGTTCGTTAGCATTTTCACTAGCCTTGTCCATTGCGGTCATACGGGCGCCATGTTCCGAGGCATTGGCGTCCAAAATTGCTTTGAATACTTGAGTATTTAAGATTTTCGGCATCAATTCTTCTACCAGTACTTCTTTTGATGGTTCGAAGATGAAGTCAGAATTTTTTGCACCCTCAGCTTTTACCACCTTTGGAATGGGCAAATAAGGTTCGCTCACAAAGTTTTGTACTGCTGCATTGCGGAATTGACTGTAAACAATTTCTACACGGTCAAACTTTTTTTCCAGGAAAGCCTCTTGAGCATAGATTGCTGCTTCACGAACATTTTCGAATGAAAGGTTTTGGAAAATAGTCCAATAATTATCAACAACCTTGAAGCCATTTTTAGTAAAGAAATCGTATCCTTTTTTGCCCAAAGGAAGGATGGTGATTTCTGCTTGTGGATATTTTTCTTCAATTGTAGTGCGGGTCAATTTAATGACGTTGGCATTATAAGCACCACAAAGACCTCTGTCGCTGGTAATCGGAATGAATAAAACACGTTCTGCTGGTCTTTCGGCCGCTAATGGTAATTCCATATCGCTAGAAGCACTACTCACAATATTGCTCAACATTTCCTGTAGTTTGCGGGAATAAGGCGCCATTTGGGTGATAGCATCTTGTGCACGACGCAATTTTGCAGCACTCACCATTTTCATGGCTTTTGTAATTTGTTGGGTAGAAGTAACGGACTTGATACGATTACGAACCTCTTTGAGTTGTCCCGACATATAGTAAGATTATGTTGTGTGTTTAATTTGGCTGCAAAGGTAGGATTTTCGGGCTAAAGAAAGGACAAAAAGCCTCATTAAAATTTAAGAATTTCCATTTTTTTTGGCAATACCTTGACGCATCAATAAAAAGCGCAATTGATTTAAACTCAATTGCGCTTTTAAAATAAAAAATATATTTTTTTATTTTTTCATAGTTGTTTTTGCTTCGATGCTTAATGTAGCATGAGGTACGGCACGCAAGCGAGCTTTGTCAATTAGCTTACCCGAAACACGACAAACACCGTAAGTCTTATTTTCAATACGAACTAAAGCTTTCTCAAGATTAGTGATAAACTGAATTTGACGACTGGCTAATTGCGATACTGTTTCACGCTCCATAGCACCACTTCCATCTTCAGCATTAAAACGGTTTTCAGAATCTTCTGTTCCAGCACCATCCTTACGCATAATGAGTCCTTGCAAATAAGCAAGTTCTTTTCGTGCATTTTCAAGTCGAGAATTAATAATTTCACGAAATTCTGCCAAATCTTCATCACTGTATCTTTTTCCGACATTGCTGGCTGCTGGAGCTTCGTCTAACAAAGAACGGTTAAATTCGTTGAAAGTAGTTTTTGCCTCAGGTTTACTCGCTTCGTTTTGTAGGCGACGGTGGGCAACAATGACCTGGGGTTTCTTGTCATCACGCAACGAACGACCTACAGGGGCAGGTGTTGGTTTACTTGGATGAACTGGTGTTCCACTACTATTGTTGACAATAGATTTTAATATTTTATTCACTGTACTAACAGAAGGACCTTTCTTTACTGGTACTTTAGCTGCTTTTACTTTCGGTTCTTTTGGCTCTTTAACAGGCTTCTCTTTATTTACTTTCAATGGTTTTGTTGGTTTTGCTGCCTCAATTTTTTTTGCAGCAGGAGCTACTTTCTTAACGGGTGTTGCTTTCTTGGCAGGTACTGCTTTTTTGGCAACAGGGGCTACTTTTTTTGCTGGAGCCGTTTTTTTAGCGGGCGCTGTTTTTTTAACAGGTGCCGTCGCTTTTTTGGCGGGAGCAGCTTTTTTAGCAGGAGCGACCACTTTTTTGGCAGGTGCAGCTTTTTTTACAGGAGCTGTCACTTTTTTAGCTGGCGCAGCTTTTTTCGCAGGCGCAGCTTTTTTTGCTGTAACTGGTTTTTTAGCTGGTTTCTTTTTAATTGCCATAGCTTTTATATGTTTTTTAAAACTTGAACTTTGAAAGTTGATTCATTAACTTCAATCTCCACACCGTCTGGTATATTATCTAAAAATTCTATATTATCTGCCAGAATTTCCGCGCAAATGTAGGAATAAAAATTAATAATACTCGTGTTTAAATTTTCCTTTTTTTCAATACGCACAACAATTCTGTCAGTCAATTCAAAATCAGCATCTTTACGAATTTTTTGAATACGATTGACGAATTCCCTTGCGTTCCCTTCGTCTTGCAGTTCGTCACTGATATTTATATCCAAAGCAACTGTTAAGTTTTCTTTGTTGGCTACAGACCAACCAGGTATATCCTCAGCGATAATCTCCATATCGTCGGGGGCGAGAGTGATTTCTTCTCCATCTACCACGATGCTCAGGAACTGCTCACGTTCCATTGAAGAGATTTGATGCTGGTCCAAATTATTGATAATGGCAGCCGCAGCTTTCATTTTTGCTCCAAGTTTGGCACCGAGGGTTTTGAAGTTCGCTTTAGCTTTTTTCTTAATTACACCTTCGGTTTCAGTAATATATTCTATTTCTTTGACATTTACTTCGTTTTTGATAAGGTCTTCTACCAAGCGCAAACGCGACTCGATTTTAGCATCCAAAACAGGTATCATCAATTTTTGTAATGGCTGGCGAACCTTTATATTTACTTTTTTTCGAATAGAAAGTACAAGAGAGGAGGTTTTTTGTGCCAGCTCCATTCTTGCTTCCAATTCATTATCAATATAAGATTCATTAGAATTTGGATATTTTGATAAATGAACTGATTCTGAATTTATTCTGTTGGTTACCTTATTTAAGTTATTAAACATCCAATCGGCAAAGAAGGGCGAAATGGGTGCCATCATTAAGCTCAATTGCTCCAAGCATTCGTACAAAGTTTGGTAAGCACATATTTTATCAAACTCATAATCGCCTTTCCAGAATCGGCGGCGGCAAAGACGCACATACCAGTTACTCAATTGCTCGTCGAGGAAGTTTTCTATTGCACGACCGGCTTGTGTTGGTTCGTAATCATCGAGCGATGTGTTTACATTTTTAATTAATGTTTGAAGGCTTGATAATATCCAACGGTCAATTTCGGGTCTTTCGGCAACAGGTATGTAAGCTTCTTTGAATGTGAAGTTATCAACATTAGCATATAGGGCAAAGAATTGATAAGTGTTGTACAATGTTCCAAAATACTTCCGTTGTATCTCCTTAATGCCTTCTAAATCAAATTTTAAGCTATCCCAAGGCGATGCGTTGGTGATAAGGTACCAACGGGTGGCATCGGCACTAAGTTTTTCAATAGTTTCGAATGGATCAACCACATTGCCCACTCTTTTACTCATTTTGTTACCATTTTTGTCGAGCACCAATCCGTTTGCAACGACTGTTTTGTAGGCTACGCTGCCAAACAACATTACACCTAAAGCGTGTAGGGTATAAAACCAACCTCTTGTTTGATCCACACCCTCGGCAATAAAGTCAGCAGGAAAGGCATTGTTTTGGTCAATATTTGCCTGATTTTCGAATGGGTAGTGCCCTTGGGCATAAGGCATTGCTCCGCTGTCAAACCATACGTCAATCAGGTCTGGCTCCCTTTTCATAGCGCGACCTTGGCTATCGGCTAGCGTGATGCCATCTACAAATGGTTTATGTAAATCAAGATTGCTTTCGTTTACAATTTGTTGTAAACCAATTTTTTCATTTGCATGCTTAATTTCATTGTTTAATTCTTCAACCGAGCCAATACATTTCACTTCACTGCCATCTTCGTTCATCCAAACGGGTAATGGTGTACCCCAATAGCGGCTGCGGCTCAGGTTCCAATCCACCATATTTTCCAACCAATTACCAAAACGACCTTCGCCAGTTGCTTTGGGTTTCCAATTGATGGTTTTATTTAATTCAATCATTCTGTCCTTTACGGCAGTAGTGCGGATAAACCAAGCATCAAGCGGATAGTACAAGATAGGTTTGTCGGTGCGCCAGCAGTGCGGATAAGTATGCGCGTATTTTTCAACTTTAAATGCTTGTCCTTTGGTTTTCAATGATATAGCTATATCTACATCAACTTCTTTATACTCAACATCGTCTTTATAATTTTTGACATATCTGCCCGACAATTCACCCAATCCGTCAATAAATTTACCTTCTTTATCTACCATTACCAAGAAACCGATGTTGTTGGCTTTGCCCACTTTATAGTCATCTGCACCAAAGGCTGGGGCGGTGTGCACTATACCTGTTCCATCTTCAGTAGTCACAAAATCGCCACAAATAACACGGAATGGATCACCTCCGGCAACTGCTGGAGTATTGGCTTCGTAGGGCAATAATTGCTCATATCTGCAGCCTTCTAATTGGCTGCCTTTGAAGCTGTCGATTATTTGATAGGGAATATTTTTACCATCTTTGGCATAAGCATCGAAGTCAGCATTTTCATTTTCGGCTTTGAGATATTTACCCAAAAGCTTTCTTGCCAATACCACATTACAAATATTGTGGGTGTATGGATTGAAGGTATGCACCAATACATAATCGATATTCGGTCCAACCGTTAGTCCTAGATTGCTGGGTAATGTCCAAGGAGTAGTGGTCCATGCCATAAAATAGATGGATTCCTCTTTATTTTGGAGTAAATCGAACAAAAATTGGCTTTTTTCGTCCTTTTTGGCCTCAAACATCGCCACAATGGTCGTGTCTTTAACCTCTTTATATGTACCCGGTTGGTTTACCTCGTGGCTACTGAGGCCTGTACCGGCCGCAGGCGAATAGGGCTGTATGCTCACACTTTTGTACAGATAATCTTTTTTGTACAATTCTTTGAGTGCCCACCAAAGTGTTTCAATGTATTTGTTGTCAAAGGTGATATAGGGGTCTTTCAAATCTACCCAATAACCCATTTTTTCGGTTATTTCATCCCATTTGTCCTTGTAGCGCATTACCGCTTCGCGGCATTTTTGGTTGTATTCTTCAACAGTAATTTTGATGCCAATATCTTCTTTGGTAATGCCCAATTCCTTCTCTACACCCAATTCTACTGGCAAACCGTGGGTATCCCAACCTGCTTTGCGCTTTACCTGAAAGCCCTGCATTGTTTTGTAACGGCACACCAAATCTTTGAGTGTACGCGATATAACGTGGTGAATACCTGGCATTCCATTAGCACTAGGAGGCCCTTCGTAAAATACGAATGGGGTTGCTCCTTCGCGTTCGCTTACACTTCGTTCAAATAAATTGCCTTGTTTCCATTGTTGCTGCATTTCGGCCTCTATAGCGGGCATATTCAGCTGTTTGTATTCTGGATATTTCATTCAGTTTTGCTCCTTTTTATTCGAGTCGCGAAGGTAAATTTATAATTTGACAATTTGGCTGATTTGAACTTTTTGTAGCATGAATTCAACACTAATAATAAAATTAAAATTTAATTATAAGTGATTTAGTTATTAATTTATAAGAATCGACTAGAAAATGAATCGTGTCATTTTTTTTGGTACAAAAAAAAGCGTCTCGTTTGGTTCGAGACGCTTTTTTAAAATAGAGTTATTTATTGTCGTTTAATAAATAGAAGCACCACTTATTGAAGAGTTGATGCCGTTACCATCACTATTGTTAGGGTCAATTGAAGGCGAGCAATCCATTAAGCCATTCACAGCATATTTCCATAGCACCTTACCTGAAGAGGTATCTAAGGCATAGCCGTTCTTGTCGTAACTACCAAAATAAACATAGTTTTTGTAGCACACAGGAGATGAGGCGATTAGACCACCTGTTGTAAATCTCCATTTAATAGAGCCATCGAGCGCGTTAACAGAATAGAATCCCTTGTCGTAGCTACCAAAGTAGATTGTTTGGCCATAGAGGTAGGGCGAAGAACGAATACGGTCGTCAACGGTTGTAATCCAACGTGGTTGTCCTTTGATATTTTCGAGGCAGTACAATTTACTGTCGTCATTGCCAAAAATGATGTTTCCACCATATACCACGGGCGAAGACTTAATAGGTGCTGCAGTTTGGTAGTTGTATATTTCTACGCCATTCTTTCTTCTGAATGCATACATAGCTCCATTTTCTGCACCGATGTAAACCATACCAGTATCTCTAGTGTTATCTGGATTAGTGTGTATGATTGTTGGATCCATATTGGGTGAAGATTGGAATAGAGTTCCGTAATCTTTAGTTTCCCATATCAGTTTCCCGGTTCTATTATCAAGCATGTACACTTTACCATTGTCACATCCAAATACCAATTGAGTGTCAATAACGTATGGCGAAGAGTTGATATTGCCTCCAGCTGTGAAAGACCATTCCAAGCTATCTGGTTTGATATCGATACATTTTACATCACTACCAGTAGTAAGATATAAGAAATTGTCTTTTCCTACAGGAGTGGTACGAATACCAGCGGGAAAACCAAGTTTTGATTGGCTTCTTGCGCCTGTGTTGGGGTCAACTTTGAATAAAATTGCTGAGCTGTTACCAACAAATAGAGTACCACCGTACAATACTGGTGAAGATTCAATATTTGCATTGATAAAACATTCCCATTTTTTAACACCGGTAATTGGGTCTATAGCGTAAACAAATTGATTTTGGCTAGCCATAAAAACTGATGGTGATACTGCTTGTGGAAAAGGAGTGTCAGTGTCAGGGTTTGGTTTACAAGATGTAAATAGGGAGGCTGCTACGGCTGTAGAGCATAATACTTTTGTCCAATTGTGCTTCATGTAAAAATAGTATAATCACGAAAGTAATACTTTCTAATCAGTCTTGCAAGAGATGCAAAAAAAAAATCCGATTATTTTCATAATCGGATTTTGTTAACTATTGCGGAGTGCTAAGCTATTATTTTCTCTTTTCTTTTTTTGATTTGGTTGACTAATGCATCAAAAGCGGCGTCAAAAGATTCTTCAAAAACTTTACTCTCATGTTTTACAAAAAAAGTGTGTTTTGGGATGAGCACTTTTATCTCGGCTACTTTGTCTTTTACTTGGTGAACTACATTATCTAATTTTAGATAAACTTCTACATCTAGGATATTATCGTGAAAGGTTTTTAGCTTGTCTATTTTTTTATTTACGTGTTCAATTAATTTCGTGTCAGCATCAAAATGCACTGTTTGGATTTGAATGTTCATCGCTTAATTTTTGAAGGTTTAACAATAAAATTTTATCTTTTTTATCCTTTTGGATGGTTCAATTTATGGACTTTTTTGAGTTCGTCAATGTTAATGTGTGTATAAACTTGGGTAGCAGCGATACTTGAATGGCCAAGAAGCTCTTTGATGGCTTGTATGCTTGCTCCCTTATTTAATAAATGTGTAGCAAAAGTATGTCTCAATACATGCGGACTTTTCTTTTTGAGTGTCGTAATTTGGGTCAAATATTTTTTGACGTTGAGGTAAACATATTTTTCATACAGTTGCTTTCCGTTAGCTAAAGTTAGTAAATATTCGCTTTCAATTTCTTCGTGTTTTTTGGCCGAAAGATAATCGCGAAGGATGTCAAGCATTACAATACTTACGGGTATTAATCGTTCTTTATTGCCCTTACCTATTACTCTAATCTGTTTTAGACTCCATTCTACATCTGATTCTTTAAGGTTTATCAGTTCGGAGCGTCGCAATCCACAAGAATAAAGCAATTCAAAAATAAGTTTTTTTGTGCTGGCTTCAAAGCTTTCACCAAAGTTAATATCCGAGAGTAAATGTTCCGTTTCCGTTTCTTTGAGAAAGGTGGGTAAGCGCTCGGGTAGGCGCATAGAATGCAGCAGCGAAGTAGGATTTTTATGCACCAAACTTTGACGCATCAAAAATTTATAATAACCACTGATACTAGAAATTTTCCTGTTGATGCTTCGCTCTGTTTGGCCATATTCTTTAAGTTCGGCCAACCAGCTCCGAAGATGCAAATGGCTTATTTCGCTTAATAAAGTATCGGGATATATGGACGAAAGATAGATCGAGAACTGCTCAAGGTCAGTAAGGTAAGCAGTGAGCGTGTGGGCAGAATAGCGTTTTTCGAAACGTAGGTGATGTTTATAATCTTCGAAATATTGCTGAAAATGTACACGCATAAAAAACCGATACCACAAATGTAAGCATAAGTGGTATCGGTTGTAAGAATTATTTTTTAACTCTTAAAGCTAGGCTTAATGTACTACTAATCTAATTGACCTGTAGTCATTTGTTGCACGTAAACAGCTTTCAAGATTTCGAAACGACGTTTTACTGATGGTTTTGTAAAAGCCTGACGTTTGCGCAATTGTACAAGCGTACGAGATTTTTCAAATTTCTTCTTGTACTTTTTTAGCGCTTTATCAATATTTTCGCAGTCTTTAGAATCGATGATTAACATAAAATGAATATACCTCCTTTTGGTAGAATTTTTTGAGACCGCAAAAGTAAGATATTAATTTCTTTTACCAAATTTTTTTATCGATACTTTTGCAAAAGATTCTGCGTTATGAAATTTATGAAACAAGGTTTCCTTTTTTGCTGTTTATCTTTAGCTATTGGGTCTGTTTTTTCGTCTTGCGAAAAATGGAAAGATACTCCTGCCAAAGATTTGGGCCTCAGCAGCAGGTATTGCAATGTGCCCGCAGCTATTAATTATAATCAGGGTTTTCCGGGTATCGAGGATAACTCAACCTGTGTTTATCCTTCAACTCCATTCTTGGGTCAGTATAGTTTTCGTGATTCAATTTATAACAACGCAGAAGAACTGATTATCGGGGATACCTTTAATTTTACCATAACTGCTATTGATACAGTGAAGCTCAGTTTCAATAACTTTTGCCTAAGTGGTAACCAACTCAGATTTACCGCCAATCGGTATTACAGAGCAGTTTCGGATAGTATTATTGGTACTGGATTTCAATTGATGTGTCGTACTCAAGACACCCTAAGCGGAATGATAGAGTATAGAATTTTGGACAGCTCATTGTACATCGATTGGACAGTGGTAAGCGATACCGGTATTTACAAACACAAAGGAAGGGCATATAAAAAATAGACCATGTTTACAGGGATAATAGAAGCAACAGCAATGATTACTACCATTTTAAAAAATGGTTCGAATACCGATTTTTGGGTAAAAAGCAATTTGACTGGCGAATTTAAAATTGATCAATCTATCGCTCATAATGGAGTGTGCCTAACTGTGGTAGAAATTAAAGGAGACGAATACCGCGTCACAGCTGTGGATGAAACCCTACAAAAGACAAGTTTGAATACTTGGAGTAATGGAGATGTCATTAATCTTGAACGTTCGCTCAAACTAGGCGACAGGCTAGATGGGCACTTGGTTCAAGGTCACGTGGACGCTACCGCTCAATGCATTGAAAAGAAAACTCTAGATGGTAGTTGGTTGTTCCGTTTTCGATTTGATGAAAAGTTTGCTGCATTAGTTATTGAAAAAGGCTCGATATGCCTCAATGGCGTGAGTTTGACGATTTTTAATGTTGGGAAAAATGAGGTGACAGTAACAATTATTCCTTATACCTACGAGCACACCAATTTTTCGAAAATTGAAGAAGGCACTATTGTCAATGTAGAGTTTGATGTGATGGGGAAATACTTGTTACGACAACAATCTCTTGAAAAATAATTTTTTTCAAATATCAATCACACCTTGTTGAAAACACCAAAATCCAAACTTAAAAGGGTATTCAAATATACAGGAATCACTATAGTTTCGCTGCTCTTACTGCTTTTGATATTGCCTTATCTTTTCCCAAAAACAATTTCCGAAGGGGTAAAAACATGGACTAATAATAATATCAACGGCAAGATTAACTTTTCTGAAATCAATCTTTCTTTTTACAATCATTTTCCGTCGCTTACCCTTACAATGCACAATTTTTCGCTTAAAGGGTCAGTGCCATACCCCAATGATACGCTCATTGCTGCTGACGAAATAGCCTTTGGTGTGAATTTGTACAGTGTGTTTTTTGAACGTGAAGTGATGATAGACCAGGTATATCTTGACGATGCCAAGCTCAATGTGCAAGCCGATTCTTTGGGAAATGCCAATTACAATATTCTAAAGTCTGAAGAAGAAAAAAAGAAGAGCAATACCAACGATTCCTCCAGCGCTAATTTAAAAGTCAAAAAAATTCAAATCACCAATTGTCATTTGGTGTACAACGACCGCTCTATACCGCTTTACCTCAATGCCAAAGGCTTTGATTATACAGGCACAGGCGATTTGAGCAATGCTATTTTCGACCTGAAAAGTAAGCTTGAAATTGATGCATTAGACTTTAGATTTGATGGCGAAGAATATCTCCGCGAAAAGAGAATAAATGCGGATTTGGTTACCCAAATCAATACTAATTCTTTAGCCTTGATATTTCGAAGAAATGACCTACGCATCAACAAATTGAAACTCGATTTTTCGGGCGATTTTAAATTCTTAAGCAATGGTTATGCTCTCGATTTCAAAGCAGGTGCCGATAATATTAAGCTCTATTCTTTGGTTACAGCACTACCACCCAAATACCTTAAATGGTTGGAGAAAACAGAAGTAAAAGGTAATTCCGACTTGCTATTTACCCTTAAGGGTAATTATATTGTTTCGCAAAATGAAAAGCCCAACGTGCGTTTTGATATGAATATCCGCAATGGTTATGTGGCCTACAATGATAATAGTCCTGCCTCAAATATTCAGTTTAAATTTCGCTCCCTTTTACCTTCGCTCAATACGGATAGTCTGCAAATAGACATCGACACCTTTGCCTTTAATATGGACAAAGACTATTTCGATGCCAAAGTGCATACTATAGGTTTGGATGCTCCTTTTCTCAACGCAAAAGTGAAGATGGATATGGATTTGGACAAGTTGCAGCATGCTATTGGTTTTAATGCTGCAGATGTGGGTGGGCGCTTTAAATTGGATGTTTTGGTGGATGGTCAATACAAGTCTACTGAAAATGCCAAAGGGCAAAATGATATTTTACAAGTGCCTAATTATACTGCCAATATGTCGATGAGCAATGGTTATTTTAAATTGGCTCAATTACCACAAGGTATCAGTAACATTAATTTTGACATTAAAGCAAATTGTACCGATGGTAATTATTTACATAGTTCTGTTCGTATCGACGGCTTAAAAGCTACGGCATTAAACAATATTGTACAAGGTAGAATTCGGTTGGATAATTTGATAGATTACCCTGTTGATGCGGATTTTCACTCCAAAGTAAACCTTGGCGACATCAAAAATTTCATTCCGCTAGATAGCTTGATTTTGGCAGGGCAAATGAATCTGAATGTAACTGCGAAGGGTAAATACGCACCCGAGAAAAAGCTTTTCCCCACTATCAAATTTGATTTGGATTTACAAAATGGCTCTGTGCAAACCAAATATTATCCGCGCCCATTAAGTAATGTGCAAATAAAAATGGACATCGAAGATGCTACCGGAACAGCCAAAGACTTAGTCATTGCTATTCATCCGCTCACTTTTGATTTTGAAGGAAAGCCTTTTGAATTGCAGGTTTTGCTCAAAAACTTGAACGACATTCGCTATGATGTAACAGCAAAAGGCGAATTGGATTTTGCGAAGATTTATTCTGTTTTTGCCAAAAAGGATATTAATGTTAGTGGTTTTGCAAAAATGAATTTAAAAGTGCAGGGCTTGCAAAGTGATGCTACAAACGGGCGTTATAGCCGTTTAAATAATTCGGGCACTTTGGCGCTAAGAGACTTGCAGGTACAGCATTTGGGCTATTTGCCTAAGCCTTTTGTGCTGCAACAAGGTTTGTTCACATTCCGAAATGATAAGTTTTATTTCGATCAATTTAAAGCCACATATGGCAAGTCGGATATTGCACTGAAAGGTTATCTCAACAACGTCATAAATTATGTACTCAGTACCAAAGAAAAACTAAAAGGCAGTTTTGATTTTTCGTCAAATTATTTGTTGGTAGATGAGTTGATGCCAAAACCCACAACTTTTGCAGACAGCACTTTAGTAGACACTTCTGGCGTATTTGTTGTACCTGCCAACTTCAATGTTACCTTCAATGCCAAAGCCAAACGAATAGATTATGATGGATTGAAATTGGAAGATTTTGCAGGGCAAATGGTCATAGACTCTGCTAAATTAAAACTCAACAAAACGGGTTTTAAAATGATAGGCACTACAGTCAATATGGATGCGGTGTACCAAAACGAACAAACGAAGAAAGCCTTTTTTGCTTTTGCCTTACAGGCCAAAGATTTTGACGTTCGTCGTGCCTATAAAGAAGTCAAATTATTTAAAGAAATGGCACCTGCGGCAGCTTCAGCCCAAGGTATTATCTCTATTGATTATGCGCTGAAAGGCAAGTTGGACAGCTCGATGAGCCCTGTATACCCTTCGCTCGAAGGGGGCGGGGTATTGTCTGTTCGCAATGTAAAATTCAAAGGGTTTAAGCTATTGAACACTGCAAGTAAAGAAAGTGGAAAAGAAGAATTAAAAGACCCTGATCTTAAGAATGTCAATCTAAAAACCACCATCAAAAACAATATCATCACGCTCGAAAAAGTAAAAATAAAAATGGCGGGATTCCGTTTGCGCGTGGAAGGAGAAAGTGATTTTGAACATCGACTCCGATTCAAGATGCGCTTAGGCTTACCTCCCCTGGGCATTATCGGTATCCCAATGACTGTGAGTGGCACTTCAGACAATCCTAGAATAAAAGTAGGTAAAGAAGAACAAGACGAACTGCCCGAGCAAGACGATGATGAAGAAATTCTGCTTGAAGCACCAATATTTGAAGCAGATAAACCCATAATGCCCAAATATTCTGACAGCACAAATGTTTTGCCAAATTGGTAGCGTAAAATGCAAAGCTTAATAGAAATTCTCCACCCCAACGGTGTACTTCGACTACGCTCAGTATAAACTCAAACCCAAGGCTACATAGCATTGATAAGCTTAACTATCAAAATATTTAGCACTACATTTGTTGCCTAATTTCCTAGAATGAAGTCGGCCATTCGCATCCAAAAATACATTGCACTTTTTTCTGTTTTACTTTTTGTAGGTAAGCTTTGGGCTTGGTATTTGACGCATTCAGTGGCTATTTTGACTGATGCTTTAGAGAGTACGGTTAATGTCATTACTGGATTTATTGGTTGGTACAGTATTTCTTTGGCTGCTAAGCCTCGCGATGCTAATCATCCTTACGGTCACAGTAAGGCAGAGTTTATTTCTGCCGCAGTAGAAGGTGCTTTAATTGCGCTTGCTGGCTTAATGATTATTTACCAAGTCATTTACGCTTTCTTTCATCCTGTTCCGCTCAACAAACTAGATGTGGGTATTATCATCACCTTGCTTACGGGTGTTTTAAATTATCTTTTTGGTTGGTATGCCTTGCGTGTGGCTCGTAAGCAACGAAGTATGACTGTGGAGGCTGCTGCCACTCACCTCAAGTCGGATGCTTACTCCACTTTTGCCATTGTAGCGGGTTTGATTGTGTTACATTTTACAGGATGGGCTTGGATAGACCAATTGATTGCTATATGTTTTGGATTGGTTATAATTGTGACGGGTTACAAAGTTCTTCGTAAATCTTTGGCTGGAATCATGGATGAAGCCGACGAGAAATTATTAAAAGAGGTGGTGTCTATTTTAGACCAAAAAAGAAATTCATATTGGATTGATTTGCACAATATGCGCGCGATACAATACGGTTCGGTGTTGCACATTGACGCTCATTTGACATTGCCTTGGTACTTCAATGTTGCTCAGGCCGAAAAAGAAATCCATAGGCTCGAAACCTTGGTTGCGACAGAGTTTGGGGGCAAAGTAGAGTGCTTTATTCACATAGATGCTTGCAAGGATTTTTCTTGTTCTATATGCACTTTGGCAGAATGTACTGAACGTACACAGTCATTAAAAAATAGGCTAGATTGGGATTTTGCAAATGTATTGACCAACAGACAACACGGTAAGCCCCAAGTTTAAAAACATTAATTTTCACTTTCTGATGAATCCAAACGATACAATAGTGGCCATTGCTACAGCCCCCGGAATGGGTGCTATTGGTGTGGTACGCCTTAGTGGCAGCGATGCTATTGGCATTGCCGATAAGATTTTTAAAGGCAAAAGCTTGCACAAACAAGCTAGTCATACCCTTCATTTTGGCCATATTGTATCGGGCAAAGGCACAGTTGCAGAGCAGATGATTGACGAAGTGGTGATTGGTATTTATAAAAATCCGAAAAGTTATACAGGAGAAGATGTGGTGGAAATTAGTGGTCACGGTTCTTCTTTTGTATTGCAAAATATCGTGAATGTTTGTGTGGCCAATGGCGCGCGATTGGCAATGCCCGGAGAGTTTACCCAACGGGCTTTTTTGAACGGAAAATTAGACCTTGCGCAAGCCGAAGCCGTTGCCGATTTGATTGCAGCCGATAGTGCTGCAGCCCAACAAACAGCCCTCAAACAATTGCGTGGTGGCTTTTCTAGCGACCTAAAAGTGTTGCGCGAACAGCTTATTAATTTTGCAGCTCTTATCGAACTCGAATTAGATTTTAGCCAAGAAGATGTCGAATTTGCCGACCGCACACAACTCGCTCATTTAATCAACGAAATAAAAGCTGCGACACAACAATTGGTGCAATCTTTTGGTCTTGGCAATGCCATCAAAAACGGTGTAAGTGTGGCGATAATCGGTAAGCCCAATGCAGGCAAAAGCACGCTGCTCAATGCTTTGCTCAATGAAGACCGCGCCATCGTTAGTGATATTGCAGGCACTACCCGCGACGCTATTGAAGAACGATTAAATATTAACGGAATCATCTTTAGACTCATTGACACAGCCGGTATCCGAAGCAGCAAAGGAGATGTGATTGAAGATATTGGTATTGAACGCTCCAAAGCCAATGCCGAGAAAGCGGATATTATCATTCATTTGATGGATATGATCGATGAGGAAGAAACCGAAATGGAATGGCTAAAACCCTTTAACAATAAGGTGATTGACGTATTGAATAAGTATGATAAGTGGGAGGAAAGTAACAGAAGTAAAGGAATTTGGAAAGACCTCAATTCGATAGGCCATCATATCTCAGCAAAAAGTGGTGAAGGGATTGTAGAGCTTAAACAATTGCTTTTTGACAAAGTAAATAAGGGTCAAATAAATGCCGAAAACACCATTGTCACCAACGCCCGACATCACGATGCCTTGATGAAAGTGATGGAATGTTTGAATGATATCGAAGTAGCCATGCAGCAAAATATCTCTGGCGAGTTGCTTGCCCTCGATATTCGTCGCTGCCTGCATTTCTTAGGTACTATCACCGGCCAAGTAGAAGTGGACCGCGATATTCTTGGGACTATCTTTGGGAAGTTTTGTATCGGGAAGTAAAATTTATACTTTTAACAGTAATTGAATAAAATATTGGAAATGTCATTCAAAGTTGAAATAAAAGGAAATAAAATAAAAGCACCCCTAAAAGGCAAAGACGAATGGTTAGTTGCCAATTTTGATGTAATTATTCATTATTGATTTCCTGTAATTTTACCTGACGATGAACATTCTAACCCCAAACCTCTTACAACTTTCCAATCTCAAGGCAGAATTAGACCAATTCCGCCCGATGGATAATGCCAAAATTCAACAGGCATAGACATTGAATACACTTATGAAAGTAACCGGATAGAAGGCAATACACTCACGCTGCAAGAAACGCAGTTGGTTATTGAAAAGGGCTTGACTATTAGCGGTAAGTCGCTTAACGAGCATCTGGAAGCAATCAACCATAAAGAAGCCATAGATTTTATTAAAGACAATGTAAAGAATCAATTTGAACTAACAGAATCTAACTTAAAGCAGATTCATAGCATCGTTCTTAAAAGCATTGATAAAGCAAATGCGGGTGTTTATAGGGTAGTACCAGTGATGATTTCGGGTAGTACATTTTTGCCACCACAACCATACCTGCTTAATAAGCTAATGGAAGATTATTTTCATTTTTACCAAGAGAATAAAACAATACTTCATCCAGTTGTTCTTGCTGCAGAAATGCATGAACGTTTAGTTACAATTCATCCGTTTATTGATGGAAATGGCCCTACATCAAGGCTTATTATGAACTTGATTTTATTGCAACATGGCTATCCCATAGCTAATATTCAAGGTGATTATGAAACCCGAATGAAATATTATGCTGCATTAGAAAAAGCGCAGGTTAATGAAGATAAATCTGAGTTTATTGCCCTAATTATTGAAGTTGTAAAAGCCTCTTTGGAACGCTATCTTTCTATACTAAGGTAAGCTACTACCTCCCCAGCACTTCCCACATCACATCTACCAAACCTTGATTGTATTTATCTTGTACTAATTCCCAAAACATAATGCCACCAAGCTTTTTTTGCTGTACATAATGCGCTTTTGCTTTAATGGAGCGCTCATTATCAAAGGTGGCGAATAATTGCTTTTGGGCATTGTATTGAAATGGGGCTTGGGCATTTGGGTCCCAATGATACACAAAGCCCGATGTGTCGGAGAAGTAAGTGGAGAAATTGGCATAATCAACTCCTTCTTTAAACACACCAGATTGGTACAATCCATTATTGTTTGCCGACACTTTTTCCCACACGCGCGCATAAAAAGCGGCACCAATGATTAATTTGTGGGCAGGCACTTTATGACTTGTCAACCAGTTCACGCATTTATCAGTAGATTCCTGGCCTTCCTTGTAACTGTATAGTGGCGTATGATGACCCGTAACTGTTGCATATCCACCTACCAAATCGTAGGTCATTAGGTTGATAAAATCAACTATGGGATGAACTTTCTCCCAGTCAATTGACTCCTCAAGATATTTGACAAAACCACCTGCCGCGAAGCTGAGTAAAAGATCATTGCCCATTTCGTGGCGCAGGTCCTTGAGTAATGCTGTAAAATTATCTTTATCCTTTTGATCAAACTTATGTCCTGGGAAACCCTCAATGGCGGGGTATTCCCAGTCCAAGTCTATGCCATCAATTTTGTACTTACGCAACAAGGCGGCAGTCGTTTTGGCAAAAGTTTTTCGGTGCTGGGCATCAGAGAATAAATCACTGCAAGGTGCACAGCCACTCCATCCGCCCATCGATACCATAATTTTTAGCTGAGGGTATTTCTTTTTTAAGGCTACAATATCCAGTACATTTTTTTCTTGCTGAGCATCACGAAGCATCAAGCTATCATTTTGTAACTTCACGAAACTATAAATAATATGTGTCAGTTTTTCTAGCGGGAATTGTTGTAGCCGTTTGGCATCGCCAGTATAATAAGCAATAATATGGTACTGATTTTGGGCAAAGCCACAATAACTCATCAAGATAAAAGATAGAAGGAGTAGTTGTTTTTTCATAGAACTTAAAGGTAAGGTTTTGCGTCATCGCCTTTTGCTTTTCTTTTTTTTGCCAATTCTTCCCCCATCAAACGACAATTTTTAGTCATTGACGACTTTTTTTTTGAAAAAAATGAAAAAAAATTTGGAGAATAAATTTCAGCGCGTATCTTTGCACTCCCAAAACGATAGAAACATACATCATTGAGGGATAAGGTCTTACAATTGGGAGCATAGCTCAGCTGGTTCAGAGCATCTGCCTTACAAGCAGAGGGTCCGCGGTTCGAACCCGTGTGCTCCCACACTTTTTTTCAAACCGTACTCATTTGAGTACGGTTTTTTTATGCTTAGTTTATAAAAATATACAAAATGGAAGAATTAAAAAGTAAAATTCAAGCGGCATACGCCAACAGAGAATTAGTCAAAGAAGCAATTTATGAAAATGCTATCCACGAAACGATTGCTTTGGTAGATAAAGGTGAATTGCGCGTAGCAGAGCCAACTTCAAATGGAGATTGGCAAGTTAATCAATGGGTGAAGGAGGCTATTTTGATGTATTTTGGGGTACAGAAAATGCAAACTTGGGAATCTGGCCCAATGGAGTTTTATGACAAAATGCTCCTCAAAAAAAATTATGAAGCATTGGGGGTAAGGGCTGTTCCGCACGCAGTAGCTCGTTATGGTGCATTTATTGCTCGTGGGGTAGTGCTGATGCCTTCCTATGTCAATATTGGTGCTTATGTTGATGAGGGTACAATGGTGGACACTTGGGCAACGGTTGGTTCTTGTGCGCAAATTGGCAAGCATGTACATTTGAGCGGAGGCGTTGGGATTGGAGGCGTTTTAGAGCCTTTGCAAGCCGCACCAGTAGTGATTGAAGATGGTTGTTTTATTGGCTCCCGTTGTATCGTTGTCGAAGGCGTCCGTGTTGAAAAAGAGGCTGTACTAGGGGCAAACGTAGTGTTAACCCAATCCACTAAAATTATTGATGTTTCTGGAGCCGAACCCTTAGAGTACAAAGGTCGTGTGCCGGCACGAAGTGTGGTGATTCCTGGTAGTTATGCCAAACAATTTGCGGCAGGTGAGTATCACGTTAATTGCGCCTTGATTATTGGTCAGCGCAAAGAATCTACCAATTTAAAAACCAGCTTAAATGATGCTTTACGCGACTTTAACTTGTCTGTTTAATAGGCAGATAAAAGTTTGCAACTATAACAAAACCCTTGAAGCCAATCGCTTTAAGGGTTTTTCTTTTGGGTATCTGCAAATTTCATCCATTAATTGATTGAAAAGCTAAGGTCAATTGTCAATCCTTTTATTTGAATGACTAAAAGAAGCCATACATATCTTTTTCTTTTTTGCTTTCTGCAATTTTTGCTTTTTTGTTGGCATAATCACATTCCATACACACTTTGGCTCTCCATAGATTTGCTTTACGGAAGGCCTCCTTGGGTTTGTTGACATTACATTTTTTGCACACTAAAAAATCCGGTTCTGGTACACTTTCTTTTGATAATGGTGTTAATGTGATTTGATGTGATTTTTTCATAAATCAGTTTTTGTTTCAGACCGTAAATATAGATTAAATTTTATTGTTTTTCAGTTCAATTTTTTGCCAAGTTTTCCCCAAATTACAGTATTTAACGTTATACTTACATTTTAATCAATGTATTGATCAGATGTCAATTTCACTACCTATTAAGCACAAGTCTTCCGACTTAACCATATTCTCTGTAATGAGTGCTTTGGCACAGCAATACAAAGCCATTAATTTATCGCAGGGCTTTCCTGATTTTCCTATTGACGAGGCTTTGGGAGATTTGTTGCACGAGGCTACCGCCAATGGTTTTAATCAATACGCACCCATGATTGGCTTGCCGATGCTGCGCGAAGCAATTGCTGAGGATTTTAAAAACAGGTACGACATTGTTCTAAATCCTGATACTGAAATTACCATAACCCCTGGTGCTACCTATGCTATTTATACGGCTTTTTCAACTATTCTTTCTGCTGGTGACGAGGTGATTGTTTTGGAGCCAGCCTACGATAGTTATAGTCCAAATATTGAAATGAATGGAGCAAGGGTTGTCCCCGTAAAGTTGCAGCCCACAACTTTTTCACCCGATTGGCAATTGATAAAAGAGGCTATAACTCCTAAAACCAAAGCAATCATCATCAATACACCACACAATCCTACAGGTACCATTTGGAGTGTTGAAGATTGGAATGAACTGGCCGAATTATTGCGCGATACCTCAATTTTTTTGCTTTCGGATGAGGTTTATGAGCAGTTAGTCTTCGATGGGAAAAAGCATTTCAGCGTTTTACAACATCCCGAACTCAGAGAAAGAAGTTTTGCCTTGTATTCTTTTGGTAAGGCTTTTCATAACACTGGCTGGAAAATAGGTTATTGCATTGCTCCTCCCTTGCTGAGTCAGGCTTTTCGGAGGCAGCATCAATATTTAAGCTTTAGTGTCCATACTCCTGCTCAATACGCATTAGCTCACTACTTACAAAAGCCTCATCGCCAGGCAGCCTGCCAGTTGCTAGAGGCTAAAAGAAATTATTTCCTGGAGCTGATGAAGCAAACTCCCTTCAGAATGTTGGCACCTTCATCGGGTAGTTATTTTCAGCTGGCTTCTTATGCGCATATTTCAGACTTGCCCGATACTGAATTTGCCCGCGTACTCACCAAGAATAATGGAGTGGCCACTATTCCGATTAGCGCTTTTTACAGCGACCAACATGACGATAAAATCCTGCGTTTTTGCTTTGCCAAAAAAGAAGAAACATTGAAGGCTGCAGTGGAAAGGCTTGTTACTATTGGGTAATAAAAATACTGTTTCTTTTGCTATTGTAATGACTCTTTTCCTCCGAATTGAATTAGGTTTTCCGTGGTTTCTTTTTGGCGGCGGGGAACAATACGTTGTTTAATATTAAACGATAGCCGGGCGAGGTAGGGTGTAATGCCAAATCGGTGTGCGGATTGCCCACTAAATGCCTGTAATCTTCGGGGTCGTGGCCACCGTAGAAGGTCCAGGTGCCTTTGCCAAATTCGCCGTGGATGTAACGCGCTTCGTTTGCAGCTTTATTTTCGCCCATGATTAATACACTCGATTTGATGACTTCCTTACGAAAAGTAGTGGTTTGCCCCCAAAAACCTTTGATGATTTCGGTGTGGTTTTGTGTGAGCATTGTGGGCACTGGGTCAAATTTTGCCGAGAAATTAAAGAGCGTGAAATAATCGGTTTCCATCGGTACACGACGATAAACAGTATTGTCGATGTTGGAGTATTCATATTCTGCCGCATTCTGCGAAATGACAAAATCCTTAAACGCAAAACAATGGCTAAAATCTAGCTGTTGCTGTGCATTGGGTGCCATTGGGTCGCCATCAAATGGCACGTCGCAGATGTCGGTATTTTGGGCTGCGAGGGCAATGTCGTAAGAGTCGGTGGCCGAACACATGGCAAAGAGATAACCACCACCAGCCACAAACTCTTTGATTTTTTTGGCCACAGAAAGTTTCAATTTCGATACTTTTTTATAGCCATTCCTTTTGGCAATAGATTCGCTGAGTTTTACATCCTCTTGATACCAACTTGCGTATCGATAGGCACCCCAAAATTTACCATATTGCCCTGTAAAATCTTCGTGGTGCAGATGAAGCCAATCATATTCGGGTAACTTTTGGTCGAGCGCTTCATCGTCGTAAACCTTATCGAAAGGGATTTCGGCATATTCCAGCACAAGGGTTACGGCATCATCCCAAGGGTGCTTGCCAGGTGGGGTATAGACGGCTATTTTGGGCGCTTTTTCTAGTTTGATGATGTCTTCATTGTTGTCGGGGTTGCTAATTTTTTCGACAATGCCGAGGTATTGTGCATCGCTGATGATGTCGTAGGTCACGCCTCGCAACTTGCACAGCCGTTCGATGGGTTCGTTTTGCTCGATGGCAAAGCTACCGCCACGATAATTGAGCAACCAATCTACCGAAATGTTCAATTTGAGCGAAGCGAATGCCACACCATAAGCCTTGAGGTGTTGTTTTTGGCCTTCGGCATCCATGGGGATGAATATGCGGGCAGCGAAAGCATTGGTGCAACTGAGTAGTGAGATAATGAGGAGTAGTATTCGGTAATTTTTCATTGCAGAGAAAAATAGTTTTTGGGGCAATAGATAGACTGCCAAATTACGGCAAAAAAGGGAATCTGTTTTGCTAATTGTAGTTTGGGGATGAGGTAATGCTTGAAGGTGAGATTTGATTTTGGGTAGTGGTGCAGAAATGAGGCTAGCGGGATTATTGAATGTGCCTAATGATGAAGAAATTTTGCTCAAATGACTGTGCGAAATGGAAGGTCTGTAGTGGATTATGTATCGGCTGTAATAAAATATTTATTAAGAGTAGAGTAATATTAACTAGTAGTAAATGAATATGCATTGGTAGTAGGAAGATATGTACTTAATGTTAAATAATATAGGCTAAGAGTAGTTAATTATGCAAAGGCTGTAATAAAATATGCACAAAGAGTAATAGAATATTTGTCGGCTGTAATAAAATATGCAAGTATTAATGAGGGGTATGGGTAGGAAAAAGCTGGTTTTTGTTGGTTTTGTGGGTTTTTGGAGTAAAAAAATGGTTGTTTTTGGTGCTAAAGTGGGATTTTGGGGTTTTTGGGTAGATTTTGAGGAAGGCTTTTGGGTAGTTGTACCCAGATAAGCAAAGCTGATAGATGCAACTAAGCTGGGTGGCTGCGGGATGGCAGCGGATAGCCCGCAGCGATAGCGAGGACTAGCAGCGTACAGCCCGAACCCAAAGCTGATGGTGTGAGCATGATGATAGCCCCCAAATGAAATAGTAAACCCTAAAAAATTAGCGTGCTTGCGCCATAATGTTTTGCTACATTTGTCGCTCTTTTTACAGAACACAAATCTATGTCGTCGTACAATAATTTTAGGGCACTCAAAGCATTGACCAAAGCCAGTCTTCAGTCGATATTAAAGAGTCCCTCTGCTGTGGTTTTTAGTATTGCTTTTCCGCTGGTGTTTATTATTGCTTTTGGTTTTTTGGGCGGTGGCAAGGGTTTTAGCATCAAAGTAGCCCGCACGGCAGATTGCGATACGAACAATAAATTGTACCAAAGTTTGCAAGAAAACCCGAGTATCAAGTGGGTAAATATTGTTGGCGAAAAGGCTTTGGAGAGGGCCATTAAAGATGCAACGGTAACAGCAGTGGTGGACATACAGGTACAAAAAATGCTGAAGCCTGCCTACAAAGTAGAGCTGAGTGGGGCAGAGAGCCAAGGCGATAAATTGGTGCAATTGCGCTCTATTATCAATGAAACGGCATTGAACCTGAATCCTGATATTGCCCAAAAAATGAGTGATGTGGCAGGGGTAACGATTTCGGCGGCCAAGATGCGCGAGTTTAAAACGATTGATTTTATATTGCCTGGGCAATTGGGGTTTTCGCTATTGGCGGGTAGCATTTTTGGAACTGCTTTTATCTTTTTTAATATGCGGCAAACGCTTGTGCTCAAGCGCTTTTTCGCTACACCGGTGCGTCGTGAGGTAATTGTTGTGAGTGAAGGAATTGCTCGCATGTTGTTTCAAATCATTACTGCATTTATCATTATTGGTGTTGGTTTTTATGCCTTCGACTATCATTTAATACACGGTTGGGTAACGGTGCTGCAAATGATTTTGCTTTGTACCATTGGTGTGATGGTGTTTATGGGTTTTGGTTTTGCGGTAAGTGGCTTGGCCAAAAGTGAATCGAGCATTCCGCCCTTGGCGAATATGATTACGATGCCACAATTTTTGTTGGCAGGTACTTTTTTTCCGATTGATAATTTTCCGAAATGGCTACAACCTTTGTGTAATATTATGCCACTCACTTACCTTAATGATGCGCTGCGCAAAACAGCCTTTGATGGGGCTAACCTTTGGGATATGCGTATTGATGTTTTGGTGTTGTTGGTTTGGGGTATAATAGTGTATGCCTTGGCAAGCAGGGTTTTTAAGTGGGAATAGGCCTCAGCCCCATCCATTCTGCAAGTGAAAGGGGGGGGTGAACGCTGTGTACTTAAAGTTTTTTTCAAATAATGACAATAGTAAAATTTGCAATAATCGGTTTGGGTAATATTGGCAAGCGACATGCCGAGCATATTCTGCAACAAGCCAATGCCGATTTGGTGGCCGTTTGTGATAGCGATGCTTCAAAAAGTAAGGTTTTAGAAGTTCCCTTTTATCAAAATATCGAAAGTCTTTTGGCCGAAACAAATGCTGATGTGCTTTGCGTTTGTACTCCTAATTATTTGCACGAAGCCCATACTGTTGCTGCATTAAAAGCGGGATTAAATGTAGTGGTAGAAAAACCGATGGCATTGAGCACTGCCGAATGTGACCGTATGATTGCTGCCGCCGAAGAGTCGGATAAAATCATCTTTGCGGTAAAACAAAATCGATATAACCCGCCAGTAGTGGCAGTGAAAAACTTGATTGATGAAGGACGATTGGGTAAGATATTTATGATCCAGGTCAATTGCTTTTGGAATAGGGGAGATAGTTATTATAGCCAAAGCGACTGGCGCGGCAAAAAGGAGAAAGATGGCGGTTGCTTGTTTACACAGTTTAGCCATTTTGTCGATATTCTATATTATCTTAATGGTAGTATTGAGAAGGCTTTTGGCTCGGTTCGGAATTTTGCCCACCAGCACAATACCGAATTTGAAGATACAGGTAGCTTTGTGATGTACGCATCAAATAGGGCTGTGATTAATTTTAATTTTACGACCTGCTCTTTTGAAAAAAACATGGAAGGCGCCATCACCATTTTTGCCGAAAATGGCACGATAAAAATTGGCGGGCAATACCTCAATACCATCGAATATCAGCAACTAAAAGGCGAAGCAATACCACCTATCAATATCACAGCCAAGAATAACGATTATGGCCTGTACCAAGGCTCTATGAGTAATCACGACAAGCTGATACAAAATGTGGTGGATGTATTACAGAATGGAGAAAAAATAATGACCACTGCTGCCGAAGGGCGCGAAGTAGTGCGTATGATTGAGATGATGTACGCGAGCGTGTAAATTGGTTATGAATTAGTATTGTGTTGTTAAAAAAAATATTCTATTCTTGTGCTAACAAATTGGCATAATCCTTCGTCATTATGACTGAGGATTTTTTTTGCCAAAATAGAATCTGAACAACTTGTCTATAACCAACACATTTACCTCAAATGAAAGTGCTCAAAGTGCTATTGGGATAGATGTGTTAATCAAGCAATGTATTGGTAATGACAAACGTGCGCAAAAGGAGCTTTACGAGCGTTTTGCCCCTTTGCATTATGCCAAGATACGCCGCTATGTCACAGAGCAAGTTGAAGCCAATGAATTATTGAACGAAAGTTTTTATAAAATCTTCAGCAATCTTCAGCATTACAATTTTACGGGTTCTTTCGAAGGGTGGATGCATCGCATTACCATCAATACCATTTTGGATTATTTGCGTAGGCAAAAAAAGTATCAAAATATAAGAAGGGAGGATACGGACGAACTGGAAATACCCATACCCGAAACTAGTGTTGGTAAACTGGCTTACAAAGAACTACTGGCATTGGTACATGCACTGCCCGATGCTCAGCGCAGTGTGTTTAACTTGTTTGTATTTGATGATTGTTCGCATAAAGAAATAGGAGAATTACTTGGAATAACCGAAAACAATAGTAGATGGCACTTAAACGATGCAAGACGTAGATTAAAAGAAAAATTAACGCTTTGAAATAAGCTTTGGAAATGAAAGACAATAGAAGAAATATTGATGAATTTTTTCAGGAGGAGTTCGGTGGATATACCGAGATGCCCCCTGCATCGGTATGGGAAAGTTTAGAGAAAAGACTAGATACTAAAAAGTCTAACAAGCCAAATAGAATTTGGTGGCTATATCTCATCGTGGCTTTTGCGCTTATTAGTGGTACAATAGCTGCCTATTTAACTATGTCTAATCATCAAATGACCTGGCAATCTTTAAAAAGCAACAATAATACTAATAGAGAACTGAATGCGAATGATCAATCAAACAACTTGGCTTTCTCAAAGAATTCAGAACATATAAACAATTCAGAAAAATTAAATACTGAACAATTTCCCAATCTCTCAAAGCCTTCTTTTTTCAATGAAGTTGAAGACAATGCAAGTGCATCCTCTAGTACCAATTCTAGCAGTTTGATAGTAACTGAGCTTGAAGACCATAATGAACGTTCAAATTCCGGAAAGAGTACCAATAAGCCTTTGTCCAATGAAGTTGTTGAAAGGAAAAATGCTCCAATAAGAAATGCAAAGGATACGAAACTTGGTCAGGATTTGAATCAAAATTCGAATAAGGATTATCAGAAAGGGGTTAGCGTCGGTGATGCCAAAGTTACTTCTGCTCAAACATCATCAAGCACTGAGAATCAAAGCTCAGCAAATGCTATTGAATCCAATTCAAGAACAAATAAAAAATCACTGGCAAATCAAAATGAGACTATTAGAAAACCTGAATTTTTTTCTGGGAATAAAGAGATAGGAAAGAAAAAGTCCGAAGTCTTATCGTCATCTGACCTAAAGAAATCTGTTACCTCAACATCAACTGAAAAGGCTGTTGCCAAGAAGCCATCCTTGTCCCAAAATCAAAATGAAAAAAGTAGAGGTTTGTCTGCCTTTCCCGAAGAGGATGAAGCAGACTTATTGACTTTAGAACCAGTCAATGAGAAGGATAGTGATTTTGAACCAGAAGAACCCGCTAAGGAAAAGCCTGCCTCAAAGTTGTTGTTACAGTCTGAAGCTATAGGAAAATTGAGAGCGCTAAATCCACTTGCCGCCGCGCCAATTGCTGGAAAAGAAATTGACGAAACTACTGATGAAGAAGGCAATGAAATTAAAGCTGGAGGTTCGGGAGGAGGCGGTGGAGCATCGGCTTCGCCAAAAGAAAAAGCCAAAAAATCAATGAATATGGCTATTGGGGTTAAATTGGGTTACGAGCAAGGAATGCAAAAATTGACAGCTGGTAAATATGTCGGTACTCTTTTTGCAGAAGTAAAGTTGAGTCCGAAGCTCAGTTTTGTAATGCAGCCCAGTATTAAGTTTGGCACAGTAAACAGAGAAATTACAGGTGCCTCATTAGATACTTTCATTAACGCTGATGCTGTTCAGAGTTCAAAAGTAAGTTTATTAGACAGTGCAGGAAAGCCAAATGGTTTTTATGATTATTACATCAGTCAGCGGTATGATTCTGTAACGCAAACAGCAAATTTTCAGAAGAAATTTTTGGAAATTGAGATTCCATTTTTGTTCCGCTATAAGGTAGATAAAAATTTTTCGGTTTTAGCGGGAATCAATTTCATTTTCGGGAAAACCCCCGGCTTTACCACCACCGATCGTATTTTGTCCAGCAATGTTCAGTATGATTCTGTAAAAAATGTTTTTGACACCGTAAGACCCTCAATTCCTAGTAAGTTTTTTGCCCAAGGTAGCTCAGGCAAATCTAATGCAATAGAAGAGTTGGCTTCACCAATTAGCCCTGTACGTTTTGGTTATACACTTGGTCTTTCTTACGTTTTTCGCGAGCGTTTAATGGTAGATTTAATCGTGCAACAAAACCTATCTGGTACATCAAGTATATCTAATGCCGAAGTGCGAAAAGTATTTAATCAACCTTATGTTCGCCTATCTTTAGGCTACACCATTTTTGGGAATAAGAAAAGATAATTTCAATTTTTCCTAACGTTTTAGTGTAGTAAATCGTTTAACCTGAAAACTAAACATTATTTAACCTCAAAAATTTCTAACAATGAGAACGACAAAACTTCTTGGCGTAATTGCGCTAAACTTATTATTGGCATTCAGTGCTTGTAAAAAAAATGAAGACCCCAAAGCAACGCCTACACCTACACCCGCACCTACACCTACGGCAGGGCCATACGCTTCACTAGCAAAAGCCTTTGAAGAGGTAGCTCCAAAATCAAAAACAGTAACTATCAACGCCGCAGTGGGAGGTTCTTTTTACGGTCTTAGTGGTACACGCTACAATTTTTTGCCCAATTCTTTTGTCAATAGTGCAGGTGCTGTTGTTACAGGTAATATTGATATTGAGGTGCTGGAATGTACCACAGAAGCAGATATGATTTTTGGTAAAATGCTGACAGTAAGTAATGGCACACCATTAATTTCTGCCGGAGAAGTTAATGTAAAAGCGACGCAATCTGGTGCTGCATTGTATATTCGTCCTGGTTATACTTATTCTGTCAATATGCCAACCAATAAAGGTCTTGCAACAGCGGGCATGGAATATTTTACCGGAGAGTCCTCTACTTTGGTAAATGGAAGCATTGTCAATTGGAATTTGGGTATTCGTAAGGATTCTTTAGCTGCTGTTGTCTATAATGGTGATACCATTTCAATGTTTCCGGATAGTGTTGGATTTAAGAATTTGGATAAATATGCTTCATCTGATTTTGCGGATGTTGACATAAAAATTGATGGATTTAATCCAAGCTTAAATCAAGAAGACTTTACTTCTTATATATTGTTAGATGGACTTTTGAGTGCCGCACCAATGATTGGCAAAAGCCTTTCAGGCGATTCTATTAAAACAACCAGAATTCTTAAGTTGAAATCCCATTTGGTTTTTTGTGGTGTTTATAAAGGTGATTTTTATGGAGGTATTTTAAGAGATGTTACTGTTGTGGCTGGCAATACTTATACCATTACTGCTTCAAAAATGACTCCACCTGCATTTAAGGCCTTAATCAATGCATTGAACTAAATACATTTTCTATAAAGCACAAAAAAAAGACCATTTTTGAAATGGTCTTTTTTTGTATCAATTATTCGCAAAATCTTCTGTTTCGTGCCTTGAATCGAGTATATCTCAAGGTTTCGTGAGAGAGCACTTTTAGTAGCACAAACAAAATAAATAGATCGTCGATAAAGCGAACGATAATGTGTTGTTTAGAAAGCAGTGACAATGGTGAGAAAATATAGGTAAAGGCTCCTAAAGTAGTAATGATTAATAACCAAGATGGTTTGTATTCTAGCTTAATCATACAGCGCACCATTTGCCAGAAAGTTGTTCGCTTTTTGCTGATACTTTTTGCTACTGTATTTTTTGCAACAAGCTTTGATATGTCTGTAATTCTGTCCATTATGAGTACAACTCCAAATGCAAAGATGAAAAATCAAATGTTTTTATATTGTTAACTTATGAATTTAGGGTAAAGTTTTAGAGAATATTGGCTGCAGTCAATACATCATGGATTGTTTCAAATGAGTTTGTCAGTAGGCTAGGAATCTCTGAAGGTTTTACCCACATGGCCTGTTCAATGTTTTCTTCTTTTTGGGGAAGCAATTGCTCGCTCGAACTGCCTTGCATCAAATACCAGGCTGTATATTTAAGAATCAATTTACTGTTCATAGGGTAAATGTGTAGAGTGTTGCAAATTTTACTTTTGATGCTTACAGTCTTCAATCCCGTCTCTTCTTGCACCTCTCTCACAGAGCATTGCTCAATATCTTCCCCTTCATCTAGCTTGCCTTTGGGTAAATCCCATTTCCCCCTTCTGAAAATCATTAACACATCACCTTGTTCGTTCAAAACAATTCCTCCGCCAGAGTGCAAAGGATAAAAAGACCACAATAATTCTTTCTCTAAAAGTTCTTTGTCTTCGTCTATAAGGATAACTCCTTTCGTATCCTTCTTGTCCAATAATCGAATGGCTTCTTTGAAATGAAGTGCCGTTGCACCAAGCAGAGGTTTATATTCAGCATATTTTTTAAAATATTCTTGGTCATTCGCAAGGATCAGCGGCTTGTTATTATAATATATTTTTTGAATAAAACCCATAGTCGCTTTTTTTGTAGAATTATAGAATGAACGTAGCTTTGGCGCTTATGAGCACACAGAAACACTTCGCAGAAAAACTGCTGCAAATTAAAGCATTACAAATTAACTTACAACAGCCTTATAAATGGGCTTCTGGGTGGAATTCGCCTGTGTATTGCGACAATCGTAAAGTATTGAGCTTTCCTTACACGCGAGATTTTGTAAAAAGCGAGTTGGCGAATATGATTTTGGAGCAATTCCCTGATGCCGAAGTGATTGCTGGTGTAGCTACAGCAGGTATTGCGCACGGAGTATTGGCAGCCGATTTAATGAAATTGCCATTTATTTATGTACGCAGCAAGCCCAAAGAGCATGGTATGGGCAATCAAATTGAAGGAGTTTTGACACCTGGCGCCAAAGTGGTGGTTGTAGAAGATTTAATTTCTACAGGCAAAAGCAGCCTCGAGGTAGTGGATGTTTTACGTGCCCATGGTGCCGAAGTGCTGGGTATGTGTGGCTTATTTACATACGGTTTTCCTGCTGCTGATGAGGCTTTTGAAAAAGCAAATGTCAAGTTGCACACCATTAGTAATTATTCTGCGCTTATGGAAGTAGCCGAAGAATTAAAAATTATTGGACCCGAACAACAAGAAAAATTAGCCGAATGGCGCACGAGTCCCTCTACTTGGAGTATCTAAGTAGAAAAAACCTCAAATATGAATTGGCTTCGCCTGATCCGTTGGAATAATTTGTTCATCATATTGCTGACGCAATTGTTGGTGTGGTTTTGTGTGCTGCTGCCTTTGCAAAAATGGACTGAAGAGCCATTGCTTTTAAACGGACTTAATTTTTCTTTGTTATGTATTTCTACAATCCTTATTGCAGCTGCTGGGTACATTATCAACGATTATTTCGATATTAAAATTGATGCGATTAATCGCCCCGAAAAGGTGATTTTGGAAAGTAAAATTCATCGTCGAGCTGCCATCATTTACCATACAGTTCTTAATGTTGTTGGATTGTTTTTGGCAGCCATAATTGCGTACAAAGCAGGAAAACTCCATTGGTTGACAGTTCAATTGTTTTGTACCCTTTTGTTGTTTTTATACTCTTCGCATTTTAAGCGCATGTTCGTAATCGGTAATGTGGCAGTGGCTTTGCTCACGGCACTCACTATTTTTACCTTGTTTGTTTATGAGCCCATGTTGTGGCATTTTTTGTTTGAGCCTCCAATGATGCACAAGGGTTTAGAAATATTGCCAAATCCGCTGTGGATGTTGGGCATTTATACCTGCTTTGCCTTTGTGCTTACTTGGATGCGCGAAGTGGTCAAAGATATGGAAGACCATATTGGCGACGCTGCCGAAGGATGTATCACAATGCCTATAAAAATGGGTTTAAAGCCAACCAGTACTTTTGTTCAAGTTTTATCACTTGCCGCCATTATTCCTTTATTGTTGGCTTCTTATAAAGTGCAGGGCATGTTGGGCTTTTATAGTTTTTTTGCGCTGGCTATTCCATTAATTATTTGGGTCTTATATTTGCCTAAGAAGGCTACTACTCAACATTATAGTAATATGAGCCGTTATCTCAAATTGATTATGATTTTGGGTGTGGGTTCCTTACTCATTTATTATTACCAAGCCAATGGATAATTTGATTCTTGCTTCCCAATCGCCCCGTCGCCAACAATTGATGGAACAGGCGGGTTACACTTTTACCGTAGTCGTTTCGGATGTAGACGAAACCAACCCCGAAGGAATGCCGGGCGAAAATGTCCCTGAATTTTTGGCCCAAAAAAAGGCCACAGCCATTGCTGAAAAACACCCAGATGCTATTATTATCGCTGCAGACACAGTTGTATTGCTCGGCAATGAAATCTTAGGTAAGCCTGTCGATTCTGAAGATGCCTTGGCGATGCTTGAAAATTTATCGGGCAAAATGCATAGGGTAGTAACTGGGGTTTGTATTTGGCAAAAAGGTACAGTTCAATCTTTTTCGGTCACAACAGAGGTGTTTTTCCGCCCGCTAAGTTTAGAGCAAATTGAACATTATATTATTAATTACAAACCTTTCGACAAGGCGGGGTCTTATGCTATCCAAGAATGGATTGGGATGATTGGCATCGAAAAAATCAATGGCGATTATTACAATGTAATGGGTCTTCCTATTGGTGAAGTGGTGAAGAGATTACAGCAGTAATTTATTAAGTCTGCTTTTTTTCGTTTTCGTCTTCGTTGCATTTTATCCTGAGCGAAGCCGAAGGACACACTTCTGGGAAAAGTCTTTTCTTCAGCATTGCTATCCAAGCCCTTTATTTTCCTTAATTTGCGCTCTATTTTGAACAACAATTATGGAGTATAATTTTCAGCGCATAGAGCGCGAAGCCAAGAATAAGTGGAAAGAGAATGGCGTTTATAAAGTAAGCAACAAAAGCGATAAACCTAAGTTTTATATCCTCGACATGTTCCCTTACCCAAGCGGTGCAGGCTTGCATGTGGGGCATCCTTTGGGTTATATTGCCTCTGATATTTATGCACGCTACAAGCGCATGAAAGGCTTTAATGTGCTTCATCCAATGGGTTTTGATGCTTTTGGTTTGCCTGCCGAACAATACGCCATCGAAACGGGTCAGCACCCAATTGATACCACCAAAAAGAACATAGCCCGCTACCACGAACAGCTCGATAATATTGGTTTTTGCTACGACTGGGACAGAGAAGTGTGGACCTCAGATGCGAAATACTATAAATGGACCCAGTGGATTTTTTTGCAATTATTCAATAGCTTTTTCGACAGAAAACAACAAAAGGCAGTTCCTATAAGTGTTTTGGTTGAGGCTTTTGAAAAAGAAGGCAATATTAATCACCCTTGTCCCGGTGATGCTTCTGTTCATTTTGATGAGTTTGTTTGGAAAACTTTTACAGAAAAAGAACAACAAGATATTTTGATGCATTATCGCCTGGCTTTTTGTGGCTTTGGCGAAGTGAATTGGTGCGAGGCATTGGGTACAGTTTTGGCCAATGACGAGGTGGTGAATGGAGTCAGTGAACGCGGTGGACATCCGGTGGTGAAAAAGAAATTGCGCCAATGGTACTTGCGCATCACAGATTACGCCGATCGTTTGTTGCAAGGCTTGGAAACAGTTGATTTTAGCGAAGCAATGAAGGAAATGCAACGCAACTGGATTGGTAAAAGTACGGGGGCTCAGATCAGGTTTAAAGTTCACGATTCACCATACAGCTTTGATGTGTTTACCACTCGTCCCGATACCATTTTTGGTGTGGACTTTATGGTGTTGGCACCCGAAAATGAACTGATTGCCGAGATAGCAACTGCAGAAGAAAAGCAAAAAATAGAAGAGTACATTACTTATGTCAAAAGCCGCTCGGAGCGCGAGCGTATGGCCGAAAAGAAAATTTCTGGTTGCTTTACGGGCGCTTATGCGGTTCATCCTTTCACCGGCAAACAAATTCCTGTTTGGATTTCGGAATATGTGTTGGCAGGATATGGCACAGGTGCAATTATGGCGGTGCCTTGCGGCGATGAGCGTGATCATAAATTTGCCCAACATTTTAATATTCCTATTACCAATATCATTGGCGAAAAATATACTGGCGAAGAGGCTTATGGCGAGAGAGATTTTACCCTAATCAACAGTGATTTTATTAATGGATTATCGCCCAAAGAGGCCGCTGCCAAAGTGATTGAACGCATGTTGGCCGAAGGTTTTGGCGAGGCAAAAGTGAATTTTAAAATGCGCGATGCGGCCTTTAGTCGCCAACGCTATTGGGGTGAACCTTTCCCTATCAAATGGAAAGAGGGTATCGCTTATCCGCTTAGCGAAAATGAATTGCCACTTGAATTGCCCCACGTAGATAAATATGGTCCAGGACCTGATGGAGAAGGACCTTTGGCGAATATTGAGGATTGGAAAGCCAATCATTATGAAACCAATACCATGCCAGGTTATGCAGGTTCTTCTTGGTATTTTTTGCGTTATATGGACCCCAATAATGAACATGCTTTTGCCGATAGAGCGGCTACCGATTATTGGAATCAAGTGGATATCTATATTGGCGGAACCGAACACGCCGTGGGGCATTTGCTCTATAGCCGTATGTGGACCAAAGCCTTATACGACTTGGGTTTCATTGGTTTTGATGAGCCTTTTAAAAAGCTGGTGAATCAGGGGATGATACAGGGGAAATCTAAAATTACATATGCACAGAAAGGCGAGGTGGGTTTTATGTCTAACTATATAATTCATCACGGCGCTTCTGTTGAGCACCCCAAAAATCAATATTATTCAGCTGATGTAGTAGGGGAAAGTAATGGATATAGTGAGATTAGAGTTCCAAGAGATTATGTGAAAATAGACTCTCTTGATACGGATAAAGATGAGTTAGATATTACTATTGCAAGAGAAAATTGGTTTGAAAAGTTTGATGCAATTTATATTACCAAATTAGGTTTTAATTATCAGGGCAAGTGGTTTGTGAATCAGGGTACTCAAGGTTTTAATGAATGGGTTGTTGATGAGAATAATGATGCTGGACAAAAATTTTTATTGTCTTCCGAAGTCGAAAAAATGTCCAAGTCCAAGTATAATGTGGTGAATCCAGATGATATCATCGCACAATACGGCGCAGATACTTTCCGGATGTACGAGATGTTCTTGGGGCCATTGGATGTGAGCAAACCTTGGGATACCAAAGGTATTGAGGGCGTTCATCGTTTCTTACGCAAATTTTGGCGTTTGTACAATGATGATGCCAAAGGTTGGATAGTAAACGATGATGCCGCAACAGAAGCAGAGTTAAAAGCTTTGCACAAAAGCATCAAAAAAATTGAACAAGACACCGAGCGCTTTTCATTCAATACAGCAGTCAGTCAGTTTATGATTATCGTCAACGAACTCAGCGATTTGAATTGCCACAAGCGTAGCATACTTACTCCTTTAGTGCAACTGATTTGTCCTTATGCACCGCATATTGCTGAGGAATTGTGGGCACAATTGGGAGAGAGCGGTTCTGTAATTACAGCCGATTTTCCGAAATGGGAAGAAAAATATACCACCGAAAACAGCAAGGTTTATCCTGTAGCGATAAATGGTAAAACGCGCACTGAGCTTGAGTTTGCACTAGATGCTTCGCAGGCAGATATTGAGCAAATAGTGTTGGCCAACGAAGTGGTGCAAAAATGGCTTGAAGGGAAAGCCCCGAAGAAAATTATTTTCGTAAAAGGCAAGATGATTAATATCGTTATCTAATTTCTGAGCCCACAATAAATAAGAAAGCCGATACAAATTTTGTATCGGCTTTCTTTTGTTTGATTGATTTATTAGTTTGAGATGTTTTGCTCAATGAACGGCATCAATTCTAATTCTATAGTTGAACGCAAAGAATCTACTGCATCAATAGCCGTTTTTGTTTCAGCTCTTTTGAAAATGATGGCACTGTCCAAAGGCATTTTGATGGCACTTAGTGCCGAATCAATGGCTGCCATTCTTGTTCCTATTTTGCCATCTAAAGCACTATTTTTATCTTTTACAATGTCTCTTAAACCATAATTGCTTGTGTCGTTATATCTACCGGTGTAAATGCTTTTTAAAGAAGTAATGTTTAATGCAATATTGGATAGCGACAAATTAGAATAAGGCGATTCAACGACTGTAGAGTCAATAGCATCGTAGGGCTTGCCCAAATTATCAACCACCAATCTTTTGCACAAGTCTTTCATTCCACCCACCATTGTAGCAAATAGTTCTTTCTTTGTCTTGAAAACGCTGCTGTTGTTGCCTGCATAAATGATGCTGCTGCCATAGCTTGCACTGCCGCCAGTCCATTCATTAAACACTGCTAAACAATTATTTGAAATGTCTCTACTAAGGCTCACCATGTATTTCTTTTCACGGTCGCTGCAATTCGAGGCTTTTTTCAATCCATCCACACCAAAAATTAAATACTCAATAGCGTGTAGCCCTCTTAAATTGTCGGGTAATTTTTCTACATCAGCAACGTTTAGTTGATTACCACTCGCCATTATAGCTTCTAAATCGCTGATATAAGTTGGCCAAGTGTCAATTTTGGCGCGATAATTTCCTTTTGCCACGGGCCCAAAATGAAAGCTTTCTGTTTGCTTCCATAGGTTTAGTAGGTTCCTCCAATTTGCTTTTACTTTATCAAAGTCTCCCTGGTTATTGCTAATCTGAAAATTTTCAACCGATGTTGCAAATTTGAGAGCAGCATTATTGACATCGCCATAAGTTCTCATGGCCACGTCCTCAGCAAAATTAAAAATCACTCTGGTTTTTAATTCTTCAAAATCTTTAGGTTTTGTATCGACTTCTTCTTTCTTGCAAGAGCCCAGTAATAAAACTGTTGCACTGGTAAATAATAGGATTGTTTTTTTCATAAAAAGGTAATTAAGAAGATTGTTTTTTGTTTTGGTTGTTTTTGAAACACTTTAAAATACGTTCAAAAAATTTTGGTACAGTATTTTTATAGTATTTCGCTTTACAAAAGCCTAAAGATATTATAATTCTCAAAAAGTCCACATACATTTTAAGAAAAGAGCTTGATTGTTTCATTATTCTAATATTGTCTAGTGACAAAAGCTCAAAAAACGAAATGTGTGAATAAGAATTAAAAATCCGAAATCAAATTTACATTTGCACATCTTTCAAATAGAGGTAAAGAGAACAAGGCAATGGCAGAACAAGAAGTAATTTATAACGAAGACAGTATTCGCTCGCTTGATTGGCGTGAGCACATTCGCTTGCGCCCAGGGATGTACATAGGTAAGCTTGGCGATGGCAGCAGCATGGATGATGGCATTTATGTATTGCTCAAAGAGGTGATGGATAACTGTATCGACGAATATATGATGGGCCATGGCAAGCGTATCGAATTAAAACTCGATAATGGGATGGCTTCAATCCGAGATTTTGGTCGAGGAATACCGCTGGGAAAAGTTGTAGATGTCGTGAGCAAAATCAATACTGGTGCTAAATATGACAGTAAAGCTTTTCAGAAATCTGTAGGTTTGAATGGGGTAGGAACCAAGGCGGTGAATGCTTTGAGTAGTCGCTTTGTGGTGACTTCTTTCCGCGAAGGCAAAATGAAAACAGCCGAATTTGAACGTGGAGTTTTAATTAAAGAACATAAGGAAGAAGCAACCATTGAGGCTAATGGTACTTTCGTTACGTTTACGCCAGATGATACTATTTTCAAACATTATAAATACATTTTTGAATACGTAGAAAATCAAATCTGGAATTATTGTTTCCTGAATGCTGGTTTGCAAATCAATTTTAACGGACGCAATTTTATCTCCAAAAATGGATTGCTGGATTTGTTGCAACGTAAGGCCAATCCAGAGTCGATGCGATATCCTATTATTCACCTCAAAGGCAATGATATTGAAGTAGCCATCACCCATACTGGCGATTATGGCGAAGATTTGTACTCTTTTGTTAATGGTCAACATACTACGCAAGGCGGTACGCATCAAGGGGCATTCCGTGAAGCATTTGTAAAGGTAATTCGCGACTTTTTTAAAAAGGATTATGATGCTGCCGATGTGCGTCAAAGCATATGTGCTGCCATAGCCGTAAGGGTTCAGGAGCCTGTGTTTGAAAGCCAAACCAAAACTAAGCTAGGTTCACAAACCGTTTCGGAAGGTGGGCAAAGTATGAAGGCTTTTGTGTTGGATTTTTTGGCCAAAGAATTGGATAATTATCTGCACAAAAACACGGCAACAGCAGAGGCCATTAAAAAACGTATTGAACAAAGTGAGCGCGAACGCAAAGAATTGTCAGGCATCCGTAAATTGGCCAATGAGCGGGCTAAAAAAGCAAATTTGCATAATAAGAAATTACGCGATTGCCGCATTCATTACAACGGTGAACCTCCAGCAAAAAACAAAGAAGAATACGTACAAAAACAGAACGAATCTACCGTTTTCATTACCGAAGGGGACTCTGCAAGTGGTTCCATCACCAAAAGTCGGAATGTTGAAACGCAAGCCGTATTTAGTCTTCGAGGTAAGCCATTGAATTGCTTCGGACTCACCAAAAAAATCGTGTACGAAAATGAAGAGTTTAATCTACTGCAACATGCATTAAATATAGAAGAAGGTCTTGATGGATTGCGCTACAACAATATTGTTATCGCTACCGATGCCGATGTCGATGGGATGCACATCCGCTTGTTGATTATGACTTTTTTCCTTCAATTCTTTCCCGATTTGGTGCGCAACGGGCATGTATATATTTTGGAAACGCCATTATTCCGGGTGCGAAACAAACAAAAGACCATTTATTGCTACAGCGACGAAGAACGCCAACGTGCTATTTATGAATTAGGTAATAAGCCCGAGATCACTCGATTCAAAGGTTTGGGAGAGATATCTCCCGAAGAGTTTGGTAAGTTTATTGGTGAAGATATGCGTAAAGTGCCAGTAATGTTGAGCCAAGATACACAGATTCAGAAGTTGTTGGAGTATTTTATGGGTAAAAACACGCCCGACCGTCAGGTATTTATTATTAATAATCTAGTGGTAGAAAAAGACCTTGAAGAAGAATTACTAGCTGTGAATTAAATTATTGAACATCATTTGCTGAAAAAGCCGATAAACAAATTTGTTTATCGGCTTTTTGCTTTTGTATTTTGGATTGAAAATTTATTCCAACTCGAAACTCTCGATAAATTTAGTGGTAAAGTCACCTTCTCTGAATTTTTCATTACGCATCAATTGCTGATGGAACGGAATGGTTGTTTTGATGCCTTCGATTACATATTCGCTAAGGGCGCGCTCCATGGTGCTAATAGCTTCTTCTCTCGTTTGGGCAACAGCAATGATTTTGGCAATCATACTGTCATAAAAAGGAGGAATTGAATAGCCAGCATAGATGTGTGAATCAACACGTACGCCATGTCCGCCAGGTGTGTGCAATACTTTAATCATTCCTGGGCTTGGGCGGAAATCATTATAAGGATCTTCGGCATTGATACGACATTCGATGGCGTGCATCGTTGGAGTGTAGTTTTTACCGCTAATAGGGATGCCCGCTGCGATTTTGATCTGCTCTTTAATCAGGTCGAATGTGATCACCTCTTCTGTTACGCAATGCTCTACTTGGATACGGGTATTCATTTCCATAAAGTAGAAGTTGCGGTATTTATCCACCAAAAATTCAATAGTACCAACGCTTTCGTAATTGATGGCAGCAGCAGCTTTTATCGCCGCTTCACCCATTTTAGCACGTAGTTCGTCGGTCATAAAAGGAGAAGGCGATTCTTCTACCAATTTCTGATGTCGGCGCTGAATAGAACAATCACGTTCACTCATGTGGCATACAGTTCCGAATTGGTCGCCAGCTACTTGAATTTCAATATGTCTTGGTTCTTCTACGAATTTCTCCATATACAAACCATCATTTTTGAAGGATGCAGCAGCCTCTGCTTTGGCGTTGTTGTATGCTTTTTCCAACTCCGACTCACTCCATACTACACGCATTCCTTTACCACCACCACCAGCAGTTGCTTTCAAAATAACGGGATACCCTACTTCGGGAGCAAGTTTTTTGGCATGTTCATAGCTTTCGAGCAATCCACCAGATCCGGGTACACAAGGTACGCCAGCTGCAATCATTGTTTCTTTGGCCGTTATTTTATCACCCATTTTACGAATCATTTCGGCAGTTGGGCCGATAAATTTGATTCCATATTTTCCACAGATTTCAGCAAAATTGGCGTTTTCGGCCAAAAAGCCATAGCCAGGGTGTATTGCGTCTGCATTGGTGATTTCGGCTGCAGCCATTATCGCAGGGATGTTCAGATAAGAATCGCTGCTAGCAGGCTTGCCAATACATACAGCCTCATCGGCAAATTTTACGTGCAGGCTATCTTTGTCGGCCGTAGAGTACACGGCAACAGTTTTGATGCCCATTTCGCGGCAAGTACGGATCACACGAAGTGCTATCTCGCCACGGTTGGCAATGAGTATTTTTTTGAACATTTAAAGTTTTTTTGAATAAAGTGAACTTGAAAAAATGCTTTGGGGCATTCGGTCAAATTAGTTTAGCTCAATAAGGAACATAGGTTGATCGTATTCGATAGGTGATGACTCATCTACCAATACTTTTACAATTTTGCCGCTTACTTCACATTCGATTTCGTTAAACAATTTCATTGCTTCTACAATGCATAAAGTTTGACCAGGTTTTACCTCGTCTCCCACATTGACATAAGCTGGCTTGTCTGGCGAAGGGCTACGATAGAAAGTACCAATCATTGGAGATTTGATGGTATGCAATTTGTCGTTTGATACGGCAGGGGCTGCTTCTGCCACAGGTGCTGCAGCAGCAGGGCTTGCTACCGGTGCTGCACTAGGGGTAGCAGCAGTTATTGGAGCTGCCATTTGCACTGGTTGTGCATAGACAGGGGTTCCAGTCAATCCATTTTCTTGTTTGATGGTAATTTCAAATTCGCCATCTTTTATGCTTAATTCGCTGATGTTTGATTTATTAATCATTTTCACCAGTTCTTGTATTTGTTTGTATTCCATCTGACTTCTTTTTTTGAAAAAATTAAAGTGAATAAAGGATGAATTATGCTTTCACGCGCTCCATGTAAGCACCTGTTTTGGTATCAATTTTGATGATGTCGTTTTCGTTTACGAACAAAGGAACCATCACTGTAGCGCCAGTTTCAACGGTAGCTGCTTTGAGGGTACGGGTAGCCGTATCGCCTTTCATGCCAGGTTCCGTGTAGGTTACTTGCATAACAACGCTTGCTGGTAATTCAATCGTTAAAGGTAGTTCTGTTTCTGTGTTTACTAATACAAAGCACTCTTGACCATCTTTGTACAATTCTGGGCGGTCAATCATATTTTCGTTGATCACTATTTGCTCAAAAGTTTCGTTATCCATAACATTAAACCCATTTTCGTCTTTGTACAAAAATTGGTAATTGCGACGCTCAACACGCACTGGATATATAGTTTCGCCTGAATTCCACGTTTGTTCAATTGTACGGTTGTTGTCCACACCTTTGAGTTTTGCCCAAACTTTTGCTGCTGCACGGGCAGTTTTATTCTGTCCGAATTCGATTACTGAGTAAAGGCTGCCATCTATTTTTAAGATTAAGCCATTGCGCATGTCTGCTGTATTTGCCATAAATTTATTTTACTAAATAGAGTGTAATAAAGGGCAAATGTAAGGATTAATGCTATAAAGTAAAACGATAAGGCAAGGGATTTCTTATCCTATTGGTTTCCAAAAAAAAGCGACACGAATGGGAATGTTCGTGTCGCTTTTTAGTTTAGTTGTTTTGGGCTAAATAGTAAAGGGTTTTTCTTGACCAAAACCGCTCACAGTATTGCCGATTACATAATGATTCGGCGATTGATGACTTGGCATAAAGGTCATTATTTTGCTATGAAATTGGCTATAATTGCCCACAAAGGCACCATTATTCCACGCTTTGAGCAGATTGCCGGTAAACAAACCATTAAATGTGCCATCATAAGAAAGTTGATTATCCTGGCAGCCCGAAATCAGACGAACATTAGGATTGACATCGCTGGCAAGTAAATATTGTATGCCAGATGCCTGAACAGCAGCCTGAATGGCGTCATATTTTGCTTTATTATCTCTATAAGTTTTCAAGGCTACTTCAGTAGGCATAGCCCTTGGAGTTCCATAAGGACTACTTTGCGCTGTGGCCATCATAGCGTCTCTAGTTACGGTTCCGCTATGGCAGCTATCCGAAAGTACAAAAATACGGACGCCTTTGGCAAACTTATTCCATTGAATTTTTAATTCATCGTCGGTCATTTGGCCATCATAAAGACACCATGTTTCATCTTTATTATCGGCTTCTTCGCCAGAATAATCGGGGACTTGACCGCCGTGGCCAGAGTAAGAAACAAACAAAATATCGCCTTTTACCAACTTAGTTGCATAGCTATTGAGTGTATTGATCACGGCAGCTCTTGTGGCTTGGGCGGTCAATAATTTGGTGATTTTACTATACCCTTGAGATTGGGCAATTTTCTGCATATCATTAGCATCCGCTTCACAGGCTTTTAGTGGTCCGCTCCATCCACCGTAATGGGAAGGGTTGACGCTATTTAGCCCGATATGCAAAGAATATCCCTTGCGTTTGGGAAGTGCATAAATTCCGCCCAACAAACTAGGGTTGAGAACAAATGAGGTTGCCAATTGGCTAGCGCTTGGTTTTGATGCTGAAACGCTGCCAGCTTTTTTGGGTGCTGTACTTTTTTTTGTCGTGGCCATTTTTTTAATTTTTAATTGGTTTAGAAAATTATTTAATTCAAAAGTAGCCTGAAGCAAAGAACAGCACAAGAGGAAAAACACCCTTTTTATTCCATTTTTTCCTGATTAAAAATGGGAAGATTTTCAATCAGGCAACTGGAAACAAAAAAGCCGACTCAAAATGATTTTGAGACGGCTTCTTTTATAAAAAGAAAACGATTTATGTTAAAAATTAAATTTAATGCCCTGTGCCAGTGGCAGGGTAGAGCCATAATTGATGGTATTGGTTTGGCGGCGCATGTAGGCTTTCCAGCTGTCAGAGCCACTTTCGCGACCGCCACCTGTTTCCTTTTCACCTCCAAAGGCCCCACCGATTTCTGCCCCACTTGTACCAATATTTACATTAGCAATGCCGCAATCACTTCCTTGGGCCGATAAGAATAATTCTGATTCTCGCACATTGAGGGTCATAATTGCCGAAGACAAGCCTTGCGGAACTCCATTTTGTAAGGCAATTGCTTCTCCTAATGTGGCGTATTTCATCAAATACAAAATAGGTGCAAAGGTTTCGTGTTGGACAATTGGCCAATGATTTTCTACTTCATAAATGCAAGGTTTGACATAGCAGCCACTGCTGTAAGCTTCGCCTTCACAAACACCTCCTGCCACTACCTCTATACCACCCGCTTTTTTTACTTCATCAATCGTTCTTAAATAAGCTGCAACTGCATCTTGATCGATTAGTGGACCAACATGATTGTTTTGGTCTAGTGGGTTGCCAATATTTAATTGGGTATAAGCATGAGCCAATTTAGCTTTGAAATTTTCATATACTTTTTCGTGAATGATTAATCGACGAGTGGTGGTGCAGCGTTGACCAGCAGTGCCCACAGCGCCAAACACACAGCCAATTAAGGACATATCTAAGTCGGCGTGTTCTGAAATAATCACCGCATTGTTTCCTCCCAATTCTAACAAAGAACGACCAAGTCTTCCTGCAACTGCAGCCGCAACTGCTTTACCCATTCGGGTGCTGCCTGTTGCCGAAACCAAGGCTACACGCGCATCGTGGCTCATTAATTCGCCTGTGCTTTTGTCGCCAATTACTAGGCCGCTAACACCTTCGGGAACATTGTTCTTTTGAAAAATATCACTCACCAATTTTTGACAAGCAATGGCCGTCAAAGGTGTTTTTTCGGAGGGTTTCCAAACACAAGTGTTGCCGCAAACCCAGGCGATGAAACTATTCCAGCTCCATACTGCTACTGGAAAATTAAAAGCACTGATAATCCCCACAACACCTAATGGATGCCATTGTTCAAATAATCGATGGTTGGGTCGCTCGCTTTGAATGGTCAATCCATAAAGCTGACGCGAAATACCTACTGCAAAATCGGCAATGTCAATCATTTCTTGTACTTCACCCAGTCCTTCCTGAAGGCTTTTGCCCATTTCGTAAGAAACTAATTTGCCCAAAGCTTCTTTATTATGACGCAAAGCCTCTCCGATTTGACGAACAATTTCACCTCTTTTGGGTGCAGGCCAAGTGCGCCATTCCATAAAAGCCTTTTCAGCGGCAACAATCACAGCGTCGTATTCTGCATCTGTTGCACTATTTACTGAGGCAATCAATTTGCCATCAACTGGTGAAAAAGATTCTATCGTTGCACCAAAAGTATTGATCCACTGTGCGCCCGTTGAAGCCCCTTGATTGAGCTGGTCAACGTATAATTGTTTGAGAATATTTTGCATCTTTAATTAGATTTTTTTAAAACGGAAAAACAAAGGTAATTGGAGGAGGCAAGATGCCCAAATCAAAAAAAAGGAAGCTAATTAGCTTCCTTTTTTTTGATTTTTTTTGATTTGTGAAACGACGAGATGTGTCAGTAAACTAATTGCTTTCCATTTTGCATAGCCGCCAACCATCTCTGTCGCAGCCTTTGTTACAATATTTTTAGCACTTTTAGCGGCTGCCTTTTTCAGTAAAAAAGGTAGCGCAATCTGAGTAATTGTATTGATGACTCCTGCGTATTTAGAATCTCCCACCAAACCTTTTGTAAGCGATTGGATGCTTTGGGCTAAAAATTCATCACCAAATTCATTCTCCTTAGATTCCTCCAAAGCCTTCAATTTCTTTTTTGCATTATTTTTCAAAGCCAGTCTTTCGGCCTGTAATTCTGCAATACTATTGAGTTTCTTTTTGTACAGCATATTTATGATTTGCTATTTGCATCTGTGTCTTGCTCATTGTCCTCGTCATCGTCTTCGGGTCTTTCGGTAAGCACACCAATAAATTTATCTGATAAATTACGGATAATTTTTTTTCGGTAGGCAAAGAAAAAAAGACCAAATAGCAGAAATGTTCCTGCAACTATCAAATAACCGATAATGACACTATCCATTAATTGGGATAACCATTGAGCAAAACCGATTCCTGCAAAAAGAAATACAGCAAACGCTATTAAAATAAACAAGATGATCAAAATCAAGAGGCTAAATACACTTGAAACACGCTCAATAAATTCGAGCTGAAACAAGCGAACTTTAGTTTCGACCAAAGTGCTTATTTTATCTTTCCATCTTTGAAAAATGTCTAACAAAAGATATGATTTTAGGCGTTGAAAATGTCTTCTTCTAATTCTTTACTTTTCTTACCCAATTTATTTTTCAAATCATTGAACTTATCTTTGATGTTTGACAAATCTTCTTGACGTTTGTCTTTATCGGTAGCCAATACATAACCTAAAGCTGCTCCTATTGCGGCACCAATAATAAGTGTTGCCACTGTTTTTCCTGTTCTTGCCATTGTGAATCATTTATTTATTGTGAAAGAATACAACAAAGGTAGCGCACAGTAGAGTATTTGTCATACAAAATCTCTCATTTGTTTAATTTTTAAGATTAAAATCACATATTTATTTTCCCTGAAAACAGAACATTTTTCTATCAGTTTGTTATTGACTATAAAAAGTCTATTTTTGCTCGCTTTTTAAAAAAAACACAATTTCAAAATTATGGGCGTTTTAGTCAATAAAGATTCTAAGGTAATTGTACAAGGATTTACAGGTACAGAAGGTACTTTCCACGCTACACAAATGATTGAATATGGCACTAACGTGGTGGGTGGCGTTACGCCAAACAAAGGTGGTTCAACTCATTTAGACAGACCAGTTTTTAATACAGTAAAAGATGCAGTTACCCAAGCTGGTGCTGATACTTCAATTATATTTGTTCCTCCTGCATTTGCTGCTGATGCAATTATGGAAGCCGCAGATGCTGGTATCAAAGTGATTATTTGTATCACTGAAGGTATTCCTGTTCAGGATATGGTAAAAGCAAAAGCATTTGCTGCAACCAAAAATTGTACCTTAATTGGTCCAAACTGCCCTGGTGTCATCACAGCCGAAGAAGCAAAAGTGGGTATCATGCCAGGTTTTGTGTTTAAAAAAGGTAGAATTGGTATCGTTTCTAAATCAGGAACTTTGACTTATGAGGCTGCCGACCAAACTGTAAAATCAGGAATGGGAATTTCTACAGCTATTGGTATTGGTGGAGACCCAATTATTGGAACTACAACCAAAGAAGCAGTTGAATTGTTGATGAATGACCCTGAAACTGACGGTATCATCATGATTGGTGAAATCGGTGGTGGAATGGAAGCTGAAGCAGCCAAATGGTTGAAAGATAATATGCGTAAGCCAGTTGTAGGTTTTATCGCTGGCCAAACAGCCCCAGCTGGCCGTCGTATGGGACACGCTGGTGCGATAGTAGGAGGTGCAGATGATACGGCTGCTGCCAAAATGAAAATTATGGCTGAATGTGGCATCCACGTAGTAGCTAGCCCTGCCGATATTGGAAAAACAATGGCATCAGTAATTGGTAAATAATCCTAGCCAGTTATGATGATACCTTAATTTGGTAATTGAGCCTCGGTTCGATTACCATTTTTTTTAGTCGAAATTGTTGAAATTAATTTTTTTAGAAGATGGTTTACAATGTAATTGGTTTAATGTCTGGTAGCTCCCTAGACGGACTGGATATTTGCTTCGCTCAAATCGAAGAAACAAGAGGAAAATGGTCGGCTAATATTTTAAATGCCGATTGTTATCCTTATGACAATGAATGGATGAAAAAGTTACGACAAGCGCCCCAATTATCTGTCCCCGATTTTTTGCGTTTACATACTGAATATGGTCGTTACACAGCCCAATTGGTCAATCGATTTATTGAACAAAATGAACTTCAGCACAAAGTCCATTTTGTGGCTTCGCACGGACATACTGTGATGCATGATCCTCAATCTCACACTACTTTTCAATTGGGTGACGGAGCTAGTATTGCCGCGGGATTATCGCTGCCTGTCATTTCTGATTTGCGGGCCATTGATGTTGCTTTGGGCGGACAAGGAGCCCCAATTGTGCCTATCGGAGATCGGTTGCTTTTTGGAGATTATCCAATGTTGCTCAACCTCGGAGGGATTGCTAATATCTCTATACGTAAGGCCGATGATCATTATATCGCTTTTGATATTTCTGTGGCCAATCAAGCCTTGAACTTGCTGGCCCAAAAAATGGGTAAAGAATTTGACGAATCGGGTGCAATAGCTGCTAGCGGAGTGCTTCTTGAAGCAGAATTGTTGGCACTTTCGGAGCAAGCTTATTATGCAAAAGCGGCCCCAAAATCATTGAGTAATGAATTGGCAATGTCTTTGGTACAGTCATTTTTAGAAAATGAAACATATACTGTAGAAGACAGGATGCATACGATGGTGCATTTTATCAGTGAAAGAATCAAACAATCGATTGAACAAAATTGGCCCGAAGGTTTAGGGGGGCTTCAACAATTATTGGTAACAGGTGGCGGTGCTTTTAATACGTTCCTGATTAAAGTAATGTCAGACAAACTCAACAGTATTGGTGTGGACATTACCATTCCTGATGCGCAAATAGTGGCTTATAAGGAAGCATTAGTGATGGCCCTTATTGGCACCTTGCGCTGGCGCGAAGAAGTGAATGTTTTTGCCCAACAAACTGGCGCTAGTAAAGACAGTGTGGGAGGTGCTTTTTGGATAGGCAATTAATATTGACCGCTTGCCAACATTACTAGGGTGCAAGCTTCAATGGTTTGGATTCCTGCTTTTTCGGCTAGTATGGCTAATTCATCATTTTCAGTACCAGGGTTGAAAATGATCCGTTTGGGTTTGATGGCGATTATATAATCGTAATATGGTTTTTGGTTGGTGGGGTTCAGATATAAGGTAATGGTATCTACATCTTTTTCCTTGGGCATTCCGTTGATAATTTCTACTGATGCAACAGTACCCTTTTTATTGCCGACAGCTACCACATCGTGATGGTGAGCTAATAATTTATTGACAGCTAAGTAGCTATATCTGTTCGGATTGGTTGATGCACCCAGAACAAGAGTTTTTTTTGAATTCATATTAGTTAATGATTACTTTGTAATGCTTTTTTGTTTCTCCATTGCCGACACTAACGAAATACATTCCAGAAGGATAATGGCCACAAGGGATGTTGATGAGGCTTTTGCTGGTGTTACTCGCATACCATTGTTTGCCCATTTGGTCTAATATTTCAATCCTCATTTCTTTGTGAATAGTATTCGGGAATTGAATATTTATCGACTCTTTTGCAGGATTCGGGAAAATAATTAAGGCATCTTCTGTCAGCTCCTCTTTGTCTTTTATGCTGGTTAATGTTGAGAATTGATCGAGACTGTATTGGTTGAAAAATCGCCAGATTTCGGCACTTGCGTTGAAATCTTGATTGGTTGTACCTGTTGATACTGCGGCTCCAGGCCATGTATGTTCGCCATCTATTATTTTGTACAGCTCAACACTGCTCGATTCTTTTCCACCGCTCCAAACATAATGCTCTGCCGTACAACCATCTGTTGTGCTTATATTGGGGAGGGTGGTTTTAATCGCACTAGTACCACAAGAGTTGAATTTTACCCAATATTGCATCAAAGAATCAATATGCGTGAAACTAGGAGAACCGCTTAAAAAGTTAGTGCCATCATAGCCAACAGTGTTGTCTGCTGTGCCGTGAATTTGCATGATAGGAGTGGCATGTTTGGCATCACATTTAATTCTTCTTTCCTCTGTCATACTGCCTGTTACTGAGGCAATGGCTGCAACGCGATGGCTCAAGAAACAAGCTAATTCATAACTCATAAATCCACCATTACTCATCCCAGTTGCGTAAACTTTATTTTTATTAATTGGGTATTTTACATTTACTGTATCTAATAGTTGACTGATAAATCCTAGGTCGTCTGCTCCGGTGCCAATAGTGTTAAAAGTATTCCAACCGTTAATAGTAAATATGACATTGGAGCCATTGGCGCTTACGATAATGAAGTTGGCTGTGTCTGCTATTGCCCGAAAATCACCATATAATTCTTGCTCCATAGCATTGGAGCCCAAGCCGTGTAAATTAAATACCAAGGGTACTTTTTTGATGCCGTCATTGATGGCTGGGATATATATTCGGTAAGAGCGATAAATGCCTTTGTGTAAAAAACTATCAATCACTGTTGTTTGTGCCCGTACCAAAGTATTTTGCAAAAATAAGATTAGTGCAAAGGTAAATTTGAGATAAACATTTTTATGAGACATATACAAAACAATGAAAGGCTAAGTTACTATACTTAGCCTTTCAGTTACCCTTTCTTTTATGTAAAATTTATCCTTCGTCTGAATTTTTCTTTTGCTTGGTTTTGAAGCCAACTCTAAATCCAAAGTATAAATCCATTTGTTTAGATTTTGAGATCATCATACTTACCAAACTTGATGACCCAGCATATAATGGACCTGCACGGAATCCGAAGCCAATATTCATTTTAGATAAATTGCTGTAATGAATAGGCAAGTATGCGGCAAACATTTTGCTCTCATATCTTGGTGTAATGGTTAACGCATTCACGGCTCTTGGATTGTAGGCTTTGGTTTCGTTATTGGTCATTGCCAATTGAAAATTAGCGGCAACATAAACACCTTTCAAAGCACGGTAATCTCCACCGATTTGTAAAGTGCGTGGTAAGGCAACTCGGTAGCTGCTTGCAATGGCTGTTTTTGTAAAATACTTTGGGTTATTGTCAAAAGTTGCTTGAGGATCTCCGTCAAATTTTGACATGTCAAAATACTGTCCAGCAGGAATATTAACACTATAACCACCGCTTTGGCCTGGGATTACGTCGTATTTAATGCCACCAATATCTAACAAAGCCACACTTCCTTTAAAAAGGTATGGAATACTCTCGTCTTTTAATTCGTCAGTGCGGTATTCATATACTGCTCCAAGGTCGGCACCGAAACCTGTAGAACTGCCACTGAATGCGAATTGAGGATCATTGACATCAATACCTGCGGCACCCATTGATACCGAACCCGATGCTTTTGTAGCCACTACAGTATTGCCGCTAGAGTCAAAAGTCGCATTGATTTTATCCATTTGGATATAGGCATTCGCAACTCCCGAAAGGTATTTAAGTGTAGCGCCTACTTTTACAAAATGATGTCCTTTGTCATACACCACGTGCCCGCCAGATAGGCCATACTCCGAAAAAATATTAGTAGCAATGCGCATGTTTTCGGATGAGTTCAGGCTGTAAGGCAGACTTAACTCACTCGGAGAGCTGGTAATACTATTTAGTAATGTACCATCGACATCGTGTACATTAAACAAAATTCTAGAGCGTGTGAGTAAGGCTACAGTTGTTTTTTCGTTGATGCGGTATGAAATAGAAGGAAGGTGCAATGCAAAATTTACCAAAATGCTGTTGGGGTTTTTGCCTGTCAAATTGTTTAAAACATCATCTCCGGTAATATCAGACAATGTGCCGAAACTGAAATCCATATTCTTGTTTCCGGTAAAAATGTTCATGCCAAACAAGCCAATATCTAATTTGTAAGGACTATTACCAAGATTCGCTGGGTTAAAAAATGCTCCATTGACACCGTTGTAATTGTCAGACCGAAATCCGTTCATTTCCTGTGCCTGAGCATAGCTGCTCATCAGCACTAGTGCCGAAATTGCTGTAAATTTTAATCTCATATTGTTTTGTTTTAGTTGGCGCAAAAATAAAATAACTTTTTCTAATAGTTCGATATGTTTTTTTATATAAGTAGTAAATATGTAGTAGTAAATGAAAAAAATAATGTTCTTTCTGAGATACCAATGCTGCACAATTTTCCGTTAAACAGCAGAGATGTTCCTACAAAGTTTCTACTTTAGCGACACAATAATTGAATAAATAATAAATTATAGTTATGGTAAATGCTTCTTTGGGTGAAATACTTTGGGTGGATGACGAAATCGATTCTTTAAAATCTCAAATCATATTTTTAACTAATAAAGGTTATAATGTTACGCCAATTTCTAATGGTTATGACGCATTAGATATCTTGAAAGTTAAGCAAATTGATGTGGTATTGCTAGATGAAAGCATGCCGAGCATGACTGGATTGGAGGTGCTTCAAAAAATTAAAGAGCAATGGGCTGATTTGCCAGTGGTAATGGTGACCAAAAATGAAGCTGAAAACATTATGGAAGAAGCCATTGGCGCTCAGATTTCTGATTACCTTATTAAGCCCGTAAACCCCAATCAGGTATTGCTTTCGCTCAAAAAAATAATGGAAGGCAAACGATTGGTTTCCGAAAAAACCACTTCGGCTTATCAGCAGGAATTTCGCAACCTATTTATGGCGCTTAATGACAAGCCAAACCACAATGAGTGGAAAGAATTATACAAAAAATTAGTGTTTTGGGAGTTGGAAATGGTGAAAAGTGGCAGCACCGAAATGATGGAGATTCTGCAATCGCAAAAAGGAGAAGCCAATACTGAGTTTTTTAAATTTATCTCAAAAAACTATGCCGACTGGATAGCCGGAAAATCCGATACGCCTTTACTTTCGCACCAAGTATTCAAGGCCAAAGTAGCACCCAATTTAGCTGTCAACAAGCCTACTTTTTTGGTGGTTATCGATAATTTGCGCTACGACCAATGGAAGGCCATGCAGCACATCATCAGCGACTTATATCGTATTGTCGACGAAGACTTGTTTTACAGCATATTACCCACTGCTACTCAATATTGTCGCAATGCTCTGTTTGCTGGTTTGTTGCCCATCGACATTGAAAAAAAATACCCCAACGAGTGGAAAAACGATGATGAAGATGGGGGTAAAAACTTGTTTGAAGATGTCTTTTTGCAAGGGCAATTGAAGACACTTGGCCTCGATAAATTGAAATCCCAATATGTCAAAATTACCAATAACGAGAACGCCAAAACATTAGAAGACAACATTCATAATTACCTCAAAAACGACCTTACGGTCATCGTGTACAATTTTGTGGATATGCTGTCGCATGCCCGTACCGAAATGGAAGTATTGAAAGAATTGGCAGGAGACGAAGCCTCTTATCGTTCGCTTACCGTCAGCTGGTTTGAGCATTCACCACTTTTTGGGGCGCTGCGCAAAATAGCCGAAAAGGATGTTCAAGTCATCATCACTACCGATCACGGTACGCAAAAAGTGAAAACACCTAGCAAAGTAGTTGGAGACAGAGCGACCACTTCCAATCTGCGCTACAAACACGGTAAAAATTTACAATTTGAGGATAAGGATGTGCTCGCTTTTCGCGATCCGAAATTGGCAGGATTGCCTCGTCCTAATGTGAGCTCTACTTTTATTTTTGCCAAAGAGGATGTCTTCCTTTGCTACCCCAACAATTACAATCATTATGTCAATTATTACCGCAATACCTTTCAGCATGGTGGTATTTCGATAGAAGAGATGATTGTACCGATTGTTAGGTTACAGTCGAAATAAAATAAACTTTTTAATTATTCCTGACAGCATACTTCATCAAAAAGTCGAATGCTGTCAGGATTTCTATTTTGTCCGAAAAATAAAAATCATCTTGGTCTTCTGTAACGATGACTGTGCAGGATGCATTCAATGCCGAGTAGTATTCAAGGCCATCTTCAAAATCATTTACTTTTTTATTGGTTGCCGCAGCAATTACTTCCTTATCTCCGCAAGAAGCAATTTTGATATGATGGGCCAATAAAGCTTTTCTTTCTTTGGCAGAAGACGAACCGTGTTTTTTCTCTGCGAAGTAAAATGCAATCGCCAAACAAACTGGCGAAGTGAACAAAGTGAATTTCCGATTGTCCGCAAGGCTTAGCAGTTTTGCAGCGTTTGTATAAAGTGGATATTCTTTACACAATACAGCCACTAAAATATTGGCGTCGAGAAAAATTTTCATTTTTTCGATTTGAAGAATTCGTCTTTTAAATCTTTACGGGATTTTTTTGCAACAGAGTATTCTGCATTCCCTTCGGCAACTATACCCACCCAATCTGAAATAGGAAGGTTTTCAAGATTGTAAAAACCTGTGTTGGTGCATTTGCGCAAAAGTAGCTCTACAAGGCGACTTAGGCTCATGTTGTTGGCTTCGGCATAAGCTTTGGCCTGCTCTATGACAGCGGTATTGAGGCGAAGGGTGAGTTTGCTATCCATCATTAAATTTTATACGGCAAAAATAAAAATTTTGTACGGCTTTTATAATTTTTTACTCACTTTTTTTAATGTAGGCTCCGTTTTCAATGCTGATGATTATCTATTATCTTTGTGGCTCAACGAAAAATATTGTCATTTTATGATGAAAGGTTCTGCAACTGCGAATAATCAAAAAATTTCTTTCGAAGAATTAAAAGCCGAAGTACTGAACGATTATCGATTGGTAGTGTCAAGCCGCGAGGCTAGTCTTATCGGTCGGAAAGAGGTGTTGACAGGAAAGGCCAAATTTGGCATTTTTGGGGATGGTAAAGAATTGGTACAAATTGCAATTGCCAAATGTATGCAAGCAGGCGACATCCGCTCGGGCTATTACCGCGACCAAACCTTAATGTTTGCAACAGGGATGAGTGATATCGAAAAGTTTTTCTCACAATTATACGCCAACCCAGATGTAGATGCAGAACCCGCAACTGCTGGTCGTATGATGAATGGTCACTATGGTACCCGCTGGGTAGATGAAAATGGTGAGTGGAAAGATTTGATGCAAGCCCCACAATCCTCAAGCGATATATCGCCTACAGCTGGGCAAATGGTGCGTGCATTGGGTATGGCTTATGCCTCCAAAATGTATCGCAACTGCCAGGAATTACAATCGGGATTTGAAAAATTTACCAACAACGGTAACGAAGTTATCTTCTGTACCATCGGAGATGCCTCTACTTCTGAAGGGCTTTTTTGGGAAACCATCAACGCCGCAGGAGTATTGCAGGTTCCTCTCGCTGTGTTTGTGTACGATGATGGATACGGAATCTCTGTGCCTAAAAAATACCAAACCACCAAAAGCTCAATTTCGCAAGCCCTTGCCGGTATGCAATGGGACGAAAAGAGTGGGGGAGTGCATATCGAAACAGTAAAAGGATGGGATTATGCCAGTCTTGTCAGCACGATCAAAAACGGCATTGAGCGCACGCGCGAAACCCAAGTGCCGACTATATTCCATATACAAGAAATTACCCAACCCCAAGGTCATTCTACCTCAGGTTCGCACGAGCGATACAAAAGCAAAGAGCGCCTCGAATTTGAAAAGGAAATGGATTGTGTGGTGAAAATGAAAGAATTCATCATTTCAAATGAAATAGCCGACGAAGCCACAGTGGCCGCTATCGAAGAGGAAGCCAAACAAGCCGCCCGCGAAAGCAAACAACGTGCTTGGCAAAACTTTATTGAGCCCATTCGTCAGCAAGTAAGCCAAACCGCAACATTGTGCAACCAATTAGTGATGCAAGGCCTTGCCAATGGCGAACAAATTGCTGCTCTGGTGCAAAAATTAGTAGCGATTAAAGAGCCCATTCGTAAGGATGTGATGCAGACCATCTACAAAGTGCTTGCATTGTGTTCTGGAATTAATAACGAAGCTACCCGTGCTTTGCGTAATTATTTTGATGCCCTCAAAGCCGAAAATGAAGAAAAATTCAGTTCTTTCCAGCAATCACAATCGCCGTATAATGCCCTCAAAGTGGCGGAGGTAAAACCTCAATACGATGAAGCTGCAGCCCAACTCAATGGTTACGAAATCCTGAATAAATACTTCGACAATTTGTTTGCTGCCAACCCCTCGGTGTTTGCTTTTGGCGAAGACGTGGGCAAGATTGGCGACGTGAATCAGGGTTTTGCAGGATTGCAAGAAAAGTATGGCGAATTGCGCATTACGGATACCGGTATTCGTGAGGCTACTATTGTGGGTCAAGGTTTGGGGATGGCACTTCGTGGATTACGCCCGATTGCCGAAATTCAATACCTCGATTATTTGCTTTATGGACTGCAACCACTCTGTGATGATGTGGCCACCTTACAGTACCGCACCTATGGCGGACAAAAATGCCCTTTGATTATCCGCACCCGTGGACATAGATTAGAAGGTATTTGGCACAGTGGCTCGCCAATGGGGATGATTATTAATAGTATCCGTGGAATGTACCTTTGTGTGCCTCGCGATATGAGCCAAGCTGCCGGTATGTACAATACTTTACTAGCGAGCGATGAGCCAGGCATCGTGATAGAATGCCTCAACGGTTATCGCCTCAAAGAGAAAGTACCCACCAACCTGAATGAGTTTACAGTACCCTTGGGAGTGCCCGAAATTATACAGGGTGGTGATGATATAACTATCGTTTCTTATGGTTCTACCTTGCGTGTCATACAAGAAGCCATTGACCAATATTTAGCTCCGCAAGGGGTTTCGTGCGAGGTAGTAGATGTGCGTACATTACTGCCATTTGACATCAACCACGCTATTGTAGAATCTTTGAAGAAAACGAGTCGTATCGTGTTTATTGACGAAGACGTACCGGGTGGTGCAACAGCTTATATGTACCAGCAGGTGATGGAATTACAAGGCGGTTACCGCTATGTAGATGCTGCACCACGCACCATATCTGCCAAAGCGCACCGACCTGCTTATGCCACCGATGGCGACTATTTCTCGAAGCCCAATGCCGAGCAAATAGCTGACGTAATTATGGAAATGATGAGAGAATAATCATCATTTTAGAAATAATTTAATTGGAAAGGCCATCCGCAAGGGTGGCCTTTTACTTTTAATATTGGATTTGTAATCGCAAAAATTCTGTAGTTCGAAGAAATTGTTATTTAATAATTTTAGTGTAGATAGCTCCGTTGGCGGCACTAAGGCTGATGAAATAAGTACCCGAAGCCAGATTGGAAGGTAAACTAAGAGAGAGTTTATAATCGCCGGCTGGCTGTTGTTTTCCTTCCTGCAAAACAGAAATGAGTTTTCCCTGTATATCTCTTAATTCAACAGAAGTTGTTTCTGCATTTTTTAGGGTGTAATTCAGCATTATCTTGTCCATAACCGGGTTGGGGTAGACGCTTATCTGCTGACTATTTTCATCAAAGTTTGCAAAGCCGAGCTCAATACCCGAAAAATAACGAGCTAAAGCGTATTGATTATTGCTTGTATTCTGGTTGGTGCCAGCCACTATGATTTTGTTGTCTTTTTGCAACGCCATAGCCTCTGCATAGCAAGCATCTGTTCCGAAATTTGTAATTGTTTTTCCATTACCATTAAAGCTGTAATCATAATAACCATCAGTATTTAATCTTACTAATACAAAATCAGTGAAACTGCCCGTTTTGCCATAACCACTTATGATTATTTTATCATCTGATTGTACTAAGACCGAATACCCTTTTTGTTCCGTGTACCCCAAGTTGTAAGTTCCTGTTCCATTTGTACCGAAACTATTGTCCAAAGCACCGTTGGGCAGATAGCGTGAGGCTAGTATCTGGGTATAAATTCCACCAATATCAATTCTGTGACCCGCAACAATAATTTTTCCATCATTTTGCAAAACGGCCGATTCTGCTATCGAATAATTGAGTCCTTCAGATGTTGTTTGTTTTCCATCGCCATCAAAACTATTGTCAAGAGAACCATCTACATTATATCGTGCGATGGCTACAGCATTATTGCTTGTTCCCACGGCTATTATTTTACCATCTTTTTGAATCAACACTTTGTAAGCACAGGCTTCGGCATCACCAAAATTTGTGGTGACCACACCATCTGTGCCAAAGCTAGAATCAATTAGCCCTGTACTGTGGTACCGGAGCAATAAAAATTCTTTCATTCCCGGTGCCTCTTTAAACCCTGCAATCACTATTTTTCCATCTGCTTGGATGGCTACAGAATTTGCCCCAGAAGGAAATTGCGTAGGTAGGGTACCAAATAATCTAGTCACTTTACCATCTGTGCCAAAGGTATTGTCTAAGTTTCCGTCATTATTATAGCGTGCCAGAGCAACAATAGAAGTCGGTAGCACATCTCCGGAATAGGCTTCGTGGATACCTGCAACTACAATTTTACCATCTGCTTGCAGCGCTGCCGAATAAGCACCCGTAGTGTATGTTGTATCAAAAGAAGTAAATCGCTTGCCATAAGTACCAAAGGAACTATCCAAGCTGCCATTGCTATGATATCTGGCTAATGATATTTGGATATGCTTATCGAGGCTATTGCCAACGGCAATAATTTTGCCATCGGGCTGCACCAACAAATCTTTAATTTGATCATTTACCGCACTCAGGCTTGTAGTCACTTTACCCCCTGCACCAAAACTCAAATCTAATTTGCCTGCTTGTGCCAAAGATTGAAGGCTCAATGCCGCTGTAATGCCGAGAACGAATAAATGCTTTTTCATAGTAATTTATTTTACAGCAAGGTAAAAAAATTATTTAAAAAGTAATCGTTAGTAACTGATTGGGGAGTTTTTTTGTGTTGGGAAAAATCTTTATTTGAATAGAAGAGTTTTTTTTAGAGAAGCTATTTTGGTCAAATTAAGGTTATGGTTCATAAACAAATGGATGTCGTAAGACTTAGCTTAAATAATTAAATTATTGACTTTCTCTTTTGTAATTATCTGATTGCTTTCAATAACTTTCACTGTAGGTGGTTCTGAAAATTGATATGATTTTAATTCTTCAATAAGTTCGTTAAACTCATTACTTGTAGCTACAATTACATTATCAAGTCCAATTACATCACCACTTTTAATTTTTGCTTTTACATTCTTCGCTTCGTTTTCCTCGAGTGTTACCAGGAAACTTAATGCTTTTCTGTGAACATATTTTAGTGCAATTGCCTCCAAGTCCGCTTGTTTATATCTTTCTCGTAAACTTGTTTTTGCCGAAATACAAATTGGTCCTCTTTCTGCTGTGAAAAACATTAAGTCATAAATTACGTTTGGCACGAAAGCAACTTTAGCACTCATATATAGAGGTAAAATGTTTTCTCTAACACACAAAGTAGCAAGTATGTATTCAAAGATTTTTCCATTAAGATTGTTGTTTCCTTCGGGGTGTTTTTGAAATGCTTCCCAATATGTTGAAATATAGTCAGAAGGTTTTTTGTATTTAATATTTAAAAAGCTCGGAAACAAACTGTCAAAAACAACTTCTGCTTTCTTATTTGCCCCAACTGTTATACCTAGTTGATTTAATTTGTTCATTTTGACATTTTAATTTTTAAGGTTTTTAAAACTTGTTCTGCTGTTGCCTGAATTGCAGGAACAGCAACAGAATTGCCGAATTGTTTATATGCAGAAGCGTCTGCTACAGGAATAATAAATGTGTCTGGAAATCCTTGAAGTCTTGCCCATTCTCTTGGTGTCATTTTGCGAATTCCTTCACGATTAACTTCACCTTTAATATGAGTTGTTGGAGTATAATCTGTAATTCTATTATCAACGACCAAATTTCTTTCTCGACCCATACCGCCAACAACAATTGCATTTGCGATGCCATCATTGGGTATAATTTCATAACCAAAACCATTGCCCTTATTTGCGTGTCTTTCCTTGTGATTATATAATGTTTGCAGATACTGTGTAGATATGTAATATTTTGTATCAACAACATTTTTCTCCCTGACGTCAAGAAATGTTACTTTTTTATGAATTGGTTTTGGGTATTCAAATTCTGTAATGCCTGTTTCTTTTTTAAATCCAACAATAAAAATTCTCTCTCGGTTTTGCGGCACACCAAAGTCTTTTGCGTTTATTACCTGTGGTTCAGGCACAAAATATCCGAGATCATTTCTTAAAACATTCAAAATGGTTTCGAGTGTTTTCCCTTTGTCGTGGCTTCTGAGACCTTTCACATTTTCAAGAAAAATTGCATCTGGTCTTTTCATTTTTATAATCTCTGCTACATCAAAAAATAATGTACCTCTAGTATCTTCAAAACCACCTCGTTTGCCAGCTATTGAAAATGCTTGACAAGGAAATCCTGCACATAAAACATTAAAGCCATTGGGTATAAAAGCTTTTGTTTCATCTTTTGTTATGTCTCCAAATGGCGTTTTGCCAAAATTTGCTCTATAGGTGCGTTTAGCTTCTTTATCCCACTCACTTGTAAAAACACATTGCCCACCTAAATTTTGGAGCGCTAATCGGAAACCCCCAATTCCAGCGAATAAATCAATAAATGTGAATTTTGGATTTGATGGTGATTTGAACGGAACATTTTCCTGTTCAAACAATTTGTACTGTAATGCTTCTTCTGCAATTTTTTGGGTGATTTTATTTTCGGGAAATTGTTCTTGCAATAGTTCCTTTACATACTTAATTGAAGATTTAGCGTAGTGTTGAGCATATTCTTCATTTACAGTATTTAAATGAGTCAAAATAGCTTCTTTAAAGCTTTCTGCATTTTCTTTTGGGAATGAAAGTTTGATTTTTTCCTTTTTGTTTTTCTTGCTTAATTCTTTATATGTCATCATCTCTTCTTCTTATCTCCTTTAAATAAATCGTGATTGAAAAACTCTGCAATAGATGATTCTAGTCCGTTGCAGATTATTTTTTCTAGTGTGATAACAGATACGTTTCTTCTCCCATTTTCCACGTGGTTCATAAATGTTCTGTCCACTTCCGCTTTGAAGGCTACGGCTTCTTGTGTTAGGTTTTGCTCAGTTCGGATTTCCCTAATCCTAAGTCCAATTTTTTCTTGAATGCCCATAAGCAAAAATCAAAAACGTGACTCATAGTACATTGGCTTATAAGTCACGTTTTGTTATTGTGGGTAAAAAAAATTTTCATCTGTGAGGTAAAATTTTTAAAGCTCACAAATAGCACGGATGTTTAAGGATGCTATGGTCATTAGGTAAAATTTACATGCTTATGTCATTTCGACGAAGGAGAAATCTATACATGCTGCATCATTAAGCACCTATATTTCTCTCCTTCGTCGAGATGACAGTGTGTGGCTAGGCTTGGTGGTTTAGAGATGTGGATACATGCATGCGAAAGGCAATGTTTATTCACTTTTCTACAAAGCTCAATCCTTATTCCCCAAAGCCTAAAACTGCGCGGGATAGTAGCGGATACCCCGCAGCGATAGCGAGGAGTAGCAGCGGATAGCCCGAAACCCAAAGCCTAATAGATGCAAGAAGCTATATCGCCCCCCCCTAAATATCCCCCACGGCAAAGCCAAAAAATCGCCCTAATTTTAGGCTTCAAAATTTTTGTGCCTTATGAAGCATTTTACAGTCAAATTTTTTTCAGCAATGTCCTTAAGTATCCTAGCTGCTTGCGGGGGAAGCCAAAAGCCGGAGCAAGCAAGTAAACCCGATAATCCGCTGTTGCAAAGGAGTACTTTGCAATATCAGGCGCCGCCTTTCGACAAAATCAAAGACGAGCATTTTAAACCTGCTTTTGATTATGCGCTGAAGGTGCACGACGAAGAAATTGAAAAAATTGCCAACAATACCGAGGCGCCCACTTTTGCCAATACGGTGCTGGCTATAGAGGTGAGTGGCGAAGATCTTAACCGTGCGGTATTGGTGTTTAGCAACCTGACGGGGTCTAACACTAATCCTACCTTACAAAAAATAGAAGAGGAATATGCGCCTATCTTTTCGGCACATACCGACAAGCTGTACCTCAATAGTAAAATTTACCAACGCATCAAGGCCCTGGATACCAGCAAGCTGCAGGGCGAAGACAAACGCCTGACGGAGTATTACCTACAACAGTTTGAACTGGCGGGTGCCAACCTAGATGATGCGGCCAAAGAAATGGTGAAAAAAATCAATGAAGAAATGGCGACGCTGAGTACACAATACACCAACAAATTATTGGTGGCGCGCAAAAATGCCACAGTGTATTATGATAGCGAAGCTGAATTGGAGGGCTTGTCGGCAGATGAGATAGCGGCGGCGAAAGAAAAAGCAACTAAAGAGGGCAAGGCAGGGAAATTTGCCATCGGCATCATCAATACCACCCAGCAACCACCGCTGATGACGATGAAAAACAGGGCTTCGAGAGAGAAGTTGTACAAGGCTTCGTGGATGCGTGCCGAAAAAGGTGATGATGGTGATACGAGAGCGATATTGGAAAAATTGGCGCGTCTGCGTTTGGCCAAAGCGCAATTGATGGGTAAGAAGAGTTTTGCGGAGTGGAAACTACAAGACCAAATGGCGAAAACGCCAGCGCCTGCCATGAATTTGTTGGCTTCGATAGCGGCGCCTGCTGTGGTGAAAGCCAAAGCTGAAGCGGCAGAAATTCAAAAACTAATTGATGCACAAAATGGTGGGTTCAAGCTTGAGCCTTGGGATTGGGATTATTATGCCGAACAGGTGCGCAAAGCCAAATATAACTTGGACGAAAGTGAAGTGAAACCTTATTTTGAGGTGACGACTGTGTTGGAAAATGGGGTGTTTTTTGCGGCCGAGCGGATGTATGGTATTACCTTCAAAGTGCGCAAAGATTTGCCGGTGTATCACCCCGATGTTGTAGCTTATGAGGTGTTTGACAAAGATGGTAGCAGTATGGCTATTTATTACTTAGACTTCTATACCCGCGATAATAAAAATGGTGGCGCATGGATGAGCAATTTTGTGAATCAGTCGCATTACCTGAAGCAAAAACCAGTCATTGTGAATGTGTTCAATTTTGCTAAGCCTGTGAATGGCAATCCTTCGCTCATCAGTTTTGATGATGTAACGACGATGTTCCACGAATTTGGTCATACGCTGCACGGGCTTTTTGCCAATCAAAATTATGTGAGCCTTTCGGGTACCAGTGTGCCCCGCGACTATGTGGAGTTTCCTTCGCAAATCAATGAGCACGCAGCACTTGACCCAGTTGTATTGAAAAATTATGCGGTGCATTTCAAAACAAAAGAAGCTATTCCGCAGGCTTTAATAGATAAAATCAACAAAGCGGCCACTTTTAATACAGGATATACCGTTACCGAATTGCTGGCAGCAGCCACATTGGATATGGCTTGGCATACGGTAGAAAAAGAAGCCGATTTCAAACCAGCTTTGGAATTTGAAAATGAAGCTTTGGCCAAATATGGTTTGCTGGTAAAAGAAGTGCCCACGCGCTACCACACACCCTATTTTGCGCATATCTGGGGTGGTGGATACAGTGCAGGTTATTACGCTTATACCTGGAGCAAAACGCTAGATTATAACGTGTATGATTGGTTGAAAACCAATGGTGGTATGACCCGCGAAAACTGCGAACGCTTCCGTACTTACATTTTATCGGTAGGCAATAGTGTCGATCTCAATAAAGCTTTCGTTGATTTGGTAGGCCACGAGATGAAGATTGAGCCTTATTTGCAAAATGCTGGCTTGAATGCAGGGAAGTAGGGGCATTAATACGCAATCATCCATATGCTGTCATCCCGGCACAAGCATAGCCTGCGACCGAAGGTCAAGGGAATCCGAGCGCTAAAAGCTTTTCGCTTGCGGGATTCCTTCCTTCGTCGGAATGACATTAGCGTGTTGTTTTGTTGTGAAGGAAGGAATCACAGCATGAGAAAAGTCATCCCGACGAAGGAAGGGAGCCCGAGCGCTAGAAGCTTTTCGCATGCGGGATTCCTCCTTAGTCGGAATGACGTCTTAGAGATAGAATGACAGCACGCGAAAGTCATCTTGATGCACGAGGGAACCTGAGCACTAAAAGATTAAAATGAAATTATTGAAGCATGAAACGATATTATGTTTACATAATCACCAATAAACATAAAACGGTATTGTATACCGGAGTCACTAATGATTGGCAACGGCGCATTAATGAACATATACAAGATGCAATAACGGAAAGAAAATCTTTTGCAGGAAGAAATAATTGTCAGTTTTTATTACTGCTTGAAGAATATCAAAACCCGAAGGATGCAATAGCTAGAGAAAAAGAAATAAAGGGTTGGAGAAGAGAGAAGAAGATGGAGTTGATCAAAATCAGCAATCCTGATTGGAAGTTCTTAAATATGGAGGATTAGTTTGTTTTTTCACAAGATAAAAGGGCTTCATATAACTCAAACAACTACATACTGTCATCCCGACGATAGTAGGGAGCCCGAGCGCTAAAAGCCTTACTCATGCGGGATTCCTCGTACCTCGGAATGACATTAGCGTGTGGTTTTGTTGTGAAGGAAGGAATCACAGCATGAGAAAAGTCATCCCGACGAAGGAAGGGAGCCCGAGCGCTAAAAGCCTTAATCATGAGGGATTCCTCATTCTTCGGAATGACGTCTGGGAGATAGAATGATAACACAGAAAAGCCATCCCGACGATAGTAGGGAACCCGAGCGCTAAAAGCCTTAATCATGAGGGATTCCTCATTCTTCGGAATGACGTCTGGGAGATAGAATGATAACACAGAAAAGCCATCCCGACGATAGGAGGGAACCCGAGTGCTAAAAGCCTTACTCATGCGGGATTCCTCGTACCTCGGAATGACATTAGCGTGTGGTTTTGTTGTGAAGGAAGGAATCACAGCATGGGTAAAGCCATCCCGACGATAGGCGGTAACCCGAGCGCTAAAAGCCTTACTCATGCGGGATTCCTCGTACCTCGGAATGACAAAAGCGTGTGGTTTTGTTGTGAAGGAAGGAATCACAGCATGGGTAAAGCCATCCCGACGATAGGAGGTAACCCGAGTGCTATAAGCTTTTCTAATGTGGGATTCCTCATTCTTTGCCCGCCTGTTTCAGTACGGACGGGGAATGATAGGAACGTGTAGATTATATTTGTGGAAATTTAGCGTTATTGCGCTTCTTTGCGCCTTTGCGTGAAATAAATGACAACGTTGCGTGAAATTAATTAAAACTATACCCTCAGTTTGGCGATGACGACCAACTGGGGGTATTTCATTTCGCTGAAATAACCTAAAGAGAGCAGGCTGAGCAATCTCATTTTAATGGTCTTTGCTGGTGCGAGTCCAGATATCGAAAGCACTTCATAACCGCATTCTTCAAACATACGCTGTAGGCTCTTTTTTGTAAACCAGCGCAAATGGGTTTTGTCCATAATGCCAGATGGCTGGTAGCGCCAATCTTTGCTGAGCAATATTTTGAAAAAAGTATGGTAGTACAACACATTGGGTAGAGAGGCTATCACTACAGCATCTTTGTGCAATAAGGTTTTGCTGTCCTCGAGGCATTGCCAAGGGTCTGGCATATGTTCTAATACATCATTAAAACAAATGCAATCAAATTGTTCTCCTTTTATTTGGGGCAAAGCCTCTTCAAAAAAATACGGGAAAACCTTGTCCAGGTGCTGTTGAGCCTTCGCAGAGGCCTCTCGGTTGGGCTCTATTCCCCATACGTTACAACCTAATTTTAGTTTTATCCCTGCTCCAAAGCATCCTTCTCCGCAGCCCACATCCAATAACTTTTGGGTATGGACAGGGACCATACATTGTATTTCGGGGCGAGCATTGGTAAAATAACCCATAATCATTATTAATGGTGGCAAGCTACAAATTAAAGTTCTTCTTGTTGACCCGGCAGCAATATTTTACTTGTGCGCAGAAACATGACACTTGAATATTGCCCAGTTATTTGTGAAAAAAATTTGGCAAAGTATCCGTTAAAAGCCATATTGGGTATAGCTTTTAACATTTTTTAAATTGTCTTGTTTTTTATTTTTGAGGGATAAAAAAAACAAATTACCTCTATGAAAAACAACATCATCCCCGTAATGCTTACAGCAGCACTTACATCGGTAGGAACTTTGTTTGCGGTAAAACATTTTGCCAAAAGCGAAAATTTGTTTGGGGGCAATCAACAGCAAGTTCCTGTTAATTATGTCAATTATAATCCTGATAAGAAAGGCCTAACTGCACCACCTATTGATTTTAGAAATGCAGCAGAAGGAAGTGTAAAAGCAGTAGTGCATATCAAAACCACCGTTAATTCAAAAACAATATTAGCCCGCGATCCTTTTGCCGAATTATTTGGCGACAATTATCTTCGTCAATATCGCACGCCCGAACAAATGGGTTCTGGCTCTGGTGTGGTTATTTCGCCAGATGGCTATATCGTGACCAACAACCACGTAGTGAGTGGGGCAGATGTGGTTACCGTTACCTTTAATGACCGCAAAACAGCTCAGGCAAAAGTTATTGGCACAGACCCTTCTACCGATTTGGCTGTGTTGAAAATTGATGAAGATAATCTTCCTTTTATGGAATTTGGCAATTCGGACGACGTGCATTTAGGCGAATGGGTTTTGGCGGTAGGCTATCCTTTGAGCCTTGATGCTACTGTAACGGCGGGGATTGTCAGTGCTAAAGGAAGAAGCATTGGCATCAATGCACAAAAATCACGTTCGGCTATTGAATCTTTTATTCAGACCGATGCTGCTGTGAACCCAGGCAATAGTGGTGGTCCTTTGGTCAATAGTACAGGACAGTTAATTGGTATCAACTCGGCTATTGCATCTCCAACTGGTAGCTATGCAGGTTATTCGTATGCTATCCCCGCCAATATTGTCAAAAAGGCAACAGCAGACATCATTCAATATGGTGCAGTACAAAGAGGATTTTTGGGCATCGAACCTAGAGATTTTAAGAATGCTAGTCCTGATGAAATTGCCGCATATAAGCTAGATGAAGTGAATGGGGTTTATGTAGCTAATGTTTCGCCTGTTGGTGGTGCCAAGGCTGCGGGCATTCAGAAGGGAGATTTTATTACTGAAGTCAATAACATAGCTGTTGCTACTATTCCACAGTTAAACGAACAAGTATCAAGATACAAACCCGGCGATCACGTCACTGTAGGTTTTCTGCGCAACGGCAAAAAAATGACCGCCAACGTAGAACTGAAAAATATAAAAGGTACTACCGCAGTGATTAAAGAAAAAGATGCCGTATCAACTGTTGGTGCTGTATTGCGCTCATTGAATGCAGAAGAACAAAGAAAATACAACAGTAAAAATGGGGTAGTGGTGAGTGATGCAGGTAAAGGCATTTTAGCAAAAGCTAATATTCGCAACGGATTTGTAATTACAGGTATCAATGGCAATCCGGTAAAAGAAAGCAGCGAGGTGGAAAAAGCACTGAGCGATGGCGGAATGGTTCAATTAGAAGGTTTCTACCCCGACCGTAACGGGATGTACTATTATAATATCCAAGCTGGGCGCGATTAAACCTTAGCTTTCGCAATAGAAAAGGGCATTCGATAAAAACGAGTGCCTTTTTTGTTAGGTGCAATAACTATGTGTATTAAGGTTTTTTGTGTCTTTTTTCTTTTCCACATTTTCAAATTTTATATTTCGATAATGGAAAATTTTCCTCAAATTTGCACCTTAGTATGAATCAACTAAACATTACCCCCTCTACTCCGGCTTACCTTTATCTTCAAGACGGAACATTATTAATAGGAAAATCATTTGGTGCAAAAGGTACATGTGGTGGCGAAATCTGCTTCAACACAGGTATGACAGGTTATCAAGAGGTCTTTACCGATCCCTCTTACACTGGTCAGATGCTGATAATGAATACAGCTTACACTGGTAATTATGGTGTGGCAGATATGGATGTAGAAAGTGATTCGGTGAAAATCAGAGGTTTGATAGGACGTAATATGTCTTCTCGCTATTCTCGAATGATGGCCAATGATTCTTTTGAAAACTACCTCATCAAAAATAACCTTATTGCCATTCAGGATGTGGATACCCGTGCCTTGGTGCAGCATATCCGCAACAAGGGCGCGATGAATTGCGTTATTTCTACTGAATACAGCAATGTTGAAGATTTGAAAGCCCAATTGGCCAATGTGCCTGATATGGCTGGCCTTGAACTTTCAAGCGAAGTAAGCACTAAAGAACCTTACACTGTTGGCGATGAAAACGCTACTATCCGAATCGCGGTTTTAGATTTTGGTGTCAAAAAACACATTTTAACAAGCCTTGCCCAGCGTGGTGCTTATCTCAAAGTTTTCAATGCACATACCGATCTAGCAACATTAGAAACTTTTAACCCAACGGGCTACTTTGTAAGTAATGGTCCTGGAGACCCTGCTTCAATGCTGTATGCTGTAGAAACGATTAAAGGAATTTTAGCCACTGGAAAACCACTCTTTGGAATCTGTTTGGGGCATCAGTTGTTGGCATTAGCCAATGGTATTCCTACTTTCAAAATGCACCACGGCCATCGTGGGCTTAACCATCCTGTCAAAAATTTAAGAACTGGCCTATCGGAAATTACTACTCAAAACCATGGTTTTGGTATTGTACCCGAAGCAGCTAAAGCTTCTGATTTGATTGAGATTACCCACGTTAATCTGAATGACGACTCTATCGAAGGTATCCGAATGAAAGACAAACCTGCATTTTCTGTGCAATATCATCCAGAAAGTACACCGGGACCTCACGATTCGAGGTATTTGTTTGATGATTTTATAGCAATGATGAAATAAATAGTCTTCAATATTGTCCATAAAATAGCCGCTTCAATTGTTGAAGCGGCTATTGTTTTTAGGGTGGTTAAAGTATGGTTGAAAAAACTGGTAAAACCCAATTTGTTATTTTGTTACATCAACAATATTACCTTCCGTTATTTTGTGAGTTTTGGCACCATCTACAGCATCACAAGTGAAGGTTCCACTCACTTTAGTACCGTCAAATTTGGTGATTTTAAGGCTACCGCTCACTCCACTAATATTGGCAGAGCCACCTGCTTCATAATATTGAAAACCTGCCTGGCCCGCTACTGGTGATGCTACTATCGAATAAGTGCCCGCAGTATCGCCATAAAAATCGATTTCTATGTTTTTATAACTTGTTCCGCTGCCCTCTTCCCACGAAATACGGTTGCGAGGATTCGATCCCGTAATGATGACCCAATTGGCATTTTGAGATTTTTGGGTGCCATCTAGCATAAAGCAAAGATTCTTACCCTTGCAAGGGTCACTGGATGTAGACGGGGTGGGGCTGCTATCCTTCTTTTTACAAGCGCCCATTAATACGACAAGCGATAATACAGTAGCAATCTTTTTCATTATTGTATCAATTTGTTTAGTCAAAAATAGAATAATTGATAAACAAAACAAATACGATATATGTCGTATTAGAGGATTACAAAAACTGCCCTGTATAACTTTCTTTCACCTTTGCCAAACCCTCGGGTATGCCTGAATACAATAAGTTGCCTCCGCCAGAACCTCCTTCGGGCCCTAAATCAATGATCCAATCGGCGCTTTTGATGACATCTGTATTGTGCTCAATAATGATAATGGAATGACCGTTTTCTATCAGGGCATTAAAAGACATCAGCAATTTTGAGATGTCGTGTGCGTGCAATCCTGTAGTGGGTTCGTCGAAAATGAACAACATTTTTTCCTTTCCAGCGCCTTTGCCCAAGAAGGATGCCAGCTTTACCCTTTGGGCTTCGCCACCACTAATGGTATCACTACTTTGCCCCAGTTTGATATATCCCAATCCAACATCGGATAAAGGTTGTATCGCTGCCGCTATTTTCTTTTCTTCTTTAAAAAATTCTAAAGCTTCATCCACACTCATATCCAAAATATCACTGACATTTTTGGTTTTGTAGGTTACTTCCAGCACCTCTTCTTTGAATCTTTTGCCTTTACAACTTTCGCAAAGCAAATGGACATCGGCCAAAAACTGCATTGACACTACTACTTCTCCATCTCCTTTGCAAGTATCACAGCGGCCGCCGTCGGTATTAAACGAGAAATGCTTTTCTGCAAAGCCCCTCATTTTGGATAAGGGTTGTTTGGTTAATAATTTACGCACTTCATCCCAAGCTTTGATGTAGGTTACTGGGTTGCTGCGTGATGATTTACCAATGGGGTTTTGGTCAATTAATTCTACACCGTCAATGAGTTTAAAGTCTCCCGACAATTCGCCATGTGCTCCGGGTCTGTCGCTGCTCTCGCCAAACTGACGCAATAATGCTGGGTATAAGATTTGTTTGATTAAAGTTGTTTTTCCACTTCCGCTAACACCACTTACGACGCACAACATTCCCAAGGGGAAGCGAACGTCAATCCCTTTGAGGTTGTTTTGGCTACAATCCTTGAGGTCGAGAAAACCAGTTGCCTTTCTTTTGATTTTGGGTACTTCAATTTTCAATTTACCCGAAAGGTATTTTCCGGTAAGGCTTTTATCATTTTTAATGATCTGATCAAAATTACCTTCGGCAATTACTTCTCCTCCCAAATGACTGGCCAAAGGCCCCATATCAATAATATGGTCGGCATGGCGCATCATCATATCATCGTGCTCTACTACTATTACCGTATTATCCAAATCGCGAAGATTTTTTAATACCTGAATCAAACGTTCTGTATCTCTGGGATGCAGGCCAATACTGGGTTCGTCTAAGATGTACAAACTGTCGCTGAGATTGCTGCCCAAAAATCGTGTGAGTTGAATCCGTTGACTTTCGCCACCACTGAGGGTATTCGCAGGCCGATTCAGGGTTAAATATACCAAACCCACATCTATCAATGTTTTTAGGCGTTGTTTTAGCTCCGTCAAAATGCGCTGAGCTACTTGTTCTTCGCTTTTAGTGAGCTTTATTTTATTTACCCACTCCTCTACAGCTGCTGCAGGCATATTCAGTAAATCGCCGATGGTGGTGTCATTGATTTTGACATAGAGTGCATCTTTGCGCAAGCGGGTGCCGTGGCAAGAATGACAAGTGGTACGGCCACGGTAGCGTGCTTGAAGGATGCGGTACTGAATCTTGTACAGATTTTGCTCTACCATCGAGAAGAAATCTTTAATTCCCTCTACCGTTTTTGTGCCTTCCCAAAGGATTTTGTATTCTGCTTCGCTAAGTTTGCCTACTGGTTTATGAATTGGGAAATCAATTTTTGCGGCCGTGCGCATAAATTCTTTCTGCCACTCCATCATTTTTTCTCCTTTCCAACAAGCTACAGCACCTTCATAAACACTTAGTTTTTTGTTGGGTAAAACAAGTTCGGGGTCTATCCCCAGCACCTGACCATACCCTTCACAAACGGGGCATGCACCATAAGGATTGTTGTAAGAAAAAAGGTTGGGGCTGGGCTCTTCAAACTTGAGACCATCAGCTTCAAAGCGGTTATTGAAATGATGAATTTTTTGGTCGTCAACTTCCAAATAACAATCACCCTCACTCTCATAAAAAGCCGTTTGGATACTATCAGCCAATCGGTGCAAATCGTCGTCATCAAAACTTTTTACTACAATACGGTCGATAAGCAGGAAGGTATTTTGGGCTACTAATTTGATTTTATTTTCGTCGGCGAGCAGGTCTTCAATACGAATGGGTTTATTGTCATTTTCGCCCTTAATATACACACGCGAAAAGCCTTTTTGCATTAAAATATCCAGCTCTTCTTTTACTTGTCTTCCGAAACGGGTAGTGAGTGGGACGATGATTTGAACCTTTGTTTTGGCGGGTAAATCTTTGATAAAATCTACAACATCACTTACCGTATCTTTTTTGACTTCTCTACCCGAAATTGGGGAGTAGGTTCGTCCGATTCGGGCAAAAAGCAAACGCAAATAGTCGGCAATCTCTGTCATAGAACCCACGCTAGAGCGGGGACTGCGTGTGGTTACCTTTTGCTCGATGGCTATGGCGGGGCATATTCCTTGGATATAATCAACATCGGGTTTGTCCATGCGCATCAAAAACTGACGAGCATAAGCACTTAAGCTTTCGGCATATCTTCTTTGGCCTTCGGCAAAAAGGGTATCCATGGTAAGTGAAGATTTGCCACTGCCACTAACACCTGTTACTACCACAAATTTATTTCGAGGGATGCTGACATCAATATTCTTGAGGTTGTGCATGCGTGCACCCTTGATATGGATATATTCTTGTTTCTTGGTCGATTTTGAGATTGCTTTTTGAATAGTTGTAGCCGATGCTTTTGCCATGCTACAAAACTAAATCAATTGAGCGATTATGAGTATTGGTAAATGCCCGTTTTTAGTACTTGCTTTATCAATATTTTTGATGCAAACTGAAAGGGGTAAATTAAACGTAGAAAAAAACTTTAGGTCACTTGTTTGCGATAGAGAACAAAGGCAATGACCCCAAAGATGAAATTGGGTATCCAAACTGCAATAAGCGGATTGAGCTCAGCCTTGATGGAGAATGTTTGGGATAACTGAAGCAATAACATATATATCGCACTGACCAAAATGCCAATTGCCAGGTGCAATCCACTTCCACCACGCACTTTTGTGCTTGCTATACAAGCCCCAATAATCACCAGTATGAAACCTGCTGCTGGCTGAGCTGTCCGCCTGTATTTTTCGATATAATAGACGTTCAAGCTTTCACGGCCTCTTAATTTTTCTCTTTCGATATATTGGTTGAGCTCTGGAGTGGTTAAGGTTTCCTTCACTGCATCATCTTCGTATAAGTCTTTTGGAACGAAAGGATAAGCAACTTTTAATTCTGGTAGTAATTTAAGATCTTCTTTTAGCCCATCATTTTTGCGCACGACTACGTTGTACAAAGTCCAGATTTTTTTTACACTGTCATAAGAAACACGTTCAGCAGTAGTTTTTTCTAAAAGCAATATTCCATCCACTTTTTCGGATGAAAACCTAAATCCTGTATTGGTGGTATAGTCGTAATTTTGAACATATACATAAAGATTCGGAGAGAGCCGGAGGTGTACATTGTGGTCGGAGTAAGAGACCTTTTCGTGTACAAAATTGTTTTCGAAATCAATACGTTTTTTATTGGCTTTGGGTATGAACCAATGATTGGCAATTAAAAAAAGAATACATAAAAATCCTCCACCGATAAAATAGGGCCTCAAAAACCTGTTGAAAGAGGCTCCTGTGGCCAAAATAGCAATGATTTCGGATTTATAGGCAAGTTTTGAGGTGAAGAAAATAGTAGCGATAAAGATGAACAAGGCAAAAAGCAAGGCAATGATGTGCGGGATGAAATTTTGGTAATAACCCAACACATCCATTGTAGTGGGTTTGTGTTTCACAAAGTCTTTCACCTTTTCGGAATAGTCAATAACACTAGCAATTACAGCCATAATCAGTAGGGCGTAAACAAATGTTCCGACAAATTTCTTGATAAGGTACCAGTCTAGTTTTTTGATCATCGCGACCTATTCTATAATCTTTGTTTGAGTTGTGGAATGATATTTTCTTTCCAAGTCTTAAAATCACCTTGTTGAATGTGCAACCTTGCCTGAGCCACCAAATGTAAGTAAAAGCTAAGGTTTTGAATGCTAGCAATATTTAAAGCCAACAATTCATTCGCAACAAACAAGTGTCTTAAATAGGCTTTGCTATAAAAATTGCTACTATGGCAATCCAAGCCATCATCAATTGGTGAAAAATCATTTTCCCATTTTTTGTTTTTGATATTAATTACACCTTTAGTTGTGAATAACATTCCATTTCGGCCATTGCGTGTTGGCATCACACAATCAAACATATCAACACCAAGCGCGATACACTCAAGGATATTCCAAGGCGTACCCACACCCATCAAATAGCGTGGTTTTTCTTGTGGTAAAGCCTCACAGCACAATCCGCACATTTCATACATCATTTCTTCGGGCTCGCCTACCGACAAGCCTCCTATTGCATTGCCATCACATTCCATCGAAGCCACATATTCTGAAGAGATTTGTCTGAGATCTTTAAAAGTACTGCCTTGAATAATGGGGAAAAGAGATTGCTCATAGCCATAAGGGCATTCGGTCTCCGACATTCGTTTTACACACCTAGCCAACCATCTGTGCGTCAATTCCATTGATTTTTTGGCGTAGGCATAATCTGAAGGGTAGGGGGGGCATTCATCAAAAGCCATGATGATATCGGCTCCAATTTTTCTTTGAATATCCATCACCGTTTCGGAAGAGAACAAATGACGAGAGCCATCAATATGCGATTGAAACAGCGCACCTTCTTCAGTTAGTTTTCTATTACCCGACAATGAAAAGACTTGATAGCCGCCGCTATCGGTAAGGATGGGTTTGTCCCAACCCATAAATTTGTGTAATCCTCCTGCTTGCTCCAGTATCTCTGTGCCCGGGCGCAAATACAAGTGATAAGTATTGCCTAAAATAATTTGCGCTTTTATTTCTTCTTTGAGCTGAATTTGAGGGACTGCTTTTACCGAACCTACAGTGCCCACAGGCATAAAAATGGGTGTTTGAATGGTACCGTGGGCGGTGGTTATTTCACCTGCTCTGGCTTGTGTATGAGGGTCTTTGGCTTGTAGTGTAAAATCCATAATGTACTTGTGGCGGTAAAGGTACTTTCAGGAAAGGATAAAAAGCGGTCTTTATTGAAAAGAAAATGAAAAGACTTTTCTTGTTGAAAATAAAAAAACCGCTGAATTCAGCGGTTTTTTTTCTTTGTGCCCCAGGCCGGACTTGAACCGGCACTTGCATTGCTGCAAACAGGATTTTAAGTCCTGCGTGTCTACCAATTTCACCACCAGGGCGAAGGTGAATTCGTCAATAAAAGTAATACAATTATTGCGAATGAAATCAAACAAAAAATCCAAACCGATATAGGTTTGGAACTTTTGTTTTAGAGCGAAAGACGAGACTCGAACCCGCGACCCCAACCTTGGCAAGGTTGTGCTCTACCAACTGAGCTACTTTCGCATTTTGTTTAACTCTAAAAGAACTATTGTTTTCCCGTTGTTTGGGATTGCAAAGGTAATATAACTTTTCAATTTGCCAAATTTTGTTGCAAAAATTCTAAACATTTTTTTTACTAAAATATTGATAATGTGCTGAAGCCCCACTTTTCTTAATGCTCTTAATGTAAAAAGCCCGCTTCATTAATAGAGAACGAAGCGGGCTTTTAATAATTATGAAATGAAGTCTATTGAGCGGTAATGGTTATTTTTTGTGTTTGGATTGTTTTATCCATTTTTACAACCAATAGATATTGACCCGACGTCATTGATTTTGTGTTAATGCTATAACGCGTTGCTCCTTTGGTAATGGGTACAGTGCTCACCATTTTTCCTGTGATGTCATAAAAAGATATCTCGGTGTTATCGAAGTTGGCTGAAGGTAAAATAATGTTCAAAATATCAATAGCTGGATTGGGGTATATTTTAGCCAACTCCTGCTTTTTCTCTTCAATACTACTCACAACGCCCTCTTTACCTTCATATATCACGAAATCATCAATTCCTGCTTCAACGAGCCCGTTGCTTGAAGAACCAGTAGGGATGCTTTCTGTAGCAAGAAAGCGTAGTTGCATTTTTGTAGCCGCAGGATAATATTCTTTGACGTTAATAATTCTTCTTCTCCATTGATGGTCAGACTGATTTGTGTTTTCAACGTCTTTTACAAAAACTTCACTACCTGAAGAGATTTGAACTTTCCATATTTCTTTTTTAGGGTTTAAACCTCTGTCGTTGCTGTACCATCTGTAATATTCTACGATTGGATTTGTGTAATCGCCAAGTTCGTAAAATGGAGTTCTTACGCTAGTTAAGCCATTTTTTACACTTTGGTTATAGGCATTACCAGCAGCATTTCCTGTGATTAAACATTTTCCTGAACCTGTGGTGTGGTCGTTACCAGTTTGTACTATTTGGCTATTATTGTAAGTTGCGATGGGCTGAGCTTGTATCCATTTTCCTGAAGTGGCGTTGTCAACCGTTGCTACTCCTAATTGCCAATCTGAACTGAGCGAACTTTCAAAATCTACTGTTCTCATGCGAGATACACCTACCGCAAATTGGTAGTTTAAGGTTACTCTTGAGGATGCAAGTACGGAGGTTGGATAATAATTAACTGGGAAGTAAACCCCTTCGTTATCCAATAAATCAATAGCAGAGAAATAATAGTCAATAATTTCACCTTCTGATTGTGCGGGTATTTGAGCAGAAAAATTAAATGATCCAGCATCTACCATAGATAGTGTATTCCAAGTGCTAGAACTACGTGTTTTGTAAACAAGATTTAAACCTTGGAAGAAGATAGGGTTGGACATAATTAAACGTGCCTTAACATCAATAGGTTTGCCAGCAGCCTGATGGTCAAGTTCATCATGTACGATGTCTATATCTTGCAAAATAAAAATGCCATGTTTAGCAAAGGCGTCCACAATTTCATTTAAATGAGGTGTGCCGTTAGAAAGAATAGCATCGTCATCATCATTAATTAATCCAGCCATCAACATTTCATAATATACTTCACCTTCTGTACCATTGGGGCCATCTGGTTTTTCGTTTAGTAGGCATTGTGCAAACAATGTGGCCATTGAATCAACACTACCTACATTTTTTCCATAATCCCACCAAGCACCTGCAATGATTTCGCCATCAGCGTGTACTTGACCAACCAAGTTGGCTGGATATACCTTAGGAGATATATCATATCTGCGTATAAATGACCCAGCCGACCATCTGCTGCCTCGTGCCAAAACGCTATCTTTTGTGATACTCATAGCCCAAACATCCGCTTGACCTTCATTGAGTGCGCCATTTTGCATCCCGCCACTACCATACATTCTTCTGGCAATTGCGTGGCCATACTCGTGGTATACGACATCTTTAACCTCGGCATAAGAGGGACAGGTAGCGCTAGATGGAAAAAAGTTGATGGAAGTGCCGCTTGCAGGACTATAGAACGCATTGCATTCACCACTCATATCAATATTGGTATTAAGGGCATAATCCATTCCTGTGAAGGAACTGCCGTACATTTTCTTCATATGATCATGTACAGTATTTACATGATAATATGCGTTAAGATGTCTACTTGTTGCTTTGGTAGAAGTTGCAAATGAATCTGTGCTGCCTAAGGCTGTAATTGATTTGCTAAAAGAGGGTGTGCTGTAGGCATCTGTAGCGGTTCTCGTTTTTGACCAAGGGCCTTCGAGGCTAATGGTGGCTGTACTTGGTATTGTAAAAGAAGAAGTAGAAATGAATCCTGTATCATTTGCTAATAGGGTAGTAGCGGTGCCTACTTTTGCGGTCACATAGGGTAAACCAACAACTTTTGCTGGGTTTAGAAAACCATCTGTATAAACACTTCCTACTACTTTTAAATCTATTGCATCTTTGATTTCATTGTCGCGATACAGTAAATCTCCTGTAATGGCGTCTACATATCCATAAATGAGTAGGGGTACACTCGAAGATTCCTGATTTTTGCCTTCAATACTGAATTTATACGCAGGATGCAATTGGTAACCTTTTGTTGAAGGAATTGGAAACCATTCAAGGTTAGATTCGATAGATTGATTGGTAATGATTGCGTCATTCAAGTCTTTAGTAGCCAATTCTAGAGCTTTCGATTCACTGATGCTTGCAGAAAGTGTTTGGTCTGGTTGGCCATATCCTTTCATGTTGATTCGGGCAATTTTACCATCTGGTGCAAAACGAAAGTGCATTTTGGCAAAGGTTACTTTTTTGCCATCAACCACTTGGTAAAAATAGAGGAAGGTAACCCCTTTGTTGTTAGTAAATTCGTGATCTAATTTCCAGTCAGAAGGCTTGATGCCAACAACCGATAGCTCATTCTTCATCAAATTATTGGCTTTTTCCAATAAAGTAGAACCAGAGACAGTCATAGGTTTACCATTAAGCTCTTTAAAGCCCCCTGTCCAAGGGTCAGTTGTAATAAACCAACCAGGGAATCGTGCTTGTAATTTGGTATGTACACCAATGTCGGCACGTTTTTCGGGACGAAGTGTGTGGCTATTGGTAAAAACACTAACACCATATTTGTCGGATGTGTGCTGATGTTGATTCTCTTGTTGGGCAAATGCGTTTAATGATAGAGCGGATAGGCCAAACAGAAAAAATAATTGCTTCATTGTGATATTTAATTATTGAATCAGCAAATTAGCGAATTTTACCAATCAAAAGCCATAATTAAACCTTATAAGGATATCAAAATCAGAAAGAATATTTTTTTTAATTCGTATTACAATATTTTTTTTCCTTTCATAGCATCTTTCAATGCAGCATCCATCAATCTTTCTGCATAAGGCCTTGTAATTTCATTGAGTTTTTCGGTTTCTCTCTGAATCAGATCTTTTTCACCCAATTTTATAGATTCTTTAAGTGTGTTCATTTGATTTTGAGTTTCTTCGTGCTCCTTTTCATTGAGCATAGCTCCGTTTTTTTCCAGAAAACGTTGCACGGTATCGAGCATTTGCTGGGCTTCGGTGCTGGCTTCTACCAAAGCTCTTGCTTGAATATCCTCTTTGGCATTGGTTAGAGAATCCATCAACATTTGTTCCATTTGATCGTCTGTAAGCCCATATTTAGGACTTACCTCAATGCTTTGTTCTACGCCGCTTCTTAGTTCTTTTGCGGTAACTTTTAATATGCCGTCTGCATCTATCAAGAAACTTACTTCAACCTTGGGCAAGCCTGCAGGCATACCCGGAATGCCTTTTAGGTGCAGAGTAGCCAAATTTCGGTTGTCTTTTACCAAATCTCTTTCGCCTTGAAAAACAGAGATGCGCATACTACTTTGCCCATCTAGGTGGGTGGTGTATTGACGTCCAGCCTTTGTCGGGATTTTGGAGTTTCTTGGAATCAGTACATCCATTAATCCTCCCATGGTTTCAATACCCAAACTCAAGGGTGTTACATCCAACAATAACATTTCTGTATTGTTACCTGCTAATATATCTGCCTGAATGGCCGCTCCCAATGCCACCACTTCATCAGGGTTCAGCTCATCGTGTAGGCTTTCTTTTTTAAAGAATTTTTTCACCATTTCTTTGACTATTGGCATTCGCGTACTGCCGCCCACCATCACTATTTCGTCAATTTTATCAATACTCAATCCAGCATCTTGAAGGGCTTTTTTACAACAATCCAAACTCCGCTGTACTAGTGGCGAAACGATGGCCTCAAATTGTGTTTTATCTAGTTTTACAATGTGTTGCCCAACTTTCTCTTCAAAAGTATCTTGACTTGAGAGTTGTTTTTTAGCTAATTCCGCAGTTAATCTTAGTTCTTGTTTGAGCTCAGGCTGGTCTATTATTAATTCACTCATCCAATAATCTACAATCGCTTTGTCAAAATCGTCTCCTCCAAGATAAGTGTCTCCATTTGTAGATAAAACCTCACATATACCATTATGTATCTGTAAAATGGACATGTCAAATGTGCCTCCCCCTAGGTCGTAAACCGCAATTGTCTTTTCTTCGTCTGCACTTAGACCCATGCCGTAGGCGAGGCTAGCGGCTGTTGGTTCGTTGATGATGCGCAAAACGTCTAATCCTGCTAGTTTGCCAGCATCTCTGGTTGCTTGGCGTTGAGTGTCATTAAAGTATGCTGGTACGGTGATGACTGCTTTGTTGACAGGGGTTTTGAGGATATGCTCTGCACGTGATTTGAGTTCTTTTAAGATTAGAGAAGATAACTCAATTGGAGAGTAAAATCGCCCGTTTATCTCGATTTTCACCAATGAGTCCGTATTGTCGTCTATCACCTTGTAAGAGAAAAAATCACTGTCATTGGCGATGTCTTTATAGCTTTTGCCCATTAGTCGTTTTACAGAGTAAATCGTGTTTTGAGGGTCGCTGAGGAGCTTTTCGCTAGCGGCATTGCCCACACTTGGGTTTCCAAATTCATCAAAATGTATTACCGAAGGCACGAGTGTCAAACCATCAATTTCACGAAGCGCTATGGCTTTTTTACTGTCTTCTCGAACAACGGCAATGAGACTATTGGTGGTGCCAAGGTCAATACCTACAATACTTTCACTCTTTTGGATACTGCCTGAGGCTATGTTAATGGCTATTTTGCCCATAATGTTATTTTAGGAGCACGAAGGTAGGCAATCAAGCAGCAAAATAAAAAGTGGAGTGAATGTGAGCCTTAAAAATTAGTATCAGAAAAATCAATAGATGTGCCGAGCGATTTTTGCTTATACAAACTTCTATTCTTTGGGTTCCTTACCGAATGAGGGTTACATCCCCTTTTATCATTTCTGTTTGTGAATTAGGTTTGCGAAATTTCACCCTAATCATATAATAAAATGTCCCAGTATTCAGTGGTTGTCCCTTATAGGTGCCGTCCCAAGAAAGATTGAAGTTTTCGCTACTGTAAACCTCCTCGCCAAAACGACTATAAATGACTATCGAAAATTGTTCGATCAAACAAGCAGTTAGTACTCTAAATTCATCATTAATTTGGTCGTTGTTGGGGGTAAAAGCGTTGGGGATTCGGATACAATCTTCGCATTGAACTACATTTACAAAAGCAAGTTTGTTATCAATACAATTTCCGTCTTTTATTTGTACCGAATAGGTTCCTTTTTTGTCCACCAAAAAGGTCGAATTTTTACTGCCATCTTGCCACAAATACTCTAAATTTTTGTCTTTTACTTCTAGTAGAACACTTGAGCCCTCGCAGATATTGGTGTCTTTGCCAAAATTAACTTCAAATGTTTTGGGAAAGACAATGAATTCATCCTTTTTACTGCATTTGCCCACTGTTACAAAAGCCCAATAACTTCCGGGTTGGGTCACTACGAGGTTGCTATTGCTTGAGTTGTCTTGCCATAAATAGGTGGCTACTGAATCAACTTTGGCATCAAAAGTCAGCGTGTCGTTGAGGCAAATAAAAGTATCTTTTAGGTTTACATCAAAATTAGTGAGCTTGACCTGAAATGTGTCAATATAAATGTTACAATCTTTGTTTGAAGAAATTACCCATTTTTTCCCGCTAGAAGTAAACTTGTGTGTGGGTGCCGTAGTGCTGTCGTTCCATAGAAATTCGATGGCCGATTTCTTTGGAGCTACAATGAATTCTTTTACAAAGCAAAGATCGTAGCTAGTAGAGGAAAATTGGTACTGCTTGGTTTTGGTTGCTATAACAAAAGTGTCTACAAATCTTGTGCAACCCAAAGTTGAGGTCACCCAATAGGTTCCTTCTGTTGTGAAGGTTCTTTTATTACTTGTGTTGCCGTCTTGCCATTTAAAATCACTCCGCCTGATATCTCCTTGGTAAGTAAAATTATCCCCTACACAAATGAGGGTGTCTGTTCGTGAAAAAATTGAGGTGTCAGAGCCCTTGACAGGCATCATGGTTTGATTGCCAAACATTATATAAACGGTAGAGCTCGAATTGGATAATGAGGGTACATCAACTTCTAGGTTGCAGCCCAAACCGAGGATATTGGGATTGTTTATTCTGGAAATTTCTGTGAAAAAATTATGTCTGTTGACGTAAATCTTTCCATCAGGGCCACGACGCAATGAAGTGAAATTATCACCGTTTAATTTTGTTTTTGAAGATAAAACGGCAGATATACTAGGTAACAAAGACAAGTCATATTGATAGATAGAAGTGTCCCAATCGGCTACATAAAACCTGCTATTGTCGGGCGAAAATTCTACACTGTAGGCGAGGTTGGAGGAGTCAATTGTTTTTCCGTTAGAGATTTTTCCGGTTACTCTGTCAAAGTCAAAAATCTCAATGGGAGATTTACCTGTAATTCCGAAAACATCGGAAATCCAATTCCCTAAAGCAATGTTTTTTTCGTTTGGTGATAATTTTATCTCACCAATATAATACATGCCCTCACTCACCATACCCCCGGTATTGGACACAACAGGACGGCCAACATAGAGTGGGTTGTCAATTTTGTAGGAGTAAAAAATAGGACTGTCAATATGGTGTGTAATGAGCCAGAGTCCATTGCAGGCTGGCGCAATGATCATTTTTTCACTCAGCCCAGTATCTAAAGTATTGTTTTTTATTCCCGGCAAAACATCACCCTTCCCTCCATTTAGCGACATATCAATGACAGAGTATCTCAAATACCCTGATTGATACATATTGTATTCTTCTAGCGTAAATAGGTAAAATTTGTTGGGATGACCAAATACGGGTGCAATTGCTACCCCCTGTGTACTTGATTTATCTACTGGTCCGAGTATGCCCGAACCATTTGGCATCACGGTATGTGTGCTGTCCCATACTTTTTCGCCGTCGGAGTAGAATAACAATTTGCCTGTAGCAGGGTCGCAAAAACTGGCGCAACCTTCTTTGGCAAACAATCTTGATCTAAACACAGTGGGGCTGGAACTGTTGAAGTCAAGTCCAAGCTGATTTCCGAAGGTCCAAACGTTATTTTCTTTTTGAGCAAAAGCCCCCCAAAAATTAAACAACAGAAACGTCAAAAATGCAAGAATATTCTTGATTTTCATTGGGATTTGTTTTGGTTTGTTTTCAAAAGAATGGAATAAAGTTATTGAATTTGTTGAATTTATAAAAAATAGATACTAAAAAGGTTGAAATTTTTTTGTTGCTTATCAAGTTGACAACAGTCCACTTTTTTAAAATCTAAGTTAAAAGGTATTTCGGCCAAAGAAAAGGTTGTAGGTTTGGCTACAGCAATTTGATTTATGAAAATACAACGTGCTTCATCTGTAAACGAAACAATAGCCAAGCTGTTGTTTCTTATTGTTCCTACTGCTTGTGTTGGGTATTTTTTGTTGTGGAATGCCAATAATTATTTTTCAATTTTACAATACGCTGCCATCGATCAAACCTTGTATTTGTTGGCCGGTATGTCTGTTGCACTTGTCTTTTATTCTTTTCGATTTCGTTTTGTCAGCACCTATGCTATTTTGCTATGCGTCTTTTTTTTGGTGTACAAAGGCCTCGATGCTACGGCAATAGGCGAATTTGATACTTTTTTTCTGTCAGTTCGCTTTCTGATTTTTAGTACTCTTTTTTCGGTAGCTTGGTTGTTAGGTGCAGCTTTTGCTCGGTGGCGCTATGCACATTATTTGATTGCTGCAAGCATGCTAGTGTCTAGTATTTTTCTGATTGCCAAACAAAATACCGATACTGTCAGTCAATTGCTTCAAGCTTTTTTGCCAGCAGTTCTTTATGCTTTTTATATCATTTTTGCTGCCGAACAAATTTATAATTACAAAGATAAATCACAGAAATTCTGGTGGTTTATGAGCCGCAGAATTTTCTTGTTTTTAGTTTTAATTGGCTTTGTTGGGGCATTTGTTACTCGTCAGATGCAGGCGAAATTTGAAGCTGCTGTAGCCAATGCAGGCGGAAATGGCGGTCAATCGGGTGAAAATGGGATGCTGAAGAAAAACAAGGATGGTAATTTCGATCTCAAAGATTATTCACAGCTCAGAAGCAATCAAGGAAGAAGTAATGAATTGCTTTTTGCAGCGCATATTGACAACTTTTTCACTGGTACAGATGTGCCCAATCCTCTTTACCTCACAGCATTTTATTATACCAAATTTGATACGAGTACCGAGACCTTTGAGCGTGATGCTCAAATTCCAAAGAATGATTTGTTTGAACCCAATGTTGCTACAATTCCATTGTATAGTACCAGGGTAGATTCAACTGTCATCAAAAACGGGATGGGGGACAAGGGCAGAAGAACCGTGGAAATGGAAGTGTACAGTAAGAAATTGTCTCCCGAAACTTATCTGGCACCCAATATTGGTTTTTTTGTACAACCGATTGCTATTGAAAAGGACTTCAGAGGGGAGTTTCGTTCAGCGTTCAGAGCAAAGGGTTATGTGTCAGAATTAAATAGCGCTTACTTTATTTATAATGCCAAAGACCCTCAAATCAAAAAATTTCAGGAGCAGCGCTTCGAAGTGCTGCGGCAGGCTGGAGGCTATGAAAATATTGATGAGAAGTTTATGGCCTATTATACACAGATGCCAAGCGATGCAAAATTTCAACGTATCACGGCATTGGCCAATAAAATTGCCGCTAATGCAAAGACCCCTGTCGATAAGGTATTGGCTTTGCGCGATTACTTTTTATCAAAAGACGAAGATGGGAAACCTTTATTTTCTTATACCGATAATCCTGGTGTACCAGACATACCAAGTGCTTCCAAATTGATGTATTTTCTGTTTGATAATCACAAAGGGTATTGTGCTTATTATGCTGGCGCAACTTTGTTTATGTTGCGGTCTTTGGGAATTCCTTCCCGCATTACGGTTGGTTTTATGACTATCGACCGAAGCGATAAAAATAAAGGTTGGTATTGGTACTACGCCGATCAGGCACATGCTTGGGTTCAAGTTTATTTCCCAGGTTATGGATGGTTAGACTTTGATACAACAGTGGGTAATGATGATGCTCAAGAAAGTCCGACACCTGATGGTACGCCTCCGATGCAACCTCCTCACGCTTGGTTTGCCAGTGAGGGTGAAGTTGTGGCGATAGATACATTGAAGAAAACTTTGAAATTGAAAACGGGACAAATTTTGTTTCACGATAAAGAGTATAAAGTGAAAAAGGGCGGTGCCGAAGTTTTATTGGATGTCAGCATTGCCAATATTCAGCGAGATAGTATCAACATCAGCTTGAGTGAATTGCGTATCGGGGATTCGGCAACAGCAGTCAGCTATGCCGATGCCTTGAAAAAAATGGAGGATGGCCGAAACGGTGCAACAGCCGAAGAGATTATACAAAGATTGCCAATGCCTGCACCAATGGATGATATCTACGTAAAGAAATCTCTGGAGCAAGAAAAGGAGGAACAATTTATGCAACAAAAGGCAGAAAAGCCATTTTCATTCCGTTTGTTTTTGATGAAAATAGGCATTGTTTTTTGTGTACTATTGCTGTTGTTCCTATCTATCCCTTCGTTGATTTTTGCTTATTTTAAATTGCGGGCAAAAAGGGCAAAATCACCTGAAAAATCTGCGTTTTGGCAATATACCGCTCTTGGTTTTTATTTACATCAATTGGGTTATTTCAGAGGAGATAATACGCCTTTGTATTATGCACAGCATATAATTGATGTTCATTTTGATACTAACTTTTCTGCTTTTATGAATAGTTATTTGAAAATGAAATACACGGGTCAAAAATTTTCGCCCACTGAGGCAGAAAAATGCCGTTCATTTCTTTGGCTTTCAACAAAAAAAATTGCCGAAAAGATTTCTTCCCGTGATAGATTCCTTTGCTTTTTGCGACCTTTACGCTCCATTACTTTTTTTAGCAAAAAGCCATCATTATAATTTTTAAATTTACCACCATATGCTCATCGGACTGATCAGAGAAAGAAAAAATCCACCAGATACTCGTGTGCCCTTTACACCCAAACAATGTAAAGAAATTATGAGCAAATATCCAGAGGTGCGCATTGTTGTAGAAACTTCACCTACGCGCTGTTACACAGATGACGAGTATCGTGCCGAAGGAATAGAGATAGTGACCGACCTGCAAGATTGTGATGTTCTTTTGGGAGTAAAAGAAGTTCCGATTGACGCCTTAATCGAGGGTAAAACCTATTTCTTTTTTTCGCACACCAAAAAGATGCAGCCCTACAATCAACCACTGATGCAGGCACTAGTCACCAAAAAGATAAGGATGATAGATTATGAATGCCTTACCCACGATGATGGGCAACGTATTTTAGGTTTTGGTTTTTTTGCTGGGGTAGTAGGGGCTCATAATGGAATATTGACTTATGGCAAAAAGCATAGATTGTTTGAGTTGCCCAAGGCTAATGAGATTCGTAATTATGCAGAATTGCTTTCTTTTTATCATCAAATCAAATTGCCCAATATAAAAATTGCTGTTACTGGTTCTGGAAAAGTGGCTTCCGGTATTTTGGAAATTATGTATCATTTGGGCATTCAATCTATTGAGCCAGGCGATTTTATAGCCAACGAGTATAATTATCCTGTGTATACCCATCTCAAGGGAGGCTTTTTGTACCAGCACAAAGTCAGAAAAAATTACAATAGAGATGATTTTCACCAAAATCCCGATAAGTATGAAAGTCTTTTTCAGCAATACCTTCCTCACACTGATTTGTTGATGAATGGTATTTATTGGGAAACGAAAATTCCACGTTTGTTTGAAAAAGAGGATGTGAAAAACCAGGATTTTAGGATTAGTGTTATCGCAGATATTACCTGCGATACTGATGGTTCAGTGCCCATTAATGTTGGTGCTTCTACCATTGCGGACCCTGTGTATGGAATTGATAAAAAAACCTTGAATAAAGTAGCGCCATTTCAGCATACAACTGAGGTAATTGATGTGATGGCTGTTGATAATTTACCCAACGAACTACCCCGTGATGCTTCCAAATATTTTGGTGCTCATTTCGAAAAATATATTTTAGAGCCTTTGTTGGAGGGTTTTGAAAATGACATCATCAAAAGAGCGACTATCTGTGCAGAGGGACAATTAACCGAAAAATATAGTTATATGAAAGATTATGCCCAACCCAAAGGATAGCATTATTTTAGCTTGCTTTTGATAAACGCTACAGACATTCTGTCACCAAGATATTTGCCATAATAGACTGCAATCAGATTGCCATTTTCGTCAATTAAAAAGTCGGCAGCGATTCTGTTGGCTTTGCCATCTTGTTTGATGACTTTGCTAAAAAGTTTTTTGCCTTTGTTCGCTTTTTGTTTGGCTCCGTGCAAAAATCCTTTAGTGATTTTACCTTTATTTTCTTCAACGCTGTATTTGTAATACAATAAGCCTTCGGGGTCAGCAACCAGATTTTGATAAAAGTGGTTGGTGTCGGCAAGAAGTTTTAGGTTTTCTACTGAGGATTCATAAATTGAAAGCATCACGAGTCCTTTTTCTTCCCAAAATTTGCGCTCGTTTTCCAATTCGTGAAAACGATAATTGCATACAGGGCATCCTGCATTTCGGTAAAAAGACAGTAATATTTTTTTCCCTTTATATTGCGCTATCGAATGGGTTTTTCCTTCAATGTCTCTTACCCGAAATTCTGGTGCAAATTCTCCTTCTAATAGTATTTTTTCTTCATTTTGTGCATATGTATTGGTCAAAATGAAGAAACTAAAGAAAAAGAAAAGTACTCTTTTGATTAGGTTTAATTGATTGTTCATTGCTGGTGTTTTATTAAAAATCGATTCTTTATTGCCCTTCCTTCGTTTGGAGCTATAAATTATCGTAATAGAATTGAGCACAAAATAATTGATATTTGCACAAACCAAAATAGACTTTTAAAGGGATGTATCAAAATAACCACAAAAGAATACTGCCAATAATCGTCTTTTGTGTGTTTTTCATAAGCGTTAAAAGGGCTGATGCACAATCATTACTCCAATTTCAGAAGTCTTTAGACACTACATTTATTGCCGACTTCCACGATGAATTAATTTTAAGGGCATTTGGCTCGAGAAAATACACTACTTATACCTTATACGATAAACAGTATAACGAGCGATTGGCTTATTTGCCCAATAGCCCATTTAATATTGGTGTGGGCTTTAATTATAAAATGATTGGCATCAACCTTGGGTTTAATCTGCCAGTTATCAATCAAAATGTTTTGTATGGCAAAACAAGATTTCTGGATTTGCAATCGCATGTTTATGGCCGAAAGCTTACGGTAGATTTATACCTACAGCGTTACAAAGGTTTTTATCAGCCTAACACAGATTTTCTTTTGAATAACAACAATCGCCAGGTTTATAAACGTCCAGATCTATTGACATTGAATGCTGGCATCGAATTTCAATATTTATTCAATTGGTCAAAGTTTACTTTTCGAGGGGCATTTTTGCAAAATGAAGTGCAATTAAAAAGTGCCGGTTCTCCAATTTTGGGTTTTTATCTTGGCACAATCACCATTGATGCAGATTCTTCTGTGATTCCGATAAACATCAAATACGCTACTTTTTTTAATGATTATCAATTTTACCATAGCAATGTACGCAGCGCAACACTTAGTGTTGGCTATGGATATACCTTTGTTTTACCTTATCATTTTTTTGTCACTCTAGCTGCCAGTGGAGGATTGGGTGTTAACAACACTGTTTTAAGGTCAGTAAATTTTGGAACTTCATCTGTTTTTGGTAATAACATATCTGGTACTTTACGTCTTGGCCTTGGCTATAATTCACGACGTTTTTTTACCGGGATTCACTATGTGGGCACTCAATCGAGCAACAGCACACCAATTGCACAGGCAAGGCAGGTATTTGGTGCGGGTAATTTTCGAATTTCTATAGCCCATCGACTTACGCTCAAAAAGAAATTATTCGGTATTTACTAATGTTATCAATGTGTTGTAGTTGCTGAATGACTATTATGTATAGTCAGATGTAAAGCTTCTAATAATTCCTCAAAGTCAAGGTCTTTTTATGGTCATTAGAATTTACATTTGCCGAAATTATTTCGGCGCGAATGGCATTAGCACCCGAGCAAATGGAATTACTCGAACAGTTCGAGCATTTCTATGAAGCACAAGACAGAGAACAATTGATCGCCTTGCTTGATGAACAGCAAATCAGTGACATTGCTGATTTACTGAGCGAGGAGGCAGACTATGCCTTTACCGCTTTTGATTTAATGCCAATTCATAGGGCTGCTAGTGTTTTTAAAATTCTCGATCAACAAGTTCAGGAAGATGTAATTAAAGAGCTTCCACCTCAGAAAGTAGCTGAATTGCTCAACGAATTGCCTGCAGATGACCGAACTTCTTTTTTGGAAGAACTGCCGAGTAATACCGTAAAAGAACTCATTAAGCTTTTGGACCCAGATGAGCGTCGGAAAACTCTGATTTTATTAGGATATAAAGAAGATTCTGTTGGCCGATTGATGACACCCGATTATATCGCGGTTTACGAAAACTGGTCGGTACAAAATGTATTGGATTACATCCGCAATTTTGGAATGGATTCCGAAACAATCGACGTCATTTATGTCATTGACGAGCAAGGTAAATTTGTTGATGACGTCCGAATCCGTGAATTTATCCTGCGCAGCCCCGACACGTTGGTGAGTGATATTATTGACGGACGATTTATCGCTTTGAATGTTAATGACGATCAAAGTGTCGCTAACGATGTGTTTAAAATGAACAATAGGGTGGCTTTGCCTGTTGTGGATAATGATAATGTGCTGCTAGGTATTGTGACGATTGACGATGTCCTTTGGATGACGAATGAAGAATACACCGAAGATATTCAGAAAATCGGGGGTACCGAAGCGCTCGATGAACCTTATTTGGATATTGCCATCAATAAACTGATTCGTAAGCGCGCCGGTTGGCTGATATTATTGTTTTTTGGCGAAATGATTACAGCTACGGCCATGCAATTCTTCGAAGGCGAAATCCAAAAAGTGGCTTTTCTTTCTCTTTTTATTCCTCTCATTATCAGTAGTGGAGGTAACACTGGCTCCCAAGCTTCAACGCTCATTATTCAGGCTATGGCATTGGGCGAGGTGACACTAAAAGATTGGTGGCGTGTCATGCGCAGAGAGTTGATATCAGGTACTTTGTTGGGGCTTATTTTGGGTATTATTGGTTTTGTAAGAATCGGTACTTGGCAATATCTGAATATTTATGATTATGGTCAGCACTGGCTATTGGTGGGTTATACCATTGGCTTTTCGGTAATGGGAATTGTGCTTTGGGGTAGCTTGATGGGGTCGATGTTCCCTATCATTCTCAAAAGGTTCAAATTGGACCCCGCAGCTTCTTCGGCTCCATTTGTAGCTACAATGGTTGACGTTACAGGCGTCATCATTTATTTCTCGATGGCTTATTTATTTTTAAAAGGTACTTTGTTATAATGAAGATTTTCTACGGTACCGAACAATTGTCCCTTTATAGTAAAGCGGTGATTACCATTGGTACTTTTGATGGTGTACATCAGGGGCACAAGAAAATTTTGCAATCGGTTGTGTCTGCTGCCAAAGAAATTGGTGGCACAAGTGTACTCATTACCTTCAACCCTCATCCTCGAAAGCTCATTTTTCCAAACGAACCTTTAAAATTACTCAGTACCATTGAAGAACGTCTGGCTCTTGTTGAAGACGCTGGGATTGACATTGCAGTAGTTGTGCCTTTTACAATGGAGTTTGCCGCAATGTCTGCAGATAATTACATCCGAAATTTTATTGTAAAGATTTTTAAACCCTCCCTGATTATTATCGGCTACGACCATCATTTTGGTCACGACCGTACGGGAGATATCACCATGCTACGTCGCTATTCTGAGCAATATGAATTTGAAGTTCGGGAGATATCGGCGCAGTTAATTTCTGAAGCAGCAGTCAGCTCTACCCAAGTGCGTAAAGCTATTATAGCTGGTTCGGTAGAGTTGGCCCGACAAATGTTGGGTGAGACTTATAGCATTAGCGGGATGGTAGTGAAGGGTTCGCAAAGAGGAAGAACAATCCGTTTTCCTACAGCAAATATCGAATTGCCAGATGAGGATAAACTTGTGCCGAAGCAAGGTGTTTATGCGGTGCAAGTGCTAGTTGGTAATCAAGTTTTTGACGCAATGCTGAACATTGGCCTGAATCCTACAGTGACGGCCGATGCAGAGCAGAAAATCGAAGTGCATATTTTTGATTTTGATCAGGATATTTATGGTCAAACTGTTTTTATTAGTTTCGTTTCGCGCCTTCGCGATGAAGTCAAATTCGAGAGCCTTGAGGCATTAAAAGCACAACTCGCTGAAGATATGAGGCAAGCAAAATTGGCTTTACAACAGTAAGTCAGTTTTATTCTAATTCACATTCTGGGTTATCCACTTTCTTATCCAACTTTTCTTTTTTACTGAACATTACCCCAAGCATCATTGCCAAAGAACTGAGCAATATGATCTGAATAATCAAAGATTTATTCACAATAGAAATTTGCTGACTGGGGCTGATGGAATAAAAAAGTAAAATAGTAATTAGTCCTCTCGGAGCTAAAAATAACAGCGGAAACAAGTTGATATTGGCTATTTTCAGAGAGATTCCCCTGATAATTAAAATTCCTATTACGATACCAACAGCCCATATCAATGTTTCTAAATTGAGGATTTCGGAGGTTTCCATTAAAAAACCAAACAGAATAAAAAACAAAGCCCTTACCAAAAAAGCGGCTTCAGTGGCAATATCTCGAAATTGATGTACCTCTTTTTTTAGTTTTTCAGGTTGCAATTTTTCAATCCATTTGTACCGTTTAAATTCATCTAAATTGCCCAAAAACAATCCAAATAAAAGAATAAACACCAAGCCAGGTAAGTGATATATTTTTGAGATGCCGTAAATCAAAAGAATCAGAATGATAATTGGCCCAAATTTGATTTGGTGATTAATCTTGTTAAGCAAAATGGACAAACCTATGGTGGCGATAAAAGAGATAATGAGGATTGCAACAATTTCAAACAAAAACAATCCAAATGCGCCAGAATTGATATTGGGATTGAGGGCAATGAAATTGAAAAATATAACGCCAAGAATGTCGGATAGGCTGGTTTCATAAATCACAAATTCCTTGTTGTTAGCGCTGAAATTACTAGCACTCGGTATGGCAATAGCGCTACTGATAACCGAAAGTGGTATTGCATTGATTAAGCTGTTTTTGAGCGAAAAGCCTCCAAAATATTGAAAGGCAAAGGATAGGCCGAAGGCTAGAACGAGCATCGGAATCAGTGAAACAAACAAAGATTTTTTGATAAGAGGAATTTTACTTCTATCATAATCTAATTCTAAAGAACCTTCGAGTACAATCAATATGAGACCAATAGTACCAAAAATGGGCAATAAGGGATAGAGATTTGGAATCCGAATTTCAAGAAATGTAGAACCCTGCCGAACCAGCCAACCCAACAACAATAGTAAAACTACTGACGGGATTTTTGTAAACTTTGAACTAAGGTCAAAGATGTAGGCTAGAAGTAAAAGAACGCATACGGTAATGATAATTTCTGTTGTCATACTTTATTCCAATATTCTGTATGCCGGTGAAGATAATCTATTTCGTTTATAATTTATTTGGATTTGCTTCCCATTAAAATGAAACCCCAGAACCAGAAGTTTTGGGGTTTCATTGTCAAGATTTATTTTTTATTTTAAAGTTTCATCCAACCATTTAAAAAATTCACGTTGCCACAAAATGCCATTTTGGGCGTGCATTACCCAATGGTTTTCGTTGGGGAAATAAAGAAATTTACTTTTTAATCCTTTTAGTTGTGCTGCTTGAAATGCCTGTTGCCCTTGTTCGATAGGTACACGAAAATCAAGTCCGCCTTGGATGACCATAATTGGTGTATTCCATTTGTCTACAAAATTGCTAGGGTTAAATTTGCTGTAGCTTTCTGGTGCATCTTTTTGCCAATAATTTCCACCAATATCCCAATTGGCAAACCACAATTCCTCGGTTGTTCCGTACCAGCTTTTTAGGTCAAATAAACCACAATGCGAGATAAAACTTTTAAAACGGTTGTTGTGGATGCCTGCAAGCATAAACACACTATAGCCTCCATAGCTGGCTCCTACACAACCCAATCTGTTTTTGTCCACATATTTTTCTTTGCTGATATCGTCAATTGCTGATAGATAATCATCCATTGCTTGGCCGCCCCAGTCTTTACTGATGTCTTCATTCCATTTTACACCCCAGCCAGGCATACCACGGCGATTGGGCGCAATCACAATATAGCCCTGTGCTGCCATCAATTGAAAATTCCAGCGGTAAGAATAAAATTGAGACAATGCACCTTGTGGCCCACCTTGGCAATAAAGTAGAGTGGGATATTTTTTCATAGGGTTGAAATTTGGTGGATAAATCACCCACGCAAACATTTCTTTTCCATCCGTAGTTTTGATAAAGCGCTTGGCTATTTTACTTGTTTTGATTCCCGCGTAAATATTATCATTTTCGTGAGTAATGGCGCGCATTGCTCCATCTTCTTTATTGGCCGCAAATATTTCTGTGGCATGATTCCAGTCTGTACGACTAATAATCAATTCGTTCTTTGTTTCACCAACTATGCCAGTTACATCAAAATCTCCGTTGGTGATTTGGGTAATGGGCGCCAATATTTTGGCCATAAGATTGGTAGGGATACTTACAGAAAATAATTGCTCTGTACCTTTCCAAGGGGCAGTGAAATAGATTTCATTATTATCGTTACTCCACTTAAAGCCACCAACTGTCTCATCCCAATGACTGGTCATATTGCGCTTGTATTGGCTGTTCAGGTCCATTACAATAAGATCATTTTTGTCTGCTTCAAATCCATCTCTTTTCATACTGGTGAAGGCTAAAAAGCGACCATCTTTGCTGAATGCAGGATTCATATCGTAGCCCATCATCCCTTCGGTAAGGTTCTTTGTGCTGCCATCTTTTACATTATACCAATACAAGTCGGTATTTGTGCTCAATGCATAATCTTTACCAAATTTTTTCTTGCATACATACACAAGAGATTCGCTATTGGGGCTCCAAACAAAATCTTCTGCTCCTCCGTGTGGTTTTTGTGGGCAATCAAATGGCAGGTCTAGTAATAAATCTTTGGCGGCTCCACCCTTAATATTTTCTATAAAAAGATGGGAAAATTTGCCATCACTCCATTTGTCCCAATGGCGATAATTAAGGTCGGTATAAATTTGAGCCGTAGTTTTATCGAGGTCTTTATAAATGTCTTTGCCTAGGGTAGGGGCTACCAATACCTCCTTGCTGTAGGCGATATACTTGCCGTCGGGCGATATTTTTAGGTTTTCGGCATCTTTAATAATGGGTCGAAGGTTGGACCAGCTGGCCCCTTCATCTGTACTGCGATAAATGAATTTGTCATCTGTCGCGTACCATTCTGTGCTAGATTGTTGGAATATTTCTTTTCCCTCAGCACCGTTCAGTTTAGATTTTTTACCGGTAGCAATATTGGCTTTATATTGAAGCGTATTGCCTTTTTCGGTTTTGATATCATATTTTTTGGAGGCAAAATATACATTTTTGCCATCCGCGCTCAAAGTGTTTGGGCTAACGCGATAAAGACTCCAAAGCATTTCGGGGGTCATTACATTTTGTGCCATAGCAGTGCTGCTGGCCAATAAGGCCAAGCTAAATAGTTTTTTTTTCATTTGAGAAGACAATTATATCAATTCAGCAATTGTATGATAAATAAATAGATAATTTAGTATTCGGTACCTTGATGGTAGAATTTAAAGAAGTTACTACCCATTTGATACATAATGACGTCATAGTTCAAACTCCAATTGTTTTGATTGGGTTGTAAAGCACTAGTAACCTCATTAACCATACCATTACTATACAATTTGAGCACATTATTACGGTCAAAATAAGCCACAGAATTGTATTGTGCTACGTATTTTTCGGGCATGTAGGGTTCTAATGTGGTGGTAATACCATCCTGAAAAACCTTGCTGTACCCACTTGGATCTTGAAAAAGACAAACAAAATCAGCGACTTGATAATTTGGTTTGAAAAATCCCATTTTGTGCACTTTGCCTTTGTGATAGATATTGAAATTTCCGTCAACTGTTACATAGGCAACCATATCGCAACCTACCTGAAAATTTTGAGGAGGAAAACTCTCTAAAACCTGAGTTTGTCCGTCATCAAAAACTTTGAAAGTATTGTTTGCGTCAACATAGGCCACTGTATTTCTGCCAGCTTTGAAGATACTTACCGGATAAGCTTCTTGGTTGATAATCTCGCCTCGGTAAAACAAATGAAACTGATTTGCATAATTCACATAAGCTGCAATATTGCTTTTTAATTCTATTTGTCCTACGCCGTTGTTTGCAGCGGCCAAAAATGGTTCAACGGGTATAATTTCTCCATTGTAATAAGCGTTAAATTGTTGGGTTCTGCCATCTAAGAAAAAAATCAAACTATCACCAGCATAATATTGTGTGCACATTCGGCTGAGGTTTTTTACCTCGCCTCTGTCAAAAACATTTAAAGATGTGGCATTTAGGAAAGGAATAAGGCAGTCAGTAGCTTGAAACTGGTTGGTAAATCCAATATTCAATTTACGGATTCCACCTCTGTAATATACCTTAAAGTTATTAGAATTATCAATATATGGAATGGCAATTCTACCCACTTTCATTTCAATAGGTTGTAAGTAATCTACTTTACGGATTACCCCATTATCCCAAACCATTATTTGGTTTTGAAGGTCGGTATATACCGATAATGGTTGAGAATCAGCATGTTGGCTGATTAATAATGCAGATGCTACAAGCAAAATTCTTTTAAACATAAAGAAAATTTGAGCCAAGTTAATTGTTTTTACTCAAATAACCGTTCATTTTGGCACCTTTTCTCAGTAGTAACTTAAGTTGAGCCCTTGTAAATAATCCTATTGCATTAAATGTAAAATTATTTAAATTAAAGTGTTGAATAAACTGTGTGCCTTATGTTTTATTTTGTTCCGCTTTTTGTGATTTCAACTCTAAATTTTAAATCTAGAAATACTAAAGTTAAAATTATTAAATGTATTTATTTTGCTATACAAATGCTCGTTTTAGTAAAAATTTTATAACTCCAAAATCCTGAAAAATCTTTTTTATACGGCTAGAACCCTTATCTTTGTGGCAAGTTGTGAATTTAATGGGTTAGTAAGTGAGCCGTCCTAATATCTATTAGGATGGCTCTTTTTCTTTGAGAAATACAAGATGATTTTTTAAACATAGTGACATTATCTGGCTTCTGTTTAAAAATTTACTAACTCAATAAAACTCATTTTTTTCAGAACCGAGTTGGTGAAAAAATTAAGAGAAATCGGTATCGAAATCTTTGTGTTAATCAATTATCAGTTACATTTGCCTCGGTGCCAAACCTCGAGGATACCGTGGGAGCAATCCTTTATTGTATCATTCAAAAATTTAAGCCATTGTAGCAATACAATGGCTTATTTATTTTTCTATTTTTTGTGCTGTGTGATACAGAGCAAAATATTTTCCCAGAGGATTTCTGCGGCCTTATCCCAAGTGTATTTTGTAGTTTGTATGAATGCTTTTTTTGAAAGCTGATGGTGTAACACTTCGTCTTTATAAAGCAAACTCATTTTGTCGGCAATGTCATGGTAGTCATTCGGGTCCACAATCAAAGCCGCGTCTCCAGCTACTTCTGGCATACTCGACGTGTTACTCACTATTGCAGGCACACCACATTTGAATGCTTCAATAATTGGTATCCCAAAGCCTTCAAACAATGATGCATAGACCAATGCATAAGCTGCACCCATCACTTTGGCCAATTCATTTACATTGAGATAGCCAAGCCAAATAACATCTTCTTTGAAGGGCATTTCATTTTTCATTTCTTCTACTTCTTTGTAGTTCCATGCCATTCTGCCCACAATCACAAGTTTCATATTGCTACCGTTTCTTTTCTTGAAACGAATAAATGCTTTGAGCAAATTCACTACATTTTTTCGCGGATGCAATGCGCCAGTAAAAATGAAATATTCGCAACCAGAAGTGTATTCCTCTTTTATCTTTTCCTTTGTTTCCCAATCTAATGGTTGGTATTCTTCGTGTGCCGCATTATTACTTACGGCAATTTTATTGGGTGCAATTTGATATCGTTCGGCGATGTCTTTTTTAGAGTATTCTGAAACAGTGACTATACGTTTTGCTTTGCGGGCAAATTGGGGTGTGAATTTACGGAAATAGATGCTGTGGCTCGTTTTGAGATGTTCGGGGTAATGCTCAAAAGCCAAATCGTGTATCACCAAACAGGTGGGTACTTTTGAATTTAAAGAGGCAAAACCGTCGGTACTTAAAAATACTTCTGCTTTATATTTCCTCAATACAAATGCAACACTCCAATCTAGCCATAAATAAAACAAAATAGGATGACGTGCAGGAGGACCAACTACAACTGGTGTGACATTTTTCCCAAAAATAAAGGACTCATCATAAGGGCGATCAAAGATAAAAATAAACTCATGTTCTGGATGTCTTTCTACCATTCGCTTGAGTGTTTGGTAAGTGAACCAACCAATTCCTTCTAGCTTTCCTTTGAGTAATAATCTTGTGTTGACCGCTATCTTCATATTATTGCGTGCAAAAGTATATTTTTACTTTTTGTTTTCGATTAAATTTTCCAAAAGAGTAACTCTCGTTTTTTTTTCAGTGCGCCAACAATTAGTCAAGAACCTTTTATTTGTTTTAGTAGTCAATATCCTTGTCAAAGCGATATGGATTTTTCTTATTGATAGAAATGTGCAAATAAGGGTAGGCTATGAAAACTATGGTGCTTTTCAGGCCTTGTTAAATCTAGGAATGATTTTTCAAATCGTACTAGATTTTGGATTAACTCAATACAACAGTCGGGAGATTGCAACAGACCCTAGAAGAATTAAGGTTTTGTTTTCTTCGATGTTATGGACAAGAATTTTGCTGTCGATTATTTATGGTGCTATAGTTTTTGGTGTGGCTATTGCATTGGGTTACGGAAAGGCCCAAATACATTTATTGCTTTCCGTAATGAGTATTTTAGCCCTAAGTTCGATGCTTACTTTTTTGCGCAGTAGTGTAGCTGCATTACATTATTTTCGATTAGATGGCTTGCTCGCTGTTATTGATAGGTTGTTGATGATATTGGTGTGTGGTGCTTTATTGATATTACCAAATTATGCTCAAGTGTTTAAAATTGAATGGTTTGTTTGGAGTCAAATTGTCTGCTACGGCATCGCTGTTTTGGTAGCATTTTTCGCCTTGGTCAAAATAAGCCCGGCAAAGATTCATTTTTCATTTCGCCCCCAGATTATCAAGCGTGTCATTAAAGAGAGTGCTCCATTTGCGCTACTTGTTTTTTTGATGTCAATTTATATGCGTGCCGATTCGGTGATGATTGAACGCCTTTGTGGCCAAGAAGGTAAAATGCAAGCAGGTATTTATGCCTCTGCATTTAGGCTATTGGATGTTGCTAATATTTTTGGTGTCATGTTTGCAGGGATGTTGATGCCCATTTTTTCTAAAATGTTTGCCCAAAAAGAGGACATTGCATTTACAGTTCGTACAAGTGTCAATATTATGATGCCAATAGCTTTTGTGATAGCTTTGGTATCTGTTTTTTGGGGAGATGATATGATGCACTTTCTTTATCACAAAGCCAGCAATCTGCAGGACGGCTTGATTTTCGCTTTGTTGATGTGTAGTTTCCCTGCTTATTGTTTGATGTATATTTATTCAACCTTGTTAACGGCTAAGGGTAGTTTAGCTTTGTTGAATAAAATTTCGTTGGTGATTGTGGTGTTTAATTTAAGTTTACATTTCTTATTAATACCCGTTCATCAGGCCATAGGTGCTGCGTGGGCGGTATTGGCAACAGAGTGGTTGGTAGCCGCAATAGTTATTTTTTATGCGCACAAGCAATGCCAACTGCCCCATAATTATCGATGGCTTTCTGCACATGTGGGATTTGTGATTTGCGTCGCATTGATTAGTGTTTTTGCTTGCCAACTTCCTTTGGATTGGCATATTCAACTGCCCCTAACGCTGGTTGCAGCCTTTTTTCTTTTGTTTTTCTTTCGCTTTTGGACCATTAATTCTTTTAAAGAACTATTGCAAAGGAAGAATTAAACAGTTGTCATTTTTTGACCAAATCGCTTTTCCATTTGTAAAAAAGTTTTGTACTGTGCTAAAGAACTAATTGTACTCAGCAGTATAATCAAACAACAATAAATCAGTAAATAGATGGAAGGCGCTTTTTGTGTAGAAGGGGTAATAATTAAAGCGCAATTCGCTGCCAACATTGCGTTTCCGGGTAATGTCAAAGAAATTTTTTGCCAGTATTCTAGTTTTTTGACATTAAATACGTTTACTCCAAATTGTCTTTTCAATTTTCTATTGAAATAAATTTTTGTTGCAATAAAGGCTAAAGAGCTAAATGCTATGGCCCAAAATTCTACATTAAAAAACCAATGCGAATTCCATAATTCAGGAACACGTGTTATGAAAAGATAAAAAAGTAAGGCACTAAATAATGAGACAAAAACTTCAGGTGATAATATGGTTTCTTTTAGTGAAGTTTTGTAGCTCTTCCACATTATTTGCTCCAAATGTTTTTCATACTCTGCCACCAAAGGTCGAAAGCCACTGCTGCCAAAAGACTGATGAGCCAAATTCATAGCTCGCTCAAATGGGGTGTTAGGATGCAGGCTTATGATTTCCTCTACTTTGCAAGCAAAATGATCCAACACCTCGTGGATAACATCAGCCTCTTTGATGCCGCGTTTGATGATAAACTGTCGCAATTGCCAGAGCTGTTCTTCGTTGAGTGTGATATTATCCATGAGCTAATTGAGCATTGAATTTGAAGGTCATTCTTTTCATAGTTTCTTTACGGGTAAGGCTATTGATTAGGCCGAATAAAGCAAATGAAATATAGAACAGCATTATGAAACTAAAACCCGGTTTTAAATAAATCATTAAAAAGATTAAGGGTAAACCTAGTGATTCAATTTTCGGCATTTCTACGACTTTTTTCTGCCACATTTTGATATTCTTGTCAAATTGATAGTCTGTCAAATTATCTTTTGTAATAATTGAGATATAAAAATTAAAGCCTATTAGTATCAGCATTGTTGCTAAACTGCTCCAACCTAAAACATCACTTACCCAACTTTCAATTTTATGATTGTCTTCATAATGTAATACTGCAAACAATATTAAACACCACACAAAAGATGCGATAACAAGTTTAGTCTTCAGTACATCGGGCAATGCTTTTTTATATTCTGTCCACACTATTTTTTTAATTCGTTTTTCATATTGTTCGCTCATTTTTTTAAAACCATTATAACCAAAGCTGTAATAGGCTTGCTCTGTTGCTTTCTCAAAAGACAAGTAAATGTTTTCCTCCATCAACTCCTCAACTTTACACGCAAAATGGTCCAATATTTCGTGGATGACATCTTCTTCTTTTATCCCTTTTATGAGGATAAATCTCTTTAGTTGTAACAATTGGTTTTCGTTTAGCGATATCTTATTCATAACCGAGTTTATATTTGAGTACATTTTGAAGGGAAGCAATAGCCTCTTTTAAAATGCTCAATTGGTCGATGCTTTCCTGATTTCCTTTGCGGGTTAGTTTGTAATATTTCCGCATACGGCCATTTACAATTTTGCTTTCGGTTTCTATCAGGCCCTCTGCCTCCAATCGATGGAGTGTAGGGTAGAGTGCAGCTTCGCTCAATTGCATTTTGCCCTTACTGGCTTCTTTTACGGCTTTGGTTATTTCATAGCCATACATCTGCTCATTGTTCTGAATTAGTTGAAGGATAATCGTAGTCAGACTACCTTTTATGATTTTTTCTTTGTCCACAATTTCAAAGATAGGGATACCTCTGTAAATTAGGTAATATTGCTGGTAATTATTTTTCCATAAAATAGTTAACTTCGTGTGGTCTTTGTATCAACAATTTTTTAAAGCCATTCTTTTATGAAAATAAAATTCAACAAGTTAATACCAGTTTTGGGTCTTGCATCGATACTGATGGCAAGTCAAAACTCCTATGCTCAGCCCAAGAAATTAAAGGTTCTTTTTATTGGTAACAGTTTTACTGAATCAAATGATCTTCCTTTGATGGTCAGGAATGTAGCATTTTCGGTTGGAGATACACTCTTAACTGATAGAAATACACCTGGAGGCATGACCTTTGAAGACCATGCTTCCAATCCAGTTACACAGAGTAAAATAAGTATCGGTGATTGGAATTACGTTGTCCTTCAGGAGCAAAGTCAAAGACCAGCATTTACTGATGCAGATGTTGCGAAAGACGTTTATCCCTATGCTGCTATCTTGGATAGTTTGGTACACGATAAAAATAAATGTGGTCGTTCTGTATTTTTTAATACTTGGGGCTACAGAGATGGTGACGCTTCAAATTGTGCAGCTTTTCCTCCCATTTGTACTTACAAAGGGATGGATAGTTTACTAGAATTACGCTATAGACAAATGGCTATTGATAACGAAGGTTTGATTTCGCCAGTAGGTTTGGTATTTAGCAAAATTAGACAAGACAGACCTGCTCTTGATTTATACTCACCTGATGGAATGCACCCCTCAGAAGTTGGTACTTACGCTGCGGCAATTACATTTTATACCATCCTATTTGCAAAAGATCCTACATTAATCACGTTTAACCATTCTGTTTTGCCGCTAGATGCAGAGTTTATTCGTCAAGTTGTAAAGTTGAATGTTTATGATAATCTTGCTAAGTTTTTTGTGGGTGATTATGCACCTGATGCTGATTTTACTTATTCAGTAGCTGCTAACACCGTCAACTTTAATTCTTCCGCTTCGATACACGTTGCTAATTATAATTGGAGTTTTGGGGATGGAGGTACTTCTGTGTTGCCCAATCCAGCTCATACTTATGCAGCAGTTGGCACTTATACAGTGCGTTTAATTGGTGATGATTGTTACAGAAAAGACACCATTACCCAATCAGTTACTGTAACCACAACTGGCGGTATTCAGCATTTATCGGTTTTGAAAGACATCAAAATATTTCCAAATCCTGCTAGTACTGTTTTGAATTTGGAATCATCTTTTCCATTAAAAAATATTCAAATCAGTATCACCAATATGCTAGGCGCTACACTGCTACACCAAGAGTCTTTTGATCATAAACCCATTCAAATTGATGCTTTAGCAAAAGGCATCTATTTGGTTCATATCAAAGATATTCAAACTGGCGAAGTCGTTACGCATAAGTTTGCCAAAGAATAGTTCAGCTTTGTTTTGTTTTAAAAGAGTTAAAGAGCTTCAGTACAACCTACTGAGGCTCTTTAAGTTTTCAGAATTATTGTTTTTACTAAATGGTGTTTCTAGTATTTTTGTCCAAGTTATCATCATAAAAAAATCAAGTTATTTTCCTTTCCGAAAACATACTCAATACACCCATTGAATACCTGAAAGGTGTTGGGCCGCAGCGTGCCGAATTGTTACGCAAAGAATTGTCGATTGCGACATACTCAGATCTACTTCATCATTATCCATTTCGATATCTCGATAGAACAACAATTACCAAAATTGCGAACATTAATGACCTCTCAGAATACGTTCAGATAGTAGGTAAGATTGTCAATATTAATGAGGAAGGAGAAGGCAGAAAAAGAAGGATTTCGGCAACTGTATACGATGATACCGGTCGTATCAGTTTGGTATGGTTTCAGAGTTTGACTTGGGTAAAAAAAAACATAGAAGAGTATGGACAGTATGTCGTATTTGGCAAAGTCAGCTCTTTTAATGGTTCATATAGTATCACCCATCCCGACCTTGAAACACTTGCCCGTGCCAGTGCACTAGCGGGCATGCAGCCTGTGTATTCTACTACAGCTAAATTAACGGCCCTTGGAATTTCTAATCGTTCATTTGCAAAACTCACTCAATCTCTTTTCGAGAAAATAAAGCCTGTTGATTTAGAGGAATTTCTGCCACTATCCATGGTACGAGAATATGGTCTGCTCGACAGATATCAGTCCATGAGGCAAATCCATTTTCCGGAAAATGAACAGCGAATGCAACAGGCTCGTTATCGGCTTAAATGGGAGGAGTTGTTCATTATGCAAATGCAGATTGCCAATCTGCGTTTACAGCATTCGGTTCAGCACGGCTATCATTTCGAAAAAGTCGGCAATTATTTCAATCAGTTTTACACCCAGTGCTTGCCTTTCGAATTGACGAATGCACAAAAAAGAGTCCTTCGCGAAATCAGGATAGACACCGCCACCGAAAAGCAAATGAATAGATTGGTTCAGGGTGATGTAGGAAGTGGGAAAACAATTGTAGCCACAATGAGTATGTTGCTGGCTTTGGATAATGGTTTTCAAGCTTGTTTGATGGCGCCCACCGAAATCCTTGCTCGGCAGCATTTTCAAGGTATTCGAGAACTTCTAGAGCCCCTCAATGTGCCCGTAGCTATATTGACAGGTACGGTTAAAGGTAAAGACCGAAAAGCCGTTTTAGCTGGTTTGGCAAATGGTACTATTCCCATCGTTGTGGGTACACATGCTATTATAGAAGATAGTGTTCAGTTTAAAAATTTAGGCTTAGCAGTTATCGATGAGCAACATAAATTTGGCGTTGGACAGCGAGCAAGACTTTGGGCCAAAAATGAAAAAGCACCTCATGTATTGGTGATGACCGCAACACCAATTCCCCGCACTTTGGCCATGACTTTATATGGCGATTTGGACATTTCGCTTATTGATGAACTACCACCCGGAAGGCAGGCGATAAAAACCATTCATCGTAGCGATAATCACCGAGCGCAGGTAATGGGATTTTTGAAAAATGAAATTGAAAAAGGTCGTCAGGTTTATATTGTTTATCCATTGATTGAAGAATCAGAAAAGATGGATTACGAAAGCTTATTGGCTGGTTATGAGCAAGTAAAATCTTGGTTTCCGGAAGGGAAATATAAAATAGCAATGGTACACGGCAAGCAAGATTTGGAGGAGCGTAAACGTAATATGGAGCGCTTTGTAAAAGGAGATGCTCATATCCTTGTAGCCACAACAGTGATTGAAGTAGGGGTGAATGTGCCTAATGCCTCGGTGATGTTAATAGAAAGTGCCGAGCGATTTGGCTTATCTCAGCTGCACCAATTAAGAGGTAGGGTAGGCCGTGGGGCCGAACAATCTTTTTGTATTCTGCTTACAGGACAAGGGATTTCCAAAGAAAGCTATGAAAGGATGCGCATTATGGTAAGCACATCTGACGGCTTTGTGATTGCTGAAAAGGATTTGGAAATGCGTGGTCCTGGTGATGTATATGGAACCAAACAAAGTGGTGCCTTAAAACTTAAAATTGCAGACTTGGTAAATGACACTCTCATTCTTGAACACAGCCGCAATGCTGCCTTACAACTCATTGCGCAAGACCCTAACCTTTCGCAGCCCGAGCATTATAAACTCCGTGTGATGCTGGGCTTGGTGGGCAACAAAACCGAATGGAATAAAATTAGCTAAATAGCGAAAGTGAAGTGCAAAAAAACAGGGTCCCATATTTTGAAACCCTGTCTGTATCAATAAATGAAAAAAATTAAGAGCAAGAAATTTTATTCACCCTGTTTTCATGACGGCCACCTTCAAAAGGGGTGTTGATAAAGGATTGCAGCATTTGTTGTGCCAATGATTCACTCACAAAACGAGCAGGCATACAAATAACATTTGCATTATTGTGTTGGCGACTCAATTGGGCAACGTCATTATTCCAGCATAAGGCTGCACGAATTCCCTGATGCTTGTTTGCAGTAATACAAACTCCTTCGCCACTTCCGCAGATTAATATCCCAAATGTTGCAGCACCTTGCTCTACTGCTGTAGCCACTGGATGAGCAAAATCGGGATAGTCTACACTATCCATGCTATAAGTGCCTTTGTCTTCTACTTTCCAGCCATCAGCCAATAATAGTGCTTTCAGCATTTCTTTATATTCAAATCCTGCATGGTCGGCGCCGATTGCAATAGGTAATTCTTTGTTGAATGTAGTAGACATAAAATTAAATATTATCGTATTTAGTGCTTTTGAGTTGTTTTCCTTTCTGTACCCTTGCTGCAATGATTATCCCTGCCTCATATAGCATAATCAATGGCACAGCTACCATCCAAATACTAAACCAGTCGGGTGGAGTAATCACAGCTGCGAGTACAAAGATAATGAGAACGGCAAATCGCCTTTGGTCGCGCATTATATTGGGGGTCAGTATTCCTACTTTGGCCAAGAAATAAACCACAATAGGGATTTCGAATACGACACCCATGCCTAGCACCAAATCGCTCATAGTGTCATAATAACTACCAATAGTGATGATGTTTTGAAAGGACGGGCTTAATTGGTAATTGCCAAAGAAATTGACTGTAAAAGGTACAATAATAAAATAAGCAAACAGCACTCCAGCAAGGAATAGAAGCGACGACCAAAAAACAACACCACTTGCGTGTTTGAGTTCTTGCTCTTTTAGAGCTGGTTTAATGAATTTCCAAAACTCCCAAAAGACGTAAGGGAAAGCTATAATAAAACCCAACATAAAGGAAACCGAAAAACTCATCGTGAATTGCCCTGCCAACTCGGTATTCTGAAATTGAATTTTCAAATCATTGAGGCAAAGTCCTTCTACTTGTAATTCTTTACCCAACCAACACATCCATCTGTAGGCTATAAAATCCGCGTGAGCAGGTCCCAGCAATATTTTATCAAATATCCATTCAATATTAAGCCACATTACAATAGATACGAGGATAACTGCAATCAATGCACGAACAATATGCCATCGCAATTCTTCGATATGATCGGTGAAATGCATTTCGGCATTTGGGCTTTTTTGCCTTTTACTCAAGAAGGAATCAATGATACTCACTTTATAGTGGTCTGTGTTGTATAAGGGCGCAAAGTTAATTGTTTCTACGGTCAATCATTAAGCTAAAATACATTTTTAATAAGGCAATTGAAGCTTTCGAAGACTGTCTGTTTTGAGCATAAAATCTTTATAATTATACCGAATCCACATCTTGAGTTCTAGCGGCGTGGCTGTTCGGGCGTAATCGTAAGGTATTTTATATTGATTCATAAAAAAGGCAAGGGTGTCGCCGCTCAGATTGGTAAGGCTGCTCACCAAAGCTGGAGAATAGCGGCTGTCAGAAAATTGTTCTTGCTCTAATAATGCAAAGTTTTTTTGAAATCGAAACATGGCTCGCTGACTGGGCGATAATTTTTCGGCTAAAAAACTAAAAGGACTACCAATACCAGATTTTTGCCTTGCCAAAACCCTGCTGTGTACTGCCTGTCTCTCGGCAGAATCAGTTTGATACTTGGTTTTGTATTTTTGCGTCACGATTACCTCTTTTAGCTCCCGACTGCTCAGGCGCATCGAAAAATTTAGTCGTATCCCTTCTAAGCCTTTGATGATGATATGTATTTCGTTGCGGTAGCCTGGGCAATAAAAGCTGACCTTTTCGCCTTCATTTCCTTGAATATCAAACTGCCCTTGCTCGTTAGTCAGTACAAAAAATTGAGTATTGAGGTTGGTGATGGTGACACCTTGAATTGGATTTTTTGAATCGGCATCTACAATGGTTCCTCGCCACACTACAGCTTCGCTTTGGGCTGACCATAGCAACATGAGACAAATAAAGAAATAAGAGAATTTCAAGGGTAGATTATTAAGCAGCAAATATACATCGTTCGCCAAACCATTATTTGTGGGTCGGCCTAAATAAACGTTATAAAAAAATCAGATTTATGACTTTAGGAATTGCTCACATTACTGCCTTCTTTATGGTATTGTTTGGTCCATTCTGTCATAATCTTTGTTCGTTCTGAAGCATTTACTTGACAGTTGCCGCTGTATTTTCCAGCTATTTCTCTCTGTCGAAAAGCTTCATAAAGGCTTACTGCACAAGCCACCGAGATATTGAGTGATTGAATCATTCCTACCTGGGGTATGATAAAATTACCATCGCAATAACTCAGCATTTCGTCACTGAGTCCGCCTCTTTCTCTTCCAAACACTAAAGCAACAGGTTGGGTCAAATCGATGGAGTATAAAGATTGTGCATTGGCACCAAGGTGAGTTGCCCAAATTTTCAATCCTTTATTTTTCAACTCTTCTACACATTCTTTTACAGAATAAAAATGTTTTATAGTCAACCACTTATCGGCACTGCCACTACTTCTTTTTTTTCTAAATTCGTGGATACCAATAAGGGTATTGATAACATAAATTTCTTGCACGCCAACAGAGTCTGCTGTTCTCAACACCGCACCAATATTGTGAGGGTCTTCAACGTTTTCCATTACAATAACAAGGTCTGGCTGTCGCTTATTGAGTACTTCATCCATCCTTTCTTTTCTTTCTGCCTTCATCATTTCTAATTATTAAAAAGGCACCTCTTTTGGGAGAGATGCCTGAATATTTTTTTACATGTTCAAATTAATATCTGAAACGTTTTTGACGGTAATGGTATGGGTCGCGTCCGCCTCTGTGACCTCTATAATCCGAACGATACTGATTTTTATAATTGCGACCTTTAGTCACAGTTTTTATGCCTTTTCTGTTGTATCCTGTGGTGTTGATACGGGGTGGAGGTGCTTGCCTATATTGGGGTTTACCTTTTCTCCGAAACATAAAGCAAGAAGAAGTGGTTGCCGAAACAGTAAAAGCAAAAGCAATCAATAATAGTACAGAGATATATTTACGCATTGATGTTATTGTTTGTTTATACTTCCAAAAGCTGTATTTAATTGTTTTAGCCGTTTGGATAAAGATAAATAGTTAAAGTGTTGGAACGAAGATAGAAATAAAATTTTCGGAAAGCAAAACTTTACACTATCATTTTTTTAAAATCAATTTAAGGAGGATGCTGTAGTCTCCTCATAAACTTTTATTTCGTTGTATCTGGTATCCCTCTCAACAGGAATTTTGCCTACCATTCGTATTAAGTTACACAAATCATCCGTACTCATAGCCGGACTTTGTTCTTCGGCACCGGCCATTGAATAAATTTTTGTAGTATCGTCAATAGTACCATCCAAATCGTTGACTCCAAAAGATAAGCTCAGTTGTGCACTTTGTCTGCCTAGCATTGGCCAGTAAGCTTTGACATTGTTGAAGTTGTCCATAAACAATCGCGAGATAGCATAAAGTCGCATATCTTCAATCAAACTTACTTCGCCAAGATGGCTCATATCGTTGTCTCCGCTTCTGTATTTGAGAGGGATAAAACAATTAAAACCATTGGTTTTATCTTGTAATTGGCGCAATTGGCTCATATGGTCGATACGGTGTGCATAATTTTCGTAATGGCCATAAAGCATGGTGGCATTGGTGGGCATTCCCAATTTGTGAGCTGTCTCGTGGATTTGTAGCCATCCTTTACCGTCAACCTTATCTGCACATATTTTTTCCCTTATTTCTGGCGCAAAAATTTCAGCGCCACCACCTGGTAGAGATTGTAATCCTGCTTCATTCATTAATTTCATTCCTTCTTCTACACTCACTTTTGCTTTGCGGAACATATAATCAAGTTCTACTGCCGTAAAACCTTTGATGTGCAAATCTGGTCGGTGGGTTTTTATTTGACGTAATAATTCACAGAAAAATTCAAGATTCATTTTGGGATGAACTCCGCCCACGATATGGACTTCTGTAACTGGTTGGTCGTCATATTTACGAACCATATCCATCATTTGTTCTAAGCTCAATTCCCAGCCTTCATCGCGGTGCTTGTATAAGCGCGAATAAGAACAAAAATGACAAGTAAACACACAGACATTAGTGGGTTCAATATGGAAATTTCGGTTGAAATAAACTTTGTTTTGGTGCAATCTTTGCGCTACAAAATGGGCTAAAGCGCCTAAAAAACCTAATTCGCCTTTTTCGAAAAGTAAAATACCCTCAGCTTCAGAAAGGCGCTCTTTGTTTTTTACTTTCTCGGCAATTACTTTTAAATCTTTGTCTTTCGTGTAGTTGATGATGGCGTCAATTCCTGTGTTGATAGCAAGCATTTATCGTAAAATTATTTTTTGTTTAATTGTTTCTTTTTCGAAATAACAGTGTACAAAATAAAGACCTTTTGCCCAAGCTCTCATATCAATAGCATTGATGTCTTGGTTGCTTATTGTGATAAGTCTTTGCCCCAAAAGATTGTACACTTCTATTCTAGACATCGGGTTTTCAATAAAGTCATATTTAATGTTGAGTATTCCCGTTGTTGGGTTGGGGAAGAGACTAATGTCAATAGGAGCTTTGATTTGAGTGTCACCAAGGTATCTATTAAGTGTTAAGGAATAAGAATTTCCGCCAGGGTTGATTTCTACATTCATTATTGCTGCTTGCTCGGCGGTAAACATATACATCGACGAATCATTGGTGTAATCCATGTAATTCATAAACATAATGCCATTTCCCGAAGGGGTACAGACATCAAATCTCGGAAAGGTAGGATCACCAAAGGTTGCGTCTCCTTCTTCTGGCGTATCTCCGACGCCGTCATCGGCTCCGCCTGTGCTGGGGCAAAGTCCGAGGTCATCTCCCCAAGTGTGGATTAATTGAAAATAATGACCCAATTCGTGAGTAAGGGTTCGTCCCTTATCGATATTTGCAATGTAGATTTCTCCTGGTCCTGACCGAACGCCAAAGCAATAGGTGTTCAAAGCTATACCGTATTCAGGTATGGTAAAAGGTGGGGTAGCTGGCGGCACAGTAACGCCAAGAATATTGGAACTTCCTTCTTTCAAATTTGCAATCCAAATGTTTAAGTATTTGGTGTTATCCCAAGCATCCAAGCCCCCACTTGCACTAAATTTTGCAGCTTTAGCACCATCATATACACCAAAACTTGTGCCGTTGGGTACAATCTTGATTTCGTAACCCGGTGTTGGGGCTCCTGTAGGTGATATGCGAGCCAAGCCAAACTCAATGCCAACATTTGCAAATAAAGTTGTCCATACTGAAGGGACTTTAATTTTGTCAGTATTGTTTCCATTAAAATCATCATTGATGACTTTCATTTGAGAATAAATACGTTGTTCAATACCCGCTATGCCCTTTAATAGTTTGAATTGAGCAGAGTCGATAACAAAATGAAAGACGACAGGAATAAAAGCAGCAGTTGTCGTTTTTAAGAAAGCGGAATTGGTTTTTGGATGTTTTTTTGCTATTTCTTGTATCCGATTACGTTCTTGCTGCATCAATTCAATACTGCCCGGATGTTGTTTCTCCAAGTGCTGCAACATAATGTTTTGTCCACAGTTGCGCTGAGCATTTGCGTTGATATTTAAAAAGACAAAAACAGCCAGCAGAAATAGTTTCGTTTTCATAAGGTGTGTTGGGTGTTTTTAGCAGTTAGGGGAAAAGGTTGTTTAATCTTGTTGACCACGATTATTGATTTCATCGCGGATTTGAATAGCTCTGACGTAATCTTCTTGCTCCAAAACTTGTTGTAACAAGGTGGTAAGTTCTTCGAAGCTCAATTTTTTCAAATCATCACCATTTATGTTGTCTTCATCTTCTAGAGTATTAGGTAATGACTGTGCCTGAATGGCTCTTTTAGTGGGCCTTTCTTCGCTATTTAAGAATTGTGAAGCGGATTCAATAATGGTTTCGTAGGTGTAAATACGACAATTTGCACGGACAGCCAATGCCAAGGCATCCGAAGTACGAGAATCAATTTCAATGATTTCGGCATGATTTTGCAGGCATATCAATTTGGCAAAGAATATTCCTTCTTCCAATTTATAGATAACAACTTCTAGTAAATCAATGCCAAATTTATTCATGAATCCATAAAACAAATCGTGTGTCAATGGTCTTGTGGGCTGCATTCTTTCTAGTGCTACTGCAATTGCTTGTGCTTCAAAAGCTCCAATAACTATAGGCATTCTACGTTGCCCATCTAATTCGCCCAGTACAATAGCATAAGAGTTGTTTTGTGTAATGCTATGTGACAATGCGACTATTTCTAATTCAATCTTTTTCATTACAAAATTGGTCTGCGATTCACTTTGAAGATTCTTGTGATTGTATGTTTAAAGGTAAAACTTTTTCTGCTAAAATAATGTCGGGCTTTCCGCGTCTGTCTCCTCATTAGGGATAAGCGCAATTTCTTTGATGTCCTGAATTGCGATTTTTTTTCCGATAGCTTTCCACCCGGTAACTTCAGCGTATTCGTGAAGCGCAATTTGCTCTTCAATCCACTCGCTTTTCTTCTTACCGCTACGGATGATAGCATTGGGTTCGGAGTGAGTGCTGACCAAAGTCAATTCATTACCTTTTCCTTCCTTAATAAACAAGAATTTATTTTTCAAGGTCTGTGTTTCTATCACAAATCTCTTGCAATAATATTGCTGGTTAGCAGCATCAAGGTAGATGGCAGAAATCACATTTTCGGGATGGAATTTTTCAATGAGCAGCGTATCTGATGTTTCAAACCTGTTCGTTAGTTCAAAATCTGTGAGCTCATAGGTGCCGTCTTTGTAGAAGGCAATTATTTTATCACCTTCGGCAAAACGCCCCAATAATTGTCCGTTTTCATCTTTATTCAATCTTCCTGTATTGGGGTCAAACCATATTTTGAGAGCAGATAAGGTTGATCTGCCTTTTTCTTTAAGTTTGATTGATTTGATAGGGTATTTGGTTACCTGATTTCCGCCTGCGCCTCGCCCTTTAATATCGAGGGTTTCAAAAAAGAAATCTAAGTTTTTGACACGGGCTTTGCTACCTGGCGAAAGGGTGATGGAAATTACCTCTGCTTCGCCATTGGGGTTGGCCGAAAAGTAAAGTACTTTACTGTTTGGGTTTCCTTTGGTAAGGTCATATTCTTTATCGCGAGTAACACCAGTGACATTAAATCGCTTGCCGTAGGCAATACCTGTTTTGCCATCTAGGTACACCATATTATAGGTGGTGCGCTCGTCGTTTTTCTTAAAAATATCGACGTGCAATATGTCTTTACCCACAAAGGTTTTGTCAGATACCTTGGTAACCAACATTTTACCATCTTTCTTGAAAACAATGATTTGGTCAAGGTCTGAGCAATCAAATAGGAATTCATCTTTTTTCAGTCCGGTACCCACAAAACCTTCTTTCCAATTGACATAAAGTTTTGCGTTAGCAATCGCTACGGTATTGGCTTGTATTGTTTCGAACTGACGAATTTCTGTTTTACGTTCGCGCCCTTTGCCGTATTTTTTTAGAATGCCTTCGTAATATTTTATCGCATAATCATTGAGGTGTTCAATATTGTGCTTTACTTCGGCAATATTATCGTTTACAGCTTTGATGTGTTCGTCGGCCTTGAAGGCATCAAATTTTGAGATGCGCTTGATTCGTATTTCGGTGAGTTTGGTAATGTCTTCTTGTGTAATCTCGCGTCTGAATTGTTTTTTGTAAGGCTTCAAGCCAAGGTCGATAGCGGCTAAAACACCTTCCCAAGTAGTTTCTTCCTCAATGTCGCGGTAAATTCTTTTTTCAATAAATATTTTTTCTAAAGAAGAAAAATGCCAATCTTCTTCTAATTCGCTTAGCTTGATTTGTAATTCACGCAAAAGCAAATCTTTGGTTTCGTCTACCGAAAGTTTTAATAAGTCAGTGACACTTAAAAATTGTGGTTTGTCCTTAACAATGACACAAGCATTGGGCGAAATAGAGATTTCACAATCTGTAAAGGCATAGAGCGCATCAATAGTTTGGTCGGTAGAGATACCTGCCGCCAATTGAACAATTAATTCTACATCAGCAGCGGTGTTGTCGTGTACACTTTTGATTTTGATTTTCCCATTATCATTCGCCTTCAAAATACTGTCGGCGAGCTGTGAGGTAGTAACCCCATAGGGTACACTACGAATGGCTATACTTTTTTTGTCAACATCTTCAATTCTTGCTCGCACACGCACTTTTCCACCACGTGCACCGTCATTGTAGTTGGACACATCTATGGAGCCTCCGGTACTAAAGTCGGGATAAAGTTCGAACGGTTTATTCTTTAAATATTTGATGGAAGCTTCTAAAAGTTCACAAAAATTATGGGGTAGTACTTTCGTAGAAAGGCCAACGGCAATACCTTCGGCGCCCTGTGCCAAGAGCAAAGGGAATTTCATGGGCAGTGCTAAAGGCTCATTTTTACGGCCATCATAGCTCAATTGCCAATTGGTTGTTTTGGGATTAAAGGCTACTTCAAGGGCAAATTTTGATAATCGAGCTTCGATATAACGAGCCGCTGCAGCGCCATCGCCAGTTCTTTCGTCACCCCAGTTTCCCTGAGTTTCAATCAGTAAATCTTTTTGGCCAATATTGACAATCGCTGCGCTGATTGATGCGTCGCCGTGAGGGTGATATTGCATGGTTTGCCCCACTACATTGGCCACTTTATTAAATCTGCCATCATCCATTTCTTTCATGGCATGGAGGATTCGGCGTTGCACTGGTTTTAGGCCATCTGTAACGGCTGGTACTGCTCTTTCTAAAATAACATAACTGGCGTATTCCAAAAACCAGCTTTGGTACATGTCACCAATCATCACCGATTCGTTTCCTTGGGGTATTTGCTCTTCGTTGTTTTCGTTCATTATTGTAGTCAAGACTTCTTAAAAGATAAGCGAATGCAAAAATATCCTTTTATCCGAAAAATGAATAGAAACAAATAATTGCCTTTTTTCGGGCTAATTAATTGTAGTGGATTAGGCTAAAACTTGCAGGTAAAATATAAAACATATAAAAATTACTCCAGCTAAAATGCCAAGCAGTAATCCTGCTCTGGCCAATCCTCTTAGCATTCTGCCATTTTGAGTGCCAATAGCACCGCAAATAATGGCAAAGGGAAATAAACCTGTAAGTGCGAAAATGATGGATAAAATGCCGAAAACGCCAATGTCTTCTGTGTGAGGATTGCCACCATAGCCGGGCATGCTTGATGTGTGGAAGTTTAATTCATCTATTTTCGGAGGATGTGCATAAGCCAAATGTTGTGGATTTCTTTGTTCCTTGATAGGAAATGCCGCAAACAGAGGGAAGGCGAACAAATTAAAAATTATGAAAAATAGTAGTTTTAAGGGCATTGTATTTTTATCAGAGGATAACCAAATAAAGATATTCATTGCCTGGTAATTTATGTCTCTTTGCAAAAATATTTTTTTAACTCTGATGATAATATAGAAAGTGAAAACGGAACAAAGGTTAAGTTTCTATCTTGTTTTTAAATTGATTTCTGTTTTTCTGTAGCGTTTAAGTTAAGGTTTTTAAGTGTTTTGGGGTACATATTAGTATCTTTGCCCTGTTACCTTGTAATCATAACCACCGCCTAAGCCACCTTTGGCTAATTTGAAACTGAGGCTATTAGGGCTGGTAAATCTTCCTTGCTGCAAAGAATGTGGCTGACTTAATTCTTCATCTATCACCCCTTCTGCATCCACACTGCTGATGATATTGGTTTTGTCTAAAAAGCTTATGGTCAAAAATCTGCCAGTATAACCCGCTAAGCTGTTGCCAAAAAAATACTGGCTGTAATCGGAGCTCACAAAATTCCTTACTTTTCCCTGATAATACATCATCGTGTCCACGGCTGGGTATACTCCTCCATAAGAACTGACATGAATACTAAAATTGAAATTGCCTGTATATTTAGTACGTACTTCGTGCACATTGATTTCGATTTTATCATTCAATAGAAACTGGTTGTTTTGATCGTAAGCCTTAGCTTCAATTTTGTGTTTGCCTGATTTAATAATAAGTTGGCGGTCTACATATTCATATGGTGAAATTACATCGCTGCCCAATAATAGGTCGTCAAAGTAAAATTCAATCTTCTTGATTTTTTGGTCTAGATCAATCATGTTGAGCTCTACAGTCATTCCTGAATCTTCTAGCATAGTGCTGTTTGGGACAGGATAAGTGATGGCTATGCTCAGTCGTTCTGCTTTTTTGTTGCAGGCCAAAATTGTCAAAATTAACAATACACAAAAAGGTTTAAATAATTTTATTTTATGCATAATGATATGATTTTGGGAATAAAATTAGAATATATAATTCTAAATAGCAACTTTGGTTTTCGCTTTTAAAAATAACCAATCACTTCAATAATGATTCTATTTGTTTTTCGTTCTTCAAGATTTGCCGGCGAATTGGCGAGAATATCCAGCTGCTTTTGAGGCGCGAAAGTCTGTCGGGTGCAGGAATGAAAAATAATGATTTAATCCAGTTTAGTGCTACATATTGATGAAAAATCTGTGAAAGCTGTACATAAATAATCTGAACACTATTGTCTGCTTCGTCAACTATTTTTTCCAGTTCTTTGGGGTCAGTTAGCGAGCTAATGACTAGTACCGTTCCTTTTTTGGGCGAAAAATATTCGCGGGTGCTGAGCTTATTTTGCCATTCGCTGTTGCTGATGATTCTTTCGGCTAGTTCAGCATCGGTCAGTTGTTCGGCAAGATGAAATTCTTGGTCGGGAATGTATTTGATCTGCCATTCTTTTTGCTGCAAAGCCTTATATACACTCCACACATTGCTTTTGTAATAGTTGAGCATTTCGGCAAAATATTCAGTGCCGATAATATTATTGTTGATGGCCGTATAAAAGCTGGCATAGAAATTAAGGTGTGAGGCATAAGGTTCCATTCGCTCGGGAATGCGCACCACGAGGTCGCGGTTTTTGGCAAAAACCTTCCACACAATGCGGCGCACATCATCACCCGATTCAAAATCTTTGTAATGCAGCAGATCCCCTTCCACTTTGCGCAATTGCTCAATGCGGATGTCCATACTGTTGGTTTGTTTGGGCGATACCTCGGCTATCGTTTCGGGTAAATGCTCGGGTGATTGGTAGAATGTGCCGGCTACAGCTTGTTTTGCTGGAAGAGAAATGATTTGAAACAAATCTTCAAAAAATAAAATACCGCTTTTAATTTGGTATTCTTTAATGTCGGGTAACTCAATGCGGCTTTTGCCCACTACGGCATCTCGCAGCAATGAGTTCTTTTTGAGTCTTGAGGAAAGTAATCCGAATTTGTCGGTCAATTGCCCATCATCATAATACAAACGACCCTTTATGAATCCCAATACAGGACGGAAAACAAAGGCTACACTAGCTTCGAGAAATTGTCTTTTTCGCTTTCCTTTTTCTTCGGTGTAAAAATGAATTTCTAATGCCGTTTTTTGTTTTTTGCGCAGCCAAAGGAAATATAGATAAGCGGCAATGGTACTGAGGATAGAAATGACCATAAGCCCCAAGACCAACCAAGCTACAAAGGCAGCCATCAAATTGATAAAGGGTAATTGTGCATCAATTGCATTTTCTTTGGTGATGGGTTGATAGAGTATTTTGTAAGCTATCCAAGCCATCAAAGAAAAGAAAACAGTATTCCATGTAAAAGGAACCCACTGAGTATAAATAAGAATATTTTTCTTCAGCTGTTTTAATTTCATAATTGCGGTGTAGAAATGACCTTACAATATTACAATGTTGTGAGGTACTTACCTTGTTAAGCGAATGATATAATTAACTACCCAATTGTTAGCTTTCAAACAAATTTTATAAGCGCGAATAAATCATCAGTCGCACCGAAACCGTATAATCGACAGCACCGCCCAGCCCCAGCCCGTCATATTCTTTCGGGTCGAAATGGGTTGAAGCAGTGAGGGCATTGATTTGAATGTCTGACACTACATATTCATCACCATAGAGCAAGACGATGCCATCCACCGAAATGGTACTTTCTTCGCCACCGGCAATATGCTCCAAAATTTTAGTTTCGCCCGTAATGGCCAAGAGTTCGTTTGTTTCTTCGTTTACAAAAGAGAATAAAGCAGTTGTAGGTAAGTAGGTCATAATTTTTTAAAATTGGGTTTAAGCTTTTTTTACATTCTGCTGGTAATATTTACAAGCCTCTGTAATCTTACATTCAGCACATTTGGGGTTGCGCGCTACACAGATATATCGGCCGTGTAATATCAACCAATGGTGGGCAATATGCACCAATTCTTTGGGGATGTTTTTGATTAATTGTAATTCGGCTTGCAGTGGTGTTTTGGCATTAGTGGTGAGCCCTATCCTTGCCGAAACCCTAAATACGTGCGTGTCTACAGCCATATTAGGCTGGGCGTCGATAACAGATGTAATGACATTGGCTGTCTTTCTGCCCACCCCGGGCAATTGTACCAACTCGGTAACCGTATGTGGTACTTCGCCACCGAATTTTTCCATCAACATTTGCGCCATTCCTATCAGGTGTTTGGTCTTGTTGTTGGGGTAGCTAATACTGCGGATGATGGGGAATAAATCATCAAAAGTGGCTTTGGCCAAACTGGGTGCATCGGGATATTTTGCAAAAATGTAGGGTGTGGTTAAGTTCACTCTTTTATCGGTGCATTGTGCCGATAGGATGACCGCCACTAAAAGCTGAAAGGAATTGTCATACAACAATTCCGTTTCTGCTTCGGGTACATTTTCCTGAAACCAATTTAAGATATATTCGTAACGCTGTTTTTTCGTCATTTTGCATTCGGGTCGTCGGGTACAAAATCAAGCACGGCACTGTTCATACAAAAGCGTTTGTAGGTGGGGGCAGGTCCGTCGTCAAAGATATGTCCAAGATGCGAATCGCAACGGCCGCACAATACTTCTTCGCGGTTCATACCATAAGAATTATCGGTTTGATAGCGTACAGCATCTGCTTTCAAAGACTCGTAAAAGCTGGGCCAACCACAGCCGCTGGCAAATTTCGCACCTGAGCGGAACAAAGGATTTCCACAAACGGCGCAATAGTAAGTTCCTTTGGCATCTGTTTTATAATACTTACCCGAGAAAGCATATTCGGTTCCTTTGTTGCGGGCAATTTCATAAACTTCTTTACTCAGAATTTTTTTCCATTCCTCGTTGGGTACATTCAGTTTTTTGCTGTCTGTGCGGGAATAATAGGGATTGTTGTTGTCCATTTTAGTTTCTTTTTTTTGTGCGTTACTGCATTGACTCAAACTAATCAGCATAAAACAGCCAAGCGCTATTTTAGTGATAAACTGAAGCATTTCTTTTTTCATAAAAAATTAAATTTTATTGGATGGTTCAGTGTCTATTTACGTTAGCTGTAGCGTTGAAGTTTTGTAATGAAATGTAAAGATTGCATTAGTCAGATTCGAAAATGAAAAAATCACCATTGTTATTATTGCATTTTCTGAAAAACTTTTTTGGTAAGCCTTTTGATAAATCAATTTTTGTGACAGTATTTTTATCGCATTCGTTACTTGAATTTTGGAAAATTAAGTTTCCAAAATCCAATTTTGTTGGAAGTCCTTCAGACATATCTATTTTATAGTTTCCTACATAATTGTTCCATTCATCAAATATTAAAATTCGGTTTGTTGCTCGTTTTGATATTCCCCAAAACAAAGTGTTATTTACTATTTTAAATACTTTACCAGAATTGGTTTTTACCACTCCGAGAAATTTTAAATGATTTTCTAAACCTCCATTTTTTGACCATTTCCCAAATATGAACAAACTATCAACTATTCCTTCATTTAAAACTTTTTTATAATCATCTTTTTCATTTGTATTTCCAATTGCTTTTACTGGCAAAATCATCACGAGTAATATCGACAACAAGTTTAGATGTTTATTCATCTTTTATTGGAAATTGGAATTTATAATCACATTTTTAAGATTAACCATTCAAAATTAATAATCTAGCATTCCGGCAAGCTAATCGGGATATTTGTAGCCAAACCACCTTCGGCAGTTTCTTTGTATTTGTAATTCATATCCTGTGCGGTTTCCCACATGGTATTGACTACGGCATCCAGCGAAACACGTGCATTGTCCGGATTACTTTGTAAGGCTAATTGAGAAGCGGTAATGGCTTTAATAGCACCCATCGTATTGCGTTCGATACAAGGAACTTGTACCAATCCACCAATTGGGTCGCAGGTAAGGCCCAGATGATGTTCCATAGCAATTTCTGCAGCCATCAAACATTGTTTTACTGTTCCCCCCAATACCGAAGTAAGTCCTGCCGCAGCCATAGCGGATGACACACCGATTTCTGCCTGGCAACCGCCCATTGCAGCGGATATGGTGGCTCCTTTTTTGAAGATGCTGCCAATCTCGGATGCCGTAAGCATGTATTGTAAAATTTTATCCTCGTCGTAGCCATCGCAGAAAGCAACGAAATACTGAAGCACAGCCGGTATCACACCAGCAGCACCATTAGTTGGCGCAGTCACCACACGGCTAAATGCTGCATTTTCTTCATTGACGGCAAGGGCAAAACAGCTCACCCAGTCTAGGGTATATTGAAAGCCAGAGCCTCCTTCGCGGATTCTGTCAATCCATTCTTTATAATTGCTATAGGTTTTTCCGTTTAATAAACGCTTGTTGAGCGCAGCCGCGCGACGCGTCACGTGCAATCCTCCGGGTAGTTCTCCGCCCACGTGGCAGCCACGGTAGGTACAATCGCGCATGGTTTCCCAGATTTTCATAGCACCAGCTTTAGTTTCGGCTTCGCTTCGCCAAGCATTTTCATTTTCCATTACTACCTCGGCTATACTCAATCCCGACTTAATGCACCAATGCAATAAATCTGCCGATTTATCGATAGGGAAGGGTAATTCGCTGTTGAAATTTCCGGCATTGTCTTCGCCTTCTTTTACTACAAAACCACCACCGATAGAATAGTAAGTTTCGGCTATTTCCATTCCATTATCCAAGCTGCACAAAAATGTCAGGGCATTGGGGTGAAAGGGAAGGCTTTCGGTCATCAAAAATTCGACAGTAACGTTGTTGGGTATAAATGGCACTACTTTTTTGCCTGCTAAATTTAGTTTCCCTTCAGTGTTGATTTGGTTGATGCGCGGCGTGATTTCATTCACATCGAAAGTTACTGGGTCTTCGCCGCATAGCCCAAGTATAACAGCAATGTCGGTGCCATGTCCTTTTCCGGTTTTGGCTAAAGAACCGTAAAGAAGCACCTTCACAGAGGCTACTTTTTCAAGCCCGAATTGCTGCTCAATGCTACTCAAAAAGCGCAAAGCTGCGCGCCAAGGTCCAAGCGTATGCGAGCTGCTGGGTCCTATGCCTATTTTAAAAATATCGAATATCGAAATGCTCTCTCTACTCACTGTATATGTTGGATTGCTAAAAAGTATGATTGAAAATGTATTGCAAGATAAATCAAAGATGTACTTCAAATCAACTTGACATCAAATAAAATATCTGTGGCAAAATAGCTTGAGCTGCTAATAGAAGGCCGACTTTTTTTGTTATAGAAATGCCAAAAGAAAAAATAAAAACAATGGAAACGTTTTTGTGTATAAAATGTTTCCATAGTTTTGCGCCGTGATGACAGAAATAACTACAAAAAATATGGATGTGCGAACAAAGATAATGCAGAGTGCATTGGAATTGTTTCGTCAATACGGTTTCAAATCCGTGACCATGGACGATGTAGCTCATCGTGCAGGTATTTCCAAAAAAACGCTTTACCAACATTTTGATAATAAAAATGCAATTGTTGGGGATACAATGCTTTATTACAAGGAAGACATGAGATGCCAATGTGATGCTATGATGGCTTCGGCAGGTAATGCGGTTGAAGCATTTGTGAAAATTAAAGTGCATTTCGACAAGGTGTACAAAGAGATTAACCCCATTGCGCTCCACGAGCTTCAGCGCTTTTATCCTGAAGGCTATCAACAGTTTAGACTCAATATGGAGTCGGACGTGGCAGCAATGAAGGCTAATCTAGATCAAGGTGTGGCAGAGGGGTTGTACCGCCCAGAGATTAATACCGAGGTAATGGCGCTTTTTCATATGGAAAGCGTATTGATGATTATGTTGCCGAATATGATTGTCAAAGACCGTCTTGATTTATACACGGTTAGCCGCGAAATCATGGAGCACTATATATACGGCATTGTTACTCCAAAAGGCGAAAAACTCTATAAAAAATACAAAGAACAATACTTAACGAAGTAAAACAACAATATGAAACGAATAATACCACTCTTATTATTATCTGTTAGTTTGGTTCCGGCAAAAACTTTTGCACAAGAACCAGTGGCACTGAGCCTCAAAGATTGTATTGATTATGCACTGAAAAACAGTGTTTCGGCCAAAAATGCCCGCATTGATGTAGCATTGCAAAAAGCACAAAACGCCGAGGTTACTGGTAGAACACTACCCCAAATCAGTGGTGAGGGTAAGTACACTCAATTTTTTGATGTACAACAACAATTTATCCCAACCAATGCGTTTGTCATACCAGGTATGCCCACGCCAACTGAAGAGTTTAATATTGTTGGTTTTACTCCGAAATTAAGCAGTGTTGGCTCTTTAAATGCATCTCAGCTTTTATTCAATGGTAGTGTTTTTGTGGCTTTACAAGCTCGTAATACTTTAATGAAGTTGGCCAGACAAAAAGCTGAAATGACTAATGAAGAAATTCGTTATAATGTTCAAAAGGCTTATGCGGGTTTGGTGATTGCCCACAAACAATTTGAGGTGATGAAAAATAGCCTCGACTTGATGCGTAAATCTACAAATGATATGACCATCACTTATGAAAATGGTTTGGTGGAAAAAATTGAAGTCAACAGAATGGAGGTGCAACAGAGCAATCTGCAATCGGATAGTCTTGGCTTGGCCAATATCATTGAAGTGACCGAAAAGATGTTGAAATACACCATTGGTATGGAAATGAATACACCTATCCGCTTGACCGATGAATCTGTGATTGACAATGCTGACGAAGCAGCCAATCTTTTATTGCAGGAATCAAAAGTTGAAAATAATATTAGTTACCAATTGGCATATACCGGCGTTAAATTGCAGGAATATGATTTGAAACGTTATCGTTTCGAAGGTTTGCCTACCCTTGCTGCATTTGGAAGTATGGGTTACAATCGTTCTGCCAATAAGTTTGACGATTTAATCAATAAGCCATATTTGGGCTTTTCATTGGCAGGTTTGCAATTGAATGTTCCCATCTTCGATGGTTTGCAAAGAAGAAATAGAGTGAAATCTGCCAAACTAAAACTAGAAAAAGCAGAGAATGATTTGGATAATGCCAAACGTGGTATTGAATTCCAAACCAAATCAGCACAATCTAATCTTGCCAATGCATTAAAAACAACTGAAAGCCGCAAACGCACAATGGATTTGGCCAATACCGTATTGGATTTGGCACAGAAAAAATACAAAGCCGGCGTGGGTAGCAACCAAGATGTAATCATAGCTCAGGGCGATTTCTTGCGCTCGCAAAACGGCTACTTCGAAGCATTACTTTCTGTAGTCAATGCAAAAGCAGATCTTGAAAAAGCATTAGGACTTTTAAAATAATATCAATCATAAAATAGTCTTTTCACAAACAAACACTCTCTCAAAATAATAATTAATGAAACGAATTACTACCATCCTCGCAGCCTCTGTATTGTTAGCATCTTGCGCTGGCGAACAAAAAGGTGATAAAAGCGCAGAACTTGCCAAATTAAAAAGTGAACGTGCAAAACTTGATTTAAAAATAAAAGCCCTAGAGGCATCTGAAGGAAAAAATAATCCGCGAAAGGCTACTCCAGTGGCAGCAATGGAATTGAATCCTACAGTTTTTAATTCATTTATTGAAGTTCAATCTCAAATTCTTGGTGACGAAAACGTGTTGGCTACTCCACAAGCACCAGGTGTTGTGACGCACGTAAATGTAAAAGCTGGTCAGCAAGTTAGTCGTGGTCAGGTGTTGGCTACATTGGATGCTGCGGCCATTGAACAGCAAATTAAAGGACTAGATGTACAATTGAATTTGACAAAATCATTGTACGAAAAACAAAAGAACCTCTTTGCCCAAAACATCGGTTCTGAAATTCAGTTGATGCAAGCAAAGGCTACTTACGAAGGAGTTCAGAAGCAGAAAGAAGCTTTGCAAGCTCAACGCAATATGTATCGAATTGTTTCCCCAATTTCGGGCACAGTTGACCAAGTTTCTTTGAAGCCTGGTGATATGGCTAATCCAGGAATGTCGGGCATTCGTGTAGTAAGCTTTGATGATTTGAAAGCAGAAGCTAACCTTGGCGAAAACTATATTGGCAAAGTAAAACAAGGAGATCCGGTGAATATCGTGTTCCCAGATTTGAATGATTCTATCCAAACAAAAGTTACTTACGTGGGTCGTCAAGTAGATCCAATATCGCGTGCATTTTTGGTGCAAATTCGTTTGGGAAACAACAAGAAAATCTACCCCAATATGTCTTGTAAGCTTAGAATCTCTAACTACGAAAACAAAAACGCATTGGTGGTGCCTGTACAAGTAATTCAAAAAACTGCTGAAGGTGATATGTTGTATGTTGTTGAAGGTACCAAAGCTAAATCTGTGATTGTAAAAGTTGGTCGCAACTCAAATGGTTTGGTAGAAATTTTGAGTGGACTTAAAGCCGGCGATAAAGTAATTACCGAAGGTTTTGGTGATATTGATAATGGCGAAACCATTACTGTTCAATAAGACCAATTCAATAAAATATTCATTCTCTTCTAACCGAAAATTATCTACTTTCCAATGAAAGATAAATTTAAAGAATTTAAGCCATCCAGTTGGGCGATAGACAACCGGACGGCCATTTATATACTTACCATCATCATCACCCTCGTGGGTTTGATGGCCTATATCAGTTTGCCCAAAGAGCAATTTCCTGAAATTAAATTGCCCCAGATTATTGTGCAAACCATATACCCTGGTACCTCGCCCGACAATATGGAGAACTTGGTGACCAAGCCAATCGAAAAGCAAGTAAAAAACTTAACGGGTGTAAAGAAAGTAACCAGTAATTCTTTCCAGGATTATTCTGTAGTTATCGTAGAATTCAATACCGATGTACAAGTAGATAAGGCCAAGCAAGATGTAAAAGATGCGGTGGATAAAGCCAAAGCCGACTTGCCCACCAACTTGCCCAACGAGCCCGAGGTTAAGGATATCGACCTTTCGGAAATGCCCATTTTGTATGTCAATATTTCGGGCAATTATGACCTTAATCGTTTGAAGAAATATGCCGACCGTGTGCAAGATGAAATTGAAGAGTTGAAAGAAGTAAAGCGCGTGGATATGGTAGGTGCATTGGAGCGCGAAATCCAAATCAATGTGGACTTGTTTAAGATGCAAGGCGCAGGAATGACTTTCGCTGATATTGAGCAAACCGTAGGCTACGAGAACTTTTCGGCTACCGCTGGTGAGGTTTCGATGAATAACCAAAAGCGTATTGTGAGTATCCGCAATGAGTTTAAAACAGCCGAGCAAATTGCGAACCTAGTTGTACGCAATCAGCAGGGCAAGGCAATTTATTTAAAAGATATTGCCGATGTGCGTGATAATTTTGAAGAGCAAAAAAGCTATGCCCGCCTTGATGGTAAAAATGTAATTACTCTCAATGTCATTAAGGCAAAAGGTCAAAACCTGATTGATGCCTCCGAGAAAATTGAAAAATTGATGGAGGAATTGCACGAAAGTGAATTACCCAAAGATTTGAGTATCGTTATTACCGGCGACCAGTCAGAATCTACGAAGACCACTTTGCACGATTTAATCAATACCATCATCATTGGATTTATTTTGGTGACCATCATTTTGATGTTCTTTATGGGTGTTACGAATGCCTTGTTTGTGGCTTTGTCGGTGCCTTTGTCATGTGCCATTGCTTTCTTGGTATTGCCCGGAATCGGCTTTACCCTCAACATGATTGTGTTGTTCTCCTTCTTGCTGGCGCTCGGTATCGTCGTAGATGATGCGATTGTGGTGATAGAAAATACCCACAGGATATTTGACAATGGGAAAGTGCCGATTAAGAAGGCTGCAAAACTGGCTACTGGTGAGGTGTTTATGCCTGTATTGTCTGGTACCGTTACTACATTGATTCCATTTATTCCATTGGCTTTTTGGAAGGGTGTAATTGGTAGTTTCATGTTCTTCTTGCCGATAACCTTAATCATAACCCTCGTAGCGTCTTTGTTGGTGGCTTATATCATCAACCCCGTTTTTGCGGTAGATTTTATGAAGCCTCACGATGCTCATGATACTGGCAAACGTAAATGGAGCAAGAAGGATAAAATCATAATGATTATTTTCTTGTCGGTTATTGCTATTGCTTATGTATTCCAGTCTTGGGGTTTTGGTAACTTTATTGTCTTCTTATACGGCTTTGTATTGTTAGAAAAATTCGTTTTCGAAAAATGGATTCACACTTTCCAAAACAAAATCTGGCCTGCTTTTCAAGATTGGTACACCAAATGGTTAAAACGTTCATTGGCACATCCCGGCAAAACAGTTTTGATAATGGTGGGTATTTTTGTTTTCGCGATTGTGTTAATGATTGCTCGTAAACCAAAAGTGGTTTTCTTCCCAAGTGGCGAACCCAACTTTACATATGTTTATCTGAATATGCCTGTGGGTACCGATCAGGCTTACACCAATCAGGTGTTGAGCAAATTGGAGGCGAGAGTATATAAAGCATTAGATATTGACCTTGAAAAAGGCAAGAAAAATCCTGCTGTGAAATCTGTTATTTCTAACGTGACGGTTGGTGCCATCGACCCTAATAGTGGCGAGGTGGGCGACTTCCCGAATAAAGGAAAAATAACTGTGGCTTATGTAGAATTTGCGAAGCGCAAGGGTATTTCTACTGCCGATTTGTTGGAGCGTATCCGTGCGGCAGTGCAGGGTGTGCCTGGCGCAGAGGTCACCGTTGATAAAGAAAGTAGCGGGCCACCATTGCCCAAACCAATCGTTGTGGATATTTCAGGCGATAATTTAGATTCTTTGATTGCGGCCTCTGAAAATGTAAAACGCTTTTTAGAGAAAAAACAAATTGCAGGGGTTGAAGAATTGCGTAGTGATTTCCAAGCCAGTAAACCCGAGATTGTATTTGATCTTGACCGTGAGCGCATGAATAATCAAGGTATTACTACCGGTCAAGTAGCGATGGGCTTGCGTACAGCTGTATTTGGAAAAGAAATTTCACGCTTCCGCGATGCGAATGATGATTATCCAATTACGCTTCGCTTGGCGCCAGTACAGCGCGAAAATGTAGATGCGATTCGTAATATGCCAATCGTGTACCGCGATATGGGTATGGGTGGTATGATTCGCCAAGTACCTGTCAGTGCATTCGCTGATATTCGCTATGGTACTACTTATGGCGGTATCAAACGCAAAGACCAAAAAAGAATCATTTCCCTGACCTCAAATGTTTTGGGTGGCTACAATGAAAATGAAGTAGTGGCGGCCATCAAGCAAGAATTGGCTGATTTCAAAGCCCCTTCAGGTGTAACCATTACTATGGGTGGGCAACAAGAGGAGCAAGCTGAGACAGGTGCATTCCTTGGTAATGCGATGATGATTGCGATGGCTTTGATTTTCTTGATTTTGATTATGCAGTTCAACTCATTGAGCCGTACACTTATTATTATGTCCGAGATTTTGTTCTCTGTGTTTGGTGTGTTCTTGGGTGTGGGTATTTTTGGTATCGATTTCTCTATCGTAATGAGTGGTATCGGTATTGTGGCCTTGGCAGGTATTGTGGTTCGAAATGGTATCTTGTTGGTTGAGTTTATGGACTTGATGCTGGAAGAAGGTATGACACCTTACGATGCCATTGTAGAGGCTGGTCGTACCCGTATGACGCCCGTAATACTAACAGCTACAGCAGCAATACTTGGCTTGATACCCTTGGCTGTTGGTTTGAACATCGACTTTGCCCGATTATTTACTGAGTTGAATCCACACATTTATTTTGGTGGTGATAGTGTTGCTTTCTGGGGGCCTTTGGCTTGGACGATGATTTATGGATTGAGCTTTGCTACTTTCCTAACATTGATTATTGTTCCAGTACTTTGCTTACTCAGCTTCAAATTTAAAGATTGGGTTAAGGCAAAGAAGGCATCTTTAAGTCTAAAAATGAAAGAATAATCTTTAGGCCTTCTTTTGTCAGTAGAGTATATTGATAAATACAAGGCATTTGATAAAGGAGGGAACCTGCCAAATACACTTACTGGACTGGGTTCCCTCCTTTCTGTAGGCGGTATTTACTCCGTTTTTTTTTAAGTGGAACTGTCAAGCTACTTTGCACTATAAATGCCTGGTTTTATAAAACAAAAGCCCCGAAAACAATTTGTCTTCGGGGCTTTTTTATGAGGAATTGTATTAAATGATTTCTATCCTTCTAAATGAATGGAAAATACGATAGAGCGCGTGCGAATTTGGTCAATGGCATTGGTGAGTGGTAAGTTCCTGTCGATAAAGATTTGGTTCATCAAACCTTCACTCAGTTTAATTTCGGGAGAAAAAATAAAGTTGGGGTAATAAAACTCTAGCCCAAAACCCAATTCATAACCCAAATCCATAGGCTTAAATTTCAAAAACTCGTCTTTCTTACGCGAGTTGGCATTAGCCGCCATATCATAATCAAACTTGCCACCTGCCAAAGCATAAAAACGGAAATTGTGAATACGGTCGCTTTTGAATTTGAATTGTAAGGGCAAATGGATGTAAATTGATTCGATGGATTTGTCAGCAATATCGCTAGGCTTATTGGGCTGATTGTACATCAATCTTTTTTCGGCAAAAGAAATAGACGGAATCAGGCGCAGGTCAACAAATTTGCTCAATCTCAAATTGCCCATTATACCCAAATTAAAGCCTCCGCCCCATCCGGGCTGAATACTCATAAAAGTATCTGTGTTGGCAAATGCATCTGAATATTTAATGCGGTGACGCGATTGGTTGAAGCCAAAGGTCAGACCAAAATAATAGCTTTTGTCGTCGTGGTCTTCCATATTTACAATATGTATTTGCGCCCTTACCTCACTCATCAATGAAAGGCAACATAAAGTAACAAATAGGTATTTTAAGTATAATCGCATAAGTGGTCGCTATCTCTTTAACGTGCACGAAGATATAATATTTCGCTTCGTGTACCTTATTTTATTGTTCTTTACAAAAAATATCGACAAGCGACATTTCATGTGGCTGCATAGCTTATTTTTGCGCCCTTATGGAAAATCAACTGACCAACGAACAATTAATTGCTGTGGCTGCAGAATTTGGTACTCCGGTTTATGTGTACAACACCGAAAAAATTACGGAACAGTACCAAAAACTCACTAGTGCCTTCAGCGGACACCCCACGCGTTTTTTTTATGCTTGTAAGGCACTCACCAACGTTAATATTCTCAAACATCTCAAGTCATTAGGTTCTAATCTTGATTGTGTGAGTATCAACGAGGTCAAGTTGGGTTTGAAGGCAGGATTTCAACCAAAAGAAATTTTATTTACCCCAAACTGTGTTGCTTTTGACGAAATCAAAGAAGCCGTTGCGCTAGGGGTCAACATCAATATCGACAGCATTTCTATGCTGGAGTTGTTTGGTAATCATTACGGCGATTCTTATCCCATTTGTATCCGTATCAATCCGCACATCGAGGCTGGAGGTAATTATAAAATATCTACAGGTCATATTGATAGCAAGTTTGGAATTTCTATTCATCAGATACGCCATATTGTGCGTGTAGTCAAAACCACCAATTTGCACATACAAGGTTTGCACATGCACACAGGCAGCGAAATAAAAGATATCAATGTCTTTTTGCAAGCAATGGACGTATTGCTTTCCGTGGCCGAACATTTCAAACAATTAGAGTTTTTGGATTTGGGCAGCGGATTTAAAGTGCCCTACAAGGAAGAAGATCGTGAAACCGACATTAAATCTTTGGGTCAAAAATTGACCATTGCCATCAAAGAATTTGAAGAAGAATATGGCAAGCCATTAGAGATTTGGTTTGAGCCGGGTAAATATCTGGTGAGCGAGTGTGGCTATTTTGTGGTGAGTGCCAATGTCATCAAGCAAACGACTGCTACCGTTTTTGTGGGTGTCAATTCTGGTTTCAATCACCTCATTCGCCCCATGTTTTATGACTCTTACCACAAGATTTCTAACATTTCTAACCCCAATGGTGCCGAACGTATTTACACTGTTGTGGGTAATATTTGCGAAACCGACACCTTTGCTTGGGATAGGGTGCTAAACGAAGTGCGCGAAGAAGATTTGTTGGTGTTTCATAACGCCGGCGCCTATGGCTTTGAGATGAGCAGCAATTTTAACTCGCGCCTTAAGCCAGCCGAAGTGATGTACAAAGACGGTAAATTCAGCCTCATACGCCAGCGTCAACAATTTGACGACCTGCTGATAGGGCAAGTGATTGTATAGAGCTTTATAGGTAATTTATAATAAGAAATGCTGCGCGATGGTGCAGCATTTTTTTTTATGTTGGCCGGCTAAAGTCACCTTCACAAGCTTCGTTGCGTCGCACACTTCGGGGGTTATCATTTCTTCAGCTTTACCGTTTTCGCACTTTGCAAAGTGGCGGGATGGAATAAAATTAGCTAAGGCTTACAGGTATTATACTTGAAACATAAACGCACTCCGAGCTGCGCAGCTTGCGGATTACAAATCCGCTTTATCTGTAGTTCGGGATGCCCTTCGGAACATCACGAACAGCTGTATTCCTTTAACGTTTTGGTAGCCCAAATACGAAACTGTGTTCCTCTTTGAGATTTGATTCTGTATCCAACTGAAATAATTACATCAAGGTTATAATAGGAAACCTCATAATCTTTTCCATTATCGGCAGTTGTTCGGAATTTCCGAACAACTTGATTTTCGTCCAATTCACCTTCTTTAAAAAAAATTGCTAATATGCTCACTTACAGTTGATTTTGACCTGTCAAATAAATCTTGCATTGCTTTTTGAGTAAGCCAAACTGATTCATTATGAACAAAAACATCCACTCGTACTTCGCCATCTTGAGAAGTGTATAGGATGAAATCGGAGTTATTTGGAATAAGTTCTGACATAATTAATCTTCAATTTCTATAAAATCAGTATCAACATAGTCGTTTGCATCAAGCACGATTTCTTCATTGCTATACATTTCTTTAACTTTTAAGTATGCCTCATCCATAGAATTGGCTTTAATTTCAATTATCCTTGAAAGCGTTTCTTTTACTTCAATTTTAAGTGTTTCCATATTTTACTTTTTTATAATTTCCTCGACCAATAAATTCAATGATTCCTTTGTCACGCAATACTTGAAGTTGCTGCCTGATTTTATCTTTAATGAAATTGTTATTGGGATACTTCAATTTTAGTTTGTTCTCAAATTGGTAGATTTCATCTAAAGTAAAATCATTCTTTTTAATTGCATCAATGCAAAGCATTATATCCAAAATCCAACCCTTTGAATCACTAGATTTTTCTCTTAAAAATAATGTTTGGTTAAAAGAACTTTCAACGACTTTTCTGTCTATAATCTTAGTGTCTTTTACCAGAAAAATTTTACCTGCTTCTGCAACATTTGAAATATCAATATTGCACCCTATCCAACCTGCACGTTTTGCAGTTGCAGAAAGTGGTTTTCTTTTTACAATGATTTCAGTTGTGAAAAATTGCTTTGGGATAATCAAGAAATTTTCAACCGACCAATTCTTCGAATAAGTTAAAAAGAAAAAGTTTGGATTCTGATTGGAGTTTATTCGTTCAATCATTGTTGAATAAGCTCCGTCATTAATTGTTGTTGAAAATTTTCCGTTTTTACTTTTCAATTCAAATTCTTCAGCACATTTTTTACAGTAGAAATCTGCAACAGGTCGATTGTTCTCATATTCATTTAAAGGAACTTCTCCGCAACAGGGGCAATATGAATTATCTTTTACCCAATTCTCTGTTAAAACTCTAGCAATTTGTGAGTTGCTTTTGTATCCCTCTGCAAGTTTGGTGTTAAAACTCAAATTCATTTATGCAGCGAATTTTGCGTTAGGGATTGAAGTGGAAATCCTTTTGTGAGGGACGAACAAAAGATTGTAACGTAAAGTCCGACCCGATAGGGGAACGCCCCAATCGAAATCAGTTCTTTTGGTTTTGATGCTATTGTTTTATAAGTGTTGATTAAGTCCGTGTTAATGTCGTTGATAACTGCTTTTTCCAGTTTTGGGAAGTTGTTAAGCATCCAAAATAAAACGGCACCACTTCCAACAAAGGGCTCAATGTATGTGAATTTATTATTGGTAATTTCATAAGGCAATGACTTTTCAATCTCTGTTATGAGTTGTGTTTTTCCGCCTGCCCATTTTAAAAATGGTTTTGCAATCCTGTCTGTCATCTGTCTTTTATATTAGTTTTATACTTCAAGCAAATTTACAATTTTCATGCTGCTTATTCTTCGTTTCGGTCAGGGTCTTTTTCTCCCTTCAGTCCCCTAATCAATCTTCAAATCCTGCCACTCTTCCGATAAAAGTTCTTTGGTTTTGTAATCGGTAAGGTCAAATTGCACGGGCACTACCGAGGCATAATGATGCTCGAGGGCATAAATATCCGTGTCCTGGCCTTCGTCCTTACAGATAAAATTGCCCACCATCCAATAGTAATCTTTGCCGTGCGGGTCGATACGGTGTTCAAAGCTTTCGCCCCATTTGGCATCGGCTTGCCGGCAAAATTTAATGCCTTTAAATTCAGATTCTTTGACGCGGGGGATGTTGACATTGAGTAAGGTTCTGGGAGCAAGTGGGGTAGCGAGCATTTGCTGTGCAATGGCTCGGGCTACTTTTTTGGCCACCGAAAAATCGGCCTCAAAACTAAAATCGGCCAAAGAAAAACCCACCGAAGGCACTCCCTCTATGGCCGCTTCCATTGCCGCACTCATGGTGCCCGAGTAGATGACATTGATAGACGAATTGAGTCCGTGGTTGATGCCGCTCACGCAGATGTCGGGCTTGCGATGCAAGATTTGGTTGGTGGCTAATTTGACACAATCTACAGGCGTGCCACTGCATTGGTAGGCATCTATCCCTTCAAAAATGCTTACTTTATTCATCCGCAAAGGCTTGCCGATGGTAATGGCATGGCCTGTGGCCGATTGTGGACTATCGGGGGCTACTACCACAATAGTTCCCAATCCGGTCATGGCTTCTATTAAATTTCGGATACCTGGTGCAGTAATCCCGTCGTCGTTGGTGACTAATATAATCGGTTGATTGTTGTCGTATTGCATAAAGCAAATTTAGACTTTAGTGTCGTTTTATGTTCGTTAAACTCTCCACATTTTGCACACATTATTTTGGCTCTGAGCTTTGTTAAGGCCTGCTAAAATTGTACTTTCGTGCCTATGTTGAGAATTGGCAAACTAGTAGCAACACATGGCTTAAACGGCACTTTGATTTTGTCTCATATAGTGGGCAAAAGTAATTGGCTCAAAAACGATCAGGTTATTTTTGTCTCGGTGCAGAAGGATAGCCATATCCCCTTCTATGTTACCAAATTTAAAAGGCACAACGACGAGGAGTATCATATTCAATTAGATGAAATTGAAACAGTAGAAGCCGCTAAAAAATTAGTGGGCAAACAGGTTTTTGTGCCTGCCGAAATATTGGGCGAAGCCAAAACGGATAGTCCTTTGCTGTGGATAGGTTTCAATGTAGTAGATGCTGAGAAAGGTAGCCTTGGCCCCTTGACCGACATTTCGCAAACAGGGCATCAATGGGTGGGCACCGTATCGTACCAAGGCAAAGAGGTATTGCTGCCTATGGTTGAGCCCATTTTACAAGAAGTGAATTTGCGCAATAAATATATCAGAATGAATCTTCCTGATGGTCTTTTGGATTTGTAAGTAGTATCTCTTTTTTATAGTCCGTAAATGGGCAAATCATTCATCCAGCTGATGTTGTTAATGTCTCTCGCATCGGCACAATGAGATTCGATGCCATTGCTCAATAACCAATAAGGACAAGGGATTTGGCTATGATATTGTAATAATTGGTGCAAGGTGTTTTGCTTGATGTCGATTTCTGGCGCTTTACATTCTACCAGCAACCAAGGTTGTTGGTTGCGGTCGTACACCACAATATCATATCGCTTGTTGAGGCTTCCGAATTTCAATTGTTTTTCTACGGCAATAAGTCCAATGGGGTACTGCATTTGGTTGGTAAAATAATGTAGAAGTGCTTGCCTTACATACTCTTCGGGGTTGAGTTGTATCCATTTTTTGCGTACAATATCCCATACCATTCGGTTATTGTTTTCCGTTTTGATATTGAGTTGTAGCTGATCAAGCAAAGAAAGGTGTATCATATTGGCTGGGCAAAATACGTTCATTTTGTAGAATAAGGCTAAAGTTCTAATATTGTTGCACCAATTTAATTTCATTATGGTTTTGTCTTTTGCTACTTGTGCTGTCAGTGTTTTGCCTTTGCGCAAGGAGGCTTCTCACCGCTCCGAACAAGTCAGTCAATTACTATACGGCGAGCATGCCGAAATCCTTCAAGTCAAAGAAGAATATTGGGCCTATGTCCGTTGCTATAATGATGATTATGAGGGCTGGTGTTTGTTGGGGCAATTGCAGCTTATCAGCAAAAGGGAATTTAATAAAGTGCCCAAATTTTTGGTTACGGGTATGGGTTATAAATTACGTAATGAAGATGCTGAAATTATCCTGCCTTTTGGGGCTTCGCTCAAGTCTGGTTCTTTGCTGTTGGCTGGTCAAAAAGCCAAATTCAAAGGGAAGAAATCATTGTTGTCTGATTTAAGTGCTTCTGCCGAAACGGTGGAAGTTATAGCGAAGAGCTTTCTTGCTGCGCCTTATTTGTGGGGAGGACGAACTTTAGAAGGTATCGATTGCTCGGGTCTCAGCCAAATGGTGATGCGGATGAATGGTATTAATATTGCCCGAGATGCCTCGCAGCAAGCACTTCAGGGTGAGACAATTGCTTTTTTGCAAGAAGCCCGATGCGGGGATCTTGCTTTTTTCGGAAACAATGAAGGCAAAATTAACCATGTGGGTATTTTGCTTTCGGAGCACAATATTATTCATGCTACCGAAACTGCCGGTTATGTGGTGGTAGACAAAATTGATCAAGAAGGTATTGTTAGCAAATTGCTCCGAAAAAGAACTCATACTTTACGCTTGATTAAGCGTTTTTTCTGAGAATCATTATTCTGTTGATGCCAATGCTGATGCAATGTTCTACTGTAAAAACTGATTGAATATTCTGTTGCGCTAATTCCCAGTTTTGCTCGTTATTGATGATATAATTGAGCACTAGATGGCTGGTTTCGTCCTGAAGCATTAGGCTACATTCGGTCAGAAAACTTTTATTGGTAACAAATTGCGGCACTACTCTGTCTTGAAAAACATCCAAAACAATTAAATCATATTTTTCGGAATGGTGCTGCACAAAAGTTTGTACATCTTCGCAAATCCAATTGCAAGGCATCTTTGGTTCGGGCTCGAGAATTTCTTTGCCCCAATCGATGACTTGCGGGTCAATATCCACCAAAGTGCAAGGAATAGGGATATTCATTTTTTGTAAGACAGAAACAGCGCTACCTAATCCAGCACCTAAAACAAGCAGATTTTGCTTTTGGGTTAGTTTTTTTTTCAAATAGCCAAACGCTTCAGTGAGTGGTCTATAAGCTGCTCCGTCTGAGTAAATTGCGGTAGCAGCACCGAGTTGCCATCTTCCTTGGTAGCGATAAAGCTCTAAGTTAGGTGTCGTTTTGCCAGGAGCAGAAGCTACTTTTACAGGCAATAAATAACTGAGTAAATGCTGGAAAAATTTGATTTTCAAGAGCGAAAAACTTAATCGTTATTACGACGTCTTTTGTCTCTTTTTTTGAAAATAGGGACTTTGCTTTCGCTGCCTGTTAGTAGTCGGCTGATGTTTTTGTGATGTGTCAAAACCACTAATGCCGCTGTACTAATAGCAAATATTTTGTAGCTCAACTCTGGCTCGCGGAAAATAAAGAGAATTAATAAAGGGAAAGCGATGCTTGCACTAATAGAACTCAAAGAAACATAACGTGTAGCCAAAAGCATCAACATAAATACACCCACCAAACTAACAGCAACAAGTGGCTGGATGCCTAAAATCATTCCGAAAAGAGTGGCAATACCTTTACCTCCACGAAAACTAGACCAAATAGGGAAAATATGCCCAAGCACTGCAGCAATACCAAGTATCACTTGAAGATTTACGAAGGGTTCTGAGGTCCAGGTATAATGAGAAAAGATGGAAAATTTAACAGCAAGAAAACCTTTGAGGATGTCAGCAATCATCACGATGATGCCAGCATTTTTTCCTAAAACCCTAAATGTATTCGTTGCTCCAGCATTGCCGCTACCGTGTTCACGAATGTCAACACCATAAAAACGTTTACTCACTAATACTGCAGTAGATACAGAACCTAGCAAATAAGCAAGAACAACAAGCAAAATATCGAGCATTGTCAACTTCAATTTTAATGAGTTACAAATATAATGCTATTTTTGAGAAACGGAACATATAGAAGTGCTAATGATTTGAGTAATAATGATCGCCTTTAATGTCTTACTTTATGTATAAAAAAAATGGCTTGTTTTTGAGGATACTGCTGATTTGTGTCTTTTTCTTGAGTTTGTGTTCAATAAAAATTTATGCGCAGAGTAGCGCCTCTGCCTACATAGATAAACACAAGAAAACGGCAGTTATTTTAATGAATCAATCGGGCATACCGGCGAGCATTATTTTGGGCGTTTCGATGATAGAATCTGCAATGGGCAAAAGTAGAAATTGCAAATTACTCAACAATTATTTTGGTATCAAAGGCAAGAATAATTTATCCAAAGCCAAAGGATCCCCACGTTCAGCTTACAAACAATACCCTAGTTCTTATGCCTCTTTCAAGGATTTTGTCAGGATTGTTAAAAGCAAGAAATATTACCCCGAGTTAAAAGGGAATATGGATTACAAAAAATGGTTGGTGAAAATGAATCAATATGGCTATGCCGAAGCCAAAGGCAAGTGGATAGCAGATGTTAGCTCGGTGATAAAAAAGTATGAATTAGATGCTTATGACAAAGAAGTATTGATTTTTGACGACGATACTTTTGCTATTTGGGGTACAGATTCTACAATGTTGTACTTGCAGGAGTCAGATTAGAATTATCTTTTGCTGCTTTTTGTACCCAAAGGAAGCAAAACAAATAGATGGATACTCCAAACTGAACTTCCAGCATTGCTTCAACCATTAAACACAAAAACAAACCAAACCATGTTGCCATCAGATATAAACCATCTCGGTTTTTTTTGATGTTCCGAATGGGGTAAAACAACCAAATCATAAAAACAACCAGCGTTACAACACCGCCTGCCAAAGTCACTTCTAATAATTGGTTATGCGGCACTATCCTTTGCTCGGGTTTGGTATTGGGAGAGTAAACTTCATATTTCGATTTCATTTCGGCTCGTATGTCACCTGCCCCAACTCCCAAAACTGGATTTTCTTGTATGATTTTTGCCGCTAATTGGTAAGAAATGATTCTGCCAATATCAGAAAAATCAGCTGTTTTATTGCCATTTTTATATTCATTGAAGCTATAGATGACGTAATGGATTTTGCTCTGAAAAGACGGAGTGGTTTTGTATAAGGTTCCTACAACAAGAATGGACGATAGTATAATGATTAAGGATTGTAAAAACTTTTTTTGAAGAAATAAGAATACGATGTAGATAAAAGCAAAACTATAGAGCATTAATAATCCGCTTCGGACAGCCAAGATATGAAGGTATATGGCTAGGAATAGCAAACATGTAATGGATGTAATACTTAATGCTTTATTTTTTAATTTGGGTGCCATGTAGGCCCCCCAAATAATTACCCAGGCAATGAAAATACTGAATCGAATATGGTCTTTGTAGGCTGGTGTTCTTAATACTTTTGAATAGGAGTATCCGCTTACTATATTTTCGGAATCCCTAAAGTAAAAAGATAAAGAGTAAATACAGGCAATTACTGCCAATGTAATTAAGCCTAAAGTCAGAGTCTGATAGTGCTTCGCTTTTAAGGTAGGAAGGCATCCCATCGCTATCGGAAAGATAAGAAAGGGTAACTTTACTTGAACTCTCTCTTGCCAATACGGGATATCGGTGCTCCAAAAAAATGAAATAGCATAAAGGGCAAGCCAAGATAGTCCCCAAAGCCACCATTTTTGTTCGGCCCATTGCTTTGGTTTTGTATTCCAAATTGAATTGAGAAAAAACAAAAACATACTCAAGGATAAAACAGCCCTGCCCGCCAAAAAACCATAAATCATGCCAAGGCTAGTGAGTACTGCTATTTCTGCTTGGTGTTGTATAAAAAAATTGTGTAATCTGCTATTTTTCACTAATTTTGATTTCTTCGAGAAGAACGCAAATGTCGTTAACTTATTATCAAAAATGCAGGGTAAATTAGATTCTTTTTTTTCATTTAAGTACATTGCCCGCCTATTTTATACCTTACGATACCTCAAGTGGCAGCAGTTTTTTTTTAGAGTTTATTATCCTATAAAATATATTTTTTTTAGTCCGAAGGAAATTGGTGATCAACAACTTGAATGTACACGCTCGCACCAAAAAATTACTTTTCCTTCCTTTTTAATTAATCAGCAATTATTTGATGCTCAAGATCAATCGTTCACTTTCTTAAACCAAAGAAAATATTTTGCTGGGCCTATAGAATGGTCTTTTGATAAATTTGGTTTGCTTTGGAAGTTTCATTTGCATTATTTGGATTGGTTGAATGACGCCAATTTAAGTGTTGATGATAGGTTGGTCACTTTACAGAGCTTTGTTGCTAGTTATAAAAAAAACTATATTTTTTGCCACTCTTATCCAGCCTCTTTAAGGATAGTCAATGTAATTAAATTCTTGATAGAGCACGAAATTAAGGATGATGCAATCGTACAAAATCTGTATAGACAAGCATCAAGGTTATCCGCTTTTCCCGAATATGAAATAAGGGCTAATCATTTATTACAGAATGGAATTGCTTTGTTTTGGGCTGGAATCTATTTTGGAGATCCAAACTTTGAATTAATTGGAAAAAAAATTTTAAAAAAAGAATTAAAGGTTCAGGTGTTAAATGATGGGATTCATTTCGAGAAATCGGCTGCTTATCAGTCCATTATTACTAAAGATTTATTGGGTTTGATATTCTTACTTCGTGCCAAATCTATTGATAATCAGTTTGATCATTACCTGACTCAACATTGTACCTTGCTTCTTTCTGGCTTAAGAAAGCTGCTGACTCCAGATGGTCGTTATATGAATTTTGGCGATGCGAACGACGAAATGTCTATTCCTTTTCTCGAATTGTTAATTGTGGCACAAAATTTGCATATAAATATTAATGAATTGGAGTTAGATGAGAGTGGTTATCGTTTTTTTGGAACAGTTCATTTCAATTTGCTCTTTAATTTAGGGAATGTTCCCGCAGTTTTTCAGCCAGGCCATGCACACGCTGATGCTTTTTCGTTCTGTTTAAATTCAAAGAAAAAACAGATTATTGTTGATAGGGGAGTAAGTACTTATGAACCATCATTGTTGAGATTGGAAGAGAAATCAACGGCGGCACATAATACAATTAGCATCGAAAATGCTAATACTGCCGATGTTTGGTCAGCTTTCCGAATGGGAAAACGAGCGGAAATAAAATTGAATACAATAAGTGAACGAAATCTAGAATGTGAACACAATGCTTTCCAAAAGTGTTTTGGAATCATACATAGCAGGAAACTTGAAATACAAGAAGATCTAATTTGTATTATAGATGATTTGAGAGGTTGGAATGGTCAAATGGCTCAACTTTTTTTGCATTTTCACCCAGATGTAGAGTTGGTACAAGTAGGAGAGTGTTGGAAAGTAAAGGATACAGAAATAAGTATAAAAATAGAAAATTGCAATTCTTTTGTAGATGAATATCAATATTCTATTGGTTTTAATAAAACACGAAAGGCAAAAAGAATAATTGGAGACATCCAAACAACAAACATAAAGACCGTTATAAAATTTTTTGATGAAAAAACTTATTGATATTATTGTAGGAGCACGTCCCAATTTCATTAAGGTTGCTGCAATTATAAAAGAGCTTGAATCTAGTGATATCATAAATATAGGTATTCAGTATCGTCTAATTCATACCAGTCAACATTATGATGCAAAAATGAGTGGTGTTTTTTTTGAGGAATTAAATATACCTGAGCCAGATATAAACTTAAATGTAGGCAATATTGAAAGTTCAAAACAAATTGCAACTATTATTTCTCGATATAGCAAAGTTTTAGAAGAGAAAAGGCCAGATATGGTTATCGTTTCCGGCGATGTAAATTCAACTGTAGCATGCGCTTTGGCCACAAAAAAAACTGATCCGACAATACCATTAGTCCACGTAGAGGCTGGTTTGAGATGTGGTGATAGACAAATGCCAGAAGAGGTTAATCGCATTCTCACTGATTCAATAGCTGATTATTTTTTTACTACTTCAAGAACCGCATCTGATATTTTAGTGAGTGAAAGTGTTGCGCCCGAAAGAATTTTTTTTGTAGGGAACACAATGATTGATACTTTATATAACAATGAAAAGCGTTTTAGAAAGCCTTCTTTTTGGGATAATTTTGGGTTAGAAACAAAAGGTTATTTTGTATTAACCTTACACAGGCAAGGTAATATTTCTGACGGGGCTATATTAAGTTCGTTATTAGAATCAGTCTCTGAAGCTGCGGGTAATACTCCTGTTATTTTCCCGGTTCATCCTCATACGGCAAAAATGATTGAAAATTTTGGAATAGTTTTATCTTCTAATATGATTGTGACGGAGCCAATGGGATATTTAGAATTTAATTATTTGGTAAAAAATGCTTGTGCTGTAGTGACTGATTCTGGAGGAATTTCTGAAGAGACTACTATCATGAACGTGCCTTGTATGACTTTGAGAAACAATACAGAACGTCCTGAGACATGCACAATTGGTACCAATATGTTATTAGGCAACCGTCCTGAAAATATTTTTAATGCATTTGAAAAACTTAAATCTGGTAATTGGCAATTGGCCAAAAGACCAGAATTGTGGGATGGGATGGCAGCCGAAAGAATTGTTAATACGATTTGCGATTTGATTTTAAAACCCTTAGATCGAAAAGGATCTTTTATTAAAACCAATTCGAAATCATTTGGTGAAGTGTCATATAATACCATTTTTTTGAATTAAATATATATATAAACCGAAAATTTTACTTGGAAATCTTTTGGTTTAGATTTACCTTTGACAAATGTATTCACAAGTTTTAAGAGAACTCTAAATAATTATGGGAGCATTTTTACTTGAAACAAACAAATGGCTGCTCTATCCCACTTCAATACTTTTGTCTATGTTGTTGTGCATGAGCGCAATACCACGAATAATTTATATTAGTAAAAAGAAAAAGATATTTGATTTGCCCGATAATGGGCGAAAGATACATTCTGAGGTCATTCCCAATCTTGGTGGAATTGCTATATTTTTAGGCTTTTCTGTTGTTACTTCAATTTTTATCAATCCTGCAGAATTTGTAAAATGGAATTATATAGTTGCCGCCTTACTCATTTTGTTTATAACAGGTATTAAAGATGATTTAATCAACGTCAACCCTTCCAAAAAGCTAATTGCACAAATAGCGGCATCTGCTATTATAGCAGGGCTTGCAGATTATAGATTGGATAATTTATATGGCTTGTTTGGTGTATATGATTTGCCCTATTGGGCGAGTTTACTAATTACTATCATTGGTTGCACATTTGTTAGTAATGCATTTAATTTGATTGATGGTATTGATGGTCTTGCTGGTACAATTGCTGTAATTTGTACACTGTTTTTAGGAACAGCCTTTGCCATTAACAATAGCTACAGCCCAGCAATAATTTCATTTTCATTAATGGGAGCTATTATAGGTTTTTTACGATTTAATTATAATCCTGCCCGTATTTTTATGGGTGATTCAGGGTCTCTAGTTATTGGCTTTATCATTGCTGTATTGTCTATAATGCTAACAGACCATGTAAGTCTATTGCAAAATAATTTACTTTTTCATAGCCCCAAGGCAGTGTTACTTGTATCTTTAGCTTTATTGTTTGTTCCAGTTTTTGATACTTTCCGAGTGTTTATTACTCGGATTATTAAAGGAAAATCTCCATTTGCTGCAGACCGTACACATTTACATCATTATTTGTTAGATCTAGGATTCTCACATACCAAAACGGTATTAATTCTTTCTTTTTCCAGTTTGATGATTATCATTATTGCTATCTTGATTCAAGATTTACCTGTTAATATTTGCTTGTTTGTTATTGTACTTAGCGCATTTGCTTTATTCTCGATATTGTATTTTATAAGACGCAGTAGACTGAATGCAGAAATGGGTATTGAGCCTAAAAAGAACAAACTCATACTTTAAAATTAAGATTTCTACTAAAACTAAAAAAAAAAGAGGCTGTCTCCAATAATTCGAGACAGCCTCTTTTTTTGTTTTACTAGAAAATATATATTTAACTGTAGTATGGAGAAATTAAAACATAAACCAAGACTCCTGTTATGCTGACATAAAGCCATAAAGGAAAGGTATAACGTGCCATTTTTTTATGGGTGCCAAACTCACTAGTTAACCCGCGATATGCAGTAAACAAAATAAACGGCAGAATAATTGCAGCAAGAGGTATATGGGTTAGTAAAATGAAATAGTAAATTGATTTAATAGTGCCTTCTCCACCAAATTTTGTGTCACCGTTAAACAAGTGATGAGCGATATAGCTAACCAAAAACAAAGCCGAAAGAGCCATTGCAGTTAACATGATTTTTTTGTGCAGGATGTAATTCTTGTATTTGACGCTGATAAGTGCTACCACTAATAAGACACTAACAATAGAGTTAATGATTGCGTTGACAAAAGCGAATACATGCGAATCAAATCCTAAATCAACTTCTATTTTTACTTTACTCAGTATAACAACTGCTGCGAATACAACAAACGAAACAGTGAAAATGAGCAATTTTGCTTTTTTGTCGTCTTTTTTTAAGGAAGCTTGTAGCACTCTGTAATTATTTTATTAGGGAGCGAAAATAGTGTCTAGGATTGAGGAATTACTATTTAAAAACTTGATGTAATCATAGCACGAACACCACTAAATGCTGGTTCATAACGACAAACACCACCAGTACAATTAATACCAGCTACTTGTTTTACATAGGCCAATGAGAAACGGTGTGGACCTTTGGTATAGGCTGAAAAAATGGTAGGGTAATGTATTTTTTCGCCTTTGGTAGGAGCGATATTATACATGTCAGACATGGCAAAGGACCAATTTGGAGCTATCGTGTATTCGCCCAAAACGAATAACCAGGAACCCATATCTTGTTTTGTGTCTTGATATTCAACCTCTAGGCGAACGGCTTGTTTGTCGTTGATTCGGTATGTTACATCCACAAAAGGGGTGATGGAAAACATAAATGGCAATGGTTCGTTGCGATATACTTGCAAATTGTATTCTAAGTACTGAATACCACCACCTAGAATCCATTTTTTAAAGCCACGGTATTCGGCATCTGCAAAAATTTCTTGATACAATTTTTGACCGTTAATTGTGGTCATATTTGTGTAGTTCAGGTTAATGTTGTAATCGTCATTCGGTGCAATCAATACATCTGTTTTATAGGCCATTTCAGATATATCTTGTGAAGCAGGTGAATATCTCGCCAATAATCGGTGAGGACGTATAATAGCCACGACAGGTTGCCAATTCACCATGCCGTCTAGTAAGGTTTGAGATGGAGAGGTGCGCATCACAAAATTTTCGGTGCGTTTTGCACTTAGGTTGACTGCGATACCTTTTTTTGCCCATCCTAGAGTGGAATATAAAGTAGAGCCAGAATGGTTTTGTAATTTACCATTAACATTAATGGCTTCGCTAGTTTTATAGGCACCTTCTACATACCAAGAAATGTTTTCATAGGTCAGGTTGTTGTATCCTGTAAATGCATACATATTGTATTTGGGTATAAACCTTTCGGGTATGTTCTGGCTATTGATTGTAGCTACTACAGCATCCATCGAGCTTTGATCTAAAGTTCGATTGAGTGCTGCAATACCTGGAGCAATGTGCACTTTACCTTTATTAAAATCACCTTCTAACGTGCCTGATTTGAATATGGGTGCATAAAATGTATTTACCAGATTATTGTTTTTTTGCTGTCCGGCAAACCCTTTAAAGAATAAATGCTCATTGATTTTATACTTCAAAGAAACCCCTACTAATGCATTATCAATCAAAAGACCTCTGTCTTCGTAAGAACGAAATACAATACCACTTCCTACTTGATCATAAATATATCCTGCTGTAACGTTAAGATCTCCAATTTCTTTACTCAGGCTAAAGGCTCCGATACCAAAAGTAGTCATCGGGCGGGTAAGGTATTTAAGGTTTGAATTTTGAAAAGCGTCCACTCGCATAAATGCTGTAAAGCCATTTTGATTATACCGAAGGCTCAGCCATCCTTCACCACCACTTTTATAATTTTCGTAAAGGGTATTATTCGGTTCAATAATCTTTTTGTCATTTTCGTAAAAATTGACATTGGTCATAATGTCGCCACTCAATGTGCCTTGAGCAGAAGCATTTGAAAATGATGCTATTACTACAGCCGAAAAGAGGATTTTTCTCATTAAACTTTCTGTTAAAATCTTTTAAAAATATCCACGAAATTACTTTTCTGATGTAACATTAACAACTTAATTTTGTCAGAATAAAAACTAAAACAAGAAATAATGAAAAAACTCAGCACATTAGCTTTATGTCTTTTTGCATCAGCTACACTTTGGGCCCAGTCAGAATTGCCCAATACCCCAATAAAAAATGTTAGTACCGGTAAAAAAATAGCTTTTAATGAGACTTTCGAAAAAGGGAAAGTGACCGTGGTAAGTTTTTGGGCCACTTGGTGCGTTCCTTGTAAAAAAGAAATTAATAATGTTCGTCGCAAAATGCCAGAATGGAAGAAAGAGGCAGACTTTAATTTTATGACGGTATCAATAGACGAATCCCGTATGGAAGGAATGGTACGCAGCTATGCCATTTCTCAAGGGTGGGACTTCCCATTTTATCAGGATGTGAATTCAGATCTAAAACGTTCCCTCAATTTTCAAAACGTACCATTTACTATCATTGTTGACAAAAATGGTAAAGTGGCTTGGATGCACACTGGATATGAAGAAGGTGGTGAAAATGAAGTTTTTGCCAAGGTGAAAGAAATTATTGCTCAATAACAATAAACATTGAATTATACCAAAAGCCACTTACGACGATGTTGTGAGTGGCTTTTTTTTTTGAATGTTGACTCCCGTTAATCTTTCTAAAATCATATGAGTAAAGCAAATTGATAGAATAATTATTCTTTAAAAGAATAGGAGCAATGGAAAACGAAATGATATCTTCCATCGAATACATTAAAATAAGTCTTCCTTTGTGGCATTGTGTGGAAGGTGTTTCTTTTGAGAATGCCAATTTTTTTGTGAAAATTTAAACTGTCAAATGTAAACACACAAAAAAAAGTGTGTAAATCAACGATTTACACACTTTCGAACAACTTTGAACATTGTTATAGTAGTACAAGCACGAAATATGTCGAACTATTTTGTTGAGGATTTGAAAAAATTCAACACCATTCAAATTCCTTTGTGAATTGCTTTCAAACTTTTGAGTACCTTAGTTCTTACACAACTCGACATTGACGATACAGCGGCCTACAACGGTTGTGAATTGCTTTCAAACTTTTGAGTACCTTAGTTCTTACACAACCACAAATTGGGACAAAGCTTCAGAAGCTTTGTTGTGAATTGCTTTCAAACTTTTGAGTACCTTAGTTCTTACACAACTCGGCAGGTGCAAAGGACTTGTATCAACAAGTTGTGAATTGCTTTCAAACTTTTGAGTACCTTAGTTCTTCACAACAATATTAGCAATACACCAACTTATGCCGAGTTGTGAATTGCTTTCAAACTTTTGAGTACCTTAGTTCTTACACAACTGTCTTTACCAATAGTGAGCGACTTCTTTAGTTGTGAATTGCTTTCAAACTTTTGAGTACCTTAGTTCTTACACAACGGGTTTGAACCAGAGCGAACCAACAATTGAGTTGTGAATTGCTTTCAAACTTTTGAGTACCTTAGTTCTTACACAACGGTAATGTATCAATCTTGTTGGTGGCTAGTTTTACATGTGTAAAAGCATAAAAATCAAGAATAATTTTCAAAAGTGTAATCAAAGCGAGAGGGGCAAATGTCTCTCTCGCTTTATTTTTGGCTCTAAAAACACTCTCTAATGCATTCAAAAATCTCCACGTGTATCAAAGTTGTTGGTGATAACCCAGAATGCCCATCCTGCAATGGATGCAGCATAAAATACGGCTACTACTCAATAAAACGGAGACCAGTCCGCCACGTAGTCTCCCCTAACAAGCCATTTGAAGAAAAGCTAGGGGGACTCGTGGCTTCAGAAAAAAATCTATTTGGGGACTTCCCGAAATCATCGGGACAGGCAGTGGCATCAGAGGAAGAAGTTACCTCATCAAAAATCCAGCAACGATACCTCTGCAAAGCCTGCAAAAAAACATTCATCAAAAGCTACCAAAACCACGCCTACCTCAAAGACACCAATCAAAATATCATCTCCCTTATAAAAGAAAGCTGCGGCATCAGAAGCATCTCCCGATTACTTCAAATCTCTACTACAACATTACTCAAACGAATACTTACTATAGCAAGGAACACTGCAAAACCAATTATCATTAAAGGAGGCCATTACGAAGTAGATGAAATGCGCAGCTATATCAAAAAGAAAAGTAGAATGATTTGGATTGTCTATGCAATGGAACGAAGCACAAAAACAGTCGTAAGTTTTAATGTAGGAGCACGAACCAATAGAACCTTAAATGTGGTGCTTAGAACCCTTCAATACGCCGAAGCCAAAACAATTTATACCGACAAATTACCTGCTTATAAATACTTGATCGAAGAGAAGATCCACAGCACACAATACAGAGGCACCAACCACATCGAACGAAAAAACCTCTGCATCCGCACACAGCTCAAAAGGCTCAGCCGTAAAACAATTTGTTTTAGTAAAAGCGCGGCAATATTAGCAGCTTGTTTGGCTATCTATTTTTGGACATAGTGTTTGGCGGAAATGAACTATAAAATGTCGGGAAAGGATAGCTCTTAAATTTGATTTGTGAGCAGTTTGAAAATAGTTTTGGGTACTAAAAATATCCAAATGTCACAAACCGAAAAATTTTTTAATAGTGGTCTATGTCTTACTAGAATTATTTCTTCAATATCTTATTGAGACAAGAGCACAATTAAAGATTAAAACGAATTTGCACCATGCCTACCGACCCAAATACCCAAAATCAATCTTCCGGAGGAGCTCAACACCCTTTGGATCGCTATACCGTGCAGCCCCAACAAAATGGTGGTGACGGACAGGATAAAAGCCCCTATTATAAATCTCAGGCACCTTCTATCAGCTTGCCTAAAGGAGGAGGAGCGCTTAAAGGCATTGATGAAAAGTTCAATGTTAATGCTGTGAACGGAACTGCAGGCTTGGATATTCCTTTTCCATTTACTCCTGGTCGTGGTGGTTTCACTCCTTCACTTTCTATTTCATATAATTCTGGTAGTGGAAATAGCGAATTTGGTATGGGTTGGGGAATGTCTCTCCCTTCTATACAACGTAAGACAGACAAGCGTCTGCCACAATATAATGATGCTGAGGAATCGGATGTTTTTTTACTGGCTGGTGCAGAAGATTTGGTTCCTAAACTTGATGAAACCGGAGACCCGATTGAGCACACTGAAGGAGATTATTTGATCAAAGAATATGTGCCGCGTATTGAAGGACTCTTTGCCCGCATCGAGCTTATTCGCAAAACAGGCACTGCACAAAGCTGGTGGCGTGTAGCTACCAAAGATAACATCCTTACTTATTATGGACTTACTGCTGCATCCAGAATAGCAGACCCCGAATCAGCTGGCAGAATATTTAAATGGATGCCTGAAATGGTGCTGGACCATAAAGGTAACGTGCAGCAGTTTTTTTATGTTGCTGAAGATACCCTAAACATCATCAATGGAGCCCACGAGAGCAATCATTTAAACAATATTGCACCATTCGCTAATACCTATCTCAAAAGTGTCGGCTATTGCAATCTGGAACCTTTCTTTATTACCTCAGATGTTTACGAACCAGCACTTCCTTCTGTAACTTATTTGATGGAAGCAGTGTTGGATTATGGCGATCATGATGCCGAAGAACCTGAATACATTGCTTCGCAGGACTGGAATGGTCGCATGGATGCCTTTTCCGATTTTCATGCCGGATTTGAAATTCGAACTTATAGACGTTGCCAACGTGTTTTAATGTTCCATCGCTTTCGAGAATTGAATGGTGGAGCTAGCCTTGATCCCGTTTTAGTGCGCTCGATGGATTTGTCCTACTATCAAGATCAAACACCCAATGACCCTCCCTTGCCCAGTGACCACGCAGGCATTGATTATATCCTTTCTATCACGCAAACAGGTTACTATTTTGATGGAAGCTCTAACCTGATTAAAAAATCTTTACCACCCATTACGCTCGATTACCAAGCTATAGTTTGGGATCATACAATTCATGCTGTTGCACCCGAAGATTGGGCAAATGCTCCGCAGGGATTGACAGGAAATTACCAATGGACAGATTTCTTTGGTGAAGGATTGCCAGGCATTTTAAGCGAGCAAGGAAATGCATGGTGGTACAAACGTAATCTCGGTGACGGACATTTTACTCATGCACTCAACATTGCACCAAAGCCATCTCTTTCAGGATTAGGTAGTAGCCTGCAATGGCAGGATCTTGATGCAGATGGAAGAAGGCAAGTAGTGAGTTATGATACAAGTCTTCCCGGATATTATGAAGCAGCATTGCCTACGGCTGATGATGTTGAAGGAATCCAGGAATGGGAAGCTTTTCGTGCATTTAAGGAGAATGTAAACATTGATTGGAACAGCCCTTACAACAAGATGCTGGATTTGGATGGTGATGGTCGTCCTGATTTATTGCTTTGCGAAGACCGTGTTTTTACCTGGTATAAAAATCAAGGCAAAGAAGGTTTTGGATTGGGAGGTTATGCTTCCGTTTCTTTAGACGAAGACAAAGGACCAAGGCTGTTATTGAATGACCAGGTACAGAGTGTTTACCTCGCAGATTTGAATGGTGATGGACTCACTGATTTAGTGCGTATCCGCAACGGTGAGGTATGTTATTGGCCCAACAAAGGCTATGGCCGATTTGGTGCAAAAGTGACCATGAGCAATTCACCAAGATTCGACCATCCCGATACTTTCAACCCGCAATACATTTACATCAGCGACATCTCAGGTACAGGTGCTGCCGATATTTTATACCTGGCCCAAAGCAAATGCATTGCTTATATCAATCGTTCTGGTAATAGTTTTAGTGAAGGGGTAGAGATTGCCACATTACCAGGCATAGAACCATACAGTAAAGTATCGGTAATAGATTTTTTGGGTAATGGAACCGGATGCATAGTCTGGAGTAGTCCACTACCTCAATACGCTAATGCCCCTTTGCGCTACATTGATTTGATGGCTGGTAAAAAGCCACACCTGATGAAGAGCTACAGCAATGGCATGGGCAAAACCGTAGAACTGAAATACAAAAGCTCGACAAAATATTTTATAGCCGACAAGCTGGCAGGAACACCTTGGTCTACCAAACTCCCTTTTCCTGTTCATTGTATTGAAGAAATTACAACCAGCGATGCCGTAAGCGAAACCACCTACAAACAAAGTTATAGCTATCACCATGGATATTACGACCATGCCGAGCGGGAGTTCCGTGGCTTTGGCCGTGTGGATACGATAGATACAGAAACAGCAGTCACTGATGATGACGGCTCTGATCCTACTGAACGTTTAGACCAAGATCCTGTTCTTACAAAAAGCTGGTACCATACCGGCGCCTGGATGGAATTCGAATTGCTTACGGATGCTTATGCCAGGGAATATTTTATAGCTAATGAGGACAATGAAATCGGCACAGCAATCAGCATTCCTTCAGGCCTATCTGCCAAAGAACAACGCGAGGCTTATCGTGCCATGAAGAGTTCCCCATTGCGTCAGGAAATCTATGCGCTTGATGGTTCAGCCAAAGAAGGCATTCCTTATGCCATTACCTCTTTTGGTTATTGCATTCTCAAACTACAGAGTGCCGTCTCCCCCTCTTTTGGAGGGGGCAGGGGGGAGGTCGCCGTTTTCTTTAATTTTCAAGAACAGAAACTCAGTCAAAGCTGTGAACGTTTTGTAGAAGACCCTCGTGTTGCCCACGAAATTACACTAGAGATTGACGAGTATGGTAATGTATTACAAGCTGCACAGATTGTATATCCCCGTGCAAACACTCCGGCATTTTTACCTTCGGAAGTGGCAGATGCCCAGGAGAAAATGCACATCACTTACAGCAGGAATACTTATACAAATGACATACTGGATAACGAATTGGAATACAGGCTTCGTCTGCCTTACGAAAGTATAGCTTGCGAATTGTATGCCCCTTCATACGCTGGCGGTCTTTGGACTAAAAGTGATTTATTCGACCTGGTTGATGGTATGAGTATTTCTGTCTACAGCACTGTAATGACAGGTGGAAGCGCCATCCTGCGCAAACTCAGCCATAATAAAACTCTGTTTCGTGAGAACGATGCTGCAACAGCATTGCCATCTGGTGATGTAGAAACATTAGCCATCCCTCACGAACAATACACCCTTGCATTTAGTGACGATATTATTGCCAGTCCTTTTACTGATGCAAAACTGGAAGAAGGCGAATACATTGACCTTGATAATGACGATAATTATTGGGTTCCTTCAGGACAAGTAGAATATGGAGCTATACCCGAAGATGATTTTTATTCGGTGCATGAGTACAAAGATCCTTGGGGGAATATTACGTCTATTGAATATTGGGACGACAGTGCAGAGCAATATTGGTTATTGCCCAAATCTACAACAGATGCGGTTGGCAATACAGCAACAGTTGATAGTTACGACTGGCGCATCTTACAGCCAACCGAAATGACTGACATCAACGGCAACCAAAGCGAAATAGCCTACGATGCCTTAGGGATGCCTGTGGCAATGGCCTTAAAAGGAAAGCCTTCTCCGGCAACAGCCGAAGGGGACAACCTTACAGGTTTAGATATTGAAGACTACACTGTTCAGGAAGATTTCTGGGACGACCCGCAGACCTATGCGGCAGCCTTGTTGGGTAATGCAACCATGCGTTGTATTTACGATCTCGCTCCTGTCACCCTGAGCGGAGACGAAGGGGCTGGGAGTGGTGTGCCTACACGTGTTGCCATGATTGGCCGCGAAATACATGTAGAGGATGAAGTGACTCCAAGTCCTTTAGTGATACGCATCACCTATACAGACGGCTTCGGACGCATTGCCATGCATAAAGTACAAGCTGCTGATGATCCTGTTACCAGCGATCCCCGCTGGCTGGGAAGTGGAAAAACGGTGTACAATAACAAAGGCAATACAGTACTACAATACGAACCTTATTTCAGTACAACACACGCATACGACACTGCCGAACAAGCAGCTAATCTGGGTGTAAGCCCCCTTATGCATTACGACGCTATGGGTCGTGTTCGCCGTACTGATATGCCCGATGGTACTTTTAGTAAAACCATTTGGGATGGTTGGATGCAAGTGATCTACGATGCTAATGATACAAGTACCGACAGTGATTGGTATGCTGCCTATAGCAATGGCACTACCGAAGAGGAGGACGCAGCCGACAAAGCTGCTGCGCATTATAACACTCCTTCTATTATGCACCTCGATTCGCTGGCACGTCCTTTTTATTCAATACAATTATTAGAGGCATTGACCATTAGCGAAGGCGATGAGGGTCTGGAGTACGACCTTACGGGTATTGATTATATCAGTTCTTTTGAAAACCTCGACATCACAGGCAATCGTTTGTCTGTAGTGGATGGCCGTGCTAATACTCCGCTTACTTATACCTACAATTTGCTCAAAGTGCCGATGCAGCAAATCAGTGTGGACTCCGGCACAAACTATATGCTGGCTGATGTAGGCGGACAACCGCTCTATGCCTGGGATGCAGACAATCGGGAGTTTCATTTTGAGTATGATGCCTTGCGCCGACCAACAGCCAAACTAGTAACTTATTCGGCTACTACTTATCTTATCGAAGAAACCATCTATGGCGAAAACCAAACCGACGACCAACTCCTCAACCTGCGCGGACAAGTATATTGCCAGCGCGACAATGCGGGCGAATCTTTTGTAACGGAATATGATTTTAAGGGTTTGCCCAAAAGCACTACACTTGAGCTCATAGATGACCACACTTTGTTGATGGTGGACTGGGCAGGCACTGTTACCCTCACTGGCGAAACCTTTAGCAGCAGCATTATCTACGATGCCCTTGGCCGACCCACCAGCAGTACCGACCCTGGCGGAAACATAACCGAAAATACCTACGACCGCGGTGGAATGCTCAAAACCGTGACCCTCAACAGCAATGCTTATGTAAGCGACATCCATTACGACAGCAAAGGCCGCCGCCAAGCCATCTGGTACGGCAACGGCACCAAAACTGCCTATGAGTATGATGCCAACTCTTATCGTCTAACAAGGGTACTCACCACCCAAAGCAGCACCATTTTTCAAGACCTCAACTACTGGTACGATGCTGTAGGCAACATCACCCAAATAAAAGATAGTGCACAACAAACGCTATATTTTGCGGGTTCGGTGGTGAATCCTGCACAAAATTTTACCTACGATAGCCTTTACCGCCTCATCACTGCTGCTGGGCGCGAGCAAATTGGCTCGGCAACCTTTGGTAGCAACGACAACAATGACGATGCCGCTTGGATAAGTCCCGACCATCCTGGCAACAACAGCATTGCCGTACAAAACTATACGCAAAACTATAGCTACGACGAGGTGGGCAATATCCTTTCTCTTCAACATACAGCAGGTTCTGGTTCTTTTACCCGCGATTACAATTACAGCACGGGCAACAGCAGGCTGAACAGTACCGATGTAGGCGCTACCAATTATCCTTACACTTACGACAACCGGGGCAATATGCTCAGCATGCCACACCTCAGCGCCATGGTGTGGAACCCATTGAATGAATTACAAAAAACAACCCGTGGCACTACCAACACTTATTTTAATTACAGTGGTGGCGAGCGCATACGCAAAGTGGCGGAAAAAACTGGGGGTATCAAAGAAGAGAGAATTTACTTGGGCAGCTACGAGATTTACCGTAAATTCGTATCCGGTTCTTTGACAATTGAGCGCACAACAGTTCATGTAAGTGACGATACGGGCAGAATAGCTATGTTGGAAGTACGTACAGTGGGCAGCGACAGTGCACCGGCCTCTTTGCAGCGTTATAGCTACAGCAACCATCTGCAAAGCGCCAGTCTGGAGCTGGACGAAAATGCCGACATCATCAGCTACGAAGAATACCATCCCTTTGGCACCACGGCTTACAGTGCTTCAAACACCGCTATTAATGCTATTGCCAAGCGCTACCGCTACACGGGCAAGGAGCGCGATGAGGAAACGGGATTGTATTACCACGGAGCACGTTACTATATCCCCTGGCTCGCCCGATGGTCAGCATCCGATCCGATGGAAGCCAAGTATGCGGGACTAAACCCCTACAATTATTCGATGAACAATCCGACAATGATGAATGATCCCAGTGGTATGGAGGGGGAAGAGACCAAAACAGCTGGTCCATATTCAACATTTAAAGTAGAAGAAGACAAATATATTGGTAGAACACCTAGTGAAGAACAGGTGATGGTTCCAAAAGGATTCGAAGTAATGACTTTTTCACAAGAAGATGAGAATGGACATAAGCAATTACCTGTAGTAATTGCCTTAAAATCTCCTGATGGTCAAGTTTATAAATGGAATAAAGAATCTCAGTGGCTTACCACGGATAAAGGTGAGGATTATGAGAATCCCGGATTCTTAGGTCTAATGATGGATATTTATAACTGGGGAGAAAAATCTACACAGGCTACTGTTGGGCAAATGGCAATTGATGCAATTCAAACAGGAGACCCATTCACTAGTATAGAACAAGCATATGCTCAATATAAAAAAGGAGGAGGAGGATACGGTGTTGTTGGATTTGTTGGAACTGGTTTGAAACAGTCCGCAGCGAATACTGTCGAAAATCTCCAAGCTGGTGGTCATCGAAGGTCGAATGCGATAATTGGTATTTGGCAATTTACCTCCCAAATGGCGAAGGGTTCGCTTACTTCAGTAAGTACACTACCTAAAGGATTTTCTAGTATTGCTCAGTTTAAACAAGCTGGATTAGAATTGAAAGAGGCTCTTGAAGCATCTGGGCTTAAATATTCTGAAATTGGAGTTGGAGGTAGCTCGGTGACTAATATTTCTAACAAAGGAGGCTCTTTTAGAACTTTGGCAGAGAACGGCTTACCTCCAAGTGATATTGATGTTTTTGTTAAACTTTCTGAAGAATCTAGTCTTAGTGTGAGTAAGAATATTCCTGGGTTTATTCATCCAGATAAATTAGCAAAAAAATACCCTGCTTTGGGAGAGTGGTCTCAAAAATGGACTAAACAATTAGGTCGAGATATAAGTGTAGGAGGTTATCAGCCAACATTTAAACCCAGTGGAAAAGTTATAAAATTCTAATAATATGCATATTTTATTTTTAAAGTTAAAGGGGCCGTATCAACTAGTAAATGATAAAGTATTTAATGCTTTAGGTCTTCGAAATGTATTTTCAGTATTTGGGTTTAATCTGAAACTTGAACAAAATACTTATGAGTATGAGGATCAATATGATTACACGTTGTTTATTAAAAAAGATATTATCAATGAGATAAAGACTTCAGATAGTATGGAAAATAATATTTCGATGCTTATTCGTGATTCGTTAATTGAAAATTTGAAAATAGATGTCTTATTAGAAAAAGGGTAGCATAAGGCGTTGTGTGGGTAATGTATCAATCTTGTTGGTGGCTGGTTTTACAAGTATAAAACAATGAAAATGAGTAATAAAATTTTATACAACAAAAAGTAAGGTGGATGGTAATCCATCTCGCTTTATTTTTAGGTCAAAAAACGGGCTGTAATGCAATCAAAAATCTTCTAGTGTATCAATCTTGTTGGTGGAATGATGGAATGCTTGCCCAATAAGGGTTTTGCTCTTTGAAAATAATGTTTTCGTGAAAAGTCAATGGCGCCGCGTGTCCTTTTTAGGCTAGGCAAAAGGCGAAGAAAAAGAGACAACGTGGCCGACGGCTCGCGCACAGTGCTACCGCACATTTGTCAACGTAAAGGAGATCTTAGATTCTACTCCTGAATTTAGAGGGTTTTATAATCAATTTGCTTCAACTGAAACTGGAGAAAATCGTTACAATGCGACAGGGAGCGGTGGCAATGCATCAATTGGTATTAGCTTTTATGCTGTTGCACCCGGAACGACGTTAGAAAAATCAACTGTTGGAGATGACGTAGGAGGTTATACTGGAATCTTTTATGGTGGGCATGATATTGGGATTTATTCTGCCGAGGAATTGAGTTCAATGAATGTTCAGGCTAAGGATTTAACATTAAGAGTATATTATGATCAATCCAAATTGAAAACTTCACCTTTGCCTTCTGAAGGTAACACTGAAGCTGCAAAATTATTATTGATAATTCATGAACCTGTTCTTCATGGAGGTAATCTTGCGGCAATTATTAATAATTTTGGAAGCAGTTCTGATCCTAACCGATATGCAAAGTTGTTGAGTGATTATAACAGTCCTCGTACTCATTATGAATTAGGAATGGGACTTAGCCCAGCTTATGAAAAAGTTTTAAACGGAGTTCTTAATTCTTTGACTTCAGGTGAAGGAAGAGTACATAATAGTAAGTATAGTTATAGAAACTCAACTGATATGGAATTAGAGAAAATGTTGGGACGAACCCAATGGCATCTACCTTATGAGAATTTTTGGAGTGATAGGGTTGACGATAAAAAAGGGTTGGCGACCTTCTCTAGGATATTTAGAGATTCAATTGAAAAAGAACGAATTGAACATGACCCATTTAGGTATGGGAGAATCGGAAATGCTTATAGAACACCAATTGATATGAGCATTATACGAACAATCCAGAATAGTAACCGTTAAAATTTATTTTTATGAAAATTCGAATCTTATTTCTGATGGGGACTATTTTTATGTTTTCCTGCTCTAAGCATTCCTACTTATATGAATACTGGTAATGTATCAATCTTGTTGGTGGCTGGTTTTGCAAGTATAAAATAATGAAAATCAACAGTAAAATTTTGAACAACGAAAAAGTGAGGTGGAGACTAATCCATCTCGCTTTATTTTTGAGCCAAAAATCGGGCTGTAATGCAATCAAAATTCTTCTCGTGTATCAAAGTTGTTGGTGGAATGATGGAATGCTTGCCTAATAAGGGTTTTGCTCTTTGAAAATAATGTTTTTGTAAAAAGTCAATGGCGCCGCGTGTCCTTTTTAGGCTAGGCAAAAGCAGAAAAAAAAGAGACAATGTGGCCGACGGCTCGCGCACAGGGCAGCCGCACATTTGGAAACGGGACTCTACTACCACGGGGCAAGGTATTATATACCCTGGCTCGCAAGATGGACAGCCATTGACCCGGCAGAAACGAAGTATGCAGGACTCAGTCCGTATAATTATTCAATGAATAATCCGGTAATGATGAATGATCCAAGTGGGGCTGATCCTGAGGGAGGCTGTGAATCTCCTTATTATCAAGTTGAACAGAAACCAGTTGTTGCAGGAAAGGCAGATGAAAAAAAGGGAGAAGTAAAGAAAGAAGGGGAAAAAAAGCAAGAAGAAAAAAAAGAGGAAGAAGTAAAGAAAAATGCATATTATAATAAAGATGGAACTTTTCTAGGTTTTGATGATAATAGCAAAGATGATAAAGTGTTTGTAGCGGATAGTAAAAATGAGCAAGGAGGCTTTGAAAATAGTGTCGAATTATCTGGTACTCACACTGATTTTAAATATATAGCCGGAGTGATAAGATCAGAAGATTCAAGTAGTTTTGAAGGTGCTGCAGCTACAACTCAGGCAACATTTAATGCTGTGAAATTGGTAAAAGGCGATAATACTGCTTTAAGCGATCAATCTAAATATGCCGCTCAACTTTTAGCTACTGGATATTCGTCAGTACCTAATAAAAAGGCTTTAAGCGAGTCTAAGATAGGTCAAAGCGACTTGAATGCCAGAAAAGGACTAATTCATGTTCTGCAAAGTGGCGAAGATTATTCAAAAGGTGCTGTTGCATGGGATGGATTTGACCTTGCTATAAAAGGAAGTACACATCCAAAAGCTAAAGATGGAGGATTTTCTGTTTCTGAAAGTCTATGGAATGACTTTACCGCTAAATATGATTGGACAATAAATAAAGGAGCAGGTATTAAGTATAATGGAACTTACTATCCAAGCGCAGCAAGTTTAACATTCACTAATAGTGTGTTTGAAATTGAGGGAAGTGGAAAATACACAAAAGGTAATGTCTTATATAAAGCAACGGCAGTTTATGGTCAGCATTTATTTTGGGCTCCTAATAAGGACGAAGTAAGAAATATAGGATACAACATGAAAGGATTAAATTCATTTTTAAAATAATATATTATGAGATTTATTGTAAATATTCTCTGTGTAATTTTAGCTTTAACGTGTAATGCACAGACAAATAAAAATGATACATTATTGTCATCTGACACTCTGAACATCAATAAATCAAAATATATTGTTCAACTTCAAAAAAACAATGTATTTAAGATTATTTGTCAAAATGACACTCTTATAGAAAGAGACTACTATCCTTCTGACACAAGATTTTTGGATTTTAATGGGGATGGCTTTGTAGACATTTATGTCACTTTTCTTTCAAATGTTCCGGGATTAAATGATTTATTCTTATTCGATAATCTATCAGGTTGTTTTAAAAAAATCGAAGGATTTAGGGATTTTGAAGATGCAAAAAAAATAGGTAAAGGATATTATTATTCTTATCACCGTAGTGGTTGCGCTGATCTAAATTGGGACTCAGATTTATTTATTATAAAAGATTTCAAAACAGTTAAACTTGCCAATATGCACGCTGTTCAATGTGATGATAAACCAGAGAAGTATATAAATGTTTACAAAATGACTTCATCTGAATCAATTCTAATAGAGAATATAAACCCAACGAAAGTTAAGAATAATAAATGGAGCTTTATTTTCAAGTATTGGAAAAGAAATTATAAAAAATTGACAATGTGGTCAAAAATGGTGCTTAAAATCAGCTAAGGCCTAATCTGAGTAAGGATTTTAGAGGTAAGAAATGAAAACGTTTTCATTTCTTACCTATTTTTTTGGCTAAAAATGGCTAGAAAATGCCCAGTTTGCGAAGGCTACCATACGATTAAAAAAGGCAAAAGAAATGGCAAGCAACGATATTATTGCTCAGCTTGTTTTCATAATTTTTCAGGGAGCAATAAAAGTGTTTCTGAAGCGAATCAATTTGTTTGGTTTCGTAAGTGGGTAATGGAGCGTCAAGTTTACAAGCACCTCGTTCGGGATAGCGGAATGTCGCAAAGCAGTATCCAAAGATTATTCAGTAAATACCTTTCGAAACCACCTCAAAATGCAATTCGAAGTAAGGCAAAAGTTCATCTTTTAATTGATGGCACTTATTTTTCAAACGGGCTTTGCTTGGTGCTCTATTACGATTATGATTTGCAATATGTGCAACTTTATAGGCACACAAACAAAGAAAAATATCGGGAGATTAAAGAAGACTTGGAGAATTTAAAATTAATGGGCGTTTCGGTGTATAGTGTTACGTGTGATGGACATAAATCCATCCTTAAATCAGTTCAAAAAGTTTATCCAAATGCTGTCATCCAAAGATGTGTGGTACACGTGAAAAGACAAGCCAGTAGCTGGTTAGGCAAATTCCCAAAACTTCAGGCTTCGCAAGAACTTTTACAAATATCAAAACGCATCACAAAGCTAAACACCATCGAAGAAATTAATGATTGGCTGATTAGATTTGACAAATGGTATAACCAAAACAATGCATTTATTAACGCGCAATCGTTTAATGAAGACACTGGAAGAATGTGGTACACACACAAACATTTGCGAGCGGCTTGTAGCCATATTGTCAACGCCATCCCTCATTTATTTGCCTACATCAATGATTCCGAAATACCCAAAACAACCAACGAGCTCGAAGGGTATTTTACACACCTAAAAGAGAAACTTACATTGCACAAAGGCTTGCGCTTTGATAAAAGAAAAAATTTTATAAAATGGTATTTATATTTTAAAAACCAAAAGCGTTGAAAGGTTTTCTTGCGATTGTGGCATACCGATAGAAGATAAAAAGGGCGAGGAAAACCATCGCCCTTCTATCGTTTATGCACCAAATTATATGCTCACAAGTTGCTCCTCAGCAGAGCTTGTTACCCTTTCATTTGATGTCCCAAATTTCAATTAATTTTTTTGACCCAAAAAGCACCATTTTTGACCACATTACCCTTTATTTTGGGCTCTAAAAACACCCTCTAATGCATTCAAAATTCAACACGTGTATCAAAGTTGTTGGTGATAATCCCAAATGCACGTCCTGCAAGGGAAGCAGTATAAAATACGGCCACTACTCAATAAAACGGAGGCCAGTCCGCCACGTAGTCTCCCGAAGGGGATGCTTGCTAAAAATCCCTTAAATTATGCTCGTAGTTCTGCAAGTTTTTATTTTGATGGTACGCAAGGAAATTACGCCATGGGGTCTTGGTTAGAATGGGAACCTTGATTGTGTGGTTTTTTTAAACTTGTCGGAAATGAACCATAAAATGTCGGGAAAGGATAGCCAATAAATTTGATAAAGGAGGGGTTTGAAAATAGTTTTGGATACTAAAAATATCCAAATGTCACAAACTGAAAAAAGTTTTAAAATTGGTCTTTGCATGGCGGGTGCCATATCAGCCGGAGCCTATACCGCTGGTGTAATGGACTATTTAATTGAAGCCATGGAAGAATGGCAAAGAAGGAAAGATAATAATGTACCTAATACACCAAGTCATATTGTTGATATCCCCGTTATTGGTGGAGCATCAGCAGGCGCAATGACGGCTGTAATGGCAGCTGCAGCATTTTCTGATCCGATAATTCCAGTGCAAAAAATTGAACAAAAGAACATAATTGATTTCGATCCAGATAATAAGTTTTACAAAAGCTGGGTTGGCTTAACATCTAATGATATGCTCACTGAGTTACTTAACACAAGCGACATTAGTGGTGGAAAAATCGAATCGGCCTTAAACTCAAATTTCATAGACCAAATTGCTGCAAAAGTGGTTAAGGTTTCGGCCAATGAGCCTGTACGAAGAAAATATATTCCTGATGGTTTGAAAGTATTTGTTACACTTTCGAACCTGGAAGGGATGAAATATAGTACAGACTTTTCATCATCAAGTAAAGACCCAAACAAATTTATAATCAATAGCCACAATGATTATGCTTGTTTTAAACTAACAGAAAAGCAAGAAGATTATCAAAATGATGGTTGGATACCGCTCAATTTTAAATCGGACTTGAATGTAACAACGGTAAAGAATGCTGCTATGGCTACAGGCGCCTTCCCTATTGGCCTAAAGGCACGTAGGTTAATTAGAGAAAGTAAATTTATGAAGGACCATCCTTGGTTTTCATTGTACACTTTAGGCAACCATAATCCCTTTCAAAAGGAAAATTATAGCACCGTAAATGTTGATGGAGGAATGATCAATAATGAACCTTTCGAAAACGTAAGGAGTGTATTAAATGATATAACCAATACCGATGCAAAACATTTGCAGGATCAAGATCATTTTGAAAGTACCATTCTAATGATTGACCCTTTTCCAAGTGAAATTGATGATTTTAATAGCAATACTGATTTGTCTACAGTAATTCCCAATATTCTGGATGCTTTAATGAATCAAGCAAAAGTAAAGCCTTCGATACTTGGAGAAGCTGTTGCGGAAAGAAAAGTAGGACAATATTTAATTGCACCTGTACGCTACGTTAAAAGAAACAATACGGAATTGGCAATTGAAGGAAAACTAGCCATTGCTTGTGGTTCTCTTGGAGGTTTTGGTGGATTCATTAGCAAGGAATTTAGAATTCATGATTTTTTTCTTGGACGAGCAAATTGTGAGCAATTTTTGAGGGAACATTTTACCATCCCAGCCGAAACAAAAAATCCCATTTTTGTAGAAGGCTATAAAAATGTTGACAAATCTTTATTTTTATCTAATTCTGGTCGTTTGCAAATCATTCCTATATTTTCCAAAAAAGAAAACAAGCCTTATATGCCCATTTTTGCAAACGGTTCTGAGTGGCCAAGCGTAAATGAAAATGATATTTTACAATTTAGGAAACCAATTAAAAAACGGGTTGAAAAAATTATACAGAATTTTTTGAAAAGGTTTTATTGTGGATAGGTTTAAAAGTTTTGATAACTGGGAAAATTGCAGACACTATTGTCGATTACATTATTGATTCATTGAAGAAACACAAATTATTATAGTTTTCAAGAGACATATTTCAATAAAAATTAGGCATTTTTCCCCCTTTCCTTATAATTATTCAAAATTCATCCAGCAATTTTGATTTTTAAATTGAAGAAAGCAGAAAAGTTTAGCCATAATCCTGATTTGATGGTCGGGAAAAAGAGTTTTAGCAATTAAAAATGAATGTTTCAATCATTTTTAAGGGAAATAAGGATAAAAAACAAGTTGAAACGTAATTTTTGGGGTAGCGAAAGTTAGTTTTTGATTTATTTTCAATTAGTCTATAGTTAGTTTAGGCTGTTGTAAACCGTAAAATTTCATTTAAATTCGTTGTTTTTTAGCGAAAATTAAATGAAAACTCAGCAATGGAAAACGAAAATACGGATTTGGACAAACAACTTACTATTGATTTCCTACGGTTTCAGGTGAAAGAACTGGAATCTGAACTAAAGAAAGCAAAAGAACTGATAGCTGAATACCAAAAAGCCGGTTTGATACAATCGATTCCCGAAGCTATTTCTCCAAATTCTACTCGGCATAAAGTAATGCCAGCAATAAGATTGATTAAACACTTGAGTTGGCTGGGCAAAGTAATTTATGTGCTACAAAAAGAAGGTAAACCACTAAGTGCAGCAGAACTGTTTGATGAAGTAGATGAGCTTGATGGCGAACTTGGTTTCAAGCAAAATCCAAAGACACTATTGTCAGTCGTCTTACATAAGGCCGTCAAAGAAAATAGATTAACACTACACAAAGTCAAAGGAACTAGAGGAGCATATTATGCCCTGAAAGAATGGACAGACGAGAATGGAAACTTAAAAGGCAATCTGCTCGAAACGCTTTATTAGTAAATTTTTCTACCAAAAGTTATTAAAATGGAAAGTCATTATGGCTTTCCTTTTTTGTTGTGTGTAGTCACGACAATTGTACAATCACAGTTTTTTAAAACATTAGTTCGCATCATTTGGTCTCTATTCAGGGCTATTCACGACCATTGAGAGCTATTCACGGCCATTGAGAGCCGTTTAGGCCCGTTTGGGTTTTATGCTATTATTTCCTGCTTCACATTTGCACTAGTGCTACAAGGAAACATTAAATATCCCGAATTCTATACGAATGGGATTTTCTAAAGAACATTTATTGCTACCTAATTCCATTTAATTCTCACTTAAGACATTTTGAGAAACGTAGAGTAGAATCGAAAATTTACAAAAGCTCAATTTTGATTAAAAGAATCTCTAAAAATTAAAAGGAACCATTTTTATAAGAAAATAACCTTCCCCTAAAAAAATATTTTTTATTGATAATCAACATTTTATAACTTTGAAAACAGAAAATTAGATGAACGACTCATCAAATGAAAACATTTTCAACCCAAAAGCTCAAAACCAAAATAGAAGTAAGCCAGGAATAACAATCGAAGATGCCCGTCAACTCGAAACATTTAAAGATTGGAATGAAGAACAATTAGAAGAACTAATCAGTACCCTAAAAAGCTTTTGCAATATCTCCTACCAAATTTGGAGTAAAGAGCAGCAAAAATGTAACCCTATCCGAGCCGCATAAAAACAAGTACAAATCAAAATCAAGAAAGAAATGAAAGATTCAAACGACCTAATTTTATTTCATCATTTTGCTAAAGGCAAAAGCGCAGCAAGCAGTAGAAGTAAGAATGCCGTTATTTATACCCGAGTATCTACCAAAGAACAGGCTGATAATAACCTAAGCCTCGAAACCCAAAAGAAAGCCTGTTTTCAATACGCTGAAAGGAATGGCTATACCGTATTAGAGAGTTTTGGAGGCACCTTTGAAAGTGCCAAAACAGACGAGCGCAAGCATTTCAACAATATGCTCCAGTTTGTCAAAAAGAGTAAGCAGAAAGTATCTCTCATCATAGTATACAGTGTTGACCGCTTCAGTCGCTCGGGAGCCAATGCCATCTACATTGCCAATCAGCTCAAAGAACAAGGCATTAGCGTCCATTCCGTAAGTCAGCCCACCGATGCCACCACTGCAAGTGGCAGTTTGCAGCAAAACATACAATTCATTTTTTCGGAGTATGACAACCAACTCCGCCGAGAAAAATGTATGGCAGGTGTCAGAGAAAAACTCTTATCAGGAGTATGGTGTTGCAGCCCCCCCATAGGCTATGATATAGTGCGAAGTAATGGACAAAAGAAGATTGTTTGCAATTCCATTGCACCTCATATCAAACAAGCCTTTCTTTGGAAAGCAAATGAACAACTAAACAACATAGAAATACACAAAAGACTTGTAGCCAAAGGAGTCAAAATATCACATCAGCGCGTTTGTGATATGTTCATTAATCCATTTTATTGTGGCTTAATTACACACAAAGCTCTTAACGGAGAAATAGTACAAGGCACTCAAGAAAAGCTAATCAGCAAAGAGCTATTCTTGAAAGTAAATGGTATTGTCAGCCAAAGAAAGCAAGGCTACAAGATTAATGAAATTAATGACGAAGTACCGCTTAAGCGTTTTATCAAATGTGACAATTGTGGGCAATATTTACGTGCTTATCAAGCCTATAAAAACAAGAAATACTATTACAAATGCAACACACTTGGCTGCAATAGTAACAAGCGAGCAGATGACCTGCATGATACTTTTTTACAATTGATGGGACAATACAGCATTCACCCGAATGCAGATATTAGCTTTCTTATCAAAAAAGAAATGATTGCACTATACCATCAAATGACAGAAGAAACAGAACAAAATAAAGCAGAACAAACGCAGCAAATCAAAAAAATTAATGCACAATTAGAACGACTTGAGGAACGATATATAATGGAGGAAATCGACAAGGAAATGTTTATCAAATACAAACAAAAATTCACGGCAGAACGAATACAAATAGAGCAAGAAATGGGAAAGGGTACAAATAGGGTGTCGAACCTTGATAAATGCATTGAAACAGCTATTCAATTTACTACGAAACTACCGTCAATGTGGAC